>Ga0222686_1000004_pt1 | contig 160731 bp, 120 predicted proteins | sample AntAcemetage1159_FD_181400 | JGI IMG/M metagenome (GOLD analysis project Ga0222686, IMG submission 181400) | Saline water microbial communities from Ace Lake, Antarctica - #1159 | ecosystem: Environmental > Aquatic > Non-marine Saline and Alkaline > Saline | place: Antarctica: Ace Lake...
CTTACGACTACAAAGTTGATGTTGGTGGTGTTGTTTTGATTCGGAGCTTTGCATAGGGAAGGGGCTTGAAATAATCCTAAGGTATTCGGTGTTTGAATGAAGGGTGAAATTCGAAATGGAGAATCGAGAATCGAAATCGAAAGGGGAAATCAAAAGGGGAATGGTGAATCGGAATCAAAGGCCTTCCGATTATAGAATGGACTACTTAAATCTCATCACTTATTGGGTAGGTGGAGCTTTACCTCTGTAAACACGCGCTACTCATCTACAAAGTTGATGTTGGTGTTTTGGAATTAAACACAACACCCTAACGGGTGATTTGAAAACCACCCGTTAGGGTGTTGTATTGTGATGTTTGAGGTCCTATATTTGATATCGAACGAATAATTTGATTCTTATAAAACTTAAACCTCTGTCCTTGTTGTTGTGCATATCAACAGTTTTATTTTCATGTTCAAAAATGTCCCAAGATGACACTAGGGGATTTCTGAACAAAATCGCAATTGATGATATATCAGGGTTTGTTCCTGATGAAATAATTTTTTCCTTGGAAGAAGTATTATTAATGGGAGAAAATTTTAAATATCTTAGATTGAATCCGTTTAACAAATCTGAGTCTTGGTTGACCCCCGTAGAAGTAAAATATGGTTTAGAGACTTCCATTAACAGAGACTTCCAAGCCGGGAGACAAATGCAGGGTGAAATGCAATCAAATACATTTACTTTCAATTTAACACTGAACGCAAATGGGAAATGTGATCCTGAGACCTTAGAGGAAATGTATTCTGAAGTTGCTACTTTGATAGAAGATTTTAATTCTTTAGAGCAAGATTTTTACATAGCTGATGTTGAATTGTTGTCAACGAACGCGGTTCTTGTGGATGTAATTACTGGAACATTTTATATTCCTGAAGATTTAGAATTCGGTTTTAATCTTTTCCCGCAAGGAGAGAGTTATTTAGTCTTTTCTTCTGGGTTTGAAAATGCGGTAAATGATCGACTGATTTTTGAATACATTGATCCAGATGAGTATTTTCTTACAGATATAATTCCAAATCCGAGCATTGACCCAATCGGTTTGAATGTTAGCGCTTCTCAAATTATTGGAGTACTTGATGATGGATGCTATGAGTATGCTGGAACTCAAATGATTTGGGGAGGTCCAGAACTTGTTTTCGGAGGGTGTTCTGCTAATATTACGCTATCAGGTTCTGAAGCGAATGAGTACATCACTAGGGGTATAGATTATATTTGTGAACCAATACCGACTGAACTTGGGTTTCAGTTAATAAGATTGGAGTTTTTAATAATTAATAACGTGTACACGGTAAATTGTAATGATTGCCTACCAGGAAGTCCGTGTAATGAGAGTTATCCATGTTTTAGATTTGATCATGCATGGAAGGGAGGCAGAACAGCAAGAAAGGCGGTATATGAAAAGTAAAGGAAGAATATTTTTTTTAGCCACGATTTTGCTGTCAATTTTTCATGAGAGCGCTGCGCAAAATCTTTTCACTTGGGAAAGTGAGGGTTGTCTCCCGCTCGTTGAGAATTTGGTTCAGATTAACAATTCTCAATTCAGTGTAATCCGGAATTATTGTCCTGATGAGCTCATCACCATGTCGACCCAGCTCAAGAAACTGCAAAATGATGTTGAAGTGCAAGCTCTGGAACTCGATGGGTTTCAACCTGTAGGCTCTCACGCTGTAGATAACAACCTTCGCTTAATCTTGAAATCTGACCTTGGCTATGAAGTGAAAGACTTCAATGGTAATTTGGAGGAAGTGAATGGTTTTGATTTGCCTTTTAATGCACTGACACACTTTATTCAGTTAGTTGAACATCCAGGGGGGCTTTTTGCTGTGACGGTAATGAACAATCAGGCTGTGTTTACCTTGATGACTGATACGGGCATCTTGGTAGAACAGTTAGTTATGGAGGGCCAAAGCTTAGCCTATCCCGCTTATCAGACATTTGCTCAACTGATAGACGATACGACTGTGTTGATTTCTCTTCATTGCGACCTTACTTCTTATGTTGATTTAACGGATTTGCAAAATGCTACCTGGCTGGATGGAGATGGAAACGGTTGTTTCTGGCCCGATATTATGAGGTTCAATACGAATACCCAAACATTCGTGAATTTAACTACTGCTACAGGTGTAACGATCGTTTTTCATAATTCGAATGGTGACGTGATAGAATGGTTCAGCTTTGGAGATGCTTTAAATATTGGCGGCACCGATGTCATCATTGCTGAGAATAACGAAATCTATTTACTTACTCTGATGGAGACTCAGCAGCCTTGGTCGACAGAGATTTTGAGAGATTTTGCTTTTTATCTTTTGAATGATGAGGGCGAATTGCTGAATGAATTCATACTTCCCACAGAGGACTATTCGGAGTATGCAGTTAGAATGACAGAAACAGATGATTCTTTTTGGATTTATGGAATCCGTTCTGAGTATGAATCCATGGAAAGGCAAGCTTTTGTATACCGTCTTTCAAAAGACGTTGTTTTCACGGGAATAGAAGAAACGCATCAAGAATCATCTGACTTTTCGCTGCAGCAAACTCCTTCAGAATTAGTTGTTCAGCATGTTAACAGGACAACGTTCACCGCGTCAGTTTATTCATTGAGCGGTCAACTAGTGGGTCAAGCTTCCGGCAAAGAAGTGTCGTTACCTTTAGGCAATTACCCTCCCGGGATTTATATTCTGGTTTGCGATGATGGGGAAAAGAGGAGGTCATTTAAAGTTGTGAAATAGAGGGAAGAGGAAGAGCAAGTTTTAAAATGGAAACCTCAAATGTGGTGCGAATAACTTCCGGGTTGAATTTGCTACTACCGAAGCATTGAAATAAAATGAATGCTTCTTCTAAGTCCCATTTCATCTACAAAGTTCTTCCTTACGACTACAAAGTTGATGTTGGTGGTGTTGTTTTGATTCGGAGCTTTGCATAGGGAAGGGGCTTGAAATAATCCTAAGGTATTCGGTGTTTGAATGAAGGGTGAAATTCGAAATGGAGAATCGAAAACCGGAATCGAAAGGGGAAATCAAAAGGGAAACGGAGAATCGAAATCGAAGGCCTTCCGATTATAGAAAGGACTACCGCAATCTCACCTCTTTTGGGTAGATGGAGATGTTCCCCAGCAAGGTGCGCTCAACACGCGCTGCTCATCTACAAAGTTCTTCCTTACGACTACAAAGTTGATGTTGGTGGTGTTGTTTTGATTCGGAGCTTTGCATAGGGAAGGGGCTTGAAATAATCCTAAGGTATTCGGTGTTTGAATGAAGGGCGGAATTCGAAATGGAGAATCGAGAACCGGAATCGAAAACCGGAATAACAAGGGTCGATCGAAATCGAAATGGTAAATCGATTGGCAGTTGCACCGTTGATTGTGCTACATGCAGCCACGAGCTTCACCCATGCGCCTTGAAGGATAGAAATAGGTATACGTTTTGAAATAGCTGTTAGAGGAAGCGGTTATGTTTTAGTTTTTAGAAAGGGAAACTCCTGACTCAAAACACCCTCTTCATTGCTCATCCTATTAGCATTATCATTATTTTAGCCCAATGGCTTCAATGATCGCAATGAACATCAAGAAATTACGCGGAGAGAAAAACCTCACGCAGTCGCAGTTGGCAGACAAACTGGGGCTAAACAGATCTGTGATTGGTGCTTACGAAGAAGGCAGAGCCGAACCGCGCATGTCTACCCTAATTACCATAGCGAGTTACTTTAATGTCTCTTTGGACGAACTTGTGCTCAATGATTTAGCAAAAGCGAAAGGAGTTACAGGCTTTTCTAGTGATGCCGCTTTGCGCGTTTTGCCCATCACCGTAGACCGTGATACGGATAAAGAACTGATTACCGTTGTGCCCGTGAAAGCGGCTGCGGGCTATTTAGACGGATATGGAGATGTGGACTACATCGAAAATCTGCCGCGCTTCTCCATGCCGATCCAGGAACTGCCCCAAGATCAAAGCCTACGTTTGTTCCAAATTGCTGGAGACAGCATGCTTCCTCTGCCAGATGGTGCGTATGTGTTGGGCTCTTTTGTAGATGAAATTGCCTCGGCAGGTGGCGGTGATCCGCATGTGGTGGTGACGCGCAATGATGGAATTGTGTTCAAACGCGTTGAGAATCGCGTGAACAACAAGGGTACCTTTCGCATGATTTCTGAAAACACGGTGTTCGAACCGTATGATCTTGCTATGGAAGAAGTAGTAGAAATCTGGAAGGCACGCGCATATATTTTGTTCGACCTTCCGAACACAACCGTAGACCGCTTCAAGGAAATTCAATCAACCTTGGAACGCATAGAATCAAAAATAAATTAGGCCTCTTGTGCTACCACTTCCTCAACCTGAGGAATGTGTGTCTTGAGCAAGTTCTCAATGCCTCCTTTCAAGGTCTGCATTGAACTCGGACAACCACTGCACGCGCCGCGCATCTGAACAAATACCTTTCCGTCTTTGAATCCTGTAAAGTCAATGGCGCCGCCATCTTGCTCTACTGCCGGACGAACGAATTCATCTAACAAACGCTTGATCTGATCATCGAACTGAGAAGCAACCAAGTTTGTAGAAGCAATGTGGTCCTCTGTTTGTCCGGGCGTTGGAAGCGCCTCCGACTGAGGTTGTGCGCTTTCAGGTACAAAAGTCACAGCCAATTCATTTTCCATGAGCCACTCACGAATGTGCTCACGAAGTTGTTGAATGATCATTTCCCACCCAAGTGAATCATCTTTAGTAACAGAAACGAAATTGCCACTGATGAACACATTCTTAACAAATGGAAAATTGAAGATTTCTTCCGCCAAAGGCGAAGCACCTTCAGCCTGCTGCTTTGATGTGAATTCAGCCTGTTCACCGTGCAGAATTAGCGAACGGTCAATAACAAATTTCATTACTGCCGGATTGGGCGTCATCTCAGCATAAACAGCAGTAGGAGTTTTTTTCTTTTCCATTTTCTCTAGCATTTACACTACAAAGGTAGTGCGCATTTCCTCTCAATGAAACATAGACTTTGGAACCTTGTTCATTATCTTAACTTTGTTGACCTTCAGAACAACATTTATGAGAACATTACTGCTTTCCTGTGCACTGCTCATTTCTTTGGTAAACTTAGCTCAAACCACCTTTCCGGTGAATGGGACCGTTGAAAAGGGTCAATCTTTATACCTGTTTGAAAATGCCGTGATTCACGTAGATGCGGAAACAACACTAAAAGGATCTCTTTTGGTTCAAAAGGGACGAATTATGGCCGTTGGGACTGAGTTTCCCAACATGAATGGCGCCGTAAAAGTAGATCTTTCAGACATGCATGTGTATCCATCTTTCATTGAAAGCTACAGTTCTTTTGGTGTGGCGAAGGTAGAAAGTGGAAAGCGGGAGCCTGGCCCTCAGTACGAATCAAATCGAAAAGGCGCTTTTGGATGGAACCAAGCCATCAAACCAGAAATCAACGCGTTCGACCTATATAGTTACGACGCGAAAAGCGCAGCTGGCTATTTGAAAGCCGGATTTGGAGCACTTTTCACCCATCAAAAAGATGGCATTGCCCGCGGCATTGGAGCCGTGGTTACACTCAATCCGAATGACAACCTCGCTTTGCTTCAGCCCGCGTCAGCGGCTGTTTATTCTTTTCAGAAGGGGAGCAGCAGACAAGATTATCCAAGTTCATTAATGGGGTGCATTGCCTTGCTTCGCCAAACCTATTATGATGCGCAATGGTATTCAGAGAATGCCAATGTTGCAGAAACGAACATGAGCTTAACGGCTTGGAATACGAATGCTACATTGCCTCAAATCTTTGTGACGCGTGACAGACTGGATGTACTCAGGGCAGATATATTGGGCGATGAATTTGATGTGCAGTATGTCTTTAAAGGAAATGGCGATGAATATATGCGCCTTGAAGAATTGACCCAAACGGGAGGTAAATTTATCATCCCCGTTGATTTTCCTGAAGCATACGATGTTTCAGATCCCTATTTGGCGCGCTTGATCTCACTTACTGAATTGAAGCACTGGGAAATGGCTCCTGCAAATTTGGGAATGATGGAAGCGGCCGGCTTGGAATTCGCCATTACAGCAGATGAATTGAAAAGTCCGAGCATGTTGTTGAAGAATGTACGAAAGGCCATTGAGTATGGCTTGTCAGAAGAGATGGCGCTTAGAGCCTTGACAACAATTCCAGCTGAGATCTTAGGCGTTTCGAAACGCGTGGGATCACTTGAAGTAGGAAAAGAAGCGAACTTTATTGTAACAGACGGACTCCTTTTCGACCCTAAAACAAACATCATTGAAAACTGGGTGCAAGGAACTACTACGGTGGTGAAAGACCGCACTCTGACTGATTTGGAAGGCGTGTACGCTTTGACTTTTGAGCAGCAATCAGTTTCGCTCAAAGTAAAAAAGGAAGGCGATGCGTACAAAGGAAGTTTCGAAGTCTTTCGTGACGGAAAAGAAGGAGCAGACACCACCAAAGTGAAGGTGAAGATGTTGCAAGAGGGGGAGATGGTAAATTTTTCTTTCGGTCCAGTTGATAGTCTTTTTACAGGCGTTTATATGTTCGCCGGAAATGCATTCGCGAACAGTCGAATTTGGGAAGGACAAGGACAAAAACCCAACGGGAATTGGTTCAACTGGGCAGCGGTGCGAAGTGCTGACATTCCGAAGAAAGAAGAAATTAGTAAACGCGATTCAACGCAAGTGGAAGGAGCGGTATTCTATCCGTTTATTGCTTTTGGCCAAACAGAAAAGGCAACACAATCAAATGTGTTGATTACCAATGCCACGCTTTGGACATGCGAAGAAGAAGGGGTGGTAGAGAACGGACAGATGCTTGTTATTGACGGGAAAATTGCAGCTGTTGGGGCGAAGATTGACCTAGCAGCTCTTTTCGGAAAGGTGATTCCGACCTATGAAGTGATTGATGCGAAAGGCAAGCACGTGACACCAGGAATCATTGATGAGCATTCACACATCGCTATTAGCCGAGGCGTGAACGAAGGAACTCAAGCCAGTTCAGCTGAGGTGAGCATTTCTTCTGTTGTGAATTCAGAAGACATCAATATTTACAGGCAGTTGAGCGGAGGTGTTACCTGTTCCCAATTGCTGCACGGGAGTGCTAATCCGATTGGTGGACAGAGCGCCATTATTAAACTTCGTTGGGGGCTATCGCCCGAAGAAATGAAGGTTGAGAACGGGACGCCTTTCATCAAGTTCGCACTTGGTGAGAATGTGAAACAATCCAATTGGGGCGATTATTACCGTGAGCGTTTTCCGCAAACAAGAATGGGTGTTGAGCAAGTCTTTTATGACCACTTTATTCGTGCTAGAGAATATGGCGAAGCCTGGGACACCTTCAATGAGGCCACTGCAAACCTATCACGCAGACAAATTCGCAAAGGAGATTCACCAGCGGCACCACGTGTTGATTTGGAAATGGCAACGCTATTGCAAATCTTAAAGAGTGAACGATTTGTATCATGTCACAGCTACCGCCAAGATGAGGTCAACATGCTCATTCACGTGGCAGATTCAATGGGCTTCACTTTGAACACCTTTACCCACATTTTGGAAGGCTACAAAGTGGCAGACAAAATGAAGGAGCATGGAGCCGGTGGATCCAGTTTCTCAGATTGGTGGGCCTACAAATTTGAGGTGAGAGACGCCATTCCTTACAATGGAGCGTTGTTATATGAGCAAGGAATAACCACTGCGTTTAACAGTGATGATGCAGAGATGGCACGAAGACTAAACCAAGAAGCGGCCAAGGCCGTGAAGTACGGTGGTGTGCCTGAGGCAGAGGCTTTGAAGTTTGTAACACTCAATCCGGCAATCCTATTGCACCTAGATGATCGAATGGGATCTCTGCTAGAAGGAAAAGATGCTGATTTTGTGATTTGGACAGACCACCCGCTCAGTATTTATGCGAAAGCAGAGCAGACGTACATTGATGGGAAGTGCTACTATAGCATGGAAAAAGATGCCGCTGCCCGTGTTGATGTTCAAACGGAACGCGCCCGTATTCTGCAGCTCATGTTAGATAGCAAAGGCAGCGAAAAACGCAAACCGTCAGAGAAATTACCAATGCATTACCACTGTGATTCTGAAACCGATGAAAATAGATAAGATGAAAAAAGCACTCCTCCTTTGCATTGGTGTTTTCGTGAGCATCTTCTCACAAGCACAAACGCCTGCTGACCCGCAATCAGAATCTATTTTGATTATTGGAGCTACGGCTCATTTGGGAACCGGCGAGAAAATTGAAGACAGCGCCATCGGATTTGAAGATGGCGTACTCACTTTTGTTGGTGCACGCATGCAAGTGCAGCAGCAAGATTGGAATCAAGTGATTGATGCTGCAGGAAAGCACGTCTACCCTGGATTCATTACACCCAATTCAACCCTCGGATTGCAAGAGATTGGTGCTGTGCGTGCCACGCGTGATCAATATGAAACAGGAACCTTCAAGCCGAATGTGCGCGCTGTGATTGCTTTTAACACAGACAGCGAAGTAACACCTACGGTGCGAACGAATGGCGTTTTGATAGGACAAATTACGCCTCGTGGAGGAATCATTCCTGGCTCAAGTGGGATCGTTCATTTCGACGGATGGAATTGGGAAGATGCTGCAATAAAAGAAGTAGACGGCATTCACGTAGAGTGGCCATACATGCACCACCGCCATCGCGAAGCAGGTAAAGTAGACATCACGAAAGTGAAAAGCTACGACCAAAAGAAGCATGAGATCAATCGCTTTTTTGAAGAAGCAGCGGCTTATGCCGAAGTAGAAAATCACGCCATTAAGGACTTAAAGTTTGAAGCGATGAAAGGTATTTTTGATGGCAGCCTTCGCGTTTATGTGCATGCAAATGATGTGAAACAGATTACTGAAGCTGTGCATTTCAAGCGCAAGTTTAACATTGAACACCTCGTGATTGTTGGCGGAACAGATAGCTATTTAATTGCTGATTTGCTGCGCGAAAACAACGTGTCAGTGATGGTAGCTAGAGTGCATGAATTACCCCGCTTTGCTGAAGACGATCTTGATTTGACCTTCAAGTTGCCGAAGCTATTGGCAGATGAAGGCGTATTGTTCTGTCTTGAGAACGCGGGCGACATGGAACAAATGGGCACCAGAAACCTTCCTTTTTACGCAGGAACGGCTGTTGCTTATGGTTTGACTTATGAGGCTGCTGTGATGTCTTTAACGCTTAATACCGCCAAAATACTGGGGATTGATGACCGCGTTGGATCTTTGGAAAAAGGGAAGGACGCCACCCTGTTTGTCTCTTCAGGTGACGCCCTTGATATGCGCGGCAACGACGTTACGCATGCTTTTATCCAAGGACGAATGATTGAACTGGATAACCGTCAGATGCAGCTTTATAGAAAGTACAAGGCCAAATACGACAAGGCCAAGTAGGGGCAGACGTCAGTCCGCCCGCCCGCACAAATACATTCATCATTCCAACCGGATGTATTGTCCTTTAGGGTAACGCACCTCGTACTTCAGTTTCATGTCTTTTGATTTGCCTGAGTTGATAGAAAGCTCCCAGGTTACTTTCCCGGTTTTTTCATCTAAACGTGAGCCTGAAGACATTTCTGCTTCAATTTCTACCTCTTCTGACGTGGTCACCGGAATCTGGTCTTCTATTTGAATCTGGATCTCTTCGCGCTTGTTGTTCCTCACTTCAATCTCCCATTCGCGGGTGTCTTTCTGTGTGCTGCCAATGATTTGTTTTTTGTGGTCAGCTTTAATGCGTTTTCTGCGCACCTCAATGCCCGGGTCAGCTCCCAGTGAAAGGTTGAGCGTATCTTCAACGCTGGTGAGTCTGAGGCTCGTTTTCCCAACATAGCTGTCTTCAAAATAGATGTTGAGATCACCATCAAGTAGGTTGTAATCTTGCCAATCAGTGATGCGCGCTGTGAGGTAGGCTTTTGGGTCTAGCTTTGGGGCACATTGGTAAATGAAATTGGCTTCAATGGCTATGTCTTGAACTTTCACGGCATGGTGGGTTCCATCAGAAGGAATGTTGTACTTCGCGTCAATTTTGAACTGCGTTTGGGTTGGGGTGTATTGCACGGTTACTGGCGCATAATAGGCATCCCGATCTGCCAAGTCAGCAGAAGCAATAGAAAATGATTTGCCATCACGTTTAGCAGAGATTTGTATCTCGTCCAGCGACATCGCACTTTCAGCCAAGACCACATTCATGTTTGCATTGCATACTGAGAGCACCACATTTGCATAACCGATGTAAGCGATTTGCAATTGAGAATACCCGGGTGGTATGGCCAAGCTATAGTTGCCATTTAGATCTACTGACACCCCGGTGCTTGTTCCTGCTATCAAAACCGTGGCGCCAATTAGCGGATTGCCATAGCGGTCAGTGACCCTTCCTGTTACTTGGCGAATGTTTGCGTTGTAGGGTTGTTGCCTCAGCCACGCATTCGGGTCTGCTGCTCCACCAGCGTAAGTGGGTTGTATTTTGATCGGATTGATCACATACCAGGGATTTAAATTGGGCTTCATTGAGCGTTCCTGAGGTTGTCCGGTACTTACTGTTATAGCAACATTGTCCCAATCTTCCCCAGAGTTTTGGTAGACGAAAGCGTTGTAGGTGAGCGCTAATGGTTCGTTTACTGAATTCACGTGCGCGTCGTATCCTGGGTACCAGCCAGCTCCTGTAGTTTGGTAGGTCAAAGAGAACTCTCCGTTGGTTTGTTTCTTGGCGTTTACGCGAACGAAGAACTGGAGTTCAGTGGTTGTTTTTATGCCTGTGAGTTTCGAAACGGCGACATCAATTTCAGTGATTTGAGCTTGCAAAATAGCCATCCGATCTTGAATAGCAAGCCTGTTGGTTCGGATGTCTAAAAACCGTTCGCGAATGAACTCTGCAGCTTCTTTGAGCTTCGCAATGGCAATGCCTTCTTCTTTTGAGCCGAACATTTGGTTGGCCAGGAGCATCTGCTCTTCGCGGTCATAAATGCTTAACCAACCCTGCTCACGTGTTGCTTCTGCTTGCAGCTTGGCGCGTTGCACTGCATAGTCTTTTTGTTTTTTTACGATGTCCCAGCCCGCAATGGTATCGGTTTTATACTTGTAGGAAGTTGAAAGTACGGTGAACTCGCCTTTCCCATTGAAGCGAATTTGGGCACCATTCAAAGTGGGGTTGAGCTTTTTGAATACCAGCAAACTTGTACCTGTGGGCACAGTTCCTTTTCCAGTTCGGGTCACTTGCGCCCCCTGTTGGAAGACGGTGACTTTTTGAATTTTACTCGAGATGAGTGTTTCTTTTTCTTTTGCGTTTGCGGCGAAGCCAGCGAAGAGGCAAAGTAGGATTAACATGCGTTTCATGAGACAGTTTTTTATTAGGATGTCTCACTGTACACGTTTCCATAAAAAGGGTTCATCGAAAGCCCACGAGCCTAGCTCGTGGAAATCCGGGTCTAATTCACGCCATTCCGAGGCCATTTCATGTCAACAATGACTTCCTTCGCCATCGAAATGAGTGAACTTCGGGGTGTTATCAGCTCATTTTTGGTCATTCTGAGCTGGTGAACGGTCGTCCCCAGCTGGTGAAGAATCTTTCTGAGCGGGTGAAGAGTGGTTGTTGGAGTTGGTAATACTATGAAAGGTCATTCCTATTTCCAAAATCTTAATTGTGGTCCACATGTAGCCACGAGCCTAGCTCGTGGCTACATGTGGAGCAATCAGCGTTGATGGTGCCTTTCAGTTCTCGATTTCGAACCAACGGAAATACGCAACCGATTTTCCCTACGCGCTCAATACCCGGTCTTCGCACGGGTGCGCTTCAACACGTCACCCGCTACTTTCCGTGCTTTTTCAGCACCTTTCGCTAGTTCACGGTCAATCTCGTCTGTGTTTTCCATCAGGTAAGCGAAACGTTCGCGCTGCGGTTGGTAGTGCTTTACAATTGCATCCAAGAGGTCTTTTTTTGCATGGCCCCATCCGTATCCACCTTCGCGAAGCTTACGCGCCATTTCAGCACATTCATCTTCTGTAGCAACGTATTTGTAAAGCTGATAAACCACAGCAGATTCAGGGTCCTTAGGAGCTTTAAGAGGCGTATCATCTGTAATGATCTGCTTGTTGATGACCTTTTTCAGTTCTTTTTCTGGAAGGAAAATGTTGAGAGTGTTACCTCTAGATTTGCTCATCTTGTTCCCATCTGTACCCAAAATGTACATGGTGTTTTCTTGGGTCTTCGCTTCTGGAACAACAAAGGTTTCGCCCATTTGGTGATTGAAACGCGACGCTACATCACGGGTCATTTCAACGTGCTGGAGCTGGTCTTTCCCTACCGGAACTTGATTCGCATCGTACAAAAGAATGTCGGCAGCCATGAGCATTGGGTACACAAAAAGTCCCGCGTTCACATCTTCCAATCGGTCTGCTTTGTCTTTGAACGAATGCGCTAGTGTCAAGCGTTGGTATGGGTAAAAGCAAGATAGATACCAAGACAATTCTGTCACTTCAGGGATGTCTGACTGACGGTAAAAAACCGTGCGCTCAGTGTCCAAACCGCAGGCAAGCCACGCGGCAGCAGTTGCATAGGTGTTTTGCCTCAACTCAGCGCCATTTTTGATTTGGGTGAGTGAATGCATGTCTGCGATGAACAAGAAAGATTCATTCCCTGAATTCTCAGCCATTTCAATTGCCGGACGAATAGCGCCTAGTATGTTTCCTAGGTGCGGTGTGCCTGTACTTTGAATACCTGTTAAGATGCGTGCCATAGTTTGAATGCTTGGAGGGCAAAAGTAAGGAATCACAGTTCAATGAGGTGTCTTAATACGCATCGGATTGTGTACATTTGCCGACTTATGAGACTTCGGAAGCTGTCTATACTAATCCCCGCCTACAACGAAGAGGCTACCATTGAGGCTATTCTCAAGGCGGTAGTGAAGGTTGAATTGGTGCACAATGTTGTGAAGGAAATCGTTATTGTAAACGATTGTTCCTCAGATGCTACCGTGGAGAAAGCAGAGGCATTTATGGCGTCAAATCCAGATGTCGATATCCAACTTTTTAGTCAAACAGTCAACCAAGGGAAAGGTGCTGCCATTCACAAGGCGATTGATTTGGCTACCGGTGATTACTTTGTGGTACAAGATGCAGATCTAGAATACGACCCCGAAGAATTCAACCTGCTCATTAAGCCTGTTTTTCAAGACGATGCAGATGTGGTTTATGGCTCCAGATTTATTGGTGGAAATCCGCACCGCATCTTGTTTTTCTGGCATTCTTTAGGCAACAAATTTCTGACATTCCTTTCTAACATGTTCACTGATTTGAACTTGACTGATATGGAAACGTGCTACAAGTTGGTGCGTTTAGATTATGCGAAGAAATTACCCTTGCATGAAAAGCGTTTCGGATTTGAACCTGAATTGACCGCCCGACTCTCACGCATTCCGAAAATCAAGATCTACGAAGTAGGTATTTCGTACTACGGAAGAACCTACGCGGAAGGAAAGAAAATTGGGTGGAGAGACGGATTTAGAGCAATCTATTGCATCTTGCGTTACAATCTGTTCGATCGCAAATCGTTTAAATGAGTTCCCTTTTAAGGCAAATTTCTGGAAGTGGCTTGGGCATCACACTGCTAATTTTAGTGTTGATGAGCGTGTTGTACGGAAACATTGGGGTGCTTGATAGCAATCCAGATGCAGTGCATGCTTGGCGGCAGAGCGATTGCCTTTCAATTACAGACAACTACTTCGACAACGGCATGGTCTTTAGCGAGCCAGCCATCCACAACTACATTTCTGAGGGCGGAAAAAGTGGCAAGACAGCTGGAGAATTCCCTGGCTACTATTACGTGCAAGCCGCCATTTGGAAGGTCTTCGGGAAAAGTGAATTCAGCTACCGCTTCACTACGGCCTTTTTATTTTTACTCGGATTGTTGGCCCTGCAACAAACAGTTTTCTTGTTGTTTCGAAATCGGTTCTGGAGCGTCGGAGCGGCAGTATTTCTGTACACGGCTCCTGCGTTGGCTTATTACGGATTTGGCTTTTTATCTAACATTCCCGCCTTGTCTTTTGCCCTCATTGGCGCTTGGTTTTTCACCAAGTATTTCGTGGAACAGAAGTTCAAGTGGGTCTGGTATTCAGCCTTATTTTTCGCGGTAGCAGGATTGTTGAAAGTGACAGCTTTGCTCATTTATTGCACGCTTGGAGCACTGTGGTTGTTGGAGTTGCTTGGGGTGAACATGGGGGTGGGACGAAAGGTTTTTGAGAGGCCATTGCGGTTCATTTTTCCTTTCGCTTTGGTATTGATTCCGAATTTCATTTGGTACAGTTGGGCGGCAGATTACAATGCGACCTTTGGCGGAAAGTACACTTTCAATGACCTTTGGCCCATTTGGGAAGCTGATGCAGATTACCGCGCTTGGCTGTATGATGAGGTGCGAAAGTTCACTGCGCGTCAAATCTTTGCGCCTGTCACTTGGATTCTGATGTTAGTTTCCTTTGTGTTTGTGATGGTTCAGGGTATTCGCAAACGCATTCCTAACTTAGTATGGATGGGGCTGCTCATTCTGTTCGTCGGAAGTTTTGTGTATGCCATCCTCTGGTTTCAAGCATGGAAAGACCACGATTATTACTTTTTGAATGTGTACGCATTACCCGCAGCCATTTGGATTGCGGTGGGCTATACGTTACATTTTTCATGGGATAAAATGAAACCAACGCTTCATGCTGGTTTGATAGGCTTCGGGGTGGTTTTCATGGGGTACAATGTCTGGTATTGCCAAGAGCACTTGACCCTTCGTTACAATCCGAATCCAGAGCATGATTACCTCACCGCAGCTGATGAAGAGGAAGGACATTTAAAATATTTATGGTGGGATTATGGTAGACATGAACAAGCGTTGGAAACCATTGATGCCCATTTGGATTCCATTGGTGTTTCTGACGAAGACTTGGTGATTTCCATCCCTGATGCCAGTTTCTGCATTACCCTTTATGCTATGGACCGCAAAGGATTCACCAATATGGGTGATCAGAACAGGGACGAAGAGAGCATTCAAAGGCACATTGACTTGGGGGCGAACTTTCTGATTCTCAACGAGCCGGAATATGAAAAGGAATTCCCATTCGTAGTGCCCTTCATGGAGCATCCACTTCCGGGGTATGAGAACATTCGGATTTTCGATTTGCGTCCTTACCGCGAGCTTTAGGGCTAACCCCGCATTCGCTAAGGTTTCTTAGGGATACAACTATGTGATCCAGTTTCTCAGGGTGATGGATAGAGAGGGCGTCTTCGGGTTAAAAAGGCGATAATCGTTTCAGTTTTTTTCTTATATTCATATTGAATATTTATGAATAGAAACGATGGCAAGTACAAGCATTAGTTTAGGGAGTTATTGGGAGCAGTTCATTCAAGAAAAGGTAGCCTCAGGGCGCTATGGTTCAGTCACTGAGGTTGTGAGAGAGGCGCTTCGTCATTTTGAGGAACATGAGCGGAAGATAGAAGTTTTGCGCAGGCACCTTCTCGCAAGTGAGACAGATATCAAGAAGGGGAAAATTGATTCGAACTATTCAATAGATGGGATTATCAGTGATTTGAATGAGGAGTAGAGAGGTCATTCTAACAGCAACTGCCAAGAGAGATTTGCTTGGAATTGGTCGGTATACCCAATTAGATTGGGGAAAAAAGCAACGAGACACTTATTTGAGAGCAATAGATAGTGTGTTTCAGTTGATTCACGCGAACCCAAAACTTGGATTGCATAGATTAGAGATAAAAGAGGGTTACTATTCTCTGCCCCATGGAGAGCATGTGGTCTTTTACGTTTTTGACAGTGAAATGATCACTGTGCTGGCAATTGTGCACAAGGCCATGGACATAGATTGTTGTTTTTAATCGTGTGTTCATACCCGTTCCTGCGTAGCTGGGGCACATAAAAATAACGGCCGCCCCAAGGGACGGCCGTCTAAACAAATTGTACAGTAACCCAAACCTACCACGCTTGGTAGCGTTCGATAGTCTAATATAGGAGGGTCAAAGCGTACGTGCAACAACAACTTTGTAGACGTACGAAAGCGTTTTGTAAACGTAGGATTTGACTGCAATGAGGGCTCACTATCCACCCATTTCGTCATCTCCCGGTGAACGAATTAACAAAATTCGTCAAAAGCCATCTTCAAGTTTTCAGAAATCATCTCTGCTGTTTTGCCTTCGATGTGATGACGCTCAATCATGTGCACCAATCTTCCGCCTTTGAACAACGCAATGGCTGGTGATGACGGAGGGTATGGTAACATAAACTTGCGCGCACGTTCAACGGCTTCAACGTCGAAACCGGCGAAAGTAGTTGTCAATTGATGTGGTGTTTTTGAATGCTGAACAGCCAATTTAACGGCCGGACGCATGGAGCCTGCGGCACATCCGCAAACACTATTTAGAACCACGAGTGTAGTGCCTTCTGAATTAACGGCGTTATCTACTGCTTCTGGTGTTGTGAGTTCTGAGAACCCTACATTTACCAGTTCATTTTTCATGGGAGTTACGAGCTCTGCTGGATACATATTTCAAAAGTTTGAACAAAGGTAACAAAGAACAGCCTCATGGGTCCAATAGAAGATGTTAAACAATGTCATTGGTGCCATTGAACAATTCAACTACTTTGTACCTTCTTTTCTTAGAACATGTTCTTATGAGAACCATCAAATGCATTGGCGTACCTGAACACTTTAACCTTCCATGGCTATTGGCCATTGGCGAAGGAGACTTCGCAGCAAAAGGAATTAAGGTTATCTGGGAAGATTACCCGGGTGGAACCGGCTCCATGAGTAGAGCTTTGTACAAAGGTGATGCTGATTTGGCCTTACTTCTCACAGAGGGCGCACTCACATCTATCTCCACAGGGAATCCTTGTAAAGTGCATTCTTTCTTTGTTGACTCTCCGCTTTGTTGGGGTGTTTTTGCTGGCGCGAAAAGTGCGTTTGAAGCAGGCGGCAACTTTGAAGGGGCCACCTTCGCGATTAGCAGATTCTATTCAGGATCACATCTTATGGCCTTTCATTATTGCGATGTGAATGGATGGGAAATCAAGAAAGACCAGTTCAACATTGTGGGCGGATTAACTGGAGCGCGTGCTTCATTGGCTTCGAAACCAGATCAGCTTTTTATGTGGGAGAAGTTCATCACAAAGCCATTGGTTGACGAAGGGGAATTCAAGTTGGTAGACGAATGCGCTGCTCCTTGGCCCAGTTTTTCTGTGGTGGTGCGCGATGCCTTCTTGAAAGAGAATAAAGAACTGGTAGACGATGTCATGGAAATCGTTCGAGCAAAAGCAGCCCATTTTCATCAACGTGAAGAAGCAGCGGAGGTCATTGCGTGGCGTTACGGCCTAAAATTGGGCGATGCCGAAGAATGGTTGAGTCAAGTGAAGTGGAGTAAAAGCGCAGATGTTAATCCGGATATTCTAACGAATGTAAGCGAGGTATTGACGAAATTGGGGATTTTGAATTCGGCGCTGTCTACTGAGGATGTTGAAGGGATCATGGCGCAGTAGCGAAGGCCACTTGCGTCCTTCGGGATGCAGCAATCGTCCGTGTTCGGTGATGAATTTTAGAGGGTGTTTTTATCCTTTCTTCATCCACAAAGTTCTTCCGTACGACTACAAAGTTGATGTTGGGGGAATCGGATTTGTTCCGAACTTGGCACAGGGAAGGGGCGAATAATAATCCATAGGTATGGCTTGAAATTCGAGCACCTCTGATGGGACCTGTAGCCACGAAACTTTTTCGTGGGAATGGACGAAAATCGATAGGGGTTACATTCGGATTCGCCAAACGACCTCATTTCGCCACTTTCGCCACCACTGCTGGTTCACAATATCCTCCCATTTCATTCCTAGCTCTTTTTCGAACTGACTCAAACACTGTTCCAGTGCAACACCTCCTTCACGAAGGTCAAACTGCGTCGCGTTTGAAACAATCCACTGCGCTACTTTGTGTGGGAAGACAACCAGTGAGCTTCCGATGGCTGAGACGAAGAGTAACTCCGTCGTGTTGCCCGTTTTCTTGACTTCCTGCACCCCCATTTCGTTCCAAAAGAGGCGGAAGAAAGCACTGTTCTCAAGGTCATTAACAGTGCCTTTGATGGCTTTGCGAATGAGGTGTGGAGAAACCGTTGTACGTGGAATCTTGAAGCTGAAGAATTCGCGCAGCTCTAAATCAAAACCATTATCGTGCATGTAATTGTACAGCGATTTAGTCAAACCTTCGCTGTATTTCTGGTGGTCAGCGCCTGTTGGGTCTTCGTGGTACAAATCATTGCTGGCAAATCCTTCGAACTCGGGTCCCGTTCGCACCACTTGGTACTTCTCCGGATTGATGCCCACCGGACTGTGCACGGTCATGGCGAATTGATGCCAGAAGCCTGAATGCACAAGGCCCTCTTGAAACAGCTGTCTTACAATGTCCAAAGAGTCAATCGTTTCTTGATCTGTTTCTGTTGGGAAGCCATACATCAGGTAAGCATGGACTAGGATACCGCTATCGCGAAAGCCCTTGCACACCCGCGCCACCTGCTCAACGGTCACACCCTTTTCCATCAGTGTGAGCAGTCTGTCAGTGGCCACTTCCAAGCCCCCTGTTACGGCAATGCATCCGCTGGCAGCCAGCAACTTGCACAGGTCAGGAGTAAATGTTTTTTCAAATCGGATGTTCGTCCACCACGTTACTTGCATGCCGCGCTTCAGAATTTCCATTGCTAAATCGCGCATGGCCAATGGTGGCGCTGCTTCGTCTACAAAATGAAATCCTGTTTCACCGGTTTCGGCAATGAGGGCCTCCATTTTGTCTACCAATTCTTTGGCTGGAGATTGCTCAAATCTTCCGATGTAATCCAATGAAACATCGCAGAAACTGCACTTTTTCCAATAGCATCCGTGGGCGATGGTGAGCTTGTTCCATCTGCCATCGTTCCACATGCGGTGCATCGGATTGGGCATATCAAACATGGATAAATAGTCTGCCGTGCGCAGTCCTTTGTACGATGGCGCGGGCAAGGTTGCATGTCCGAATTCACCTCCCAATAAATCATTCTTGTACACTACTTTCCCTGCTTCGCGAAGGAAGGTGCGTTTGAGAAGCGGTTGAGCAGAGGGGTCTTCAATGTGTTTTTTCAAGGCCAAGAGCGGACCTTCACCATCATCAAGAGTAATGAAATCTACGAAGTCAAAGACCGCCGCATCAGACAAATCGCGGAGCTCCGTATTGGCATATCCACCACCCAGAATCACCTTCGTGTTGGGATGTTCAGCCTTGATCCATTGCGCCACTTTCAATGCTCCGTAAAGGTTTCCGCCAAAGGGAACGGTGAAGCCAACAATGTTCGGTACGCTCTTTTCGAAGTAGACCTTTGCCACTTCAATGAGTTGGGTGTCTATGTAGTTTGAAGGGGCTTCCAACGCAGCTTTTACCGGATTAAAAGACGAGGCAGTGCGGGCAATGCGTTCTGCGTATTTTGAAATCCCAAAGTGTGGACCTACAGAAGCTGTTATCAAATCTACCAAGTCTTCAAGGTAAAGCGAGCAGAGGTAGCGCGCTTGATCTTGGATGCTATTTGTGCCGAAGTACCAGGCAAGGTCTTCGATCACGTCAAAACGCGGACCTTCAGGGAGGTAGCTTCTGCGTGAAATGCGAAAAGCGATGGTAGTTTCTTTGTGCTGAAGAAAACGAATCACTGTTTCAACGCTGCTGATGTAAGCGTGCTTGTTCAAGCACATTTCGTTCAGAGGATCTTCCAGTTTAAACCTACCTTCTTCTATTTTCTCAAAAATAGTTGTTAGTCCGTCCTTGGTAAACACCCTTAGAAAAAGGTCCAATCCCAGATCACCTTGTTCCACCTCCACGCCTTGCGAATCTAGAAAACCCTTGAGGTATGCCGTTGCAGGGTAGGGCGTATTGAGTTGGGTTAGTGGTGGGATGAGTAGGAGCATGGTGCAAAAATACTGATAAAGCGTGAAGGGAGGGTTTTGAAATCAGGAGAAGTTGATGAGGATTCTTTGTGCAGGGAGAACGGCTACAAAAGAGAAGTGCACGTTGGTAAAGTTCTGGCTGAATTTCTGGACTCATCAACGTTAGACTAAGAATTGACTCAGTACTTTCGCTTTGCTTGGTTTGGACGGAGCGGGGGCGGGACGGGCCCGAGAGGGCGCCATCTGCGATTGACAAATCTCACAACAGAGATAACTATACAAATACTAAATGCATCAGGATAGTGTGGTTCTGCAATTTCCTTTATCTAAAAGCTATGTTTCTCTCACTCCCCGTTCGTTCGTTTAGGTTGAAATTGAATGTGTGCAATTACCATGTTGGTCGGCTGGTGAGCCTTCCCTGCCTCATCTTCTTGCTGACTCTCACGCTCATGCTTCCTTCTCTTGCTGTTTTTGGGCAGGGGCTCATGAATTTAGGCATCTCTGGTGTAAAAGTGTATCCTAATCCGGTCAATGACTTCCTCACCATCGAGCTTTTCAGCGCTGAAGGGAAGTTGGTGCTTTCTAAAACGGAAGCAACATCAACCATGCGCATCGATATGCAGGGCTTCGCTAGTGGGGTTTATACTTTGAAGGTTGTTGGAATGGAAAACGCGATTCAAGTGGTGCGGTGAGTGAGGAGAGAAACGTCATTCGCGTGGGGATTCAAATAGAAATAGTGGTGTTTGTTTGAAGGTCAGCGAACGGCTACAAAAGAGAAGTGCACGTTGGTGAACTTGTGACTGAATTTCTGGGCTCATCAACGTTAGACTAAGAATTGACTCAGTACTTTCGCTTTGCTTGGTTTGGACGGAGCGGGGGCGGGGCGGGCCCAAGAGGGCGCCATGGACCAGAAGCATTTGACCTGTCCTAAAATAAGTCTTACACATGCCACGCTTCAGCACCCAGCATTGCGCCATCCTTCAAACCCAACAAACGCGGAGTTACAAACTATAGCTTTTCAAGCAAATAGAAGTACGCTTCAAATTTGTGATGTTGCCAGATTTCACTCTCGGTATTTGGGAAGCTCTTGTAATAGGATTCATCGGCATATAAGACAACCGTTCTTCCTACCCGAACATAATTTGTGCTTTCCTCGAATGCAGGTGGTTGGAAATCTGGGAAGTAATTTTGAATTTGTTTCGTCATATATTGACCAAGATTTTTATTAAAATTCTTGGTCGCTTTTTTCGTTGGTTTGTCAAGCTGATTATAAACGTGTTTAAGGATAAGGTTTTTTGGGAAGGAAGTTTTTTGAAGGGCGACATCGATGTATTTAAAGGGGTTAAGCGTGTTGTAATCATTTGTCGTTTGTATTGAAAAAGGACCTTCCGGAACCCAGTCAGCAGAATTAACAACATTAAAGGCCCATCCGTTTTGGGTCATGGCTTCATACTCATAAGCGTAATACAGGTTTCCCGGTTTTGGAGCAGCACTAGCATAAGTTTTGATTGTCAAATTTTTGTATCGCTCGTTTCCCGTTTTTAAATCTGAAATCATAGAGGTCAGTAAATAGGCAATTGCACCGCCCTGACTATGGCCAATAATGTAAAAGTCATTAATGCCGTTACTTAAACAAGAATCAATTTGAGGTACTATATCTTGAAATAAAGTTAGAGAACCTATAAGCCAGCCGGCATGAACAGAAGCCCGTTTATTGTTGCTTAGGTGATAATTATAAATTTGGCTATCACTAAGATGTATTGTTCCTGAAGCGGGCAACATGGCCGCAAAGAAGTTTTCTATCCAACTTTCTAATTTTAAAGTTGTTCCTCGAATACTTATTGCCGCTATCGAATCTGGAGATGTCCATAATTCCCATCTATTGTCTAATCCTAAAACGGGAGATCTATAAATTCGATTGAATTTTACAGGCGCTGGCAAGTCTTCGTTGTAAAGCGAGTCACTTTGTCGAGTAGAGATTTTTAATAACTCGGCATATTCTTTTTTAGAAAAACCAGGCTTTATTTTAGAAACTTGACCAATTCCATTGAAGTTGAATAGGACCAAAGATATTATGAGTAAGAGAAATCTCATGATTATAGTTAACAGTTGTTTACGCAATGTAGAATGTGTACCTAACCTAGGTTTTCATACCGAAGTTAGTCCATATTCTGCTTTTTTCAACACTGTCTAGAATGACCAACCAATTAAAACGAGCTCTTCCATGACAGCACTTCAGCCACCCTCGTGTCCTATCGCAAAGCCCGGAAACTCAGAGCTGTTGTTCTGGACTTCTGCCATGAAATAGAAATGATGGATTGTGATTCACGCAAAACCAAATGCGATTTTCATGATTTCAAGCATGAATGCCCCTAAATGAGAAATAGACCTTGTATGGTCACCCTCTAAATCCTAAAACTCAAATGCTAACTACTTCCCAACCTTCAACGCCAACTCTTTCAACTGCGCATCAGCAATTACCGCCGGTGCATCAATCATCACATCTCGTCCGCTATTGTTCTTAGGGAAGGCAATGAAATCACGGATGCTATCGCTTCCACCAAATAGGGAGCACAAACGGTCAAAACCAAGTGCCAATCCGCCGTGGGGAGGAGCGCCATATTCAAAGGCGTTCATCAAGAACCCGAACTGAGCCAAAGCTTCTTCCTTCGTGAAACCAAGAAGGTCAAACATGCGCGACTGAATCTCGCGATCGTGGATCCGAATAGAACCACCGCCAATCTCAACACCGTTGATTACCATGTCATACGCATTGGCATTCACTTTTCCTGGGTCTGTGTCAAGCAAGTGCATGTGCTCTGGCTTGGGAGATGTAAATGGATGGTGCATTGCGTGGAAACGCTCACTATCTTCATCCCACTCCAGCAGCGGAAAGTCAATCACCCACATTGGAGCAAATACCTTCGGGTCCCGCAATCCAAGCTCTTTTCCAAGGTAGAGGCGAAGCTCACTTAACTGCTTGCGTGTCTTGTCTAAATCTCCACTCAAAATCAAAATCAAATCACCTGGCTTAGCACCTGTGTGCGCTGCCCAAGCTTTTTGATCTTCTTCAGAATAGAATTTGTCTACACTTGATTTGAACGTTCCGTCTTCATTCACCTTGCAGTAAACAAGTCCTTTGGCGCCAATTTGCGGACGTCTAACATAATCAGTCAAAGCATCCAATTGCTTGCGGCTATATGTGGCGCATCCGTCAGCTACAATTCCCAATACGGCTTCTGCACCATCAAAAATGGCGAAACCTTTATCTTTTGTTACTGTTCCCATGTCCTGGAACTTCATCCCGAAACGAATGTCAGGTTTGTCTGAACCATACTGCTCCATGGCATCGGCATAGGTCATGCGCGGGAACTCAGTTACATCAACTCCTTTCACTGTTTTGAAAAGGTGACGCGCCATTCCTTCGAACGTGTTCAAAATATCTTCTTGTTCCACGAACGCCATCTCGCAGTCAATCTGCGTAAACTCTGGCTGACGATCTGCACGCAAATCTTCGTCGCGGAAACATTTTACGATCTGATAATACTTGTCGAAACCAGAAACCATCAGCAACTGCTTGAAGGTTTGTGGCGACTGTGGCAAGGCATAAAACTGCCCTGGATTCATTCTACTTGGCACCACGAAATCACGCGCACCTTCAGGTGTAGATTTAATCAAATAAGGCGTCTCCACCTCTAAGAAACCAATTGAATCAAGGTACTTGCGTGACTCAATTGACATGCGGTGACGAAGCATTAAGTTGTTCATTACTGGCTTCCGGCGAAGGTCCAAATAACGGTACTCCATGCGGATGTCCTCACCTCCATCTGTGTCATCTTCAATGGTGAATGGGGGCGTTTTAGCCGCATTCAACACTTCCAACTGAGTTACCTCAATCTCGATTTCGCCGGTAGGCATCTTCTTATTTTTGCTGCTTCGCTCAATGACTTTACCTGTCGCTTTAATCACGAACTCCCGTCCGAGCTTGCGCGCAGCTTCACACAACGTGGCATTGGTGTCCATGTTGAAGGCCAATTGCGTCATTCCGTAACGATCACGAAGATCAATAAAGGTCATTCCCCCGAGGTCTCTCGAGCGTTGTACCCAACCGCTTAGTGTTACTTCAGTTTCTGCGTGTTCGATGCGGAGTTCTCCACAGGTGTGCGTGCGATGCATATCAATTGATTTTAGCGACGCGAAGTTAACGAAAGCGATTAGATTTTAGGACAGTAGCCATGAATCTCATTCGTGGGAAAGGAAGGTGGGAATCGAAATCGGAATTGGTTGCGCAGGGGCAGACTGATGTTCGCCCGTAAACCTACGTACGCCTGTAAACCTTCGTCTGCCTGAAAAGAAAAGGCCCTCCCGCATTTATCTGTGTCATGAAGGTCCTTCCGAAACACGGCCCTTCCTCCCATCAGGTCCTAAAAAACTCAAATATTAACGCCAAAAATATACCCAGCCAATGCAGTCAGTCCCATGGCAACGGTGCCCCAAAAAGTGATGCGAAGAATTGCTTTTCCAACGCTTGACCCTCCTGTTTTCGCCGCAATAGCACCTAAAAGAGCAAGGAAAATAGTGGCGGCGCCATACTGATAGTATTCCATATGTGTCAATGGCAAGAAAAGCGCAACCAGCAGGGGAAGCGCACCTCCGGTAGTAAAGGCAGCTCCAGACGCAAAAGCGGCTTGCAGCGGTTTGGCTTGGCTAATCTCATTAATACCCAATTCATCACGCACATGCGCTGCCAACGCATCATGCCTGGTTAATTCTAGCGCCACACGTTGAGCTGTTTCGTGCGACAAACCTCGCTGGCGGTAGATCTCTTCTAAAAGCTCAAGTTCTTCTTCTGGCTCATCAGCCAATTCCTGCTTTTCGCGCTCAATGTCTGCATTTTCAATATCAGTCTGGGAACTAACTGAGACATATTCACCTGCAGCCATGGAAAGCGCACCAGCAACCAAGCCTGCCACAGCGGCTAAAATAATAGGTTCACGGGTATCACTTGCTGCCGCCACTCCAATAGCTAAACTAGCCGTAGATAAGATTCCGTCATTTGCTCCTAATACTGCCGCGCGCAGCCAATTGCTCCTGTGGATGAAATGGTTTGAAAGGTATTCTTCAAGCTTTTCTGAATTGTCCATACAGTGAATTTAGCATTTTGTCTCGTGAAGGCCATGATTTCGGCCCGTTGTTCCCACGAGCGCGCATGATCCCCGGGCGGAGCCGCGCATAATTCCACGAGCTGAGTTCGTGGCTACTACATTTAATCGAGGTGGTTTTAAATCTCTTGGAATAAGAAAGAGAAAATGATCAAGCTCGTTTTATTTCTTTCTCAAAAACAGAAATTGGAGAGATGGTGATCTAGCCCTGCATCTTGGAGCAAGACAAAGTGAAAAAAGACATTCCAAGAATCTAAAAAAAACAGACTGGTTTCCACAGCCTATCCTGCGTAACTTAGTCGTCTAATCAGAGATGCCTTAAAGCATTTCAGCATCTTGCACCATGCGCATCGCAATCGTTGTTTTACTCATCGCATTTTGTAGCTCTACTCATGCCCAAGTGGGAAATGAGTGGGTAGACTATGGCCGTCAATATTGGCGCTTCCCGGTGAGCGAAACGGGCATGCACCGCATCGGGTATGACGAGTTGTTGTCAAGCGGATTCCCCGTTACGCAGGTCAATCCGGCTTCTGTGCGCATATTCGGAAGGGGAGAAGAGCAGTTTATACGTGTCCAAGACGGAGGTGATAATTCATTGGACCCTGGAGATTTTATTGAGGTGTGGGCGAAAAAAAATGATGGCTGGTTAGATGCCAGTATCTATGATGAGCCTGAACATCAAGTCAATTCCCAATACAGCCTCTTCAATGACACGGCAAACTATTTCCTCACCTTTTCTGCCGGAAATGGACTAAGAACAGAGACTTATCTGCCGCAAAATGACCCTGATGACCTGCAGTTCTTACCCTATGTAGAATACAGTTACAGGGAAGACTACACCGAAGAATACCTCGTAGGCAAACAAGATAATAATGGCATCTCGTTGCCTTGGTACGAGGAAGCAGAAGGTTGGTTTGACAGCCGGTTTGCAATCGGACAGACCCGCAGTAAATCAATCGAACATCCTTTTGCTTATACTGATGCCGGAGCTCCTGTGGCCAAATTTACGGCTAATTCAGCAAGTGCCTCATTGGCTGCGGGCTTCGTAAACCACCACTTGCAAGTGGGGTATGGGAACCCGTTCCAATTGGTGGCAGATACAATCTATTACGGATATCAATTCAATCAATTTCAGTGGGATGTTGCCGCAAATGCCTTAGTAAATGGCGTTACCACAGTCACTCACCGTTCCGTTGATGACCTCGGTGTGGCAGCTGATTGGCATGCGGTGGCTTGGATCAGAGTAGACTACGCTAGGGTCGCCAATTTCTCAGCCGATATCGAAAAGTTTTTAGCCCGCAACCTTTTCGCCCAAGCGGAAGGCAAACTGGAAATCCAAACGATCCTGCCTAACCCGCGGCTTTTTGAAAGCGGAAATGGTCTGCTGCGCGAATTTAACCTCGAAGGAATCGAAGGCGGTTATGAGGCCGTTGTCTCATTCTTAACTGACGTCAATCAGACTGAACTGCTCCTGATAGATGCGGCGAATGTTTCAGAAGTGAGCAACCTTCAGCCTGTTTCCAATACAGGGTATTTTACAGATTATACTGAGAATCCCCTTGACAGTGCTTTCGTTATTATCACAGCTCCTCAACTGCTTTCTGCTGCGTCCAATTATGCCTTCTATCGTGAAAGCCAAGGGATGGATGTGCTGCTGGTAAATATAGAAGAACTCTACATGCAATACGGTGGCGGAATCTGGAAGCATCCGCTCAGTATCAGAAACTTCTGCAATGACCTTTTGCAATCTTGGGAATCAGACCCATCTCACCTGTTTATTATTGGGAAGTCAATTTTCGAAATGAAAATTAGCGCTACCGTTGGCGCAAGAGACAATCTAACTAACTACGCGAACAACTTTGTTCCAAGCTGGGGGTATCCAACAAGTGACTTGGCGCTGACGGCAGGATTGAATGGAACGCTTTCTGAAGTGGCCATTCCTACGGGAAGGCTATCTGCAAGGAACCAGGAGGATGTGCTTGATTATTTGAACAAAGTCGTTGAATTCGAAAGCCAAGAGCCAGCGCCTTGGATGAAGCGCATCATTCACTTCGGTGGCGGTGCAAACCAATTCGAACAATCACTCTTCGCTGGTTTTCTGAATAACTACAGAAATATTGCCCAAGACACCTGTTTTGGTGGAAGTGTTTCTAGCTTCTTCAAAACCACTACAGACCCCATTCAACTTAACCTTTCAGACAGCATTGCCTACCTAATTACCAATGGGGTGAGTCTCATGACTTTTTTCGGCCACGCCAGCAGTACGGGCTTTGATGTGAACATTGACTCCCCATCCAATTATAGCAATCAAGGGAGGTATCCGCTGCTCGTTGGAAACAGTTGTTACACAGGAAACATTCATCTTCCTACCAGTTTTAGTACCAGTGAAGAATTTGTTTTGGTGCCCGAAGCGGGTGTGATTGGCTTCATTGCAAAGGCTGATTTAGGAGCGCCGTTCTACTTAAATATTTGGACCGAAAACTTTTACCGGCAGACTTTTCAAGCCAATTACGGGGGGTCCATTGGTCAGAACATGAAACGAGCGGTTCAGGAGTTTCAAAGTGAGACACAGAACCTCATTACTGAGAATACAGCCCTTACTTTTAGCCTGCATGGTGATCCGGCAATTGTCTTAAACTCATTCGCGAAACCGGACTACAGCATCAGTGTTGACGACCTTGTTTTCGCCCCAAATAACATTACTTCTGAGCTTGAATCATTTCAGGTAAAAGTTGCTGTGACCAATATCGGAAAGGCGGTAAATACTCCGTTCGGGGTTGAGTTGGTGCGCCATCTCCCCAGTGGACAAGATACCTCCATTGTTATTGAGTTAGACAACCTTTATTTCAGAGATACCGTGACGTTTGATCTCCCAGTGGACGCGCTCAATGGCGTGGGATTGAACACTTTTGATGTCCTTGTAGATTTCCCGGCAAACCAAGTAGATGAGTTAGAAGACCTGCAAAATAACACGGTTTATGGGAAGGAATTGTTCATCACTAGCGGGAACCTCATTCCAGTTTATCCTTTTAATTTCGCCATTGAACCCTCCGGAAACATTACACTGAAGGCCAGCACGGGTGACCCGCTTGCTCCTACTCAGAACTACCTCCTTGAATTGGACACAACTGACCAATTTAATAGTCCCAGCTTGCTCACCACGCAGTTCATACAAAGCGGGGGCGTAGTTGAATGGGAATTGCTCAATGAATTGGAAAATGAGCGTGTGTATTATTGGAGAACGGCGGCAAGTCCAGATTTCGGACAAGACCCCATGTGGCGCGTACATAGCTTTCAATACTTAGAAGGGGAAAGGGGTTTCGGACAAGCACACTTTGAGCAGTTTCGGAACAATACCTTCGCGCAGATCGTCTTTGATGATGACCAAAACGACTTTGATTTTGTGACAGGAGATGTGAACCTAAAATGCACGGTTTACGGCAATCCGAGCAATACATTTGAAATCAACGCTACCCGGTATCAACTAGATTTAGATGTCATGGATTATGCAGGGTGTGGGGGCCCATCTGCCTTGCATGTTGCAGTCATTGATCCTATTACTCTGGCGCCTTGGGAGTCGAATTACGATAATGAATTTCCAGAAAATGACTTCGGTAATTTGATGGATTGTGCCAATGGGCGCGAAAGACCAGAGAAGTACTTCATCTTTAGACAGAACAACTCCACTGAATTGGCGGGCATGGTAGACATGCTTGAAAATGCAGTTCCAGACGGACATTACATCCTCATCTACACCTGGAAACAGGTCAATTATGATGGGTGGGATGAAAATGCACCAGAAGTCTATGACCTGTTCAGTAACCTAGGCGCTACCCAAATTGGAAATGCTCCTGACAGCGTTCCTTTCGTCTTCTTTGCCGAAAAAGGAAATCCTGGTAGTGCGCTAGAAGTTTACGGAACAACCCAAGATCAGTTGGTTGAACTTGAGACAACTTTGACTGGAAGTTTAGGTGTAGGAAAGATTATATCACCTCTTTTTGGCCCTGTTTCTGAGTGGGAAGCACTGTATTGGGACATTGAATCTGAAGGAAATGACAGCACACGCGTAAAGGTATTTGGTGTAACTACCCAAGGCGCTGAACCACTAATGAATGATCTGCCCGCAACTGACAATGAATGGCAAGATCTAGGTTTAGTGGTAGATGCGAATGTGCATTCACGCGTGCGTCTTCAGTCAAGTTACTTTGATATTCAAGATCAAACGCCAGCACAAATTAACAGCTGGCAGCTCATCAGTGACCACGCTCCTGAATGCGCTTTGAATGCAAATGAAGGTTTCTATTTTCCTCAAGACACAGTGCAACAAGGGGAGCCACTATCTTTCGCTATTGCCATAGAAAACATTGGAGCTTTCCACATGGATAGTCTTTTGGTAAGCTATTCCATTTCCTACGCCAGTGGGGCTGAAGCTGTTGTTGAATATGAACGACAAGATAGCCTGAGGATTGGCGAAATAGTGTTAGATACTTTGCAGATTACAACCAATCTATTCTCGGGTGATTTAGTGCTGAAAGTAGAAGTCAATCCGAGAAATGCAGATGGTGTCTCAGATCAATTGGAGCAATACCATTTCAACAACATTGCTGAATTGCGCTTCCATGTGAAGGATGATCAAATAAATCCTCTTTTGGATGTCACCTTTGATGGGCAACATATTTTGAATGGCGACATCGTTTCCGCAGCGCCTTATATACGCATAGCGCTTGATGATGAAAATACATTCATTCTAATGAATGAACCATCTGATACAGCTCAGTTTAAAGTTTTCGTAACCCATCCTGATCAGTCGCAACTGCCCATTTATTTTTCGCAGATAGACATCATTAATTTCTTCCCAGCAACCAGCTCTGCCAACCGCTGCTATATTGAATACAGACCGCTTTTTGATGCAGATGGAGCCTACCAACTCTTGGTTCAAGCACAAGATAAAAGTGGAAATGCATCAGGGGATTTAGATTATCGAATCGATTTCGAAATTTACGCGAGACCGAGCATAACAGAAGTGCTCAACTACCCTAATCCGTTTAGTACCCGCACCCAGTTCGTATTCACCTTAACGGGTGTTGAAGCGCCAGATGAGGTGCTCATTCGAATCATGACGATTAGCGGAAGAGTGGTGCGTGAAATCAGAAGTGACGAAATTGGTCCCCTCCAGATTGGTCGGAATCAGACTGATTTCTGGTGGGATGGAACTGATGAGTTCGGTGACAGATTAGCAAATGGAATTTATTTGTACACTGTTCAAGCTAGATTACATGGGCAACCCATTGATTTAAGCACAACGGCCGCTTCGCCCTTTTTTAAGAATGGCATTGGTAAAATGTACTTGTTGAGATAAGGCCTACTTCTCCTCGCTTCAAAACACCTTTTCTAGTATCTTCGTTGGATGAATTTCGAAGAGCTCGATAGTAAGATCGCTAAGGCGAAAGAAGGAGGTGGTGAAAAGCGCATTGCTTCACAACACCAGAAAGGAAAATTAACCGCACGCGAACGTGTAGAGTTCTTAATGGACGATGGGTCTTTTGAGGAAGTAGGGATGTTCGTGACGCACAGGTCAACCAATTTTGGACTAGAGAATCAGAAGTTTCTTGGTGACGGAGTGGTAACAGGCTATGGGAAAATTGACGGCCGTTTGGTGTACGTTTTCTCGCAAGATTTCACCGTAATGGGTGGTTCCCTGGCTGAGGCACATGCTGAGAAGATTTGTAAAATCATGGACCTTGCTGTCCAGAACGGCGCGCCATTAATTGGCCTAAATGATTCTGGTGGTGCACGAATTCAAGAAGGAGTTGTTTCGCTTGGAGGGTATGCTGATATTTTCTACCGAAACGTTCAAGCAAGCGGCGTTATTCCGCAGCTATCTGCTATCATGGGGCCTTGCGCCGGAGGAGCTGTGTATTCACCTGCTTTGACAGATTTTATCTTCATGACGGAAGGCACTTCTTACATGTTTGTAACAGGACCAAATGTAGTGAAGACAGTGACCCATGAAGAAGTGAGTGCTGAAGAACTTGGGGGCGCATCTACCCACAGTTCAAAAAGTGGTGTGACCCATTTTTCATGTGAGAATGAGGTGGCAACCCTGAATTCTCTGAGAACGGTTTTGAGTTACATTCCTCAGAATTGTGAAGATGAACTCCCTGTGAGAGAATACAAGGCCAGCGATGAAAAACGCATGCACCTAGATGAAATCATCCCCGAGAGTGCGAGTCAGCCTTATGACATCAAAGATGTGATCAATGGGGTGATTGATGAAGGTAGTTTCTGCGAAGTACACAAAGATTTCGCCGGAAACATTGTTGTTGGCTTCGGACGTTTAGCAGGAAAAAGCATTGGGATTGTAGCCAATCAGCCAGCCTATTTGGCAGGTGTTCTTGACATCGATGCCTCTACAAAAGCAGCTCGTTTTGTGCGTTTCTGTGACGCATTCAATATTCCACTTCTTGTCTTCGAAGATGTCCCGGGATTCCTTCCAGGTACTGACCAAGAATGGAATGGAATCATCTCAAATGGGGCGAAGCTGTTGTACGCATTCTGCGAGGCAACCGTTCCTAGAGTTACAGTAATAACTAGGAAAGCCTATGGTGGTGCCTACGATGTGATGAACTCAAAGCACATTGGTGCAGACATGAATTATTCGTGGCCTTCAGCTGAAATTGCGGTAATGGGGGCGAAGGGAGCAGCTGAAATTATTTTTAAACGGGAAATCGCTGCGGCAGAAGATCCAAAAGCGAAATTGGCTGAGAAAGAAGCAGAATATGCCCTTCTTTTTGCCAATCCTTACAATGCCGCTGCAAGAGGATATATAGACGAAGTGATCAAACCGCATCAAACCAGAGAGAAGCTTATTCGCGCTTTCGATATGTTGAAGAACAAGGTTGCTCATTTGCCCAAGAAAAAGCACGGGAATATTCCGTTGTAAAAGCAAAGTTGCTTCAATAATATCTGTAACACCCCAAAATGGCATACCTCATTTGAGGTATTTTCACCTGTTTTGAAATGCTATTCCTATACTAAATATGCATTTAATGCATTGAAAAACAGCTCCTTACTATTTAGATTAAATCTAAATACCCCGTTTAGGGTATTGGTTTGCCCTTGAGTTAGAAGGTAACTTTGCTTCATCAAAACAAACGAGATGAAGCAGATTACACTTTCAATAACTTTCTTACTATTCCTGATAGTGCCTTCAAAGGGCCAAACAGACGTGGCAGTATCTATGAATACGGGCTATACCGATGATGTTTTTGTCAGCATGGCAAATGGAGAGGTGTCCACCGTAAGTTCAATGGACTGGGATTTAGCATTTGATGTATCCTCTTCTTTTTCAACCTCAATCAGAATTAATGATGGGCAAGGAACCCAGCTTTTCATCTGGCCAAATGGCACTATAGATGAATGGAATGAGGTTGATACGGTTGGTTTGAGTGCTTGGGGCTCGATAAATAATGAGCTCGACTCATGGGATAAAGGAGCGTTTAATGTTTCTAATTCAGGTAGCCCAAGTGACTTTAGTTGGGGCTACTATACCGGCGATCCTTTACACGATGTAGTAGGTGACTCTATCTACTTGCTGAAAACATTGACTGATGATTGGAAGAAAGTAAAAATTGAGCTTCTTGATGCAGGAGAATGGACATTTACTTTGGCTGACTTAGACGGAAATAATGAAGTCCAAGAAAACTTCGCCATGGCAGATTATGCTGAAAGAAACTTCGTCTATTATAGCGTCAACAATGAAGCGTTTCTCAATAGAGAGCCAGAGGCTAATTCATGGGATTTAATATTTACAAGGTATTATGGACAAACTGCTTTTGGACCAGGTGGAACAGCTGGGTGTCTGGCGAATAAAGGGATTGAGTTAATTCAGGCTGATGGAGTAGATGTGAGTTCAGTTGAGTTTTCTGATTATGTGTGGGTCACAGAAGACATTTCAGTTATAGGAAATGATTGGAAAGGACTGAATGCAGATTTCATGTGGGAAATTGTAGCTGACAAATGTTACTTCATTAAAACGCTATCTGGAGATATATATAAGCTCATTTTTACGTCATTCGAAGGTTCTGAAAACGGAAATCTATCCTACACAACTGAATTGATTACGGGAAGTTCAATTGATGAGTCAATGTCATTTGATCAGTTAACGCTCTATCCAAATCCGGCTTCTGAAAAGTTAAATGTGCTCTTGACGAGCAAGCAGCAGGACCAAGCAAATGTCTCCATCAAAGATATTACAGGGAACACTTTACTCAATGACTTCAGGAACCTTTCACAGGGAGTTAACAGTATGGAGTTAAACGTTCAAGCGCTTTCTTCGGGGATGTACATTCTAACCGTTGAAACCAGTTCTAATTCTTCAGTCTCAAGGTTTATTGTCAAATAAAATAACGTTATGCCAAGGGTATTCATATTCGCTGTCTTATTCTTTGTAGGATGCTCACAGTCAGGGGAGGAGTTAGAAACGGAGAAAGAATCAAGAATAATTTCCCTCAATGCATCTGTCACAGAAATGTTATTTGCACTGAATGTTTCAGATCAATTGGTTGGGCGGGATGTCTCTAGTGTATATCCTGAAGAGGCCAATAGAATTCAAAATGTTGGAAGTGCGCATTCAGTAGCTCTTGAAGCATTATTGTCTTTTAGCCCAACTAAATTGTTCTCTGAGAAAGGAAAGTATTCTGATCATCTGATTGCGGGCTTGCGGAGCGCAGGCGTGGTTGTTATTGAAATTGAAAAACCAACGTCTATTGAATCGGCTCAGGAGCTTCTCCAATTGTTGGGAGAAGAGTTTAACAAGCAGGCAGAATCTAAGGCCTTAATGGAGAAGTATGATTGTGCAGGTTCTCAAGGAGAAAGGTCTAAAAAGAAGGCCCTTTTTGTTTACTCAAGAGGTGGTGGGAACTTACTAATTGCTGGGGGAAACACAGGTGTGTCTAAAACCATAGAGCTCGCTGGAGCGGTGAATGTTGCATGGGAGATTGATGGTTTTAAACCTCTGACTTCAGAATCCCTCGTTAAAATGAATCCGGAAGTAATTATCATGTTTGATCATGGGTATGCGGCAAGTCAAGAAGGAGCTTTGATTTGGGATTATCCTGGGATGACTCAGGTCAAAGCAGGAGTTGATTCTGCATTGCTTCACTTTCCATCTCACCAGCTGAGTTCATTTGGATTGACAATTTGTGATGATCTAGCCACAATCAACCAGGCACTAAAACGAACCACTGAATGAGTCAAAAACTGACATATGGTGGTTTATTCGTTGTAGCATTAATAAGTGTTTTTTTTTCCTGCTCAACTGGAGGATTTGACTTCAATGTTCTTGAAGTATTTAGATCGATTTTTTCAACTTCAGAAACGTTAGAAGCTGAGAAGTATGTTTTATTGAATATCCGAATTCCCCGTGTCCTTGGAGCATTTATCGTTGGGTCTTCTTTAGCCCTGTCTGGCAGTTTACTTCAAGGGTTATTTCGAAATCCATTAGCAGATCCATCCATCATAGGGATTTCAAGTGGAGCAGCCATGTGTGCTGTTGTTTTAATGGCAATAGAGATTCCTGCATTCACACTTCTAGGAGTTGATTGCGCAAAAATGGTTATCCCCTTAGGAGCGTTTTTTGGAGCGCTTGTCATTGGTCTCTTAGCCTTCAGAATTACGCGCATGAGAGGGAATGATAACTTAGGTCTGCTGCTATTGTGTGGGATCGCCTTTCAATTTATTTCAATGGCCGTTATTGGTATTGTTCTCTTCAGTGTAGGAGACGAAAAGCTGAGGACTATAAATTTTTGGATGATGGGAAGTTTAGGAGCTATTAATTGGTTTGCTTTTAGTGTGATTGCTCTTCTTTCGCTGCCATTGCTAATGGTTTCGTTTAATGTCTCAAACTCACTTAACGCACTGTCTATGGGAGAAGGCCATGCGGTGTCATTGGGAACCAACATCCCGAAGGTGAAAGGCATTGTTATCATTTCTACCACTTTAGCAATAGGTGCCAGTGTAGCTTATTGTGGTATTATAGGTTTTATTGGCCTTGTAGGGCCCCACATTGCCAGACTGCTTGTTGGATCAAATTACAAACGATTAATACCAATCTCACTGATTATTGGAGGAGTAGTTACCGTAGTTGCAGACATGATTTGTAGGGTGCTGTTTAAGCCTGAAGAGTTGCCATTGAGTATTATCACTTCTATCATCGGAGCACCCATTTTACTCGCATTAATTATTCGTTCACGTAAGAAAACATCTTTCGCATGATTGAGATGAAGAACATGAAGGTCAAACGCGGAGGAAAAACAATCTTGTCTCATCCTCAATTAAGGTTGGAGAACGGCTCTTTTGTTGCAATTGCAGGATTAAATGGTTCTGGTAAGACTTCATTGTTCAATACCCTCAGTGGCCTTGATCTTGCTTCTTGTGAGAAACTTGAAATGAATGGAATAAAAGTCACTGAAAACAAACTTCCGTCCTTTGCAAGAATAAGAGCTGTAGTGCCACAAATTGACCAGTCTCAAACACTTTTAGATGTACATGAGGTCCTGCGAATGGGGCTTTATCAAAGGCACATACCAGCCAATATAGAACGAGAAATTATTTACAATAATGCGATGTCATTCGAGCTTGTGGAGTTCCTTTCCCGGCCTTTTAACTCGTTATCTGGCGGAGAAAAACAACGAACATTAATTGCCCAAGCGCTCATTCAGTTTTCTGGCGAAAACCCTCAGGATTGCTTTCTGTTTTTAGATGAACCTACCAACAATCTCGACGTTGCACAGCAATACTTGTTAATGCAAAGGTTGAGTAAATTAAGAGACAAAGGATTTGGGATTGTTGCTGTTTTACATGAGATCAGTCAGATTAGAAAGTATGCCGATCGCGTGCTTTTTATTCATGATAAATCTATTTATCGAGATGGCGATCCTCAAAGAATCCTGACTCAGGAACTCGTTGAAAACATCTACGGAATTCCAAAAGAAATGGCCCCAGGGAAGATGGTTATGAACCTTATCGAAAAAAAAATTAGATTATGAATAATCAAGACAAATTAACCGTGGAACAAATGATAAGAGATACCTATTCAATTTTTGCCATCTCACAAGACGAAGGTATGTCTAGATATTTCGGGTTCGCTCACATTTCTAAAACACCTTTTGATGATACCAACTCAAAATAAATCCATTAGCCTCAAGTCTAAATGGGAAGAGCTAAAAGCTAAGAGTCCAAAACTCCGTATTCGGGATGCAGCAGCAGAACTTGAAGTGTCAGAACTTGAGCTCGTTACAACTATGTGCGAAGCTGGAGGCGCTATAAATCTGCAGTTTGAGTTTAAGGAAATGATGAAAGCATTAGAGACTTTCGGTTATGTCATGGGCCTTTCTAGAAATGGATCTGTGGTTCATGAGGTTAAAGGTGTTTACGCTAATTTCAGCGCGCCTTCTCCGCACGTGTCACTTTTTGTTAATCCGGAGATCGACCTACGGATCTTCCCATCTGTCTGGCAATACGCAGTCGCTGTAAAGGTGCCTTCTAGAGGTAGGACTCTGAAAAGCATTCAGTTCTTTTCATCATGGGGCGAAGCCATTCATAAAATTTATCTCACGAATAAAAGCAATGAAACAGCCTATGATGATTTTGTAGAGCGCTTTAAGCACCAATTCCAAGGTCCATATCAGCCAAATGAAATAGTGCCTAAAAATGAAATACGGAAGCAAATTTCAGATGAATCAGCTCTAAAGTTTCAAAAAGACTGGGTCAACCTTAAAGACACTCATGACTTTTATAGAATGCTTAAACAACACGGGCTTACCAGGCTGCAAGCGTTGGAGCTTGCACCTAAAATGGTAAAAGGGACGGCAGAGAGATACGCATTGAAGGTTCCAATTGAGGCATTAGAAGAGATTATTCGCGGTGCAGCCAAGGCACAGGTTCCTACAATGACTTTCGTCGGGAATCACGGGATCATTCAAATATTCTCAGGAGTAGTATCCAATCTTGTTCCATTAGAGAATTGGTTTAACGTGATGGACAAAGAGTTCAATTTACATTTGAACATGGATGATGTTAGTCAAGTGTGGATTGTTTTCAAACCAACAACTGATGGTATTGTATCTAGTGTAGAGGTGTTTGATAATAATGAACAAATGTTAGTACAGCTTTTTGGCAAAAGAAAACCAGGTATTCCTGAAGATGAAAATTGGAGATCAATCATTAACAGATGGGTTTCATGAAATACGTTTTTCTCGTAGCTTTAATGAGCATTGTTGGAGGTTTGAGTGCTCAGTTTGTTGTGCTAGATAAGAGTGGCGATGAACCCGTAATTGGTGCCACAGTGCAAATTCAATGCGGGGGTTATGAGAAGTTTGTAGCCACTGATGTCAACGGGAATTTCGAAATTCCTTGCACCAGTTGTAAGTGGATTGTTGTCTCGGCAATTGGTTACCTCACTCAAAAAATTAAGGCACCAATTGATGTAAATATTAACCTAGTTAGGGCAATCTATGATGTAGATCCTGTGGTGATAACAGGACAAATTACACAACGGACTTTAAACAATTCTGTGCAAAAAATTCGGGTCCTGAGTGCTGAGGAAATTGAGAGTTCGGCTGGGGTTTCAGCAAAAGATGTACTAGAGCTAGAAGCGAATCTTAACTTCACCCAAGACCCTAGTCTTGGCAGTGCCGGTGGTATCAATGGAATGAATTCAGAACACCTTCAAATACTGATTGATGGGGTTCCTATGATAGGAAGATTGAATGGAGCGATAGATTTAGAACAGATACCCACATCTTCAATAGAAAGAATAGAAATCATCACGGGTCCTATGAGTGTGGAATATGGTTCTGAGGCTATTGCCGGTACAATAAATATTATCACGAAAAAAACGGGTAGTGAAGACGGTTTAAGTTTAAGAATGAGAGGATATGTTGAGTCTACTTCAAAGAGTAGTTTTGATCTGAGCTCTTCTTTTAATATTGGGAAGTGGGGTACACGAATCGGTTTGAACAGAACCAATTTTAACGGATTAGAATATGAAGATGCTCGAGGACATAGCTGGAAACCGAAAGAACAGAACTTCTTAGATCTGTCCGTTTCGAGGCAGTGGAAAAAGGTTGGAATATCTTTCTCGTCTCAAGCCGTAAATGAGGTGCTGTATATCAAAGGGCAAGAGCAATCAGTGTTGGAACAACGCCCGATAAATGACTCAATTGTAGAATTGTATAGCCTCCCTTTTGCCTTGGATCAGGAGTTCAGAACGAGGAGGTTAAATAACACCTTAAATATTGATTATGCGAGTTCAACTGGGTGGAGTTTTAATTCTACCACCTCAGTGAATCAATACCAACGTGAGCGACTAACATTTAGAAATGATTTACGTTCTGATTATAGAGAATTAACTGCTGGTACTGAAGGTTCAGATACTTCGAGGTTTAATATGTTTTTTCATCGAACTACAATTGGTAAAACATGGGGAAAATGGATTCTTCGTGCGGGAACCGATGCTAAACAAGAAGTGGGTACAGGGAAAAGAATTGAGAATAACCAACAAAAAATGGCCGAGATTGCTGCATTTATTTCCGCAGAGTATACCATCGGGAAATTCACTTTTCGTCCTGGATTACGCTTAATTCATAACACTTCTTTTCGAGCCCCTTTAATCCCTTCTATCGGGATGAGATTTCAAACAAATAATTGGGTTTTTAGAGCTTCACACGCAAGCGGTTTCAAGGCCCCTGAACTGAAAGATTTATACTTCTTTTTTGTTGATTCAAACCATAACATTAGAGGCAACGAAAATCTAAAAGCTGAATATTCTAATAGCTTTCAAGTGAGTGCTAACAGAAACTGGTTTTGGAAAAAGGGAGTGCTAAAAACAGGAGCTAACGGCTTCTTTAATAAAGTTGAAGATCAAATTAGCCTTGTAGCTAGTTCCACAGACGCAACGCTATTTCAATATGAAAACATTGATCAATCCACATTTTTTGGGTCTGGAATAGATTTTGAATGGATCGGTGAACAGATCCGTATTTATGGTGCGTCAAATTTAGTGTTCCAATCCTCTTCGGTCACAACAACAAATAAGTTTTTAGGATCAAACCAATCTTCAATTTCTGCATCGTATTCAATGAAGTCATTGAAGACAAATTTTGAGTTTAGATGTAATCTATTTGGAAAACGTCAAACGTTTTTAGTGAATGAAAATGCAGAAGTAGTAGACGCCGTAAGTGAAGCTTACCAGATGCTAAACGTGATGGCTTCAAAGCGTCTATTGAATCAAAGGTTGAAGATTGACGCAGGTGTTCGCAACATCCTAAATGTGATCTCAATTGATCAATTAGCTTCTAATAATGTTGTCCATACAAATGGGGCCAGCCAACAATTGATTAGCCCTGGCAGATCGCTGTTCATCCGAATAAATTATACAATCCAATGAGGATCATACATTTACTAATACTGTTTCTTCTGTTTTCTTGTCAAAAAGAAGAAAAATTCACGCAAGAAGAATTGGCGGGAATAATAAACCTGAATGAAGAGTTTGGCCTCAAATTGGGCTCTACATCTATCGGAGAAGACTATTCAATGCAAACTTATTTTGATCTTGGATCGAATCAAAATGTAGGCTCTAATAATAAAGAATTATGGGACTTAGGGTTTTCTTCATCTGGCGCCCATATTATATTAAACAGTGCCAAATCTGGACTTCGTGCCGCACAAATAGAATCAGCTTGGGAAGAATCAATTATTAAATCAGACTGGGAACTAGATTTCGATCTACCTACGGGAAACCTAGAAGACCTGTGTATTGGGACCAGCTTTGAAGAAACCATTTTGATTGATCGGGGCCTAACTAGTTCAGGAGAAGAAATTGGCTGTGTAAAGGTGTGGGTGAGTTTTGAGAATGGCTCTTATTTTATCAAAGTGAGTAACCTAGATAATTCTATGGAGCAAGAGTTTGTTCTTGAGCAAAACAGCATTTATAACTACGTCTATTTGAATGTAGCTATTGGGCAAGTGAGTGTAGCACCCCCAAAAGTTGAGTGGGATCTCATTTTCACACATTATTTGCATGTGTACGATCCCGAGACTAATCCATTTCCCTATCAAGTTACAGGATGTCTCATCAACTCAGAAGGAGTTTCAGTAACAGAAATTGGTGACATCCCATTTGAAGAAATAAATATGCAAACCACGGAAGGACTAACATTCTCTGAAGAATGGGATGAAATAGGGTTTGATTGGAAATATTTTGATTTTGATTTAGGCTTCATAACCCTTGATAACAGAGTTTATATCATTAAGGATACCGAAGGAGAAACATTTAAATTGAGATTCACTTCTTTCTATGATAACAACGGAGTAAAAGGGAATCCACAGTTTGAATTCCAAAAGCTTATCCATTAAAAAAGGGGCGTATCAAATACGCCCCTTTTTTATGCACTACGTATTTTACTTCTCTACTCGCTTGATGCTGCATCCCAGCGGACGTGTAGAATTCATTTCAATTGCGGTGCCACCTGCACATGATGTCATAGCGTTTTTCAACCAGGGCTCTTTTACTTCCTTCGCTGATTCAAAGTTGTCATCAATTGCACCCTTGTACACAAGCGTCATATCTTTGTCAAACAAGTAAACATGTGGAGTCGTTCTCGCTCCCATGGCGTCAGCCAATCTGTGGTCTTGATCAACTACGTATGGCATGGCATATGCAGCAGACTGTGCATGCATTTTCATCTCATCCATTGAATCATCTCCGCTTCTCTTCGCTTCATTCGAGTTTACGAGAACCATGCCGAACCCGGCTTTCGTCGCTGACTTATAGACATCATTGTAACGACCTTCCCAGCCTTCACTCTTTCCTTCGCGTCCAACAACAAACGGACATGTATTACAAGAGAAAACAATCAATAGTCCGTTTTCACCTGCAAGGGACTCTAGCGTATGCGCATTTCCATCAATGCCGGCCATCTTCACATCAGCCATAGGCGCTTTCGCCCCAAGTTCCAATGATTCTAATTCACCATTTCCTACCATGAAGGCAGATCCTATGAGGGCAACAACCAGTGCTGCGGCAATATAAATTGATTTTTTCATTCGTCAGTATTTTTTTTTACAACACCCGAAAATAGCAAATGTTGACTAACTAGATATCACAGAATAAATTTAGGGGTTTTAAGGAGTATTAAAAGCACCGTGAACCCGGAGTTTGTAAAAATATAGATGTACCAAAAAGGCCACCCCGTTGGACGGCCTTCGTTGGTAAATAAATGAAAACAATTAAACTATCTAAATATCTCTACATGAGAACTTACAATGTGGTTTAACGCTTGAAATGAAGTTCGGTTACGGTTTTCGATGATAAAAAAAGAAAGAATGTGTAATTGTTTGATAATGAGAGGGAAGAAAACAGAGCTCAGTTTCCACCCCACATCACAAGCCGATCATTGTTGTAATAGGGTTGGATGTCTTTTATTAGGCAAAGGTGTATCAGATCAATGGCAGGCAAGATGCCAAGCCCGCCGCCTATCGTTAAAGTGTAAAAGAGTGGAACGTAATCTGTGGTGCCTAAATAGATCCGGTGCGCTCCAAAAACTCCCAATGCAATCGTTAATGTTATGGCCACAGCTCTGGCATCTTCAGTAGGAAGATCTTGAATAGTAGCTGATTGAAGCGTGGGGGCATTAGAGCGGTGTTGAAACACTATTCTGAATGCATTCCTGATGGCTTTCAGTTCTTTGTGACCCTTGTCAGGCACTGATGCTTGAGCGATGAAGTCAGATTCAATGTCGCGCTGACTTACAGCTGCAAAAGGCAGTGAAAGAAGGAGTATAAACAATAGAACATACCGCATACACATGATAACGCGAAGGTATGTAAGATTGAAATAAAAAATCAGAAGTAAATTGATTTACAGAATCAACATCGCATCACCGTATGCGTAGAATCGGTATTTCTCCTTAATCGCTAATTGGTATGCTTCAATGATTAAATCATATCCACCAAATGCAGCTGCCATCATCAACAATGTTGATTCAGCGGTGTGGAAATTGGTGATCATCGCATCTGCAATCTTAAATTCATAAGGAGGGAAGATGAATTTGTTCGTCCAGCCATCATAAGGCTTCAAGCGATCGTAAGTGCTAACAGAAGTTTCTATTCCGCGCATAGAAGTTGTTCCTACAGCACAAATCTTTCTTTTTTTATCTTTAGCCTTGTTCACAAGGTCAGCAGTGTCAGCAGGTATAATCACCTGCTCACTGTCCATTTTGTGTTTTGTAAGGTCTTCTACTTCAACGGGTCTGAAAGTTCCAAGTCCAACGTGCAACGTAATCGCTCCAAATTCGATTCCCTTCAATTCAAGTCGCTTTAACAATTCACGACTGAAGTGCATTCCAGCAGAAGGAACGGCAACAGCCCCTTCGTTCTTAGCATAAATAGTCTGAAAACGCTCAGCATCCTCAGGTTCTACATCTCTCGCAACGTACTTCGGAAGAGGTGTTTGCCCAAGATTGTATACGGTCTGCTTAAACTCTTCGTGCGTTCCGTCAAACAAGAAGCGCAATGTTCTTCCCCTTGAAGTGGTATTGTCAATAACCTCTGCAACAAGCTCATCGTTGTCACCGAAGTACAATTTGTTTCCAATACGAATCTTTCGCGCTGGATCAACCAATACATCCCATAGAAGACTCTCACGATTTAACTCGCGCAACAAAAATACTTCAATCGTAGCACCTGTTTTTTCTTTGTTTCCATACAAACGTGCAGGAAAAACTTTGGTGTCATTTAGCACCATCACGTCTCCTTCATCGAAGTAATCAATAACATCCTTGAACAGCTTGTGCTCAATTTTTCCTGAATCACGGTGGATAACCATCAACCTTGATTCATCACGATTAGGAGTTGGATGTTGAGCAATTAATTTCTCTGGAAGCTCGAACTTAAACTGTGATAATTTCATCTATATGGTGTTTAAACAGGCCTAAAAATGGGTTGGCAAAAGTAGTGAAAAGGAGCGTAAAAACCCAGTCTTTTCAGACATTCAAAGGATTCATTTCTTTCATTGCGAAGATTGTTCTCCTTCCATGTTCTCTTCATAAGGCTCCATTGTGGCTACGCGTGCCTCAAATTCTTCTAGCGTGAGCGCATTTTCAATCAGGAATTCACCACTCGCATACCTCCGTAAAGCATTTAAATACGCGCCATTCTCAACTTTTCGACCTAAATCAAAAGCGAGAGATCGAATGTAGGTTCCTTTACTGCAAACGGCGTCAAAGTGTACTTCCGGCAACGCAAATCCTGTCAAGTCAAATTTGTGCAAAATCACAGCTCTAGGTGGGATTTTGGGATCAATACCTTTTCTAGCAGAGAGGTATGCTCTTTTCCCATCAATCTTTTTGGCAGAAAACGCAGGGGCAATTTGATCATAGCCCGGTAAAAAGGAACGCGCTGCCGTATGCAACATGTCCTCCGTCAAATAAGTGGTATCGTGTGTTTCGTTTTCCGCTGTTTCGGTGTCGTACGAAGGTGTTGTAGCGCCCAAAACCAACGTGCCCGTATAGGACTTATCTTCAGCTTGAAGGTATTGAATCTGCTTGGTCATTTTACCGGTACACAAAACCAAAAGGCCAGTGGCCATAGGGTCCAACGTTCCCGCATGTCCAACCTTTATTTTCTTGCCCAACTTTAGATTCCACCTCAATTGGTTGCGGACTTTATTTACTACATCAAAAGACGTCCAGCCTTTTGGTTTGTCAATCAACAAAAGCACGCCTTCTTTGAAATCAGCCGCTTTGATGAATTCATTTGGTGTTTTCTCCATCAGGGCGAAAATAGGAATTGAAATTTCACCTTAGCCCGAAAAGCACTAATTTCGAAAAAAATCTTTGATCATGCGCCTCACCATACTCGTGCTCTTTCTAGTGACATCAGTCCTTTCAGTAGCGCAACCGTCTGTAGTAGATATTTCATTAATGAATGTTTACAGATATTCGCACCAAGCGGCGAATTTAAATAGTTCTTACGCCCTCGTTGCCGGGGGTTGGGACCAAAATCAAGTGTTGAGTTCTGCTGAAATCTATGATGTTGAGAATGAAATTTGGGACTTCACCGAAAGCATGAGCGTGCCAAGAACGAATTTCGCCTTGTGTGCCTTAGATGCGAACTACGCCATCGCTGCGGGTGGCTGGGACGGGACTACTTCAAACCATGCTTCAACTGAAATTTATGATTTCGTAGTCATGTCTTGGATGGATGGGCCCAGTCTTTCTGTTGGACGCTCAAACCTAAATGGCATTAAACTTTTAGACGGTACAGTTCTCTTTACAGGAGGTTTTGATGGCTTGGTAGATCAAAGCAGTGTTGATGTTTATGATCCCATTTCAAATACCATGTCGGCAGGCGCTAACATGAATTCAGCTCGTAGCTCTCACGCAACTACCCTCCTAAATGACGGGAGAGTTATGGTGATTGGTGGATTCAATCCAGAACTGAACTTCCAATTAATTGAATGTGAGATCTATAACCCCTTCTTGGATGAGTGGACCGAAGTTGCTCCTCTTAATATTGGAAGAGATAACCTTGCCGCAGTTACGCTTAGCAATGGAGATGTGCTCGTAACGGGAGGTAGGTTTTTTAATGGTTTTACGAACCTGTTTGAAGGACAGTCAATTGCAGAAGTTTATTCTGTTGAGAACAATACATGGACTGAAATTTCAACGTTGGAAGGACAGTCTTACCACCACCTTTTCGCATTTGATGACATCATTGTTTCTTCCAATGGTGCTGACCAAACCGGAAACGGGGTCACAATAACCTATGCTTCTTCTCAGCAATTTGAAAACGCCACTGTCATCGGTTTGACCAATAACATGGGCGAAGATGAAGATGGTCGTTATAGAAGCGCCATTTGTGTCCTGAACAATGGCTATTTAGTGTGTGGTGGTGATGCCAACGAACAGGGAACCGCCGCTTGGTGGGGCCTTGCCTCCAGTGTTGAGGAAGTACCCCTCCCTTCTTGGAGCGTATTCCCAAATCCTGCAGTAGATGTTGTTGTGCTCAACGGACCGATCTTCAAGTCATGGAGAATAATAGACCTAAAAGGAAGTGAAGTGCTCCAAGGATCTTCAAGAACCATTCACGTTCAATCTCTGCTATCTGGACAGTATATTCTTGAAATTCAAAGTGAAGGACTACCTTCACGTACCAACATCCAAATAGTTCACTAGTGAAAAAAGTGTTTTTTTTAATCGGAGTTGTCATTGCAACCAGCTTTTCTTCTTGTACTTCGAGATCTGAAGAAGCCGCTGAATACAACCAACTTGTCATTGATGAGCAGATTGAAATTGTTCGTTCATTCAATGAAGTTGATTCAACGCTGAATGCATTGGATTCTGAATCAATTGATGACGCCTACCACATTTTACGTGGTAAAATTAAAGGTGGAATTAGAAAACTTGACTCCATTGGTGATTTCAAGGGTGATCCTTCTCTTCTCCAAGCAAGTAAAGAGCTCTTTCGAGGGTATGATAACTTAGTGGCGGGCCCATACCAAGATTTGATTGAATTGCTTGAACTTCCAGATAGCATGTTTACTTCTGAAGAACAACTCAAGGCATTCAAATTAGAGGACGAAATTGGAGAGAATATTCACTCTCTTCATGATGTTTATGAAGCCAAACAATTAGAATTTGGGGCGAAGTACAATCTTGTGCTAGAATAGCCTAGGCCTAAAACTTCTTTAAGATTTCCATCGCTTCTTCTACGTTGTCTACACGCGCAAAACTCATGCGAAGAGAGCCATTCTTCTCATACATCTTTCCCCTATTAGGGTTGTTTTTGATGAACTCTAAAACAGCCGTAAACTTGGAGCTCTGATAGTAGGGGGAATCTTGGTTTGGCACGAAGTACCCAATCATCTTTCCGCTTTTTAAGATGAGCTTTGCGAAGCCAATGGTGTTAGCCATGCGGCGCAACCTAATAGATGTAAGAAGGTGCTCAGTTTCTTCTGGCAATGGACCGAAGCGGTCTTCCAATTCTTTTTTGAATTTATCTAACTCGGCATCATTGGGTGTGTCGTCAAGACTGCGGTAAAGCTGAATACGCTCACTAATGCTTGAAACGTATTCGTCTGGAATAAGCATTTCCAAGTCTGTTTCCAATGTGGTGTCTGCAACGAACTGCTGGGTGCGCTCTTGCTCTTCGTCCAGCAAATCTTTGAACTCTGATTGCTTCAACTCGTGAATAGCTTCGTTCAAAATCTTCTGATACATGTCAAAACCTATGTCAGTAATGAAGCCACTTTGCTCACCGCCTAGCATGTTTCCTGCACCCCGAATGTCAAGGTCGCGCATCGCAATGCTCATTCCACTTCCAAGGTCGCTGAATTGTTCAATGGCCTGAAGACGTTTCCGTGATTCATCAGGCAAAGCATGCAATGGTGGTGAAAGGAGGTAACAAAAGGCCTTTTTATTTGACCTTCCAACGCGTCCGCGTAATTGATGCAAATCACTCAGCCCGAAGTTCTGTGCATCATTGATGATCATCGTATTTGCATTCGAGACATCAATCCCTGATTCCACAATAGTTGTAGCTACCAGTATGTCATAACTGCCATCCATGAAGTTAGACATGACTTCTTCTAGCTGGGGGCCGTCCATTTGTCCGTGCCCAATTCCAACGCGTGCATCAGGTATCATCCGCTGGATCATACCCGCAACTTCTTTGATGTTTCCAACACGGTTGTGAACGAAAAAAGCTTGTCCGCCTCGCTGTATTTCATAGCTCAAAGCGTCACGAATAACCTCTTCGTTAAAGGAAGTAAGTATGGTGTCTACGGGGTACCTGTTCGGTGGGGGTGTATTGATGATTGATAAATCCCGAGCACCCATCAATGAAAATTGTAACGTTCGCGGAATAGGCGTAGCCGTCAGGGTCAACGTATCTACATTCGCGCGCAAGGTCTTCAGTTTATCTTTAACGCCAACGCCAAATTTTTGCTCTTCGTCAATGATCATTAACCCAAGATCTTTGAACTGAACTTGCTTCCCAACCAGCTTGTGCGTTCCAATAACAATGTCTGTGGAGCCATCTTTAATGCCTTCAAGCGTTGCTTTGAGTTTGTTGCCTGACTTAAAACGGTTCAAGTAATCTACCGTTACAGGGAACTCTTTTAAACGTTCCCTGAAACTGTTGAAATGCTGAATGGAAAGAATGGTCGTAGGAACAAGAATGGCCACTTGCTTGCCGTCTGTTGCGGCCTTAAAAGCTGCTCTAATAGCAATTTCTGTTTTTCCAAACCCAACGTCACCGCAGACCAAACGATCCATAGGTGCCTCACTCATCATGTCTTCTTTTACCGCTTGTGTTGCAGTCAGCTGATCTGGTGTATCTTCATACATGAATGATGCCTCAAGCTCATTTTGCATATACCCGTCTGGCGTATAAGCAAAGCCATGGCTAGCTTTTCGCTGGGCATATAGCTTAAGCAAATCATAGGCAATCTCTTTAACCCGCTTCTTGGTTTTGTTCTTCGTGTTCTGCCATGCAGGACTGCCTAACTTATTGATCTTTGGAACTTTTCCTTCTTTCCCAGAAAATTTCGAAATGCGGTGCAATGAATGGATCGAAACATAAAGAATGTCGCCACCCTGGTACGTCAACCGAATGGCTTCTTGCTCTTTGCCATTCACATCAATCTTTTGAAGTCCGCCAAAAGTCCCAATCCCATGGTCAATGTGCACCACGAAATCTCCTGGCTCTAAGTTGTTCAGTTCTTTTAAGGTAAGCGCCTCTTTGTTTTTTCTGAAGCCTTCTTTCAGTCTGAACCTGTGATAACGTTCAAAAATCTGATGGTCTGTATAACAAAGGATTTTGCGCTCCTTGTCTACAAAACCCTCGCTTAACTCGTAATTAAGTGGGTGAAATGGCGCCTCTTCTTCACGGTCTTCGAAAATAGCATAGAGTCGTTCAATCTGCTTTGGTTGCCCCGCTGCAATAAGCGTTATGTAGTTCTGTTTGTGATTATTCCTCAAGTTGGTTCCTAGCATTTCAAAGTTCTTATTGAAACTAGGTTGAGGAGTCATGTCGTAAGAAATGTACTTGCTCTCTGCGAAATAACTATCGCCACCAAATTCAACTGTTTTGAATTTTGAAGCTATAGTATGGAAGCGGTCAGGGTCCAAAAACAATGCTTCGGGTGGAAGGTGGTTCATGATTGACTGAAGCTTCTCGAAGTGGTGATGTGCCTTTTCAAGCGATGTTTTCAGCTCTTGTTTGCAATGGGCAATGTCCCTAAACCATAGGGTTGTCTCAGGATTAATAAATTCGAAAAACGATTCTTGTGCTTCGTGCAGCATTTGCTTACCAACATTCGGGACAATGGTGGCGCGCACCATCTTCCCGGTTGATAGCTGGGATGATGGGTCAAACTTCCGAATGGAATCCACTTCGTCACCGAAAAATTCAAAACGATAGGGCTGCTCAAAACTAAATGAGAAGATGTCTACTATTCCTCCTCTGATGCTGTAATGCCCTGGCTCATAAACATAGTCTACCTTTTCGAAGTGGTAGGTCTGCATGAGTTCGTCTATGAATTCCATGCTGTAGCTTTCACCCAAATGCACGTCGAAGGTGTTGTCTACAAGCTTCTTCTTTGTGACCACAACCTCAGAAAGTGCTTCGGGAAAAGAAATCGTGATCACATTGCCTTTGTGTTTCGTGAGCTCATTGAGCACTTCAGCGCGCATGGCAATGTTCGCATTTTCAGTTGATTCCGTTTGGTATGGGACACGGGCAGAACGAGGAAAGAAGAATAATTTCCGATTTGGAAGAAGCACTTCCAAGTCATTTAGAAAATACGCAGCGTCTTCTTTGTCTCTTAATACAAAGAGGTGGTCTCCTTCATTTTGTTCAATAACAGCTGCCGCAATAAAAGCCGTTGAAGAACCTACTGATCCTTTTACAACTGTTTTTGCTTGGTCATGTGACAGAAGATCAGCCAGTTGGTGGCTTTTTCTGTCTTCGAGGTATACGTTTTTAAGTTCGTCGAGTGTCACCTATCTGCAATGGGGTGCAAAGGTAAGTTGAATAATGTGAAAGTTGTTCAATTTCAGCTTCGCGAAGCAAGAAACAAAAAAGGGATTAGCTCTTCTTCTTTGCGTGAATTTCATCCTGCTTTTCGATCATTTCAAGTGCTTTGGCAACCATGTTTTTCGACCCTATGAATAACGGAACACGCTGGTGTAGCTCCGTTGGGTCAATTTCCATGATGCGTTGTTTCCCATCTGATGCAACGCCTCCAGCCTGCTCTACGATGTAGGCGAGGGGTGAACACTCATATAATAAACGCAATTTTCCTTCTGGAGCTGACTTAGTAGCCGGGTAGACATAGATTCCGCCTTTGATCAAATTGCGGTGAAAGTCAGCCACAAATGAACCAATGTACCTTGCTGAATACGGACGGTTGGTCTTCTTTTCTGATCCCTTGCAGTAATCAACATAGGCTTGAACGCCCTTGCTTGTTGAGTTCAAGTGACCTTCATTGATGCTGTAAACTTGTCCGTCTTCAGGAATTTTCATTGAAGGATGCGAAAGGCAGAATTCACCAATGGCTGGTTCCAGTGTGAACCCATTTACACCATGTCCTGTGGTGTAAACCAACATGGTTGAAGAGCCGTAAATTACGTATCCGGCTGCTACTTGTTCTTCTCCTTTTTGAAGAAAGTCATTGATATTGGCCGTGTCCCCAATAGAAGATGTTCTTCTGAAAATAGAAAAAATGGTCCCAATACTCACGTTTACATCGATGTTCGATGACCCATCTAAGGGATCGAAGAGCACAACGTATTTTCCTTTTTTCGAAAGCGGACGGTCGAATGCGACGTAGTTGTCGTTTTCTTCACTTCCAATGCCGCAAACTTCTCCACCTCTGAGAAAAGAGTTGATGAAAACTTCATCAGCGTAGACATCTAGTTTCTGTTGATCTTCACCCTGAACGTTTGTAGTTCCCTGAGCACCAAGGATATCTCCAAGTCCGGCTTTGTTTACCTGCTGATTCACAATCTTCGATGCGATGCCGATGTCGTGAAGTAGTCTAGACAAATCTCCCGAGGCATAAGGGAAATCCGCTTGACGGTCAATAATAAATTCGCTGAGTGTAATCATGTTGCTTTTTCAGCCGGTTGGTGGCCAAAGATACCAATCTTTGAAAATGTAATCAGTCTTTTTTCGGAAAGAGCAACTTTGTGAGTCGAACAAATGCCTCTGGTGAAAGTTGTTCTGGTCTTTCAGTGGCGAATTCTTCTGGGAGCTCAATCCCCTCTGGAATGATGTTTTTAAGCGAACCACGAAGCATTTTTCGACGTTGATTAAAACTCACTTTCACCACTTTTACTAAATCACGTACTTCGCAATCAAGCTCTGTAACATCGTTTCTCTTCAAGCGTATTACGCCTGATTCAACTTTGGGCGGAGGAATAAATTCATCAGCACCCACGGTGAAGAGGTATTCAATGTCATAAAACTGCTGCAGCAATACTGATAAGATACCGTAAGTCTTATTCCCTGGGCCAGATGCGATGCGCATAGCAACCTCCTTTTGAAACATGCCAACTACTTCAGGAACGTGGTCTCGCTCTTCAAAAACCCGAAAAAGAATTTGCGTCGAAATATTGTACGGGAAGTTTCCTACCACACCATACGTCTCTCCAAGAATAGCTTTCAAGTTGGCATGCAGAAAATCAGCCTCAATGATTTGATCATGTTCCAGAAAATCAGATTGCTGAAGAAAAGCAATTGAATCTCGGTCAATGTCCATCACCTTCAGATCCGTGTCTGGAAAAGCTTCAATGAGGCAGGTCGTAAGCGCTCCCGTTCCTGGGCCAATTTCCAGTAAATCAGTATACCCTTTATGGTGTGTGACACTTTTTGCAATGCGCATAGCTACATCCCTGTTGCGCAGAAAGTGTTGTCCAAGGGATTTTTTAGGTTTTACATTCATTTTTTCTCGTGATGAATCACTTCTAAAACTGTTCTGAAGGCCCCAAATTTTCCGGCATATTTTTTTGAATGTTCCGCTTGTAAAGCAGGCGCGAACTCTTCTGTGTAACGATCATAACTGGCCTGGTCTGGCGCAAGGTATTGAATGGCATATGACAACCCACCTTCAGAGAAACCGTCGATCTTACAAATCTTTCCTTCCAGAAACATTCCTGTTTTCAGGACATCTGAGATGTGTGTCTCTTTCATCCATTGCAACCACTCGTCATGAACTGAATCGTCAATGTTGACCGTTACGTTGTATAAAATCATGTGAAAAGTTTGAGCAAAGGTACGCAGGCTCAAAGGATTTGTAAAAGTCAATCGAATTTGCCTGCAGTGCATTAGGAACGCAGTAGAAAATGTAGTTAAATTTAGGCGATGAACTTTGATCCCGTTGTACTTAGCATCCCCATTTTTTTCGCCCTAATCGGAATCGAATTGGTCGTTGATGCTTTTCAAAAGAAGAAGAGCGGAAAATCGTTTTACCGTTTGAATGACGCGCTAACCAATATCTCATGTGGTGTTATTGATCAAAGCACAGGGGTGTTCGCAAAGGTAATTACAGTGACCGTTTATGTTGTGGTCTTTACGTTCTTCGAAAGCCTACGGGGGTATGATATCGCAGGAAATTGGCTGACCTACCTACTTTGCTTTGTAGCGGTAGATTTCGCCTATTATTGGTCTCATAGATTAAGCCATCAGGTCAACTTGTTTTGGACCGGTCATGTTGTGCACCACCAAAGTGAAGAGTACAATCTATCTGTTGCCCTGCGTCAAGGAGCGTTTCAAAAAATGTTCATGTTTTGGATTTATTTACCATTGGCGATGGTGGGATTTCCTCCAGAATGGTTTGTCTTGAGTATTGGTTTTAATCTCTTGTATCAATTTTGGATTCACACTGAATTCGTGAACAAAATGGGGGTGTTTGAATATGTGTTCAATACGCCTTCCCACCACCGTGTTCATCACGGACGAAATCCTAAATACATAGATAAAAATCACGCCGGCGTATTTATAATTTGGGATAAAATGTTTGGCACTTTCAAAGAAGAAGAGGAGAGACCAACCTATGGAATTACGAGGCCTCTTGAAACCTTCAACCCGGTGATGGCGCACGTGAGACCCTTCTCTGAATTGTATCACGACACAAAACGTGTTGTTGGACTAGGGAATAAATTGAAGTTTCTCTTCGCTCCTCCGGGCTGGTATCCAGAAAGTATGGGTGGTATGCTGGCACCACCACAAGTAAAACCTGATGATGTGAAATTTGACCGAAGTTTGCCCCTCGGCCTGAATGTTTACCTCTTGGTCCAATATGTATTAATCATTGCCATTTCTTCAACATTTCTTTTTTCATTAGATGCATATACCACATTCGGTAAGGTGTTTTTTGTGGGGTTTATTTTAGCACAAGTTTTCAGTATTGGGAGTATTTTTGACCAGTCTAAAAAAGGGAAAACAATTGAGTGGGTCCGAATCGGATTGCTTTTTGGTTTTTCACTTTGGTTAGGTCTTTTAGTGAACCAGCAACTTCTTGGTGGAGCAACAATGATAACTGCCCTTTTGGCGAGTGCGTGGTTTACGATCTTGAGCAAGAGAAATGAAAAAAACGTTTAAAGGCAAAAACCTATTAGCTGTCTATGCACTCTGGGGAGCAGCTGAGATTTACGTCGAAACCATCCAATGGGACTATCCGCTGATACACCTCATTGCAAAAGGAGGATTGATGCCACTTTTGATGCTGCTCGTATTCATCAATCGAAAATCTTTCTTGAAAGCCATCTACGGCTTTTTAGTTTCAGCACTGTTCTTCTCTTGGATTGGTGACTTGCTGCTGATAAACGGAGAGGACCCAGATTATTTTGTATTCGGACTCGGGGCATTCCTGGTGGCGCATGTCTTGTATGTTATGACTTTCACCAAGGCGATGCAGAAGAATCATGAGCTCTTGCTAATTAAAAAGTATCCAATGATTATTGTCCTGTTGGTTGGGACCTCAGGACTTATCTTTAAAATTATTTTCCCGCATTTGGAAGAAATGATTTTACCGGTTGCTCTGTATACCTCAGTAATTACCGCAATGGGTTTGGCGGCGCTCGCTCGAAAAGAAAAAACTTCTTTTTCCAGTTGGTTGTATGTTTCATTGGGTGCGTTAATATTCCTGTTCTCTGACACATTAATTGCCTTCAATAAATTTCATGAACCCATTGCATGGGCCTCAATTTCTATCATGTCTACCTACATTCTGGCCCAAGGTCTTATTGTTGTTGGATTGTTGAAGCATGAGCATTAAAAAAGACGAAGCCGAAGCCCCGTCTTTCTTCAATCATCTGATAACCAAACGCTCGTACCCTTTATGTACTCCATCATCTGCCATGATGACGTACACGCCAGGAGCCAAGCTCCCAATATTCACATCATAAATTTCGCGCCCTTCGAGATGGTATTCTCTCTCCAAACAACACCTTCCTTTCAGGTCGAAAATGCGAACGATGGTATGGCCTATCAGATTATCACTGTTTAGGTAAACAATTTCTTTAGCAGGATTAGGGCGGATATGCAAACGGGCCCCTCCATGCTCACTGGACTTCCCAATCATTTCTCCGCACAAGGGCGCAATAAGAGATCCTGGGGACTCTATTTGTACGCCGAAAGAAGCTGTGATTGGAAGCCAAGCTGCAGGTGGTTCCAATGGCAAATCTGTTGACAGCATAAAGACGGTGTCTTGGGCATAATAGGCTTCTGCAAAAGTGAGCCGTTCAACGTGGTTGTGCTCACGTAATAGGCGCTCATTCACAACGGTTTGCTCAATGTAATCTAGTCCGCAATCATCACTTTTATTCAAAGTGAACAAGGCATCCTGGTATCTGCCAATGGCATGTGAAAACCTGCTTTTATCTAGTTCATTTGCGAATTGCTGTTGGTAATCTGTCAAGTAGATTTGACCCAATGTGATCTTATTCAAGCTTTGTCTCGCCAAGTCCAGCTCCCCTGAATAGCTTGTAGAGTATGCGGCGTCAAAATTAATGAGGTCTCTTTCTAACAGAACGGTTGACGCTAATAGGAGGTTTTTTCGTGCGGCATTTTTAACCCTCCTGACGTAGTGATTTGTTAAGTCGTGGTCTGCCTGTATGAGCTCATCCAATAGTACACATGCCAATTGCTCATCTGGTACTTCTCCGTAGTAACTCATCAAACCAAGTGCCTCTTGCAATGCCTCAAGAATAGTTATTCCTTCGAAATGTTCTGTGAAGATTAAGGGGTATAAAGTAGACTCAGAAGCGTTCTTTACCGCCTCAAATTTACCTGGTTTAATGGGGTCGTTTTCGCCACAGAAAATGGCAGAAAGAGGGTTTTTATCTTGCAGCTTTAAAGTACACCCATCAAAGGGGGTAAGTGGGCTGTTGAAGTCACATTCTGCATCTACCATCACCAGATCAAAGTCTGAGGCAATTGGAGCAGTGCCATTTGGCCATAGATTGTGGGCGGCATTTTGTTTTTGAAGACAGTTCTCATTGCAATCACCTAAAATACTTCCCTCAAATAAAACATAAGGTGCTGAGCCAAACCGATTCCTTCCGTTTTGAAGATCGAACGAGGCAACTCCGGTCAGATAGAAATGGGAATCGTTTCCCCAGAACTCATTGTATCCCCCGCCTAAATCAGTAGATAAGTTCACTTCTGTGTAAGGCTCTGCTTTAACGGCTAAATCACATTCTGAAATGCTCGTGCATTTCATTCTCAGTTCTCCTCCATCTTTTACAACACCGATGTTGTAATTTTCAATGCTCGAATCTCTGATGTAAAGCGTCACATCTGAAAGGTCTGTTATCGCTTCGTTGTAGCTGGTCCCTTCAAAACTAGATTCTATAACATGGGCGGTTAAACCCAGTGATTCTGAGAAAAGTGTGCTTTCAATGAATTCAGACCCAAAAACTCGGTACCCTCCTCCGTAAATTGAGAAGTGTGTGTCAATCATCTTACTGTCTACAAAGCGAAGTATGTCAACCTCAAGCGTGCCTTCAAGTTCAATGTCTTCAAATAAGCAATCTCTGAAAAGGGCCCCGTCTGATAGCCAAATTAGATTGTTCGGCGTCACTGCGCTAAAAGCTATAGATGTGGCCTTGATGTAAGCATTCGAGGTGAGTTCACTGTGGTCTTCAAACGTCACTTTGCCACCAGAAATCCATAGGTTTCCGAGTTCCCAGCTGGTGCGAATGGCTCCATTTTCTTTCACCACAATTAAATCTGTAGTCCAATCTGCACCGGTAATGGTTAAATTTGAACTTCCCTGCCCATGAATGGAAATCCCAGGATTGTAGCACTCAATCAGGCCATTGTTACCATCAATCATTCGGATTTCGGCTACTACATTGGCTGATATATGAAGCTCACCAAAGAGCTGAAGCAAACTGGTTTCATTCATCTTGAAGAGAGACTCCTCTGAAAAAATCAGTGTGGCGCCTTCTTCAATGATAAATGTGCTGTTGGTTTCTAATTCAAGCGCTCCTCCTGTTAGATTCAAGGTGCTTCCAGACTTGAGAATGAGCTCACTTTCGCTATTCACTATGAGGCTGCCTCCCGCGCTGATTGTAACATCTGTTCCTGTCATTACCACAAGGCTAGCCGTTCGGTCTGTTTCGTCATCGCCAATGATCAATGAACCTCCTTCGCCAATAGTAAGGAAGGTCCCGCAACCTTTTGTGCGGGTATTTATGTGCGACGGGTTTTCAGAAAAGACATTTGGGTCTGCAGCGAATTCAAGCGGGGAGTTGTCATTTATAAAAAGTGTCCCGCCAGCATGAATGTCGAGCTGAGGAATGACATTGTTAATTGATCTGGCTAAATTGAAGTTACCGTCGTTTCCCGAGATACCCGTCAACTCTGGACCCGTTAATGGACTACTGAATTCTAATTCTTCTAAAATAAGGTCCAAAATTTCAGTAGTAATCTCACTGTGCCCAGTGTTGCTTGAATGAGTGAGCCATCGGTCAAATGGACAAGCGTCAGGATAAACGAGTAAGTAAGCTTCTGCGTCCAGATAGTATTCGTCAGTCTCTATTCCAAGGGCGCTAATTGTAGGGATAAATGAATGAGAAACAATGTACTCCCAAGGGTCAATGTGACTATCGCAGTTAAGAATGGCATAGTTGTTTATGATTTCGAGTTCCGGATTGATTTCGTCAATAAGCTGCGTCATAGACTGGCGAGTTCCACCAGGGGCATTATCTATATGAGGTATTTCATTTGAAACATTGATTATAGCATGGTACCCTCCGTTTGAAACAATTCCTCCAAATAGACAGAGAATGTCATCATTGCAATTGATGATAGAAGAGTAATCTCCTTCGAAAAGGACATTGGTGGTGGCGGTGGCGAGGTCATGATAGGCATCACCCGGTGCCGCTAGAATGCGCATTTTGAATAGGTCATCGCCAAGAATGCTGCATTCATAGTTTAGGAGTTCCTCACCAGAGTTTAAATTCAACAAATTGCCGCTCCCACTTCCATTGGCGATGGTAATGTTGCGCGTGAATTCAGGATACCCAAGCTCGTTCATGAATTCCATGTATTCTGTGTGTCTTGAAAGAGGCTCATTGAACTGTAAAATGAGGAGTTGCAACGTCGCAGGTCGCTTTAAAAAAGAATTTAGAAAGTCTTGCGCGCCAGCATTAAACGAAGAGGAATAATAAATGGCAGCCTGCATGCCGAGAGGGAGATTGGCCCCTTGATGGGGAGAATCAAGTGAAATGTAATGGCTAGTGCAATGAGGAATTCCCGCATTCTCCATTTGCTTCAAGGCAACTCTACAGATCTGTCCGCCCATACTTGCTCCTGCAATTTTGAGTTCTTCAAAACCTGTTTTGTATTCGTTTGCCAGTGAAATTAAACCCTTTAGCAAGGCACTGTTCTTTTCTATTTCCAATGCTCCATCTGCAAAATCCAGTAGAATAATGTCGTAGCCTGAAGCTCTTAGCGCATTCAACAGCTCAGGCATGTTTTGTAGAAATGAATATCCCGTTGCGCTGCCACTTGAGAACTCAAACCAACCGAAGTCGCCATTTCTTAATACTTGAGCGTTCAAACCAAAATCAATGCCCTCAACAAAGATGAAGGGTTTGTCAAATTCACCGTCGTCGCTCAGGAGTGTATATGCATTTCCTGAAATGGTTTCTCCATTAAAAAGAGTGCTGAATTTCCAAGGGAAAACCGGTGTTTCAACAGGCCACGGTGGAAACTGTGGGTCTGGAAACGTTGACGCAGCTCCAGCTGATTTCAGCAACAATGCGGCGTTGAGTTCTTCCCCATTTCGTGTCCCCTTAAGCCGAATAATTTTGTCAGACATTTCAAGTTCGTATTCTACCTCAATTATGCTTCCTAAGTCAAATGATCTAAAGCCATATCCGTCATCTGGATCAATTTGGAGATCTTCTATGGGCGTTTCTTGATTTGATAAATAGAGCGTTTCTGGCAACGAAAAGAGGTAATTCCCTCCCGTGTGGTTAGTTAGATCTATGTGCCCGAAAAAGGCTTTCTTCTCTACATAAGGTGATAGTTCACCGCTGAAGTCGTAAAACAACTCATCTACGAGCTGAATTAACCCGTCTGTTAAGGCATTCTCGGCGAAATCATGATAAGCGATGTCTACAAGTGTAATGGGAATGCTGGTGTCAGTCAATTTAATGCCTTTGCCAATCGCATCTATTACAGACAAAGGAGCCATAGTTGAACCTAAGAAATCTGAGTGCTCAAAAGAGAATAGGAATTGTCTTTGCAATGCTCTCGGAAGAACGAGGTCATCTCCACCACTTGGAGGATAAGCGCTTAATTGAGCCATAGGCCAAAAGAACCCGCTGGCTAATTCGTCTTGATCAAGTAGACTGTAAGGAGATGAAAGCTGTGAGTAGGTCACAGAAAGGTTCAGGGCGGCGAAGCACAGGAGAAGAATCCTCTTCATATTCGGTAGGTTTTTAGTTTAATACGAAGCGGTTATTACTGCTTCACCTGCCGAAAATAGAAGGGAATTCAATACGCCCAACAACCGTTTTATAGTCGTTGGGAAGAACTTTGTAAGCGTAGACTATTCGAGGTTATCTCCTCTTAATGCACGGAATCTTTTACGTGCTTCAACCACATATAGGCTGCCTGGATATTCTGTCAAGAGCTTTTCGTAGTACTCCATGGCCTTGGTTTCATCTGCGTACATGTAATGATGAAGTTCAGCCAATTTGAAGATCGCGTCATCAGCAAGGATGTCATGAAAGTGGAGCTCTGCAACTTCTTCTAAATAGGTTTGTGCTTCGGTGAAATTGCCTTCACGCATGAAAATGTCGCTTTTAAGCATAAGAATTTCATCTTTCAAAGTATGGGCTGGCCATTCTGCTAAAAGAGAATCAACTTTCGCTATGGCCTCATCAAACCTGTTCTGATAGGTCAACAAGTCTGCCTGAGCGTATAACATCATTGGAACGGTAGTGGTATCCATGTTGAAGTTGTCTGTAATGAGCAAACTAAGATCAATGGCATCATTCGAAATTAGTTTTGTTGTGCTCGCTTTTAACACATCCAATTGTGCTTGGGCCCATTCGAAATCTCCAGTGAAATAGGATATTCGTGCATTTCTAAATTTAGCCTCATGACCGAGGGGGTCCTCTTTGAATTTTAATTCTACCTGTGAATAGAGGAGTGAAGCTTCCCAGATGTCTCCTTCCAGTAAAAGGATGTCTGCCAATTCTAACTTACAATGTGCTTGAACCTTACCATAAACTCCAGGTACTTCAATGGCCTGCTCAAGAATACGCATGGCCTGCTCTGGTTCGCCCAAATTAAACGCATAGATGTGGGCAAGCTCTTTCATCATAATGGCTGTTTCACCAGTCTTTCCCAATTCAGTTAAGGCATCTTCGTATTTGCTGGCTAAGTCTTGATAGGCTGAAGAGTCAGGCGCTGTTGCTTCATTCAACTCAGCAAAGCGCGCTTCTAGCATTTCAGTGATTGCTGTAGTGTAGTATTCGTTTGAGCGCCCTTTGGCAGCCACATATTCGTACGCTTGTCTGGCCGTCAAATAATCACTACTGCCTCTTGCCATATTGCCAATTTCCATCACGCGCAGGCCATTCTCAGAAAGACGTTTATCAAGCGCCTCTGCTTGCACTAAGGATGATGCAAAGTCTTTTCTTTGGTTGAATACCCAGATGAGCAGTTCGTTGTAGATTGTTTGATCTGGATAACGCTGAATGCGTTTGATCAGTTTAATGCGAATCATTTCGTAGTTCTCGTCATTGCTGTGAATGCTGAGGTTACGATTGAGTGAATTTTGAACAGTTTGGATGTAACGAGGACTGGTAATGAGTAAATCCATGAAAGAATCTACCATTTTGTCATACTTCCCCATCATGCCATTAACATTGGCAATTTCGTAATGAAATTCGTAGCCGTCGTTGGAGGTTTTTCGTCCTTTCATATACGTTTCGAGCGCATATTCGTAGAGCGAAAGTTTGATAAAGGCATTTGCTAAATTTGCGGTAGTGCTTCTGCCAGGCTCAAGTAGTTTAATGGATTGGTCGAACTCGTCCTTTGCTTTTTCATCTTGGTCAAACTGCAAATAAAGTGCGCCAAGGTCCACATGTGCAGTTGCATCGTCTCGCTTACTTCTGATTTTTCTTTTAACCAGTTTTTCAGCTTCTTCAAACGCACCCAGACCAATAAGTGTTCCCAAGTAGTTTTCGTAAACGGCGTTGGATTGGTTTGATTTCCAGATTTTGTCATAGTACAGCTTCGCTCGCTGGTACTCACCATTTTTGTAGTAATAGTCTGCTAGCTCTAGGTCAGCTTGGCCAAGCAGGGAGGTGGTTGTAAACACCAATAGCAAAAATGTAATGTATTTCAAGAGGTCTTTCAATTCGTGACGGGGGATGTAAGGAGTTCTTCCACTTGTTCTTTTAGTCGCTCAAATTCACTTTTGGCTTCTTTTGCATAGCCAATGTTCAGATCAATTTGTTTGATTAATCCGTCTGCCACTCTAGCTTCAATGGCATATTGTTTGCCAACGTAGGCCGCGTCGATTTTGTTTCCAATGGCGTCTATAGTTGCTGAACTGTCTAATGCGTTGCGAAAAAGGGCCAGCTGATTCAGAGTCCGATCAAACTCCCGAGAAATGGTTTTGTGCTGCTTGGGGAAATCTTTGATTAATCTTTTTGCGCTATTGTATTCGCTGAAAACCACAGCCTGCTCTTCGGTCATGTCATTCTTGTACTTCATTGACATCTTGCTCATGTCTTCCTTGATGACATTTAAGATGCGTAGCGTCTCTTTAGCATTAATCTGATCCAGATAACGCTGTTGAGCTACTTCTACTTCTTGACGTAAAGAGTCAATGCGCGCTACCTCTGATTGGAATTCATTTGCAGGTGCAGCGCAAGAGGCGAAGATTGAAGCAAAAATGGCTAAAAAGATAAACCTCATTGGATTGAATTTGAAGATGTGTTAAGTTAAGCAATCAATGCTTTCAAAGCAGCAAATTGTCTGCCAAAAAAACGCAATCTGTCACTATGAAATGTAATCGAATCCGGTGTATGGACGAAGTGCTTCGGGTATTCTGATTCCCTTTTCGTCTTGGTTGTTTTCAAGCAATGCCGCCACAATTCTTGGCAATGCCAATGCACTTCCATTAAGGGTGTGAACAAGGTGGGTTTTGCCATCAGTTCCTTTGTACCGAGCTTTCATACGGTTCGCCTGAAAGGTTTCAAAGTTCGAAATTGATGAAACTTCTAGCCACCTTCCTTGACCTGCTGACCATACTTCTAAATCGAACGTGAGCGCAGATGCAAATGTCAAGTCACCTCCACAGAGGCGAAGCGTTCTGTAGGGAAGCTCCAATTTCTTGAGAAGCCCTTGCACATAACCAATCATCTCTTTTTGGGTGGTGTAAGAATTCTCAGGGTGCTCAAGTGCTACAATTTCTACTTTGTCGAACTGGTGCAAACGGTTGAGTCCTCGAACATCTTTTCCATACGAACCAGCCTCTCTTCGAAAACAAGGAGTGTATCCGCAAAGTTTGATTGGGAAATCATCTTCTTTTAGAATTTCATCTCTGAAGATATTCGTCAAAGGCAATTCTCCTGTAGGAATCAGGTATAAATCATCTACAGGCATATGGTACATCTGTCCTTCTTTGTCTGGGAGACTCCCTGTTCCAATTCCTGATGCTTCATTTACCAATAGGGGCACCATGTACTCTGTGTAGCCAGCATCTGTTGCTGAATCTAAAAAGAATTGAATCAAAGCGCGTTGGAGTTTTGCTCCCTTTCCTTTGTAAAGAGGGAAGCCCGCACCAGTGATTTTCACCCCCAATTCGAAATTTATGAGGTCGTATTTTTCAGTCAGTTCCCAGTGAGGAACAGCATCTGGAGCCAGTGTTGGAATGGTTCCCCATTCATCTATTACTACATTGTCTTCATCTGATTTTCCAAGCGGCACGCTTTCATGAGGTACGTTGGGCAATTTATAAAGCAATTGCTTGAGCGCTTCATCAATCTTATGCTGCGCATCTTTCAATTCTTGTGTGCGCACTTTGAGCTCCACCGTCTTTGATTTCATCGCTTCTGCTTCTTCTCTTTTTCCAGATTGAAAAAGCTGTCCAATCTCTTTCGAAATCGAATTGTTTTCAGAAAGAATGCCATCTAGTTCAAGTTGGCAAGCTCGTCTGCTTTCATCTGTTTTAAGAATGGCGTCCAAAGTTTCTCCTGCAGCGAGGTTTCGCTTAGTAAGGGCTTTTTCAATGCCATCGCGGTTGGCGCGAATGTCTGTGAGCGTTAGCATAAAGGGTTGATTCTAAAATATTCCCGGAAATGACAAACTCCCAACCGAAAGGAAGGGAGTCTGAAAATAATATTTATAGTCGATTTTTAGTTGACTTCGAAAGGCTTTACAGAAACAAAGCTACGGTCGTCACGCTTTTTGCGAAATTCAACCACTCCGTCTGTTAGAGCATACAATGTGTGATCTTTTCCAATACCAACGTTGATACTAGGGTGGTGCTGTGTTCCACGCTGACGAACAATAATGTTGCCAGCGATGCAAGCTTGACCACCAAAGATTTTTACTCCGAGTCTTTTGGACTCTGATTCACGACCGTTTTTCGAACTACCGACTCCTTTTTTGTGTGCCATGTTCCTTCAGATTACTTTGTTTCTCGACCTCCGTCAAGCTCGTCTTGCCAAACTTTTAGCTCATCCCATTTGCCTTCTGCAGCAAATTGAGCTTGTTGTGGCCACGTACTTGGGTCGTGTGCTTTATAACGATTTCCTGCTTCCGCAAGAACTTCTTTAATTTTTTCAACGTCGGCTTTTGCAAGTTCTGCGAAACTAGCGATACCACCTGCTCCAAGAATCTCAGCGATTTTTGGACCGATACCTTCCATTTTCGTCAAATCATCACCCTTCGATGCTGCTTTGGGAGCTGCCTTTGCTGCCGGAGCAGCTTTAGGTGCTTCTTCAGCCGCAGGTGCTGCAGCTTTCTTAGCTGGCTTTGCTCCCGTTGCAACAATGTTTTCAATGCGAATCTCTGTGAGACTTGCACGGAAACCATTCTTCTTTCGGTAACCTTTACGACGTTTCTTCTTGAAGATAATCACTTTATCTCCTTTAAGGTGTCTTTCAACCTTTGCGGCAACTTGTGCACCGCCGATAGCTGGGGCGCCAACTGATATCGAACCGTTATTGTCAATAAGGAGGACTCTATCAAAAGTCACTTTTGCTCCCTCATCGGCATGCAAACGATTTACGAAAACCAACTGGTCTTTCTGTACTTTGTACTGGTGCCCTGCTATTTCTACTATAGCGTACATAACTTTACTTATTTGGGTCGGCGAAGATAGTGAAAGTTTTCAATATCAACCAACATTTCGCTTGCCGGCATTCACTAAATATACTCCAAATAGGATCACCAAGGCGAAAACGCCATGCATCCATTCTAAATGTTCGCCATAAATCCATCCCCAAAATGCTGCGAAAACAGGGATCACATACGTTACTGAACTAGCGAAAAGTGCACTGGTTTTCTGTATGATTTTGTTGAAGAGGATTAGTGCACCAGCAGTTCCAACTGCCGCTAAGAGGAAAATGGCACCAAAGCCCATCCAGCCCTCATCTTTCGTGCTTAAAACGTCTACAACGTCGCTGAAAAGCAAGCTGAGGAAACATGGGATAGACATAAGGCCAAGGGAGACGCTGGCGATCGTGATGGATTGTAAGTGAGCTAATTTATTGCGTATAATGTTCACGCTAAATGCATACAGCATGGTTGCTAGAACAATGAGGCATGTACTAAAAATGTGTACATCCCCAGAGCTGTCTTTTAAACCCATCATTCCAAGGGCTCCTGCAAATCCAATTAACAATCCAATGAGTTGGATGAGCTTATACTTTGTTCCGAAAATTAACGCAGCAACCGCCAGAGTGAAAAGGGGAGTTAAGCTGTTCAGCATTCCTGCAATACTGCTCGCCAAGTGAACCTCTGCAGCAGTAAATAGGAACGCCGGAATTGTATTGCCAATTAATCCCACCAAGCCAAGCCAAACCCAATCTGATGATGATATGCGCTTGATCCGTGTTAACGAAAATGGAAGCAAAACAAATCCTGCAATTGTTATGCGCAACGCAGCGACCTCCCATGGTTTGAACAATGTTGCTCCTGTTGAATCAAATAGACCCAGCTTCATTAGAATAAATGAACTTCCCCATACAAAAGCCAGTAAAAGGATAACGGGGAAGAAACCCAGTGAAGGCAGCTTTCTTTTCATTGGGCAAAATTAACATTCATTCTTTCTAAAATGAAACTACCTTCAGTAACTTTGTTCAATGTTGTTCGTCTTACCTCTGACATCAAAAAAACCGTAGAAATATGAATCTTCGAAACACTTTTTTTCTTGCACTTGCGGTAGTTGTATTCGCTTGTAATACAGACGTGAAGCCGAGTGTTGATGTGGCCCACTCAGAGCAAGTAGCTCAATCAGAGAAAACAGTGGCTAAAATTGCTGTTGATGGAATGATGTGTGAAATCGCTTGTGGAGGCAAAATAAGAAAAGAGCTTTCAGAAATTCAAGGGGTGGCAAGCGCTTCAATTGAATTTACAGAAGGTGCAGAAGTAAACTATGCTCTTGTGGAATTCAATCCGGAATTAGTGAAAGAAGACCAACTCATCGCGTGCATCAACACAATTAGTGATGGAGATTTGTACGCTGTGAAAAACATGGAGGTGATTCATTTTTCACCCTCAGAAGAAACCACTCAAGGAGATACCGAAGAAGACGGATTGGAAATGTCTGAATCGTATTTTCAATTACCAGGAATTTCAAATCTTATTCAGCGGATTTTTGACTCCGTTTTATAAACCACAATCCAATCGTGAAACGAGGACTATTTTAGTCCTTTTTTTGTGCCTAATAATGAGGTCCTTGTTCTGATTGCATCTGGTTCTGATGTACCTTTGTAGCATGACTTCTCTAGAAAAAAACATTAAGCGATTTGCATGGATTAGCCTTGTTTTCGTTCACTTTGTGATCCTAGCAGGAAGCGTAGTTCGAATGACGGGATCAGGCATGGGTTGTCCTGATTGGCCTAAGTGCTTCGGGTATGCCATTCCTCCTACTTCAGAAGAACAAGTGTCTTGGGGCGAAGACCGAATTTTTCTGTCAGGCCAAATGATTGTGCACAACAAGGAGCTTCTAGTAGCACAAACTGATTTTACAAGTAGCACTGAAATAGACCCTTCTAATTGGAAGGTATACGAAAAGCATGATTACGCTACTTTCAATCCTTTCCACACCTGGGTAGAGTTCATCAATAGATTCATTGGCGCTCTTACAGGAATTCCTGTGCTTATTCTCGCTTTTCTTACGCTCCGCTATGCGTTCAGAAAACGAAAAGTGGCTGTTCCACTCTTAGGGCTCGCAACCCTGTTTATGCTTGGGTTTGAAGCTTGGCTTGGGAAGTTGGTGGTAGATGGGAATCTTATTCCGGGCTCCATAACCATTCACATGTTTGGCTCCATTCTTATCGTATTCTTGCTCCTTAGCTTGATTCGAAGAATGGATGGAAAAAAACTAATGTCGTCTGATTCGAAGCCGAAACGAATACTAATAGTGTTAATTATTGTAGGCCTGCTCCAAGTGTTTTTCGGGACCCAAGTAAGAGAAGAAGTTGATGAGCTGGTTCATCAAGGTGTTCTTGATCGGTCTTCTTGGATCGCGCAACTTTCAGGGATGTTTATAGTCCATAGAAGTTTCTCTTGGGTAGTGATTGCTTTAACGGTAGGACTGGTATTCTTCATGAAAAAGGCGCAAAAGTGGACCGCAGAAATGAACCTAATTGTAGGTCTTGTTGTGTTCCAGTTTGCTGTGGGTGTTATCTTTACCTATTTCAACATACCTGCATTCTTGCAACCAGCACATTTGTTAGGGGCTATAGGCATGCTAGGAGCCATGTGGTCTCTCAATATGAAGCTAAAGAAGGGTTAGTTCTGCTTGTAAATATTTAGTTTCAGAGAGAAAATGTTAGAGTAAAGGGCTGTTGATTGGTCTCCAATGTCTGTCAACGCATAATCCAAATAAATCCGTTTGATTCGAAGGCCAATACCTATGTTGGGTTGATAGGTCAATTTACGAGACTCATCAATTTCAGTGATGTATTGCAGGTTGCCTATTCCACCGCGAATAAACAGCGTTCCTTCGTACCCTAATTCAAGGCCGAAATTTGGGTCAACACTAATGGGATTGCTTGAGATAACGGTATTTCTCTTGCCGTCAGTAGTTACGATCAAATCTAAAGCGGTAACAAGATCTAATTTCTGACCGATTTTAAACTCCCTTGCTGCGCCCAAAATAATCCGCGGTAAGGTGAGCTCAAGTGCGTTTTCTGGAAGGTCGTTGCCTGTTAAAACAAAGGTTTCTAGTGTTTGCTCATCAAGCGTGATGTTCCAAGCGTTAAAGGTCGAAGTAATGTCGCGCGCCATTAAACCAAATCGCCATTTGTCACGCTGATAAGTGAACCCAATATCTACACCGAATCCCCAGCTTGTTGCAAAATCCCCTATCTGTCTGTATATAATTTTTGCTGAAGCTCCTACGTTCAATCCCGGTGTTTTGAGCTTTCGTGCATAACTGAAAATGAAAGCATAATCTGCCGCAGAAAAAGCAGTGATTCGATCATAGTTGATATTCCCGTCTGCATCAATGAGTTCAGTGGTGTTTGGGATGTTGTCTACTCCAAAACGAATGAGTGAGAAGCTTCCGGCAGAGACACTGTCAATTCCCTTCCCAATTGCTGCATAGTCATATTGGGCAATGTTAGCGAAGTAGTTGGCGTGCATCCCAGAAATCTGTAGATCACTTTTGATGCCCATTAATCCTGCGGGATTCCAATAGCCTGCGGTAACATCATTTACAACAGATACCTGGGCGTTAGACATCCCCAGTGCTCTTGCACCAACACCAATAGCTAAAAATTCATTGCTGTATTTAGGTGCGGCGTTTTGTGCAACGGCTGCAAAAGACATGAGCACTGAGCAGAATAGGAGTGCAATATTTTTCAATAGTGACATGCGTCGTTTTGGTTCTGAGCGAAGTTCGCTCGAATTTATGGTATTATACAATCAACTTCCCCCTTTTCCTAACTACCAACAATTGAAAAAATTGTATAAATGATTCCTTCAGGCGTATAATCTTTGGATAGCAGGCTTGGAATGCTACTCTTTTGCAATTCGTGAGCAGTTCTTTGGCCCAGCGCAATGACTGTCTTATTCTTTATTGGAAGATTGGTCTTAAGAAAGCTTCGCACGTTTGATGAACTAGTGAATACATATACATCTTGTTCAGGCAGGGCAATAGGTTTGGAAAGCGTTTTGTAAATAATGTGTTCTATGCATTGTTCTGGACGAAGGGCTTGTTGAATGGTTCGCGCGCTTTGATCTCCTATGGGGAAGAAAACTGTTTTGTTTTGTGCGAAGGCCGAAAATATTTGTGCTACTTCTTGAGAAGTACCCACACCCTCAAATACGGGGGTGATCGCTGTAGGAAACGCTTTTGAGGTTCCTTTTCCCATGGTCGCAACGGGTAAATCTGGAATTCCGAATGCGTTTAGAAATAGCTTTACGGAGGTTGGTGAGGTAAAAAAGATAAGATCTGAAGAGGGTGTCTGCTTATCTGTCTCGCAAAGAACATGCTCAATTAAGGCAATGTCAGTCAGTGTCCAACCTTTTTTCTTGGCTGTTTCAGCAATGAATGATTCAGGTCCTAGTTTTCGACTTATAAAGAGGTTCAAATCAGTTTATTTGAGTTTACTGATAGCCATTTCAGTGACTTCTTCAGCATTTTCACTTCTGAGTAGATGGTATTGAGCTGATGGTGACTTGCTAGACTTGTACATGGTATGCAGGATGAAAACCCCATCCTTGTGCTCGCAATACGCCCCAAATGGAACTTGGCATCCACCTCCTAGAGAACGAAGAACGTTGCGTTCAATTTCTATGCAGATGTTATCTGTGTGGTTCAAAGGGTTCAACAGATCAACTAAAGGGTCATTTACCCGCGTTTGAAGAGCAAGCGCTCCTTGGGCCGGGGCTGGAACAAATTCTGAAGGAGTAAGGTCAATAATGTGGAATTCTGACAAGTCGAGTTGAAGCCTCATCATCCCCGCTTTTGCAAGCACAATGGCGTCATATTGTTCATTACGTAGTTTTTGAATGCGCGTAGGAACGTTTCCTCTGAGATCAATGATGTTAAGTTGGGGCAAATAATGCGTTAGTTGCGCTTTTCGTCTTACTGAAGATGTGCCAACGTTAGCATTGGCATGCAACAGGAATTTTCCAGACGGATTAACACATTCTTTTCGAATAAGGAGGGTGTCTTCAACGAAGCTTCTTTCTGGTACAGCTGCAATAGTCAGTCCTTCAGGTTGAGTTGTCTCAAGGTCTTTATGCGAATGCACTGCGAGGTCAATGGTTTTGTTGAGCAGAGCTTCTTCAATTTCCTTTGTGAAAAAACCCTTTCCTTCCATTTTATCAAACCCCAAATGCTGGATTTGATCACCTTTTGTTGAAATGATATGGATTTTAGGTTCGAGACCGAGTTGTGTTAGAAGAGCAGAGACATGGTTGGCTTGCCAAAGTGCAAGGTCACTTCCTCTTGTCCCAATAGTTACTTTCATCAGTTGGTCTTAGTGTTTTCTAAAATCACCTTTTTGGCGAGTTTCATTGGAACACTAATGTACTTTTTCTCCATGTAACCAAGAATCTTCTCAAGCACTTTACGAGATGATTCATCAAGTAGATCAAGTTCTTTTGCAAAAACTTCACCCATTGCTGTTTCACGAATATCTTTGATGGTTTGCGGTATTTCACGCATGGCCAATTCTATTTTACGCTGCTGTAATTGGTCTTTGAACAATTGGATAGATGCCTGGAGAATGGCATCGCAAGCAGCAATTTCTTTTGAGCGAAAAGCAAGGTTTTTTGTAGCTTCTGCTTGTAATACTTGCATCCCAACATAACGAACATTATCCATTTGTGTGACTTCAGAACTCACATCTGAAGGCAGCGCCATGTCAATAATGTCAATGTTTGCGCCCGCTCTATTTCCTAGAAAGTCTGAAGTAACAATTGGGTTTTCGCTACCTGTACAAGTCACTATTACGTTGAAGGCTTCAATTTGTGGGATGTGGAAGAGCTGAACCGCTTTCCATCCTGCTGTGTCAGCAGCTAAAGCGTTTGCTTTTTCCAGCGTTCTATTTGCCACTGTAACGTTGGAGTACCCCGCTTTCTTTAAAAAACGAGCAAAGGTTGTGTTTGTTTGTCCAGCCCCGATGAGTAGTATGGGCATTTCAGACGCGTGTCCACGAGATTTAAAATTCTTCCAAGCTAAAGACACAACAGAAACTGGTTTTGTAGCAATGGCAGTTTCTGTAAAAACACGTTTAGAGGTTTCAATAACATTTTTGCCTGTCAGACGCAATAGGTCCCCACTAATACCTAGCGTTCTGCCTTCATCAAAGGCTTTGCGCACTTGTGTGATTATTTCACGCTCTCCAAGAACCATAGATTCTAGGGAGGCTCCAACCTTAAGTAGGTGGTGAATAGCTGCTTCTCCTTGAAAACTTTCGAAGGCTTTAAGAACAGTTGATTTTTCTGACCCTTTAATTCCGAAGGTGTCTAGTAGTTGGCTCTGTCTGCCACCGCAGAAGTAAACATCTGTAGACATAATGAACTCAACACGGTTACATGTGCTGAGGTAAACTAGCTCATTTACATTCATTAACTCCTTGATTTCAAGAAGAAAAGAGGCTCTTCGTGCGTCCTCAACGTGAAACCGCCCTATAAGATCTAAAGGGCAATTCTTATGACTCAATGATATAACTTGTAGTTTTTCCACCTCACCGTTTTACGGCGCAAATATCGGGAGGTTCCTTCAGCACTATGTCATGAAACTGTCAATGCTACCAATCAAGAATCATTCTACAGACGGACATGGCTGTCCGAATGAGGTCAACATAATGAGGAGGTCATTGGTGTCTACAGTATCATTTCCGTCTAGGTCAGCTGTGCATCCAATTGTGCAACCATAATTTTGAACCAAGAGAAGGATATCAGAGATAAGGATATTGCCAGAGTTATCGAGGTCTGCCACGCAGGTGTTGATGGGTTCTTCAGAATTGAAGCACTGACCATTGAATATGCTGGTTTCATTGGTTTCTGGCCCTACAGGGTCAAAAATCGTCCCGTCTGGATTGAGTCTTCTGAGCTGAACGTTGAAGCACCCTGATACAGGCGCATTCACCGTGAATTGACCTACTAGAACACGTCCGTTTTCGTCTGGAGTATTTTGTGGATTGGCAATAAAGGTGGTCATGTAGATTCCCGCACCAAAATCATCATCGATTAACAAATTACTACCTGTTTCCCATGCAGCGAAAACGATAGGGTCTGGCAAGACGAAGATCTGATTGTTGTCTAGCTGATCAGCTCCAATAGTGAGCCATGAATCATATGCCGCTTCTGGAAACGTAGGAAAAAGGTCTGCATCAACGTCAAGCGTTGTTGGTCCGCCAAGTGGGCTTTGGTAAAACAGGCCTCCATCAGTTTCAATGTGCATTGAGGTTGATTCGCCAATTCCATAGATAATTTGTAGTTCGTAGTTCTCTGGAATCTCTGCATACAAACGGTAAGACATCGGCGTTCCTCCAATCTCATCTTGAATGGCACTAAATGCAGGTTCTGGAATTGTTTGTTCGTCTATAACAAGACTCATTGTTGGGGATTGAGACCATGCTTGCATAGCAAAGAAGCAAATAATGAGGGTGGAAAAGGATTTCATAGGGGGTTGATTTATACAACAAGTTAGTAAGGAACAACGATGTTGGCAACGTAGAATTTTGATTTAAGGTGAAGTATCAAAAAAAAACCTCCTCAATCTCTGAGAGACAAGGAGGTTTTTAAACAGGATGTTAGATGCTTATTATGAGCCGCACATTTCACAGTCAGGGCCATCTTCGATTGAACAAGCTATTTCTTCTTCGCTTCGAGTATCTTCAACTACTTTTTCTACAGGAGCAGTTTGGTATTTTTTATCTACTGTGAACTTGATGGCGTCACGCGCAGCTTTCGTTCTTAGGTAGTACATGCCGGTCTTTAACCCAGCTTTCCATCCATAGAAGTGCATTGAGGTGAGCTTACCGAAGTTCGCATTCTCCATGAAGATGTTCAATGACTGAGATTGGCAAATGAAAGCGCCACGGTCTGCAGACATGTCAATGATTGCTTTTTGAGAAATCTCCCAAGCAGTCTTGTAGATTGCCTTAAGGTTATCAGGAATCTCATCGATGCCTTGAACAGATCCGTTCGCTGCAATCACACGGTTTTTCATGTCGTCATCCCACAAGCCCAAACGGGTAAGGTCTCTTAAAAGGTGCTTGTTTACAACAATGAACTCGCCTGAAAGCACTCTTCTGTTGTACATGTTAGATGTGTACGGCTCGAAGCATTCGTTGTTTCCGAGGATTTGAGCTGTAGAAGCAGTTGGCATTGGGGCTAGCAACAATGAGTTACGCAGTCCATGTTCCTTTATTTCTTCCTTCAAGATATCCCATTCCCAACGGTTTGATGGTTTAACGCCCCAAAGATCGAATTGCAATTTACCTTGAGAAGCGGGAGAGCCTTCAAATGTTTGGTAGGCTCCTTCTTCTTTCGCCAAATCTTTAGAAGCTGTAGCTGCTGCGTAATAAATCGTTTCAAAGATTTCTTTGTTCAACACACGAGCTTCTGGGCTGTCAAATGGGTAACGCATCATGATGAAGGCATCTGCCAATCCTTGCACACCAATTCCAATTGGACGGTGGCGCATGTTAGAATTGCGTGCTTCAACAATAGGGTAATAGTTCCCGTCAATGATGCGGTTCAAGTTTTTCGTTACCTGGTAGGTCACGTCAAACAAACGCTGGTGATCAAACTCACCGTCTTTGATGTATTTAGGAAGTGCTACAGAAGCAAGGTTGCATACTGCAACTTCGTCTTCAGAAGTGTACTCCAAAATCTCTGTACAAAGGTTTGAAGAACGAATGGTACCGAGGTTTTGTTGGTTGGACTTACTATTCGCTGCATCCTTGTACAACATGTAAGGTGTTCCAGTTTCTATTTGAGACTCAACAATTTTGTGCCAAAGATCTTGTGCTTTGATGGTCTCGCGTCCTTTTCCTTCTTCTTCGTACTTCGTGTATAGTTTTTCGAATTCAGGTCCCCAACAAGAAGACAATCCTGGACATTCGTTTGGACACATGAGCGTCCACATACCGTCTTCTTCAACGCGCTTCATGAACAAATCTGGAATCCAAAGTGCGTAGAACAAATCTCTTGCACGTTGTTCTTCTTTACCGTGATTTTTCTTCAAGTCAAGGAAGTCATAAACATCTGCATGCCATGGCTCAATATACATCGCAAAAGAACCCTTGCGCTTGCCGCCACCTTGATCAACATAACGTGCAGTGTCATTAAACACCTTCAACATCGGAACAATTCCGTTTGAAGTTCCATTTGTACCTTTAATGTAAGAACCTTTAGCGCGGATGTCATGGATAGCGAGTCCAATTCCACCAGCATTTTGAGAAATCTGAGCACATTGCTTAAGTGTGTCATAAATACCACTAATGCTATCTTCCTTGGTCGTTAAAAGGAAGCAAGAAGACATTTGTGGTTTTGGAGTTCCGGCGTTGAATAAAGTTGGGGTAGCGTGTGTAAACCAACCTTCACTCATCATGTTGTAAGTGTCAACTGCTGCTTCCAAATCTTCTTTGTGGATACCAATAGAAACACGCATCAACATTTGTTGTGGACGTTCAGCAACTTCGCCATTAAGCTTCAAGAGGTAAGAGCGTTCAAGCGTCTTAAATCCGAAAAAGTCATAGCTAAAGTCTCGATCATAGATGATGTTCGAATCTAGGAAGTCACTATTTTCTTGGATGATCTTATGTACATCTTCAGCAAGCAAAGAAGCATTCTCGCCTGTCTTAGGATCTATGTAGTTGTAAAGATCTGTCATCACTTCAGAAAACTGCTTCTTCGTTCCTTTGTGAAGGTTTGAAACAGCAATACGTGAAGCAAGTAATGCATAGTCTGGGTGAGACACCGCATTTGTTGCAGACACTTCAGCCGCTAAGTTGTCTAATTCCGGAGTGGTCACACCATCGTAAACCCCCTCAATTACTTTCATCGCAATTTTAGTTGGGTCTACAGAGCTGTGGAGTCCATAACACAACTTCTTAATGCGAGCTGTGATTTTGTCAAACTTGACCGCTTCTTTCCGGCCATCGCGCTTTTTTACAAACATGTGGTTCCTCTTTTCTGGGTTCTGTTAAGGTTCAAAAATGGAAGAATACTCTCCCTACACGGTGAGACCGTGCATTATATTAATAATGCTTAAAGTCAGGTTAGGTACCGTCTTTAAAACTCCTCGTCTGTTGAAAAAGAGGCATTTGTCTCTTTACTTAAGATTCCGGCTTTCTGGTATTCACCCACACGTTTTTCAAAGAAGTTCGTTTTCCCTTGAAGGGAAATCATCTCCATGAAATCGAATGGATTTGTAACGTTATAAATCTTTTCATTGCCTAGCTCTACTAAGAGTCTGTCAGCAACAAATTCAATGTATTGTGTCATCAAATCAGAGTTCATTCCAATGAGCTTCACGGGAAGTGCATCTGTCACAAATTCTTTTTCAATGTTTACTGCTTCAGTAATAATTTCTACCACTGTTGATTTCGGAAGTCTATTCACCAAGTGTTCAGTGTATAGCAAGCAAGCAAAATCACAGTGCATTCCTTCGTCACGGGAAATGAGCTCATTGGAGAAACTTAGCCCTGGCATCAAACCACGCTTCTTCAACCAGAAGATTGAACAGAAGCTTCCTGAGAAGAAAATACCCTCTACAGCAGCAAAAGCAACAAGTCGCTCTGCAAAAGAACCATTGTCAATCCAGCTCAGTGCCCAGTTCGCCTTGCGTTTCACACAGTCAAGTGTTTCGATCGCATTGAAAAGCTTGTGCTTTTCTGCCTTGTCCTTGATGTAAGTATCAATCAGCAAAGAATAAGTTTCTGAATGGATGTTTTCCATCATGATTTGAAAACCATAGAAAAACTTCGCCTCCGTATATTGCACTTCAGCAACAAAGTTTTCTGCTAGATTTTCATTCACGATACCATCACTGGCAGCGAAAAAGGCTAACACGTGTTTTATAAAATAACGCTCATCATCATTCAACTTATTGTTCCAGTCTACTAAGTCTGGTTCAAGGTCAATTTCTTCTGCTGTCCAAAAACTTGCTTCCGATTTTTTATAAAAAGACCAAATGTCATCATGTTCTATAGGGAACAAGACAAAACGATTCGGATTGTCTGAAAGAATAGGTTCGTATGCTTGTGTATTTTCTGGTAAAACTTCTTCGATAGCCATCTGCTTTTTTTGTTGGTCGGGAGCTGAATTCTCCATGATACAAAAGTGTATTTATACCGGGTTGGTGTTAAACTTAGTCTCTGGTTTTTTGGAGGCTGTTGAAACCTCGAGTCAATTGTAAATCTGGCTGCAAAACCAATCTGAAATTGATACTACAAAAGTTGTCAAAAATCAACCGCAAGTCAACCTGAAACAATTCACATTTTGACTAAGTTTTTAACACCCGGTGTGAATGAGTTTCTGTAGCCCTTTGTGGGCGGGCGATGAGCAGATATTTACTTTGTTACTATCCTCGTAAATCAGAAAATTCGTCTAAAACGTGGCATCATTTTAGTTAGCACAGTGTTAATAAAAACCGACTGTTTTTTGGTTGGAAAATGCTCAGTTTTGTGTACCATATTAACCTGACATCAACCTGTTCAAGGTTGACAGGATGTCAGTCATTTTTCTTTGGCATTAATTTAGAGGTGATAGAATCCGTCAGAAGCACAATGAAGATTGTATTTTTGTGCGCTTACAGCTTAAAAAGCGGCGTACTTCAATTGAAATAAAAACATGTTCGGATCAGTAAATAAAATCCTCAAACGTCTTCTCGGTGACAAAGCTGAGAAAGACATTCAAGAGATTCAACCCATTGTAGATGAGGTGAATAAGGTCACTTCTAAGCTCCAAGGGGAGTCTGCGAATCAGTTGCGCGAAAGAACCAGCATACTTCGTCAGAAGATCAAAGACGGTATAAGTGGTCAAGAAGAAGAAATTCGCCAATTAAAGCTCCAAATTGAAGTAAATCCGACCATGGATCTTGATGCAAAGGAAGCTATCTACGAACAAGTAGACGCCCTTGAGCTAAAAGTGAATGAGAAAATTGAAGTGGTTTTAGAAGAAATTCTTCCCGAGGCTTTCGCCGTGATTAAGGAGACTGCAAGGATGTTCAAAGAAGATGCACCAATAAGAGTGAAAGCATCTGATTTTGACAAACAACTCGCAACTGACAGAAATTCGATTTCAATTGACGGTGAAGATGCGCTTTGGGGGAACACCTGGCTCGCTGGAGGTGCTGAGATGAAATGGGATATGGTGCATTATGATGTGCAGCTCATTGGAGGTGTAGCACTGCACAGAGGGAAGGTAGCAGAAATGCAAACCGGGGAAGGAAAGACCTTGGTGTCTACTTTGCCTGTTTTTCTTAATGCGTTGGCCGGTAGGGGTGTACACCTCGTTACAGTGAACAACTACCTCGCAATTCGAGATTCTGAATGGATGGGGCCTTTGTTTGAATTCCACGGATTAAAAGTAGACTGTGTAGACAGGCATGCACCAAATAGTAATGAGCGCAGAATGGCCTACAAGGCTGACGTTACTTACGGAACGAACAATGAGTTTGGATTTGACTACTTGCGTGATAACATGGCAACCAATCCAGATCACCTAGTGCAACGTAAGCACCATTTCGCCATTGTAGATGAGGTAGATTCAGTCTTGATTGATGAGGCCAGAACGCCTTTGATTATATCAGGACCTACGCCAAAAGGAGATCAGCATGAATTTAATGAGCTGAAACCACGTGTTCAACTTCTGATCAATGCGCAAAAACAAGTAGCAATTAAGTGTTTAGCTGAAGCGAAACAAAAACTAAAAAACGAAAACGCTACCAAGGAGGAACTTAGTGAAGGCGGATTGGCGCTTTTCAGAGCTTTCAGAGGGGTCCCGAAAAATAAAGCCGTCATCAAATTCCTTAGTGAAGAAGGAATGAAGCAAATCTTGCTGAAAACAGAAGGGTTCTACCTTCAAGATAATCAGCGTGAAATGCATAAGGCCGATGAAGAGCTCTTTTTCGTCATAGATGAAAAGAACAATCAGGTTGAACTTACAGAGAAAGGACTCAACTTGATCTCTCAGAACATGGATGATGAGAATTTCTTCACCATGCCTGATATCGCTACCTCGCTCGTAAACATAGATAATTCAGAGGATACAGATGAAGTGAAGTTGAAGGAGAAAGAGACCGTTGTGCAGGATTATTCTGTGAAGTCGGCTCGCATTCATACCATGAACCAACTTTTGAAGTCCTACGCCTTGTTCGAGAAGGATATTGATTATGTGGTGATGGACAACAAGGTGAAAATTGTTGATGAACAGACCGGACGAATCATGGACGGTAGAAGGTATTCTGACGGTCTGCACCAAGCCATTGAGGCGAAAGAAAATGTGAAGATTGAGGCGGCAACACAAACCTACGCAACGGTTACCCTTCAAAACTTCTTTAGAATGTATCACAAGCTGGCCGGTATGACGGGTACAGCTGAAACGGAAGCGCAAGAGCTCTGGGATATCTATGAGTTGGATGTAATGATTATTCCAACCAATAGACCAATTACGAGAGCAGATAAACAAGATCTCGTTTACAGAACGAAGCGTGAAAAATACAATGCCGTAATTGATGACATTGTGAAGCTTAGCGAAGCCGGAAGACCCGTTCTTGTGGGGACAACCACCGTTGAGGTTTCTGAGCTCTTGTCAAAAATGTTGAGCATTCGAAAGGTTAATCACCAAGTATTGAACGCGAAAATGCACCAACGTGAAGCTGAAATCGTTGCCGGAGCTGGTAAGTCTGGCGTGGTGACGATTGCAACCAACATGGCTGGACGTGGAACAGACATCAAACTTTCTGCGGAAGTGAAAGTAGCAGGTGGTTTGGCTATTGTTGGTACCGAAAGACATGATTCACGTCGTGTTGACCGCCAGTTGAGAGGCCGTGCCGGACGTCAAGGGGATCCTGGAAGCAGTCAATTCTACGTTTCGTTGGAAGATGATTTGATGCGTCTTTTCGGGTCAGATCGAATTGCGAAAATGATGGACCGCTTGGGCATTGAGGAAGGTGAAGTGATTCAACACTCGATGATTACAAAGTCAATTGAACGCGCTCAGAAGAAAGTAGAAGAAAATAACTTCGGTATACGTAAGCGCTTACTTGAGTATGACGATGTCATGAACTCTCAGCGTGAAGTAATTTACAAGCGAAGAAGACATGCATTGTTTGGAGAGCGAATCAAATTGGACATTGCCAATATGTTCTATGAATTGGCAGAGTCCATTGTGAATTCGACCCAAGGAAATAAAGATTTTGAAAGCTTCCAAGTTGAGGTGTTGAAGAATTTCGGGATAGAATCACCGGTGAATGCAGAAGATTTCTCCACACTTCCGCCAGAGAAGATGGTATATGATCTGTACCAAAAGGCAGAGCAAAACTACCAGCGAAAAACAGCACAACTTGCAGAAACAGCTTTCCCAGTGATCAGGCAAGTACATGAAGATAAGTCAAACTCATTCCATAATATGGCTGTTCCTTTCTCTGATGGAAGAAAGACCCTGCAAATTGTAGCTGACATTCAACGCTGCTATGATTCCAATGGCACTGAATTGATTGATTCACTAGAAAAGAATGTGACGCTTTCAATGCTAGACAATGCATGGAAAGAGCACTTGAGAGGGATGGATGACTTGAGGTCAAACGTTCAGCATGCCCGGTTCGAGCAAAAAGACCCATTGTTGATTTACAAATTTGGTTCTTATGATCTTTTCAAGGCCATGATTCAGGAGTTGAATGCAGAAGTTGCATCGTTCCTTATGAAGGCTTCGTTGCCAGGGAGAGCAGATTCAATTCAACAAGCAAAAGCTCCAAGTCAGCCTGACATGAAGGGACTTCAAATTTCGAAGGCCAATGTTGAGAATCTAAACGAAAGATCAGTTGCGGCTCAGGGTAGCGCAAGCGGACAAGTGGCAGCAGGTGTTCAAGCACCGCCCCGTCCGAAGCCCGTTCAACCTAGAAAAGCTGAAAAAACCATTGGACGAAATGACCCTTGTCCGTGTGGTTCAGGTAAGAAATACAAGCAGTGTCACGGGAAAGAAGCGTAACTAGAAAAGCGTTGGACCTGCAATAAGTTTAGGCACCTTTGGGGAAACCCGGAGGTGCTTTTTGCTGTATTTCCCAAACGAAATGCATGATTCTGGAGCGTTGATGCTATCTGGTTGGTGCATCAACAAGAAAACTGAATGGAGTCCGTCTTCACTCCATTTTTGAATGCGTTTAATCCACGCTTCAAGTCGAACATCATCTGAAGCGTCCAAATTGTTTCCGCCAAATCGTAAAATTAGAAACGGAGCAGTCATGCGCATGTGAACGGCATCTCTTCGTCCTGAGGTGTCAGAAATAACAGCGCCAATTCCCAACTCTTGGAGGAGCGCCCATGTTTCTTCGGCTTCAACACCGCCCGTGAACCATTCTGGGTGCCTAAACTCAATGGCTAACTTTAATTCCCGCGGCCAAGACTTAAGGTAGTTGCATAATTTTTCGGCATGCTTTGGGGCGAAATTCGGAGGCAATTGAATAAATGAAGGTCCTAGTTTGTTCTCAAAGGCCAGAATAGCGTTGATGAACTCATCTGTTAATCCTTCGCAATTCATAAAACGACGGAAATGAGTAATGAGTTGGGGAAATTTCGGACAGAATATAAAATCATCAGGGGCGGCCTCAGCCCATTTTGAAATGGTAGCAGGTGGGTGAATCCTGTAATGTGTGGCATTAAGCTCAATGGTTCCAAATTGCGCGCAGTAAGCATTGACGAAGTTTTTGATCGGCGTCTTCTCTGGGTATATTTTGCCTTTCCATTTGGGGATGTTCCACATAGTGCCACCGCAATAAAGAGCTGGTGTAGTGCTATCAAGGCTCAATACCGCTGCTGTTTGAGAGTGATCTGGTGGAAGTGAAAAATCAACTTCGCGAATGTCTTCTAGCTTTCCGAACTTCATCTAGGTTTCAAGGCTTTGGTAGGAATGCGGTAAATTTACAATTCATGGATGAATTGAACGAACAAGAAATTCTAGACCTTCCTGAAAAGACAAAGAAGAAGAAAAGCGAATTCTTCTACCTGAGAATGGTTAGTGTAGGGTTGCTTTGCCTTGGTGCTTTCTTTCGCTTTCAACATTGGCCTTTTGCGAGCCTTATGCTTATTTCAGGATTGGCGCTTTGGTCCATTTGGAATGTCATCTTTTTGGTGTCATTAAAGAAACCTAGTTTTTACGAAGTGGCCTATGGCATTGGCCGTCTTTGTGTTTCCATTGGAATTGTGCTCTCCTTCATAGGGTTCAAAAATGGGGGATTGGCATTTCTAGCCATAGCCACAATTGGCTTTGTTGCCGGTATTTTTGGTTCTTTTTTCGCCAAAAATCCGCAACCATAAAAGAAACCGTTACGTCTACAAAGTAGTTGTTAAAGGGAGCCGATTAACGGGTAAGTTTCGGCATGATACACTTGGTAAAAGAGGTTTTGTTTCCGCCTTCATGTTTAATTTGCAAGGGCAAGTTGAGGTACGCTTCTAGCTATATTTGCCTGCATTGTGAATTGGATCTTCCGCTGGCTCTGCGAGAAAAAGGGGTGCAACCAATAGAGCGTTCGCTTTGGGGCCGCATGCAATTGGGTTGGGGTGTTGCCATGTATGCTTTTGCAAGAGGAGCTCTGACACAAGAGTTACTGCACCAATTGAAATATGGAGGGAATGCAGAGGCAGTGCAGCATTTTGGGACTTTACTCGGGAAAGAATTGATGCGCTTCACTGAAACGGATCTACCAGACGTGATTGTGCCCATTCCATTGCATCCAAAAAAACTAAAAATACGAGGATACAATCAGGCAGGGGAATTGGCCAAAGGGGTGAAAAGCGTGCTGGGGATTGAAATGGATGTTCAGCTTTTGGAGAGATCCCAGCACCATTCTTCTTTAACCAAATTGGGCCGAAATGACCGTTGGCAGCAGATTTCGTCCTCTTATATTCTTGCGCCAGAGCCGAAACAATACCGCCATGTCTTGCTCATTGATGATGTTGTTACAACGGGTGCTACAATTGAAGCTTGTGCTACGGTGCTGCACAATCAGGGCGTTGAGCGAATCAGCGTGGCCGCCCTAGCCTACGCTGATAAATTGCTTTAAACGATTCTATAAGCACTACCTTTGTAACATGTCTTCAAGTTTAGCTGTAGACCTTAGCCTGCCTAAGGAAGAGAAATACAAAGTGCTTCAGCCACAAATGAAAGCGCTCTTCGAAGGAGAGTCCAACCTCATTGCTAACATGGCCAATTGTGCTGCTGTTTTGAAGGAGGCTTTTGGCTTTCTGTGGTGTGGGTTTTACCTCGTAGATGGTGATGAACTTGTACTTGGTCCTTTTCAAGGTCCATTGGCTTGCACAAGACTTTACAAGGGAAAGGGCGTGTGTGCGGCGGCTTGGGAGCGAAATGAAATCGTTTTGGTTCCTGATGTAGAGGCGTTTCCCGGACATGTTGCTTGCAGCAGTGCTAGCAAATCAGAAATCGTTCTTCCACTTCGGAACACCGCAGGTGAGGTAATCGCCGTTCTAGATATAGATAGCGACGTATTGAATGATTTTGATCACATAGACCAAGTAGGTTTAGCGTCCATTCTTAATTGCCTATAAATGCGGCAGATTCAACTTTTAGCAGCAATACTCGGGCTATGTGTTTTGGTGGTTTCATGCGCCAAAATTATTCCACCTGATGGAGGAGAGAAGGATGAAACACCTCCGATTCCTCTTCGAATGGTGCCCGAAAATCAGTCTACCAACTTCCAAGGGAAAAGCATTTACATTGAATTTGACGAATACGTGCGGTTGAATGACATCTTCAATCAACTGGTAGTTTCGCCCCCGCTAGAAAAGCAACCTGAAATAAAGGTGAAGAAAAAGTCAATCACCTTAACTTTTCAAGAAGAGTTGAAATCGAATGTGACCTACACCCTCAGCTTTGGGGAAGGGATAATTGACATTACAGAAATGAATCCGGCAGAAAACTTACAGTACGTTTTCGCAACGGGAAATACCCTTGACAGCCTCACTTTCAGAGGTCAGATAGTAGATGCATACTCTGGGATAGCCCAAGATGCGGTGAAGATTATGCTTTATGACGGGCTTTCAGATACACTTCCGCGTAAATCCAAGCCTTATTATTTTACACAGTCTAAGCCTGATGGAACCTTTGATTTCTCTTACCTCGCAGCAGGAACGTATCAGCTTTTTGCGCTCAAAGAGATCAACCGAAATTACCTGTTTGATGACCCTGAAGAAGAAATTGCTTTCGCGAATGAACCGGTCATCATTGGGATTGATTCGGTGCCTCCTGCGAAGCTTTTTCTATCAATTGAACAGGATACCACTCAATACATTTCATCATGGGATGCAGATAGCAGCGGCTTTTTGAAGATGGCCTTAAATACCCCATGGAAGGCTTCAACTAGCTTAGTGCTTCAAGGCGAAAATCCTGAACGTGGGTTTACTTGGCGAAGTCAATCAGACACCGTTTTTGCTTGGGTTGACAAGGCGAAAGAGGGAGAACTTAGTACATGGATTTTCACAGAGAATCAGAATGCTGACACGTTGAGTTATACCAATTTTGTTGTGGGCAAAAAGACGTTGCCTCTAATGTCAAGGCTTCCGGTAGGTATAGATGCGCAAGACACATTAACATTGGTTTTTGAACGCCCAATTTCAAAAATTGATTCGTCAAAAATCAGTTTTTATAAAGACTCTATTCCAATTGAGGTAAGGGCGGCACCCACTCCAAATCCGTTTGAACTTAGGTTGAGTGCGGCTGCTGAAGACGATGGTAAATATCAAGTGGTGATGAATCCTGGAGCCGTAATTAGCCGGGAAGGTTGGACGAATGACACCATCGACTTTCGATTCAAAGCGCATCCTTTTGATCATTATGGCAATTTGACCCTGACCATTTCAGTGCCTAAATTAGAGGGTGTTGGAGTGCTGGAGTTGCACAATTCCAACGGAACAATTGTGGAAAGTAGGTTGGTAAAGGAGTCAATGGATTTAACCTTTAACAGGTTAATGCCGGCGACTTACAAATTGCGCTTAATTGAAGATCGAAATGGAAATGGAAAATGGGACCCTGCCATTTTCGATGAAAAAGAACAACCAGAAAAAGTGTTCAATTTTAACCAAGATATCGTGGTGAGATCAAACTGGGATATGGAATTGCAATGGGAAATTCGTAATATAGAGTAACCTAGGCAACTATTTTGGCTTAGACACAGTCCTATGTATGTTATACACAATGCTCTACTGAAATGTTCCAAAAGATAATAATATCTACACTACTTGTTTTATTTGCCGCTAGCAGCTTTGGACAAGGCGCCATTCCTACAAAAGGGAAAGAATTCTGGGTTGGGTTTATGCAGAATTATGAAGTCGAAGAGTGGCAGGAAGAACTGAGCCTTTTTATTGTGAGTGATCAATCAACAACAGGTGTGGTTGAGATTCCAGGACAAGGGTGGTCTCAGGCTTTTACTGTAACAGCGAATCAAACAACCACTGTTACCGTTCCCAATAACATTGCTGAGCATTTCACAAATCAAGTGACTGAGCAAAAAGGAATCTATATTGAAACGGCAGATACAGTAGCGGTATTCGCCATCAACTTCAACGGCTTTACTGCTGATGGAACGAAGATATTACCTGTTCAGACACTTGGTATCGATTACAGAATTAGTTCTTATATAGGCATCGGACAGTGGGGGTCTGAATTTTTGATTGTAGCTACTGAGGATGATTCAGAGATTGAGATTACACCTTCCGCTGAAACCGGTGGGGGTGATGCAGTTGGCGTTCCGTTTATCATTCAGCTAGACCGGGGCGAAAGCTACCAAGTGAAGGTCCAGAACGAGGGTGAAGATTTTATGGGTACCGTTATAAATGGGACAGAGACCAATGGAGACTGCAGGCCATTCGCCGTATTCTCAGGTGCTGGATGCGCAAATATTCCTTCGACTTGTTCCGCCTGTGATCACATTTACGAACAGAATTTCCCGGTAGATACCTGGGGGACAGATTTTTATGTTGTTCCGTTTGTTTTTGCATCCTCTTACACTTACCGTGTTATGGCGAATGAGGACAATACCACCATCTTCATTGAAGGAGCATTAGAAGGTGTTTTGAACGCAGGCGAATTCTTTGAATACAATGACGTAAATTTAGTGCAATGCGTTTCTGCTGACAAAGGAATTAGTGTTACACAATACATGGAAGGTGTGAGTTGTGCAGATGATGGTGATCCTGCCATGCTCATCTTGAATGATCAAAGTCAGAAAATAGACAACATTACTTTTAGTACAGTGAACTCAACTGTTATTACTGATCACGGGTTGAATGTGATTATGAATACTGCAGATGTGGGTTCACTCTTGTTGGATGGCGCTGTAGTGCCAGCAGCAGATTTTATTCCGTTTGGTGCTTGCCCAGGACAATCTCATGCGCAGATAGACATTACTGAAGGAAGTCATACGATGGAGGCAGCAAATGGATTTACAGCCTATGTTTATGGTACGGGAGGTGCAGAAAGTTATGCGTACTCGGTGGGGTCTTTTACACCTTCACCTCCGCTTATTGTTGATGATGTGCTCTGCACTAGTGACACTGTAAACATCGCAATTGATGGGGGCTTGTTAGATGTATATTGGTACGCAGAAACGAATCCTGAAATTGTGATTGCAGAGGGACCTCAGTTGACGTTATTCCCTCCAATCATTAGCGATATTTACGTAGCTGTTGGAAACCAATTCCAAAGTGGTTGTGTTGAAGAGCAGTTCTTTTCTGTGGAGGTTCCAGAACCACCAATGTTGATTCTGTCTCAGTCAGAAGAAGAAATTTGTCAATTCCAAAGCGTTCAATTTGACACGGAAGTGATTCCTAACTCAGGTGCTTACACTTATACCTGGACGCCAAGCATCGGGTTAGACAATCCGAACATTGCGAATCCAGTTGCAACACCGCTAGAAACAACAACGTATTCAGTTTTGGTGAGCACAGCCACGGGTTGTGGTAGCAACGTTGACTCACTTACAATTGAAGTGATCTCAGGGAACATTTCAAATTTTGAAGCTACGGCTGATGAATTATCAATCTGTACAGGTGAGGAAGTTCAGCTGAATTTAGATGTGCAAGAAAGTATTTTTGAAGACAACTTTGATCCTGGTGTAAGCTGGGGGCTTTGGTCTAATGTCTCTTTAGGGTCTGAGGGTGACGGTTGCGGAAGCGCCACAGGAAATGCCCTTTACTTTAATGGTACAGGACAAAGAAGCGCATCAACTATTGATCTCAATGTTTCAACAGGTGGCTCAATTCAATTTTCATTATTAATTGGTTCAGGCGCTTTTCCATGTGATAATGTTGATCCGGGAGAAGACATCGAATTGGAGTATTCTACAAATGGTGGAGGAAGCTGGACGTCTATTCAAACTTATTTTGAGTCAGGCTACGCGGTCTTTACAGATGCAGAAGTTGATATTCCGGTTGGCGCTGAAACGGTGAGTACAAGGTTTCGCTGGAGACAACTAGCAAACTCTGGGAACAATCAGGATAATTGGGCGATTGATAATGTTTACATAGGAAAGGTATCAGATGCCCTTTCATTTTTATGGACACCAGACTATCAGATAACCGCGCTTGATATATTAGATCCAATCGCATCTCCGCTTCTAGACACTACTTACTATGTGAGCATGACAGACCCAATGACGGGTTGTGTTTATACAGATTCTGTTTCCATTGATGTGGGGCAAGGTTTTACATTGGAAATGACTCCTGATTCAGCAATCTGTGACATTGCAGGAATTCAAATTGAGGCCATTACCAACATTGAAGGAGAATATGACTATTTATGGACGGGTGTTGGTTTGAACAATCCTTTTATCATGGACCCTATTGCTGCGCCTGCAGTTACAACAACGTTTACTGTGGAAGTGGTTTCTGAACAAGGATGCTCAGCTGATGGAGAAGTGACTATTACGGTCAACCAATTGTTAGACCTTGTTGTAACCGTTTCTGATGATGAATTCTGTGCGGGAGAAACAGTTGACCTTACCTCCAATGTTGGAGGAGTGGAGGTAGGATTGGAATTTGAATGGTCGCCGTCTTTAGGTTTAGATGACCCTGCGGCACAAAACCCTTCGGCAACGCCGTTAGAAGATGTGACTTATACGGTAGTGGTAACTGACACAGATTCAGGTTGTATTTTAACTGATCAATTGGAGCTTGAAGTGTTCGATTCGTTTACGATTGATGCAGGAGAAGATTTAGAATTGTGCATTGTAGAAGGATTCCAGTTCAACGTACTTGATGATACTGATGATCCGTTGGAATGGACATGGACACCAGCACTTGATCTTGATAACCCAACTATTCCGAATCCTACTATTTTGACTGATTTAACAGGTGAGTTCACCGTCACCGCTGAAAGTCCGGCAGGATGTTCAAGCACTGATGTGGTGAACATTACACTTTTGTTTGAATCGTTCGACCTTGGACCAAACATAGATCTATGTGTTGGTGATGAAGTTGAAATTGAGACGGGTTATGGTTCAGAGATTGACCATGATTGGAGCACAGATGAAACATCAACATCGATTACGGTTTCAGAAGGAGGAATCTACTCTGTTACGGTAACGAGTATTGAAGGGTGTTTAGATTCTGATGAAATTGAAATTATTATGCATGATCTGCCATTAGTAGATCTTGGTCTTGACCCAGGTTTGTGCGAAGGAGATCTATATGAACTCGACGCTCAAAACCCAGGACAAACTTATTTGTGGTCTGATGATTCAGTGCTTCAAACTTTGGAGGTCAATGAGACAGGCGTTTATTCGGTTGTTGTAATAGATGGCTTTCAATGCGAAAGTAACGGTGAGCTTCAAATGACGTTCTTTGCAAATCCGATAATCAACCTTCCAGAAACATACACAATGTGTGAAGATGATTTCTTTGTATTGGATGCTGAGAATCCAGGTTCATCCTATGTCTGGAGCAATAATGAGGTGACGCAACAAGTATCAGTGAACTTAGGAGGGCTCTACACGGTAGAAGTGACAAATGAGAACAACTGTGCTTCTTCTGACCAAACGTTCTTGACGGCTGTAGCTTATCCGGTTGTAGACCTTGGTGGTGATGCAGCCTATTGTGAAACAGAAACATATACGCTGGACGCAGGGAACGTTGGCTTGACCTTCAATTGGAATACCACTGAAATTACGCAAACCATTGATATTAATAGTTCGGGCATCTATACGGTGACAGTAGACAATGATTATTGTTTCACTTCTGATGCGGTTTCGATTGTGTTTAATCCATTGCCTATTGATCAATTGGGTGCAGATACAACGCTGTGTTTCGAACAGCCTCCGTATGAGTTGATGGTGAATGCCGGAAACAATGGTTCTAGTTATGTGTGGAGTGATGGCTCAAGCAATCAATCATTTGGCGCGCCAGGACCGGGTGTTTACTCAGTAGATGTGACAACGGCCTTTGATTGCTCAAGCACGTTTGAAATTATACTTAGCGAGTTGTGTGCGGGAACCATCTTCCTTCCGAATTCATTTACACCAAATAATGATGGTGTAAATGATGTCTTTAGAGCGGTAGGTGACAACGTCGTAGACTTCGAAATGGAGATATGGAATAGATGGGGAGAGTTGGTATTCAAATCAACTGGAATAGAGAGCTTCTGGAACGGAAGTTTTGAGCAAGGTGATTATTATACCGAGTCTGAAGTATACACTTACGTTGTGAGATACACTTACTTATTAGATTTCGACGGGACACTTTCAAATACAGAAGAAGTAGTAGGACACGTAACGCTTATTCGTTAATCTCTAAGAAACGTTTAACATTAGAAAGCGTTCCAAACACAACCAATGTGTCTGTGTCATAAATAACTGTTTCTGACTTCGGAACACCAAGGATGTGCTCAGCGCGAACAATTTCTCCTTTTTCCTCTTCTTCAAAACACCTTTTGATGGTAATGAGGGTGAGGTTGTATTTGTTCACCAAGTTGATGTCTTCTAACGTTCGGTTAGCAATGCCCTTAGGGGCTTTGATTTCAGCTACCTCGTAGTTGTCAGGAAGCTGCAAGAAAGCCGTAATGCTGGGATTGATGAGCTGTTCTGCAACCAAACTGGCGAACTCTTCTTCTGGAGCTAGAATCTCGTCAATGCCCAAACTGTGAAGAATGCGTTTTTGGTTTTCGCCACTGGCGCGAACAATAACACGCTTGGTTTTCAAATCAAGTAAATTCAAAGCGGTCAAAATTGTTGCTTCGAAATTCTCTCCAATGGCCACAACAGCTGCGTCCATCTCATTGATTTTATGAGCAATAAGAGACTTCTTGTCAGTTGTGTCCATTGTTACAGCCAAAGCAACATCGTCCTTGATGCTTTCTATCCGGTCTGGATTGGTATCAAAAACGAAAACTTCAGCCCCCCTAGAGGCAAGCTTGTGGGCAATTTCCACACCATATTGACCAACGCCAATTACTGCAAATCGATTTCGTGCCATTGAGTTCCTTGTTACTTGTCTTTAGACAATTCCTTTCGCCAAGACTTGACCAAAACGGTAAATATCTTCAAAAGAATTGTACAAAGGTACGGGAGCCATTCGAATTACATTCGGTTCTCTCCAATCTACAATAACGCCTTCATTCATGAGGTGGTCAAAAAGAGATTTCCCTTGACCATGTGCCAAAATAGAGACCTGACACCCGCGCGCCTTCTCCTCTTTAGGTGTGATGATTTCAAAATTCACCTTATCTGATTGGGACGAAATACCTTCTATAATGAATTCAAGGTACGCGGTAAGTTTTATACTTTTCGCTCTAAGTTTTTTGAACCCAGCAGCTTTAAACAAGTCAAGTGACGTCCGGTGAATTGCCATGTTGAAAATAGGAGCATTGCTCATTTGCCACCCTTCTGCACCAGAAATGGGGACGAAACCTGGCTCCATTTGGAAGCGTGTTGATTTGTCATGTCCCCACCATCCTGCAAAACGCGGGAGCTGGCTATCTGCATGACGCTCATGAACGAAGATTCCAGAAACGGAACCGGGGCCGCTGTTCAAGTATTTATAAGTGCACCAGCATGCAAAATCAACATTCCAATCATGCAGCTGTAGCTCAATGTTACCAACGCCATGGGCCAAGTCGAAGCCTACTTTTGCCCCTGCTTTATGCCCTGCAACAGTAATCGCTTCCATATCGAACACCTGCCCGCTGTAATAATTCACGCCCCCAATAATGACCAATGCAAGCTCGTTGGCATTTTCATCAATGGCTGAAAGAATGTCTTCATGACGAATTAAATGTTCCCCGTCTCTTGGAGCAATTTCGATGAGGTGCTCTGCGGGCTCTAATCCGTGAAACCTGAGTTGCGATTCAATCGCATATTGATCACTTGGAAAGGCTTTCGCTTCACACAAAATTTTAGTTCGGCCTGTTGCTTTATTCGGAGCGAAAAAGGAGACCATCATCAAATGTAAATTCACAGTAAGTCCGTTCATTAACACCACTTCCTTCGCATTTGCTCCAACAAGGGCCGCTGCGTCTTCACTAAAACGTTCATGGTAACTATACCAGGGATTTCTTCCATGAAAATGACCTTCAACACCCCATTTTGCCCAGTCTTCTAATTCAATATTTATGGCTTCTTTTGCAGCCTTCGGTTGTAGGCCCAATGAGTTGCCAGTGAAGTAGATAACTTCTTTATTGTTGATGACTGGCATGTGGAATTCATGTCTAAATTTTCCTAGTTCATCCTGGCTGTCGAGCACTTTTGCATGTTCAAGTGTATTCTTATAAGTCATGTTGGCGGAGAATTATCCTAGTTTTGCACACCAAAGAAGGCCGTTTTTCGGCAAATATCAAAAGACACAGCAGATTATCATTCATATGAGACGTACAAAATCAGCAGAGTTATTCGAAACAGCGAAAACATTTTTCCCAGGAGGAGTGAACAGTCCGGTTCGAGCATTCAAATCAGTAGGCGGCACGCCACTTTTTATTGAGAAAGGAGATGGTGCTCATATTTGGGATGCTGATGGAAATGAATTCATTGATTATTGTTGCTCCTGGGGCCCGCTTATTCTAGGTCATAACAATCCCAAAGTAAAGGCGGCTATCATAGGCGCTGTTGAGAACGGAACTTCTTTTGGGGCTCCAACGCGCTTAGAAAATGAATTGGCAGATTTGATTCTGTCGAATCACAGATACATTGAGCAAATTAGGTTCGTGAGTTCCGGAACAGAGGCTGCGATGTCAGCTATCCGTTTGGCACGTGGTGTCACGGGCAGAGATAAAATCATCAAATTTGAAGGGTGCTACCACGGTCACGTTGATGCGCTTTTGGTGAAAGCGGGATCTGGATTGGCGACCATGGGGACTTCAACTTCTGCTGGAATCCCTGAGGCCTATGTCAAAGAAACCATTGTACTTCCGCTCAATGACATAGATGCATTAGAAGAAGCGGTTAAGACCTTTAAAGACCAAATTGCAGTGATTGCTATTGAGCCAATTCCTGCCAACAACGGATTGCTCATCCAAGACATTGATTTTCTAAAGTATTTGCGTGAGTTAACCAAAAGAGAGGGCATCCTTTTACTCTTTGACGAAGTCATTTCAGGATTTAGAGTAGGCTTTGAAGGTGCCGCTGGTTACTATGGTGTTGCACCTGATGTGATGGCTTTTGGGAAAATCATTGGCGGAGGAATGCCGGTAGGTGCTTATGGAGCTAGCGCTGAGGTAATGGCGCATGTTGCACCATCAGGTCCCGTTTATCAAGCGGGGACGCTTTCAGGAAATCCTGTAGCCATGGCTGCCGGTGCGGCCCAGCTGCGTGAATGTCTGAAGCCAGGGTTTTATGAAGCGCTTGCAGAGAAGACGCAGTCCTTGGTGCAGCCCATCGTTGCTTATGCGAAGGAAAAAGGATATTCATTCAACATCTTCACGAGAGGATCTATTTTCTGGATGGCGTTTTCTGAAAAAATCCACATTCGCAGTTCACAAGAAATTGATCCAGACAGCATGAAGTACTTCGCAGTGTTGCACACAGCATTGCTTGAAAGGGGTATTTACGTGGGGCCAAGTGGATACGAAGTTGGTTTTCTGTCAGCAGCTCACACAGAACAAGATATTCAACGCACGATTACTGCATTCTGTGAAGCATTAGATTTAGCCTTCAATCAGGAAGCTTGAACCCAGAAGTACAGCCTGAATCACTAGGGCGGAGTCTACACCTCCGGCAAAGTACATTTCTGATTTTTTTGGGTCAGAGTTCGAAATGAAGATGATATTAACGGCTGCACTCAAAGCGAAGGCCACGAAATTGTAGCTTCCGTAAATCCCTGCTAGATACAATGAAGCTGACGCCATCAGTGAAATGCAGGCGAAAACAATGGCCAATGTTCGGGCCGTATTGAGTCCGAAAAGTTGTGGGATGGTTTTCTGACTGGGATCATCGTAGTGCATGTCTCGAATATCAAAGGGGATGGTGATGGCCACTAAAAAGGCAAACTTCTCAAGCAACAGTGTTCTTGTTGTTGCATCAATTTGAAGTTCGCGAACAGCGTCTCCTGCCATTGGGATTAGCACACTAACAAAAGTCCATACGAAGGCAATGATGTAAACTTTGAGGAAGGGTAAATCTCGCAGGGCGTGTTTTTTATTTTTGTTTGGTACGAAACGAACAACGTACAGCAGTGAAATAATTGACATCACTGCTAAGAGAGGGAAGGTTGATGTGGGAAGTTTGAAAACAGAGAAGAGCATCCCAATGCATGCGAAAATGACAATGAAGGTCAGTTTAGATCGATTTCGGAACAACCAATTGTTTCTACCAGATGAAAGGTATTCAGGACGATGGCTGAACTTGATGATACGCTGGAAATTGTAGGTTGCGAGTGTGGCAAACCCCACAAAAACGCAATAGGCCCAATGGATCTCTAAATTAAAAAGTAAAATAGTTTGCCAAGTTGTTGCCGCAGCGCCAAGGGAGATCCATACGTTGCTGTAAACCGCATTTCTCCAATGTTTTTTAACGAAGAAGGCTAGCTTAACCACTAAACTACCTTAAGATTAAATATGCGGCCAATCCTGCAATCGCTCCTGCTGCACTTCCTTTCAGGCCGCCAAGAATCTTTTCAGATCGGGCAACGCTGGCGTAACCAAGTGCATACGTTTCGTTGTTCATATGGTCTGGATTAGAGACCCCTTTGATCTTGATGATTGGCACAAGTTGGAGCAGTGTGTAAACAATAATGGGAGCAATGGTAACAATAACGCCTCCACCAGCAATAATTGGCCCTGCAGCACCAAAGAGTACTCCTACATAAGTAGTAGGTTTAGCGTTGTAGTGCGCAATTGCATCTTTCGCGCCAGCAATAAAAACACGCATTTCGTCTTCAGAAAAATCATCCCCAAGTACAAAGTCTTGCTCATATAAGATCCATTCTCCCTCACTAAAGACAACAGAAAAAACCTCTGACCTGTGCAGGCGCAACTTTTTTCGTTTTCCGTTTTTCTTCGTGATTTCATACACCAAATCGATGCCTTCAGCACCCAGTAAGGTACAGTCAATGGTGTGGCCAGACATGCGCTGGATGGTCGCTTTTGCTGGTAGTGCAGGAACAATGAAGAACTCTTCGTCCAAGTCTTCATCAGCATTATAGGTTGGGTAAGCAGTGTCTTCGAGGAAGAAGACGGCGGTCCAATCATTGCTGCGTTCAGCGCTCTCAGCATTTATTGCGGTGCGAATGCCATTGTCAGTTTGTTCAACTGTGCCCGTCACGAAAACGAACTTGTTTAGGGTGTCTGTGCAAGGGAACTGAACGTTACTTTTAGGGTGTATGGCCACTAATTTCTTTGCGAAATGCTTGGCAATGGCCGCTCCGGTAGAGTCTGGTAGGTTAATAGCTTGAAAGGAAGAGATGCAAACTTTGTCATCCATTTCTATGCGCAACACTGCAGACATGTCAGAAGAAGTGTTTTTCAGCGAGTTGTCCCAAGGGTGCTGAGCAACTAAGTTAACATGAGAAAGAGTAAGCACAATTGTGGTCAAAAGGAGTCTAAGAAGCATAAAATGCAATTTCTTCAAATTTAAACACCTAGCATTAAACCCACACCGCATTTTGGTGTTTCTATTCACAACTAGACGGTAAGAAATCAATCAATGTGTAATTTGATGGGTTCGAACTGTTGGAATATGATAGTCTAGAGTATATTTGCTCACGCTAAGAACCTAAGACAAAGCCCATGAATACGGGGACCTTCGCATCGCGACACATTGGCCCGCGCCAACAAGAGCTAAATCACATGCTCAACGTAACTGGAGTAAACACTCTGGACGAACTCATTGACCAAACTGTGCCAGCCCAAATTAGGCTGGAACGTCCGCTCAAGTTAGATGCTCCTATGACTGAAAGGAGTTATTTAAAGCACTTGAAAGGACTTGCGGCTAAGAATGAGATTTTCAAAACATACCTCGGAATGGGGTATTACCCAACAGGTGTTCCTGCGGTAATTCAAAGAAATGTTCTTGAGAATCCGGGATGGTATACGGCCTACACGCCCTACCAAGCTGAAATTGCACAGGGCAGATTGGAAGCGCTTTTGAACTTCCAGACCATGGTTTCTGATTTAACAGCCATGCCCATCGCAAACGCTTCTCTTCTTGATGAAGGTACATCTGCGGCAGAGGCTATGTTGATGTTCTTGAACACAAGATCCCGAGCGAAAGTCAAAGCAAATGCCCTTCGTTTCTTAGTAGATGAAAATATTTTCCCTCAGACTTTAGCGGTCATTGAAACAAGAGCTTCGCACCTCGGTGTGATTGTAGATGTTAAGTCATGGAAGAGCTTTGATTTAACGGAAGATGTGTTTGGTTGTTTGCTCCAGTATCCAAACGGAGTGGGTTCCATTGAAGATTATTCTGGTTTAACTGCTTCCGCCAAGGAAGGAGGAATTCCTGTTGCTGTTGCAAGTGATCTTGCCGCTTTGGCTTTAATCACACCTCCTGGAGAGTGGGGAGCTGATGTTGTTTTAGGTAATTCTCAGCGCTTCGGTGTGCCCATGGGTTATGGTGGGCCGCATGCTGCGTTTTTCGCAACAACAGAAGATTTTAAACGTCACATTCCAGGGAGAATCATTGGTGTTTCAAAAGACCGAAGAGGAAAAGTTGGAATGCGCATGGCGTTGCAAACAAGAGAGCAACACATTCGAAGAGATAAAGCAACTTCAAACATTTGTACTGCCCAAGCATTGTTGGCCGTTATGGCTTCTATGTATGCTGTTTACCACGGCCCAGTTGGAATCCGTTTTATTTCTGAAAACATCCACCGCAAGGCTAGAATGGTCAGTGGACTGTTGACGAAGAATGGGTTCACGCAAAAAAATGAGCACTACTTTGATACCCTCCTCGTTGACGCAACAGGGAAAGTTGAAGAACTAAAAGCTGCAGCGAACAAAGCCCAAGTGAACCTTCGCTATTTTAAAGATGGAAATCACGTGGGTATCAGCTTGAGTGAAGTAGATGACCTTGATTCATTGACTGATTTATTAGGCGTTTTTGGAATTAGAAGAGGAAACAACCAATTCTCTGACGAAAAAGGAACTCCTGAAATTTTAGTACGAAAAAGTGATTATTTAACGCACCCGTCCTTCAATTCGTACCACAGTGAAACAGAGATGATGCGCTATTTGAAGCGACTAGAGAATAAAGACTTGTCGTTGACGCATGCAATGATTCCACTTGGTTCGTGTACCATGAAATTAAATGCAGCTACTGAGCTGCTGCCATTAACTTGGCCAGAATTTTCAGAAATTCATCCGTTTGCGCCAGTTGAACAGGCAAAAGGATACCATGAAATGCTTTCGAAATTAGCCGAAGATCTTTCTGAGATAACCGGTTTTGCTGATGTTTCACTTCAGCCTAACAGTGGAGCTCAAGGGGAGTATACTGGGTTGTTAGTCATTCGAGCTTACCATGAGTCAAAAGGAGAATCAAATAGAAATATTTGTTTGATCCCATTGTCTGCCCATGGTACAAATCCTGCCAGTGCCGTTATGGCAGGGATGAAAGTTGTGGCTGTAAAAAGTGATGACGATGGAAATATTGATGTGGTTGATCTGCAAGAAAAAGCGGAGCTACATAAAGAGAACCTAGGTGCCTTAATGGTTACCTACCCTTCTACCCACGGTGTTTTTGAAGAAGCCATTAAAGACATTACATCCATAGTGCATGACAATGGCGGATTGGTTTACATGGATGGAGCGAACATGAACGCACAGGTTGGACTTACCAACCCTGGAAACATAGGAGCTGACGTTTGTCACTTGAACTTGCACAAGACATTTGCTATTCCTCACGGAGGAGGCGGGCCAGGTATGGGGCCAATTGGAGTGGTTGAAAAACTTGTTCCCTTTCTACCCGGGAACCCGGTAATTGCAACCGGCGGAGACCAAGCTATCACCGCTGTTTCTTCTGCTCCATGGGGCAGTGCACTCATTTTGCTGATCTCATATGGTTACATCTGTTTGCTAGGTTCAGAAGGTTTGACAGACAGCACAAAGCTGGCTATTCTGAATGCCAATTACATTAAGAAACGCATCGAAGGGGCGTATGATGTTCTGTACAAGGGCGAAAACGGGACATGTGCACATGAGATGATCATTGATTGCCGTTCATTTAAGAAAGTAGGTGTAGAGGTAGCAGACATTGCAAAGCGATTGATTGATTACGGTTTTCACGCGCCTACAGTGTCTTTCCCCGTTGCTGGAACTTTAATGATTGAGCCAACCGAAAGTGAAAGTGTTAAAGAATTAGACCGTTTCTGTGAAGCAATGCTTTCGATCAGAGAAGAAATTGCAGAAATTGAGCGAGGTGAGGCTGACGCCGAAGACAATGTCTTGAAAATGGCGCCACACACTGCTGAGGAAATGATTTCATCAAACTGGCTGCATACCTATAGTAGAGAGAAGGCCGCCTATCCAGTAGAGAATCTCCGTCAATGGAAATTTTGGGTAAGTGTTAGCAGAGTAGACAATGCTTTTGGAGATCGAAATCTAATTTGTACTTGTCCGCCGATGGAAGACTACCTCGAACACGCGTAAGCTGTAGTTGAACAATATTGAAGCAAAAAGCACTGGTTTTCCAGTGCTTTTTGCTTCACATTACTCAGAAAAAATTGTGCCTGCACAGGTTAGGGTAAATGATAATTTAAATGTAGTTGGGTTGGAGTATTAAGCTAACGTTAAAGATTCTTATATTTGGGGCGCTTGATTAAAAGTTCAATTCACGGATATTTCTAAATACAGTAATTATGAAGAAGATTTACGCATTAGCATTTGTTTCACTTTTCGCTTCAGCTGCCGCTTTCGGACAAAGCTACCAGCCACTGGTGAAGAATAAGCAGAAAGAAACTCGTCGTGCACAAGATGGCTCAGCCACTGTGAACACAAACAGAGTGGATTTTTATACAAATGATTTCTCAAACTGCGATGATTGGGTAATCGATAACGCCTTTGAGAACGGGTTGACACAATTTGTCTCTGACCTGTTCTTCGAATGTGGAACTGGCATTCAGCCTGATGGTCCTGCTGCGATTAATGCAATTAACTCACCTACGGCAGACAACGGATTCATGATGATTGATTCTGATGAATACGGTGGAGAAGAAGGATTTGACGGAATTGAGAACAGTTGGTTTCAGACAGCAGATGCGATTGATTGTACTGAACACCCATTTGTTTCTATCTCTATGCAGTCATTCTACCGCATGTGGGACAATGGTTCTTCAGATGGAAATGAGTATTGTCTAGTAGAAGTTTCTAGAGATGGTGTAACATGGCCAGACCTTGAAACATTCGAAGTAGCAGATGGTTTAGTTGATTTCGGCGACGGAGACGGAGCTGTTCAGGCACGCTGGGAGTTGTTTCCAGAAATGTCTACTCAAGATGCAGTAGACAACCCAACTGAGCATATTTTTGATCTTACCTCTGCTGCAGGTGGTCAATCAACAGTGTACTTGCGTTTCCGTTGGAAAGGTACTTGGGGTTACGCTTGGATGGTTGATGACGTAATTCTTTATGATACACCTGATAATGATGTTCGTATTGATAGCTACTTGACATGGACTGATTACATCGAAACTGGACTGTATGAGTACAGCAATTTCCCTGTATCTCAAGTTACAGATATTCAGTTCGCTTCTAAAGTGCGCAACTTGGGTATAAATGATCAGACTAACTTAACATTGAACGTTCAAGTGAACGGTGAAGACGCTGCTTCTTCTGTTGCAATGGATCTTCCATACTTAGGAATAGACACACTGCGTGCTGCTGGATACGTTATTCCTGGAGTTGCTGGAGAATACGTTGTTGATTACACACTTGTTTCTGATCAAGAAGATGAGTCGCCAGAAAACAACATTGCAACTCAGTCTTTCAATGTAACTGAATACAGCTACGGAGTAGATAACGATATCTTCTCTGGTGTATTTCCTGCTGACGGTGCTGATGCTTTCGTAGCAAAGGTTCTTTACCAGTTTGCTGCTGATGCAACTATTTACGCTATTGATGTAGCGATTATGGAAGGGTCTGATCCACAGACACCAATCATTGCTCACGTAATGGATTTCGAAACATTGGATGACTACATTACTTCTTCTGAGGAAGCAGAATTGAATCCAGCATTTTTGAATGCAACTACTGATGACAACGATGTTACTTGGTATACTCTCCTTCTTGAAGATCCATTTGATGTTCTAGCTGGCGAGGGTTATGTTGCTGCTTTTGAGCACTATGGTGGTTCAAGCCTTCAAATTGGTGAGTCAAAAGACATCGAGCCACAGACTGCTTTTGTGTATGGTGATTTCGGATCAGCTATTGACAACTACTTCACAACAGAAGCGCCAATGGTACGTTTCAACCTTGACCCAAATGCAGGTCAAACTCCTGACAACGTTTCAGAAAATACTACTGTAAACTTTGAGTTGTTCCAGAACTCTCCAAACCCTGCTAACGCACTGACTAACATTCGCTACAGCCTAGAGGTGTCTAACTTCGTTACGTTTGAAGTAACTGACATCACAGGAAAGCGTGTTGAGTTCATGGACCTTGGACAGCAGGCTGCTGGACCGCAAAGAATTTCTTTCAACGTTGCAAACCTTGAGGCAGGTATGTATCAGTACACAGTTACTGTTGGCGGAGAAAGAGCTACACGCAAAATGATGGTGAAGTAATTAGTATTCACACTCATTAAATTTATTAGAAAGGGGCCTTCCATTAGGGAGGCTCCTTTTTCTTATAAACCCCTTTTTTTGATGAACTCACTGACCTTTAATACTTTCTTATTCTGACTGGATTCTAATAATAGGAACAAAATGATTCAATAAACAGTCATTTCTCGACTGTATCCTTTGTCAGTGGTATCTTAATTGTGTAATTTAACCAATTCAAAATGTCTAAGAAATGAAGAAATTTTACCTAGTACTCGGTGCAATGCTCATGGTGACAGCGGTGTCTGCCCAGCGCGCACAAAAACAGCATGATTTTAATGCTACTTATGAAGCAGCAACTCCCGAAGAAGCGGCGCGCGCTATTCGTAAAGGAAATGACCTAAAAGCCCAGAACTTGTATTCTGGTGAAAGAGATGTTTTCTTCACGGAGGATTTTGCAAATGGTTTAGCCGGAAACAATGAAATTGATGGCGCTTGGACTATTGAAGATACAGCAGGCAACACAATCTGGATGGTCGCTGACGCTAACAGTCCTGCTGGAGAGTTTTCTACCAACATTGGTGCTTTGCAATCTACTACTGCTGACAATGGCTGGATCATCTTTGATGCTGATGCTTTCAATACTCCAGTTGATGATGGTGTTGAAGACACAGAAGGATTCTTGACCTCTCCTATGATGGATATGTCAGGATTGGAATCAGTAACCGTTGCATGGGAGCAATACTTCCGCTACTGCTGTTTTGACTTCGCTCCAGTTTTCTTGGAAGTATCCAATGATGGAGGAGCTTCTTGGTTAACTTTCCCAGGTCACGGAAATTTCATTGAGTCTGCAAATGATGCATCTGCAAATCCACTTCCTACTTCAGTAGATATTTCTTGCGCTGCTGCAGGTCAGGAAGAAGTAATGATCCGTTTCTCTTACTTACAGAACCCACTTGTAGGAAATGGTTATTCTCACTACTACTGGGGAATTGATGACATCGTTATTAGCTCACTAGAAGTTGAGAACGATCTTGAGATTGCTCAAGTTTCAACAGGTGATATTTTCAACTACTTTGAGTATGTAAGCCTTCCTTTGGATCAAGCAAGTTCTGCTGCAGACGGTGGATTGGTCTCTGGTGTAATCTATAAGAACGTAGGTTTTGCTGATCAAACTAACGTTGTAATTACAGTAGACGTTTTGGATGCTGATGAGGCGATTGTTGCTACTGTTTCTACAGAGCCTTTCACTTATCTTTCTGCAGCTAACTCTTTGGTTTGTCCTTCACAAGCTCAAGATACTGTGTACCTCGAAACTGGATTTGTTCCTTCTGCAATGGCTACATATACTGTTCGTGCAACAATTACTTCTAATGAAGTAGATGAGTTCGAAGATAGCAATGTGCGTTCTAGAGACATCACTTACAATGCTGATGAGTTTGCACACGAAACAAACGAAAACTGGGATACTGAGTTCCGTCCTCGTGATACTGATTCAGGTGATGCTTTCGAACCAACAGGTTATGGAAACTACTACCTAGCTCAAAACGAAGGAGCAATGGCTTACGGTGCACTTGTTGCATTTGGTGAGAACACAGCAAACAACGCTGGTGATTTCGTAGAGTTTGAATTGCGTTTCTATACATTGGAGCCAGGAATTGCACTGAATGATGCAAACTTTGAAGCAGCTTTCCATAACACTGTTCCGGAATGGGTTCCTTCTGCAAACGCAGATGCTGAATTTGTTTACTTCGCTTTTGAAGAGCCTATTGAAATGCAATTATCTAGCCCTTCGAATGGTTTTGATGATGATGTATTTCACTTTGTGGGAATCGTTAATGATTTCGAATCAGAGTTGGAGCTTACAGTAGTGGGTGTTGCTGGAAGTGATACAGATAACTCAAGTGGTATCTTACAGCAATCAGGTGCAGGTGACTTCATCTGGTTCGGTGATCCCTCTTCTCCTGCCATTCGTTTGATCACAAGTGACCGTACTGGAATTGATGAATTAGCTAACCTTAACGGTGTTGATGTTAAGCAGAACATCCCTAACCCAGCAAACAACTCAACGATGATTGAGTTGTTCCTTGTTTCTAGTCGCACTGTTTCTTTCGAAGTACGCGATCTTGCAGGTCGTCTAATCGAAGCACGTGAAATGGGTCAACTTCCTAGTGGAGAAACACGCATTACACTTGACGTGAATAACTACAATGCAGGTATGTATACTTATACTTTCATTGTTGATGGTCTTCGTCTAACAAAGAAAATGATTGTGAATTAAACAGTTCTAATCTCATACATTGAAAGGCCTGAGGTATTCCTCAGGCCTTTTTTGTTTTCTATGTTTTTGACAGTATTTATGGCAAAGTCATTGTTTATTAATATGTTAGTGTAGGAAATTTCTGACATAATTTTCGGCCATTTCCCGTAGGATAAAGTATTATTGCGTACATATCTTCGCCAAGAACCATGTAATATTTTTCTAATGAAAGTATTTTGCCCTACAATGCTCTTCATCCTTCTTTTTTCGCTAAGCGGATGGTCGCAACAACAGGTGATTGAACCTGCTCCAGGAGTTTATTTGAACGCTAGGGATCCAGATGCAGGAAGCTTTGGTGAGCGTGAACTCGTGATTTGGTCTGAGGATTTCGAAAATGGAATTCCCGCTGATTGGATATTGGAATCAGACCCTACAGGAGGTGTCTGGGAATATAGAGGCCCCTCAACAAATCCGTCTAATGATGTTGGAACAAGAGGTTCTTGCGTTGCTGTAGGAAATCTGTTTGGTCCGCCAATACAGTCAGAAACTGCTGACAATGGTTTCATCATCTTTGATTCGAACTATTGGGATGACAATATCGGTCCTTGTGGTTCTTTTGGCCAAGGCCCAGCTCCGGGGCCTCATTTAGCCACGCTTACCACATCAAGTATTGACCTTACGGGTTCTGAACGAGTTGGGCTCAGTTTCAATCAGTATTGTAAAAACTTTGAAGCAACTACGTCTGTGAAGTACAGCCTTGATGGTGGCGAATGGATGGACCTGTGGATCAATGATGTTCCATTGAATTCAGGAGTAAGCGAATTAAATCGCTTAGACAGACTCAATGTCTCAACGGAACTTGCCGGACAAGCAAATGTGCGTTTCCAAATTTCTTTTGACGGAAACTACTATTTCTGGATGCTCGATGATTTCGTGCTTTTCGAACTAGAAGAGTTCAACAATACAATTGATTTTGTTACGTATGGTGATTTTAATCTGCTAGACCAAGGACATGAAACAGGATACGAGTTCATGGAATACAGCCTTTACCCTGTTGAAATGGAACCGGTCATTAAATTTAATACCGATGTAAACAATTGGGGTGCTGAAGATTTGACCAACTGCTTTTTGGAATCACATCTTAGGAACGAATTGACCATGGATACCGTGTATTCTGGTACTTCAAACGTGCCAATCAACATGTCCTCAGATGATTTTTATGACTTCTTTACTCCAGATTTTCAATTGCCACTGGATGTTGCGCCTTACACGGCACATTTCGAGGTGATACAAGATCAAGAAGACACCTCTCCTGAGAACAATAAGGCGCTGCTAGACTTTGAAGTGACAGATGTAGTTTATGCACGTGACTTGCTCGAAACAGAGGGGATTTATGTTCCGGATCAATTCTTTGCAGGTTCCCAATACGAAGTTGGAAACTTCTTTGTAATCACTGCTGAAAACCAAGCTGTTCATTCAGTGAGTGTAGGCATTGGAGCAGGAACCAACCCAGACGCGACCATTTATGCGAAGATTTTGAAGCTTTCTACTTCAGGATCGATTACTTCATCTGAAATTGCTATGTCAGAAGAGTTCGGTGTAACTGATTATGCCTACAATAATACAGGAGACAATAATTTTATGAGTATTCCCTTTACTGAACCAGTTGCGCTAAACAAAGATTCAGTATACCTAGTTGTAGTGGGATCGGTTGATGGCCCTAGTGAGGTATTCTTCCCAATTAGTGGAGATTCACCTATTCTTACTTCAATGGTGCGTTTCTATCCGAATTCATGGTTCTATCTGATAAGAACGCCAATGATTCGAATGAATTTCGGTCCTGTGGTAACAGTAGAAGAAGAAACAATTCAGGCGCCAACTTTCAACGCATACCCTAACCCAGCTGATGTCTCTGTTAAATTGGAATTCAACCTTGCATTAGCGCAGGAGACGAAATTAGTAGTGTATGATCCGCTTGGGAAAGTAGTTCAAACTGAAAATTATGGAAACCTCGCTATAGGAACCCATGTGAAAGAACTTTCAACTGCACAGCTTGAAAATGGTTGGTACATAGTAAGCCTTGACGTTAATGGTGTGAAGCAAAATAAAATGATCGTAGTGAGCCACTAGAAAATAAAAGAAAGACAAAAAGAGCCGCTTCCTTGGGAGCGGCTTTTTTGGTTTAAATTTGGTAAACAATGGGAATAAAATCTGCGTTAAGTAAACCGTTTGCCAAATCTGTGGTAACTAAGCTTCAAAAGGAGTCAAAAAGTGCGCGTGCCTTTCAGCACAGTCAGTTTACGCAGATTATTTCTGCAGCGAAGGATACGGCTTTTGGGAGAGATCATCACTTCAAGGACATTGCTAATGCTGCTGATTTTCGCGAAGCTGTAGGGGTCAATGATTACGAAGATTTGAAATCATACATCATGCGCGCTGTAGAAGGAGAACCAAATGTGTTGTGGCCAGGGTGTCCAGTATACTTCTGTAAAACAAGCGGTACAACTTCTGGAATGAAATACATTCCTCTTACACAGGAGAGCGTACCTTATCACATCTTAGCGGCACGAAACGCACTCTTGAGCTACATTGCTGAGACGGGCAATTCTCAGTTCGTAGATGGAAAAATGATCTTTCTGCAAGGGAGTCCTGAATTGGATAAACTCGATAGTGGTATTTCTTTTGGTCGACTTTCAGGCATAGCAGCTCATCACGTTCCTGGTTATCTGCAAAAGAACAGACTGCCTTCAATGGAAACAAATAGCATTGAAGACTGGGAAACGAAGTTGGACGCCATTGTAGAAGAAACCATTAACGAACGCATGACGCTCATTAGCGGAATTCCTTCGTGGGTGCAAATGTATCTGGAGCGTTTGCTCGAAAAATCAGGCAAGAAACAGATCAAAGAGGTGTTCCCAGATTTTTCTTTGTTCGTATATGGTGGGGTTAACTTTGAGCCTTACAGTGCTCGTTTTAAAGAGTTGGTTGGGAAATCTATTCCTTCTGTAGAAACGTATCCTGCAAGTGAAGGGTTTATTGCGTATCAAGACAGTCAAGTGCATGACGGATTAATGCTCAACTTCAATGCGGGGATGTGGTATGAGTTCATTCCTGCTGATGAGTACTTCAATGAAAAACCCTCAAGGTTAAGCCTAGACGAGGTAGAACTTAATGTCAACTACGCTTTAATACTGAATACCAATGCGGGGCTCTGGGGCTATAGCATTGGAGACACGGTTAGGTTTGTCTCTTTAGACCCGCCGCGCATCAAAGTCACGGGGAGAATTAAACATTTTACTTCCGCTTTTGGTGAACACGTGATTGCAGAGGAAGTAGAAAATGCAATCACAACAGCATGCCGCGAGATGCACTGCACAGTGAGAGAATTCCATGTGGCGCCGCAAGTAGCTCCAAAAGAAGGACTCCCTTTTCATGAGTGGGTTGTTGAGTTTGATATTTTACCGAGTTCGTTGGAGCAATTTGCCCTTCTCCTTGATCGTGAAATGTGCAGCCAAAATATGTACTACAAAGACCTAATCAAGGGGGGGATTTTACGCACAGCTATTGTTTCATCTGTTTCGAAAGGAAGCTTTGAAGAAATGATGCGTCAACGGGGGAAATTAGGTGGACAAAACAAGGTGCCGAGATTGGGCAATGACCGTGAAGTAGCTGACATGATCCTCTCAGCAATTTGATTTGGGATCATTCCTCCATACCTTCTCATGAAAACCATCGTTTACAATTTATGCGTTATTTAGTCACCTTTCTGTTCAGTTGCATGCTCTTTTCTATGCATGGCCAAAACATTGAAGTAGATCAAACAAAAATAGATTTCGGTACCATAGAAAGAGGAAGTGAACGCATTGTAGACATTCATTTTTCAAATCCAGGAGCAAAGGAAAGTCTTGTTCTTACATCCAATTTTAGCAGAGTATTTAACACTAGATGGACAGGCAAAAGGGTCTTGCCTGATAGCACCATTACGCTTCGTATTAAATTCAATCCCATTAAGGAAGGCGCATTTAAGGAAGATATTGAGGTCTACTTCTCATCTATGCAAAAGCCCATCGTACTGAAAATTCGGGCTGAAGTCAATTACATAGATCGAAATGACAGCCCTGCTTGTCCTGACTTTAGACAACGTCCTGATGACTGCTGCGGTGATGAACCAACTTTGATTCACGTCATTAATGCCCAAACTGGAAAACCAATCAAAGAGGCGCGTGTTCGCATCGTTGAAAACGGAAGGGTCCAACGCGACGTAAAAACGGATAAGAATGGAGATTATTCAGAACAAATACCTGTAGGATTCTATTTCGTCATGGGGGAAGCTGAGCATTTTACATCAGCAGATACTACTGGCTATATCAACCGCAGAAACAACTACATAGAGTTGGCTTTAGTACCCCTTGAAGCGGAAGAGAAGGTGGTAGCCATAGAGCAGATTGAGCCAGTGCAAGAGATAGAAGAAGAGTTGGCCCAAGTGCAAGAAGAGCCGGAAAAAGAGGAAGATGATCGGGATGAAATTATCATCATCCAGAAGCCAGAGCCTGAGGTTTTTGCAGAAGAGCCTATTATGGAACCGGAAGAAATTTTAGAAGCCGTGGTTGTAACAAGCAAAGTGCTTCCTGAAGATTTGTATGCGCGAAACAGCATTGTGTTTTTAGTAGACGTCTCACAGTCTATGGCCAACAAAGGGAAAATGGACTTGTTGAAGGCAAGTATGTTAGGGCTGGTTGAAGTGCTTCGTTCAACAGATCAAGTAGCATTTATGACCTATGCATCAAAAGCTGTGGTTGTAATAGATATGACCAAAGGGGATCGGAAGGTTGAACTTGAAAAGGCGATTTCAGCATTGGAGGCCGGTGGGATGACAGCAGGATTGGTTGGGTTTAAAGGAGCATATAAAATGGCTCGAAACCATTTTATTGACGGGGGAAACAATCAGCTCATTGTGGCTACAGATGGTGCTTTTCGGAATGCTGACAGGCCCAAGTTGGTGAAAATGGTAGCGAAAAACGGCAAGAGAGGGGTGAAAACAACTGTGATAGGAATCAGAAGCACAGATTTTGCAGGAAGAACCCTTGAAGAACTAGCCAGTAATGGCACGGGCTCCTTCATTTACGTTGCTGATTTTGATGCAAGTAAAAAGCTACTCATTGAAGAGGTGAGAAAGCAGTCATACATGGGCGATTGATTGTATATTTGCACTGTGAATGCATCTAAATCACCGTATCTAGTGGGGATTGCTGGCGGAAGTGCTAGCGGGAAAACCTCATTTCTAAGAGCTTTGCTTGACGCCTTCGAACCAGAAGAAATCAGCTTGGTATCCCAAGATAATTACTACCGTCCGTTTGAAGAACAGGTCAAAGATGAAAATGGTTGGGTCAATTTCGACCTGCCGGGATCTATCAATCAGCTGGAATTCACAAGTGACCTTGAGAAGTTGAAGCAAGGCAAGCCCATAAAAAGATTGGAGTATACCTTCAATAATCCTGCGGTTACACCAGCAATGCTGACTACACAACCGGCACCCATTATTATTACTGAGGGGCTATTTGTTTTTCACTATGACGATGTGCGGGAACTTTCAGATTACAAAGTCTATCTGCACGCTGACCCAACAATTCGCTTGGAACGAAGAATCAATCGTGACCATGTTGAGCGGGGCTACCCAGAAGATGAAGTGCGTTACCAATGGGAAAATCATGTGCGTCCAGCAGATAAACTATACCTAGAGCCTTATAAAAACATGGCCCATCAGACGGTTAACAATGATAAAACGTTTGATGCTGGACTAGAGACCTTGGTTCAGCACCTCAAAAAGCGATTGAAACAATGAAAAAGGTATACCACCTTGCAACGTGCAGCACCTGTCAACGGATTTTGAAAGAAATCAAGGCTGAAGGAAACGGATTTGAGCTACAAGACATCAAAACTGCTAAGATGACTGAAGTTCAATTGGATGAAATGAGGGCGCTTTCGGGGTCTTATGAAGCGCTGTTTTCTAGAAAGGCAATGAAGTACCGTTCAATGGGATTGGGTGATAAAGAGCTGAATGAAGCAGATTACAAAAGCCTTATTTTGGATGAGTATACCTTTTTGAAAAGACCCGTTACGCTCTTGAATGCGAAAATTTTTATTGGCAATGCGAAGAGCACAACAGCTGCTATTCTTGAGGAGTTAAGCTAATGTCACCTCGGATCCTTGCACATATTTCGCTTTTTATAGTAGCGCTGTTTTACGGTGCAAATTATTTAATTGCAAAAGGCCTGATGCCAGACATAGTTGGCCCGTCAGGGTTCATTGTGTTGCGCGTAACAGGGGCAGGAATACTTTTTTGGGCGCTCTATGCGCTCAATTATGAGCGCGTTCAACGCAAAGACTTAATTCGGTTAGCTTTCTGCGGTTTAACAGGTGTGGCAATGAATCAGCTGTTCTTTTTTAACGGATTGAGCAGTACATCACCAGTCAATGCTTCTATCATCATGACAAGCAATCCGATTTTGGTGTTGATTGCTTCAGCCTTTATCCTCAAAACAACAGTTACTTCACGCAAAGTCACGGGAATTGTTCTTGGAGCGGTGGGCGCAATAGCACTGCTCCTGCTTAGCGGCGCAGATGAGAGCAAATCGGTCTCTTGGCAAGGTGATTTAATGATCTTCGTCAATGCCATGTCTTATGGCGTTTATTTGGTCATTGTGAAGCCATTAATGTCGAAATACAAACCGCTTACCGTTGTAGCGTGGGCTTTCTTCTTTGGTTGGTTGGTGGTTATACCGGTTGGTCTGAATCAAGCTTCCGAAATAGCATGGTCAGCGCTTACAGCTCAACACATCTGGGGCATTGGCTACGTGATCATTTGCACAACCTTCCTGGTTTATTTGCTGAATATTTTTGCGTTGAAGCACCTAATGCCAACAGTGGTAAGTGTGTATATTTATTTGCAGCCCCTGCTGGCGGTGGTATTTGCATTCGTCTATGCTTCTTTCGGAGGCGAAGATTTTACTGGAGATATTACTTGGGAGCGTGTAGTATGCGCATTACTTATTTTTGTTGGAGTGTACTTGGTAAGTTCAGTACCTTCGAAACAAAGGAGTGTACCAACCAGTTAATTGAACCGTATATTTACCCAAACGGATTTTCCTATGAGCATCAGAAGACCTTTTAATTTGAACCAGTGGATTGAAGAGCATAGAGAACTTTTCAAACCCCCTGTTGGGAATAGGAATTTGTACATAGAAAGTGAAGATTACATTGTGATGATCGTTGCAGGGCCAAATGCCCGAAAAGACTATCACTACAATGAGACCGAAGAGCTGTTTTATCAGCTAGAAGGCGATATCATTGTCAAAATCCAAGAAGATGGTAAAGCAGTGGAAATTCCGCTTTCTGCAGGTGATATGTATCTGCACCCAGGTAAAGTTCCACATTCTCCCATTCGGTCAGAAGGGTCATTAGGACTGGTAATTGAGCGTAAACGCGAATCTGCTCCAGGAAAAGATGGACTCATGTGGTTTTGCGACAATTGCAACAATAAATTGCATGAAACCTACTTCCCTTTAGACGATATTGAAAAAGACTTCTTTCCTCGATTTAAGCATTTTTACAATTCTGAAGAACTCAGAACATGCTCTAAATGTGCGAATGTTATGGAGGTTGATGAGAGGTTTACGGGCTGAAAATCAAATGAATAGACTATAAAAAGCCTCGATTTTGAAAAAAAGAAGGCTTTTTTCATGCAACGCTTTTTCATGAAGCGAGGTCTATACTGTGAATCTGAGCGGATTCCACCTTTAACAGCAACCAACATGAAGAACGTTCTATTCCTCTTACTTATCCTAACCTTTGGATACACTACTTCCACAGAAGCATGCGATGACATTCAGTTTTCCATTGACTTCAACAATGAAGCAGAAATACCCGAGACGGTAAACTACATTCTTTATGATAACAATGGCACTCAAGAAGGCGTGATCCCCATTGCTGGAGAAAGCAACTTTCCTTTCACTTTATGTGTAGAAGGACCTTGTTTCACAATGACGGTTTATACTGATGATGTGATCCAGGGTGTTGAAGCGATCAATACCGATTTCAACGAAGGGGTTTTTTATTCTGAGGTTTATGAGACCGCGCTGGGCTTTTCCATTGAAGGCTGTATTGAGTATTTCAATGATTGTCCTGCAGGTCCCTTAAACGGCACAAACGATTGCCTAGTTGGGGTTTTTGAAATTGCGTCTTTCGCAGAGGGAGAGCAAGTTGAATGGTCTTTTGGAGACGGAACCACTCAAATAGGAGGTCATTTCATAACTCATGAGTACGATGAAGAAGGAACTTATACGGTTTGTGGATTATACACTGCGCCGGGTTGTAATGGAGTTGAGTTCTGCACTGACGTTGAAATTATAGGCTGCGGTTCTCCGTGCGAGATTGAAATTGAAGTGTTCGAACAAGTTGATTGTGGTGCTTACCACTGCGGCATCTTCAATGAGGGTGTAAATACGTTCGATTGGTATTTGGATGGTGAGCTCTACTGGGATGATGGAAATTTCATGGTTGTTTACCTTGAAGAATTAGGAGAACACACATTGTGTGCGGTATATGAAACGGAAGAGTGTGGTGTTGTTGAAACATGCATCACCCTCCTAGCTGAAGGCTGCGTTGAAACCTGCACTGATGTCCAGTTTGGGCTATTGAATCTTACAGAAGAAATTAGTTATGTTGAATGGAGCTTAAACGGATCAGGTGAAACTTTGGTAGAAGGAGTTGCGGAATATGACGGCTTCGGAACAGAATGGGTTGACCTATGCATTGAAGAAGGATGCTATTACTTTGAAGTATTCTCACCTGAAGGTCTATTCTCTAATGACACATTCAGTTTGTCTATGCAAGGAGTTTCTGGACCAGCAACATGGGAAATAACAGTAAACACACCTAATTATCTTGGCTTTGAGTTCTGCGTAGGACCAACATTGGTTTACGAAGAGGTAGCATGTCCAACAGCAATCTGGTCTAATTGGGCCTGTGATGTAACAACGTTTGAAATAGGTAATTTTCAGGAAGGCGAAGTCGCAATTTGGGATTTCGGTGATGGAACCATTGAAACAGGCGGACACTATATTGAACACACTTATGAAGTCGCAGGAGTGTACAATGTGTGTGTAAATTATAGCTCTGATGGCTGCGAAGGTGTTGAAGTATGTCTTTCTATGTACATCAATCCTTGTGAACCTTGCCCTACTGAAATAAACATTGAATCCAATTCAGATTGCATTCACTTTTTCACACTCGAAGGAGCAAATCCTGATAGCTCAACTTTCTGGAACCTTGACGGGAATTACATTGGTGAATCTTTTGAAGCACTGGAATTACAAATCCAACAGCCTGGGTGGCATACCATCTGCGCTGACTATAGCTATGTAGGTTGTTTGGACATCATTTGCACAGAGTTTTACGTAGAAGGATGTCTGGTTGATTGTCCAATAGAAATTAGTGTAAACATCAACTCAAATTGCTTGGCGTCTTTCTTGTTAGAAGGAGCAAATGGAGATGAGAACGTCTATTGGATTTTAGACGATGAATACCTAGGTGAAGGTGCGGCATTCTTTGAGGCAATGGTTTACGAAGAAGGATGGCATACAATCTGTGCTGAATACTTTGACCCAAATTGTGAGGGCTACTACTGCACTGAATTCTACTCAAATGGATGTGTTGGAGGATGCGATTTTGAAATCGAATCTACTGTTACGGGCTGTTATGGGTATTTTGTAGTAAACGGACTTCCAGATTTTGCAGATGTGCTTTGGACCATAGGAGACGAAGTCTTTGATGCAACTTTCAATACCGGACTTAATTGGGAATTTAGTGAAGGTGGTTGGTACCAAATCTGTGCTGAATTTAGCCTCCCTGAATGCGGAGCACAATCCATTTGCCAAGATGTATTCGTTGAAGGGTGTGAAAACGACTGCTATTTTGACGGTTTCGTAGAAACATTCGGGTGTGGTGGATTCATGTTGAAATTATATGGACAAAACGAATTAGGAGAGTTTCCTCAAATTTTCTTAGACGGTCAATACTATGGTTCTGGCTGGGAGGCTACATTTGAACTCGAACCAGGTGAGCATGTAATTTGTGGATTGCTCCCAGGAACTGAGTTTTGCGAAACAATGGAATTCTGCTTTGATGTCATCGCTGAAGACTGTGATTGTCCATCTGTGATTGAAGTAGATACAAATGGATGCATTGCGGTATTTGAATTGAATATGAATGGTGGCATGGTAACCTATACCATACTCGGTGACGGTCTCCAAGAGACTTTTGCTGAAGAGAACAGTATCTTCACTTGGTTAGCTCCTGAAAATGGTTTTTACGAAGTGTGCGCCTACTATGAGTCTGACTTTTGTGAAGGAATTTCACTTTGCACAGGATTCGAAATTACCAACTGCAGCGAAGAGGCACCTTGTGCAATGGAATTTGAGTATACCTCTGGTGAAGATGGTTACTACTTCTTTGAAGCGAGTAACAACCAAGATGCACCAACTTCATGGTATGTGAATGGAGAATACATTGAAACTGGAGATGCCTTTGATTGGACATTTGATGAGCCAGGATCGTACGAAGTGTGCGCTGCAATTGAAACAGAAATGTGTCCTGAAGGAATAACCACTTGCATCAACATCTTTGTTCCAGAAGACAATAATTGCACAGAGGTGACTATCATCATTGATGTGGATGGTGATCTTCTTGAAGATTTCGATATCGCTTTTGAATTAGAAGGACTGGATTTCCCATTTGGAGGTGATTTCACCATCTATGAAAACTGCGGAAGCACCATCATTGCATTCTGTGTTCCTGACGGCTGTTACGAAATGACCATGTCATTGGAAGAGTTCTTAGAAGTTGCCATTCTGTTTGAATTGTTCGTTGATGGCGGTATTGAATACGAATATGTGATTGATCCATTAACTCAGACTGTAACAATTGAGTTTGGAATCAACACAGATTGTTCAACAGGGATACTTGAAAATGAAACACAAACGTTAGCCGTTTATCCAATTCCTTCAAGTGCACAAATCAATGTGCAGCATACAATGTCAAATGCTTCATGGATGATTTTTGATGCACAAGGAAGAAGGGTTGAAAATGGAACTACCAGCGGAAATCAGTTGCTGGTAATAGACATTCAAAGCTATGCTGCTGGAACCTATGTGATTCAACTCATAGGAGAAGATGCAACCATGCAACAACGCTTTCAAAAAGTAAATTAATTACGCTCAACTAACAACTAAATTTAAGAGGCTTGTCCGTTTGGGTGAGCCTCTTTTTTTATTCTTTTTTAGAGCTGAAAATGGTAAAAAGAACTAAATGCATCAGTATCGTTTAAAATACTGTGTTTTATCAGTCCTTCACCCTGCATTAAATTCGCTAAATTCGCCACCAATATTAAGGCCTACACTGAATTGGCGCAAATGACATACCAACGTACAAATATCTACACCGGATGGGGTGTTTGGTTAATAGCAACCATCGTTTTTCTTCTTACCATTGAACCAACAACCAGTTTCTGGGATGCCGGAGAGTTCATTGCATCAGCCTATAAGCTTGAAGTAGGTCACCCACCTGGTGCCCCTTTCTTCATGATGATAGCGAGGTTCTTCAGCATTTTTGTTCCAGCTGAATATGCGGCAATGTCCATTAATGTGTTGAGTGCTCTCTGTTCTTCCTTTACCATTTTATTTCTCTTTTGGAGTATTACTCACATGGCCAGAAGAATGGCAGAGAAAACAGGAGAAATGACTTCGGGCAAATTAATCGCAATTATGGGTTCTGGCGCTGTAGGTGCCTTAGCATATACATTTAGTGATTCTTTCTGGTTTAGTGCAGTAGAAGGCGAGGTATATGCCATGTCTTCTCTTTTCACGGCATTGGTATTTTGGGCCATTTTGAAATGGGAATCAGTTGCTGACAGAGGTGGGGAAATGAGATGGATCATTCTCATTGCATACCTCATGGGCCTTTCCATAGGAGTTCACCTTTTGAATTTGCTGGCAATTCCGGCAATCGCATTCGTCTATTATTTCAAACGAAACGAAAAAGCCACGCTTAAAGGCATTGTAATTACTGGCGCCATCTCCTTGTTCGTGCTTGGCTTCGTCCAAACAGGAATCATCCAAGGCTTCTTTAAGCTCGCATCGAAATTCGAATTGCTCTTTGTGAATAACTGGGGCTTGGGTTTTAACTCAGGAACGGTCGTTTATTTCATTTTAGTAACTGCAGTTATTGCCTTCTGTATTTGGTTCTCACACAAGCGAAACTGGCGTGTGCTCAACATCTCATCTATCGGAGTTATGATGGTGTTGATTGGGTATTCTACCTTCGCAATGATTGTTATTCGTTCTTCGGCCAACCCGCCAATGGATGAGAACAATCCTGAAAACCTCTTTACATTGCTTTCTTACCTGAACCGTGAGCAATACGGAGACCGACCACTCACCACAGGACAGTATTGGAATACACCAATTGACCCAGACGCAGAAAGGCAGTACGACGATGGTAATCCGACCTGGGTAAAAAGCTTTAGTGTCAAAGAAAGCAAAGGAATTCAAGACCGATTGGTTAAATCATTTAGGTCAGAATTTCAAGCCATTGAATTTGTGGCTGAAAGTGGAACAGAGAAATACTTCATTTCTGAGGAGTATGTAGATAGTGGTGAAAAGAAGCGGAGCATTCCGAACTATGACCCTGAGTACACAACGGTTTTCCCGCGCATGTACTCATCTCAAGCCAATCACAAGAACGAATATAAAAGATGGAGTGACTACAAAGATTACAGCCTCACCCTGCTGTATACCAGTCCGCTCATTGAAGGGGCCATGAACCGGGAGACATTCGCCTTCCATGTTGAAAATGACGTACTCAAGGGCCAGACAGATAAACGAAAATTGGAGCGAACTCTGAACAAGCTTTTTGGGGAGTATAAAATAAGAACGAAAGACGTTTTGCAAGTTCGCGAAGCAGATGAGTTATTGATTCGAAATGAGGAAAATGGCGAATATGATCGCCTTGCCGTTCTTTCTGATGATCGCACCAGAGAGGCAGTGGCACAATATCTAGTTGATGTGCTTTCTCAAGGAATAAGAACGGGCAGAGAATATGTGAGCAGATTGGAGTCAATGCAAGGGCAACTGGAGTCTGATTTAAGAGTTGCGGTGATGCGAGCCAATCGGTCGCAAGATGAAAGTGATTACACAAAAGCACGACAAATTCAAGGTGAGATCAATCAGATTCAAAGCGAGTTGCAACCTGAATTTAAAGACAATTGGAGGTACTTTGTGGAGTTTCAAATTGGATGGATGTACGGACGTTATTTCATGTGGAACTACGCAGGAAAACAAAACGACGAGCAAGGTCACGGAAATACCTTTGAAGGAAATTGGCTCACTGGATTGGATTTCATTGATTCTGAAAGACTTGGGAATAGAGCTGAGCTCCCAAGTTCAACACTGACCAATAAAGGGTTCAATAAATTCTTTTACTTCCCACTTATTTTAGGGCTGATAGGGCTAATTTTCCAGTTGGTACGTGCGCCAAAAGACTTCTTTGTTGTGGCGCTTCTATTCATCCTTACAGGCTTGGCCATTGTGGTTTATTTGAACCAAACCCCTTACCAGCCAAGAGAAAGAGATTATGCGTATGTAGGTTCATTCTATGCCTTCGCTTTTTGGATAGGGCTGAGTGTCTATGGATTGTTTTGGGCAGCCAAACAACTCACGTGGAAAGATTTAGGCACAATTGCGGTTATGACCTTTGGTGCAGGAATTCTTTTCTTCGTCATAGAAAAGTTTAGTGGAGCAGATTCATTTGCATTCTCTTATTCTGTTTTATTCATGGGAGCAGTGGGAGTGGCTCTTTTTGCGGTGTCAATGCTGCTGCAAACCATTCCAACTTCAGACAAAGTCAGGGCCATAGTCCCTATTGCCTTGTGCCTGATTGCCCCGCTGATTATGGCATCACAAGGTTGGGATGATCACTCCAGGGCAAAGCGAAGAACAGGTGTAGATTTTGCGAAAAATTACTTGAGTTCACTTGATGAAAATGCCATCCTCTTTACCAATGGAGACAATGATACATTTCCGCTTTGGTACGTGCAAGAAGTTGAGGGCTTCCGCACAGACGTGCGCATTGTAAACTTGAGCCTACTGAATACGGATTGGTACATAGACCAGATGAAAAGACAGGCTTATGAATCTGAACCTGTTCCGTTCAAGATGTCAGAAGACAAGTATAGACAAGGAACTAGAGATATTGTGCTTCTTGGTGATCCTAGAGGTTTAGAGAACCCTTATGTTGAAGTAGGTGCAGCTGTGGAACACGCATTAGATGATGACAAGAAAGTAGATTACGGAGACGGAAGAGGCTACTTTGAACTCCCCTCTTTCAGCTTTGCAATGCCCGTAAATAAAGCACAGTTGTTAAGCAACAATGTGGTGACTCCTGAAGAAATGGAGCTTGTAGTTGACACAATGCAGTGGAGCATTTTAGATGACCGTGGAAGACCAAAGCAGTACATCTTGAAAAATCACTTTATGGTTTTAGAACTGCTGAAAAACAATGACTGGTCTAGGCCAATTTATTTCGCAGTAACAACAGGTCCTGATTCTTACATTGGATTGCAAGACTACTTTAGGTTAGAAGGATTGGCTTATCGCCTTGTTCCTATTAAATACCCCAAGAGTCCTAATCCAAATGTGCAAGGAGGGTTCGCCCTTGATAAAATGTACACCAACGTGATGGAGAAATTCGCTTGGGGTAACATGGATGATACAACCGGTGCAGGCATTTACATGGATGAGAACAACAGGCGTATGACAACCAACTTACGTCTTCAATTTACGAACCTCGCTGAAGAGATGATGAGGAAGGGTGAAGGTGACAGAGCGCTGGATGTGCTAGAAAAGTTGCTCAATGTTACACCTGAGAAGAATGTTCCGTATGACCGTGTGATGCTGCCTGTTGCTGAAGCACTCTTGGCCTTGAGTAGTCAGGATTCTACTAGAGCAGGTTCTATGAATACGACATCTGCTGACAGAGCAGAGGCTTTGCGTCTAGGGCAGAAACTGAGTGATAGATTGTTTACCATTTTTGAAGACGAAATTGAATATTACTTGAGCCTTGAAGGGAAGTACTTTGATGCAGCCACTGAAGACCTTTCAATACTGTATCAAGTGAATTCCCGTATCCTCGCGGTCTTCGCGCAAAATAGACCTGAAGACCCAATGGTGAAAGAACTGCAGAAAAGATTGGAAGCAATTGATAAAGCAATAGAAGCCAAAGAGCGGTCACTGATAGATCTAGGTAATTTCGAATTCTAGTAGCCGTGGATTGAATCTGAGGAAACAAAGATGAATCCGCAGATTCAATCTGTAAAATCTTTAAAGCATAAAAAATGCCGGGAATCCCCGGCATTTTTTATGCTTTTCAACATCGCAATAGTTCAATTGAACCGAGCGAATAAATAATAATTATAGCGACGTTGTTCTTGCCAATTTGAGTAAAAGAGTTTTTAGTCTTTTAGAATAGACACTTCACGGTAACCACGTGGAAAACGCACTTTGTTGCGCGTTTCTTCATGGTATTTTTCCCAAAGGGGACCGCTAAAGTCATAGAGATCTTGATTATTCGTTGTCTTTTTTTGTTCCTTACCGCTCATAATCATGATGTATTTAGTGTAGTTACAGTATAAAGACTCCCCCCAGAATACAAAGGTTGCACAACGAAGGTTTTTTGTAAGGATAAGATGACAATCATTAAGGAATGTTGCCTTACTTGCAGAGACTAATCGAAACGTACATTTGAGCTACACTGAATATGAAGGGAAGCAATGGCTCAACCATTTAAAATATTTATCGTCGAAGATGACGAGTGGTACGGAGAAGTACTCGAATACTTGCTGAAACTCAATCCCGAATTCCAGGTTGAGCGTTTCGCCTCTGGTAAGGAGTGCTTGAACAATCTGCACCAAAAACCATCTGTTATTACACTGGATTATTCGCTAGAGGATATGAATGGAAGTGAAGTGCTCGCGAAAATTCGAGCGCATGATTCCTCAATTCCGGTCATTATGATCTCTGGTCAGGATGATGTTTCTACAGCGCTTAATTTGCTGCGCGAAGGAGCTTATGATTACATTGTGAAAGACGATGAAGCAAAAGATAGGCTTTGGAATGCAGTGAAAAATGTACGTGAAAAAGCAGAACTGAAAACGGAGTTAGAAGACCTTCGTCAGGAAATTGTTACGCGCTACGATTTTGCAAATTTGATTGGAACAAGCACGCCCATTATAAAGGTCAAGCAGCTAATGGAGAAAGCGGTGCAAACGAATATTACAGTTAGTATCACTGGTGAAACAGGCTCAGGAAAAGAAGTTGTAGCCAAAGGCCTTCATTACAATTCGAACAGAAGGAAAAAATCATTCATCGCAGTTAATGTTGCAGCCATCCCCAGTGAGTTAATTGAATCTGAACTGTTTGGGTACGAAAAAGGATCCTTTACGGGAGCAGACAGCGCGCGACTTGGGAAATTCGAAGAGGCAGATGGAGGAACGTTGTTTCTTGATGAAATTGGTGAGATGCCTGCCAATATGCAATCAAAGTTGTTGCGTGTCCTCCAAGAAAAAGAAATCACCCGTATTGGAAGCAGCAAAACCAGAAAAGTAGATGTAAGATTGGTTGTTGCCACCCATAAAAATCTTTCACACGAAGTAGAGGCCGGTAATTTTAGAGAAGACCTATATTACAGACTTCTTGGCTTGCCTATCGAACTCCCGCCTTTGCGCAGCAGAGGTAATGATATTCTTATGCTCGCCAGGCATTTTGTAGATGCTTTTGGGAAAGAGAATGGATTAGATAAAATAGAGATTACAGAGTCAGCTAGAGAAAAACTTTTGAAATATTCGTTTCCAGGAAATGTGCGTGAACTCAAAGCACTCATGGAACTAGGAAGCGTCATGTGCAATGGGAATAAAATCCAAGACACAGATATCACCTTTACGTCAACGAGAGGAATCTCGGGTCTGTTAATCGAAGAACAATCACTCAAAGAATACACTATTGGAATCATCAATCACTACCTTGAGAAGTATAACAACAACGTTTTACTTGTTGCGCAAAAATTGGACATCGGAAAGTCTACCATTTACCGGATGCTCAAAGAAGAATAAACACTAAACCACTTATGAAAATTGATCAACTTAATTGGTCCCCCTCTGAGGTTTGGATTGGCAATGGGAATGCACAAGCGGAAGCTGTCCAACTTGTTTTAGGTTTTGGAAATGTTGATCTTCTGGCCAACGCTGAAGTTCATTCCTCATTGCAAAGAAAGTATCCAAATGCACTTGTGGTTCTTGCAAGCACTGCCGGGGAAATTCAATTCGACCAAGTAAATGACAATACAGTTGTAGCAAATGCCCTTCAGTTCGAAAAGACGAGGCTTGAGCATGTTCAAATCGACATCAAAGACTACGAGACAAGCAGAGAAGCCGGGAAAACATTGTCCAACCAATTGCCTAAGGAAGGTCTGAAACATGTTCTTGTGATTTCAGATGGGATTTCTGTAAATGGTGATGAACTTGTTCAAGGACTCAATGAAAACTTAGGATCAAAAGTACTTATTACTGGAGGGTTGGCCGCTGACAGCGGGAGGTTCAAACAGACACTTGTAGGAGCCGTTTCTCAGCCAGTGCCAGGTGCAATTGTGGCAATAGGGTTTTATGGCGAATCACTCATCGTAGGACATGGATCAATGGGTGGATGGGATGCTTTTGGTCCACTTCGAACCATTACAAAATCAAAGGGCAACAAGCTGTTTGAGTTAGATAACAAAAATGCGTTACAATTGTACAAAAACTACCTCGGTGAGAAAGCATCAGAGTTGCCTGCGGCTGCGCTCCTTTTTCCGTTGAGTATTTTTACGAACAATGGAGAAACAGAGCTTGTACGAACCATCTTGTCAATTGATGAGAAGGAAGGGTCAATGACATTTGCAGGAGATATTCCGCAGTCTCAAAAAGGAAGGTTTATGATGGCAAATTTTGATCGAATTGTTGATGGAGCGGGCCATGCAGCCCTCAAAGCGAAAGAAGTAGGAGATGCAGAACCAGAATTTGTACTGATGATTAGTTGCGTTGGAAGAAAATTAGTGCTGGGCCAGCGGATTGAAGACGAGGTTGAAGCAGTCATTGAACTGTTAGGCAATGACGCAGTCTATTCAGGCTTCTACAGCAATGGTGAATTATCTCCATTCAAAGACAATGCCGCTTGTTCTTTGCACAATCAGACCATGACGATCACAACCTATAAAGAAGTATAACGTGAACACAGAAGTATCATATAGTAGGCTTCTCAAAAGACAAATACGAAGGCATTTTGGCGCGGAAGATCAGGTGCCAAAGGAATTGCTGCCATTTCTGAAAGCAATAGATGAGAGCTATGAACACTATGAGCAGAACCATAAGCTGCTGCAACATACCGTTGAAGTGAGCTCCATTGAATTGAGTGAAACAAATGAGAAATTACTGGAAGAAGCCAGTAGACAAAACTCTGTACTCCAAGCCCTTAGGAACTCACTTCGAGAGCTAAAAAATCAAACTGAATATATAGAAAAAGACAATGAGGACGTGTTGGCTATTATAGATATGCTCCAAACTGAAATTCAAAACAGGAAGCGCGCAGAATCCAGAATCCAGTTGTCTGAAGTAAAATACAGAGGAATCATTGAAAACCTTTCGCTAGGAATGATTGAGACTGATATTGAAGGGAAAGTAACCAAAGTCTATCCACAGTTTCTTGAAATGACCGGATATTCTTCTGAGGAACTAATAGGGAATTATCCTCAAGAATTGTTCGGCACAGAAGAAAGAGTCCCTCAGGTTTTGAGAGAATTAAATAAACGAAAACAAGGAATTGCTTCGGCCTATGAATCTGTTATAAGACACAAAAATGGCGGGCTTATCTGGGTGCTCATTTCAGGAGCTCCAATCAAAAATGTTGATGGGGAAATAGTGGGCACAATTGGCTTGCATTTTAACATTTCAGGTCGAAAGGCCATGGAGTCAGAATTGATCAAAGCGAGAGTAAGCGCTGAATCAGCATTGAAAGCTCGTGAGCGATTCTTAGCGAATATTTCTCATGAGATGAGAACGCCAATGAATGCCGTCATTGGAATGTCTAGTTTGCTTGCAGCCACGCCGCTCAATCCAAACCAAAGAGTGTATCAAACATCTATAAGCACCGCTTCAAATAATTTACTAGTCATTATAAATGATCTGCTCGATTTGTCTAAGATGAGCGCAGGAAAATTTAGGGTAGAAAAACTTCCTTTTGAACTTAAAGAAGTAATTGAGCAAGTTCAAAAAACCCTCAAATTTAAATCAGAAGAAAAAGGTCTTTTCTTTGAAGTGGCAAAAGACCCTCAATTATCAACTTGGTTGCTAGGTGATCCTGTAAGGTTGAATCAAGTGTTGGTCAATTTAATTGGGAATGCTGTTAAATTCACAGATAAAGGCGGTGTAAATGTAGAAGTTAAGCTTATAAATGAGACTCAAAAGATGCAAAAGGTGAGGTTCTCTGTTGAAGATACAGGAGCAGGAATCGGAGCTGATAAGCTCAAATCAATCTTTGAGAGTTTTACCCAAGAAGATGACACTACCTCCAGAAATTACGGAGGTACTGGACTAGGTTTGAGCATCTCAAATCAATTGGTTCACCTTTTCGGCGGTGAGATAGAAGTAGAAAGTGAAAAAGGGAAAGGATCGCGCTTTTTCTTTGACCTCGATATGGAGATTAGCGTTCCGCCGCACAACGCAATGAACCAAGTGCAATTTTCAGATACTTCACCTGTAAAGGGCATGCGTATTCTTTTGGTTGAAGACAATGAAATGAATAGGTTGATTGCCAGATTCGTTCTGGAACAGTGGGATGCCAAAATTACTGAATGCGAAAACGGACAGTTAGCCGTTGAGGCAGTTAAGGAAAACGACTATGACCTCGTTTTGATGGATATGCAAATGCCTGTTTTAGACGGTGTTTCAGCCACAAAGATCATGAGAAACGTGGGAGTGACCATTCCTATTATTGCGCTTACAGCCAATGCCCTGCAGTCAGAATCTGTTAAATGCAGAGATGCCGGCATGAACGCTTACGTTTGCAAGCCCTATCATCCGCATGAATTATTGAAAGTGATTCACCTAGCTAGCATGTGCGGCCAAATCTCTATAGATGCCGCGAATAAGGCTATGGCTGAGTTCCTAGAAACATCTGCAGATGACGTTACTACGAAAAAGAGACTGCTAGGAATCATTTCTGTTTTTGAGTCAGAGGCATTGACCTTTTCCCAGGCAGTTGCAGAAGGGGATCTAACCAAAGCCTCCGCGGCAAGCATGAAAATAAGACCAAATCTTGAACTTGTTGGAATGCATACCTTGGCAAAATGCCTAGAATGGTTTGAAGTCAGTGCTGTAAATCGCACAGATTTATTCGCCACTATGAATGGAGTCTTTATCCTATCTGTAATGGAGAAGGCCCTTAAAATGCTAAAGATGATGTTACCCTCTTCCTGAGGATTTTACCAAACGCAAAGTCTGTACCTCGTCTCGCCCAATCAAGTAAACAAAGTAAATCCCCTCTTCTAAATGCGTCATGTTGACGTCGTGAAATACTTCTTGGTCAGAATGAAGAACCACATTGCCTTTTAAATCTAAAACCTTTATTTCAGCAGGAACTGAGGTGCGGATTTCACAGTAATCTCTCACTGGATTTGGGGAAATCATGGCATTCAACGGCCTCGTTTCTTGTGCCGCTATATTGAACATGGCGAACACTGCTAATCCTGCTAACACTAATTTCTTCATACCATCGTATACGTTCTCCTTACTCAAAGGTTTTATTCGCATTCAGAATGTGCTACTTTCGCTTCGTGAAACGTGTATTAGTAATAATAGGAACTCGCCCCAATTTCATCAAGGTAACTCAAATGAAAAGGGCCGCAGCAGCGCATCAGATTGATTTGCACATTGTGCATACCGGTCAGCATTATGATGCCAATATGGCCAAGGTGTTTTTCGAAGAGTTTAAACTTGTTCCAGATACATTTTTGCCGCCGCAACAAACGAATGTAGCTGACCAAATTGGAGTGATTATTAGCGAGCTCAGCAAGGTGATGATCACGCAAAATCCCCAACTCGTTGTTGTGGTTGGGGATGTGAATTCTACCCTTGCTGGAGCCATTGCAGCGAACAAACTAGGAATTCGAATTGCCCACCTAGAAAGCGGACTACGCAGCAATGACCGAAGTATGCCGGAGGAGATCAACCGCATTTTAACAGATGAAATTACGGACCTCTTTTTTGTGACCGAGGAATCTGGAATGCGCCACTTAATAAAGGAGGGTAAAGCAAAAGAAACCATTCATTTTGTGGGGAACACCATGATAGATACAATGGTGGCTTTTGAACCCGAGATAGACCAGGCGCAATCATACCGCAAAATGGGCCTTGACCATAAAGGGTACATGCTCATGACCTTTCACCGTCCTGCATTGGTTGACAATGTTGAAGGACTTACCAAATTGATTGATCTACTTGAAAGGGCGGCGAAGCTAAAACAAGTGGTTTTACCCTTGCATCCGCGAACGAAGCTGCGCTTGGAGGCAACTGATCTTTGGGAGGCCTTTTCGTCAATTGAGAACCTTACACTCCTCGGCCCCGTTGGTTATTTTGAATTTCAGAACCTGATAAAACACGCATTCTGTATCGTGACTGACAGCGGCGGAATTCAAGAAGAAACAACCTTCAGACAAATTCCTTGTCTCACGGTGCGTCCAAATACAGAAAGGCCGAGCACAATCGATGTGGGCACAAATACCCTCGTAGACATTGATCCTGAAAGAATCATTGCGCTAATTGAAAGCATGATTGACGGGACATACAAGAGTGGACGAATTCCTGACTTATGGGACGGTAAAGCAACTGATCGGATTATGCAAGTTATTGCCAATCAGGTAATTGACTGATTTCAACTGAATTCCGTTAAATTGTTCAAATCCCTCGTTTAACCTTCCTACTTTTGCCCCAGAATGAACAAGACAACACACATAGCAATTTTTGCATCTGGCAGCGGCACCAACGCTGAGCAAATCATGACTCATTTTGCAGATTACAAGCATGTAAAGGTAAAGATGGTCTTGAGCAATAAGGAAGATGCAGGCGTGTTGGAAAGGGCTGAGAAACTGAACGTTCCATCAAAGACGTTTACCAAGGCCCAATTCACAGAAGGCGAAGTTCAAAAATGGCTCGAAGAAGCCGAAATCAACGTAGTAGTGCTTGCAGGTTTTATTTGGAAGATTCCATCTGAAATGGTTGCGGCTTTTGAAGGCAGAATGGTGAACATCCATCCATCGCTCCTCCCAGCTTACGGTGGGAAAGGAATGTTTGGAAAGCAGGTCCATGAAGCAGTGAAAGTAGCGGGCGAAAAGCAAACGGGCATTACCATTCACTTGGTCAATGAAAACTACGACGAAGGCGCGGTGCTCTTTCAGGCTCGGACTACAGTAGATAAAGACGACACACCAGACGACATTGCGCAGAAAGTTCATCTCTTAGAACATCAATATTTCCCGCGCATTATAGACGCGCTCTGCAAACAAATTTAATATGAAGTTCAACTGGAATAATTTTTTTTCTGCAACAATGGTTTTGTTCGCGGTAATAGACATCGTGGGTTCAATTCCCATCATCATTGATGTGAAAAGAAAAGCGGGTGACATCCATGAATTGCGTGCTTCTTTAGTGTCTTTAGGAATCATGATTTCCTTCCTGTTTTTAGGAGAAAGATTGATCAACTTGTTGGGCATTGATGCGAATTCATTTGCCGTTGCAGGTTCGTTTGTACTCTTCTTCTTGGCACTGGAAATGGTGCTTGGTGTAGAGTTCTTTAAGCAAGATGAGACGACCATAAAAACGGCAACCATTGTTCCCATTGCTTTTCCTATGATTGCTGGGGCAGGTACCATGACAACCATCATTTCGCTGCGTGCTGAATTTTCACAACTTGAAATTTCATTGGCGATTCTGGTGAATATCATATTTGTTTTCCTCGTCCTTAAATCAACTAGCCGCATCAGCAAAGTTATGGGCGAAGGAGGCATCGCCGTGCTTCGTAAAGTCTTCGGGATTATCTTACTTGCCATCGCAGTGAAGTTGTTTAGCACCAACGTAAAAGAGCTGTTCTAAGCATGGTAGAAATTTATACAGATGGCGGCGCTAGCGGAAACCCAGGTCCTGGAGGCTATGGGGCGTTGCTCATATTCGGTCAACACCGAAAAGAATTTAGCAAAGGATTTAGGCTAACAACCAATAATCGAATGGAGCTAATGGCGGTTATTGTAGCGCTGGAAGCGTTAACTAGGCCTGTGAATGTCTTGGTCTATTCAGATTCGAAATATGTGGTTGACTCCGTTTCCAAACGGTGGGTTTTTAAATGGGAAGGCAACAATTTTAAAAAGAAAAAGAACGCCGATTTGTGGCGCAGATACTTGCTGATTGCGCGCAAGCACAACGTGAAATTCCAATGGGTGAAAGGGCATGCCGGAAACCCGATGAATGAACACGTTGATCAATTAGCTGTTAATGCATACAAAACAATGGAGTTACTTGTTGACGAAGCCTATGAATCAGGTGAAAGTGATGGGTAAATTATCTTCTATACTTTGAACTTTAATCTTCAGGCATCTTACTAAAACGGAACGCCTGCGATTGCTTATCTTTGTACTCGAAAAATAACCCGCAATGAGAACTGATTTGTACCAAGGTCATGATTATTACCTTTTAGATGATTTGTTGACCGAAGAACATAAACTTATTCGTGACACAGCCCGTGCATGGGTAAAGAAAGAAGTTAGTCCGATTATTGAACAAGCTGCTGAAGATGGGAAATTCCCGAGGCACCTGATCCCGGGATTAGGTGAGATTGGTGGATTTGGCCCATACATCCCTGTGGAATACGGGGGGGCTGGCCTAGACCAAATCTCTTACGGTTTGATCATGCAAGAATTGGAAAGATGTGATAGCGGATTGCGTTCAACATCTTCTGTTCAAAGCTCATTGGTGATGTATCCAATTTGGAAATTCGGAAACGAAGAACAACGTCAAAAGTATTTGCCAAAACTAGCTACAGGTGAATTCATTGGATGTTTTGGACTGACTGAGCCAGATCATGGTTCAAATCCCGGGGGGATGACCACCAACTTCAAAGACATGGGCGACCATTATTTGTTGAATGGAGCTAAAATGTGGATCTCTAATGCACCGTTTGCTGACCTAGCAGTTGTTTGGGCAAAAGACGAGGCAGGCCGCATCCACGGTATAGTAGTTGAACGTGGGATGGAAGGTTTTACAACTCCAACCATGACGGGGAAATGGAGCTTGAGAGCTTCTGATACTGGAGAATTAATTTTCGATAACGTAAAAGTTCCTAAGGAGAATCTCCTTACCGGAAAAAGCGGATTGGGAGCTCCTTTGAGCTGCCTTGACTCTGCACGTTACGGAATTGCTTGGGGTGCTATTGGTGCGGCGCTTGACTGCTACGATGTGGCCCTGCGCTATGCGAAAGAGCGCGTGCAGTTCGGGAAGCCAATTGCCGGATTCCAGCTGCAACAAAAGAAACTAGCAGAGATGATCACTGAGATCACTAAAGCCCAATTGCTGACCCACAGATTGGGACAACTTCGAAATGAAGGAAGAGCTACTTCGGCACAAATATCAATGGCGAAGCGTAACAACGTAGACATGGCCATTAGCATAGCACGCGAAGCGCGTCAGATTCTTGGTGGTATGGGAATTGTCAATGAGTACCCAATCATGAGGCACATGATGAATCTTGAGTCTGTGATTACCTACGAAGGAACACATGATATTCACCTATTGATTACGGGTATGGATATTACAGGTGAAAACGCTTTTTCATAAGCGAAGCTCTGAGGGGTATAAACTCAGGTTTCTTTAGTATAGCTAGAATAAAGTATTCGAAAAGGTTTCTATCTTGTGAGGACTAAATTTATTTAAAATGCTTGTTAGATTCACACTCAATAACTATCTCTCTTTTGGTGAAAAAAAAGAGTTTGACATGTTACCAAATGTTGAGATTGATTCTCATCGGGAGCATTGCTATAAGTTAGGTGAAATTGAATTGCTAAAAATTTCAGCAATTTATGGTGCCAATGCTGCGGGGAAGTCAAATTTAATCAGTGCTCTCTCCGATTTTAAAATGATGGTTGAATCAGGAAAACTGATGCAACGACCTGAGAAGTGTATGAGTAAATTCACCTCTAGTTCAAGCCAGTCAATAGAGTTTTCTGTGGAATTTATTGTGGGTCAAGAACTATTCACTTACAAAATAGTATTTGACGAACTACAGATACTTCAAGAGGAATTGTTAACTGGTAAAGAAGGGAAAACCGTTTTCATTAGAGAACTAAATGACTTAGGTGTTTCAAAATTGAGTATCGACTCGGTTGTGAATGCATCGGAGCATCTTCGCCTATTGTTCAAAGTGATTAACTCAAGCCTACTTTCAAAAAGAAAATTAGCCTTAACACTCATGGCCGAGTTAAAGGAAGATGGAGATTCGTTTTTGGATTTAACTAGGAAGGCCCATTCATGGTTTTCAAATTGTCTTGAAGTTATTTCACCTCAATCTAAACCTCAACTTCTCCCGCACTATTTTGATTTAAATAATGGATTAAAAGAATATACAAAAGAACTTTTACAATCTTTGAATATGGGTATCTCAGACGTGTTTACTGAGAAAACACCTATCGCTAAATTTTTTGGGGAAGACAACGAAGCTGACCAAGATGAAATTATTAGTCAGTTACGAGGATCTGAAAATCAGGTTATTCCATTAATCAACAAAACGAATAACCAAGCAATTGCATATATCGAAGGAGATGAAGTATTTATCAAAGTCTTAAAGACTAGGCATGATACTATTGATATGCAGAAAGAATTTGATTTGGATGAGGAGTCAGATGGTACAAATAGAATTTTAGATTTTATACCTGCGTTTCATGATATCGCATTCCATCCAAAAGTTTTCGTTATTGATGAGATTGAGAGAAGTATTCATCCTTTGCTAATTAGAGCGCTTTTAGATCAGTTTGTAAGCAGCAACAGTACGAAAGGTCAATTGATTTTTTCGACACATGAATCATACCTCTTAACACCTGAATTATTAAGGAAGGATGAGTTGTGGTTTGTAGAAAAGGACATTTCTGGAAACTCTGATTTATACTCTCTTAATGATTTCGATATTAGTGAGATTCCGAATCTGAGGGATGGATATTTTGAAGGAAGATATGGAGCAATCCCATTCTTGGGTTCTTTTAACAGGAAGTTCAATAAACCAAATTGATGGACAAATTGAACCAAGGATACACGAAGCCAAAAGGTGGAGGTGTAATTCCGAAATTGTTCTATATTTTTTGTGAGGGTGCAGAACGAGAAAGGAGATACTTTGAGTGCTTTGAAAATCTAGATAATAGAATTTCTCTCGTTATACTTCCACCTTCTAAGGATGGCGGAAATACGTCTCCATTGGGTTTGAAAGAAAGATTTGATATTTTTTTTGAGTCAAAAACCATTAATTCTTACGATGAAGTTTGGTTTGTATTTGATACTGATGATTGGGGTCAACAAATCACCGACTTAAGAGCTTTTGTTGATACAAGTAATCAGTTTTACGCAGCGCAAAGCAACCCTTGTTTTGAAGTTTGGCTTTATTATCATTTTTTCTCAGAAAAGGAAGATTTCCATGATATGGAAGTAAGTTCGGTCTGGAAACCTTTTGTGGATGGCAAAATCCCCGGAGGGTTTGACTCTAGAGTCCATCCTTTTCTTTTGGCATCGGCAATAGCAAACTCTGAAGGGAATTATTTAGAAATAGATGGTATTCCTGATTTTAGATCTACGCAACTTCATTTTTTTGGAACTAGCATTAGCGAGGTTTTGGAACCAAAGATAAGTGCAATCAGGACGCGGCTAAAGCTTTAAACCTTTTTCTGATCTTCTAAAACGGGAAATTTTGACCTGAAATCCAAAAGCTCTTCCATGCTTAATGAAGCAGTGATTTGTTGAGCTTTTCCGGGGAGCGCTTCTGCTAGAACTTCTCCTCTTGAATTTAGAATAACGCTGTCTCCTGTGTAATCAAGGTTTTGTCCGTCTTGCCCAACCCGATTGCAACCAGCGAGGTAGCATTGGTTTTCAATGGCCCGTGCCACCAAAAGTGAAGACCAAGGGTGACTTCTAACGCCTGGCCAATTCGCCACATAAATACAGAGGTCATAGTTGGCATTGCCATTGGAAGAGCCATTTCGCGCTAGCTCAGGAAAGCGCAAGTCATAACAAATCAAAGGCAGTACTTTCCATCCACGCCATTCAACAATGAGCCTTTCAGTGCCAGCGGTATAACGCTCATCTTCCCCGGCAAAAGAGAACAAATGATTTTTATCATACCATTTCACTGTGCCATCTGGTTCAACCCAGTACAGCCTATTGTAATACTTGCCCTCTTCTTGCACTGAAACGCTTCCCGTTATTGCTGAATCAAGCAGCGCAGCATGGCGCTTCATCCATTCCAACGTCTCCATTGAAAGGCCGTGTGTTTCAGCTACTCGTTCTGGCTCCATAGAAAAACCTGTAGTAAACATCTCGGGAAGCACAATAATGTCAGCCTCACGCTGATTAGACATCAATGCAGCAAGGCATTCATAATTCAACTGTGGGTTTTCCCAAGCAAGATCAGCTTGAAGCACGCAAACGTTTAAATCAGTCATTGACTCAATGATTTCAGCAGAAAAGGTAAGGAATGAAAACTAAATTAGGACAGAGACAACTCTTCCTACAATGCGCTTAGTTTTTTAGCAGCTGCAATTAAGGTAGCATCGTGCTTCGCGAAGCAAAAACGCAAGACATGATCATGAACAGGCTGATGGTAAAACACACTTACAGGAATGGAAGCAACACCGGGTGATGAGGTCCATTCTACGGCTACTTCCGCATCAATTTTGGCAGAGATATTCTTGTAATTAAGCAATTGAAAGTAGGTGCCTTCCGATGGGGTGAAAGTGAAGTTACTATCACCCAAAGCATCTAAAAATAAATCGCGTTTAGCCTGGTAAAATTTAGCCAACTCTTCAGGGTGTTCAGGGTGTTGTTCTATGTAATCTGCTAGTGCGAACTGAGCTGGGCCATTTACACAAAACACGTTGTATTGGTGTACTTTTCTGAATTCAGCCATCAATTCTGATGGACCGGCAATGTAGCCAACTTTCCAGCCAGTTACATGGTAGGTTTTCCCAAAGGAACCCACAATTAGGCTGTGTTCAGAAAGGGTTTTTCGCGCAGCACAGCTCGCATGTTTACGTTGGTCAAAAACCATGTGTTCGTAGACTTCATCACTTAGCACTATGATGTCTGTTCCGTCAACGATCTTCTCAAGCTCCTCCAAGTCTTTCGCGTCTAAGCAACTACCAGTAGGATTGTGTGGGGTGTTAATGAGAATCATTCGGGTGCGTCTATTCACCACTTTTCGCACTTCATCCCAATCAATTTTATAGTCTGGAGTTTTCAGCTGAACGTGAACAGGACTTCCGCCCGAAAGCTCAATGGCAGGAGTGTAGCAATCATAAGCAGGCGTGAAAAGAATGACCTCTTCTTGCTCTTTAACCAAAGCCATGATGGCTGTGAAAATGGCTTGCGTTGCGCCAGCAGTAATCGTTATCTCAGAGGCAACATCGTAGTGCGCTTGGTGTCTGGTAGACAAGCTTTCACACACCCTTTTGCGAAGTGATTCCAATCCGACCATTGGAAGGTATTGGTGGTAACCAGCTTTCGCATGCTTAGAAAGCAGCTTCGTTAATTTTTCAGGCGCGTCAAATTCAGGGAAACCTTGAGAGAGGTTGATGGCTTCATGTTGCTTTGCCAAGTTAGACATCACTGTGAAAATAGTGGTGCCAACTCGGGGCAGTTTTGACGAAAAAGAAATGTTTGAAGTGGGCATAGGGTGTTCAATTCAAGGCGGCGAAAGATACAACTCCGCAAAGGGCTTTCCAAAGAGAATTAATATCTGTTAAGGAATTACTATCAGATAGAGCTCTATTTGATCTAGCAGCAATACTGAGAATTTCGTATCTTTAACGTACCAATAGATAACCTTAACGCAATGAAAAAGTATTTTTTACTCTTGATGGGCTGCCTGTTTTTGTCAGCGCTTTCGGCCCAACAAACCGAATATATTCCCGGAGAACTAATTGTGATGATGGAAAAAGGAGAACATCCTTCTAAACTCACGCGTGAACTTTCAACGGAACTAGGTTCTCTAAACGCAGTGGACGTTTCCAGGTGCCTTTCTGAATTAAGTAATATTTACCTCTTAGCCTTTGATGCTGCTATTGACGCAGAATTTGTGCTTCGCGAAGTGCAAAAGATGAAGGGTGTTAAAGCAGCACAGCTGAACCATATTGTGGAGGATAGAACACTTCCGAATGACCCTTCAATTGGAACGCAGTGGCACCACGTTGACGCCTCTGATAACGACATTGATTCTGACCTTGCATGGGATATCACAACAGGTGGGACAACCATAAACGGAGATGAAATTGTTGTCTGTGTGCTAGAAGGTGGAGGTGCAAACTACAACCACGTTGATTTGATTGCAAACCACTGGACCAACACAGCAGAAATACCTGGAAATGGAGTGGATGATGACGGAAACGGATTCATCGATGATGTAAACGGATGGAATTCAGGAAACAATTCAAATGTGATTGCCGCAGGCGGACACGGAACGGCTGTTTCAGGAATGATCGGTGCCAAAGGAAACAATGGCAATGGAGGTGCTGGTGTAAACTGGGATGTGAAAATCATGCAAGTTGATATGGGTGGTTTGTCTGAGGCAACTGTCATCGCCGCATACAACTATCCTTATACCATGCGTAATATGTACAACACAACGAATGGAGCAACAGGTGCTTTTGTTGTTGCTACAAATGCTTCATGGGGAATTGATAATGCCAATCCGGCTTCTTACCCTGTTTGGTGCGCCTATTATGACGACCTAGGAGCTGTAGGTATTTTGAACTGTGGTGCAACAGCCAATAATAATGTAAACATTGATGTTGTAGGTGACATGCCAACGGGCTGTTCAAGTGATTACATGGTGGCTGTAACGGCATCGAATAGTAGTGATGTGCGCACATTCTCAGGATACGGACAAACAACCATTGACTTAGCAGCTCCGGGTGAGAGTGTTTTCTTGCCAAGTGGATCAACGGGCTATTCAAGCACGAGCGGAACTTCTTTCGCCAGCCCTTGCGTTGCCGGTGCAATTGCATTGGTGTATTCTTCGCCTTGTCCAGACTTAGCAGCGCTTGCACTTAGCAATCCACAATTAGCGGCAGATATGGTTAGAGGATACATCCTTGATGGGGTTGACCTTGTTCCGAATTTGTCAACTGAAACCGTAACAGGAGGAAGACTCAATGTGCGCAATGCAATTGATCTTGCATTAGCCGGCTGTGGGCCACTAGAACCTTGCGTTCCTGTTGGATTAACGGCCTCTTCTGATTGTTATTATGACGCCTTGGCTGGAACGGTTCAGGCTTCAATAATAGTTGATGTGACCATGTCTCAAGCCTATTGCAATGCTGAAACGGTTTGTTATCAGGCTGCAGGCGGTTCTGTAATCTGTGATGACCTAGTTTCATTGGGTGTTACCCTGAACAATGAAAATACATACACCCTTTTTGGACTGAGTTCAAATACAACGTATGACCTCTATTTTACGACTTCAGACGGAACTTCAAGTTCTTTTTCGGTAACAACAGGTGATTGTGCATCTGAAATAGCCGGTTGTACAAGCCCGCTTGCTTCAAATTACGATGCAGCTGCAACTTTTGATGATGGTTCATGCACCTTTCCTTGTGACAACCTCACACTCACAATCGATACAGATTGCTGGGGAAGTGAAGTTTCATGGGAAATCTTAGATGCCTCAAACAATGTGGTTGCTAGCGTTTCTGGAAATACATACGGGAATCAATCCAATTTCACTTGGTCTGAATGCCTAGAATACGGGTGCTATACGTTTAACATCTTTGATTCATTTGGAGATGGGTTAGATGGAACAGCCTCTGGATGTGCAGTTGATGGGAACTATCAAATGACGAATGGTGCAGGTGATATCGTATTCCAAATGGGCACAGCCAACTACGGGTCTGGAACAACTCATGCATTCTGCTTCCCAACAGATGTTCCTGGGTGTATAGATAATACTGCTTGTAACTACAATCCAGGTGCGACCTCAGATGACGGCTCTTGTGAGTTTATCTCTTGCGCTGGATGTACAGATGGCGCAGCTTGTAACTTTGATCCAGCAGCAACAATTGACAATGGAACATGTGATTTCAGCTGCTTCGGATGCATTGATAACGGGGCCTGTAACTTTGATCCCGTGGCTACGATTGACAATGGCACTTGTGACTATACTTGTCTTGGGTGCATTGACGCTGCCGCCTGTAACTTCAATGCAGGAGCAACCATAGATGACGGTTCTTGTGATTTTAGCTGCTTCGGTTGCATTGATGCAGGAGCATGTAATTTCAATGCCGCAGCATCTATAGATGATGGGTCATGTGACTATACTTGTGTTGGTTGTACTGATTTTGCCGCCTGTAACTATGATCCAACAGCAACTATTGATGATGGCTCATGTGAGTCAACTAGCTGCAATTGTGCTGGAGATTTCAATGGTGACGGATTTAGAAATGTAGCTGACATATTAATTCTCCTTGGAGACTTTGGATGCAGCGGCAGTTGTGTGGCTGACATGAGTGGTGATGGTTTTGTGAATTCATCAGATGTGCTTGACTTCCTCAGTGTCTTCGGAATTGATTGTCCGTAAGCTTATTTTAGAACGAAACAAACTTCATGAAAAAAGGCAGTTGAATATTATTCAACTGCCTTTTTTGTGTCTTCTAATTTGGAGTCAGCTATTTCACAATAGCCACCTTAGCTACTTTTGAAGTGCTGCCTTCTTGGTTGGTACAAAAGATGAGGTAAACACCAGTTGTGACACGCTTACCATCCATTCCCTTTCCATCCCAGGTGGCTCTTCCTCCATTGGATTCTGTAACATGAACAAGGTTCCCGCTAACATCAGTGATTTTCACATTGGTTTCATAAGCGAGGCCATCTATGGTAATAAGACCTTCATAGTTTTCGCGCACAGGATTCGGGAACACGGTCACGTCTTCAATCTCATCAACAAAATTGGTGGCTGTTGAGTTGAATGAAACAACACCTCTTTCAGTGGCGAAGAAGACTTCACCCACAGAGTGATCTATAGAAACGTCAAAGATGTTGTTGGAGAGCAATGGGCTGTTTGCTTCCGTGAAGTGATAAATTTGAGTGAGGCCATCAGCACTGAGTAAATAGACTCCGCTGCTTGCTGTCCCAACCCATTTTCGATTGGCCCCATCAATTTCAATGCAATTTATTTGCTCTGTTTCCAGTAAAATTTGAATGTTTCCATCCTGCTCAATCAAGATTTGTTGTGCATCGAAATTATCAGAGGTAAAAATTCCATCCGGGGCGAAGAACACGGCAATTCCTTGCAGGGTTCCAACCCATATTTCGCCATCAAGGTCCTCTTCAATTGAATAGATGTCCATACTTGGGAGCCCACCTTCGCCTTCTTCATTTGTAAGTAAACGGTAGCTATCATCATTCAGATTGTCAATTGTTCCTTTGTGATCTAACACCAATAAGCCATTTCCTCTTGGGAGAATACTCCAGATGAATCCTTGTCGCGCAGCAACCACATCAGCTAAAAACACATCAGTGGCAATGTCTGGTTGAAAATTGAACGCTACAAATTCACCATTTTTCTTTCGCACTTGCAACGGATCACTAACATAGGCATTGGTGAACCAAAGGTTTCCGTCTTGATCGAAATCAACGCCTCCAACCCCAATACGCGTTGAACCGCTGAAGTTGGCTTGCAATAAGGTGCTGTTCGTTTCATTGTAGATCTCAACAATTTCGCCATTGATCATTTGAATCAGCCCCTCTTCCCAAGAGCCAAGGAATACGGTTTTATTATCAAGCGGATTAATGGAAACGGCCAAGAGATCATTAATGGAAGCGATGTCATTTTCTCCAGGTCCAGGAACCACATTCACCCACTCATCATTTACAAGCCCGTATATTCCTTTTTTATCATAGTTGTTCGTCCATGTTCCGTCAACACCACCTGAAGCTATCCAAGTATTGTTATTGAAAGAGTCAATTCTTCGTGCGTTGAAGAAATTGGGGCCTTCAGGTTGGTACTTCATTTCAAAGCCTTCTGCCGGACGAAGGAAAAGTCCTTTTTGGAAGTTGGCAAACCACACATTGTTTGACGCATCGAAGAGCACTGCTTTGGGATCAATATTCACAGAAGCAATGCTTCCATGGGTAGATACAACGCTCAAATCATCATTGAAAATGGAAAGAAGGTCTTGCGAACACACAGCGAATTGACCGTTTCCATAATTGATGTCGTGCACAAGTGTAGTCTCATACCCCGGGAGAATGGCCCAGTTGAAATCAGTCCGATTGGCATACCAAACTTCGCTGCCGTCAGTTGTCTCTCTCACCAAGAAAAGCTGGTCATTTAGGACCATTAGGTCAGTGTAAGTGACATTTTCTACTGGAACATCAGTAGTCAGTTCCCAGGATTCGAAATTTGCTAAAATGGGATTGCTTCGCTCTGCTCTAAAGAGTCCAATTTCAGTAGCGGCATACCAATAAGTTTCGTCGTAATCAAGGGCATTCACTTCAACAATGTCATCTTGTCCGTTCAGAAACCAAGAATCTGCAATTTCGCGTCGTGCAATGTTTACTACTACAATACCGAAGCCGCAACTCAGGTAGGCTTTTCCGTCTTTAATAAGAATGTCATTTACACGCTTGCTTCCAAAAACATTGCTTTGTGAAATGTCTGAAAGCTGAAACGAGACGCCCTTCGTGATCAAATCCATGTTTCCAGATTCATAGGCAACAATGAGCGTTGAGCTCTCCTCGTCATAATGAATGGCTGAAACGTCAGACCCTGAAAGTAAGTTCACTTTACTGATCCGCTCAATGCTGTTGTCAGAAGTGTTAAATGAAAAGACCGAAAAAGGAGTTGCGCAATAAACAATGCCGTCTCCATAGGTTACATCAATTGTTTCACTGTATGGAAGGTGCTCGCGCCAAGCGCCCACTTCCATTTGTCCCCATGACGGAACCTGAAGCACAATGAATAAGCTGAGCAGTATGAGTCGCATAAAAATTGTTTTGGTGCTAAGTGTGAACGGCTGGAATGTCAAAATCGTATTTTTAAGCATTGTTACTTCGTGCATTTTGTTGGAACCCTTGCTGGTCACGACGTTCTATTTCTTGTTCGCCGTTGTCTTGAAGTATAAAATGGCAACCAGTATCATCAAATTTGATGTTAAGAACCTCCCATACTACAAGTTTAGCGAGTAAATCCTCCGTTTGGAGGCGATTCATTCGTAAAATCCGACTGATTTTTTTGAAACCGAGTGATTCCTGTTTCCGAAGCGCACTGAAGAGCTTGTGCACATGTTTCGTGTACTCGAAGTCATCATTTCGGTCTTGAGCTTGGTGCTCCCAGACTTTGAGTAGCACACCATTTGCCTTTATATTTCGGTCACTTTGTCGCTGATATGACTCCCATACAAGCTCATCATTTTGGGCGAAATGGGGTTTTTGCAATGAAGGCTCAATAATGACCTCAAGCACTGTTTTGAAATTTGATTTCCAGACTTGTGTTTGAAATTCAATGTTTGGCTTGCAGTACATTTCGGCAGCCGCTTGGATCATGTGGAACTCTTCATCTTCATTTACACCACTAATTCTGCCGTTGTCTTTTACGCCAATGAGCAGCCTTCCGCCATCTGTATTGGCAAAGGCAACCAGCGTTTTGGCAATTTTCCTAGCATTCTCAATGCACATTTTGAAATCTTGCTTCTGGTGCTCGCCCTCGGCAATCATTTCTACTACGTAAGACATGAGACTGAAAATTGGAAGAGGTGGCCCTCAGGTGATTAGACCATCAACCTTTGATGGTTTTAACAAGCTTTCCGTCCTTAAAAATTAAGTGTTGCTCAACTTCTCCAGTGCGGTCATTGTACTTAACAAACTTACCGTCTTTTCGGTTCATTTTATATTCAGTTTCTTGAAGTTTTCTTCCTCTTCGGTCGTATGTAGTTGACAATCCGTCCATTCTGCCTTTCGCATAATGGTGTTTACGTTGAATAGAGCCATTCGGGAAGTAGTAAGACCATTCGGCGTGCGGCAGGCCGTCTTGGTAGTTGCCTTTTGATTCTAAGATCCCCGCTTGATTGTATGATTCCCATTTCCCATTGCGCACCCCATCGTCATTGTACTCAGCCACCTCACGTGGTTTTCCATTTTCAAACCAGAAAGACCATTCACCCACACGGAAATCGTTTTTCCATTCACCTAGGTAATTGTTTACGCCATTTGGGTACCAACCTTGCCATTTTCCGTACAACTTGCCTTTTGAATAGGAACCAATGTCTTTTTGCGTGCCGTTTTCATACCAGCTTTTCCATTCACCTTCCTCAAGGTCATTTGCAAACTGGCCAATCATAAGGTCATTTCCGTTTTCGAACCAATAGTTCCACGGGCCGTTTTTCTGACCAGTCTTGTACGTGCCTGTTTTCCAATCTTCGCCTGTAAAATAAAAGTAGTTCCACACGCCTTCCATTTCTCCTTTCAGGTAATTTCCAGAGTAATGCGTACTGCCATTTCCGTAATAGTAGGTCCACTTTCCTTCTTGTAGGTCAGCCACAAAATCACCCGTCATATCAACTTTCCCGTCTCTGAAATACCAAGTCCAAAGCCCTTCTTTCTTTCCGGCAGCATATACGCCTTCCAAATCCACAGATCCATCTCTAAAAAACTGTTGAAACGCGCCATCAAGTTCCCCGTTTTTGAATGCCGCTTTTCTTTCTAGGTCGCCATCTCTAAAGTATTCTTTCCAGGTTCCTGCCCGCATGTGCGCATCAAAAGCCCCTTCTTCTTTCAGTTTTCCGTCTTTGTACCATGCTTTGTGCGCTCCATTTTTCAATCCATTAACGTAATGCGTCTCCACTTTTTGAGTGCTGTCAGTGTACCATTCCATGTAAACGCCTGTTCCATCAACCAGTAGTTCTTCCTTTTTCGTTTTGAAATAGCGTACCTCTTTGATTGAATCAGTGTATGCTTCGCGAAGCATTAACTCCCCACTTTCAAACCAATAATTCCAAGTGCCTGTTTTTCGACCCTCCAAGTAAAGCCCTTCTTCCATGAGGATACTGTCTCTGCTGAATGAGCGCATGAGACTGTCTTGCACACCTTTGATGAAATAACCCTCCTGTTTTAGGTTGCCATTGTCATAGTAGGTTAGTGTAGGGCCGTTTAAGAGTCCAAAAAAGTAACCTGATACTTCTTTGATGTTTTCGTTTTCATACCACCAGGTCCATTGGCCATTTTCTAGCCCTCTTTCATAGAAACCTTCAGAACGTTTTTTACTTCCTTCATAGAAATCTGCATAATGCTGCTTTTGACCAGCGGCATTGAAAGAAATGAATAGTAAGAGAAAGACAAAGAAACGCATCATAAGTATTTATTTGAATTCAAAGGTAAGTCGCCTCTTTGTGAGGTCGAAATCAATGCAGGTGAGTTTATCCACATCTGAATGCTATAAGAACGGAAGAACCCTCTATTTGGTCTTTTTTAAAACAATGGGACTCATTCATTGACTGTGAATTTGGATTCAGCAAGAGCCCAGAAATGGGGGATTTCACGAAATAACACGACGGCTTCTTACTTAATTATGAAAGATTTCTTAAAGGTGGCTGTTTCATCATGTCTTTTATTATATTTGCACCAGAAATGGAGATTCTTCAGGAGAGGGGCAATAAGTCCCTCTTTTTATTAATCATTATTCGATGATCACGAAATCTCAAGTTGAGCACTTAATAGAAGAGGAATTTGGCGGTACGCCCATCTTTGCAGTTAGTGTGGAAGTTTCATCACAGAACGACATCCGTGTACTTGTAGACAATGACAATGGCGTTGCGATCACCGATTGCGTGAAAGTGAGTCGATTAATTGAAGGGTCTTTTGAACGTGAAGTAGAGGATTTCTCGCTTCAAGTTTCTTCTCCAGGTCTTGACCAAGCGCTTAAAGTGGCGCGTCAGTATAAAAAGAATGTGGGAAGAGGGATGAAGATATCGCTATTGGAAGGGGGGTCCCTTGAAGGAGTGATGACAGAAGTGAATGAAAATGCAATTCAGATAACCATTCGCGAAAAGCGCAGAATTGAAGGGCGCAAGTCAAAAGAATGGGTTGAAGAAGTGCATGAAATTAAATATGAAGACATCAGAGAGGCCAAAGTGGTCATTTCATTTAAATAAGGAACAATGAATGTTGTCAACCTGAATGAGTCGTTCCAAGACTTCAAAGAATTAAAGAACATCGACAAAGAGACGATGCTCGCAATCTTGGAAGACATTTTTAGAGCTATGATCGTCAAACATTATGGTTCAGATGAGAATTTTGACATCATCATCAACCCAGACAAGGGTGACCTTGAGATCTGGAGAAACCGTGAAATTGTTGCGGATGATGATGTTGAAGAAGAAAACATGCAAATCGGGATTACCGACGCACTCAAAATCGAAAGTGACTTCGAGATTGGTGAGGACGTTTCTGAGGAAATTAAAATTGATCAGTTCGGTAGACGTAACGTTTTATCGATGCGTCAAAACCTAGTTTCCCGTGTGCTTGAGCTTGAAAAAGATCATATTTATCAGAAATATAAAGAGCGTGTAGGAGAGATCGTTACGGGGGAGGTTTACCAAATCTGGAAGCGTGAAATTCTTGTAGTTGATGATGAAGACAACGAGCTCGTACTGCCAAAGACCAACCAAATCCCAAGTGATTACTTTAAGAAAGGTGATACAGTAAGAGCGGTCGTTTCTGAGGTTGACATGCGTAACAATACACCACGGATTATTTTGTCTAGAACGGCTCCAGAATTCTTGGAGCGTTTGTTCGAACAAGAGGTTCCAGAGGTGTTTGACGGATTGATTACCATTAAGAAGATTGTACGTGAGCCAGGTGAAAGAGCCAAGGTAGCTGTTGAGTCTTATGATGATCGCATTGATCCAGTTGGAGCTTGTGTCGGAATGAAAGGAGCACGTATCCACAGTATTGTACGTGAATTGAAGAACGAAAACATCGATGTAATTAATTACACAGCGAATGAGCAATTGCTTATTTCTCGTGCATTGAGCCCAGCGAAGATTTCTTCAATTACCCTTGATACCGAAAACATGAAGGCAGACGTCTTCTTGAAGCCTGATCAAGTGTCACTTGCCATTGGTAAGGGTGGTCACAACATTAAGCTTGCAAGTCGTTTAACCGGATTTGAAATTGATGTATACAGAGAAACTGAAGCTGAACTTGATGACGTTGAGCTAGAAGAGTTTTCAGATGAAATAGATAGCTGGATCATTGATGCGTTGAAAACCATCGGATGTGATACAGCAAGAAGTGTTTTGGAACTAGAACCTGAGGAACTAGCAAAACGAACTGATTTAGAGGTTGAGACTGTACGAGAAGTAGTACGTATCTTGAGCTCGGAATTTGAGTAACATTGACTCAAATCCAAAATTTAGAGTGAACACAGGAAAGATTATATGTCCGAAGTAAAAAAACCGGTACGTTTAAGTAAAGTTGCCCGCGAGTTTAACGTGGGTATCACCACTATTGTTGAATATTTGGACGGTCGAGGTATTGAGGTTGAAAGCAGCCCCAACGCTAAGATTGAATCAGAAGTTTATGACATGATTCGTGGTGCCTTTGCTGATGAAAAGAAGCTGAAGGAGAAATCCAAATCAGCCTCAATAACACGTGTCGAACGCGAAACGATTACACTGGAATCGTCGAAAAAGGAAAAGGAAAAACCTGAAGAGGAAGAATTTGACCTAGACCTAAGCCAATTCCAAAAGTCGGAACAGCAACCTGAGGTTGCTAAGAAAGTAGAGGAAGCTCCCAAGCCCGAGCCGAAACCTGAACCTACTCCAGAACCCACACCAGAACCTACTCCAGAAGCTACTCCGGAGCCTACCCCGGAGCCGGAGGTTATTGCTGAACCTGTTCAGGCGAAAGCTGAAGAACCAGCTCCGATAAAGGAGGAGAAAGTGGAAGAGCCAGTGGCTGTTGAACCTGTGAAGGTTGAGCCAGTTGAGAAAGTGGAGGTTAAAGCCGAAGCTCCGAAGGCTGAAAAAGTTGAAGAAAAAGTCTCTGGGGTAAGACCTAGTACTCCGAAAGTCATTGGTAAAGTTGATCTTGATGCATTTGCACCAAAGAAAAAGCAACCGAAGAAGATAGAGAAGAAAGAGGCTTCAAAGGGAATTAAGAAGGAGGCTGCTCCTGCCCCTGCTCCAGTAGCGAAAAAAGAAGTGCCGAAGATTGAGCAAAAGCCAGTCGAACCACTAAAGGAGGAGTCTGCGCAAGATCGCACGTTGAGGCGCGCCGAAGCTCAAAGACTTTCTGGCCCAACGGTTGTTGGTAAAATTGAACTCCCTGCTGAACGTCCGAAGAAAAAGCCAGTGGCATCTTCTTCTGATACTGACCTTCGTAAAAAACGTAAGAGAAAGCGCATACCAACAGACCCACCTCCGGGAACAGGAACTGCTCCTAGTAGCGGTCCAGGAAATAACCGTGGTGGTGGAAACCAACGTGGCCCAGCGCAACGTGGTCCTAGCCCACGCGGGGCGAAAGGAAAAGCTGTAAAGAAGCCGGAAATAACCGAAGCTGACATTCAGAAGGAAATTAAGGAAACACTCGCTCGTCTAAGCGGCACAGGTAAGTCTAAGTCGTCCAAGATTAGAAGAGCGAAACGTGATGAGCGTGCGCAAAGACAAGAAGAAGAGGCAGCAAGGCTAGAAGAAGCAACAGCAGTGCTTCAATTGACTGAGTTCGTAACTGTTTCAGAATTGGCAACAATGATGAATACAGGCGTGAATGAAGTTATTTCTGCATGCATGTCCTTAGGAATCATGGTTTCAATCAACCAGCGTCTAGATGCTGAGACGATTCAAATCATTGTAGAAGAATTCGGATTTGAAGCTGAATTCGTTAGTGCTGAGGTACAAGAAGCAATTCAGGAAGAAGAAGACAAGGCAGAAGATTTGGCTCACCGTCCGCCAATTGTGACCGTAATGGGACACGTTGACCACGGTAAGACTTCGCTCCTTGACCACATTAGAGCAGCAAACGTTATTGCAGGTGAGGCAGGGGGTATTACCCAGCACATTGGAGCGTACAACGTGGCGCTTGAAAACGGAAAAACCATTACATTCCTAGATACTCCTGGTCACGAGGCTTTTACCGCCATGCGTGCCCGTGGAGCTCAAGTAACAGATCTTGCAATCATCGTTATTGCGGCTGATGACGCGGTAATGCCTCAAACAAAAGAGGCCATTAACCACGCTCAAGCAGCTGGTATCCCAATGATCTTTGCTTTGAATAAGATGGATAGAGAAGAAGCAAATCCGGATAAGATTCGCGAAGAGCTTTCTCAAATGAACATCTTGCTAGAAGATTGGGGTGGAAAATACCAATCACAAGAAATCTCTGCGAAGAAAGGAACAAACGTCGAAGCATTGCTTGAGAAAGTATTGCTAGAAGCAGAACTTCTAGAATTAAAAGCCAACGCTGATAAACGTGCACTGGGTGCAGTCATTGAATCGTCTCTTGATAAAGGACGTGGTTATGTATGTACACTTCTTGTTGAAGGTGGGACACTCCGCGTAGGAGATGCCATCTTGGCTGGGCAGTACAGTGGGCGTGTTAAGGCCATGTACAACGAACGTGGATTGCGTATTGAGGAAGCTGGGCCATCTATGCCGGTGTCAATGCTCGGATTGAGCGGAGCACCAAGTGCAGGTGATAAATTCCATGTTCTAGAAGACGAGAAAGAATCAAGAATCATTGCAGCGAAGAGGCAACAGCTTCAACGTGAGCAAGGTGTTCGAACTCAACGTCACATGACGCTGGAAGAAATCGGACGTCGTATCGCTATTGGAGAGTTCAAGGAGTTGAACTTGATTATCAAAGGTGATGTGGATGGCTCGATTGAAGCCTTGAGTGATGCACTTGAAAAACAATCAACTGAGAAAATCGCCGTGAACATCATTCATAAAGCGGTTGGACAGATTTCTGAAAGTGATATCTTGCTGGCATCAGCCTCTGATGCAATTGTAATTGGTTTCCAAGTGAGACCATCTGCAGGAGCGCGTAAGCTGGCTGAAACAGAAGAGATTCAAATCAATCTGTACTCAGTAATTTACAAGGCCATCGAAGAGATGAAAGAGGCCATGGAAGGCATGCTTTCAGCGCGCATCGAAGATCGAGTTCTCGGTACTGCAGAAGTACGAGAAGCATTCAAGATTTCGAAAGTGGGTACGATTGCAGGTTGCTTCGTGCTTGGCGGCAAGATTGCACGTAACAGTAAGATCCGCGTAATCAGAGACGGAATTGTAATTCATACAGGAACGCTCGGTTCACTGAAGCGTTTCAAAGACGATGTGAAGGATGTTACGAAAGGGTACGAATGTGGTCTGAATGTGGATAAGTTCAATGACATCGACGCAGGGGATCAGATTGAAGCCTTCGAGGAAGTAGAAGTGAAACAAAGACTGTCTGATTAATCCAGTGCAGTTTATACGATAAAAAAAAGGCTCAACTTCTGTTGGGCCTTTTTTATGCTATTGTCCTAAACTGCTCTTTGGGGCTAAAATCTATCTTTACCATGAATACCAAAACCTAGGGTCAGAAGTGTTCAAACTTCTGAAATCAATAGATTACATCTTAGGGACCTCAATCTCTGTAGGAACTACCAAGGCTCTTGGGTGATGTGTTTTGATCTCCACAAGCGCTTTATGTGCTTCTAGTTGTGTTCTGAAGTCACCTACCTGAACAGAAAAACTTGGAGGGTTCTGTTCTAAGTAACACGGATATGCTTTTGATGAATTAATGAAAGCAGTGCGTATGGAACGCGCCATCTCTAAATCTCCAAAGAAAATTTGAACCCTAAACCCTTCTAATGCAGGTGGATTGATCCGGTATGCGCTATCCAATTGGCTCAGCTCATAGGGGGTATCCAATGAAATAGCTCCCGGTCTGTTGAGTGAAGCAGGTGATGACGGAATGGAATCAGCATCTTTCACTTCAGGAACTATTTCCGTTTCTGCCGGAGCTTCAGTTTCTGGCTTCGTGAAATCTGGATTTTCATTTCCGAGCTCATCAACGGTCTCTTTCTTGAAAAGCTTTCTCCACCACGGAGAATCATCCTGTGACATCGCTGATTGAGTGCAGGCTACAAGGAGAACAAAGGTCAGAAGGAATTGTATTTTTTTCATATTTAATTTCTACGCGACAAAACTATGATAAATTTCATGCATGAACTGTGCCACGCCGATTAAGAGCGTATTAATGGACGTTAAACGTTGAAAACCATAAATATTGAGGCGAACACGGCTAATTTAGAACGATTTTAAATTAGGAAGGTGTGCCACAATTTTGCCAAGTTGGCCAGTTCTGAGTGTGAAAATCCCATAAATTTGCCGCCATTATATGTCCGTTCTGATCCAAAAAAAAGAGAGATGAACCTACCATTTGAAGGAATGACGAAATTTCAAAGTGTGTTAAGAGCACTAACCCTTATGTTATCTTTTGCCCTAGTCTCATCTGCGTTTGCTGGTGTCTGGGATGAAGGCGACGTTGTAAATGGCGAAAGCTTATTCAAGGCCAACTGTGCATCTTGTCATAAAATCACCGCCGAAGTGTTGGCTGCTCCTGGTTTAGCCGGGATTAAAGAGCGTTGGGGTGCAAGTGACGAAATGTTGGTAAAGTGGATCCAGAATCCGCAAGGTGCTGCAGAAACAGGAGATCCGTATGTGAAATCTTTAGTTGAGCGTTACGTGCCCACGTATGGCTGGATGACTGCACAAGCAGTTTCTGCATCTGACGTGGCTGATATCATGGCTTATGTACAAGCTGCGCCAGCGCCAGTTATTAATGGAGCGGCTGGTCCTGTTTGTGAAACCATTCCAGACGAGCCAATAGATACTGAAGAAAATTCATCAGCAATCTGGTTTCTAATCCTCTTTGTGCTGTTCGTAATCATTGCAGTTTCGGCAGGAAGTGTGAAGAAGGGCTTAGAAAATGCAAAGCTTGAGTCTGAAGGCAAACCTGTTCTTCCAGATATGTCTTATGCAGACGGCGTGAAAGCATGGGCATGGAGACACCTCGGTTGGGTTTCAATTGCAGGCTTGTTCCTGACAGCGGTATTCATTACCATGGGGTACAAAGGAGCAATGGATGTAGGGGTTTATGAAGGATACTACCCAGAGCAGCCAATTAAATTCTACCACAGTATTCACGTTTGTGAGAACGAAGTAGATTGTCAATACTGCCACAGTTCGGCTTCTAAGTCGAAGCACGCTGGAATTCCTTCTACAAACGTATGTATGAATTGCCACAAAGGAATCAAGAACGGTTCACGTTGGGGCACAGAAGAGCTTGGGAAGATTTATGACGCCATTGGTTTCAATCCTGAGAACGGACAGTACATAGATGATTACGAAGAAAAGCCAATCGAATGGGTGAAGGTGCACAACTTGCCTGATCACGTTTATTTCAACCACTCACAGCACGTTGAAGTAGCTGGATTGCAATGTCAGAACTGCCACGGAGATGTGCAAACATTCAAAGGCGGACGTGTTGCACCAGTTGAAGAAATTAACGCACTTGTCAATGATTACCCAGGAATAATTCAGCTTTCTAAGCCAACCCTTACAATGGGATGGTGTATTGAGTGCCACAACAAAGCAGAAGTGGGCGTTACCACTTCGGACAATGGGTATTATGAAGAGATTCATAACCGTCTAAAAGACAACATGCGCGGAAACGAGGAACTCCGTAAGTACCTCGAGGATGAAAAAGTGACAGTTAAGGATCTTGGAGGATGGGAATGCTCTAAGTGCCACTATTAATATATGAAGTCAGGACAAATGGGTAACACAAAGAGATACTGGAGCGGCCTCGATGAACTCGAAAAGTCAGAGGCCTATCAGAAAGCCGTTAAAGAAGAATTCCCGGGGAAACCGAGCGTAGATGAATTCCTCGGTGATGACCGTCTAAAGGAAACAAACACCGGTCGGAGAGATTTCCTCAAGTTTATGGGGTTCACTATTACGGCTGCAACGCTTGCGGCTTGTGAGACACCTGTAATTAAGTCAGTGCCATACGTGAACAAGCCTGAGGAGATTACTCCTGGGATCGCGAACTATTATTCAAGTACCTACTACGATGGACATGATTACGGAAGTGTTCTTGTGAAAACAAGAGAAGCGCGTCCGATCTTCATTAAAGGAAACCGCAACCACGGAATCGCAAACGGTTCACTTAATGCGCGTATGAACTCTTCAGTCTTGGGTCTTTATGATTCAGCAAGATTGCAAGGACCGATGGTAAACGGATCATCTGCTTCTTGGAGTGCTGCTGACAAGGCAGCTATAGACGGATTGTCTGGAGCTAAGAATGTAGCCGTTCTTTCAAACACAATTGTTTCGCCAAGTACACAGCGTGCAATTAATGTATTTGCTTCGAAGTTTAATGCTTCACACATTCAGTATGACTCTATTTCATACAGTGGAATGCGTGAGGCGAATAGAATGAGCCTAGGAAAGGCGATTATTCCTGCGTATAAATTTGAAAATGCAAAAGTTATTGTAAGTATCGGTGCTGATTTCTTGGCGAACTGGCTTACATCAAATCTTTATACTGTGGACTACGCTGCACGCCGCAAACCAGAAGGTGAGTGGATGTCGCGTCACTTCCAGTTCGAAGGTCAAATGTCAATGACCGGAACAAATGCTGATACACGTGTTCAGATTTTGCCGTCACAAGAAGGACAGTTGGCCGCGGCAATCTATGCTGGATTGACTGGTGGGAACTCAAGTGTAGAAGGTGTTTCTGAAATGGCTTTGAACAATGCGGTAAATGCATTGAAAGCAAACAAAGGCGCTTCACTGGTTATTGCAGCAAGCAATGATCCAGCGATTCAACGAATTGTAAATGCCATCAATGAGACTCTAGGGAACTACGGCTCAACTATTGACACAACCAAACCAATCAACATGTTCCAAGGTGACGACAAAGCATTTGCTGAGCTCGTTGCTGACATGAATGGAGGGAAAGTAGATGCGCTCATCGTTTATGGAGCAAATCCAGCTTATGCTTCCGCCATGGCGAAGGATTTCGTTGAAGGATTGAAGAAAGTAAAAACATCTATCGCTTTTTCTGGTCTTGCAAATGAGACTGCAAGCAAGTGTACTGTGATTTGTCCTGACAACCACTGGTTGGAGTCATGGAATGATCTTAGTATTACTGCGGGAAGAGTTGATTTAGTTCAGCCTACAATTACTCCATTGTTCAAAACACGCCCAGCACAAGAGTCGCTCTTGATGTGGGCTGGCATGAATATGGATTATTATACATTCCTTCGTCAGACATATAACTCAAGCTACACGGCTGTGGGTATGTACACTGATCAGGAATGGAATAAAGCAGTTCACAATGGTGTAATGGCCATGGCTGCTGCAAATGTTCCTGCTGTTAATCAAGTAGACTCAGTAACTGAAGAAGATGCACCTGCTGTTGCCTCAATGAGTGTTGCAGATGCAATTTCATCTGTAAAAGGTGAAAAAGGTGGTGACTGGCAGGCATTCCTTTACCAGAAGGCGGGTATTGGTGATGGAAGCCACATTGCAAATCCTTGGTGTCAAGAGTTGCCAGATCCAGTAACGAAAGTGACTTGGGACAACTACGTGACGATGTCTTTTGCAGACATGGAGGAAATGGGAATGGATCTAAAACTTGGACAAAAAGATTTAGCATCTGTAGTGCGTGTAACAGCCAATGGTTCTACCGTTGAATTGCCTGTTTACCCACAGCCTGGACAAAAGAAAGGAACAATCGGTATTGCACTTGGCTATGGCCGAGCTGCTGAAAACGAAAAAATTGGGCGTGCAGCTTTCCAGACGGGAGAGAATGGAGAGCACCTCGAGGACGAAAACGGAAATAAGAAGCCTATTGGGGCAAATGTATTTCCATTCGTTACCATGAAAAATGGTTATCCAGTTTACAACAACACGAATGTGGCCATCGAGCAAGTTGAGGGTGCTAGTTACCCATTAGCAACAACGCAGATGCACAACACCTATATGGGACGTGATTCTGTTGTGAAGGAAACAACCATTGGAGCTTACCTTGCTGAGAAGAGCAAAGCAAAGGGCAAGGCGTCATGGAATAAAGAGCACGCACTCAACGTTCACCGCGATGTGAATGAAGATGGGAAAATTGATGCAAGTGACAAAGTGCCAATCGAAGATTTTGACCTTTGGCATGAGCATCCAGTAGAAAATGTTGGTCACCGTTGGGGTATGACTGTAGATTTGAGCTCTTGCTTAGGTTGCGGCGCATGTGTTACGGCTTGCCACATTGAAAATAATGTACCTGTTGTAGGTAAAGACGAAGTACACCGTCACCGTGATATGCACTGGTTGCGTATTGACCGTTTCTACTCTTCTGATTACAGCCTTGAAAGAGGTGAAGAAGAAGGAGTGGGGGTGATTAGCAGCTACGGTAAAATGGAGCGTGCAGGTGACAACCCGCAAACAGTTCACATGCCTATGATGTGTCAGCATTGCAACCACGCTCCTTGTGAGACGGTTTGTCCTGTTGCTGCAACAACACATAGCAACGAGGGTCTCAATCAGATGACCTACAACCGTTGCATTGGAACACGTTATTGTGCAAATAACTGTCCTTATAAAGTGCGTCGCTTCAACTGGTTCAACTACATGGGATATGATAAATTCCAGAATGTGAACCCATCACAAGACATGCTTACACGTATGGTGTTAAATCCAGACGTAACGGTTCGTTCACGTGGTGTAATGGAGAAGTGCAGTATGTGTGTGCAACGTATTCAAGCTGGTAAGCTTGATGCGAAAAAGAAAAGCACTCCTGTTGTTGATGGATCTGTTGTAACTGCATGTGCTGAGGCATGTGCGGTTGGAGCAATCAAATTTGGCGACCTGAATGATAAGAAATCAGAAGTAAGAGAAATTTCTGAAAATAACCGTGCGTATCATGCATTAGAAGAAATAGGTGTTAAGCCTAATATCTTCTATATGACGAAGGTGCGTAACATTGAAGAGGAAGCATAAAAGACAGCTATCCATGCAAAGAGAAGCAGCTATAAGGGAACCCCTCATTTTAGGTGATAAGTCTTACAAAGACATCACAGATGACGTAGTAGGCCCTATTGAAGGATCAGCTCCACGAACGTGGAAGATCCTTGTGACCTTGACCAGTTTGGTCGCTCTGTACGGCGTAGGCTGTATCCTTTACCTGATTGGAACGGGTATTGGAACCTGGGGCTTGAACAAAACTGTAGGTTGGGCGTGGGACATCACGAACTTCGTATGGTGGGTTGGTATCGGACACGCCGGTACGTTGATCTCCGCAGTGCTACTCCTATTCCGCCAGAAATGGCGAATGGCGATTAACCGTTCAGCAGAGGCAATGACTATTTTCGCCGTAATTATGGCGGCCATCTTTCCAGGTATACACATGGGAAGATTGTGGGTTGGTTACTGGGTATTCCCATTGCCAAACCAATTCGGGTCACTCTGGGTAAACTTTAACTCACCACTCCTCTGGGATGTGTTTGCGATTTCTACTTACTTCTCGGTGTCACTTGTATTCTGGTACATCGGATTGATTCCAGATTTCGCAACCATCAGAGACCGCTTGGTGAAGCCTCTTCCAAAGAAAATCTATGGCATCCTAAGCTTCGGTTGGTCAGGTAGAGCAAAAAACTGGACGCGTTTTGAAGAAGTATCGCTTGTACTTGCAGGTATTGCTACTCCACTCGTATTCTCTGTGCACTCTATTGTATCAATGGACTTTGCAACCTCTATTATTCCAGGATGGCACACCACCATCTTCCCTCCGTATTTTGTTTCGGGAGCGGTATTCTCAGGATTTGCAATGGTGCAGACACTGCTCTTGATCATGCGTAAGTCAATGAAACTAGAGGCATACATTCATACGAAGCACATCGAATACATGAACATCGTAATTATTGTTACGGGGTCTATCGTGGGTGTTGCATACTTGACTGAGCTTTTTATTAGCTGGTACTCAGGGGTTGAATACGAATCATATGCATTCATCAATCGTTTCTCTGGTCCGTATTCTTGGGCCTACTGGATCATGATGACGTGCAACGTGATTTCTCCTCAACTATACTGGTTTAAGAAATTACGTAGATCGTTGGTGTTCACATTCATTCTTTCGATTGTGGTGAACATAGGTATGTGGTTCGAACGTTACGTGATTATCGTAACATCTCTGCACCGTGATTACAATCCGTCATCATGGGGTGAGTTCCACGCTACCTCTATTGATATTGGAATTTTCGTAGGTACACTTGGTATCTTCTTCACTTTGTTTTTACTCTTTGCAAGGTTCTTCCCTGTATTGGCATTGAATGAGTTGAAGTCGATCTTGAAGTCATCAGGTGAGAATTACAAGAAGTTACACAATACAGATAAACACTAAGCAGTAGAAGATGAGCAAAAAAGTCTTTCATGCGATGTATGATGATGAAGAGATACTGATGCACGCAGCAGAGGGTCTTGTTCAGAATGGACTAAGAGTAAAGGAAGTTTACTCTCCATTCCCAATCCACGGATTGGATCCAATCATAGGAGTAACAAGAACGCGTTTGGCAATTACGGCATTCATGTATGCTACAGGAGGCACATGCCTCGCCCTTTTGGGAATGTGGTATTTCATGATCCATGATTGGCCAATGAACATTGGAGGTAAGCCTAGCTTCTCATTGATTGAGAACCTTCCTGCTTTCGTTCCAGTAACATTTGAGTTTTCTGTACTATGTGGCGCACACGGAATGGCCATTACTTATTTTCTAAGAAATGGAACCCTTCCTGGTATGCCAGCCTCTAACCCAGATCCGAGAACAACTGACAATATGTTTGTAATGGAAATCACTACAGACGATAACATTAGTAATTCAGCGGATGAAATCGAGGGCATGTTGAGAGACACTGACCTTGTTGAACTAAGCATTAAAGATTACGAGTAAGATCAGCGCTATGTTGCTTAAAAATACATTCTTATGTCTCTGTGTAGCAACCCTAATGGGTGCTTGCGTCAGTGATCCAAATAGTCCCGGATTTGAATACATGCCTGACATGTATAGATCTCCTGCTATTGAAGCATATGTGGATTATGGTATGGACCCTTACCATTTTGGTCAGAGTCAGTTTGATTCATTGAATTCACGTGTCTCTGCGCGCAAGCCAGTAGATGGTACTATTGCATACGCAGGTGACCAAATGATGTTCAATATGCCTTACCCTTATCCAAATACGATTGAAGGGTATGAAGCTGCAGGAGCTGAGTTGACAAGCCCGCTTGTAACAAGTCAGCTGCACATCGATGAAGGAAAGGAACTTTATGAAATCATGTGCATTCATTGCCATGGTGAGAAGGGAAAGGGGAATGGATCCATTTCGAAGAATGGGCACATTGAAGGGATACCTTCGTATACTGACAAATTGAAAGATCTACCAGTGGGTAACATATTCCACTCAATCCATTATGGAAAAGGATTGATGGGGTCACATGCTTCTCAGCTTTCTAAAAAAGAGCGTTGGCAGATCATTCAGTATGTTCAGATACTGCAGAATGGCGGTGAAATGCCGGAATTTGATGAAAATGGAAATGTCATGAAAGCAAAAGCTGAGAACGAAAGTTCAGATGCTTCAGCTAATCAAGACAATTCTCAAGGATAATACACGAAACACACTTTACGAAGAACGCGACCATGGATTTCAAGTTCGAAGGAAAAGCTAAAACAGTACCAATTGCCTTAATGGTAATCGGAATCGTCGGATTACTCGTCGGTCTGTTGACATCTGGAGGTGATGAGCACCTCAATCAAAGGTTCTGGGCGAACCTACTTGTGAATGGCTTCTTTTTTACAGCCATTGCACTCGGCGCGCTCTTCTTCTATGCGTTGCAATACGCTGCAGAAGTAGGCTGGTCTGCATACGTGAAACGTATGTTTGAAGCGATGTTCGTTGGCTATTTGCCAATAGGACTTGGTGTAATTGTGATTGTTCTCCTCGTAGGGCAGTTCCACGGTCATCATCTATACCATTGGATGGATGATACCTTGTACCATGAGTTTGTTATTGGAGAAGGAGAATCTGCAGAGTATGTTGATCAAATGGTTGAGGGAGCTGTGGCAAACTCAAACTACGATGAGCTCTTGGCAAATAAATCTGCGTACTTCAGTCCCGTATTCTATTGGGGGAGAACAATCGTATACATTGCTGTTTTCTTGATTTTCACCTTCTTATTTAGGAAGTGGTCTCTTCAAGAAGACGAGGAGGCAAGTCTTGAATTGCACTATAAAGTGCATAGACGAAGTGCGCTGTTTTTAGTCTGCTTTGCCGTATTCTCATCAACATTATCATGGGATTGGGTTATGTCAATTGACACACACTGGTTCTCAACTTTGTTCGGGTGGTACTTGTTCTCTGGTATGTGGGTAGGAGCGCTTATCTTTTCCCTGGTGTCAATCCTTTACCTCAGATCCAAAGGATACTTCCCTGACCTGACAGAGTCACATGTGCATGATCTTGCAAAGTGGATGTTCTCCATCTCCATGCTTTGGGCTTATTTATGGTTCAGCCAGTTTATGTTGATCTGGTACTCTGATATTCCTGAAGAAGTGACGTATTACACTCAGCGTTTCTTTTCTGAATACAAGTGGCCTTTCATATTGATGTTCTTCATCAACTTTGCAGTGCCATTCTATGTTATGATTTCGAGAGACGCAAAGCGAAACCCTTATTTCATCATTCCAACTGGACTGTTGATATTTGTTGGGCACTTCGTGGACACATATCTGCTAGTTATCCCGGGGACGATGTTCAATCACAACCATTTTGGCCTTTTAGAGGTTGGTATGTTTGTTATGTTCCTCGGGCTATTCATATTTTCGGTATTTCGGGCGCTATCGAAAGCACCTCTTGTACCAAAGAATCATCCGTTCTTGCAAGAAAGTAAGGATTTCCACATTTAACAAGAAGAAAGGGATTGGTCATGAAGATTCTTATCATTTTAGTAATCGCAGTCGGTATTGCAGCATTGTTGCAACTAGGACGCGTGTACGATTTAACTGCAAAGCTTCGTAAAACAAGAGAGGAAGAAATCTCTTATGCGGATAATAAATTGAATGCAAAGCTTTGGCTCGTATTCATGGTGCTCTTTTATGCAGGAGTCATTTATCTATTCGCTAAATACGGAGATTACCTCCCTGTAGCAGCGTCAGAACATGGGGCTACAATAGACTCCTTGATGAACTTTAATATGATCGTCATCACTATTGTATTCTTTGTAGTGAACACGTTACTTTTTTGGTTTTCATCTAAGTACTATTTTAGTGCAGATAGAAAGGCAAAATTCTTTGCACATGACAACCGTCTTGAGCTTGTATGGACCATCGTTCCATCTCTGGTTCTTGCAATCTTGATCATATACGGGCTCCAAACATGGAATGATATGACATCAGAATCTGGTGATGATGCATTGAGAGTGCAAGTGTATTCAAAGCAGTTTGACTGGACCGCGAGGTATTCTGGTGCAGACGAAGAATTCGGCTTGTCTTCTTACAATCTCATTACCCCTACAAACCCACTAGGGATTGTTACATCTGGCGGAATTGATGAAGTATCTGTTGGATTGGAAGAGAAAGTGCGGAAGCTTCGAGGTGAATTGTCCTACGAAAGAGGAATTCTAGCAAAAGAGAAAATAGAGTTAGAAAACCAGATTCATGAGCATGAAGAACATGCTGAAGACGATCATGAGGGCCATGATGCGAGTTGGGTCCAGTCTAACAAAGCCCGAATTGCTGAGATTGATGTGATGATGCTTTCGAGTAATGCGACTGTCTTAACTGAAGCGGCAATTGAAGCGAAAAGAGAAAAACTTTACAGATTAGAACTTCAGCTGCAACGTATTTTAGCGTTGGACAATGAGGAAGTTGGATCTGTTATGTCTTGGGAAGCAGGTAAGGATGACAAAGTAGTGCGTGAATTGCACCTTCCGGTTGGTAGAGAAGTGGAATTTATCTTTAACTCGCGTGATGTAATCCACTCAGCTTATATGCCCCACTTCCGTGCTCAAATGAACTGTGTTCCCGGAACGTCAACGCGCTTCAAAATGACTCCTACAATCACTACTGATAGCATGCGTACAATCGTAGATGATAAAGAATTCGATTTCCTTCTTCTTTGTAATAAGGTTTGCGGAGCAGCGCATTTTAATATGCAAATGAAGGTGGTTGTGGAAACAGAAGCGCAATACAAGACTTGGCTTGAACAACAAGATGCTTTTTATGTTGATGAGTCAAATAAAAATAACGAGTCTCAAGATGAAAAACCTGTTGAAGATCCAGTAACTGAACCTGTAGGGTCTGATGACCAAACAGCAGTTTTGAACTAATTGACAACAGGACTAAAGTAATAAAAGGGAAAAATGGCTGATCACGCACAAGCACATCACCACGAGGAGAGTTTCATTTCCAAGTACGTCTTCTCAATGGATCACAAGATGATCTCAAAGCAATTCCTGATCACGGCAATCGTGATGGGTGTTGTTGCTGTTATGCTTTCTATTCTTTTTCGTCTTCAATTAGGATGGCCAGGAGAATCTTTTAGTATTCTCGAAACCTTACTAGGTAAATGGGCGCCAGACGGAATACTAGATAGAAATGCTTACTTAGCTTTGGTAACCATTCATGGTACCATTATGGTGTTTTTCGTCTTGACAGGTGGATTGTCAGGTACGTTTTCCAACCTACTCATTCCGCTTCAAATTGGAGCACGTGACATGGCATCAGGTTTTCTGAATATGTTATCTTATTGGTTTTTCCTTGTTTCAAGTATAATCATGCTAGGTTCTCTCTTCGTTGAGGGAGGTGCAGCTTCAGGAGGTTGGACGGTTTATCCGCCGTTGTCAGCGTTACCGCAGGCAATGCCGGGCTCAGGCACGGGTATGACTCTTTGGTTGGTGTCAATGGTTTTGTTCGTCGCTTCTTCTCTTCTTGGAGGATTGAACTACGTAGTTACCATTATCAACCTTCGTGCAAAAGGAATGCGTATGACTAGACTTCCATTAACAATCTGGGCATTCTTGGTGACAGCAATTCTTGGGGTGCTTTCATTCCCCGTATTGGTATCAGCAGTTGTTCTTCTTTTGATGGACAGAACAGCGGGTACAGCATTCTATTTGAGCGAAATTCACATTGCTGGTGAGGCCCTTCCTGTAACTGGAGGATCACCAATCTTGTACCAACACCTTTTCTGGTTCTTAGGACACCCTGAAGTATACATTGTACTTCTTCCAGCCTTAGGTATCTCATCTGAGATCATCTCTACGAACAGTAGAAAGCCGATATTTGGTTACCGTGCAATGATTGGCTCAATCTTGGCGATCGGTTTCCTTTCGTTCATTGTTTGGGGTCACCACATGTTTGTGACAGGTATGGATCCATTCTTGGGGTCGGTATTCGTATTCACAACATTGTTAATCGCGATTCCTTCTGCGGTAAAAGCATTTAACTACATCACAACTCTTTGGAAAGGGAACATTAAGTTCACCCCAGCAATGCTCTTCTCAGTAGGACTAGTTTCTACATTCGTAACAGGGGGTCTTACGGGAATTATACTTGCAGATTCAGCGTTGGATATTAACGTTCACGATACCTATTTCGTTGTGGCTCACTTCCACATTGTAATGGGGATGTCTGCTGTTTTCGGAATGGTTGGTGGTATTTACCATTGGTTTCCAAAGATGTTCGGTAGAATGATGAGTACGAAACTTGGTTTCGCTCACTTCTGGTTGACCATCGTATGTGGATATGGGGTTTTCTTCCCAATGCACTTCGTTGGTATGGCAGGAGCTCCGCGTAGATACTATGACTTCTCTAATTTCCCATTCCTTGATTGGGTAATGGATCTTAATCCGATAATTTCAATGTTTGCGATTGTTGGTGGATTGGCTCAGCTGTTATTCCTATTCAATTTCTTCTATAGCATCTTTAGAGGGCAGGAAGCAGTTCAGAATCCATGGAGATCAAACACACTTGAGTGGACTACTCCAGTTGAGCGGATCCACGGTAACTGGCCAGGAGATCTTCCAGTAGTTCACCGCTGGCCTTATGATTATAGTAACCCAGATTACGAAGATGATTTCGTTCCGCAGACAACTCCTTTAAAAGCAGGAGAAGTAGAGCACTAGAGAACGTAAAACATACTTAGGAGTCCGTACCTTTAGAGCTGAAAGCTTATGGTACGGACTCTTTTTTTATGCCTCATTTTTGCTAGTGCAATCACCTGCTCGGGACAAAAACCGAACATAACAGATTCGCTAAGAGCTGCATTTAATCAAATGCCTTCGTTTACGGCTAATTTTAATACGCGAAATACAATAGTTACTGGTAGGCCAATTCGCACTAGAAGTGTAAAGGCTGGAATGTCTTACGGGAAACGCGTAGGTATAGGCGTCGGTTTTCACTGGCTGGAACACAACAATGTCAAACTCTATGACTCGATTGATGGAGTTGAAGAACAACGAGAGTTGCGCATGGCATACGGTACTGTTTATTTCGAATACAGTTTCGTCAGGAAAAAGAATTGGGAAATAACTCTGCCCGTGCAGTTGGGTCTTGGTATAAGTCGTGAGTTGATGCTTTCAAATGATGCTCCATTAGAAATCAATCGAGGAGGATTTTTACTCTATGAGCCAAGTATGATTGCGCAATATAACTTCTTAAGGTACTTCGGGATAGGTGGAGGTGTGGGTCTGCGAATCATGCTGGTGAACAACGGTGAGATTGATGAACAATTCACAGCACCGCTATACCAATTGCACCTCAAGATTCGATTTGGCGATATCTGGAACGACATCGCGGCTGAACGCTAGTTCTTTTGCCTAAATTTGAACTAACAATGGAAGAATTCGATTACCACGAAGAGGCTAATAACGTTGGCGATGGAGAACTAGAGAAAGTCCTCAGGCCTAGAACCTTTGATGACTTTACAGGTCAAAGACAGGTGCTAGACAATTTGAACGTCTTTGTAGCTGCTGCCAGAAAACGAGGTGAGGCGCTGGATCATGTCTTACTCCACGGACCTCCTGGACTGGGTAAAACAACCCTTGCCAATATCGTGGCGAGCGAAATGGGCGTAGAGATTAGAACTACTTCAGGGCCCGTTCTTGACAAGCCAGGTGATCTGGCAGGTCTTCTCACGAATTTAGAGGTGAATGACGTCTTGTTCATTGATGAAATCCACCGCTTGAGTCCAGTCATTGAAGAATACCTCTACTCGGCAATGGAGGACTTTCGCATTGACCTCGTAATTGATACGGGTCCCAATGCGCGAACGGTTCAGATCGATTTGAATCCGTTTACGATGATAGGCGCTACAACAAGAAGTGGATTACTCACATCGCCCCTCCGTGCACGTTTTGGAATCAATCTGCGCCTGACGTATTACGATCACAAAACATTGACTGACATTGTGGAACGCAGCGCTGGTATTTTGCGCATTCCAATTAAGCTTGAAGCTGCGGCAGAGATTGCTGGAAGAAGCAGAGGTACTCCTCGGATCGCAAATTCATTACTTCGAAGAGTGCGTGATTTCGCAGAGGTGAAGGGGAATGGTCAGATAGACCTAGAAATAACTCATTATGCGCTCAACGCCCTGAATGTAGACGCCAAGGGATTGGATGAGATGGACAACCGAATTTTAACTACCCTCATTGACAAGTTCAAAGGAGGCCCGGTAGGATTGAACACCATTGCTACGGCCGTGGGTGAAGACGCGGGAACATTGGAAGAAGTGTACGAGCCATTCTTGATTCAAGAAGGCTTTTTGATGCGTACCCCTCGTGGACGTCAAGTAACCGAACTTTCATATAAACACCTGGGGAAGACTCCTGGAGGGTCTGACCAGACTTTGTTTAATTTATGACCACGCAAGACATTGTGGCTGGGGAGCGCAGCGCCGTTATAAAGCGCTTGGCGAATAAACATGGCTTTCTGAGCTGTGGGATTTCCAAAGCAGGGTTTTTGGAGGAAGAAGCGCCACGGTTGGAAACCTGGCTCAATCAGAATATGCACGGTGAAATGGGTTACATGGAAGGCCATTTCGATAAACGGTTGGATCCTACTTTATTGGTTCCGGGGGCTAAGTCTGTTGTATCGTTAATCTATAACTACTTCACTGAAACCAAGCAAATTGATCCTGAAGCGCCAAGGCTTTCGACCTATGCCTTCGGCGAAGACTACCATTTCGTCATAAAGCGAAAGATGCGGGCTCTTTTAGATGATCTACAGTCAGAAATAGGAGAAGTAGGTGGAAGGGTATTTGTGGATTCAGCACCTGTTTTGGACAAAGCTTGGGCAGCTAAGAGTGGAGTGGGCTGGGTTGGCAAGCATAGTAACCTAATTCGTAAGCAGGAGGGAAGCTTCTTTTTCATCTCTGAACTCATCCTAGATCTAGAACTAATAGCTGATGGCCCGGCAACAGATCATTGCGGTTCTTGCACAGCATGCATTGACGCTTGTCCCACAGGTGCGATTATTAAGCCCTACGTGGTAGATGGTAGCCAATGTATATCATATTTCACTATTGAGTTAAAAGACGCCATTCCAATTGAACAGAAGGACCAGTTTGAAAACTGGATGTTCGGATGTGATATCTGCCAAGAGGTTTGTCCGTGGAACCGCTTCGCGAAGCAACACAGTGAACCCGCATTTGAGCCTAAGCAGGCCTTATTGGAAATGGCGAAACAAGACTGGTTAGAAATCACAAAAGACGTTTTCAGCGAGCTTTTCCGAGGTTCACCAGTAAAGCGCACGGGCTATGAAGGCCTTACGCGAACGATTTCATTTTTAAGTGATTAGGCGAGTGCCATTAAAAGACTCATTGATTACGTCTCCGTAAACATTCCCGAATCTTGTCAAGCACCATGTTTTGAGGTTCATCAGTTCCTCACGGTTCAAGCGTTTTATTGCTTTGGTGAGTTCTTTGGTAAACAGTTTACGATCAAAACTCACTTTCGTTAAAACTTTCTTGCAAAAATCCAACATTGTTCCAGGGTTTAGAGTGCATATCAATATACGAAACATCTCCTATCGCTTTGGGTACACATCCTTAATAGTTGTTAACAGCGAGCAGAAATTTAGGCGTTGTTTGAGGTTTTAACGGAGGAGGGAATGGGGTATTGTGTGGGTTGGAGAGAAAGTATGAACAGCGGGTGTTTTTATGCAGTGGTTTCTGAAGAAAAGGAATTAACAATGCAGATGAGCCTGTCTTTTATTGAATGATTAAATAGGTTTGCCAAGATTTAACGCGGTGCGAATTCTGTTTTAGAAGTGGACACTTCAAAAAAAAATGCACAAAAAAAAGCATATCCGTTAAGATATGCTCCTTTAATGCTAGATAGTAAATATTACTTATAATTAAGAAATCTTCACGTTGATTGCATTCAATCCTTTTTGACCTTCTTCAACGTCAAAGGATACTTTATCTCCTTCTCTGATTTCATCAGTCAAGCCATTTACATGGACAAATACATCCTTACTCCCATCGTCTGGTGTAATGAATCCGAATCCTTTAGAGTCGTTGAAAAATTTTACTGTTCCGTTAGTCATAACAATTTTTATAAATATATATGGAGCAAATGTAATGAATTCCTTGCATTGTTCATAATTACCTGCAAAAACATCCACTCGTTATTGGTTTATCGTGCTGTGTTGCGGGTTCTGCTGAGCCTTTGGAGTGGGAAAAAACTTTTTCTTTTCCTTTAATAGCCATCAAATTGCGCAGTAAAAGGCAATTTGATGGCTAAATCTGATTGTTGCGCATGGCGTAACAGATATAAACCTAGAGAGGTTAATCTCTTTCGAAATTAGAGCCATTGAATAAATCACCATTGAATTCAGCTAGATTAGTATAGGGTCGGCTCCTGAGTTTTCAGATCAGTTCTCGTGTCTGTGATCCACTTGCAATTGAAATTCCTTTTTTGCGCCTCCAACATTCCTAGCTGATTGGCCTTCTCAAATTCTTTCATCTTTTTTCCAACGAAAAAGGAGACAGGTGATTTCCAAGTGAAATTGGCATGTTTTACCCATGGTCTTTTCTTTTAAAGGCACAAAAGAAATACCACTGGCATCCTCCGAAATCGGGAAAATCAGAAATTGGCCTAGTGTACTTATTTGGTCTAATAAGGATGATCGTATCCGCGGGGATTTTTATTGCTTAATCAGTCTAAAAACAGCGTGGTGAAGCGCGTTCGATTTCACCTCAACATAGTATACTCCGCTTGCTTCATGAAGATCAATCTCCGTTGTTTGAATAACTGAGAAATAGGTTGATGAAATGAGTTGTCCGAATGAGTTCTTGACTCTGATCTCAATATCATGTTGTACTTCCTGGAGGTCAATGAAAAATGAATCCTGCATTGGATTCGGATAAAGGCGAATGTCTTGAGTGCGTGTGCTTTCTGAAACACCTACGAATTCAGGCGCAGACCACACACGTACATGACCTGCACTGGAGCCATTTCCATTATTCCAATGAGCGCCCACGGCCAACGCATCCGCCTCAGAACTGAGCGCGATGGACTGACCAGAAAAATCAGAGCCCCCTTCTCCATCAATGTCATTTCCAATTTGAGCCCAAGCATTTTCATACCAGAGGAACACACGCACATGACCTGCAACGGCATTTGTACCTGATATCCCCTCATTGCCCCTTGCTCCAACGGCTAATGTATTTCCATCAGCACTGATGCTTACAGACCATCCTGAATTATCACCGTAGGCTTCTCCATCAATGTCATTTCCTTTTTGTTCCCAAGCAGTAGAATTCCACTCGAATACGCGCACGTGGCCGGCATCTGCTCCTATGTTATCATTCATAATAGCTCCTATGGCTGCCGTGTTCCCGTCAGAACTTAAACTTAAGGAAAAACCAAATCGGTCAGAATTAGCTTCTCCAAAGAGCGCTGACCCTTTTTGAACCCAATTGGGTGCATCCCATTCGAATAGTTTTACTTGTCCGCCATTTACATTGATGCCAGAGTTCAACGGGGCACCGACCCCAATGGTATTTCCATCAGAACTTATGCTAACTGAATAGCCAAAACCATCATTTGCTGCATCTCCATTTATGCTGGGGCCTTTTTGGGTCCAATCTACTCCGTCCCATTCGTGAACACGCACCTGTCCGGCATTGGATTCTGCTTCATCCTGCTTTGATGCACCTACAATGAGGATATTCCCATCAGAACTTAAATCGATGGCGTTGCCTGATTCGCTGTAAGCGGCAGTTCCATCTATATCAGCTCCTTTTTGCAACCAGTCAGCACCGTTCCATTCGTAGACTCTGACATGTCCAGAGCCAGACCCACCATCAGAATTGCTCACCGCACCAATCGCAATGATGTTCCCATCGGAATTCATGGCAACACTAATTCCCGAACCATCATACTCAGCCTCACCATCAATGTCAATTCCTTTTTGTTGCCAGAAATCAGCATTCAGTTCATAAACTCTGGCATGGCCGTCAGATGAAAAACTTCCACTGTTGCCAGGCGCACCAATAATAATTGAACTCCCACTTTCATTCATGCTAAGTGCATGTCCGGAATTGTCAAAAGCTTCTTCACCATCAATATCACTTCCTATTTGCGTCCATTGTTGAGCGAGAAGCAATTGAAAAGGCATTAGGAGGAGGCTCAAAGTGAGGGCAATTGTTCGTGAAGTAAAGATCATGAGTCTTTTTTTGGATGTGTCAATGTACGGCAATTCCGCAGGCAAATGTCAAAGAACCAAAGTTGTTAGGGGTTGGTTGGGAGCGGGTCGAAAACAGTCCTGCTCTGCGCTGTTATTCCACCAAAAGACCTTGAGTCATTGGCTGATTCGGGCATAAAACCTTGAAAACCTCTTCAGTAAGAGGGAAAGAACCCTGCGAAACAGGGTAGATCAACTATGAAAATGAATTTACTCACTGTGATTCACCTGGGATAGACCGTGAATTTGACCAGCTAGCAGGTGAAAGTGATCTCTCACTGCTGTGACCACTGATGCTCATAATGAGGTCTTTATTCATTCCATTCAAGCATGAATGGTGCAGAAACTTCTGAATCTGGCCTTCACAGCCGTTCAAACTCAATCAACTCCCACTTCCCATCCATGGCATCAAGGTTTTCCCATGAAATAAGTCCGATGCCTTGGGCAAATTGGTAGCGGTAGATTTCACCGTTACAGGGATTCAGTGAGAAGCTGGGGCCGGAAATTGTGAAAGAGGGCAAGTTGTTATAAGAAAGGACGTTAACGTCTTCAACATTTTCTACTATGTTCTCAACACTACCTGTACCTGAGCAAAATCCATAAAATGATAATCCGGGATGTATAGGTAAGTAAAAATTTGATTTTTGAGAAGTATTTACTTGACCTTGAGAATCAAAGTCTACTCTGGTCATCCAAATTCTTCTATAGTCACATTTGTCTCCAAAGGGAGAGCCTATTTGGGCTTCGAATTCATTAAGGCTAAACTGGGCGTTCTCGAATGTACGTTCCATCTGAGTGTAGAATCCAATTTCGTTCCCATCTTCGAAAAACAACTGTGAATTAAAGACAGTAAATGTGTCTTTCTCGAGCGTAACTTGGTTTTGATAAACCCAAAACGTACCAGTCTCAAAGTAGCCAAAAGCTTTGGCGTCGTAATATGTGTTGAAATCACCGCAACCTCTGGAGTTGAAGGGGTCATGCTTGCATG
>Ga0222686_1000006_pt1 | contig 150774 bp, 137 predicted proteins | sample AntAcemetage1159_FD_181400 | JGI IMG/M metagenome (GOLD analysis project Ga0222686, IMG submission 181400) | Saline water microbial communities from Ace Lake, Antarctica - #1159 | ecosystem: Environmental > Aquatic > Non-marine Saline and Alkaline > Saline | place: Antarctica: Ace Lake...
CAGCCGTAAACAAATTTGGTGCTGTCTCCCCAATCATAAATGCATGACCCGTCATTGATCTCTGCCAGCCAATTGAAATTCACAGCCAGCGAATCTGTGCAACCGTATACAAATTTGGTGCTGTCTCCCCAATCATAAATGCATGACCCGTCATTGATTTCTGCCAGCCAATTGAAATTCACAGCCAGCGAATCTGTGCAGCCGTAAACAAATTTGGTGCTGTCACCTTGAGCATTAATGGTCATTATAGCGCTCAAAAAGCCAAAGAGGATAAGTGATTTTTTCATATCGTTCAGTACATTTCATACATGCCTTCAAAAAGAAGACGCTAAACGAAGACACTATGTGAGGCTGAAGCAAAAAAAACCGAAGATTTCTTTTCGGTCAAAATTTAACAGATTGTCTCCTCAATGATTTGCCTTGAGCAATTGAGGCATTTTCTCTTTAAATCGATTCAGTCTAGGCACAGAAACTGCTTTTACATAAGATTGATTCGGGTTCCTTCTTTCAAAATCCTGATGGTATTCTTCTGCTTTCCAAAACTTGGTCAAGGGTTCAATTTCTGTCGCAATTGGTTTATCATAAACTCCACTTTGATTGAGCAGCTCTTTCTCTTCTATGGCTATTTGCCTTTCTTCATCGTTCTGATAGAAAATAATAGACCGGTATTGCTTGCCATAATCTGGATGTTGCCCATTGACTGTGGTAGGATCCTGAGAAGCATAGAATACGCTGACCAACGTTTTAAAATCAACTTTCTCAGGGTCATAATAGACCTCTATTGCTTCTGCATGATCAGTTCTTCCGCCTCCTACTTGCTCATAGGTAGGATTCAATTGATTGCCTCCGGCATAACCAGAAATCGCTTCTTCAACGCCATAAACACTTTCGTAAACGGCTTCAACGCACCAGAAACATCCAGAAGCGAAGTAAGCTTTTTCCAATCCGCTCAAGTCTTTTTCAGGAAGAGGAATAACCTCTCTATTCACAGGTGCTGAGGAACACATCACCAAGGAAGTGCACATCAGTATGTAGATCAATGTAGCTTTCATATTGTAAATTCTTTTACCGTTAAGGTGAAGGTAACACACTCCCTATATAAAGAGTTCACAATTATATCTCAATTCGGAAAATGGATTTCCCTAATTAATTTCTGATAAAAATAATAGCGCGCAAAACAATCTTGATAGTAATACTATTATCTTTGCATTTATTACTTTCATATATGGAATCAAAGCTCTCATTTTTTGCAATACAAATCAACTCGTCTATCTTTCTCAAGAACCCTGAAACCAGTGATCTTGGAGAGAAAATACTGTCTGGTAGCGTAGAGATGATCTTTGAAATTGGCTTCGAACAGTTCAACTTCAAGAAGCTAGCAAAGAAGATAGGGTCTACAGAAGCAAGCGTTTACCGCTACTTTGAGAACAAACACAAACTCCTACTCTACTTAACCTCCTGGTACTGGGCATGGATGCAACACAAGCTCTCATTCACTCTAGCGAACATTGAGGACCCCACTGAGCGCCTGAAAAGAGCAATTGTTTTAATTACTGAGCAAATTGAAGAAGACTCCAGTTTCTCTCACATAAATGAAGTAAAACTGGACAACATTGTTATCAGCGAGTCTTCAAAAGTATACCTCATCAAGGAAGTTGATTCAGTAAATCAAAGTGGTGTATTCAGTGCCTATAAGAATTTGGTCCAGAATATTTGTGACGAAATCTACAAGATTCAGCCTGGCTATAAATATGCACACATGCTAATTTCCACGGTCATTGAAGGGGTTCACCACCAACGCTATTTCGCAGACCATTTGCCCCGTTTAACTGATATAATTGAGGGCGAAGACGCCATCACTGATTTTTACCTTCAGATGGTAATAAAAGCACTTGACTTAAAAGAAGGCCGAATCAAACAAAGTTGAAAAATATGTCTGAAAAGAATACAATTACCCCAACGCAACGCTTCTGGAAACTATTGAAACCAGATCAGAAAGACATCACCAATGTCTATGTCTATTCTATCTTCAATGGCCTCGTTTCTCTTTCGCTGCCTCTTGGAATTCAAGCAATTGTAAATTTAATTCAGGGCGGACAACTCAGCACGTCTTGGGTCATCCTTGTGAGTATTGTGGTCCTTGGAATTGCAGCTTCTGGAATTTTACAGATTTTCCAACTCCGCATCACAGAGAACCTTCAACAAAAGATATTCACGAGAGCCGCCTTTGAGTTTGCTTATAGGGTTCCTCGAATCAAGATGGAGCTCCTGCGCACACGACATGCTCCTGAGCTGATGAATCGATTTTTTGATACCGTCTCCGTTCAAAAAGGACTTTCAAAAATCTTGATTGACTTCACGGCGGCAGCCTTGCAGGTTACTTTTGGCCTTTTACTTCTTTCGTTTTACCACCCATTCTTCATTCTTTTCAGTGTAATTCTAGTTGTCTTGGTCTACCTCATCTTTATGCTCACTGCTCGAAAAGGACTAACCACAAGTCTTGAAGAATCGAAGCATAAGTACCTTATCGCTCACTGGTTAGAAGAATTAGCTAGAACGTCTGTTAGTTTTAGGTTGGCTGGAAAAACAGAGCTCCCTCTGCACAAAACAGATGGCCATTTGCAGAACTACCTATCTGCGAGAGAAAGCCACTTCAAAATCCTAATGCAGCAGTACGGAATGATGGTGGGCTTCAAAGTTCTGGTTGCTGCAGGCTTACTAGCCATTGGAGGGATTCTTGTAATGCAACAAATCATGAACATTGGTCAATTTGTTGCAGCAGAAATTATCATTCTTATCGTTATCAATTCAGTTGAAAAACTGGTTCGAAGCCTTGAAACAATTTATGACGTCCTCACCTCTTTGGAAAAAATAGGCCAGGTAACAGATCTTGAATTGGAAGACCATCAAGGCATTGATTTGTTGTCAAAATGTACCAATAACGGACTTGATGTTTGTTTAAACGAAGTGGGCTTCGGTTACCCAGAAAACAAGAAATTGACATTGGAAGGTATTTCCTTCAATCTTAAATCTGGCGAAAGTCTGATAATAACAGGACCGGGTAGTTCTGGTAAGAGTACGTTAATAAGACTAATTGCTGGGCTTCATCATGCAAATGAGGGATCAGTCTCCTTCAACGGATTCAACACAGGTAACATTGAGACCAATTCACTCAGGTCTGTCATTGGCGAATGCCTTCATTCTGACGAACTTTTTAGAGGAACAATTTTGGAAAACATCACTCTTGGAAGACCGCAAGCATCTTTTGAAAATGTCCAATGGGCCATCGAAAGCGTAGGACTTGCTAACTTTATTAGAGATCAAGACGAAGGATTCAACACTCAAATTGACCCTTCAGGAAAACGCCTACCGGGAAGAATTGCTCAGCGCCTGCTCTTGGCTCGTGCAATTGCAGACAAACCTAAATTGTTACTCCTCGAAAATCCATTCGAATTGTTGGCTGGAGATCCTGAATTGATTCATTTCTTTAGTGACAAAAAGCATGGGTGGACTATGATTTCCGTTTCATCTAACAATTATTTCGCGTCCAAATCTGATCGTATAATGCTGCTGAAAGATGGCAAAATTGACCAAGTTGGAAGCTATCAAGAAATGAAGTCGTACCTCACTCCTAATTCAGACAACAATGCTTAACATCTCAAACAATTCCATCCAAGACGAAATCAACGTGTCAAGTTTTAAATCGTTGTCTTTGGTCCAGGGAAGAAAATCTGGGAAAGTACTCATCAGACTGTTGTGGGCGATATTAATCTTTGTTGTGTGTTTTGTCTTCCTCCCTTGGACACAGAACATACGTTCCAGCGGAGCCGTTACTACATTAAAGCCCAGTCAACGCCCACAGACGATTCATTCTGTTATTGGCGGAAGAATTGAGGCTTGGTTTGTTCAAGAAGGTGACCTTGTAGGTCAAGGTGATACCATCATGTTCATTTCGGAAGTGAAAGACGAATACTTCGACCCAAACCTCTTGGATAGAACACAGGAACAATTACAGTCCAAGGAAATGGCTGTAACCTCCTACATGAGTAAAGTGCAAGCATTAGACAAGCAAATCGATGCGCTTTTCCGCACAAGTCAGATAAAAGTGAAGCAAGCGAAAAACAAACTTCAACAGGCCTATTTGAAAGTCACAAGTGATAGTATTGATTTCGAGGCAGCTAAAATTGACTTTAGAATTGCTGAAGATCAAATTGCTAGAATGGAGCAATTGTATGAGGAAGGATTGAAATCACTTACAGACCTTGAAGCGAGAAGAAATAAACTTCAAGCAGCCAAGGCGAAGATGATTAGCGCTGAAAATAAATACCTCACAAGTCAAAATGAAATCATCAATATTGAAGTTGAACAAAACTCAATCAGAGCTCAGTATCAAGATGACATTGCAAAAGCAGAGTCTGACAAATTCACGGCGCTCTCATCAATGTATGATGCAGAAGCCATTGTCACAAAATTGCAAAATCAGTTCATGAACTATTCTATTCGACTAGACATGTACTACATTACTGCGCCTCAGAATGGCTTTATAACGAAAGCGATTCAAAGCGGAATTGGAGAAACCATTAAAGAAGGTACTCCAATTGTAAGCATCATGCCTTCTGATTATGATTTAGCAGTTGAGATGTACATTGAACCAATTGACCTTCCGCTGCTTGAAAAAGGACAAATTGTGCGTATTCAATTTGATGGATGGCCTGCAATTATTTTCTCGGGATGGCCTACCACTAGTTACGGAACCTACGGCGGTGAAGTCTTCGCTATTGACAATTTCATCAGTCCAAACGGAAAATACAGAGTCCTTGTTTCCCCTGACCCGAATGACCACACGTGGCCTGATGCATTGCGTGTTGGTGCAGGAACAACGAACCTCTCAATGCTAAAAGATGTGCCAATTTGGTACGAATTATGGCGACAAATTAACGGATTCCCACCAGATTATTATAAGACATTACAAGGTGAACCAAAAGCTGTAAAGAAATGATTCATACCGTGTTGACGTCATCATGCTTGAAACAGTTTTCGCTAGTTGCCCTATTGCTTCTTTCCTTCTTTTGGGTCGAAGGACAAAGCCCAACGAAAACTGGAGAGCAACTTTCCTATGAACGCTTTTTCGAAATCGTTCAAAAGGAACATCCTGTTTCAAAACAGGCCATCCTTCGTTTGGAAGTTGGTAGTGCAGAAGTTCAAAAATCGCGTGGAGCATTTGACCCGAAAATACATGGGGATGTTGGTCAGAAATATTTCAATGGACAGCAATACTATAGTCTCATTGATGGTGGACTGAAGATCCCTACTTGGTTCGGAATTGAACTTGGTGCCGGATATGATACAAACGAAGGTGTTTTCTTAGACCCTGAGAACACAATGCCTAGCTTAGGTTTGTGGCATGCAGGCATTTCTATTCCTGTAGGACAAGGACTCTTCATTGACCAACGTAGGGCTGATTTGAGGAAGGCTCAGATCTACCAAGAAAGCACAGCCGTGGAGCAACGGGCAATGATGAATGAATTGCTCTATGAAGCAGGAAAAGCCTATTGGGAATGGTACCAAGCGTATAACCTTATTGAGGTTTACCAGAGCGTTCTTCAAACCAGCACCATTCGCTTCCAAGGAGTAAAACTATCATCTGCGTTAGGTGACCGTCCTGCTATTGACACCCTAGAAGCTGGAATCCAAGTTCAAAACAGACAGCTATTATTGGAGCAAGCCCAGTTAATGTTTAGGAATCAGACCGCACATCTACAAGTGTTCTTGTGGGCCGGCGGAAGGATTCCTCTGGAGCTTGACCCCAACACCATTCCATTTTTAGGCACTGAAACGGAATCACGTGCACCAAGCTTGACCTTGATCTCTGAAATGGCAAGCCTGATTGCGAATCATCCAGAATTGATCATTTATGACCTGAAGATTGATCAACTCGAAATTGAGCAGCGATGGAAACGTGAACAGCTCAAACCTGTTGCCAATCTAAAGTACAACTCGCTCGCAGAGAACAATGCTGATATTCAAATTCCACAACTCAACAACTACACATGGGGCATTGAAGTACAAATGCCCCTATTCCTTCGCAAGGAAAGAGCAGCGCTTGAGATGGCACGCATTAAGATCAAAGACACCTCTTTTAGCATGGACATAAAAAGAGCTTCTTTGATTTCTAAAGCGCAGATGGCCATGAATGATTGGAACACAAACTTATCACTGATCACGCTTTACACTCAGACCGTTCTAGACTATCAGAATCTACTTTTAGGTGAAAGAAGAATGTTTAACGCTGGAGAGAGCTCCCTCTTTCTTATTAACTCCAGAGAGATGAGCTATATCTCAGCTCAAATCAAACTGATTGAACTACAAATTAAAGCTGAAAAAGCAGCGCTTCAAGTTCAATATGCAGCAGGGGTTTTGTGGGAGAAGGAATAATTAGCTCTTTCTGCTCGTTAAAGTTTTTTAACCTGAACAGGCTTGGATGGCGGGGAATTCAATGCTGAGCCGTAAACCTCAAAAATGAATCAAAGTGTACCTCATTTGAGATGCTCTCTGCCACTTTTACTCCTTCTTCAGGTCTTACTATTTTCAAATAATTCGATTTAACTCCTAAATAGCTCATTCCCCAAGCTTATTGACAATCTCATCCATCGTTTCTCTAGCAGACACACCAATACCTTGACAAATCCAAATGTTTTCACCCGACTCACAATGTATGAGTTTAACATTGACAGTTTCTCGTCCCTCAAAGCATCCGTAGTCCACGAATACATAGCCCTCAGCAGCAATCATACATCCCGCCTCTAGAACAGCATTTTCCTTGGTAATACCGCTCATGCTGAACTTGATCTCACCTAGTGTTTGATCTATAAATTTTCTATCAACCACATTGTAAGTGCCTAGCAGTTGATTTTCAGCAAATAGAGCAAAGTCATCACCACTAACAGCTTCTCCAGTGCAATCTTCACCTGCTTTAGGAATGACAGCAACTGTTTTGACTTCATGGTTAGCGTTCGTCTTACGGAAGGTTACGCCTCCCCCTTCAAAAGCACGAGGACTGAGAGAGCCTTTTACTACCCCTTGCTCATCTGAGTTATCATCGTCATTGGAGATAATTATTGTGTTTCTCGCTTGTCCATTTTCAAAAGCAAAGCTTTGACTCCAGCTATTTCCGTAATCTCCGTATTGTTCAGACAGTCGTATAAGTGGCTTGACCTCTGACTGATTATAGTTCCGTGGTATTAAGAGATCGTATTGCACAGTGACCATTTCTCCCTTTGGTAAAGCACCTAATAAAATGGATTGGTTATCAGACAGACATGCAACACCTTGCGGCAAGTTCAATTCGACCTTAACATCAGAGGCATCTCCTCTCCCTGTATTTTGGACAAGTACATCAAACTTTATTGGTGTTAGTGGACTCCAGCGAGGGTGAGATGAAGAGAAATCCACAACCTCGATGTTCGGGAATCTGAATGATTTAGTAGGTATTTCCAAAGAGAAGGGTGCTGGGGAAAAACCGCGAGGTTCAATTACTTCAACTATGATTTTTACAAAACCATCTTCAGTCGTTCTATCGGTAGTTAATGGTAGTTCACAAAATTGACTCTTCCCTACTTTAATAATTGGTAAATCTGTAGTCTTGGCAATGTCAATTCCATTTGTTTGACCCTCAAGTGTAACTTTTGCTTGCAAAGCCAAAGCATCACCATCCCCCGTATTTGACAGTTCAAAGGCAATCACTTTTTCATCCATTCCTCCGATGGATCTGCCTCCAATCAATTTAATTGAGCCTGGTATAAAAGACAAGATAGGTAGAGCAGAGGTTTGTGTTGTTTTACTAAAATCTAATTTTATTCTCAACCCTCTAGGGACATCACATTGTCCGTTACCATTTTGACCCCACGCCACAACGGTTCCATCTTCCTTTAAGGCTAGGGAATGGTAACTGCCTGCATCTAAAGAAACAGCTCTCAACCCTCTTGGCACATCACACTGTCCGTTATTATTATACCCCCACGCAACAACGGTCCCATCTTCTTTCAGGGCTAATGAATGGGCATATCCTGCACTGACAGAAACAGCTTTCAACCCTCTAGGGACATCACATTGCCCATCACCATTGTGACCCCACGCAACAACGGTCCCATCTTCTTTAAGAGCTAATGAATAGGCATGCCCTGCACTCATAGAAACAGCCTTCAATCCATAAGGGACGTCACATTGTCCGTTACCATTGCGACCCCATGCAACAACGGTTCCATCTTCCTTTAAGGCTAGGGAATGGTGACTGCCTGCATCCAAAGAAACAGCTCTCAACCCTCTTGGCACATCACACTGTCCGTTACCATTATAACCCCACGCAACAACAGCTCCATCTTCTTTTAGGGCCAATGAATGGTCATATCCTGCACTCACAGAAATAGCCTTGAATCCATAAGGGACATCACATTGCACATTACCATTACGGCCCCAGGCAACAACAGTTCCGTCTTCCTTTAAGGCTAGTGAATGGTAATTGCCAGCACCCAAAGAAATAGCTCTCAACCCTCTTGGCACATCACACTGTCCGTTATTATTATACCCCCACGCAACAACAGCTCCATCTTCTTTTAGGGCTAGTGAGTGGGAACTACCTGCACTTTGAGACTCAATACCAGTGCCATTTTGACCCAGAGCGCTAAAGCTGATCAAGCAGAGTGTGAAACAAAAAAACGTGGTAATAAGGTGCTTTTTCAGAGCCCCAACCTTATCAGAGAGATGCTTCGATGTCCTCATTTTCGAAGATTGTGCTGTTACGAAATTTAAATTTGAGTTGTAACCCGCCAATTTTATTATGTATCAAGTTCGACAACAATTTACGGGTAATAATCAAAACAGCAATAACACACAAAACAAACTTGGCTTGCTTACAATTGTATGAACAAATCCAGAAAATGGATATACATCTCCAGAATATCTGAATATGGAACTGAGGATAAAGATAAAAAAGGAAATGCAGGAAATCAGAGAATTTCGTTGCACATTGTTACCCGTAGTGAACAAAATATCAACCTTATCGGCACAATGCACACAAGCCAAATCCGTTAACTGGTGAGGCTTGTGCAAGAAATTGCGCTTTGGACCCAAATAACCGACATCCAGTTACACTTCTGAATCCCCACTAAAACTTCCACCAGTTCGAGTCTATTGGGCTTTTTTTGTTCGGAATTCATGAACTACACCCGTGTGGTTAAACGTCTTTACTCCGCCTTGCTTCTTATTTTCTTTTAACTGCTCGTTGAAAAGCTTATTTCGGTCTTCTGCCAGCACGTTAGCTTTCTTCTTTTCACGAAGAGCGAAAAAGCTAACCACCAAAGCTGCTAGAGAAATACAAAAACTCACCAAAATTGTCCACTCGCTTATATCCATAGCTCGAAGATATCAAGAATTGGAGCTTTAGCTTCCCTTCAGCCTAGGGGTGCTGGCAACTGCTGGCTTTAGAATTTTGGCATCGTTGTTCTGGAGCACAACTTTCAACTCTAAGACAGATCAATTGCGATCAGTTATTAGATGCTCCTTCTAGTCAAAAACGATCGATAATGGCAGTTGCTTCAGGGCACCCCAAAGAGGGGGTTGTGTCTTGTTTTCAATGAGCGCAAAAGTATAATACCCATTTTCAATGACGGTGCCAATTCAATTTCGAATAAGGCCTGTTAACAGCGGATAACCATCGTTGCTTTTTCGTTGCAGATGCGGAGATCATGATCGGCTCCTCAGAAGTTCAGCGAACCTTCAATGTCAAAATTGACTAGCAACCTGCTTCGCTAATTGAGTTCAGAACACTCATGTCTGCACTGGGCCAAAACAGTTCGTCTATTTAAAATTATTGGGCATAAAAAAACCTTCCAGTGATGGAAGGTTTTTTTCGTAGCCCGTAGGGGATTTGAACCCCTGCTACCAGGATGAAAACCTGGCGTCCTAACCCCTAGACGAACGGGCCATTTAATTGGAGTGCAAATATAGTAAGCCTGCTAATATCTACAAGAAGATTTTTTAAATTTATTCAATAATATCGTCCTCACTGCTAAATTTAAAGCCCAAACGCTTGCCAGTAGCCACTTTCAGGTGACTACTCATTGCTTCAATTTGCCCTACTGTTACCTGTTGAACGGCCTTATAAGGGGGTGCATAGAGGTCAAACCCGAGTGTATATATGATTGCGGAGTGCACTATTTCCTTTAAAGTGTCTCTTGAAATGATTCCATTGACGAAATCATTGAACAAATAGCCAAGCTGTCGTTTTCCCTGAACCTTGAAGTGATTCTCCCTGTTCACAAAGAGCCTACCAATCATGTAACCAGAGTCTTGCATGCGCTGGAACTTAAATGAATCAGCTAAGAAGTTGTAGATATTGATCACTCCAACGTAACCGTTTAGTTCATTCTCCTCCAAATAGCTCGTTTTCCAAACGCTGCTTGACTTGTCAAACTGAAAGACGTTTGTGTGCATATAAAAAATCAGAACGTCTCCCGCAATCTTCACTTCAGCCTCATAATCACCTTTGTCTTTGAAGTAAAACTGAACGCGGTCATCTGAATGACCAAATGCATCCTGAACCTCCTCAACAACTTCGTTCAAAACTGATTTTAACTCCGAAAAAACTTCTTTGGTACGTGCATACACATCTTGTTTAACCACTGCACGCTCAGTGATCAACTTCATCATCAAATCTGTTCCGTCTTTGCTCATATTAATAGGCTTTAGCAAACAATACACGTTGAATTGAAGGATTGCCTGTTAAAACACATTTTCCGTCTTCCTTCACTGAATTTAAGGGAATACAACGTATCGTAGCCTTCGTTAAATCTTTGATCTTGTTTTCTGTTTCAGCTGTACCGTCCCAGTGCGCCTCAATGAAACCTCCTTTGTTATCTAAGATCTCTTTAAATTCATCCCAAGTATCAACTTTTGTAATGTGGTTCGAACGAAAATCTTTTGCGCTATTGAGCAGGTTGTCTTGAATATCAACCATAAGTTTCTGGATGTAAGCCGAAGCTTCTTCCATTTTCACCAAAGTCTTCTCTCCAGTATCTCTTCGCGCAATCTCTACGGTTCCGTTCTCCATGTCACGCGGCCCAATGGCTACACGCGCAGGAACACCTTTCAATTCATATTGAGCAAATTTCCAACCTGAACGCCTAGAATCGTCATCATCAAATTTAACCGTCACTCCATTTGCCTTCAAATCATTGATGAATGGCACGCACTTTTCATGGATGGCTTGAAGTTGCTCATCCCCTTTATAAATAGGCACAATAACACACTGTAGAGGTGCCAATTTTGGAGGAATGACTAACCCTTTATCGTCAGAGTGAGTCATTATTAAGGCGCCCATCAATCGGGTTGAAACGCCCCAAGAACTCGCCCAAACATATTCTTGATTCCCTTCTTTTGTTTGGAATTTAACATCAAATGCTTTCGCAAAGTTTTGTCCCAAAAAGTGAGACGTACCAGCTTGTAGTGCTTTTCCGTCTTGCATTAGAGACTCAATACAGTACGTATCGTCTGCTCCTGCAAATCGTTCAGATTCAGTTTTCACGCCCTTGATTACCGGCATGGCCATCCATCCTTCGGCAAAATCTGCATATACGTCCAGCATCGTTTTTGCCTCGTCAACTGCTTCAATCTTCGTTGCATGAGCAGTATGCCCCTCTTGCCAGAGAAATTCAGCCGTTCGAAGGAAAAAGCGTGTTCGCATCTCCCAACGCACCACATTTGCCCACTGATTGATCAGAATTGGCAAGTCTCTATAAGACTGAACCCATCCGCGGTAGGTATTCCAAATAATGGTTTCTGAAGTAGGACGAATGATTAGTTCTTCTTCCAACTTCGCATCAGGATCAACAATCACCTCTCCTGTCTCAGGATCGTTTTTCAGTCTATAATGCGTCACTACAGCGCACTCCTTCGCGAAACCTTCAACGTGGGCCGCCTCCTTACTCATGTAAGACTTGGGAATGAATAGAGGGAAATACGCATTTTGATGTCCTGTCTCCTTGAACTTCTTGTCAAGGACTTCTTTCATGTTCTCCCAGATTGCATAACCATAAGGCTTGATCACCATACATCCTTTTACATCTGAATGCTGGGCCAAGTCTGCTTGGACAACTAACTCGTTGTACCACTTGGAGTAATCTTCTGAGCGTGCTGTTAGCTTCGCCATTCTTGGTATAATTGTTGTTAATTATTGAGTGTGCAAAGTAACAAATTATTACCTTGATAGTGATAATACATCGCTTGAACGGTTAAAAATTGAGGGCAACACTATGAAACGTACAATCACATATTTAACATGGGTTTTCGCAGCGGCGATTGTATTCAGCTCATGCAGTTCACGCAAATACGCTACAGCTCAGCTTTATGAAGATGATGACATCTATTATACAGCTGGTGACATTTATATTTCTGAGGCGGAAGCTGACCAATTCACAGACTATGTTAATGAAAGTGCTTCAAATGCGTCTCAAAACGCGAACAACAACAATACGGACGATTACTACAATGACGATTATTACAACGAAGACCGAGGTCAAGTAGTCAACAACTACCACGGATACAATCAAGGTTATGGTTTTTACAACCCAGGTAGGGTCTTCAATCCTGGCTGGAACGCTGGATTCAACTCTTGGGGTGGAGGACATCTAGGCTTCAATAGCTTCTATCCATTTGGAGGTGGCTACATCTATGGTTACAATGCTTGGGGACGTCCTATTTATGATCCTTTCTTCAGCCCTTGGAATAGTTTTGGTTTCGGTGGAAACTGCTTTAACTCTCATGGCGGTTGGAACAATGGTTGGAATAACGGCTGGAACAATGGCTGGGCTAACAATGACTCTTATGCAAATAACAACTTCCATTACACCCCTAGACCTTCCTTACAGTCAAATTCTTCTGTAAACAGCAACTATACAGCTGGCACAGTATACAACCCCGCGCTCGTTCCAATTCGAAAGCCTGTGCAAACGGCTACAAGACCTGGGCTCACCCAGGAAAGTCAAGTGAGCAGAGACAGCAAGCGCCCTATGCGCCCTGCTTCTGAATCACGCTATGGAAATACCACACAGACGAGACCTAATTCCTCAAATCAGACTACCACTAGACCGAACAGTGGAAGCAATGGAAACAACGGGGGAACTAGACCTGCAAGACCATCCAGTGGCAACAGCGGAACTCGTCCGTCTAGACCGTCTAGTGGGAATAATGGCAACAGCGGAACTCGCCCGTCTAGACCATCTAGTGGGAATAGTGGAACTAGACCATCTCGCCCATCTAGTAGGAATAGCGGAACACGCCCGTCTTCGCCCAGCAGGAGCTCAGGTTCTAAATCAGGAAGCAAAAGTTCAACGCGTAAAAGGTAAGCACTATGACATTGATTAAATCAATTCTTTTGGCAGTGGGTATGTCGCTGTCAGTATTCACCGTGCTTGCTCAAAACGAAGCAGATGTGCTTCGTTACAGTTTCCAAGAACACGTTGGAACAGCGCGATACGCCGGAATGGGCGGGGCATTTAGCGCAATTGGTGGAGACCTTTCATCCATCTCAAACAACCCTGCTGGAATAGCCGTGTACCGAAGAGGTGACTTTGGTCTTACCACTGCAGTAAGTGCAAATCAGACATCAAGCCTCTATCAGAATAATAGAGAAAATGCAACTGACAATCGTTTTCACTTACCTAACATAGGTGTGGTTGGCGTTTACGAATCAAATGCACCTGGTTGGGAGTTTGTGAATGTAGGTGTTGCCTACAATAAGTTTCGAAACTTTGGTCAACGCGTCAGCATTGAGGGTGACGAAATGAATACTTCATTGTTGAATGTCTTTTTGAATCAAGCGAATGGAGTCAATTTCGATGAATTGAGTGATGATTTTCCCTTTGGAGCAGGATTAGCATGGAACACCTTTCTTCTAGACACACTTAACAGTGCTAATCCAGATCAGTTTATTAGTGCAATCCCAGGGGGGCAGGTTACTCAAAACATGAACATTGAAACCAATGGACACTTTGGAGAAACGGCCCTTACACTTGGCGCTAACTACAAAAATGAACTCTACATTGGAGCAACCATTGGGTTTGCTACACTCAGGTATCAACGAACCATGCGTTACACGGAATCAAACCTTGATCCTACCTTGCCTCTTAGCAGCTTCACGATGACTGATGTCCTTGACGTCAGTGGAAATGGAGTCAACATCAAACTTGGCGTAATTTATCGGGCTTCTGAATGGTTGCGAGTAAGCGCAGCTTGGCACAGTCCAACTGCACTTAGTTTATCAGACACTTGGGAAACAGCTATCATCTCAGATTTTAAAACTGACGGCAACTATGAGGATATCGCATTAGGCGGATATGATTACAACATTCGAACTGCCGGAAGATACATCGTTGGAGCGGCCTTTATTTTAGGAAAACGAGGAATCGTGAGTGCTGATTATGAATTCATAGACTACGGACGCGGAAAGCTCAGCGCTTCAAACCTCATTAATGACGGTTATGATTTCTCAGTTGAAAACGCAGCGGTTAGAAATGTACTTAGAGCAACACACAATGTTCGCATTGGTGCTGAATGGCGTCTGCTTCCTAAACTTAGAATACGGGGAGGTTACGGCCTTCAGCAAAACCCATATGCAGATGGGGCTACCACATTTAGCTCAGATGCACTTACCTATTCAGGGGGGATTGGCTACAGAGGAAAGAAATTCTATGCTGAAGCAGCCTACCAGCAGCGTAATGTCATAGATGAATACTACCTCTATGATCCTTCTGTGATTTCAGCAGCACAATTAGATCAACAGAAAGGGGAGTTCATATTCACTTTTGGCTTGCGCTACTAAAGAAAATCATGGGCATAAAAAAAAGGGCGCTTGCCCTTTTTTTTATTTCTTCAATTTCTTTAATTCCTTTGCGATCAATGCTTCCATCTTCTCTCGCTCTTCATCAGCTAGTTCCTTATCAACAAGGATACGTCCGCTGTGCTCATCAACGATGATTTTCTTTCGCGCAGCAACATCTAATTGCTTTTGTGGTGGAATCTTGATGTAAGAACCGGCAGAAGCTTCACGCTCAATTGGCACAACAGCCAATCCGTTTTTTGCTGCACCCCTGATACGGTCATATGCAATCACTAAACGCTTTTCAATCTTGTCTTTCATTATGAGTGACTTCTCAACTAGAATTTGTTCTTCAAGTTTCGTCTCATTCACAATCTCATCAAGCTCACCCTTCTTCGCTGTAAGGTCTTCTTCTCTATCAGTAAGACGTCCTTGACTAGCATCAATCAATTCTTGCTTTGCAGATTTCTGCGCCCCAAATTCCTTGATTTTCTTTTCGCTCAATTGCATTTCCAAACCTTGGAACTCAATCTCCTTACTTAAAGAGTCAAACTCTCTGTTATTTCTAACATTGCTTTGTTGCTCTTCGTACTTTTTAATGAGTCCTTTACTTTCCTCAATAGAGTTTTTCTTGTCAGAAATAGCCTTATCGATTTCTCCTAGTTCATCATTAAGTCTGCCAACGCGTGTGCGCAACCCTTCGATCTCATCTTCTAAGTCTTCTACTTCTAAAGGAAGCTCTCCTCTGATTACACGAATCTTATCAATCTTAGAATCAATCGTTTGGAGTGCATATAAAGCGCGTAGTTTATCTTCTGGAGTAACCGCTTTTTTCGCCATAATCAATAATATTTAACCGGGTTGGTGTTGGTCTTGCTCAAATGAACGGCAAAGGTAGCAAATTTCTCATTCAGAATGCGCTGAATCCACTCAATGGTGCGATGTTCACTTTCCCAGTGTCCAATATCTGCTATCACAATGTCATTTTCTGCATCAAAGAATTCATGGTATTTCACGTCTGAAGTAATGAACACATCTGCCCCACTTCGTTTCGCTGCATTTAAGAGAAAGAAACCCGAACCTCCACACACAGCAATTCTTTTAATTTTTGAAGCCATAAAGTTCGTATGCTTGACCATTGATACGTCTAAAACTTCCTTCACTTTGTCGAAAAAATCGAAGGGTGATATTTCATTTTCAAGTTCACCTACCATTCCACTTCCCACCTTGCTGTGGTCTGTATCTAGAACGAAGACATCAACAGCAACTTCCTCGTAAGGGTGCGCCTCGTTTAAAGCAGCTAAGATTTTACCTTTCTTCCACGCTTCAAAAACCACCTCTAACTTCACTTCATTTTCAAGGTGCCGCTCATTTACTGTCCCTACAAAAGGAGTTGTTCCTTCACCTGGTTTAAAAGTACCTTCGCCCACTGAAGAAAAACTACATTCAGAATAATCGCCAATTTTCCCTGCTCCAGCTTCAAAAAGCGCAGACTGTACCTGGCCAACTTGCATCTTCGGAACAAAAGTCACCAACTTATAAATTAAATCAGACTTGGGCTGTAAAATGCGTGTATTTTGAATGCCCAGCAATTCACAGAGGTAATGGTTCACGCCATTGTGAACGTTATCGAAATTGGTATGGATGGCATACAGAGCTATGTCATTCTTGATCGCTAACATCACAGCTCTCTCAACGTAAGTCTTTCCATTAAAGCGTTTTAACCCTGCAAAAACAATGGGATGGTGCGCAATAACCATGTTGCAGTTGGAATCAATTGCTTCCTGAATAACGGCCTCTGTGCAATCAAGCGCTACCAAAGCAGCTGTAATTTCTTGGTCTGGACTTCCTACAATCAAGCCCGAATTGTCATACTTTTCTTGCAGAGAAAGTGGAGCAATTCGTTCCAACTCGTTTGTTATCTGTTTCAGCTTCATTTCCTTTGTACTTTACACCAAAGTTAACAATGCAACTCTTTAGAAAGCTCTTATTCCCATTTTCTTGGATCTACCAATGTGTGGTTTGGTTCAGAAACCTTCTTTATGACCGCGGATTCTTTGCGAGTCAAAAAGGAGCATTGCCCACTATTGTTGTTGGCAACGTGCATGTTGGCGGCACAGGAAAAACGCCTCATACACTTTGGTTGGCAAATAAGTTAACCGCTCAATTTAATCTAGCCATCCTGAGCAGAGGTTATGGACGAAAAACGAAAGGTTATTTAGAGTGGGAGTCTGGCATGACCGCTAATGAATTTGGAGATGAGCCCTGTCAATATGCATACGCACTTCCATCTATCAGGGTTGTTGTGTGCGAAGACCGTATTTCTGGGATATCGCGCATTGCTGAAACGGGTCCTGAGCAAATTGTTCTCTTGGATGATGCCCTGCAACACCGCAAACTTGAAGGCAATGTCAACATCGTACTCATGCGTGAAGATGAACTTCCCCAAGACTCTAGTTATTTACCTTCAGGAAACCTTCGTGATCATTTATGTCGCTTGAAACAGGCTGACGTTGTAATTGTCACTGGAGCAAGAACGCATTGGTCAAATAATCAACTCGCACAATTAAAGCTGACACTTAATTTACCTGCATCGTGCATTATGAGTTCCAGTATGATTAAATACGGAGCACTCAAGGCTGCAACACAAGAAGCAGTTGAATTTCCTGAAAATGCCATCGCAGTCACTGGAATTGCTAATCCATCTCCTTTTCTCAAGCATCTCGCTGAGAAAACCAAGATCATCCAACACTTTAACTACCCAGACCACCATGCGTTCACCACTCACGACTGGGAGAAGTGGATTAAAGCTTCTGAGATGAATCAAAATGCTCCTGTAATAACGACTGAAAAGGATTTTATGCGCTTGATCTCAAGTAACCATCACAAAAAATTAACTGTCTTGTACAACCCAATTGAGGTTACCCCTTCAAATGCAGCGCTGATCATCACGCTTATTGAAGAGCGCATTCCCCCAAAAAAGTGAGAAAAAAGCAGCCGAGGTGGTAAAGTTTGCAAAGGAGAGCGGGTTGTCTAACACTATGTTAGGTATTTTAAAGATATTTGTTGTTCAGTAAGAAGATGAAACTATGTATTTAAAAGTTGTTGCCCTCATTTCCATCATTGGCCTAGCAGCCTGCGGAAGCATGTCTAACGAAAAAGGAATATCGGGGAAAGTTGATGGTGCAGAAGGAGAATCAATTTACCTCATGCGCTTTGTAAATAATCGCCCTATTGCAACTGACTCAGCTGTTATAGGAGAGAATGGTCAATTTAGCATTCTACCAGGAGAGGCGATGGATTTCAACTTTTATCAGCTTATGATTGATAAAGAACGCGCCATGATTCTCATTACAGATTCAACTGAATCAGTAAATGTAGAAACGTCATCAGAAAATTTTGGAGAAAATGCGCTTGTCAAAGGATCCTCTAATACTCAATCACTTCTCACTTTCTACAATGACCTTCGTCCTTTAGTTGAGCAAATTCAAGAGCTTAGAGCGATTACAAGTGACGGCTCAATGGCACAAGAAGAAAAGTCTCAAGCTTTCTCTCAATTGGTTGATCTGAATAACGAAAAGCGAGAGAAGTGTTTAACTTTCATTGATCAAAACGCTTCTTCACCGGCCACCTTGGCAGCGTTGTCAGAACTGAACATCAAACAAGATTTAGCGACCTATAAAAAAGTAAGAGAAGGACTGAAAGAAAGCTTTGGACATTCTCTTTACTATAAAATGGTCAATCAACAGATTGAAGATTCAGAACGAAAAGCAAAACTTCCTAATGGAGGACAGCAAGCTAAGGCCACTAAAAACTCAGCCTACACAGCCGGAATGGAGGCTCCCGAAATCACAATGAATGATCTGAACGGAAAGGAACGCAAGTTGAGTGATCTTCGTGGAAAGATCGTACTGATTGACTTTTGGGCCTCTTGGTGCGGCCCTTGCAGGAGAGAGAATCCCAATGTGGTAAAAGAGTACAACAACTTTCATGATGATGGTTTTGAAATTTTTTCTGTTTCACTTGACAGTGACGCTGCAAAATGGGCTGCGGCCGTTGAGAAAGATGGTTTGATTTGGGATGATCACGTAAGTGACCTGGCTGGTTGGAAAAATGCCGCAGCTAAAAATTACGGTATACAGAGCATCCCGCATACCATTCTTGTTGGACGTGACGGGAAAATCATTGCCACGCATTTAAGAGGAGCTGCTCTTCAGAGCAAACTCAATGAACTTTTCGCCGAATAAGCTACGCTACTTATATTGAATGAACGATTTGAGCGCTCAACTTTCTTCTGGAAAAAAAATCTATTTCGCATCAGATCTGCATCTGGGCGTTCCTGATCATGAAAGTAGTCTGAAGCGAGAGAAAGCATTTGTTGCTTTTCTAAACGCAGCAGCAAAAGACGCGCAGGAAATCTTCATTGTGGGTGACCTTTTTGACTTCTGGTTTGAATACAAAAAAGCGGTCCCTCGTGGGTTTGTGCGTATTCTAGGTAAACTAGCTGAGCTTTCAGACGCAGGCATCTTGATACATCTTTTCACAGGCAATCACGACATGTGGATGTTTGATTACCTTCCTAAAGAACTAGGTGCACAACTTCACAAAGCACCTATTCAACGTGAATGGAACGGACACACGTTTTACATTGGCCATGGAGATGGATTAGGCCCTGGTGATCGCGGATATAAAATAATTAAGAGGGTCTTTAACAACTCACTTTGTCAGTGGTTGTTCGCACGTTTGCATCCAAACCTAGGAATTGGGATCGCTAATTATTGGTCCAGAAAAAGTCGCAAATCGAGTGGTGACCATGACGAGAAATTTCTAGGAGACGATGAATGGCTTCTGCACTATTGCAAGGAGGTATTGGAAACGGCTCATTATGACCACTTCGTTTTTGGTCACCGGCATCTGCCATTGGATTTAAAAGTGGGAGAAAGTAGCCAATACGTGAATCTAGGTGACTGGATTAGCTACTTCACCTATGGCGTTTTTGATGGAACATCACTGGAACTCAAAGAATACCCTAAACCTTAGTGCGGTGAATGAGGTCTACCAATCTGCTTGAGTAGCCTACCTCATTGTCATACCACCCTACAATCTTCACCATCTTCCCGATCACAGAAGTCAATAAACCATCTACAATGCATGAATGTGAATTGCCTATGATATCACTTGAAACAATAGGGTCTTCAGTATACTCCAACACCCCTTTGTACCTAACTTCAGAAGCATCTTTGAACAATTGATTCAATTCTTCAACACTCACAGGGTCCTTAACAATACACGTGATATCTGTTAAAGAACCGTCAGGTACGGGAACGCGTATTCCACACCCTCCCATTACCGTACTCAAATCTGGGAAAATCTTTGTGAGTGCTTTTGCTGCGCCTGTTGAAGTTGGCACTATGGAGAGTGCTGCTGCCCTGCCCCTTCTTAGATCTCGGTGTGGCGCATCTTGAATATGTTGATCAGTTGTGTATGAGTGGACCGTTGTAATGTAACAGGACTCAATAATGCATGTCTCATGAAGAAGCTGAACCATAGGCGCAGCACTGTTGGTTGTGCAGGAAGCATTTGAAACAATCTGCTCGTCACCTTGAAGTACTTCATCATTAACACCAATAACAATGGTTTTGATGTCATCATCCTCTGGCGGCGCACTAAGAATCACTTTTTTCGCACCTGCAAGAATGTGTTTTGACGCCAAAGCAGTGGTCTTAAATTTACCCGTACATTCGATCACAAGGTCCACTCCTATATCACCCCAAGGACAATCAGCCGGATCTGCGTTATTGAATACACGCATACTTTGTCTACCAATATTGATGCAATCATCATCCTGATTAATTACACCTCTATAAGTTCTGTGAACGGAATCGTATTTCAACAAATGCATGAGTGCTGAAGGATCATGGAGATCATTTATTGCAACGAGGTCAACGCCCTCATCTTCGGCCAAAAGTCTCGTCAGGACTCTGCCTATTCTGCCAAATCCATTTATTGCTACACGCAGGTTTTTCATACTTTAAAATCTTTCCCTAAAGTAAAAAAGCCAGCTCTAATAGAGCTGGCTTTTTTCACAGAAGTCCTTAAGCTATTATTTCATCACTACGAATCGAGCTACTTCGCTACGGCTTCCCATGTCTACACTTAGCACATAGTTTCCATTGCCTAGGTCTGCAGTATTAATTTGAAGGATGTGCGTTCCGGTAGCCAATTGGTTATGGTTGATTGTCTTTGCAAGTTGGCCTTTGATGTTGTAGATGTTAATGTTCACATCTCCAGCAGCGGCAAGGCTCAATTTGATTTGAGCAAGCCCGCTCGTCACAGGGTTTGGATAAACCAATAAACCAAGACCGTCTCCGTCCAAATCATCATTTTCTTCAACAGTTACAAACTCAGAATCACCATTACTCCAGATCCCACGTCCGTGTGAACCTGCATAAAGGCGGCCATTGTTAGAAGGGTAGCTCCAACGAGTCCCACTTCTCCATTGCTGCTTCATGTCAAACACCGGCGCTGCGAACTCATCAAACTGAGTCATCATTCCTTCGTTTGAGATCGTCCAATCGTCTCCATTGTTGTCAGTTCTCCAAACACCATACTCAGTACCCAAGAGGATAGTAGATCCTGTTTCATCTGTTACATCAATAACGGCGTCATAGATTGGCATGTTTGACAATTCACCCATGTTTAACCAGATACTTTCCCATTCAATATCTCCAGGGCTATCAAGCGCGTTGAATGTCTCACGTACTTTTCCTTCGGAAGAGTTCCCGTATCCACCAAACGTAATGACCACGTGAGCTGGATCGTTAGGATCAACGGCAATACCTGTAAGGGCACTGTTTCCACTTTCGATCTCAACATACTCAAGAATATCAATGGTTCCATCACCGTCAGGGATGCCATCACCGTCAAAATCTGCTGTAGCCTCGCCCGTGATATTGTTCAAAGTATCAACCGCTTGTTCGTCTGTCCAAAGACCACTCAAACCTGAAAGTCTATATAGTCTGTTGTTCCACCCACCAATGTACATCACATCACCAGCTGCTTCATGGTCTCCCACTGCATATTCAATTGCATGTGTGCCACCACCAGTTGGGGCATTACAAAGCCTCCACCAGTTTGGCTGCGTATTGAAGTTGGTTCCATCACGCGTCATCCAAACACCTTCACCACCAGTGAATCCTATTGTAGTCATTGATGTGTAACGATCTTGAATCTTCAATTGCTCTCTCACTTCATACAATGTATCTGCTTCGTAGAAGTATTGAGTTGTACAATCAATTATTTCTTCAAACACTGTTTGTTCAGTGTAAGTTGTGTCAAAACCAATTGTGATGCAAATTGTAGAATCAAGCGGCTCGAAATAGAAGCATGAATCAACAGGGTTGATTGCATCAATTACTGTTTCCGTTCCTAATTCAACAAAAGTCGTATCACAAGTAATGATTGTTTCAGTAAGGTCCTGCGGATCTAACCAGAAGTACAATACGTCTTCGGTCAGCGGCTCATCAAGGGTTACTGCTGGACGAACAAGTTCATCCCAATATCTAAGCGTATCAATTGAAATTCCGTTCTCACCGTCAGTATTGTCTCCTAAAGTCCATTCGAAAGGAAGGTTCTGAGCAGCTGTTTCCATTTGGAAAGTAGAATCAGTTACTGTTTCAGTGTAAGGATTTACAAGGAGAATGGATTGGCGGCTTCTGTCATCTTCTGTATCTTCATACAAACGCATACATGTATAGAATGATCCTATTTCACCATCATCACCCACAGCGTCAATTAAATCAGCATCATAGAACTGTCCTCCAGCCCCATCTTCACTAAATCTATACAACACTCCGTATTGAGAAGTAGTGAAAACAATTCCTGTTACAGCGTCTGTCACTTGAGAAATAGCACAATCAAATCCATCTCCACCACTGATCTGAAATGAGCTCAAATCTGATGGGAATGTTCCATCATTTGGAATAAGTTGTGTTCCGTTGTCTTGCGTACCGCCTGAAACAGAAGCTCCCGGAGAATATGCAATTCCGTAATACTGTGTTACGTTGTACCCAAAGTTGCACTCAATGTACGTTTCTCCATCATTTTCAGAACGGTAGATACCTCCATCATTTGTCACCCACATTACACCTGCTGGCGAAAACACAACTTCGTGAATATCAACGTGCATATCGATGTCTAGTCCTTCAAGATCAAATGGAAGTGCTGCAAGTTCAGCTTGGTAGTTCGGTCCTGATCTCCAGTACTCGATACCTCCAACATAAGCCAAATCAGAATCGTAAGGAGGTATGCCCAATGCTAAATCATAGAATCCTTGACCACGTGGAAGGATGTTGTCTTGTGCGTCAGATGGCCATACTTCAGACCAAGATTGTCCGGCATCACCTGAGTGATAAAGACCTCCAAAAAGACCTCCCGTATTGCAATACAATACGAATGCACTGTTCGGGTCTGTAGGTGCGATGCGCACTCTACCTCTCCCAACACCACTTTGCGGAAGATTCCCATCTCCACTTCCGAATTCTCCTTCAAAGTTTGAAAAGTCAGACCCTGATGATCTATAGACACGAGCAGAACCCGCACAAACAAGCATGTAGCTGCCATCCATGGCAATGGTAATGTCTTGAACTGTTCCACTTGGAATGCCGTTTGCACCGAATGTAACTACATCTCCTTCGATGTAAGCAAAGCCTGCATCAGCACCAACGTATATGCGGTTCTCATTATTTGGATCTGCAACCATAGAATTCACTGCGGTCCAGTCTCCGTTCCCCAGAACTCCTGGGTCAATGCTTTCTAGGATAGCCCAAGTATCACCGCCATCAACAGAACGGTAAACTCCACGCCCTCTGAATCCAGAACCCCCTTCGCCACCAGCGCCGTCAAATGAAGAACCTGTTCCTACGTAAATATCTCCGTTTCCAGCTTGAGCGATTGCTCCAATCATTTGACTTGGAAAAGTCAATATTTGGTTCCACGAGTTCCCAAAGTCGATTGACTTCCAAAGACCACCTGACACACCACCCGTAAAGATGGTTGTTTCTTCGATGATTAGAAGTGCACGTGTACGTCCACCAACGTCATCTGGTCCCATTTCAGTCCATGTAACAGGATCAGCCTTTTGATTGGCATTGGCTCTACTAAATTTCTTTACAGCTTCTTCAAGACGCAGGTAATCAGTTTCGTTGATTTCACCAGTCTCGATATTTGCCCGCATCATGCGGTCAATTTCAACAGCACCATTATGTTCTGCTGTGGCCTCTTGATTTTCACGAGGAGTAAATTGAGCAGTTTTGGAGGAGGTGGCTGAAAGACCAAATCCAATTGCACCAATAAGTGCTGCCCCAGTAATGTACAGTAGCGTTCTCATTCTCATAATTCTTAGATTATCCTAAACAATCGAGGACCAATTTACAATAAATCATCGCTCAATCGCACTCAATTTCATACAACTCTTGCCATAATTATACATGTCAATAACTCCAAGATCAAAAAAGATGTTTCTCAGCGTGGTATGAAGAGCGAACTAGCGGTCCGCTTTCCACATACCTGAACCCTTTTTGCAATCCAATTTCTTTGTATTCAAGAAACTTCTCTGGATGAATAAACCCTTGAACAGGCAGATGTTTAGGCGTAGGTTGCAAGTACTGCCCCAAAGTCAGGACGTCTACATTCACTGAACGAAGGTCATCCATTGTTTCTAAAACCTCATCTTCAGTCTCACCCAAACCGAGCATTACACCAGACTTTGTTTTCATTCCTCCCATCTTGAGCCTTCTTAGGACTTCAAGACTTCGGTCATATTTGGCCTGAATACGCACTTCTTTAGTCAATCTTCTGACTGTTTCAAGGTTGTGAGAAACAATTTCAGGAGCAACATCTATAATGCGTTGTAAGTTTTCCCATTTCCCAGCGAAATCTGGAATTAAAGTTTCCAATGTCGTTTCTGGGCTTTTTCTGCGAATGGCGAGCACTGTTGCTACCCATATCTCCGATCCTCCGTCAGCAATATCATCTCTGTCTACTGAAGTTATAACAGCGTGCTTGACAGACATCAAACTTACAGATTTCGCCACACGCGCTGGTTCAAAAGGATCAACGGCATCTGGTCTCCCGGTAATCACAGAGCAAAACCCACAGCTTCTTGTGCAAACATTCCCTAAAATCATGAATGTAGCTGTGCCTTCGCCCCAGCATTCACCCATATTTGGACAATTCCCACTTTCACAAATGGTATGCAGCTTATTGTCAGATACAATTTTACGCAACTTTTTAAACGCCTCACCCGTTGGAAGCTTAACCCTTAACCACTTGGGCTTGGGCACGCGTTGTTTCTGTTCTGAATTTACAATCGTTGTTTCTATCATCGATTAACAATGTACTTTTTACCTATGAATAGATTGAGATAAAAGTTCAAAAAGAGCGACTTATTTTGGTCAGTAAATGACGCTGTGTTCGCCATTATTGGAACTCGCCTTGCGTACAAATCTACTACTACTCCAGCTTCCATCCCCTTCATAAGGTCTTTTTCGTTAGAGTATTCAAATGTGAACGCAAATTTAGCAAATCCTCCGGGCTGCACTTTTATCTGACTCAGCCCATTGACACCAGACGCTCTCCCATAAATGTCATCAAAGAAATGCTTTTCAGGGTCATATTGTTCAACCGCGAGGTATTCGTATGGAATACTTGGATATCCAATTTCCAAATAGACAGGTTTCGTCAAACCCAAAGAAGGTCCAAATTGAAAGATGTACCCAACTTCAACCCCACTCTTTCGTAGTTTCACCGAAATTGTTTTCTTGACTCCTATTGAAGGGCGAATGATGTAAAAGTTATTCATCTTTCCGTAGACATAGCTGCGGGAATCCTCATAAATCGGATTGAAACTTTTAACTTCCTTTTCGTGCTTCATGTAAAGCATATCTACACCAAGAAAGTAAAGCTTCGCAACGCCTTGGTATCTCCCTACGTTAAAGAAAGCCCCCAACCCACCAGAGTGAAGATGAAGCCCCCCATACATCTGTCTGTTATGAAGAACAACAGCCTCATCGTACAACTCATGTTCGTTTTGCGCAAGAGTTTGCAATGACACTAATAGACCTACTGCAATTAAAAGCCTGTACATTTGTTCAGTTTTTCCTCTTTACTTTTCAAAGATACAATTTACTAACGCGTCCACCCTATCATTAGTTCACTATGAATTACAAGGTTCTTTACGAAGGCGAGCTCCGCACACGCTCCACACATTTAAAATCAGACACATCAATTATCACAGATGCTCCTAAAGATAACAACGGGAAAGGTGAAGCATTTTCACCCACAGATCTTGTCTCATCAGGACTAGCTAGCTGCATGATGACACTTGTAGGAATTGCAGCCAATGCAAGAGAAATTCAAATTGACCGAATGGAGGCAGAAGTCACAAAAAAAATGGCTTCATCTCCCAGAAGGATTGAAGCCATATCTATTACCTTATATATAGAGGCAAAAAATAGTACTGCCCAAAACAAGCAAGATCTGCAAAAAGCAGCTGAAACTTGTCCGGTAGCACTAAGTTTACACCCTGACATTCGTCAGGAGATAGAAGTAATTTTTACTTGATTACTTCGATGGAGCTTTTTCAAGCTCAACACTTTGATAAGCTGCACATGCCTGTTTGTGGGGTGTACAAGATGCTACCATCGCTCCTAAAAGGAGGAATAACATCGCGAATCCGATTACTTTTTTCATATCAGTGGGTTTCGTTAGGTTTCCTTCACGCTAAAGGTCATATACTATCCGTTCTGTTTTACGACAGGAACACAAATTTGTTTCACAGTTTTTTCCACAATGGATGTAACCAGTGAAAGAACGAGCGAAAAATAGACATATTGCCCTCCGAATAAAGGTTTGTTTAATTTCAATCCTTTGCGTTCTTATGGGGTCTAAAAAACTGAGTTCCCAAACCATGGAACTCTTTGTAAATGACACTCTTCACAGTACTTTCAAAGGTGACACAGCATCAATTGACCAAACGAAAATCGCAAAGAAACTCTACCTTGATTTGCAAGCCGAAGGCTACCTCTCTTGCGTTTTAGATTCTAGTTCGAAGCACAAAGCTGACACCGTCTCTTTTTACTTCGACACAGGCAAACAATACCATTTGAACACTTTACAGTTTGGTGAAATGCGCTATGAGATGAATGATTTGGCTTCGCGAAGCGCCATTGAAAACCAAGCGAGACTACTTCTAATTCCTTACGAAAACAACGGTTATCCTTTTGCTGCAGTGAATATCAGACCATTGTTGACCGAAGACACGTTGATTAACTGCACAGCAGAGTTGAGCCAAGGCCCTTATGTTGCCATAGACAGCCTTGTTATTCGTTCAGAAAAAAGCTTCAACCAAACCTATATGGAACAATACCTCTCCATTGCCGAAGGAGCGCCATACAGCGAAAAAAGGTTCAAGGCCATCTCTAAATTAATATCAGATCTCCCTTTTGCCAAAACGAGCCAACCTCCGCAGGTTCTATTCACAGAAAATGGGGCACAAATTTTTGTTTACCTGGAAGAAAAGCAAGCCAACAGGTTTGATGGTATTATTGGTTTTCAGCCAGACAACGTTACAGGTAGGGTTGTTTTCACTGGTGATGTCAACTTGTCTTTGCAAAACGCTTTGCGCAGAGGGGAACAGCTATCACTTCAATGGAGAAGGCTCCAAGAGTCTACTCAAAACCTGTCACTCAAAACAAGTTTACCCTATCTATTTAACACAAAACTAGGCACTTGGGCAGGTATTGAACTCTATAGAAGAGACAGCACTTTCACTACAACTGAGCTTGAACTGAGTTTCGGCTTTGTCAACGGTGCTAATAAAAACTACAGAGCCTTTTATCAGCTATGGTCTTCGAATGCTTTGTCAGAGATCATCTCATCAGTTGACAATGTCCAGATAGATCGGTATGGGATCGCTGTTCAACAGTTCAATTTCAACCAACTACAGAATCCTTCGAAAGGATTCTTCATCACCGCAAGCTCCAGCATTGGACTGAAACGTACTGACCCTGTTGAAGCTGATCAAGTTTCCAGCACAAACGAACAGTACGCAGGTAAACTTTATTTTGAGTATTGGGTGCCTTTGGCGAAACGATTGACAACGGGTTTTAAAATCAATGCCGGTTTCAAAGCTGATAGCAGCATTCGCTTGAATGAGCTCTACCGAATTGGCGGGTTAGGCTCTTTGCGTGGATTTGACGAAGAATCAATCTTCGCCCAGAATTTCGCCATTGGAAGTTTCGAAGTAAAATACCTGCTTGATGCCACTTCTGCGGTATTTCTTTTTTACGATCAAGGCTGGTATGAGCGAACAGATGAAGTATATTTCACTGACCAACCCTTTGGTTTTGGAGCAGGAGCGTTAATAGGTACTTCAACCGGTTCTTTTAGAATCTCTTATGGTCTAGGAAAAGAGCAAAACAATCCGATAGAGCTTCGAAGTGGCAAGATTCATTTTGGGTACATAAACAGTTTTTAGCATGGAATGGATTTACCTCCTCGTAGGAATTATTATAGGTATTGTAGCTGGAATTGTTCTTCATAAAGTCATCAAAGGAAATGACGGAATGAGCATGGCACAGCTTCAGATCAATCAGCTTCAGAAGGAAAAATCTGATTTAACGATCAAGGCAGAAATCCTCGAAAAGGAACGGTCCCTTCTTGAAGTGGCCAAATCTGGACTAGAGAAAGACCTTTCGTTCTCGCTTGAGGCTGTGCAAAGAAAGAACCAAGAAGTTGAACAAGTAAAAGCTGATTTTAAAGAGCGCCGTGCTGCTTTTGAAGAAGAAATTCTGAAAACCAAATCAGAACTAAACCGTGAGTTCCAAAACTTGGCGAATACCATTCTGGAGGATAAAGGGAAGAAATTTACTGAAATCAACAATGATAAGATTGGGAATTTGATCAAGCCACTTCAAAATGACATTGAGCAATTCAAAAAACGTGTTGATGAAGTTTACGGACAAGAGCAAAAAGAAAGGGGCGCACTACAAAGCCATATTAATCAGCTAATTAGCCTAAACAAAGAACTTAGTGAAGGGGCTAAAAACCTAACCAAAGCATTGAAAGGTGATTCGAAATCACAGGGCGACTGGGGCGAATTACAATTGGAAGTGATCTTGGAAAAAGCTGGATTACAGAAAGATGTACACTTTCAGACCCAAGCAACCTTCCGGGACGATGAAGGCTTTCTGAAAAAACCAGATTTCGTGATTCACTTACCTGAAAATAAGGTGTTGATTATCGATTCAAAAGTATCCCTGACCGCTTATGAACGTTTCAACTCTCAAGAGGATCCCGACTTGCAGAAAATTGAGCTGAAATCACACATAGATAGTTTGCGCAAGCACATTAAAGAATTGGGAGCGAAAAATTATGAGGAATTGGTTCCGAAAACGCCAGATTTCGTCTTGATGTTTGTCCCAATAGAGCCCGCGCTTAACTTAGCTCTTTCTGCAGATCAAGGGATTTATGAAGAAGCACTTAAAATGAATGTAGTTCTGGTCTCTACCACTACGCTATTGGCTACAATGCGCACGGTTAGCTACATTTGGACACAAGAAGATCAACGACAAAATATTCAAGAAATCATTAAGAAAACTAGCGCACTCTATGATAAATTTAGCGGTTTTGTTTCTGACTTACAAAAGGTCGAAAAACATCTAAATGACGGTCTTTCAGCTCATGGGGATGCAATGAAAAAACTCTCTACTGGTAGGGGAAATCTGGTTCGAAGGGTAGAAGAAATCAGGCAACTGTCTAATTACAAACCGAAAAAAGCCATTGACCAAAATTTGATTGATTTGAGTGATAACAACGATCATCAAATTGGCAACTCTGAAGATTCAAATTGATGAGATACGTATATACCATCTTCATTTCTTGCGCAGCATTTCTTCTCTTAGAGGGATGCACATCTACAGCAACTACTGTGCAAGAGATCGCGCGCATTGATTATGACTGGGAGAGCAGTCCGTTCCATCCTGAATTCCAGCTTTACCATTTTAGCAGAGACAGCAGTTCGATCATGCTGAAGATCAAATCGAAAGAATTGCTTTACACGCGAAAAGATCCTGCCGCCCCATTTGAGGCATACATTTCATGTTGGATGTTGATTGAGGAAAAAACCAGCGAAGGCTTTGTTTACATTGACAGCACCACCTTGAATATTGTAGATGCTAATCCAGACCAGACATCCCGACTGGTTGTGTCTACAAGCCAGTTTCAACTCCCCCTCTCTTCGAGTCCCTATCGACTTACACTGAAATTAAAAGACAAAAACCGTCGCTGGGAGCAAACCGAATACCTTTATACTTCGAAAGGTGAAGTCCCCTCTCGGGATGACTTCCAGCTCTACACGAACGGCTCAGACCTTTCTGTTTTCGGCAACAACGTGCACACTGGAGACTTTTTAAAAATTAAATCAGATCGCTTTCAACAGAACTGGAAATACACCGGTTGGGAAGACAAAACAAGGCTACCTGCCCCGCCCTATACAGAAACACGCTTCGATCTTCCATTTCCTGAAGATACAACCAAGTTCGTCTGGGATGAAGGAACAATAGGTAAAGAGATTTCTGAGGGCAGATTCAGTCTTTTTGACGAAAGCAATACGCATATTTTGACTCTACTAGTGACCAATGATTATTTCCCCGAAGTGCGCATGATTGATGAAATGATTCAAAGCTTGAGGTACATCAGTTCGAAAAGGGAGTTTGACCGCATCACAGACATCAAAGCGAATCGAAAAAAGGAGTTAGATAAATTTTGGCTTGACTGCGGAGGCTCAAAAGAACGATCTAGAGAGTTGATTCGCATTTACTACCGCCGGGTAGAGGAAGCAAACTATTATTTTTCTTCTTATATCGAAGGGTGGAAGTCTGACCGCGGATTGATTCACATCGTTTTCGGTAATCCCAACCGCATCAATCACGGAGCTGATTATGAGACTTGGACTTATGGAGAAGAGAACAATCTGAGTTCCGTTAGTTTCAATTTCCGAAAAGTTGACAACGCCTTTTCCGAAAACCATTTGGTATTAGAAAGAAATCCGATATTTCGCACACAATGGGATCGAGCAATAACAGCTTGGCGAAACGGAAGGATATTTCAAGAATGAACAAAGAATATTACATCATTGGTTGGCACCCGATTACAGAAGCGCTTGAAACGGGTAAAGAATTTCAGCGCATCTTTTTGTTGCAAGGCAGCCGCGGTGAAAAACAAACTGAAGTCTTGAAATTCGCAAAGGAACGTGAAATCCCAATTCAATTCGTCCCTCAACAGAAGCTTGACCGCATCACGCGAAAGAATCACCAAGGTGTAATTGCCGTTGTATCTCCAATTGAATTTGCAGACGTAGACAATTTAATTGCTTCGCTCTATGAACAAGGTGAAACTCCAAAACTCATGGCGCTTGATGGTGTTACTGATGTTCGTAATTTCGGCGCAATCTGCAGATCAGCAGAATGCTTAGGTTTCCACGGTATTTTGATTCCCTCATCAGGAATGGCTCCTATCAATGAAGACGCGGTCAAATCTTCTTCTGGTGCGCTTTTAAGATTGCCCGTATGTCGCATCTCAGACATGGGGAAAACATTAAAATCTATACAACAGCAGGGACTTCAGCTTGCAGGAATGACAGAAAAAGCTACACAAGAACTTTCTGAATTATCAATTAAAGGTCCGCTTTGCATTGTCATGGGAAATGAGGAAACTGGCCTCACTGAAACCAGCCTTAGAACCTGTGATTATCTGGTTAGAATACCAATGAAAGGGCGGGTTGCATCCCTAAATGTTTCTGTTTCAGCAGCTATTGCAATGTATGCTTTAGGCACCTCTAGCGTCAAAATGTGAATTAACCAACGTTGAATTGTAAATAAGTCGCATGCCTACCAAGCTCCTTTTTTTGCATCTTTGTGACAACATCAGCTTCACCTTATCAATTTCAATTCTTGTATTATGAGAAAAACGTACAATTTGTTTTTCCTTGGACACAGGACCATTGTCCTACTAGCATTTCTATTTGCTAGTTCAGTGCTTTTCGCTCAAAACACCGCTAATGCTGACTACTTGGTAGTTCACATTTCAGATATTGACGCCTACAGCTACGGTGATTTGGCTCGGTCAATCAAGGGCAATGACCAAGTTTCAATTGCCGAAGCTTGTATCCCTGCATCGCTTGTTGCCTTCAAAATTTCAGAGGCAAATACGCGCTCAACTGAAGAAAACGTGATTTATATTAAGTCACTTATTGTTTCAGCTTCTGAGCTGCAAGTAGTAACCTTGAGAGAAGGATACTCTGAAATTGAACTTAGATCTAATTGTGACCAAGCTCGCAAAGGGCTATTGTCAGAATAACTGCTCACCTAAAATTAAGACTTCATGAAGGCTTTTACCTTCTTCAAAAGGCTTTGTCTAGTGGTCGCTGTATTCAGCTTCAACTATACAAGTGCGCAATTGAACTTAGATTTCGAACTTACACCAGAAGAGATGGCTCAAAACCTGGTTGGTGTAGGTGTAGAAATCTTTAATGTTCAGGTAACTGCAGCAGACAGCAGTTATGCTTATTACTCATCGGTCGGTACTGAATTGGGTACCAGCGAGGGAATTCTACTTACAACAGGTAGAGCGCTCAGCGCAATTGGACCCAATGATGAAACCGGACTCCCAATACTGGACGGCCCTGATGGTTGTGGCCCTGAATCAACATGTGCCCTGTATGACAATGACTTTCCAGGAAGTGACTTGTTGACGCTCGCAAACGGCGGATTGACAACATGGGATGCCACCACTTTTGAATTCAATATTGTTCCGCAAGGAGACAGCTTGAAATTCGGTTTCGTTTTCGCATCGGAAGAGTATTTGGAATGGGTTGGTTCTTCGTTCAACGATGTCTTTGGCTTTTTCATCTCAGGACCCGGAATTGGTGTTGATGTGAACATTGCCTTGATACCGGGAACAAGTGATGCTGTTGCGATAAACAACGTTAATCACATTGACAACAGCGAATATTTTGTTGATAACCAAGACCCACTTGGTCAGCAAATCCAATATGATGGTTTCACGTCAGGACTAGTTGCTGAAATAGGTGATCTGATTGCTTGTGAGGTGTATACTCTCAAGTTGATTATTGCTGACGGTTCTGATCATCTTTATGACTCAGGTGTATTTGTGAGCAAAATTGAATCAAACCCAATTACAATCACAACCAGCACTCTTGGAGGCTCTGAGTTCATGGTTGAAGGTTGCAATGACGGAACAGTTGAGTTCGGTTCTACCTTCATTCCTGTTACAGATATTGAAGTAAACTTCACTTTGACAGGTGATGCTGAGTTCGGAGTGGATTACATCACTGATCCCGATTTGAACTTGGTTTATGATGCCATCAATGATCTCTATACCCTGATTATTCTCGCAGGGGAAACGACCGTTTCCTTTGACATCATTCCAATTGGAGATGGTCTGACCGAAGGCGAAGAAGTAATTACGATCTCACTTGTTGATCAACTCTGTGACGGATTCCAATTCCAAAGCTCAGTTGATTTTTCTATTCTTGATGAAATCAGCGTAGATATTACTCCTGCAACCTCAACGATTTGCAATGGCCAATGTGTTGATTTGATTGGAACAGCCGTGACTGATGGAGGTGCAACGTTCGAATGGAGTCCATTGACTAATCTTGACGACCCGTCTTCATTGACAGTAGAGGTTTGTCCAACCACAACTACGACCTATACGCTGACTTCAACTTTAGCAGACTGCGTTGTTAGTACCTCAGCAACGGTAACTGTAACTGAACCGGAATTGGTTTTCGAAGTAACAAACATTACTTGTATTGATGGTAATTCGGGCTCGATTGATTTAACGGTCTTGGATGCAACTGACCCCATCGAGTACACATGGACAGTCGATGGTCTTTTTCTAACGAACACGGAAGACCCTCAAAATCTTGAAGCAGGAACTTATTGTGTGACCATCATTGATGACTTAGGATGCACTACATCTGGATGTGTTGATGTAATTGAAGAAGAGGTTCTGAATATAGTAGACGTGAACTTCTCTTCTTACACTTGCTTTGCCGTTAGCTGCAATGGAGCATGTGACGGAAGTGTTGAAGTAACGGTTATTGGTGGAACAGGTATTTATACCTATGAATGGATTGATGAACTTACAAATAGTGTTGGCACTGATGCCGAAGTGATTGATTTGTGCGCAGGTGATTACACCGTGACAGTAACAGACGATAACGGCTGCACTCTAACAGAAACATTCACTGTTACAGAACCAGAAATTCTTGAAATACAGGTTTTAGGTGGTGTTGACATTCTCTGCAACGGTGAAGAAACAGGTATTGCCACTGTGACCTCCACAGGAGGTTGTGCTCCTTATTTCTATGACTGGAGCCATGACCCTGATCTTTCAGCACCTGTGGCAACTGATTTGGGTGCAGGCAGCTATACGGCTACTGTTTCTGATGTGAACGGTTGTTTAAGTGCTGGTTCAGTAGATATAACCATAAACGCTCCGAGCGCTCCTATTGATGTGACGATTGATAATGTTAGCGTATATCCTGGTGGATTCAATGTTTCTTGTCCTGATGGAATGGATGGTCAAGTAGACATTACAATCACAGGTGGGACTCCTGGATACTTCGCCGTATGGCAAAATCAACAAACAGGAAACACTTACTTCATAGAAGACCTTACAAATGTTGAATGTGGTGTTTATGACCTCACCGTTACAGATGACAATGGATGTGTATTCACAGACACCGTTGAGTTGACTTGTGTTCCTGACTGGAACGTAACAGCTGATGTTGTTCCTAATCCTTGTGGAGATGACAATGCTGGCCTTGCCGAGATTTCATTAACAATCTCTGGAAGCCACGGTGGACCATTCACCGTTGACTGGACGGGACCAAGTTGTCCTTGCGCTGGAGCTGACATTACAGGACTTGATTCTGGAACTTACACAGCAACTATCACTGACATTCTTGGCTGTGAATTTGACTTCACAGTAGTTGTAGGAGCGAATGACAGCTTTACGGTAAATGCAACAATCACCCCTGCTGATTGCGGAAATGCTTTCACAGGGAGTATTGAAGTTGATATTTCCCCTTCTGTGGTAGACGAAACTTCATGGACGGGACCGAATGGCTTCGTTTCATTGGATGAAGATATCTTTGACCTTGAGGCGGGCACGTACACTTTAACGGTAACAGCTGGAACCTGCATTGAAACATTTGTTTTCATTCTTGCAGAGCCTTTACCAATTGAAGTAGACTTCATTGATATCGTCCCACCTATTTGTTTCGGACAGAATAACGGATCAGTAACAGCAGACGCGTCTGGTGGTGATGCCAACTTCACCTATGAATGGATGGCAGATCCAACTTGTTTCTTTGCTGGCTCATTAGACCCTGATATTAACTCACTCTTTGAGTGCTGGTATGTTGTTGAAGTAACAGATGGAACGGGATGCATTGTTCAGGATAGTATCTTCCTAGATGCTCCTCAAGTGATGGATATTTTTGTAAGCACAACTGTTTATGACGGTGGATTCAACATTAGCTGCATTGGAGAAAATGATGGTGAAATCTCGGTTTCAGTTTCAGGAGGATCACCAGACTGCTTAGGATTCGATCCTGAATGTTACAATTATGACTGGTCAGGTTGCGATGGTGTGAATATTCCTGGATCTAGCTTCCAAGACGGATTAACTGTTGGTACCTACTGTGTCATTGTTACAGACGCAAACGGATGTGTGGCCACTACACAAATTCCTATACTTGAGCCAGAACCTATTGCCAGTTCAGGTGCGATATCTGACTACAATGGCTTTGGTGTAAGTTGCTTTGGGGTGTGTGATGGATTCATTACTCCAAATGTAACTGGTGGGTCAGGCAGCTACGTAGTGTTCGAGTGGATTACTGGGGACATTGGTGACAATGATCCGGAAGCAACTACACTCATTGACCTTTGTCCTGGGATTTATGAGCTACGCATTGTAGACACAAATGACTGCGAAGACATTCTCACTTTCGAACTCACAGAACCAACTGAACTTGAAGTTACCGTTGACAGTGTTGTTGATGTATCTTGTTTCGAATACACTGATGGATCAACAGCTGTAACAGCTACTGGCGGTGTAGCAGGATATGATTACAACTGGAACAACGGAGAATATGTTGGAAATGTCCTTGTTAATTTGGGAGCTGACACCCTTAATCTTGTTGTCACAGACATGAACGGATGCACTGCTGAAGAACAAGTAATCATTCTTCAACCTGATACTTTCTTAGTGAATTTGACCATTCCAAATTTGGAAGGTGTAGAATTTGACATTCCTTGTGTTGGAGATTCAACCGCCTCAATCCTTGCTGTTATTGAAGGAGGTGTGCCTACCTTCGACGTGATCTGGTCTGGAGATGGTATTCAGAACATAAATGCATTGAATCAACAAAACCTTCCTGCTGGAACCTATGAGATTACAGTCACAGATTCCGATGGATGCATAACGACGAACCAAGTTACAATTGATGAGCCAGATGAGGAGCTTCAAGCTTCAAGTGCTCTAACATCAATTGTATGCTTCGGTGACTGCACTGCCGCTATTGATTTAACGATTACTGGAGGAATAAATCCTTACACCTTCTTGTGGGAATTAAACAACAATGGTGGTGAATTTGCCGTCTCAGAAGACGTTGAAGGTTTGTGTGCTGGATTGTATGAGGTACTCGTGTCAGATGCAAATGGATGTGATACATTATTGATTTTCGAGATCGACCAACCAACCCAAATTCAATTGAACGCTACATTTTCTGAGTATGCTGGCGGAACAAACATATCTTGTTTCGATGCATGTGATGGTTCAATAACAATTGCTCCTTCTGGAGGAACGCCAAACTACACCAATGAATGGTTTGTAAATGGCACAACTGCTGGAACTGGATTGACCTTAGATAATATATGCGGGGACGATGTCGTATCAGTTATTGTTACTGATGATGCAGATTGTACAATTGAGCAGATCATCAACTTGAACGTTCCTGACCCACTTGCTTTTAATGAAGTTGTTTCACAAATTCAGTGCAATGGGCAAATGAATGGTGCCATTGATTTGAATATTTCAGGAGGAACGCAGCCTTACACGATCACTTGGACACCAGAAAGCGGTAATTCCGAAGAAATAACAGGCCTTGCAGAAGGCGAGTATTGTGCTCAGGTAGTTGACGCAAACGGATGTACAATTGACGCATGTTGGACAATTGTTGACCCAGAGGAACTAACAGGAACAATCACAGGAACAGATGCATCTTGTGGCTTTTGTGACGGAACAATCACTCTTTCCAGTTCGGGAGGAACAGGTGCAGTCACAATTATTTGGGCTGGCCCTACTTTTATTGAAGATGACGAAACAAATCCAATCAATCTGTGCGAAGGAGATTATACTGCTATCGTAACTGATGAATCTGGTTGTTCAATATCCATCGACTTCACTGTTGGGGGAGACCCTGAAATTAATACTGACCTGTTTGTTATTAATCCACTCTGTTTTGATGACTGTGATGGAAGTGTAACATTGACTATTACGCAATCAGGTCCAAATCCAGCAATAGAATGGACTGATGCTAATGGAGATCTTGTAGGTACCGAACTTGAACTCGGAGGGATCTGCAATGGGACATTTACACTTTCCATTATTGACGATAACGGATGTACTACTGAAGAAACTGTAACAGTTTCTGAGCCAAGTGAAATTATTATTGATGGAGTTTCCCCTCTGTTTCAGAATGGATACAATGTTTCTGAATACGACGGGAACGATGGGCTTATTGAAACGTCTGTTTCAGGAGGAACACCAGGTTACGATTACATTTGGACAGGACCAACTTCCATAGAAGATGGATTGACAGCTCCTATTGATTTGACCGCCGGAACCTATGTATTGACAGTTACCGATGCGAATGGTTGTTCGAAAGACACTACCATCGTATTAACTCAACCAGATGATTTGGCTTTGCCAACTGGTCTTTCACCGAACGGTGATAATGCGAATGACAATTATGTAATTCTAGGAGTTGCAGAGCACCCAGTTAATACTTTCCAAGTTTTCAACAGATGGGGAAACATTGTCTACGAAAAACCGAATTATAACAATGAATGGGATGGCCGCAACAATGATGGCGAAGATCTTCCTGATGGAACATACTTCGTAGTCTTTGAAGCTGGCTTACGCCAATTCGGAACTTATGTTGATTTACGCCGCTAATAGCTTATCTATATGAAACGAATTCTCATACTTTTAGTCACCCTTTGCGGAACGCTATCAATGGAGGCGCAGCAAGAGCTCATGGTGTCGCAGTATATGTTCAACGGATTGTTATTGAATCCGGCGTATGCAGGCACTCATGATTATTTCTCTGCTAGCTTACTTCACCGAAGTCAGTGGGCCAAATTTGACGGAGCACCAACCTCTCAAGTCTTTGCGATTGATGGCCCCATAGCGAATAACAAACTAGGTGTTGGGCTCATGATCAATAACGACCAGATTGGTGTTATTAGTCAATTAGACATCTCAGCTAACATTGCATATCACTTACAATTAGGTAAAGGTGATTTGTCTTTCGGTTTAAGAGCTGGTGGCGCAAGCTACAGTGCGAACTTGAGCGACGTAGTAGTCTGGGATGGCAATGACCAAGTTTACTCTTCCAATGACATTCAAGGAAAATTCATTCCTAAATTTGGATTTGGAGTGTATTACCATTCAGAAAAATTCTTCGCAGGTCTTAGTGTCCCGGTGATCTACGCTTTAGATGATGATTTGATTGTACAAGGATCCACTGCCGAAAACTATTTCACGCAGCATTATTATGCCAATGTGGGAGTTGTTTTAGAGCCTTCTACCAATCTTGCAATCAAACCATCTATTCTTGTCAAAGTAGAACCAGCTGCCCCTGTTCAAGTTGACATGAACTGCAACTTTCTTCTATACCGAAGGATGTGGATTGGCGTCGGTTACAGAACTGGTGATGCCATTATTGGCATGCTTGAATACAATATCACGCCTCAATTGAGAGCGGGTTACGCTTATGACTTCACTACAACCGATATAGGTACTTATTCCAATGGATCTCACGAAATCATGCTTGGTTTCGACTTTGGGAAAGATCTAGAAATTAAAAAACGCTCACCTCGTTACTTTTAAGACATGAACAGGAAATTGAAACTAGCGCTTCTAGCGTTGCCAATTATATTGCTTGGATCTTGCGCAAAAGTGAGCATCAAGGATGGACTCCAAGCCTACAAAGACCTTCGTTATCAAGATGCCATTGTGCATTTAGAAAAAGGCCTTTCTAAGGAAGATAGCGATCCAGGTCGCCGTGCTCTAGCTGAATCTTACCTTCGTACAAACTCATTCATGAAATCGAAAGAGATCTACGAACAATTGATGGCAGGTACTTCTGGCACAGATAAAGACCGCATCAATTACGGACGTACTTTAATGTCTACTGGAAATCACAGCAAGGCATCTGAGGTGTTCTCCGGTGTACTTTCTAGAGAACCTGGAAATGAAGTTGCACAAACGCTAAAATCTGCATGCAAGAATATGGCAAGCTTTTTAGCAGATTCTGGTGCTTACGATATTGAGCCACTTGCTATAAGTGATGTGACTGCAGCATACGCACCCCATGCGGTAAAAGATGGAGTTTACTTCTCTGCTCAGCGCTCTGCTGGAGGAGAGGTAGATCAATACTCCGGATTGAAATATACAGATCTCTACTTTATGTCAAACAGTGGAGATTCTCTTTCAAAGCCAATGAAAGTGGAAGGGGTCAATGGTAAATACCATGATGGTATTGCTTCTGTCTCTGCAGATGGTTCTAAGATGATTCTGACCAAAAGTCATTACAACAAGCAAAACAAACAACTTCTTTCTAATGCTGAAAGTGTAAACATGACTCAGCTTTATATTTCTGAAAAGAACAAAGAAGGCAAATGGGGGGCACCGCAGTTATTGCCTTTCAATGACGAAAACTACATGTATGCGCACCCTGCGTTAAGTGCTGATGGATCAACCCTCTATTTTGCTTCTGATATGCAAGGTGGCTATGGTGGAATGGATTTATACAAGACCAATTTCGCTAATGGAGTTTGGTCTAAACCTCAAAACCTAGGCGGCTCAATCAATTCACCAGGGAATGAGTTATTTCCTTCTTTGAGATCAGCTGACTCTCTTTATTTCAGTTCAAATGCACACAATAGTGTTGGTGGACAAGATCTAAACTATGCTGTTCAAAACGGGACTGTATGGAATGGTCCTTTTCATTTACCAACACCCATTAACACTCCTTTTGATGACTTTGGAATGACCTTCATTCCAGGATCGAAGAAAGGCTACTTCTCTTCTGATCGTTTGAGTAGCGTAGATCATATTTACACTTTCGTAGAGAATGACCTCATGTACACGCTGAATGGTGTAATTACGCGAAAGGTAAATGGTGAACCTATATCAAATGCGATGGTCACTCTTATGAACTTAACTGATGATGCTGAAGAAGAATACTACTCAGATGATGTTGGTATGTTCGAGATACCATTGATTCCTGGAAAAAACTACCGTGTTCGTGTTGAAGAACCTGGTTACTTCGCAATCAATGAAGACATTTCAACCAAAGGTCCACAAGCCAGTTCTGAGAAGAACCTGAACCTTGCTATGCTAGACATTAGTAACCCTGAAGGTACTGCTGAAAATGGATCTGGAAATGAGACTCAACAGCAAGATGGATCAGGCATACCAAAAGGAATTACTGAAAATGCTCCTTATGCCATCCCAAATATTCAGTGGGATTATAACAAATGGAATATCCGTGAAGACTCTAAACCATACCTCAATTATGTGGCGAAATTATTGAAAGATAATCCATCTATCAAAGTTGAAATTAGTTCTCATTGTGACAGTCGAGGAAGTGACTTCTTCAACCAAAAGCTATCAGAGAAAAGAGCAAAAGAGGTAACTAATTACCTTGTTAAAAAAGGAATAAAAAGATCTCTACTTATTAGTAAAGGATATGGTGAGTCTCAGTTGATGAACACTTGTGATGACAACAAAGCCTGTTCAGAAAGTGAGCATCAAATCAACAGAAGAACAGAATTCAAAGTATTGAACTAAAAAAGTTCAACCCATAAAAAAAGCCCAGCAAATAGCTGGGCTTTTTTATGGTCAAAAATTACTCTAAATGGCCTTCTTAACTGTCTCAGCAAAAGAAGCATTAACGATTTTACTATCTGCCCATTTAAGGAAATCAAAATATTTCAAAACTACTTTTTCTTCTGGTCCTTGAACCAACACCGAAAGCTCTTCACTGAATGCTGTAAATAATTCTTTCTGATCTAGGATACTCGCTGCGCGAATAAACTTACGAATGTACTCGATGATTACTTTTTCCAAATGGAAATCTCGCTGACGTTTACTCAAATAGCGCAAAGTAGACTTGGTTATGTATTCCAGAAGGTCATGATTTCCTAATTCATAATGGATTACTAGATTAAACAGGCGTGCATAAGAATAGATGTCTTGTCTAAGCGTATTCTCGTTGTCATTCAATACCTTATTAATCCAGAACAGGGCTTTGTTGTACTTCCCCGCTCCAAAATAAATATAAGCGATGTGGTAGTAGAAGGTCACAATTTGCTCCTTGTGCAATTTACCTTCATTCTCTTCCATTCCTTCAACAATGTCCTCAACTAAAGCAAGTCCTTTATCGAAATCTCCTGTTAAGTGACAAATTTGAAGTTCAGCGATGTTCGTGTCTTTAAAAATCGTCACCAAGACATCAGTGCTCTTAAAAGCGCGTTCCTCGCCCGTTTTGCGCATCAAATCTGCCATGGCTCTTGCCTCAACAAACTTGTTTTGATCAATAAGACAGAACATGATATTATTCAATGTTCGAATGTATCGTTTCGCCAAGTCGTGCTTCACGTAAGGATTTTCGTCAAGAATCTCCTTTACCTTAAAGAACTTCGTTAAAGCGGTATCATAATCACCATTCGCCATCTTACAGAACCCTTGCGTGTAGTAACAAATGGTAGCCGCTCTTTGAGACAGTGCCGTGTTTTTACCTTTGATCAACGGATGGTTTGTGATTTCTTCAACCAGACTGCGGTCCTCATCATTCCGAACGAATCCTCCTGATCTGAAAACATAGTTGATTTTCGAATACAGGACATGATAAGCAGCTAAGTTTCTCAACTTACCTATTACATCTTGCTCCTCCTTGATTAAGGTATCAAGATCCTTAGTAAACTCACCATCCTCAAGTGCCTCTTCAAGTAATTTCTTTTCCCAGCTAATCAGTTCAAAAAGGTAATAGAACTTTTCATGCTCAATTGCTTGTTTCTTTGCACGCATTAGAAACTTGTTGCACTCCTTGAAAAGTGCCTTTTCGAACAAAATCTCTATATTCTTAATTTCTTGTTTGAGCAACGAACTAACCGAATTATCTGCGTGGTAAGCACGAAGACTTTTCAGAATCAGTTTATAGAGATGATTCTTTTCAGAGGGGAAGTGCCTGATGAACGTTTCCTTTCTGAACATATGTTTCACACCCCCTTCATCATATTCTACCTGCTTGTCAATAGCATCAAATATCTTCAGGTAATTTTTATCTCCTGTTTGAAGTGAAGACGAAAGTTTAAAAAATCGCTTCTCACTTTTTGACAGAGATTTGATCAAGTCAAACAGTTCGGTTGAAGGTTTCATAGGAATTCAATTTATCAGCCATTTATCAGCAATCATTGGGTTTCAATAGGCCCTCATTTCACCAAAACGAAATAAATGGCATTCCAATTATGCATATTACAAGTTCACTCTCTCTCCCCCTACCAATATGAGAATAATAATTTTTCTTAGGACTAGAATTAGAAAACTCACTCCTTGGGAAATCAATATTCATCTGGGGCGAATGCCTTATACCTCTATGCATTCTGTATCTTCAGGAATCCTGTATAAGGCCCTCACCTATGAAAGCTAATTTCCTTTGTTTTATCTTGTTATCCGCATGTTTTAATCTCTTCAGTCAAGATTGCCAGCACAAGAAAAACAGAAAGCCCTTTGTCCGTTCATTTGCTGATGCTTCTAGAAGTGACAGTTTAGACGTACTTCATGTTGATCTAAATATAGATATGACTCACTGGTCTGATCAGGAACTGTTTGGTGCAGCCACTATAGATCTAGAATCCAAGTTGGACAATGTGCAGAACATTGTATTTGATCTTCTGGCGCTTCAAGTAGACAGTGTAAAACTTGATGGTAGCCTTGTGAATTTCTCACAAGTCTCATCCAATTGCATCTGTTATGCACCTGCTGCTTACAACACTGGAGAGTCTTTTCAGGCCATCATTTATTATCATGGCGAACCTTTAGAGGACGAATCAGGCTGGGGTGGCTTCTATTGGCAAAATGATTTTGCCTTCAATCTGGGTGTGGGGTTTGATGCTGATCCACATAACTTCGGCCGCGCTTGGTTTCCTTGTTTTGACAATTTCGTTGAACGGAGTTCATACACACTCCACGTATTGACTTCGGAGAACCGAAGTGTTTATTGTGGTGGAGTCTTGGGAAATATAGAATCACTTGGTGGTGATAGCCTTCTCACAACTTGGAACCTTGATCAAGAAATACCAAGCTATTTAGTAAGCATCGCGGTTGGAGATTATGTACACGTTACCCAAAACTTTGAAAGCACAACGGGCGAAGTCATCCCCATTTGGCTTGCAGCTGAGGCTGGAGACACATCAGCAGTTGTCAGCAGTTTTGTAAACCTAATTCCCTGCCTTGATAGCTTTGAATCTGCATACGGTCCATACCTGTGGCCTAGAGTTGGATACGTTATGGTTCCGTTTAGTTCAGGGGCTATGGAACATGCTATGAACATTGCATATCCGCAATTTGCAGCAAATGGTGGGCTTTCCTATCAAACGCTCATGGCTCATGAGCTTGCTCACCATTGGTGGGGAGATTTAGTTACGTGCTCATCTCAAGAAGACATGTGGATCAATGAAGGAATGGCTTCGTACAGCGAAGCACTTTTTATAGAGTCACTTGATGGTGTAGATGCATACCTAGAATATGTAAGAGACAATCATAAGGATGTGCTTTTGTATGCGCACCGTCGTGATGGAGAGAGACTCCCCGTCTCTGGAATTGATCATTCCGCCACATACGGAGATCACGTTTACAATAAAGGTGCAGATGTAGCACACACCCTGCGCGGATATATGAATGACGATTTCTTTTCAGGACTAACCGCTTTCATTGAAAATCATTCATATCAAGATGTTTCAAGTGCGCAAATGCGCGACTATCTGGACCCACTATCTACCGGAGATATTCATTCCTTCTTTGAGGATTGGATATTCCAACCTGGTTTCCCTGACATTCGTATATCCTCAATGGACATTGCAGAAAACGGAGGGAACTATGAAGTTTCCATTGAAATCAAGCAATTTTTGCACTATTCAAATCATTTCTACACCAATGTTCCTATAAACATTGAATTCCTCAGCTCAGCATGGGGCGAAAACTATCTCAGTGATCAAATCATTTCGGGCCCATCAACACTTCTTGAATTCACACTCCCTTTCTTGCCCGCACACACCATTATAAATCGAAATGAGCGCATCAACCAAGCCGTGCTAGCTGAAGAGCTTGTGATAGATGATGATGGTATCACATCATTGCAATATGCGGAATTTCGAATTGATGTGAATGCTCCTGTTGTTGAAGATTCACTTTGGATTCGGGTTGAGAACCATTGGAGCAGAGCTGATCTCAACCAAAACCAAACGGGGGTTCACTTAGCCGACGATCGGTTCTGGAGGATTCATGGACCCAATAACCTTGCTTCTTATAACATCGAGGGCCGCATTCGTTTTTATGGCGATGAAGACGCCACCAATTATTTCGACCCCCTTTTCTTTGAAGCATTAGCTGAAGAAAACATGAATGAAGATAGCTTGCACTTGTTTCATCGTGCAGGCCCCAGTGATATTTGGTCAGAGGTAAATGATTTTGACCTCAACACACAAGGATCAAATGAAAATTGGCAGGGTTACATTGATTTCCCCCTGACTTCACAAGGAGATTATGCTTGGGGTTATTATTCAGATGTTGTAGGGATTGAAGAAACAACTACTCAATTAGAACTAACTGTTTATCCAAATCCAGCAAAAGAAGTCATCTTTATAAAGAACCTTCTATTGAATGAAGGCTATGAAATTCTTGACGCAAGCGGAAAATGTGTTGACCAAGGCTACTATAACGGTTCAATATCTATTGAGGAACTCACTGCCGCAACATACTTCATTCGGATAAAAAACACCCTCCTTCCATTTGTGAAATAAGGTATTTTGCTAGCTGTATTTTCGTGTGGAGTCCACTGAAAATGCCGGGTTGAGATAAGATACTCTGCACCAAATACGTATGCTTCACACTGATAATGGGGCAAAAAAAAGCCCGAAAATCAAATTGATTTTCAGGCCATAGAACGATTTTAACGCTGGTCTTAAGAACGAAATTTCTTACCAGGATAATAAGCCAATTTCCCTAACTGCTCCTCAATACGAAGCAACTGGTTGTATTTAGCGATTCGATCAGAACGAGAAGCTGAACCTGTTTTGATTTGCCCCGTATTCATTGCAACTGCCAAATCAGCAATTGTGTTGTCCTCGGTCTCACCAGATCTGTGGCTCATTACAGAGGTATATCCATACTTACGTCCCATATTAATGGCAGCAATGGTCTCTGTCAATGTTCCAATTTGGTTCACTTTGATAAGAATTGAATTCGCAACACCTTGTTCGATACCCATTTGAAGGCGCTCAGTATTGGTAACGAATAAATCATCACCTACGAGTTGAATGTGATCACCTAATTTATCTGTCATCAATTTCCAACCTAACCAATCGTCTTCATCCATGCCATCCTCAATACTGATGATTGGATATTTTCTTGTCCACTCAGCCCAGTAATCGACCATCTCAGCTGAGGTCAACTCATCACCAGTTGATTCTAGAATGTAGCGCTTCTTCTCTTTGTCATAGAACTCAGACGAAGCCGCGTCAAGCGCAAGAAGGATATCCTCACCCGCTTTATAACCTGCTTGGTCAATCGCTTGAAGAATAACAGTTATGGCTTCCTCATTAGAGCCTAGGTTTGGAGCGAATCCACCCTCATCACCAACATTGGTAGAATGCCCAGCCTTCTTAAGAACGGCCTTGAGGTGATGGAAAACTTCTGTACCCATTCTCAATGCCTCAGAAAAGCTAGATGCACCAACAGGCATAATCATGAACTCTTGGACATCAATTTTATTGTCAGCGTGAGAGCCGCCATTAATGATATTCATCATTGGCACGGGCATCGTATTCGCACTAACACCACCTACGTATCTATAAAGCGGTTGTCCAAGTGATTCAGCAGCAGCGTGTGCAACGGCCAAGGAAACACCAAGAATAGCATTCGCACCAAGCACCGCCTTATTTTTTGTACCATCAATGCCAATCATGGCTCTATCGATCAGGTTTTGATCGTATAAGTAAGCCCCTTGAAGCTCGTCATTGAGGATTGTATTTACGTTTTCAACTGCTTTAAGAACGCCTTTTCCCATGTAACGACCGGCATCCAAATCACGTAGCTCTATCGCTTCGTGAATACCAGTGCTTGCTCCCGAAGGAACTGCAGCTCTTCCTAGCACACCTTGATCTGTTACTACGTCAACCTCAATTGTAGGATTCCCTCTTGAATCAAGAATTTGACGTGCTTGTATTCTTCCAATATAACTCATCTTCAATTTTTTGAGTGCTCCTTTATAGCTGTCACAAAATCATCAAAAAGATATCTTGAGTCATGAGGACCAGCAGATGCTTCAGGATGGTATTGAACAGAGAACACAGGTTTATTGATCACTCGAATTCCAGCGAGCGTGTCATCATTTAGGTGAATATGAGTGACTTCGATGTTATCATTGGCATCAGCCGACTCACGGCTCACAACAAAGCCATGGTTCTGAGAAGTGATTTCTGCCTTCCCAGTTAAAAGATTCTTTACGGGGTGATTTACACCTCGATGGCCATTGAACATTTTTATCGTTGAAAGTCCTTGGCTCAGGGCAATTACTTGGTGACCCAAGCATATTCCGAAACAGGGTGTTCCAGATTGTACTAGTGTATTTACTTCCTGGATTACATCTGACATTGCAGAGGGGTCACCAGGTCCATTAGAAAGCATGATTCCATCAGGCTTTGTATTAAGAATATCTGCTGCAGGTGTTGAACAAGGGAATACTTCAACTGAACATCCTCGATCAGTTAAACATCTAATTATGTTTGTTTTCACCCCTAAGTCGAGCAAAGCAACTTTGGCTATCTCATTTTCAGCTTTAACACTATAACGCTTAGTTGAGGTTACTTTAGAGCTTAATTCCAACCCGTCCATTGAGGGCACTTGACTGACTAGATCTTTCAGTTTTTCAGGATTAAGCTCTATACTAGATATAACGGCGTTCATTGCGCCTTTTTCTCTGATGTGTCTAACGAGTGATCTTGAATCAATGTCACAGATACCAACAATACCATCTCTTTCAAGATAATCCTGCAGGGTTCCGCTCCCTCCCACTCTACTATAGATTTCAGAGAATTTCTTGGTGACCAATCCTGCGATTTTTAGTCCGCCTGATTCTACTTCTTGACTATGCACGCCATAGTTTCCTATGTGCGGGGTAGCCATAATCAGTATTTGTCCGAAGTAACTGGGGTCAGTAAAGATTTCTTGATACCCATACATTCCTGTATTGAAAGCTATCTCTCCTTGAGTTGTTCCAATTTTCCCAGCCGCATATCCTTCATAAATGGTTCCGTCTTCAAGAACAAGGAAAGCTTTTTGGCGTTGATTTTCATTCTGCATGGTGCAAAGATAAGATGATAGGTAGTGCCCTAAACCTTGAAAATACAATTTAAATATTCACATTTTCTCCACTAAAACCAAAAAAAAAGGGACAATCAAATAGACCGTCCCTTTTAACTATTAATTCGTTCGAATTAAGCTTTCTCTTCGCCTGAATCGTCGTCTTTCTTTTTGTCAGCAATTGCTTCATTGGCAGAATCTTCTTCATCTTCCACTTTTTCAGCTATTACATCGGAAGCATCATCAGCCACTGTTTCAGCAGAACCAGCTTTCGATTTACCTCCACCACGACGCGCACGACGTGTTTTTGTCTTTTTCTCTTCGTTACCATAGATTTCATTGAAATCTACAAGTTCGATCATACACATTTCAGCTGAATCACCTAATCTGTGACCTAACTTAATTATACGTGTATATCCTCCTTCTCTGTTCCCAACTTTAGGAGCAACTTCTCGGAACAGTTCGGTCACAGAGTATTTGTTACCGAGGTAACGAAATACCATTCTTCTAGAGTGAGTCGAATCTTCTTTCGAGCGGTTGATCAAAGGTTCTACGTATTGACGTAGCGCCTTAGCTTTTGCTACAGTAGTAGTGATGCGCTTGTGATCGATTAGCGAAGATGCCATATTCGATAACATTGCTTTACGATGCGCTGTCTTTCTACCAAGGTGGTTAAATTTCTTACCGTGCCTCATGATTATAGGTGTTCAATAAGCTTATAGCCTATCCAATTATTCTTTATCCAATTTATACTTCGATACATTCATACCGAAAGAAAGATTCTTGCTTTCAACAAGATCTTCAAGCTCCGTTAAGGACTTCTTACCGAAGTTACGGAACTTCAATAGATCGTTCTTGTTGTAAGAGACCAAATCTCCAAGAGTTTCAATGTCTGCTGCTTTCAAACAGTTCAGTGCACGCACTGAAAGATCCATATCAACCAGCTTCGTCTTCAACAATTGACGCATGTGCAGTGAAGTCTCATCAAACTCTTCTGTTTCAGATTTCTCTTCATTTTCAAGCGTAATTCGTTCGTCACTGAACAACATGAAGTGGTGAATCAGAATTTTAGCTGCTTCTTGTAGTGCATCTTTCGGAGAAATAGAACCATCACACTCGATGTCCATAACTAACTTCTCGTAATCCGTTTTTTGCTCAACACGGTAATTTTCAATACTGTATCTAACGTTACGGATTGGAGTAAAGATTGCATCAATTGCAACAGTGCCGATAGGTGCACCAGATTCCTTATTCTCCTCAGCAGGAACGTATCCACGTCCTTTGCCAATATTAACTTCGATGTTAACCTTAACACCTTTTTCCATTCGGCAGATCACGTGATCTGGGTTCAAGACTTGGAATGCAGAGGTAAACTTGCCAATGTCTCCAGCTGTAAATGTATCCTGGCCAGAAAGTGTGATTAGCACTCGTTCAGAATCTGTTTCTGCAATTTGTTGCTTAAAGCGCACTTGCTTCAAATTCAAAACGATTTCAGTCACATCTTCTACAATACCTTTTACGGTAGAGAATTCATGGTCAACACCGTCCATTTTGAACGAAGTGATCGAGAACCCTTCCAGTGAAGAAAGAAGAATACGACGTAATGCGTTTCCGATTGTAATTCCAAAACCTGGTTCTAACGGACGGAATTCAAACTGTCCACTAAAATCATCAGACTCTAGAAGAATAACTTTATCTGGTTTCTGAAAATCGAGAATAGCCATTATAAGGGTCTTAAGATTATTTAGAGTACAATTCGACGATGAGTTGTTCCTTGATATTTTCAGGAATTTGCTCACGTGAAGGTACATTAAGAAAAGCACCTGTCATATCACCTGAGTTCCAATCTAGCCAGTCGAATTTTTTCACATTAATTGCTAGAGAAGAAGAAATAGCCTGAAGTGACTTTGAACGTTCACGAACACCTACTACATCACCTGGACGCAGAGAGTATGAAGGAATGTTCACATGCTCACCATTCACTGTAATGTGACGGTGTGTTACCAACTGACGAGCACCTCTTCTAGTAGGAGACAGACCAAGTCTGTAAACCGTATTGTCTAGACGAGACTCACAAAGTTGTAGCAGAATTTCACCTGTAATTCCTGACTTCATGGAAGCCTTCTTGAAAAGGTTCGAGAACTGACGTTCAAGAATTCCGTAAGTATATTTAGCTTTTTGCTTTTCAGTGAGCTGAACAGAATATTCAGACTGCTTTGAGCGTCGCTTATTTGGTCCGTGCTGCCCTGGTGGGTAAGAACGGCGTTCTAGTGCTTTGTCTGGTCCGAAGATCGGTTCGCGAAAACGTCTCGCAATCTTCGATGTAGGTCCTGTATAACGTGCCATATCCCTTTCTTTTTTGCTTCAGTAGTTAGACTCTGCGTCGTTTTGGAGGACGACAACCATTGTGTGGCATAGGTGTCACATCAACAATTTCAATTACTTCGATTCCAAGATTGTGAAGCGAACGAATCGCTGATTCACGGCCGGAACCTGGGCCTTTTACAAATACGCGGATTTTCCGGAGACCGAGTTCATGTGCCTCTTTTCCACATTCTTCCGCGGCTACTTGAGCAGCATAAGGGGTGTTCTTCTTAGATCCACGGAAACCCATTTTTCCAGCGGAAGACCACGAAATCACCTGTCCTTGATTGTTAGTCAGGGAGATGATAATGTTATTGAAACTAGCTTGGATGTGCGCCTCACCGGTCGCTTCCACAACTACTTTCTTTTTTTTCTTGACGTTCTTAGCCATAACTTTTTGAATTCAGGTCATCAGTCCTAAAAAAGGACTCAAGTACATCCCTCACAATGAGGAACTTATTATTTAGTAGCCTTTTTCTTATTTGCAACGGTCTTACGCTTCCCTTTACGAGTACGAGAATTATTCTTCGTACGCTGTCCGCGAAGTGGTAAACCAACACGATGACGGATTCCTCGGTAACAACCGATATCCATCAAACGCTTGATATGCATTTGAGTTTCCGTACGCAATTCACCCTCTACTTTAAAAGAAGTAGTGATTTCACCACGAATTTTACCCAATTCATCATCGTTCCAATCTTGAACCTTCGTATTGGGATCTACTTTAGCAGCTTCCAAAATTTCTTTTGAACGGCTACTTCCAATCCCGTAAATGTACGTTAGACCTATTACTCCTCTTTTATTCTTAGGAAGGTCTACACCAGCAATCCTTGCCATAATGTGTCGCTTTAAAGCCTCAGGTTAACCCTGACGCTGCTTGAATTTTGGGTTCTTTTTGTTAATCACGTAAAGGCGTCCTTTACGGCGTACGATCTTACACTCAGCTGATCGTTTCTTTATTGATGCACGTACTTTCATGATTACTTTTTATATCTAAAGGTTATACGTCCTTTCGTTAAGTCATAGGGTGACATTTCAACTTTCACCTTGTCTCCAGGGAGAATTTTAATATAATGCATCCGCATTTTACCTGAAATGTGGGCAGTGATCACGTGTCCGTTCTCTAACTCTACGCGGAACATAGCGTTTGACAGGGCTTCGATGATAGTTCCATCCTGTGTGATCGATGCTTGTTTAGCCATCCTATTTCTTCAATTACTTATTTAATACTTCTTCTATATACTCAAATGTTGAGAGCACTTCAGCTTTACCTTTTCGCACTACGACATCATGTTCGAAATGTGCACTTGGCAGATTATCAGCAGTTATTATAGTCCAACCATCATTCAGTTGTTTCACTTGTCTTACTCCTAGATTAATCATTGGCTCTATTGCTAAAACCAATCCTTCTCTAAGCTTCAAACCGTTACCTCGTCTTCCATAGTTTGGTACTTCAGGTGCTTCATGCAAACTCTGTCCCAATCCATGTCCAACTAGCTCTCGAACAACACCAAAGCCATTTGACTCTGCGTGATTTTGAACTGCGTAACCTATGTCACCAATGCGGTTTCCCGCAACGGCTTGTTCAATGGCTAAATTCAAACATTCCTTCGTTACCCTTAATAGCTTCTTAATATCATCAGTCACCTCACCAATTGCGAAGGTATAAGCTGAATCACCATAAAAACCATTCTTAAGTACACCGCAATCTACAGAGACTATATCACCGTCTTTCAACGGATCATCTGTAGGAATACCATGAACAACCTGACTGTTTACTGATGTACACAATGAGTTTGGAAATCCATTGTAGTTTAAAAAACCCGGGACACCTCCATGATCACGTATACATTCTTCAGCAACCTTATCTAGGTCAAGCGTAGTAACTCCAGGTTTTACAACCTTTGCTACTTCTGCTAAAGTTCTGCCAACAAGTAAAGAACTCTCTCTGAGGAGTTCTATCTCCTCCTCAGTTTTGTAGTAGATCTTACGACCTCCCATCCTATCCGGCTATGCCGCTAACAGGTGAATTTTGACGTCCACGCATTTTTCCAGACTTCATTAAACCATCGTAGTGACGACTTAACAAATAACTTTCAACTTGCTGTAACGTATCCAAAACCACACCTACCATGATCAACAATGACGTTCCTCCAAAGAAGATTGAAAATGATTGAGCATGCGTTAATCCTACACTGAAAACAATAGCTGGAAGTATCGCTATCATACCTAGGAAAATAGATCCTGGTAAAGTGATGCGCGAAAGTACACCATCTAAAAATTCTGCAGTCGATCTTCCTGGTTTAATTCCCGGAACAAAACTTCCCTGACGTTTCAAGTCATCCGCCATTTGGTTAGGATTAACTGTAATCGCCGTGTAGAAGTATGTAAAGATAACTATCATCAAGAAGAAAATGACGTTATACAACAGACCATTAAAGTCACCCATGCTTTGAAGAAGCTCGCTGTCTTTAAAGGTATCTGTTTGTGTAAGGTACAATGGGACAAACATAATTGCCTGAGCAAAGATGATTGGCATTACACCCGAACTGTTCACTTTCAATGGAATGTAAGAACGTTGTCCCTCACCCGTAGGCATACTTGAAGGACCTGATTGAACATTCTTAGCCATTTGTACAGGTACTCTACGCACTGCTTGCACAAGTGCAACAGACAACCCAATCACAACTAACAATCCGGCTATTTCCACTAAGAAGAAGAATAAGTTCGTCTGAGGGTGAATAAACTCTTGAATGATTGCTTGAGGGAAAGTGGCAATGATACCAATCATGATCAACAAAGAGATACCGTTTCCAACTCCTTTGTCTGTGATCCGCTCTCCAAGCCACATGATCAATAATGTTGAACACGTTAGAATGGTTACTGAGGCAAACCACCAGAATGGACCAGCATCAGCCACTGCACCAGGAACACCAACTACAGATGACGCCAAATAACCTGGAGCCTGCACTAGTGTTATGGCAATGGTCAAAAATCTCGTCCATTGATTAATCTTTTTCCTACCACTCTCACCTTCACGCTGCAACTTTTGAACAGAAGGAACAGCTATTGAAAGCAACTGAATGATAATTGAAGCCGAGATATATGGCATAATTCCCAATGCAAAGATGGAAGCACGTGAGAACGCACCTCCAGTAAACAATGCTAGAATATCACCAATACCACCACTTGAATTTGATCCCATTGTCGCTGCAAGCGCATCAGAGTTCACACCCGGAAGAACGATAAAAGAGCCAACTCTATAGATCAGGATAAACCCGAACGTAATAAGAATCTTCTTTCTTAGTTCTTCGTGATGATAGATGTCCTTAATTTTCTTGAAAAAATTCTTCATCACTAATGGATTAAAGTGTGGTTGCTGTTCCGCCTGCTCCTTCAATTGCTTCTAGAGCAGTTGCTGAAAACTTGTGAGCGGTAATAGTTACCTTCGCTTTGATTTCTCCGCGACCTAACACTTTGATTAAATCACGTTTCCCTGCCAATCCATTTGCAACTAGTACTTCTGGTGTCACTGCATTAAGCGATTTACGCTCAACAAGTTCTTGAAGGGTATCAATATTAATTCCTTTGTATTCAACCCGGTTACGGTTAGTAAATCCAAATTTCGGTACACGACGTTGGAGTGGCATCTGCCCTCCTTCGAAACCAATTTTACTTTTGTAACCTGATCTTGACTTAGCTCCTTTGTGTCCACGTGTAGATGTACCACCGTGTCCGGAACCTTCGCCTCGACCAACTCGCTTTCGCTGCTTGGTTGAACCTGCCGCTGGTTTTAGGCTGCTCAAATTCATATGCTGGTTTTTAAAGGGTTAATTACTTTTCTTCTACTTTCAAAAGGTGGCTTACCTTATTGATCATACCAATGATCTGAGGTGTTGCTTCCTTTTCAACTGGAACATTCATTCTCTTGATGCCCAGTGCCTGAATAGTATCTTTTTGACGCTGTGGGCGACCAATAATACTACGCACTTGTGTTATTACTACTTTCGACATGAGTTAAATCTTAGCCGTTAAATACTTTGCTTACTGAAATGCCTCGGAGATCTGCTATTTCGCGTGCATCGCGAAGTAAGCTTAGAGCTTCGTATGTAGCCTTCACAACGTTGTGAGGGTTAGACGATCCCAATGATTTTGCAAGAACATCAGTGATTCCAACACTCTCAAGCACAGCGCGCATAGCGCCACCTGCAATCACTCCAGTACCGTTAGCAGCTGGTTTGATTAGAACGTGAGCACCACCGTAGCGTGCTTCTTGCTTGTGAGGAATGGTTCCATGAAGCAGAGGAACACGAATAAGGTTCTTCTTTGCATCATCAATTCCTTTTGTAATCGCAGTGGTTACTTCCTTAGATTTCCCAAGTCCGTGTCCAACTACACCGCTTTCATCTCCTACCACAACAATTGCTGAGAAGCTAAACGTACGTCCACCCTTTGTTACCTTCGTAACTCGGTTGATACCTACAAGACGGTCTTTTAATTCAATATCTGTCGATCTTACTGATCGTAGTTGAGTTGCCATAATGCTTTAGAATTTAAGACCGCCCTCACGAGCTGCATCTGCCAATTGCTTAATTCTTCCGTGATACAAGTAACCATTGCGATCGAAAACAACAGATTCAATACCTGCAGCTTTTGCACTTTCAGCAATAGCCTTTCCAACTTTCGTTGCTTGTTCTAGTTTCGCGATACCTGTAGCATCATCCATTTTCAAAGATGATGCTGAAGCCAATGTTTTACCAGTCGCATCATCAATCACCTGAGCATATATCTGCTTGTTACTGCGATATACTGACAAACGCGGGCGTTCCCCAGTTCCGTGAATCTTTCCACGAACTCGTCTTTTAATACGAAGTCTACTGTTACGTTTTGACAGAGCCATGTTCTAAAATTATTTACTTGCAGATTTACCTGCTTTACGACGTATATATTCTCCTTTGAAACGAACACCTTTACCTTTGTATGGTTCTGGCTTACGTAGAGACTTGATTTTCGCAGCAACTTGTCCAATTAACTGCTTGTCAAAACTCTCCAGGATAATTCCTGGGTTCGATCCTTTTTTTGTTTCCGCTGTTATAACGATCTCCTTAGGAAGCTCGATAACAATTGGGTGGCTATAACCCAAAGCCAGTTCAAGAACTTGTCCTGATGACTTTGCTCGGTATCCAACCCCTACCAATTCGAGTTCTTTTTTGTACCCAACCGTAACCCCTTCAATCATATTGAAGATGAGCGATCGATACAATCCATGCATCGCACGGTGGTCTTTATGATCAGAAGAGCGCGAAAGTACAACTTCTCCTTCTTCTATCTTAACCTCAATAGCAGAATCTACTTCTTGAGTTAAAGTTCCCTTGGGACCTTTAACAGTTACAAGGTTGTTCGCATCAATTGACACTTCAACTCCACTTGTAATGGTTACTGGTGATTTACCTATCCTAGACATCTCAATTGTGTTGTCTGATTAATATACGTAGCAGAGGACTTCGCCCCCTACATTAAGGTTACGCGCTTCTTTCTCAGTCATAACTCCTCTAGAAGTTGATAGAATTGAAACACCTAGACCGTTTAGGATTCTTGGAAGAGAATCTTTACCGGCATATTTACGAAGCCCTGGCTTACTCACACGTTGAATGTCAGTGATAGCAGGACGCTTCGTTTTTGGGTGATATTTAAGAGCGATTTTGATCGCTCCTTGCTTCTCGTCATCCATGAACTTATAGTTCAGGATATACCCCTTATCAAAAAGAATCTTAGTGATTTCTTTCTTTAGGTTCGAAGCAGGAATATCTACTACTTTATGTTGTGCCATCTGCGCATTTCTGATGCGCGTCAAGTAATCTGCGATTGGATCTGTATACATAACGTTAGTCTTACCAGCTTGCTTTTTTAACTCCAGGAATCTTGCCTGACAATGCCATTTCACGGAAAGTCACACGAGATAATCCAAATTGACGCATGTAACCACGCGGTCGACCTGTAATACTGCAACGGTTGTGCAAACGCACATACGAAGAGTTTTTAGGTAGCTTTTGTAAAGCTTCCCAATCTCCTGCTTCTTTGAGCGCTGCTCTTTTCTCAGCATAACGAGCTACAAGCTTTTCACGCTTACGCTCTCGGGCTTTCATTGATTCCTTCGCCATTATTCTAGTTCTTTGTAAATGGAAAACCAAACGCTGTAAGCAATGCTTTCGCTTCCTCATCGGTGCGAGCTGTTGTTACAATGGTGATATCCATTCCATTGATGTACTTAATTGTATCGATATTTAATTCAGGGAAGATAATTTGCTCCTTGATTCCGAAAGTAAAGTTCCCTCTCCCATCAAATCCTTTTGCTCTAACTCCTCTAAAGTCTCTTGTACGTGGAAGAGAAGCAGCGATCAAACGATCAAGGAACTCATACATATGTACACGACGTAAAGTCACTCGGCAACCTATTGGCATTCCCTTACGCAACTTAAAGTTCGAAACGTCCTTTGTTGAATAAGTAGGAATAGCGCGTTGTCCTGCAATCGAAGACATCTCTACTACCGCAGTGTCAATCATCTTTTTATCAGCCACGGCCTTACCAATTCCTTGGTTCAAGCAAATCTTTGTGATACGTGGCACTTCCATCTTAGAGCTGTATTCAAACTGCTCTTGGAGTTTCTTGGCGATTACTTCCTCATAGGAAGTTTGAAGTCTAGGTATATAGCTCATCACTTAATCTCCTCATTAGTTTTCTTGGAAAAGCGAACTAGCTTACCGTTGTCACCTCTACGGCGGCCAACACGAGTTGCATTTCCCTGGTTGTCAATTACCATAAGATTTGAGATATGCACTCCAGCTTCTTGCTCGATTACACCTCCTTGTGGGTTGGTTGCATTAGGCTTCACGTGACGTGTTACCATGTTTACACCTTCGATCGTAATGCGATCACTTGAACGATCTACAACGAGAACTGCTCCCGTCTTACCTTTAGATGTTCCTGTGATCACTTTTACCTGATCTCCCTTTTTTACTTTATAACGCTTTTCCATCGTCTCTTCTTATTAAAGCACCTCTGGTGCAAGTGATACGATTTTCATGAAATTTTTGTCACGAAGTTCTCTAGCAACAGGGCCAAAGATACGTGTTCCACGTAATTCTCCACCAGCATTTAAAAGTACTACGGCGTTGTCATCAAAACGAATGTAGCTTCCATCTGGACGACGTACTTCTTTCTTAGTACGCACTACAACTGCTTTTGACACCTGACCTTTTTTCACGTTTCCAGAAGGTGTTGAATCCTTCACGGTCACAACGATTTTGTCGCCGATGCTCGCATAGCGGCGGCGGGTTCCTCCCAGGACACGAATACATAGTACTTCTTTCGCACCACTGTTATCCGCCACTCTTAATCGGCTTTCTTGTTGTATCATCGTTAATCTTATTAAGGATTGCCAGAATTACTTAGCACGTTCAACAATCTGAACAAGTCTCCAACGCTTGTTCTTGCTCAACGGTCTGGTCTCCATGATCTTTACTGTATCTCCTATATTGCACTCATCTTTCTCATCGTGCGCAATAAACTTTTTAGTCTGCTTGATGAACTTACCGTACGCCGCATGTTTCATGCGACGCTCTACAGAAACCACGATAGACTTATCCATCTTGTTTGAGGTCACTACGCCGATACGTTCTTTTCTAAGGTTACGAGTCGTTTCCATTATCTTTCTGTTTCCGCCTTGTTCTTGCGAGTGTTAAGCTCGGTCATCAATCGGGCAATATCTTTTTTCATTTCGCGAATTACATTCGGATTCTCCAAACCTGCAATAGTGTGGTTGAATCTTACTTTACTCAGATCTTCTTGAGCCGTCGCGATACGTTCTTGCAAGTCGGAGTCCGACATTTGCGTGATTTCTTCCATTTTCATCGTACCTCGTATTATTCGGTATAGTCAGGTCGCATTACAAACTTGGTGCGCACTGGCAACTTTTGAGCTGCTAGACGCAATGCTTCTTTAGCGAGCGCCAAAGGTACACCATCTACCTCGAACATTATTCGTCCTGGCTTAACAACAGCAACCCAATGGCTAGGAGCTCCCTTACCCTTACCCATACGTACTTCTGCAGGCTTAGAGGTAATCGGCTTGTCCGGAAAAATCCTTATCCAAACTTTTCCTTCACGCTTCATGTGACGGGTTACCGCAACACGCGCAGCTTCAATCTGGCGAGATGTGATAAACCCTTCATTCAGCGTTTTCACACCAAATGATCCATAAGCAATAGTAGAACCGCGGTAAGCGATCCCTTTGATCACACCCTTCTGATTCCTACGGTATTTTGTCCTTTTTGGCTGTAACATCGTACTAACTCTTTAATGCAAATTACTTTCTGCTACGACGACGACGTGCTCCGCCTCCGCCTGGTGCAGCGTTTCCACCAGCACCGCGCTTTTCTTTCATCCCAGCTGTTGGGCTGAGATCTCTTTTCCCGTAGACCTCTCCACGGCAAATCCACACTTTCACGCCTATTCTACCATAAGTAGTGTGCGCTTCTGACAAAGCATAATCAATGTCAGCACGAAATGTATGCAATGGTATACGACCATCCTTAAAGGTTTCAGTACGTGCCATCTCAGCACCGTTCAAACGACCAGAGATAGTAACCTTAATTCCTTCAGCTCCCATTCTCATGGTGCTTGCGATTGCCATCTTAATTGCTCTTCTGAACGATATTCTTGCTTCAAGTTGACGTGAAATACTATCAGACACAAGTGTTGCATCCAATTCAGGTCTCTTGATCTCAAAAATATTGATCTGAACTTCTTTTCCGGTAAGCTTCTTCAACTCCTCTTTCAACTTATCTACCTCAGAACCACCTTTACCGATGATTACACCTGGGCGAGCAGTTTGAATCGTTACAGTAACAAGCTTCAGCGTACGCTCAATAATGATACGTGCTACACTTGCTTTACGTAGACGCGCAAGAAGGTACTTCCGGATTTTATCATCCTCTGCAATTTTATCTGCATAGTTGTTACCTCCGTACCAGTTTGAGTCCCATCCGCGGATGAAACCAAGTCGATTACCTATTGGATTGGTCTTCTGTCCCATTCTATTGTCTTATTTGGCGCTATCAACGATGATTGTAACGTGGTTAGATCGCTTTCTAATGCGGTGCGCACGTCCCTGCGGAGCAGGTCTCAAACGCTTCAGCATACGAGCACTATCTACCTGAATTTCACTAACCACAAGGTTAGATTCCTCAGGACGATCACCCTCGTTTTTCGTTTCCCAGTTGGCAATTGCACTTCGCAATAGCTTTTCTAGTCTATTTGAAGCATCCTGCTTGCTGAATTTTAAAATATTCAACGCTTGAAATACATCTTTACCACGAATGGTATCTGCAACAATGCGCATCTTACGAGGGGAAGTTGGACAGTTGTTCAACTTCGCAATTGAGAGGCTTTTCATTTCCTCTTTGCGTTCCTCAGCCTTCAGTCGTTTTCTGGCACCCATGACTTAAATCTTTATACGTTGATTAACGTCTTCCTTTATCTTTTTTATTTCCTCCGTGTCCGCGGAAAGTACGAGTAGGAGAAAACTCCCCTAACTTGTGACCTACCATATTCTCTGTGCAATAGACCGGAATAAATTGTCGTCCGTTATGGACTGCAATTGTCATCCCGACAAAGTCAGGTGTTATGGTGGAGCTTCGTGACCAAGTTTTGATCACGGATTTCTTTCCAGATTCTTGCGCCTCGCCAACTCGCTGAGTTAGCTTGTAGTGCACAAATGGTGGTTTCTTCAGTGAACGAGCCATAGTTAATCAACTTATTTCTTACGACGTTCAATTATATATTTACTACTTTGCTTCTTCCGCTTACGGGTTTTAAAACCTTTCGCTGGAATACCATTACGGCTACGTGGATGACCTCCAGACGAACGTCCTTCACCTCCACCCATCGGGTGATCCACAGGGTTCATTACAACACCTCTTACTCTTGGACGGCGACCCAACCAACGGCTGCGACCTGCTTTCCCAGAAACTTGAAGACTATGCTCTGAATTTGAGACTGAACCAATAGTCGCTGTACATGTGGCTAGAATCATACGTACCTCTCCACTAGGGAGTTTGATGATCGCATATTTCTTATCACGTGCATTCAGCTGAGCGTAACTTCCGGCACTACGTGCTAGAATCCCACCCTGACCTGGATACAACTCAATGTTGTGAATTATTGTTCCCAAAGGAATTTCACTTAAAATAAGTGTATTTCCTACCTCTGGTGAAGCTCCTGATCCGCTCATGATTTGCTGACCTACCTTCAAGCCATCTGGGGCTAGAATGTAGCGCTTCTCACCGTCTGCATAAGCAACCAACGCAATACGCGCTGTACGGTTTGGATCATATTCGATTGTTTCAACCGTGGCTGCAACGCCATGCTTGTCACGTTTAAAATCAATCAATCTATAGCGACGTTTATGGCCACCTCCTCGGTAGCGCATTGTCATTTTTCCATTGTTGTTACGACCACCGGACTTCTTGATTGCTACCAAGAGAGGCTTATACGGCTTATCTGTCGTAATGTCATCGAACTCACTAATTACTTTGTGTCGCTGACCTGGAGTGATTGGGTTTAGCTTTCTTAATGCCATGACTTACTCCTCCTATTAAATGTTATCATAAAAGTCGATCACATCTCCTTCAGCTAGCTGAACGATCGCCTTCTTGTATCCGTTAGTTCTTCCAGTAACTAGACCTGTCTTCGTATAGCGTGACCTTGTCTTACCGTCCACATTCAAAGTGCGAACTTGTTCAACTTTCACTCCATAAGAGGCCTCTACTGCCTTCTTTATCTCAACCTTGTTGCTTCCTTTAGCTACTACGAATCCGTAACGATTGTACTTCTCCGAATCAGCTGTAAGCTTCTCAGTAATGAGGGGTTTTATCAATACGTTGCTCATCGTTGTAATTATTTAAGCATGTCTTGAACTATCTCGTGGGCACCGCCTACAAAGATTAGGTTCTTACAATTCAAGATATCGTATGTATTTAAATCACCCGCAACACGAACAATGTGTCCTTTAAGATTACGAGAAGACTTATATATACTTTCATTGATACTCGGTAACACTAGCAAGGTCTTCTTGTCTTCTACCTTCAAGTTCTTTAGAACCTTTAAGTATGACGTGGTCTTTGCTTCTTTCATTTCCAAAGCATCCAAGAACATGATACCATCTTCTTGTGCTTTGTAAGTAAGAGCTGACTTTCTTGCCAAACGTTTCACCTTTACGTTCACTTTAAGAACATACTTGTGAGGACGCGGACCGAAAACTCTACCTCCACCTCTAAACAGTGGATTCTTAATGTCTCCGGCACGTGCTGTACCTGTTCCTTTTTGACGTTTGATCTTTCGGGTTGAACCCTTTACATCAGAACGTTCTTTAGCCTTGTGAGTTCCTTGGCGCTGAGCAGCTAAATAGCGTTTCACATCCAAGTAGATCGCGTGATCATTCGGCACAATACCGAATACATCACTATCAAGAGTAATTTTCTTTGAGGTCTTGTTCCCCTCTGTGTTGTATACCGTCAATTCCATCTTACTTACGGATTAATACGGTTGCACCCTTGTGTCCGGGAACTGCACCTTTTACGATGATCAATCCTTCTTCCGGCATCACTTTAAGAACTTCCAAGTTTTCAATTGTAACGCGTTTGTTACCCATCTGACCTGCCATGCGCATTCCCTTGAATACACGTGCTGGATAAGATGCCGCACCAATCGATCCTGGTGCACGTAACCTGTTATGTTGTCCGTGAGTTGCTTGTCCAACTCCTGCGAAACCATGGCGTTTTACAACACCTTGGAATCCCTTTCCTTTACTACGGCCAACTATGAACACGTAATCTCCTTCGTTAAACACTTCGTCAACCTTCACTTCATCACCCGCATTAAGCTCTCTTCCGAAGTTCTTGAATTCAACAAGCTTCTTCATTGGAGCTAATCCATTCTTCTTAAAGTGTCCCATCATTGGTTTGGATGTACGACGTTCGCTTTTGGCTTCAAAACCAAGTTGCACCGCTTCGTAACCATCTTTCTCCAGGGTCTTGACTTGCGTTACTACACAAGGACCAGCTTCAAGAATCGTGCATGGGAGATTTTTCCCAGAGGCATTGAAGATGCTGGTCATACCGACTTTTTTTCCTATGAGTCCAGGCATTGCTTTATCTATTAAACTTTAATTTCTACTTCAACTCCACTTGGCAATTCCAATCGCATCAAGGCATCAACAGTCTTCGCAGAAGAACTGTAAATATCTAGGAGGCGCTTGTAGCTTGAAAGCTCAAACTGCTCACGTGATTTTTTATTTACGTGTGGTGAACGGAGTACCGTGTACACACGACGATGTGTTGGCAATGGAATTGGTCCACTGATTACAGCACCGGTTGCCTTTACTGTCTTTACGATCTTCTCAGCTGACTTATCAACGAGGTTGTGATCGTACGACTTTAATTTTATGCGAATCTTCTGAGCCATTGTCAAAATCGATTATGCTGTTTGTTTTCCACGAACCTCAGCAATTACTGCCTCAGCTACATTTCTTGGAGCCTCGCTATAATTTGAGAATTCCATTGTTGAACTTGCCCGTCCAGATGTGATTGTTCTAAGGTCAGTCACGTAACCAAACATTTCACTCAAAGGAACTTTTGCCTGTACTACTGTTGCTCCGCTTCTTTCATCTGTGCCCTCAATAAGCGCTCTACGCTTATTCAAATCACCAATTACATCTCCCATGTTCTCTTCAGGTGTCAACACCTCAAGTTTCATCATCGGTTCAAGAATTACCGGATTACAGTTTTTAACCGCGTTACGATAAGCCATCTTCGCACAAATCTCAAAAGACAAACTGTCTGAATCGACTTGGTGGAAAGACCCATCAAACAACTCTACTTGCATAGAATCCATTGGGAAACCTGCAAGAACTCCATTTACCATAGAATCCTTGAATCCTTTCTCTATCGCGGGAATAAATTCACGAGGTATATTACCACCCTTGATGCTATTAACAAACTTCAATCCTGAAGCGTCCTTCTCATCATGCGCAGAAATCTTGATCACAATATCAGCGAACTTACCACGCCCACCTGATTGCTTCTTATAAGTCTCACGGTGATCTGCAAAACCTGTAATAGCCTCTTTATATGCTACCTGTGGACGTCCTTGGTTGCATTCAACCCCAAACTCACGTCTGAGGCGATCAACAATAATTTCCAAGTGAAGCTCTCCCATTCCTGAGATTACTGTTTGTCCACTATTCTCATCAGTTTTCACTGTGAAAGTAGGATCTTCTTCTGCAAGCTTGTTCAAAGCTACACCCAACTTATCCAAATCTGCTTGAGTTTTTGGCTCAATTGCGATTCCGATAACGGGCTCTGGGAAAGTCATAGACTCCAAGATAATTGGACTGCCTTCTGCACACAAGGTATCTCCTGTTCGGATATCCTTGAACCCAACAGCTGCACCAATATCTCCAGCTTCTAATGCAGGTATTGAGTTCTGCTTATTAGAGTGCATTTGAAACAACCTTGAAATTCGCTCTTTCTTATTCGAACGTGTATTCAACACGTAACTACCAGCAGGAAGAATTCCTGAGTATGCACGTATGAAACATAGACGTCCAACAAAAGGATCAGTCGCAATCTTAAATGCCAAACCAGCAAACGGCTCTTCTGTATTTGAACGACGGCGTTCTTCTTCTTCAGTATTCGGGTTGATTCCGATAATGGATTCTACATCTGCTGGAGACGGAAGAAATTCCATCACAGCATCAAGCATTGTTTGTACACCTTTGTTCTTAAAAGCAGAACCACACATCATCGGAGTCATAGTCATTGCTACTGTAGCTTTGCGGATAGCCGCAAGCATTTCAGCTTCAGTGATACTATCTGGATCTTCAAAATACTTTTCCATCAACGTATCATCTTGCTCAGCCGCAGCCTCCACAAGTTTTTCACGCCATTCAGCAACAGTATCTACAAGGTCTTCAGGAATAGCAATTTCTGTCCAGGTCATCCCCTGATCATCTTCATTCCAGACCATTGCTTTGTTGTTAATCAAATCAACAACTCCTCTAAAATCATCTTCTGCTCCAATTGGAACTTGAAGCGGCACAGGGTTCGCTCCGAGACGTTCACGAACTTGCTCAACTACGTTGAAGAAGTCAGCACCAGAACGATCCATTTTATTAACGAAACCAATACGAGGAACTCCATACTTATCAGCTTGACGCCAAACAGTCTCAGATTGAGGCTCAACACCTCCTACTGCACAAAACAAAGCAACTGCACCATCAAGAACACGCAACGAACGTTCCACCTCTACGGTGAAATCAACGTGCCCTGGGGTGTCAATGATATTCATCTTGTACTCCGTATCTCTGTAAGTCCAGAAACATGTGGTGGCTGCAGAGGTAATAGTGATACCACGCTCTTGCTCTTGCTCCATCCAGTCCATAGTAGCTGCACCATCGTGAACTTCACCAATCTTGTGTGAAATACCCGTATAGTACAGAACACGCTCTGTAGTAGTGGTTTTACCAGCATCAATGTGGGCCATGATACCGATATTCCTTGTTAACTTAAGATCCCTTTTAGCCATTTTCTTATTGTAAATACGTTAGAAACGGAAATGTGAGAATGCCTTGTTTGCCTCAGCCATACGGTGTGTATCTTCTTTCTTTTTGAAAGTAGCACCTTCTTCTTTAGCAGCAGCGATAATCTCTCCAGCCAAACGTTCAGCCATAGACTTCTCGTTTCGCTTTCGCGTATAACTAATCAACCACTTCATTGCCATGGACAGCTTACGACTGTCACGAATTGGCTGCGGAATCTGAAATGTTGCACCACCAACTCGGCGGCTACGTACTTCTACCGCAGGAGTGACATTCACCAAAGCTTTCTTGAACATCTCCAATCCATCTTCCTCAGTCTTTGCTTCGATGCGGTCAATTGCATCATAGAAAATACTCATTGCAATGCTCTTCTTTCCCTGCAACATCAAGTTATTTACAAACTTCGTCACCAACTCACTGTTAAATCGTGGGTCAGGCAGTACTGGGTTACGTTTCGCCGTTTTCCTTCTCATAGCGCGCTTATAGAAATATTATTTCTTCTTTTTTGGACGCTTCGTTCCGTATTTGGAACGACGCTGATTACGACCTTCAACACCAGCGGTGTCAAGTGCGCCACGAACAATGTGGTAACGCACCCCTGGAAGATCTTTTACACGACCACCTCTCACTAACACAATACTGTGTTCTTGTAGGTTGTGTCCTTCACCCCCGATGTAAGCATTGACTTCGTTTCCGTTCGTCAATCGAACACGCGCTACTTTACGCATCGCTGAGTTCGGCTTCTTTGGAGTGGTTGTATATACACGTACGCAAACCCCTCTGCGCTGAGGACATGAGTCCAAAGCTGCTGACTTTGAGGGTTTTACTTTACTAATTCGTCCTTTTCGGATCAGTTGCTGTATAGTCGGCATAGTGCGGGTCTATCTTGCAAAAAGTTTTCGACAATCTATTTTTCCCAAATTTTTTGGGGCTGCAAATGTACGTGGATTAAACCGAAATACAAGAGCAGGGTCATTTAAATTTCATTGAACTGCAAAATTAATTCTTTTTTCCTTCTGAACCACCTGAAAAAGAACACTTATAAGCCAGAATAAAACACCCACAAAAATCACATCCTTTTCGCCCTTTTCACATCCTTTGATTTGGTACATTTGTCCTGTGGAATATCTCAACGAACTCAATAGCGAACAACGCAAAGCGGCTGAACATATTAATGGTCCAATGATGGTCATTGCAGGCGCAGGCTCAGGTAAAACAAGGGTTTTAACATATCGAATAGCTCACCTCATTAACAATGACGTGGACCCTTTTTCAATCCTTTCTTTGACCTTTACCAATAAGGCTGCCAAGGAAATGAAAGAGCGTATCTCTAAAATTATTGGAGATAAAGAAGCTAGTAACATTTGGATGGGAACCTTTCACTCTGTGTTCTCCAGAATCTTAAGAATCGAATGTGAAAAAATTAATTACCCTCGCAATTTCACCATCTATGACACCCAAGATAGCCGCTCACTCATTCGCGAAATCATTAAATCATTCAACTTGGATGACAAAGTGTACAAACCAGCTACCATTTATGGACGAATTAGTGCTGCGAAAAACAATCTAATAGGACCTGAGAGTTACAAGCAGAATATGGAAATCATGGGGGAAGATAGCCAAGCCGGAAGACCCATGACAGGCGAAATCTATCAGGCATACGCTGATAGGTGCTACCGGGCTGGAGCAATGGATTTTGATGACTTGCTCTACAAAACAAACATTCTCCTTAGAGATTATCCTGAAGTATTACATCGCTACCAACACAAATTTAAATTCATTTTGGTAGATGAGTACCAAGACACCAATTTTGCGCAATACCTGATCATTAAGCAGCTAGGTGCGGTTCATCAAAACGTATGCGTAGTGGGTGATGACGCTCAATCTATCTATGGATTCCGAGGAGCAGACATCGGGAACATACTCAACTTTAAACAAGACTATCCTGACTTCGACATGTTCAAGTTGGAACAGAACTACCGCTCTACAAAAGTGATTGTCAATGCAGCCAATTCAGTTATTGCGAAAAACAAAAATCAGATTCAGAAGACTGTTTGGACTGACAATGTAGATGGCGAAAAAATCTATTTGAACAAGTCAATGTCTGATAATGATGAAGGCCGATTTGTATCGAATTCTATTTTCGAAATCAAAAACGAAGAGCAAGCAAAACACAACGACTTCGCCATTCTCTACAGAACGAATTCGCAATCACGTTCTTTTGAAGAAGCTTTACGCAAAATCAACATTCCCTATAAAATCTACGGAGGCCTCTCTTTCTATCAGCGAAAAGAAATCAAAGACCTCCTCGCTTATTTCAGATTGGCCGCGAATCAAAATGATGATGAAGCACTCAAGCGCATCATTAATTATCCTGCTCGTGGAATTGGGAAAACGACCATGGACAAGCTGACAATTGCATCAGCCAAGTTCAAAGCACCCATGTGGGCTGTCATTGAAAATCCATTTGAATACCCCTCTGAAATCCCAAATGCTGCTCAAGGGAAACTGAATGATTTCCAGACAAATATCAAAAGTTTTACGGCTCAACTCGATACAAAAAACGCTTTCGAACTTGGTCAAGAGATTGCACAAAGCACGGGCTTGCTTCGCGAATTGTATTCAGACAAAACACCTGAAGGAGTTGCGCGTTATGAAAACATTCAGGAGCTCCTAAATGGCTTGAAAGAGTTCTCTGACGATGTTGATGATGACAATCCTGATGCCATAAATACTCTTCCTGATTTCATGGTTGACGTTGCGCTGCTTACTGATGCAGACAAGGATGATGACGACATTGAAAAAGTAAGCATGATGACAATCCACGCTTCAAAAGGATTGGAATTTGATTACGTATACATCGTTGGGCTTGAAGAAAACTTGTTCCCAAATCAGATGGCTCTCAGTTCTAGGGAAGACTTAGAAGAAGAACGACGCTTATTTTATGTAGCGATCACCCGAGCAAAAAAACGAGCACTGCTTTCCTACGCCATCACGCGTTACCGTTGGGGACAACTTTCGCAATGCGAACCCTCACGCTTTATTGAAGAAATAGATCCACAGTTCATCAACATTGCTCCCGTTCAATTTGGAAGACAACCTGCAAGGCCTAGTGGAGATTTTCAGGCTGCAAGGAACAGGTTCAATAAGCCTCAACAAGCCGGCACTCCCGCGCCGAAAGCGGGAGGAAAGCCACTTTCGAAAGTGGCAAGCACATCAGCTCCTTTGGACACAGAGGCCATTCTGAACATTACTGAGGGAACAGAAGTTGAACATGCTCGTTTCGGAAAAGGAAAGGTGATTAAAATCGAAGGCCAAACACCTAACTTAAAGGCTACCGTTTTCTTTCCTACTGCTGGTCCAAAGCAATTGCTGTTAAAATTCGCGAAGCTGAAAGTGATTTAAACCACTCTTTTACAACACCTTATAAGTTTTATTGTCTTTTTTTCATTCATTGACTCACACTTCTACTGCAGTGAGCGTCATTACAGCGAAACATAAACCCAACAACATGAAACCCCTTACGAAAACCCTTCTTGCTTTTACTGCATGTGCGATTGCCTTTGTAGGCTGCAAAAAAGATGATCCTGTTTCAAACGCTGTAAACACACCATCATCTGTATCGAATATACATGCGGCTCTACGCAATAATGCTCCAGATGCGCAATTATTTCAAGTGAATGCTCAATTCCCAACTCCAATTTATTCAGAGAACGGCGCAAGCTATCTATTCACTGAAAACGCTTTCCTACTTCCAAATGGGAATGTGGCCATGGGGAATGTACAAATCAAAATTACTGAACACTTCAACAATAGTGACCTTTTTCTTGCGGGAATGCCAACCCTTTCAAATGGAGCTCAACTTGCAACGGGAGGACAGTTTTTTGTGGAAGCAACCCAAAACAATCAGCCGCTCTCCCCTTCTCCACAATACAATCTAAACGCAAAAATCCCAACCGCTGATCCAGACCCTTTAATGGAGCTTTTCATTGGCGAAGTAGATTCAGAAGGTAATGTTAATTGGCTGTCTCCTCAAGAAGGTAATCTTGCCGTAACGGAGATTTTTGAAGAAAACGACTCTACTAATTCGTGTTCTTCTTTGTGCGGAAACGTGCCCCTTGAGGCAGGAAGCACCATTACAATGACCTACAACCCAGGAAATGAATCAGCTACCCTTCACAATTTCTCTTACGAGGGGCTTGATGAGTTCGACTACGTTCAAGACATGACAGGCTTCCAAACTTTAAGTTTCACGGCAACAACTGATTCGGATTTCAGTATCTGTTTATATGACTTGAATGCTGATGGATGGCAGGGTGCGTCTATGACCATTGACGTAGATGGCGAGAGCGTTGAACTCACTATTGAAGGCGAAGACTGTGAAGGTCTCCCATTTGGATATTACTATCAATTAAACACCAATACTTTAGGCTGGATCAACTGTGATTATTTACTTTGGCTAGGGCAGACATTGGACTCTTACATTACAACTGAAATCCCAGCAGATGTAGCCTGCAGTGAGCTCGCATCTTTCATCGTATTCCCTGATTTTGATGGACTAGGCGGCTCAATATGCGAAGCTGGAACACTTACCTCTCTCAACATGCCGGCAAACTCAAACGTAGTGCTTTGCAGCATCACTTTGATAGATGGAGTTTACTCCTCTGCTTTTGCCTCAGCAACTGTGAATGGAGAAACTTCTGTGACATTGGATTACACAGAAACCTCTATTGCTGAATTTGAAGCATATGTCAATGGACTCTAGACGCTTGCCTTCAGTTTAGACCGTAAATATATGCATCATAAGAGCCGTATCCTGTAAAAGGGATACGGCTTTTTTGTTTCTTGTCATGCCTAGTAATATCGATTGCGCGCTCATGAAAAAGACACCCCCCGGCAAACTCCACCTTATCACTATTATTTGGATACCCATTTCCGCTCTCACTTATCTTCTGACGTCAAACATTTGGGCTGCGTTGATTCCGCTCCTTACGGGCTTGATTTGGGTTATCCAATTGATGCGAAAATCCTAATTAGAAGATTCTATTCAACCTTCGTACCTTCACTGCTCATTGAACAATTATGAGATTACCCCTCCTTCTATCCTGTGTCTTTGTGCTCTCATTGTATTGCTCAACTGCACAAACTACACCTCTATCTAGTCCGCAAACCAAAGCCTTAGAAATGGTTTGGATTCAACCTAGTGCAACACCTGCTTCCGTTGAAGCAAACAAACATGTAGAAGTTGGGTTCCGCATGCAAATGGAAACCCAAAAGAAGATTGAAAATTACTTGCGTGGACGAAATGTCCCCGCGTCACTCAACCCATTTGACGCCCGAGATTTAGACGTAGTTTTTACTTTTAATCGAATTGATTCTATTGGTGACCAGAACGAAGCCTCCTTCACAGTCAATGGTTTTTTCTACCGTGATTACATCCGTGATAGAAGCAATTCAGACCCAAAAGAGTGGAGACATGTTGAAAAGCCAACGTTGTTTAATCTGCGCGGTCGGTTCACCCCACAATTACCTGGCACGTATAGCGTTCACGCGACTGTGACAGCGAGAGGTCAAGCACTTACTCAAACCAACACCACCTATTTCCAAGTACAGCCGTCTGCGCATCATGGCTACCTTACAGTAGGTAGCTCAAGTCATTACTTCGACCTAGACACCGAATCATTTTTTCCCGTAGGACAAAACATCCCATGGCCTGAATGCACAAATAGCATTGATCCCATTTGCGAAGCAGTGGAATGCAGCGGCCATGACGCATGGTGTGGTGGGAAATTAGTTAACATCCAAGCATATGAGGTTTACCAAAAACAAATGAAAGACCTCGCCAATGCGGGAGGGAACTACTTTCGTCTATTAATAGCCCCATGGAATTTGGAAATCGAATTTGAAGAGTTGAATAACTATGACAAACGTTTGAACTGCGCCTGGGAAATGGACCGCATCATTGAAAAGGCAGAAGACTTAGACCTACTTGTACACCTCAATCTTCACGTACACTATCCGCTTGAAGAAACCTCTGTTTACATGATGTACAATTGGGATTATGCTGACATTGACTGCTTCGGTGGTGATGATGCTTATTGCTATGCAGATGAGCTCAACCTCAAAACACCTAAAGACTTCCTAGAAAGCGATGAGGCCCTTGTTCATTACAAAAACCGCATACGTTATCTCATTTCGCGTTATGGTTACGCAACGAGCATCGGGGTACTTGAGCTCTTCAGTGAGGCGAACAACATTGGTCAAGCCCCAGGAGTCAATAAAGATTGTCTAATTGATGGCAGCCTTCCAAACAAACATCCATACCATAGAGAAGAGGGCTACGCCGAGTTGGTAGGCGACTGGATGCAGGAAATTGGACGGTACATTAAGGAAGACCTTGGACACACCAGCCACATTCTTTCTGTAAATTATACTGGAACACCTGAATACACAAAAGGTGATGATTCATTCTATTCCTCCCACATTGACCTTGCCACTTGGAACAACTATAGCCTGAGCATTAGGAAGTACGCTAACTTCTCAAAAGACATTCATGCTTTTCAGGACAAGCGCCAGAAAGGTCCAATCACAAAAGAGAACCCCCCTTTCCTTAACAAGCCTATCATGTTCTCAGAAATAGGACCAGGCGCTGCTGAAATAGAACATTGTGACAACCACATGCGCTGGATGAAAGCCACATGGATCAGTGCTTTTTCTGGTCTTGCAGGAAGCGGAATGAACTGGAGCGAACAATGGAACCCAGAGCTTTGGCCGCACCTAGGAAGATTAAACAGCTTTATGAGTCAACTTGACCTCAATCAAGGAAATTACGTTTCAGTATCAGGCATTCGAAAAGACAAACGCGTTGATTTCACTGCACTTCAGAGCACCCAAGGTTCTAAAAAAGCAATGGGAGTCTTGCACAACGCGACGGTCAATTTTTATACAAGGCGCTCTTGTGATGACTGCGAATGTGCTAATCTGAATGCTTGGAAAGACATTGTTCTTTTCAAAGAATACCGAGAAGCTCAAAATATGACTCCTGCAAAAGGCGCCAATCAACTTCAAGTCCCCAATATGGGCATCCTTAATCGCTACATTGTTGAATGGTATAATGTAGATACGGGCGACCTTCTTTCGAATACCAATGAAAGAAGCAACGTGAATGGCAAGCTCGCTTTAGAACACCCTGACTTGCAAAAAGACGGCTCTCCATTGATGCTCTTCAAAATATACCGCTTAAAGTCTGAGGGATTCTAACAAGTGTTCCATTGAATTAGCTACTTTTGCATCATGGAGAAGCAAGAGCAAGTTATGACCTATAATAGTGAGCGCAAAGACCTCATTATTCCTGAATACGGAAGAAGCGTTCACAACATGGTGAACTTCGCACTTTCTATTGCTGATCGTGAGGAACGAAATAAAGTTGCAAAAGCGATCATTAGCGTCATGGGACAATTGTTCCCTTACCTCCGAGACATTGAAGATTTCAATCACAAGCTATGGGATCACTTGCACATCATGGCCAACTTTGAACTTGAGGTTGACTCTCCTTACCCAAAGCCGGAAGCAGAAACGTTTCTAGCTAAGCCAGACCCCATTGCCTACCCGAGTGGTAGAATTCGTTTTGGACATTACGGTAAGATTGTTCAAGAAATGATCAGCAAGGCTTCTGGAATGGAAGATGGCGAAGAAAAAACAGCTTTTACTGCTTCCATTGCTAACTTAATGAAACGTCACTATGTGATGTACAATTCGAGTTCCGTTGAAGACGCTGTTATCTTCCAACAAATCACCGAACTCTCTAATGGGGAATTAAAGCCGCCCGAAAATCTTGAATTGCTTTCTGCTCAAGAAATAATCAAAACATTCGGTAAGGTGACCTCTTCTGCTTCTATCATCAAGAAGAAGGTCCCAAAGAAAAAGCCGATGAAACGAAGATAACCAGCTCTTCATTTACCCAATAGCCATCCTCTTTTTTTTCCTTATCCACGTGCTCAAACCTTCTTGTGCACCCCTACTATTCATTCCTCAATACTGCATTGTCGATAAGTTTTGAGCGCTCATCTATATTGAGCGCGACTTATTCAAATCTTCGACTCTGTAAAGAAAGGAAAAATGGGAACGTTTGTAATTCAAGGCGGTCACTCGCTAAAAGGTGATATTCAGCCGCAAGGAGCTAAAAATGAAGCACTTCAGATCATAAGTGCTGTTCTACTCACACGAGAAAAAGTCACAATCTCTAATTTACCAGACATTGTTGACATCAACAAACTCATAGATTTGTTGGCTTCAATGGGGGTAAAGGTTGATCGGGTCTCACGAGACACCTGTACTTTTCAGGCAGATCAAGTAGATATTGACTACCTCGTTTCAGAAGATTTCAAGTCAAAAGGAGCAAGCTTAAGAGGCTCAATCATGGTGGTTGGTCCACTCTTATCACGTTTTGGAAAAGGGTATATCCCTCGTCCTGGAGGTGATAAGATTGGAAGAAGAAGACTAGACACACACTTCATTGGATTCCAAGAATTAGGGGCGAAATTTTCTTACGACCCGAAAGAGAGCTTCTACCGTGCAGAGGCAGACAGACTGAAAGGAGCTTACATGCTTCTAGACGAGGCATCTGTTACAGGAACAGCAAATATTGTCATGGCCGCTTCTTTGGCTGAGGGCACTACCACCATCTACAATGCTGCGTGTGAACCATACTTGCAACAGCTTTGTAAGATGATCAACCGCATGGGAGGGAAAATCTCAGGAATTGGTTCAAATCTCCTAACCATTGAGGGAGTTGACTCACTTGGCGGAACAGAACATAGATGTCTCCCTGACATGATCGAAATAGGGAGTTTTATAGGGCTCGCTGCGATGACCAACAGTGAAATCACGATTAAAAACACAGCTTACGATGAGTTGGGAATGATCCCGAAAGCTTTTTCTCGTCTCGGCATTAAAATGGAACGACGCGGAGATGACATTTACATTCCGCAGCAAGACGTATATGAAATTGAAAGTTTCATTGATGGTTCAATTTTAACCATTGCTGACTCACCATGGCCAGGCCTTACTCCTGATCTCCTCTCAATTCTTCTTGTTACAGCAACACAAGCGAAAGGTTCGGTATTAATTCATCAAAAAATGTTTGAAAGCCGTTTGTTCTTTACAGACAAGTTGATCGACATGGGAGCGCAGATCATTCTTTGTGACCCGCACAGAGCTACCGTGATCGGTTTGGAAAGACAGACCCCCCTTAGAGGAGTTACAATGACCTCTCCTGACATCCGCGCGGGTGTTTCATTGTTGATTGCAGCGCTTTCCGCGGATGGTGAAAGCAGAATTCACAACATTGAGCAAATTGACCGTGGCTATCAGAACATTGAAGCACGCCTGAAAGCATTGGGAGCTCAGCTAGAGCGAATCTGATTCTCACATTAATATGGCATCATAGAAAACCGATAAGGCAACCTTACGCCCCTATTTACGTTCTGCATAGGAACCTTATGATCTTGGAATGATTATTGGAACTGGGTTATCATATTCATACCTTTACATACAAACACATTTAGTGATGAAAAAGAAATTAGTACTACTTGGAACTGCAGCGGCTATTACATTCGGGTTTGGATGGAACACTAATACAGCAGTTACACAAGACACTCATGCAGCCGCATCGATTGACGTTGTTATTGGAACTGACATAGGACAGAAGGCACCTGAAATTGCAATGAATACTCCTTCTGGAAAGGAAATGAAATTGTCTGATTTCAAGGGGCAACTTGTACTCATTGACTTCTGGGCTTCTTGGTGTGGACCGTGCAGAAGAGAAAATCCAAATGTTGTTCGCGCTTACGACAAGTATCAAAAAGCAAAGTTTAATACAGCAAAAGGATTTACAGTATTAAGCGTCTCATTAGACAAAAACCAAGATGCATGGGTAAAGGCTATTGGACAGGACAAACTAGACTGGTCAAATCACGTTTCTGATTTACAAGGATGGAAAAATAAAGCTGCTCAAGAATATGGAGTTTCATCTATCCCGATGAGTTTCCTTGTTGACGAAAACGGAATCATTATTGCCAAAAACCTTCGAGGCCCAGCATTGGATCGCGAGATCGATAAACATGTAAAAGCATTCAAGTAAGACCAAACGTCTGACTGATTAGAGGCTGCCCACAAGGCAGCCTTTTTTTATTTCAGTGCGTCACTTTGGCAATCAATCTGATGAACTTTGGTGTTTTTCACGCCATTCTGCCAGAATGTCCTATTCATTTGCATTGGCAAGCTTTTTGACTTTCGCCAAGAGCGATGATGCGGAAATTATGGAACAGAAAGAAAAAGCAGAAGAAATGAAAGATGAGCAAACCACTGAGCAGCAAAATGAAGCGCTCAATGAAGATGCAAACGTTGAGACAAATGAAACTGAAGCAACCCTTTCTCCTGAAGAAAAATTAGCAGCAGAGGCAGTGGAATGGAAAGACAAGTATGCACGTTTGTATGCCGAGTTTGACAATTTCAGAAAACGCACTTCAAGAGAACGTGTTGAACTCATTAAAAGCGCTGGTTCTGATGTCATCAGTGAAATGTTGCCTGTATTAGACGATTTTGACCGTGCTATGAAAGCAAATGAAACCAACGAAGACATTATAGCGGTTAAAGAAGGGTTCAACCTTATTCGAACCAAGCTTAACCATACGCTCGAGGGGAAGGGTCTGAAAGCAATGAATAGCATGGAACAACCTTTCGATACTGAATACCACGAAGCAATTACTAACATACCCGCCCCTTCTGATCATTTGAAGGGTAAAGTTGTGGATGTTGTGACTTCTGGGTACTTCTTAAATGACACTGTACTGCGCTATGCTCAAGTAGTAGTCGGTCAGTAACTAAGGACAAACAATGGCAAAGAGGGATTATTACGATATACTCGGTATAAGCAAAGGTGCAGATGAAAGCGACATTAAAAAGGCTTACAGAAAGCTCGCTTTGAAGTACCATCCAGATAAAAATCCAGATGACAAGGGGGCTGAAGACAAGTTCAAAGAGGCTGCCGAAGCATACGAGGTTTTAAGCAATGCGCAAAAGAAGCAACGTTATGATCAATTTGGTCATGATGGAATGCGCGGCGGGCAAGGCGGACCTGGAGGAGGCATGAACATGGATGACATCTTCAGCCAATTCGGTGACATCTTCGGTGGTTTCGGCGGTGGCGGACAAGGTGGCGGTTTCGGAGGAGGCGGTGGTTCTCGTCGCGTTCGAGGAACCAACTTACGCATCAAGGTGAAACTATCAATCCATGAGATCGCCAACGGCGTTCAGAAGAAAGTCAAAGTTTTAAAGCTCGTGCAGGCTGAGGGGGTAAAATACACCAACTGTGGCACATGCGGCGGAGCTGGTCAAGTTCGAAGAGTAACAAATACTTTCCTTGGACAAATGCAGACCACAAGCGTCTGCCCTACTTGTAGTGGAACAGGCAAGAACGTTCAATCAAAGCCAAAAGATGCTGATGAAAACGGTCTCAAACGCGAAGAAGACATCGTAACCATTGATATCCCTAAAGGGGTTGAAGACGGCATGACTTTGAAAATGACTGGCAAAGGAAACGCAGGACCTTTTGGCGGCATGCCTGGTGACTTACTTGTTGTTATTGAAGAGCAAGAACATGATCTATTAAAAAGAAATGGCCAGAATCTACACTATGACTTATACGTCAACTTTGTAGATGCGGCTGTAGGTGCTTCTGCTGAAATCCCTTTGATAGAAGGCAAGGCCAAAATCAAGATAGAACAGGGAACTCAGAGTGGCAAAATTGTTCGCCTCAGAGGAAAAGGACTTCCATCTGTAGAAGCATATGGCACTGGAGACCTTCTTGTAAACATCAACGTCTGGACCCCCCAAACACTCAGTACTGAAGAACGAACTACCTTAGAAGGTCTTCGCGACTCAGAAAATTTCAAACCGAACCCTTCGCATAGAGATAAAACATTCTTTCAAAAAATGAAAGAAATGTTTTCTTAAAACCTATTTACCACTGAACACGATAATGGTGCGTTGCTCTTATTTTTTGCATCGCACCATTTTCTTTGGTTATTTTTAAGCCACACATTAACGTATGAACGCACTAGAGGCGAAAGCCATTTCAAAATCCTACGCAGATCACGTTGCCTTAAATGACGTTAGCATCACTGTTCCTGAACAAAGCGTATTCGGTTTATTGGGACCAAACGGCGCAGGTAAGACGTCCCTTATCCGCATCATAAATCAAATCACAGGCCCTGACTCTGGTGAAATAAACTTATTCGGAGAACGACTAAGCGAAAAGCATATTAGCCAAATTGGTTATCTGCCTGAAGAAAGGGGTTTGTATAAGAAGATGAAGGTAGGAGAGCAATCTATTTACCTTGCTCAACTCAAAGGAATGTCTAAACAGGAGGCAAAAAAACGCCTTGACTTATGGTTTGAACGACTTGAAATTGGTGATTGGTGGAATAAAAAAGTGGAAGAGCTCAGCAAAGGCATGGCACAGAAAATTCAGTTTGTGACCACCGTGCTGCATGACCCCAAGCTACTTATTCTAGATGAACCTTTCAGTGGATTTGACCCCATCAACACGGCGCTTATTAGAAAAGAAATTATGCGCTTGCGTGAAGAAGGTTCTACCATCATACTCTCTACTCACAACATGGCTTCAGTTGAAGAAATCTGTGACAACATTGCCTTGATTGATAAGTCACGTGTGATTCTTGAAGGTCAAGTTCAAGAAGTCCAACAGCGTTACCATGCCAATGAGTACCAACTCAAATTTGAGGGGAACATGATTGGCTTTACAAACGCACTTTGGACGAATTTCGAACTCATTTCGAAAAAATCGAAGGAAGATAAGCATGATGTTATTGTGAAAATTTCAGAAGGAAAGCGTTTGAACGATTTGTTGAATGCTGTAACTTCAGAGGTCTCTATCATTGAAGCAAGACCTCATATACCGACCATGAATGATATTTTCATCACTGCAGTTAACAAAGAAAAGGAGAAGTCATGAATAAGGTAATGCTCATTATCAAACGCGAATATTTAAGTCGTGTTAAGAAGCGCTCATTCATCATCATGACCTTATTAGGGCCATTGCTCTTTGCCGGATTAATGATTGCAGCCGTATTTGTAACTCAAGCAGACAGCGCTGACCACAAAATAATGGTGGTTGACAATGATGGTTTGCTCACCCACTATGATGCCCAACGCAGAGCATACATACCTAACTGTGTAGACTGTTTTCCGGAACGTGATGGCTTCAACTATTACTTTACTAACATCAATCCTGGTGACTCTATTATAACAGATGGAGACTATACTATGATTGCAGACGTAATGAACGATGTCTACGAGACAAAAACAGTTGAACTGCTTTACGAAAGTGTCCCGAGCATTTCATCTACTTCACGCATTGAACGAGATCTTGAAAGCGCCGTAGAGCGGGCAAAGGTCATGAGCGCTGAAAACATAGATTACGAAACATACAAGCGCCTAAAAGTTGATCTTCGTCTTAACAAGATCAACATTGAAAAAGGCGAAAATGCCTTTGAGCAAGAGCGGGCAGGAATAGGCAGTGGTTTCGCAATTATCATTTTCTTCTTCATCTTTTTATTTGGCGCCTATGTTATGCGTGGCATCATTGAAGAAAAAACAAGCCGCATTGTTGAAGTCATTATCTCCTCCGTTCGTCCCTTCCAACTAATGATGGGTAAAATTATTGGAATTGGATTTGTAGCCATGACGCAGTTTCTTATTTGGGTGCTGTTTTCAGCACTTATTTGGATCGTGATTGGCACCCTATTTGAAAGCGGAATGCTTCAAGATACGATGGCCGTTAGTCAAGGCATGTCTTCAGGGCAACCAAACCTTGATTTTGAGACCTATATTCAGCAGCAAGAAGGTTTTAACATGCTTCTTTCAATTAATTGGACCTTAATGCTCAGCATGTTTGTTGTGTATTTTATTGGAGGATACCTCTTGTACTCTTCTCTCTTTGCTGCCGTTGGTGCTGCTGTTGACAATGAAACTGATACCCAGCAGCTTATGACACCAATTATGTTGCCTCTATTTTTCAGTTATGCGATTGCCATTATGTCTGCCAGTAATCCTGAAGGATTTGCAGCTAGGATTTTCTCATTTGTACCATTCTCCTCCCCTATGGTAATGATGGTGCGCATAGCAACAGATACCGTAACATGGTGGGAGATCATGCTCTCAATTGGGATTCTTGCCGTAACCTGTTGGTTAATGGTTAAAATTGCTGCGCGAATTTACAGAGTGGGCATTTTGATGTACGGAAAAAGACCAGGATACAAAGAGCTTTGGAAATGGCTTTTCTATAAAGCTTAAAACACATGCGAATAGGAATCATTGACTGCGGCACGAACACTTTCAATCTGCTTATTTCAGAAGAAAAGAAGGGCGTTTGGACCACCGTATTCAAGAATAAAATAGCTGTCAAACTCGGTAAAGGAGGAATGTCAAAAGGCATTATACCTCCAGAACGCCTTGCCCGAGGAATGGACGCGTTGAACATCTTCTACAATGTTCTTTTGAATTTCCAAGTGAAACACGTGCGTGTATTTGCTACTTCAGCATTAAGAGACGCTGGAAACACCTTTGAATTTGTAAAAGAAGCGAAAGCTAGATTCAATTTCGACCTCCAAATTATTGATGGAGACAGAGAAGCTCAATTGATTTTTGAAGGCGTCAAACAAACCATAGAATTGTCAGATGAGCTGGTGACAGTAATAGATATTGGGGGAGGCAGTACAGAATTCATTATAGGGAACAAAGACGGAGTAAAATGGAAAATCAGTCTTCCATTGGGAGTTGCACGAATCTATGAGTTCGTTCAACCCTCTGATCCTTTGACTCAAGAAGAAATCAAACGACTTGGTGACTACTTTTCACACATACTCTCACCCCTTACCAAGGCATTGAAAGCGTTTCCGTCTAAAACACTTGTTGGGTCCTCAGGTAGTTTTGACACGCTCTTCGAATTGCACGCCCTAGGGCTGCCTTCACCCATAGAAAGAAAGCTATCCAATCCAATTCCGCTGGATGTTTTCTTCACCCTGCACAGCAAACTTTTACAGTCAAACAGAGCCGAACGAATAGCCATTCCGGGGATGGTTCCGTTGCGTGTAGATTACATTCCTCTGGCAACATTACTCATTGAACACTTGTTGAAGAATTATGGTTTCAACCATCTGATTCATTCAGACTACGCTCTAAAAGAGGGTGCTTTGAAAGAAGCGGCAGCGGAACTTCTTTCATTGGAATGAAAGTTGATACCTTCACATTATATAAAGAAAACACACCATGGCTAGTATCCTTATCATAGATGACGAAGTGGCAATCAGAAGCACGCTCAAGGAAATTCTTGAATACGAAGATTACAAAGTAGATGAAGCCGAAAACGGAAAAGAAGGACTTGATAAAGCTTCTGCCAAACGCTATGATATCATCTTCTGTGATATAAAGATGCCAGGCATGGACGGGATTGAGACCTTAGAAAAAATGCAATTGGAAGGCATTGACTCTCCCGTAATCATGATTTCTGGGCATGGAACCGTTGAAACAGCTGTTGAGGCGCTCAAAAAAGGGGCCTATGACTTCATTGAAAAGCCATTTGACCTTAACCGCATTCTTGTGACACTTAGAAATGCTACTGATACACAAGCATTGGTGCAAGAGACCGCAACGCTCAAACGTAAGATTAATAAAAAGCTTTCAGTTGAAATAATTGGCGAATCAGAATCCATTAATGAAATCAAATCTTTGATTGACACAGTAGCACCTACTGAGGCTAGAGTGCTTATTACAGGTGGAAATGGTTCAGGTAAAGAGCTTGTTGCGCGTCAACTTCATGAAAAAAGTGAACGCTCATCTGCTCCATTCATTGAAGTAAACTGCGCTGCAATTCCTTCTGAGTTGATCGAGTCAGAGTTGTTCGGGCACGAAAAAGGAGCCTTTACATCTGCCATTAAGGAACGAAAAGGGAGATTTGAACAAGCGAATGGTGGCACCCTATTTCTTGATGAAATAGGCGACATGAGTTTAAGCGCTCAAGCCAAAGTGCTTCGCGCGCTTCAGGAACATAAGATTACACGCGTTGGTGGCGACAAAGACATCAAAGTGAATGTGCGAATTTTTGCAGCCACGAACAAAAACCTTCGTCAGGAGATTGAAGAGAAAAACTTTAGAGAAGACCTCTTTCATCGTTTGAATGTGATTCCAATGCACGTCCCTTCATTGAAAGAGCGAAAAGAAGACATTCCTCTGCTAGCAAATCACTTCATCAAGCAAATTTGTGGCGAATACGGAACACCGAATAAGGAAATCACTGCTGATGCCTTTAAGGAGTTACAAAAAGGAAATTGGACCGGGAACATACGTGAATTGCGAAATGTGATTGAACGTTTGATCATTCTTTGTCCCAGTAAGATTGAGGGGAAAGACGTAAGGAAATACGCTCAAATCCAATAGCCTCATTACCCCCTCTTCTTAGCGCAGATGAATTACGGACAGATTTTCAGAAGGTTTCATTATTCTGTATTTTTTTTCTAAAAAGAGGCAACCAAGCATTTCTTCCTTCGTCATAGAGACAGAGAAGGGCTTATTCTCTTCTTGAAAAAATTAACAGCTATGGAAGAGATTCAAATTTTCGGCATAGACTTCAGCGTAGGAATACTTATGCTAGTCGGTTTCGGACTCCTTATTGGAGCAGTAGCTAAATGGCGGATGTTCGTTAAATGCGAGCAACCAGGCCTAGCTGCAATTGTCCCTATCTGGGATTTAATCGTTACAATGCGTATCGTAGGACGTCCAGATAGCCACATTCTATTTTTCCTTCTTCCTGTGTTCAACATCTACTTCGGTCTCCGAATTCTTGTTGAGGTTTCACAGACATTTGGAAAAAGCACAATCTTCGATTACATCTTAGTAATCGTATTCAACATTTTCTATCTCCTTAACCTCGCACTTGCGTACAACGAGGTATACTACGGACCAATTTTTGGTCATTCCAAGGAGGAACTTCAGGCGCGCAAGGCTCAGTACGCCACTTCCTAGCAGCGCCAGCCTGAAACTAACTATACCTATACTGTGAAAAAATGCGGTTAGCTGATAAAGCTAACCGCATTTTTTATGGCTTCATCTAGCCCGTCAAGATTCTTTCCTCCTGCAGTTGCGAAGAAGGGCTGACCGCCCCCGCCACCTTGAATGTGTTTTGCCAAAGTCTTTACTACTATTCCAGCATTCAAGCCTTTCTCTTTCACCAATTCGTCACTGATGAAGCAGGTAATTGATGGCTTGCTATCTTTATCTGAGCCCAGCAAAGCAAACAGTCTAGGATGTTCAGCTCTTAATTGAAAGGCAATGTCTTTGATTTCAGAAGGTCCAATAGCCACTCTTTCAGCTAAAAACTGAACGCCATTAACATCCTGAATTTTATTCACCAAGTCTTTCTTCACATCACCGGCCTGCGCTTTTTCAAACTTCTCAAGTGATTTAGACAATTCATTGTTTTTCGCAATGAGGTCTGAAAGGGCTTTCTCTGAATCAGCGGGATTCTTCAAAAGACCTTTTAAGGAACTGAGTTCAGTTAGATGTGAATGAATATATTCACTTCCTCTTTCGCCCGAAACAGCTTCAATTCTTCTAATTCCTGCAGCAACAGCACTCTCATGTATGATTTTGAAATAACCAATGCTACCCGTAGCCTGAACGTGGGTTCCTCCGCATAATTCAACAGAGTTTCCAAACTGAATCACACGCACTAGGTCACCATATTTCTCACCGAAAAGCATCAGTGCGCCAGTTTCTTTCGCTTCTTCAATTGGCATATTCCTGCGTTCATTTAGGGCTATGTTTTGAAGAATGTGTTCGTTTACCCTTGCTTCTACACTGTGAAGCTCCTCTTCCGTTAATTTTGAGAAGTGTGAAAAATCAAAACGCAAATGATCTGGACTAACCAAAGAGCCTTTCTGCTCCACATGTGTCCCTAGAATCTCTCGCAACGCCTCATGCAATAAGTGCGTAGCAGAGTGGTTTCGAGCTGATGAGTCACGTTCATTTTTTGCTACATAAGCATGAAAATGGGACGCAGGAAACTTTGGTAGCTCATCTGTGAAGTGCACAATGAGGTTGTTTTCCTTTCGGGTGTCTTTAATGGCAAGTTTCTCACTTTCAGACTCAATGAACCCTTGATCACCAACTTGGCCACCAGACTCAGCGTAGAAAGGTGTAATGTTAAACACCAACTGATATTGATCTTGGTCTTTCTGCGTGATTTTTCGGTAACGTGTAATGAAAACAGGCACATCAGTGCGGTCATAACCCACAAACTCTTCTGATTCATCTTCCTTCAAGATCACCCAATCATCTGATTGAATTTTACCATCTGCTCTTGACTCTTCCCTTTGCTCATGTAATTTCGCATCAAAAGCAACTTCATCAATGGACATCCCTTTCTCACCCGCAATCAAAGCTGTGAGGTCTTTCGGAAAACCATATGTGTTGAAAAGTTCAAATACAGCAACGCCGTCAAGCACAGCGCTTTTCTCATTCGCCATCATTTTCTCTAGACGCGTAATGCCTTTGTCTAGGGTGCGAAGGAAACTCTCTTCTTCTTCTTTTATTACCCTTTGAATTATGGTCTTTTGATTGTTGAGTTCAGGAAAAAACGGCCCCATTTGCTCTATCAAAACCAATGCTAGTTCGTTGATGAAAGCTTCCTTAATATCTAAAAAGCTGAAAGCATAGCGAATGGCACGACGCAGTATTCTGCGAATCACATAGCCAGCCCCCGTATTGGAAGGCAACTGTCCATCAGCAATACTAAAAGCTACAGCACGAACGTGATCTGAAATCACGCGCATTGCCACATCTTGCTTGTTATCTGAACGTCCGTATGTTATGCCTGACTTCTTCTCTATGAAATCGATGTAATGTGCAAAAACATCTGTATCATAGTTAGACTGTTTGCCTTGAAGCGCCATCGCCAAACGTTCCAAACCCATTCCTGTATCAATATGCATGGCAGGCAGCGGAGTCAATTGTCCCGATGCCTTGCGCATGTATTGCATGAATACTAGGTTCCATATCTCAATTACCTGAGGATGATCTTTATTAACAAGCTGAGCTCCTGACTGGGCCATTCTGTCTTCATCAGAACGCAGATCCACATGAATTTCAGAACAAGGGCCACACGGGCCAACTTCTCCCATTTCCCAGAAATTATCTTTCTTGTCACAAGCAATAATTCGGTCCTCAGGAACCATTGTGCTCCAAATCTTCTTTGCTTCAGCATCCAATTCAAGTCCATCTACTTTATCTCCTTCGAAAATGGTGATATACAAACGTTCTTTTTCAATCTTATACTCTTCTGTCAAAATTTCCCACGCCCATTCAATGGCTTCTTTCTTAAAGTAATCACCGAATGACCAGTTACCGAGCATCTCGAACATGGTATGGTGGTAGGTATCTACACCAACCTCTTCAAGGTCATTGTGTTTTCCTGAAACACGAAGGCATTTTTGGGTATCTGCTATGCGCGAAAATTTGACCTCAGAGTTCCCGAGAAATAAATCTTTAAACTGATTCATCCCAGCGTTCGTAAACATAAGCGTAGGATCATCTTTAATGACCATAGGTGCTGATGCTACGATTTCATGACCTTTCGATTTAAAGAAATCGAAGAATACTTGACGGATCTTTGCTGATTCCATAGTGTTTTCGCGCTAAATAACGGACTTGTAATAGTTGTTAAACCCACGTCAGACGGGGAATTACAGATTGCAAAAGTAGATTATTTTAGATACTTTCGTGCGGCTTTGCATGAAGCAAAATAGAAAAGAATGGCTCGATACAGATACAAGTACAATCCTGAGCAGTTAAAATATGAGAAAGTACCCTTCACTTGGAAGGATTATTTTTTGGTTTCTGCTAAATGGCTAAGCATTGTGGCGCTGGTTTCCTTCGGCTCAATTTTCATCTTCAACAGGTACTTTGAGAGTCCGAAAATGCGCGAACAAAAGAGTGAACTTGTTTTCTTGGACCAACAGCTGAATCAAATGCAATCAGACTTGTTGAACATGGATCAAGTTGTTACAGAAATTGCGGAACGTGATGATGACGTCTACCGAAATATTTTTGGCGCGGAACCTTTTCCAAAACATCTAAGACAGCCTGGCATTGGAGGCACTGACCGCGAGCGTGATTTGAGAGGGTTCGACCATTCAGGAGATGTTATTGAAACGAAGCGAAGAATTTCTCAAATACAGCGCAAATTGGTTGCTCAGAGCAAATCATTTGAAGAGCTGTTTGAACTCGCACGAACAAAAGAAGAGATGCTTTCTTCTATTCCAGCCATTCAGCCAGTTCGAAATGAAGACTTAGCAAGAATGGCCAGTGGTTTTGGTTACCGAATTCACCCTATTTACAAAGTACCTAAGTTCCACGCCGGAATGGATTTCACCGCTTCAACTGGAACTGAAATATTCGCTACCGGTGATGGTGTTATTGAACGCGTAGAACGCAGGAAAACAGGTTATGGCTTAAACGTGATCATTCGTCATGGCTATGGCTACAAGACACTTTACGGTCACATGAGTCAAATTAAAGTGCGTGAAGGCCAGCGTGTAAAACGTGGAGACGTGATTGGGCTGGTTGGAAACACCGGAACATCTGTAGGGCCGCACTTGCACTACGAGGTAATAAAAGATGGCGCAAAGGTTAATCCGGCGCACTACTACTTCAATGATTTAACCCCTGAACAATTCGAAATCATGCTTGAACTATCTTCAAGTGCGAATCAGTCATTCGATTAATCATATTCCTTCGTATCTTTAGAGAACCATGCCCTACAAGGAAAAGGAAATAGAAAAACAATACTTCTCAATTTCAGAAGTCGCTGACGCGTTCGAGGTCAACACCTCTCTCATTCGCTTTTGGGAGAAAGAGTTTGATGCCATTCAGCCCAAGAAGAATAAAAAGGGCAATCGCCTCTTCACACAGAAAGATTTAAAAACAATTCGCACAATTCACCATTTAGTGAAAAAACGCGGATTCACACTGGATGGGGCAAAACAACAGCTGAAAGACAACCCAGACCAAGCAGCACAAGAAGCAGAAGTGATTGGCAAGTTAGAAGACATTAAGCAGTTCTTGATAGATTTGAAAGAACAGTTATGAGGTCTAGTCCGATTCTGCGCTTCCTCTTATTCTCCAATTTATTAGTTCTACTGGTATTCGCGTACACCTTTTATACTGAGTTCCACAAAGCGTCAAACATCCTTGACCCCATCAATGCGTATACTACAAAACTTGGTGTTGGGGCTTCCCCGTTTGTGATCTCAATGATCTATTTGGTCTTCACCTTCTTCAAGGCGGAGGCTCAACACCCTGAGGCCTCTGAAATACTGGACGACATAGAACACAAAGAAGAGTAGAGGTTGATTAATAATGCTTCGACCCATTCAATAAGTAATTCTGAACGTAGTCATTCACACCATCCTCAAGCTCAGTAAACGGCTTATCATAGCCTGCTTGAATGAGTTTGGACATGTTCGCTTCTGTAAAATATTGGTACTTATCCCGAATATCAGCTGGAGTATCTACAAATGAAATGTCTTCAGGTTTCCCCAATGCAGAGAAAGTTGCTTTAACAAGGTCTAAGAATGTACGCGCTTTTCCTGTTCCAAGGTTATAAAGCCCACTGTGCTTTCTGCTCAACATATGGAACATGCAAACATTCACAACGTCTTTCACGTAAACAAAATCACGCTGTTGGTGTCCGTTTTCATAGTCATCACGGTGCGAACGGAAAAGCTTCATCGCATCCGTTTTTTGGATCTGATTAAAGGAATGAAACACGACACTCGCCATACGCCCTTTATGGAATTCGTTTGGTCCGTAGACATTAAAGAACTTCAAACCCGCCCAGAAATAGGGTTTGCGGTCTTGCTTGATGGCCCATTTATCAAAATCATTTTTTGAGTCACCGTAAGGATTAAGCGGTACCAATTTCTCAATGATTTCATGATTGTCTTCGTATCCAAACTCCCCTTCGCCGTAAGTTGCTGCAGAAGAGGCATAGACCAATGGCAAACCAAATTCAACGCAGGTATTCCAAACCTCTTTTGAATAGTCGAGGTTAAGTTTATTAAATATTTCCCGGTCAAACTCAGTGGTATCTGTTCTTGCACCAAGGTGAAACACAAACTGCACTTGATTTTGATTTTCGCGAAGCCAGGGAATAAAATTCTCCCTATCAATAATTTGCGAAAATCGCTTACCTTCATAATTGGGTTTTCGATCAGATCTAGAGAAATCATCCACCAGAACAAGGTCAAAATACCCTTCTTCGTTTAACTTTGCAACGAGGCAGCTAGCAATGAAGCCTGCGGCTCCTGTAACAACAATCATAATTATTCTTTTAAGAGAACAAATTCGACTACAAATGTATTCTAAATGAACGAGCCAACAGGTGCGTTCAAAAAAGCAAAAGCGAAATTATGAAAACCGTATATGTAACGCGTCGCGAACGATTCAATGCTGCACACAAGTTGTGGAATGATGCATGGGATGCTGAAAAAAACATGGCTACTTTTGGTAAATGTGCGAATCCGAACTGGCATGGACACAACTATGAATTGCACGTAACAATCAAAGGAGTTCCTTCCCCAGACACGGGCTATTGCATGGACTTGAAAGATTTACGTGACATCATTAAAGAGCATGTAACTGAAAAGCTTGATCATAAGAATTTAAATTTAGATGTTCCATTTATGGCTGGTAAGATGACTTCAACTGAGGTGCTTATCATTGCTATTTGGGATGAACTGGAAGAGAAAGTAAGTGATAATGGTTGCAAATTGCACCATATACGCTTGTATGAAACTGAAAACAATTACGCCGACTACTTCGGAGGAGAATAATATGGCTGGATACGAACGCATAGAGAAATACGATGAAGCAACGGTAGAGCAAAATGCAAAGCTTTACAAAGAGTTACTAACTTCATTGGGAGAAGACCCTGAGAGACAAGGGCTAATAAAAACACCTGAACGCGCCGCAAAAGCGATGTCATTCTTAACACATGGCTACGATGTTAATCCCTCGGAGATTCTTCGAGGAGCTATGTTCGACGAAGACTACAATCAGATGGTGATTGTTAAGGACATTGAATTGTTCAGTTTGTGTGAACATCACATGTTGCCCTTTTTCGGTAAGGCCCACATTGCATACATCCCGAATGGGCGCATTGTAGGATTGAGCAAACTCCCGCGGGTGGTAGATGCATTTTCACGCAGACTTCAAGTGCAGGAGCGTTTGACCGACCAGATTCGTGATTGCATTCAAGACACACTTGAAGCTGCTGGTGTAGCAGTTGTTATTGAAGCACGCCACTTGTGCATGCAAATGCGCGGGGTTGAAAAGCAGAATTCTGTGACCACTACCTCTGCCTTTACGGGTGAGTTCTTAAACAATGATAAAACCCGCAAGGAGTTTATGCAATTGATCAAGGGAAGTTGAGTAAACTAATCCCGCCTTTGTATCTTTATTGGTGTTAAGAACAATTCAAAATGGAAGAAAAATCAATTTTAGATGCAACAGACGTTCAAGGATCGAGCGTTTTAGCGAGAACTTTTACTGCGCATGTCTTTTCGTGGATGTTTGCAGCTTTGGCAGTGTCAGCGGCAACCGCATTTTACGTTGCGAATAGCACTGCAATCACCTATCTGATTGATTTCGAAACAGGAAGTAGAACGATTCTAGGTTGGGTTGTAATGCTTTCGCCTCTCGCTTTTATCTTAGTGATGAATTTCGGGATGGAAAAACTATCAGCTGCAGCACTTTCAGCCGTCTTTTTACTTTTTTCTATCTGCATGGGCGCTAGCCTGAGTTACATTTTCTTGATCTATTCTAGCGGCTCTTTGTACACCACATTTGGGATTACATCAGTCACCTTTGCCGTCATGGCAGTAGTTGGATACACAACCAAAACTGATTTGACCAAATTCGGCTCCCTCATGATGATGGGTTTGATTGGTATTATTATTGCCATGGTAGTTAATATGTTCCTTGAATCAGCGATGATGGACTATGTGATCAGCATCATCGGAGTCCTCATATTTACTGGACTCATTGCTTACGATACACAGCGCATAAGGAAAATTGGGATGCAGGTAGGACTTGGCAGCCAACACTCTAGAAAGCTTGCCATTATGGGAGCTACAAGTCTGTACTTGAACTTTATTAACTTATTCCTCTTCCTGCTAAGATTGTTGGGTGGGAGAAATTGATGAGCTATTATAAATATGAAATAAAAAAGGTGCCTGGAGGCGCCTTTTTTATTTCAGGAATGAGGAAATATCAATTTTCTAACCCCTAAGCTTTCACTTGGAAATTCAATTTTATAAAGGACCTATTCTGATCTAGATAAACCGAGCCATAATCCATCTTAGATCCAGATGGATTATCAAGTCGTGATGCATTTCTTAAATATCGTTTAAACTTATTGAAATCAATTAAGTGGTAACAAGCCAAATTAGTGTCCGGCTTCACAACGATAACCCCTCCAATCACGTCATACTCTCCTGACCAGACGGATTTGGACGTCATTCCCAAAGCAGATTCTACTAGAAAATTGACTATCCTATATTCATAGAATTTATGCCCAAAATTAAGATTATACTCCATGGGATTCACTTCTGAAAGTTTCTTAATCACTTCAGGAATTTTAGTCACACTATTCACATATTTATCTAAAACGACAAAAGCAATAATTTGAGGAAGGTCACTGTCAATTATCTTAAGGTTGAGATAAAATGTTTCATCCTCATAAGAATCAAAAACGACAGAATAACCAAGATCTAGAAGCCTTTGAATTCGGTGGATATATTTTTTTTGTCCACTAATAGAATTTACTTCATCAAAATGCCCTTCTGTTATTGCCCCATTATTTAAGTCCTCGATTCGGTAAATAATGTTTGTCGTTTTGTTCGCATTAAATAACGTCGGGCTACTCCCTAATAGGGACTTTATACTAAACTCTTGAGTAGATTTGACCCCGTTTTTTGGGTCAAAAATCACAATGGTAATATCACCCTTATTTTTTGAAGGCTGTTTTACTTGAGAAATTCGAAATTTTGAAATTTCATTTTTAATCTCGTTCGAAACACCCTCTTTTGCGCCTATTTCTGCAACCAATTTCCTTGCGATCTGCTTGGCTTCATCTATTGGAAAAGATAATATCACTTCATGGCTGTCTGCTTCAACAATATTTATCGAGGAATCTTCTAAACGCTCAAACGCCAACGTTCGACCAGAATCCTTCCTGTGTATTGATACGATATTGACAAAGTCATTGGTTAGATTCAAATCTTCATCAGCAGAGAACAGTTTACCTTCGCCTAGAAGTTGGAAGAAAACATACAACTCACTCCATTCTCCTTTATTCCCCTTCATAAATCGAGAGTTAAGAGAAGTTGTTTTGCTGTAGCTTGAATGGCTGGAACAGCAACTGAATTCCCAAACTGCTTATAAGCTTGAGCATCTGAGACAATAATTTTGAAGTTATCCGGAAACCCCTGAAGACGGGCCCATTCCCTGGGGGTCATTTTACGAATACCTAAACGATTCACTTCTCCAGAAATATTAGTTACAGGTATGAAATTAGTCAACCGCTTATCTCTGATCAAATTCCGCTCTCTTCCCATGCCTCCGCAAACAACAGCATTTGCCGTCCCAGAATCAGCAATGATTTCAAAGCCGAAGCCATTCCCTTTACTCGCATGTCTGGCTTTGTGTTTCTCGAGGGTGTTTAGATAAGTAGTGGACAAATAATATTTCACAGAAACCTCTTCACTTTCCAATATATCCTTCAACACTTTCTTCTCCTTTTTTGGCTCTGGATATTTGAACTCACTAACGCCCAAATCAGCTCTAAATCCCACTATAAATATTCGTTCTCGGTTTTGAGGCACTCCAAAATTCTTCGCATTTATAACCTGAGGCTCTGGCACGAAATAGCCCAACTCATCGCGGAGGACGTTCAAGATTGTGGACAATGTTTTTCCTTTATCGTGGTTCCTCAAACCTTTTACATTTTCAAGAAAAAAGGCTTTTGGTTTATGCTTTTTAATGATTTCTGCTACATCAAAAAACAGAGTACCTCGTGTATCTTCAAAACCTCCTCGTTTTCCAGCAATAGAGAATGCTTGGCAGGGGAACCCAGCGCAAAGCACATCAAAACCATCAGGGATAAAGTCTTTAGTTTCGGGCTTAGTGATATCACCAAAAGGCACTTCACCAAAATTGGCTGCATAGGTTTTTTTCGAATACCTATCCCACTCACTTGTAAAAACACATTTCCCTCCTAAATTCTGCAAAGCAAGACGAAAACCACCAATACCCGCAAACAAGTCTATGAACTTGAACTTAGCTCGGTTTAGAGCAGGAAATGGAACCTCATTCTTCGAATTGAAAAGTAAATACTGAAGCGCCTCCTCTGTTGCATTCGGAGAAATCTTTTCATCGGGATATTTTTCTGACAGAACTTGATAAACAACATTTAGAGCATCTGATTTAAAATGCTTAGCCTCTTCGGTGACGCCATTATGTAAATAGTGGGTCAAAGTCGCTTCATTTTCATCTAATCCAAGATTCTTAAACCTTAAATCTTCGAGAGTCACATTCATTAGAGTCATTTCTTCACTATAAAGTTAGATGCTTAAAACAGGAATTCTTTGAATGACTGATTAGAATTATCATTTTTTTCAAACAATCAAGGTTAATTTATTAATCAACAACGTAACGTATTTATGCTCCCAACAAAAAAAGGCAATAGCCGAAGTCATTGCCTTTTAAAAATTCAGTACCCCATGTTTCTCTAATTATCTAACAGATTCAATCTTGCTTAATCACCTTCTGCGTAAAACGGTCATTACCTGATTGAAGCACCACATGGTAAAAACCTTGAGCAAAATCTGCTAAATTCAACTCTACTCTAGGAGATTGCGCAGTTGATGAATGCACTAATGCACCATTGGAGTTGAAAACATCTATTTGCATTGGGACATTAAGTGGCGCGCCTTCAATGATGATGACGTCAGAAAAAACAGTTGGAAAGACAGAAATCTCTTTCTGGAACCTTTCATTTATCCCTACTGAACTCACCATTCTCACCTCTACATCATCAATAAAGTAGTACGCGCCATAGGTACTAATTGCTCCGGAAGTTAGAGGGTTAGATGTTGTTTCTGTTGATTCGTCGTCATAAAAGTTACCAATTGTGATGAAGCTATATGCTTCAGAGGCATAAATTGTATCTGAGACCAACACCCAGTCAGCTGCGTTATCAAGGAACCCATCTGCTTCAACCTGTGGGGTTAAATCCAAAGGTGCATCATCAAAAGAAGACGGTGCGTCTACTGAAAGATATGCCCCCATTCGATCTGTATAAGACTCCATGAAATCAGCTAAAGACACATAAAACTCAACTACGTATTCAACTCCAACTTCCAGTGGACTTTCTAGCTCAACCTGAATGTACTGTCTTTGATTAAAATCAGGTATCGTATAAACCCATATTCCTGCCATAGTCACTCCCGTGCGCGGAGTTTGACTTCCCTTAATTCCAATGGGACCAGCATACTCACTGATAGGTTGAAAATTATAGCACGTAGGATCTATATCTGTAGCATAAACACTTGGAGAGGCTTGTGTTGGATTGTTCCAATTCTCTAATGTTTGTGCAAAATCTCCTTGTGTCATAATGCCGCAGAAAGAAGATGACACCTCTTCAAAGCTCGGATTTGGCACTAGGTTCTGGGCAAAACCTGAAGCAAAGCTAAAAAGCAACAGGGCGAGAGATGTAAGAATATTCAATCTATTCATGGTTGATTTTTGTAAGGTATTTGAACTTATTCATGTGTTGTAAAAGTAATTTAGACTTTTAATCCGACACAAAAAAAGGCAACAACCGAAGTCATTGCCTTTTTCAAATTCATTTATAGGCTTCTCGGATCTGGCACGAAAATATTGAACCTAGCTAGAACCAGAAGCAATTAATGCTACTTTATGACAATGCGTTGCGTTAAACGCGCTCCATTCGCTTCAAATGAAAGCAGATACATTCCTGCCTCAAACTGAGATGCGTCGAAAAAGTATTTTGACTCTCCTTGAGGGAATAAACCTTCTTTGATTACTTCTACTTCTCTTCCCGTAACATCAATAAGACGGAGTGAACCGCTTGTTGACCCATTTAAATCTAACGGAACACAAGTAATTGCTCCCGCCGGATTTGGAAATGCAGGTTGAAATGCGCCTAGTTCAATTTCTCCAACAGAGACGAAGGACCCAACCCTGAAAGTCCAGTAACCCTCAGGAGCTGGCATTGGTCGTGTTTGAACTTTCCCATCTGCCGCAAATCCCTCTACGTAGTAATATACTCTCGTGTTGGCAGCTTGTGACGGAATGTCTGCGGTCCAAGTATTGTCTCCTATATCAGTCATGGCTGCCAAGTTGTAGTCAGATCCAAGATCAGTTTTCCAGTACATATTCGCATTTACAACACCCAAACGGTGGTTCATGTATGCGTTTACGGCATAAGGATTATCAGTGTCTTCTGTATCAGAAAGTGCCTGGTGCGAAATCAACAAAGGATCATCAGCTCCAACTTCATGGGTGATGCAGTGCAATGCACCGGACAAAGAGATAATGTTGTTCGGTGAAGAGTCACAATCAATCCCTACAATGGTATATCCAGGAAGTGCTTCTTCATAAATACGAAGAGCTGTTGTATCATATTCAGTATAATACGTTGGTACAAGCAATGTTTTATTGACGAAAAGTGAATTTGTGTAGGTTAAGTACCATCCATTTTCGTCAGGAAAATTTCCGTTTGTTTGGGGAGGCGAAGGAATGCGAATCACTTTGAAAGGAGTTCCCCATTTCGAAGTATAATTGCTTAACACATATTCCAAGTTGGCTTCAATTTGCGGTCCGTCAGCAACGCCTTCTGGGTATTCAGCCATTAAAATAGTCTCTTCATCAAGTAATTTCATGTGCATGTCAATGTGGTGAATCCCATCATACGGAAGGTTCTCCATTGTCACATAGGTTTCGATGCCCATGAATTCATACATAATGTTTTCAATTGCTTCCAGAGAATGATCAGGATACTGTGTTCCCCACCATGTATTTCCTCCTGCATTCTCTTCTAAGATTAGTTCTGAAGAAAACCCTGTTCCAAAACCATCAGACATCCAATTTCCGCCCGTTCCCATTAAGTCATAAGGCTCTGAAGTTGTGCAATGCAAAGGAATACCGAGATACTCAGCAACTACCGCTGGAGCAGCATCATCATCTGGACGTGGGCGGTTGTATATCCAATCAACCAGCAACACATCTTCAACTTCATTGGCATATACCGTTGTAGCTAAATAATCACGTGCCCAAATGGTGTTAAGATCTGTCTCTATAATGGTCACATTTGTCAAATCTTCTAACGCCGGCCCACCGTTGCTTCCAGTGAGATAACTCTCTGTTTGACTAGGGTTTTCTGACAAAATAATCACTTCACATTCTAGCCTTGCAGCCGCGGTAATGCCTTTCAAAATCGAATTGTATCCTTCCCAACCAATCACAAGTGCTTGAATTTCTTCCCATTCAGCCATGGTCCGAAGGTTTTCAAAATCGGGTGGTGTTTCAATCCCTCTTACAGGACGAGGTGCATCAAAACCCTTACGAATCGCATCATCTACCTCTTGTTGTGTGAGGAAATGTGGAATGACATCAGAATTCTGCTGGGCAATTGTAGAAGTTGCTGCTATAAGAACAGCAGCAAGGAGTATTAATTTCTTCATAGGTTTCTTTTCAATGCGCAGTGAAAATACTACAACCTAACAGCAGCACCAAGGAAAGGTTTGAAAAGGATTGGAATCCCCTACTTTGATTTGATTGTCTTGAGTTGGGTGATTTCAAGCTTGAGATGCCAGAATCCCAAGCTAAGTGGTTTTCGAAATCACGAACTTTGCTCGCAGGAGAGACCATTTTCTCCCATCTTCATGTGCTACAATTTTAAAAAAGCCCCTACAAATGCAGAGGCTATAAACCTAAAGCGACAAATGTGTTCCTATTCAAGCGCAAATGCCACTGGCAGCACCATTTCAACTGAGACAGCCTTACCATCTTTCATGGCGGGTGTCCATTTCGGCATTTTATCAATGATGAGTAATGCTGCTGCGTCAAGCTCGGGACTTAAAGATCTCCCTATTGTTGCGTCTCCAGCCGTTCCGTCTTCTGCGATTAAGAATTTAACGTAAATCTTTCCTTCTATTCCGCTTTCTTCCGCTTCTTTCGGATAATTCATATTTTCTGATACGAAAGCAATCATTGCATCCATTCCACCTGGAAACTCGGCATTTCTATCGGCTACTGAACTTTGGGCTTCTAAGGACCCTGTTTTGGAGTCAGTAGAATTAGAACAGGCTTGAAAAGAGATGAACGAGGCGCTTAACGCCACCATCCATAGCCACGTGAATCGTGGAGATTTTGAACTGTGTAACATATTTATTCTTGATTTAATGTTTCGAACGGAGCCGAAAGGATGAACGATCGGCATGATGGCCTTTAGGCCGAAAGAGGAACTCACTAGTGCATTTGCATATCTTCCTGCTCCCACTTGGGATGAAGTTTCAAAATCTGCTTCGTACTCATGACAGTCTTTCAAACCTGCCTGCATTAATAACATCATTGGATTGAACCAGAAAACTACTTTCAACACATTAACATAGAAAACATCTAAACTGTGCAGTTTGTTAGCGTGAACCTTCTCATGGAGATACATACAATCTCGTAATTCAGCTTCTGTATTCCCTGGGAGGAAGATCCAATTGAAAAATGAAAACGCACCATACATAGCTTTGTCTTCTGGCAGCTCTAACCATGCATTGCCTTCATCATGAATCAATGTAGATTGTTTTCGCACACTAAAAACCAAGGCCACTCGGTATGCAATAGTAAAAAACGCAAACCCTGCTCCTACGCCGTAGATCAAGAACACCCAATCAACAGCAGACTCTCCTCCTATTTGAGAAACATTTGCCGCCACATCAGGCAGGGTAAATGATTGAACAATATGGATTGTTCCTGGAGGCAGTAAAAATGGAAAACCTGAAACAACAGGCCCCGCTAACCAAAGCCAGCGAGATGAAGTCCCGGGCTTCCTATTGTAGTGAAGTGCATACATCATCACAATCCACAACGATAAAAACAACTGATATAACAATGCGTTCGTCATCTACTTTTTCTTTTGTTGAAGAATGAGTTTGATTGCTTCTAGGTCTTTTATAGTCAGCCCTTTTTCTTCCATCCAACAAGATGCTAGTTGCTCAAAGCTTCCATCAAAATAAGACTCAGCTAACTTCGCCAAACTCGCTTTTCGATATGCCGACCTAGAAACCAAAGGATGGTAACAATGAGACCTCCCTTTTGCTTCATGACCAATAAATCCTTTAGTCTCCAGAATTCGAATAATGGTACTCAGGGTATTGTAAGCCGGTTTTGGCTCCGGAAATTGCTCAAGGACATCCTTTACAACCCCCTTTTCAAGTTCCCAAAGCACTTGCATAACTTCTTCTTCTGCCCTTGTTAATTGATTCATGGTGCTAATATAACTAAATTATTAGTTACAACTAACTATTTAGTTATATTTCATTCGTCAACACTGAAGAAAAAATGGGGAGTTAAGAGATAATCTTCTTTAGGACCTGGACATCCAAGTCATGTTTTCCTTGGAAGCGGTGCAATCTGTAACGAATGCCCTCTTTGTCTAGCACATCTTTGATTTCAAGTACATCACTTTCTTTGATGAACTCATCTTGATCACCAATGACAAGGTCTATACCCACTGCATTGAGAACTGATTTATTTTCAGGAAGGGATAAGTCTGGGGGAACGGCCCCTGCCCATAAAATCAATTTTGAGAATACTAAAGGATACGCACAAAACAAGCGTATTGCTGTAGATGCCCCTTGGCTAAAACCAAGAAGCGTTTTTTGTTTGGGTTGTTTGAAATTTGGCAATTCAGCTAGTTGATAGAGGTAGAGGCAATAATCCTCGATGTCATTTAGACGATCCTCTTTCGTCATCCAACTTGAACCTACTCTTCCGCTATTGCCATTCACATACATCCTGTGCAGACCTTCAGGTGCTACAATTATGCGATTGGAACCAGCAAGCGACTCAATCTTACGCAAGAAAAACTTAGGATGCTGGCTGTATCCGTGGAGCGCCATTAACAGCTCTCCTTCAGCACTAGATTCGCCCGTTTGATAGTAACGCACTGTGCGCTGAATGCGCATGTGGTTTTCCTCCATTAATAACCAATGTTGAGAACAGTCGTTTGAAAAGCCGGACAAAAAACTGAATCAAGCTCAACAACATCTTCCCCTCTGTTCACTTCAAAGGTATAGTAAAGTGTATAGTCCCCGTGAAGCCTACAAGACAATGTAGAATCTACTATAGTTCCGGTAAACTCGGTCCAGCTATTGCCACAACATTCACAATCAAAATTAGCATTCATGTATCTGAAGCGCATAAAATCTTCGCTTGTCTCAGGGTTTGCATTGAAGATATTCACTTCAATGAATGCTTCTGGTGTCATCACAGTATTTACGGTATAACCAACTCCCGGACTCAGGTTATCTGGATTCACTTCCCTTGCCACGTTAAAGTACCCCGTTTTTGTAAAATCAATGTTGTAAATAAGGGCATTCTTGCGTTCGAAATTAGCAGTGTAATCACCGCTCCCATCAGATGTCGTTTGAACAGCAAACTGCAAAGCACCATTCAATGCTCCTCCTTCAACAACCTGTTCTTGCACTAGCACAGAAGCGCCAGATACACCGGCACCATGTCTGCTGTCTTTTATTCCACCTTCAATCTGCATGCCTTCAACATCATTCTTGTTGCATGCAAGAATAAATAAAAATGACACCATTAAACTTATTTTAACTTTCACAGCTCCATGCTTTGATACATATCATATCTACTCATAATGTTCCGCACATATTCGTACGGCTCTTTACCTCTACAATAACCATGACGGACACCCTCAATGGCCAAGTACTTTTGATCACTTTTTAACAACATGCATTCAGCAACATTCTTATCCCAAACGTAAGGATTCTTATCCATATGCTGAGCTATTCTCTGCGCATCTTGCACATGACCTGGCCCTGCATTGTATGATGCCAAAATGAATTTAACTCGTTCTTGCGGGTCATGGATTTTATTTCTCCAGAACTTATCTAGGTACTTAATGTAATCAACTCCTGCTCTAATATTAGCATCGTATGAAGCCGTGGTATCAATTCCAAATCGCTCAGCTGTAGCAGGCATCAGTTGCATCAATCCAAATGCACCCGCCCAAGAGCGCGCTTCAGGATTAAATCTTGATTCTTGGTAGATCAATGCTGCCAGCAATTTCCAATCCCAATTGATTACTGAGCTATAGCGTTGAATGGTGGGGTCATATTCTGAGATCTGTTTCCCGCTTAGTGAAGAGAACGGACTTTTGACTCTTGCGAGTTGATCTTTCCGGGACATGAAATACTTCTTATATGTATAGGCCAATCGTCTTTTTGTAGAGCGCTCATCAATCCACTCATTTAAAGCGTGCGCCAGGCTATCAGAATTTTTCCGAACAGCCCAAGCTATTTGCTGCGTTTCAGATATTGGAAAACTGACATCCAAATTATCATAGTATGTTGCGTTGAGCATTGCCATATTTTCATCAGCAATAGTATAGGGGATTTGCCCTTCTGCAACCAGTCGAATCAATTGTTCCGAATCAATATTCCCAGAAGCTTCAATGACATCAATATCCACTCCGGCCGCCTCTTCCATTTCCAAAATATTGGAATAGAATGAAGAATAGTAATGAACATAAACCTCTTTTCCTTCCAACTCAGCCACTGAATTCACTAAAGTATCCAATAGAACATCAGCAGGAATGCTTCTCCATTTATCAGGCCTTGATTGAACCAATACTTGTTTGGTTGTAGTCAAAGGGTTAGTGAACTTAATAAATTCTTTCCTGTCTTCAGTAACGGTGAGGTTGCAAGCAATCAGATCTCCTTTACCCTCTTGAAGCAGTCTGAACATGTCATTCATATCTTCCATGATTCGCACTTCCAGCTGGAGACCTTGAGACTGGGCGAAAGCTCTAACAAGCTCATAATCATAGCCCATACCTTGTCCTCTGTAGAGGTAGTAAGAGACAGAGCTATTTTCGGTCAATAGCACAAGCTTTCCGCTTTCACGAATGTCTGAAAGGTCATGCAAAACTGGAGCTATGACCTCTACTTTTTCTTTGCGTGTTGCTGTTGGCACAGCTTCCTCACATCCCCAAATAAAGATAAGTGAGGCACACAGAAGTAATATCTTGAGTGCCTTATTCATATTCCTCACTTTGTTAAAGATACGGAATTGGCGTAGGAAAGGTTCCGAATGCGCTATAGGAAGTATGGAGTTTGTAAACAGGAACTTAGCGTTTCTCGAATTTCTGAGTGTCAGAATCGAAGCTAATGTAATAGATTCCTTTCGGGAGTAGGGTTAGATCTGCAGAAGTCCCAAAACCTCTTTTTATGATTCGACCGTATTCATCATAGAGTTCATAGTTCGTCTCAGAAGAAAAAGAGATTAACTTCGTTTTCTTATCGTATGAGAAAGATACAGCTGGTTTATTAGAGGCAAACTCTGCTGACACAGATTGTCTATTTTTCCCCTCGTAAGATTTTTGAATTACTCTGAATCGGTTTATGCCAGAAATAGATGTTGTTTGAAAGGTATATTCATTTTTAGTCGATGTTCCGTTCCCCATAACTTCACCAACGTTGACCCACTTACTCCATTTGTAGTGTTGGATGATGAAAGGAATTCTTCCCTGCTCATTCAGTGTTTCCCACTCGAGCATTCCACCTTCATCAATGTTTATTTTAACTGTCTCAAACGTCGGCTTTGGCTCAAGGGCACCTGGATTCAATACACGAGGCTCACAACCATCTTTATAATTGACTGTTACTACAACACTATCTCCTAGTTTAAAACCCCAGATGGCTAAATCTACCTCAAAGGCATTCGAGTTGGTCTCATCAGATGTTATTTCTCCATTTACGAGCACTTCGTAAACACAAAAGCCAACTCCTTCTGGGGCGATAGAGTTAATTACGAAAATGTTTTTTTGCTGGTATTTTCCTTCCAAAACAATCGTTCCTGCTTCGGCTTTAGCCATAAAAGCAAAAATTGCTAGGATTACCACACTTAGTAGCCTCATTATATAGCAGTTCTTTGGTCGTTCTACAAGGATCAAATATAATTTTTTTACCAGACAAATCTAGTAAAATTACATGTGTTTCTCGTTCCTATCTACTCTCGCAAAGCTAGCTATTTTCTCCAAACAGGCCTTTTCTAATTCGGGAAAAAATCGTTTAAAGCCTTCTCGCAGGGCTAATTGAGGGTTTTCAAGGAGCGGAATCGTAGCTGGTAAGCCACTTTCACCTCCCAATCTCCTGTTCAACCCATTCATCGCTTTAGACATACCCTCAGTAGATTTATATGCCACCAACCAATTGGTTTCCCGCATTGCGGTATAGAGAAACTGACAGTCAGCGGGCATGATTTCAAAGTAGTTCTCCAAATGCAGATAAGATTCATTCGCAAAATCCTCCAACTTCAACTCTGAATAATCACTCCAGCTTTCTGCGAGGTAATAATCATAAATCATGTCCAATGCAATGCCGGCATATCTGCCACAAGTAGGCCTTAGCTTTTCGCGCAGCAAAGCAGATTCAGCATGCTGGTCAGTAAAGGAATCAATAAATCTATGGAACACCATTCCGTTGGCTATTCCTTGCGGGTAATTTCTGTAGTCACTTCCTTTAATGAAATCTCCCATGAAGTTTCCCGCTAAAAGATCTGGATCTTCACCGCTAAGAAAAATGTGGGCTAGATAGTTCATCTACCAAAGATAGTTTTTGTCCCCTCAAATAAGCTGTGCTCCGTTGATGGAAAGAACTATTTTTCAGAAAGAATTCGATTTACATTTGTTTCGCAAAACGAAATCATGAAACCTAATCTTCGAACAACCTCTATATATTGGGCTTGCCAAATTGTTGGATGGGGCATTCTTGTGACCGGGAACATTGTCAACCTGGTTCTTCAGGGGCACATCACTTCGCAGATCATCTTCTCCCTTTTGGGTGTTTTTGTTTTTGGAATTGCTATCTCACATGTCTTCAGGGGTCTTGTAAAACATTGGGCGTGGACAGAATTAGGCGTCCTTCAATTGTTTCCTCGGGTAATTATAGCCTCCATCTCTATGAGTTTGGTCTACAATATTTGTGAAGGAAGTGTGAATTCTTTTCTTCCAGATACGGGGGAATCTATCCTCACTTTCTCAGACTGGTCTTTTGTTATTCAAACATTAAACTTCTCTATTCTTTTCTTTGTTTGGAGCGCCTTGTATTTCACCATTCACTACTTCCAGTTTATGCGGAAATCAGAAATTCGAAACTTAGAATTGCGGGCTGTCAATACTGAAATTGAGCTGAACAATCTTAGAAACCAATTGCGGCCTCATTTTATGTTCAATTCTCTGAACAGCATTCGAGCGCTTATAAATGACGATCCTGAAAACGCAAAAGAGGCCGTCACCACCTTGTCATCTATTCTTCGAAACACGCTTCTCCTAGGTAGGCATGAGCGCATTCCTCTAAAAGATGAACTAGACCTTGTTCAACGCTACTTGCGAATGGAGCAAATTCGATTTGAAGAACGCTTAAATGTGAAATATGCTATCCCCGCAGCATTGGGAGATTTCCCTGTGCCTCCGCTCATGTTACAAACACTGGCTGAAAATGCTGTAAAACATGGAATTGCAAGGTTAACCAATGGCGGATTAATTGAAATTATTGGTGCCGCAAATGGGGCCAAAATAGAGCTTACGATTATCAATGATGGTCAACTCACCAATTCAACTAATGGAACATCAACAGGTCTGGTGAACACCAAAAAACGACTCTCCCTCCTCTATGGCGAAGAGGCCTCTTTTTCCATTTGTGAAAGCGGCAATAAAGTGATTTGCAAGCTCACCCTCCCAAAACTAAAACTCAATGAAAGCACTGATTATAGATGATGAGCGCTTAGCGCGAAAAGAGATCTTTCGTCTACTCCAGGCACACCCTGAGGTAGAAATTATTGGTGAAGCAGCCAATGCTGACGAAGCCTTAAACCTCATTGATGAAAAAGAACCTGATTTGCTTTTTCTCGACATTCAAATGCCCGGGAAATCTGGACTTGAATTGCTCAGTGAGCTGGATCATGCACCCGAGGTCATCTTTGTTACGGCCTTTGACGAGTACGCTATAAAAGCTTTTGAAGTGAATGCCCTGGACTACCTGCTTAAGCCTGTTGAAGAAACCAGATTGGCCGAAGCAGTGAAAAAAGTCCAAGAGCGCATTGCTTTCCGAGAGAAGCAGCAAGATGAGCATGTTCCTAAAGAAGCCCTTTCTTTGTCTGATCAAATCTTCATCAAAGACGGAGAGAAATGTTGGTTCGTTCCTTTGACAGATGTGCGGTTGTTTGAATCTGAAGGGAACTATGTGCGCGTGTATTTCAATAATTTCAAACCGCTCATCCTCCGTTCATTGAATCAATTGGAAGAACGCTTGAACGAACGTCAATTCTTCCGCACTTCCCGAAAGCACATTGTAAATTTAAATTGGGTTACCAGCATTGAACCTTGGTTCAACGGCGGACTTAGATGTACTTTGAAAGATGGAAAAGAAATTGAAGTTTCTAGAAGACAGGCTGCACGGTTTAAAGAACTAAAGAGCCTTTAACGCTCTTTTGCCAGCCGTTTAATCTCTTTCCCCACCTCTTCTGTATACTGAAAATCAAATACCAAAGATGCTGAATCAGGAATGTATTCAGCCACCCCCATAAGAGTGTTTTCCGTGTATTCACGAACCGCTTCATTGGCCGGTTGGATCAAATGATTTGACAAGTCTAAAATCAAATTCGTACCGTCATAAGGCATCTTTGTGCAATCCAGTGAAATTCTGTTGTGCGCGTATCCCGGAGACCAAAAATCCATCACATAGCGTTTCCCTGGTGCCAGTTCAACATCAAATACCCCTTCTGTGATTCTAAGTTTCGACCTGCTTTCAACGCCATACTCAAATGTTTGTATGAGCAAATCACCTTGAAGATATTCATTGTCCATGTTCAACAAATCTCCGAACACCCATACCTTATCTGAGGTCCATGAAATTGTATCCATTGGCGAAAAGCCCATATACGCCTCTGCCGGAATAGACACACAGCTCTTGTTATATGCTTCAGGGGTAAACGGAATGACTGAACTAGAAATAGAATCTGCCTCATACACCACCTCTTCACCCCTCAATTTATAGGTATACCTTAAAGGTAGGCCAGGAAAACCTGAATGTTCATACCACGCATTTGGATATTCCGGAGCGCACTCGATCCAAGTAGTATCGCCGTTTTCACTTTTAGCGGTACCTGAATAAACCGGTACTCCAAGAATCCTATTATTGGATGAAGCTCCAAATTTAGCTTCTTGGAGGTATTCATCTTTTTTCCAAAAATCAAGTAATTCGCCATTTAAATGAACACAAGTGCAATAGTCACCATTGCGTTCTGTAATCCACAGGTTTTTAACATCATACCATTGAATCACTTCAGCTAGCAGCGCCTTTCTTTCCATGGTCACACGCACAGAATCATGCAAGATATAACGCATATCTTCACCAAAATAAGCATGCACCATGGCCTGCACTCCAGTATCAATACTGTTAATAGAATAATGAACTTCCAATGGCAATTCGAGTGGTCCTGAATTTGTTTCCGAGCATGAAAACAAACTCATTGTTAATCCTAAAACGAAGAGCGCTAAAACGAGGTAAATGTGTTTCACGTGTTAATCTGATGTTAATGCTGACCACAAAGATGCGAAATCACTTAAATTCACAACGTGAGTAGACGAACCATTTACATTTTAATCTTAGTAGCAGTTGTATCGCTATCTGGAATTGTGATTACGCAAATTTATTGGGTTCAACGTGCATATAGTCTTCAAGAGCGCCAGTTCAATGACCGTGTAGTAATTGCCATGTCTTCTGTTGTTGACCGTATTTTGGAAGCAAATGATGACAGCTCCCTTGTAGAGCCCGTAAACCAGCTCTCCACTAATTTCTTTGTAGCAAACATCAATGATACCCTGCACCCTTATTTTCTAGAGACTTTGCTGCGCGAAGAATTTGAAGCCTTGAACCTCAAAGAAGAATTCGAATATGGAATCTATGACTGCTTCAGTGATTCCATCGTCTACGGCGGAAGAGTAGACTTCGAAAAGGAAATCAGCTTGGAAGACGCCGCTAAAATCGGAATGCAAAAGCGTTTTGAAAAAGATGGCCATTATTTCGGAATCTACTTTCCTGCGAAAACAGCCTTGGTCATCGGCCAAATGGATTTCTGGGTATTCTCTAGCTTCATGATTTTGGCCGTTGTCATTTTTTTCGGCTATGCCATTGCCATCATCCTAAAACAAAAGAAGCTCTCTGAAATCAAAACAGATTTCATCAACAACATGACTCATGAGCTAAAAACACCCATTAGCACAATTGGGATTAGCAGTTCTATGTTGATGCGTGATGACGTGAAAAACGATCCGGAACGTCAAAAACAATACGCAAAAATCATTCATAGCGAAAACGAAAGGCTGAAAGCTCAAGTAGAACGTGTGCTGCAAATTGCCACACTATCACCTGACAAGCTTGAACTCAAGAATGAAACCATAGACATCCACAAGATCATTAACGGAGCACTTGAAACGCTGGAAATTAGAATGATTGAGACTGGCGGCGGTATTCTCAAAAACTGTTCTGCACAAAATAGCTTGGTCAAAGGTGACAAAGTTCACTTGACAAATTTAGTTTACAACCTGATAGACAACGCCCTCAAATACACAGATAAAGAACCAAGAATCGAGGTGCAAACTTCCAACATAGGTAAGCAAATTTTGATTGAAATAATTGACAATGGAATTGGAATTGAGCAAAAACACCAGCGCTTGATCTTTGACAAGTTCTTTCGCGTTCCAACAGGAAATGTGCACAATGTCAAAGGGTTTGGGCTAGGACTATTCTACGTGAAAACGGTGGTTCAAGCCCACCAAGGAAAAGTAACTGTTTCAAGCAGTCACGGAAAAGGAAGTAACTTTAGTGTCAAATTGAACAACACAGACTGATGAAGACTACAGCGCGCATTCTACTGGTAGAAGATGACTACAATCTGGGGTTTGTAATCCAAGACTTATTGCGCTTGGAAGGGTATAAAATACATCTTGCAAAAGATGGCAAAGAAGGCCTTCAGCAGTTCAACAAAGAAGATTACGACTTGTGCCTCTTTGATGTTATGTTGCCCCACAAAGATGGTTTTTCGCTAGCCGAAGATGTCAGGAAAGTGAATCAAACGGTTCCCATTGTGTTCTTGACTGCAAAAGGCATGACAGAAGACAAAGTGCGCGGATTTGAGCTTGGAGCTGATGATTACATCACGAAACCTTTTGTGAACGAAGAGTTTATTCTTCGCATCAAAGCCATTTTAAAACGAAGTGGCGTTACTTCGAATAGCAAAGAAAATAAAAATCTTTACACCATTGGTAAATACCAATTTGACGCTTCAAACTTTCAACTTACCGGTCCGCTGGAACCACGAAAGCTTACACGAAAAGAAGCTGATCTGCTCAAGCTCCTTTGCGAAAATAAAGACCGTGTTATTGAAAGAGAGCTCATTGCAAACCTTGTTTGGGGTGATGATAGCTACTTTGTTGGACGAAGTATGGATGTGTTCATCACGAAGCTTCGAAAATACCTCAATGGAGACAGCACGGTGGCCATCACAAATGTTCACGGTGTAGGATTTCGCTTGGAAATAGCGTCTCGTTAATCCTCTGACGGAAGCAAGTCCATCAGATCCCGATCTGACACCAACCAATCATTTTCATCTAAATGAGCGATTAGTTCTTCGCTCACTTTAACAATAAAAAAGGTGTCATCTCCTTGCACTTCTAAAGCTTCAAACGACTTACCATCTGGTGTTTTCAGGACGTGGTAATCACCCTTATCAAACCCATTCGGGTATTGAATTTGCATTAATTTAAGTTCGGCATCGGTAAGCCCAGAGAAATCCTTGATGTAGCGTCTCATCGCATTTGAGTTTAAGTGAATATTCAAACCTCATCTGCACAGAACACATTGGTAATTAGTAAGGTAAGCAATTATTTCAAGTAAGGTTATTCCTTTCGTCGAAGAAGCACTAACCTCATCCCTCCTATTTAAAACAGAAAACCCCCTTCACGAAAAGCATCGGAAGGGGATTTTTAAAGGCTTTAATTTTACTTACTCAAATAGAGGTTTCTTTCACTGTAAATCTTGCGGAAGAATGGATCTTTAAGGTCTTTGATAAATCGAATTGCTTCACCTGTAGATTTCATTTCAGGACCTAATTCCTTAATTACATTTGGGAACTTACTGTAAGAGAATACAGGAATCTTTACCGCATATCCTTCGAGTTGCGGATTGAAATTGAAGTCTTTCACCTTCTTTTCTCCCAACATCACCTTCGTTGCGTAATTCACATATGGCTCTTTGTAAGCCTTTGCAATAAAAGGAACCGTTCTAGAAGCACGTGGATTTGCTTCAATCACGTAAACCTTGTCATCTTTAATGGCGAACTGAACGTTCAACAACCCTACTGTTCTCAGTTTGATCGCGATGGTTTTCGTGTACTCTTCAATTTGCTGAAGAACAAGGTCTCCCAAATTGTATGGAGGAAGCACTGCAAATGAATCTCCAGAGTGAATTCCCGCTGGCTCAATGTGTTGCATTACCCCAATAATATAGGTGTCTTCACCATCACAAATGGCGTCTGCCTCTGCTTCAATTGCTCCGTCAAGAAAGTGATCAAGCAAGATCTGGTTGTCTGGCATATCACGGAGGATGTCTACCACCGTTGTCTCCAAATCTTCTTCGGTAATCACAATTTTCATGCGCTGCCCACCCAAAACATATGAAGGACGAACGAGCAATGGAAAACCAAGCTCTTTCGAAAGCTCAATGGCTTGCTCTGCTGATTCTACAACGCCAAATTCAGGGTATGGAATGTTGCAATCACGCAGCAATCTAGAGAATGAACCACGATCTTCTGCCAAATCCAGCGCTTCGTAACTCGTTCCCAATACTTTTATGCCATATCTATCTAATTTCTCTGCAAGTTTCAATGCGGTTTGTCCGCCCAGCTGCACAATGACCCCTTCAGGCTTTTCATGCTGGATGATGTCATAGATGTGCTCCCAAAACACCGGTTCGAAATACAGTTTATCAGCGGTATCAAAGTCAGTACTTACGGTTTCAGGATTGCAATTAATCATGATGGTTTCATAGCCACATTCTTTCGCTGCAAGCACACCGTGTACACAAGAGTAATCAAACTCAATCCCTTGTCCAATGCGGTTAGGCCCTGACCCAAGTACTACAATTTTCTTCTTGTCTGAAACTACAGACTCATTCTCATCTTCAAAAGTTGAGTAGTAATAAGGCGTTTGCGCTTCAAACTCTGCAGCACATGTGTCTACCACTTTATAGACACGCTTAATGCCTAAATCAGTTCGTTTTGTATGCGCTTCGCTTTCGAAACAACCAAGGAGGTGTGCAATTTGTCTGTCAGCATAGCCCTTTTGTTTTGCTTCGAACAACAGCTCTTTAGGAATTGAGCTCAATGAATGCTTTTCAATTTTTCGCTCCAGCTTGATCAAGTCTTCTATTTGCTTGAGGAACCAGAAATCAATCTTTGTTTTTTCTTGAATTGTCTTGAAAGGAATGCCCAATTTGATGGCATCATAGATGTGAAATAAGCGGTTCCAAGATGGGTGCTCTAATGAATGAAGAAGCTTTTCTTGATCTCGTACTTCCTTGCCATCAGCTCCTAAACCGTTTCTATTAATCTCAAGTGATTGACAGGCTTTTTGCAATGCTTCTTGGAACGTGCGTCCAATCCCCATCACCTCTCCTACGGACTTCATTTGAAGTCCGAGCTCTCTGTCTGCACCTTTAAATTTATCAAAGTTCCAACGCGGAATCTTCACAATCACGTAGTCCAACGTTGGCTCAAACATGGCCGATGTGGTCTTGGTAATTTGGTTTTTCAATTCATCTAAATGGTACCCAATTGCTAATTTCGCAGCGATTTTCGCAATTGGATATCCCGTTGCTTTCGATGCCAAAGCTGACGAACGAGAAACACGTGGATTAATCTCAATTGCAATGATATCTTCAGCCTCATCTGGACTCACAGCGAACTGCACATTACAACCTCCTGCAAAGTCTCCAATTGACCTCATCATGTGAATGGCCATGTCTCGCATGCGCTGGAACACGGTATCAGAAAGGGTCATTGCTGGAGCTACAGTAATGGAATCTCCCGTATGGATCCCCATCGGGTCAAAATTCTCTATGGAACAGATAATGGTTACGTTGTCATTGGAATCACGCAGCAATTCCAGCTCAAATTCCTTCCACCCCATTAACGCCTTGTCAATCATCACCTCATGAATAGGAGATGCATGCAAACCGCGCGTCAAAAGCTGATCATACTCCTCTTTATCATGAACAATTGCTGCGCCCGTCCCACCAAGCGTATAAGAGGGCCGAATGCACAATGGAAACCCAAATCGTTGTGCTATCTCTTTCCCCTGAAGGTAGGACTTTGCTGTTGCCTGGGGCGCCATTGGAACGCCTATTTTTTCCATCAGAACTCTAAAGGCTTCACGGTTTTCAGTAACGTCAATTGCGGCAATATCTACCCCAATCATTTTTACCCCATACTCTTCCCACAAACCAATCTCATCGCACTTAATAGCGAGGTTCAATGCCGTTTGCCCACCCATGGTAGGCAGCACAGCATCAATGTTGTGCTTGCTAAGAATTTCTTCAATGGATTCAGGCTCCAATGGCAGCAAATAAATATTGTCTGCTACAACCGGATCAGTCATGATGGTTGCTGGGTTGGAATTGATAAGTGTGACTTCAATACCTTCTTCTCTCAGTGAGCGAGAGGCTTGACTTCCTGCATAGTCAAATTCACATGCTTGTCCAATCACAATGGGTCCACTTCCTATGATTAGAACAGAACGAATACTCTTATCTCTTGGCATTTTTTTTTTAGCCGCTCGGATTTCCGGCAGTAATTGGGGCGAAACTGAAATGTCTGGGTTAACGGCTGCGAAAATAGTCAATAATGCTCTTCGACTCAACCAATTTTATTCACAGTATTTCTAGTTATGTGGATAACCGATGATATGACTGTTTCAAATACCTTTGCACTATGCCTAGAAAGTACTTTGTTCACAACGGTCTTCAGATTGAATATGCAGAATTCGGGAACGGAAAATCTGTTGTCATTGCCATGCATGGATTTGGCAGAGAAGCAGAAGACTTCCGTCAATTTGTGCCCATGCTGCGCGAAAACGAACGCATAATAGCAATCAATCTTTTCTCTCACTCCCAAAGCAAATGGCCTGAAAACCGCCCTTTCCTTGAAAGTCTATCTCCTCTTGAGCACCAAAAGTTCCTCGAAGCGTTTTTAGCACACCTAAATGTCAAGTCTTTCGCACTAATGGGATACAGTTTAGGCGGCAAAGTAGCACTCACCACCTATGAACTTATGCCTGAAAAAGTTGAGCGTCTTTTGTTGATTGCCCCTGACGGATTAAAAGTTAATCTCTTTTATCGCTTCCTAGTGAACACATCAATTGGCAGAGGATTGTACAAAGGAATCATGAAACAACCGAAGGTACTTTTTAGAACAGCAGATTTCGCCAGAGCTACTGGTCTGATCAATGCCAAGCTCCACCGCTTTGTATATGTGCACATGGATTCACATGAAAAACGCAATCTGGTCTATGAGGCCTGGCTGATCTACAGAAAATTTGTACCGAACTTAGATAAAATTGCCGCGCAGGCAAACGCATCAAATGTGCATTTCAAATTAATATTGGGAACGCATGACAGCGTCATCAAAATCAAAGATGGCGAACGGTTTGCTTTCAAACTGAACCATAAAAAAAGCCTTTATGAACTTCCTTCCGGACATCAACTCTTGAATGAAGAGACCGTGAAATTTATTGTGAATAACAACATTTGGCCTGCCTGAGGTGGCAAAGTATTACATTTGCCCTGTGAGTATCCTCAAACAAATACAAGAAAGTACGCGAACAGGCGAGAAAAAACTGGCCTTTCTCATTGACCCAGATAAGGTTGATGAATCAGAAGTAGCCGCACTCATGAAAAGCTTTGAGGGTTTTCCACCTGATTTTATTTTTGTAGGCGGAAGCTTAATAACTGAAGGACGCTATAACCAAACAGTCAAGGCGCTTCGCGAAGCAACAGCACTTCCTCTTATCCTTTTCCCCGGAAGCCCTACTCAATTGTGTGCCGAAGTAGACGCAGTGCTTTTTCTAAGCTTGATTTCTGGACGAAACCCCGAATTACTCATTGGAAACCATGTTGTTGCAGCTCCCAGAATCAAAGAATTAGGCGTTGAACCGATTGCCACAGGTTACATGCTAATTGATGGCGGACGGCCTACAACGGCCAGCTATATAAGCAATACAGCTCCAATCCCCAACAATAAGCCAGAAATTGCAGCCGCAACGGCCATGGCTGGTGAAATGTTAGGCCTCAAATGCATCTATCTTGATGCAGGTAGCGGCGCAATGCAAAGTGTGCCCTCAGCAACCATCAAAGCGGTTCGCGCTGCTGTAGACTTACCCATCATAGTTGGGGGGGGTATTCGCACTAGAATGCAACTTGAAAGCGCTTACGAAGCAGGAGCAGATCTTGTGGTCATTGGCACTGCTCTTGAGCAAAACCCTGAACTCATCGCTGATTTTCAGATCAACGCATAAATACCCTCTTGGCGTAATTTTTGATTGCTCTTTGTTATGAGGCTGCATCTACTATTCCTATTGCTCATTGCCATTTCTTCTTGCGCTCCAATTCCAGCAAGCAAATTTGAAGTACAACAGAATGTGCTACTCAATTATGACTGGTGGAATAACCTTGTTGAGCAGCCTGTAGTGCGCGTTGAACTATGGAACACAACAGCTGAAACCTACACCGGCTTCACCGTAGACATTTGCGCCTGGGATGAAGCCGGTAAGGAAATCATTCGTTTTAGAACTTACAAATCTTTCAACCTATTTGGAGGCGAAAAGGGGACCTTCCGCATGCGACTTCCTGGAAGAAATGCCGCTGAAATTGAAATCTCTTTGGTAGAAACGCATCAGAATTTTAACGTCAATCCCAACATGTAGTTTCTTCCCGCTTGTGGATAGAAAAAGTCTTCAGCAACCCTCGTATCGTCAACCAAAAAGCTGTAAGTATATCCGTTGTTCACATATTGCTCATTCAGCACATTGTTCACTACAAAGTTGAGTGACAGCTCACTAAAACAGCATTCAACAATAGAGTAGGTCAAACGAAAATCATTTACCAAGTATGCTCCAATGGCACGGTCAGCATTTGAGGTGTTGTCAAGGAATTGCTCTCCAACATATTTTGTCTGCCATCCAACTTCAGCCTTGTGGTGTGCTCTGTCTAAGAATTGGTAGCTCACAAGCGCCGCTGCAATCAATTCAGGTGAAAATGAGATATCACTTTCTTCAAAGAGCTCTTCTTGGTACCCAATAAAATTGAAGTCTGCATCATAAGCGATTACTTGCTCAGTGAAGTTCACAATTTTATTCTGACTATACGTTCCATTCACACCCAAGTCAAGCTTGTTGTTCAGCAACTTCCAATTGATGCCTGCCTCAACACCTCTTCTGTAACTTTGATCTACATTGGTGCGAATAGGTGTTCCCACATCATTTAACTCCCCCGTGAGCACCAATTGATCTGTGTATTCCATTGAATAAAGGTTCACAGAAAGTGTGTAATTCGAACTGACTCTGCGCAATCCCAATTCGATGTTATCCATGCTTTCATGTTTTGGCTCAACCCCCTCTGGTGCATCAACATAATCTGAACGCGAAGGCTCTCTATTCCCTTTCGCATAAGACCCATAAACCTGGGTTTTCGGTGTTACCCACATGCTTGCTCCGAACTTTGGATTTACGAATTGCAATGTGTCATTCACATTCAACGTCTGCAAATCTTCGTCTATCCCTGTTACACTGTAAGTAACGTTTCTGAACTGTAAATCTCCATATACCGCAAGCTTCTGGTTGATTAGGTAGTTCGCTTTGAGGTAAGAGTTGAAGTCGGTTTTAAATCCGTTATTGAAGTAGTAAAAATCTCCATTCTGTGTATCGTTGCTGTGTTCCATCCAAATCAACTCTCCGTAATGGTCACCGTCATACTCATTGTATGCTCCACCAAGAATAACTTTCAGCTGATTTTGATTGATGCGTTTATCATATTCAACAGAGTATGTAGCTCCATAAAAATCATTTTCCAACCAACGTCTGCGAATAACATCTGTTGACGAAATCTGTGCTACTGAATTCAACAGAAAATCTCCCGTTCCGTTGGTAATAGGATCGCCATTGGCATCATTCACAACATCGTATTGAAACTCAATTTCATCCCAAGCATAATTGGTTTCAAAAGAATTACTGATCGGATCACCATTACTATTCAATCCATCTGAAAATTGCTGAGAAGCATCAACAATAATTGGATTCAACCCGTAATCAGAAAAATCATCTCCATCTCGAAATTGCTCAAAATGGCCTCTTCCATAGGTATAGTGTCCGGCCACATTGAATTTGAAGTTTCGATAACTCCCTCCAGCATGCAATTGATAGTGGTCTTGCGCATAGTCATCTACTTCATTCTCATAGAGGTAGAAATTATAGGTACGCCCGCTGTTCAACAAATTCTCTGTTTGTGCATCTGAGTAGCCATTATTAGCGGCATGGCTAAGCATGCCTTCTTCGTCTCCTTCAATGCGTGATTCAGGCGTTCCATACCAACTTTGATACGTGCGTTCTTTTCCGCCAAAGACAACTGCTTTCACAAAGAACATTCCTGGATTCCACTCTCCAGCTAAAAAATAGCTTTTCAAATCACTTGACGCACGATCAACATAACCGTCACTCGTGATTTGTGAGAGGCGCCCTTCCATGCTCCAAGTATCATTGACCTTTCCTGTCCCAAAAGAAACTGAGTTTCTAAAGGTGTTGAAAGACCCAACGCCTGACATGATTTGTGCATAGCTCTCATTGTCTATGCTCATGTTATTCACTGAAACTGATCCGCCAAAAGCACCCGCCCCATTCGTTGAAGTTCCTACACCACGTTGAATCTGAATCCGGTCAGCACTGGTTGCAAAATCAGGCAAATTCACCCAAAACACTCCCTGAGACTCAGGGTCATTGTAAGGAATCCCGTTAATTGTCACATTGATTCTACTTTGATCCGTTCCTCGAATACGCATTCCGGTATACCCAATTCCTGCACCTGCATCAGAGGTTGTCACAACTGAAGGTGTGAAACGCAACATGTAAGGAAGATCTTGGCCGTTGTTCAATGGCGCGATTTCTTCTTGCGTCACCGTGGAGTTAGAGAAAACACCATACTGAGGCGCTTCAATAGAAGTAATCTCTGCAAACGGAAGCTGAATCAATGGAATTACATCAATCGTTTCTCTCGGAATCTCTAAAGACGGATTAATGTCAGCAGACTTCATCATTTTGAAGTTGGCCTCAACTTCTTCCCCTTCTTTAAGCTCAACGTCTCTAGTAGACAGCTCAAAACCAAGGTAAGTCACCTCCAATTTATAGTTACCCGGCGTAACACTCAGTAATTCATAGTTACCATCGGTATCCGTAACAGCAACCATTTGAGTTCCGCTCAACTGCACTTCGGCGCCCATCAATGGCACTAGTGTTTGGTAATCCATAATTTTTCCTCGAATGGCTGCTCCCTGAGAAAATGCGAGCAAGCCGCAGCACAAGAGAAGTGCTGTTAATAGAAAATTTTTCATCTTTTAAAATTTTTGATTGTAAAAGACTGCACAAGGGCTGGCAGTCAAATGAATCACCCGCTTCCTTCCCAGAATTACCTGGGCAGGTTCGAAGGGTATAATCTCAGCCAATCTTCAACGCTATGAATTTTGGCACCCCTGTAAAAGACGACGCAAAGGTATATAAAACTTAATCATTACTAGAGCACAAATCTTCACTTTAAAATCAGAATTAACAGTCAGTTCTTCATGGCGGTAACAAAATGTTGATTATAATTTCGGCCAAGACTTTAGCGAAATGGATGAACTTCGTACTTTGGCATCAATGTTAGACCTAGCCATCCGAGCGGCCCTTGAAACCGCGCCCATCCTGCGTGAATTCCATGCGAAAGGAGTTATTGCATATCAAAAAGAAGATGATTCTCCTGTGACTGAAGCAGATTTAGCTGCAGACGCGCTCATTAGATCAATATTAGAACCTTCTGGCATTCCTGTTATTTCAGAAGAAGCTGAACCTCCGTCTTTAGAAGAACGCAAAACATGGAATAAGTACTGGGTTGTAGATCCTTTAGATGGGACGAAGGAATTCATTGCGGGACGAAAGGAATATACCATTAACATTGCTTTGATAGAAAATGGAACACCTACAATTGGTGTGATTTCGATTCCTGAGCTTCGCTTAATGTACTTCGCGAAGCCAAATTTAAATCCGTGCAAAGCATCAGAATCAGCTTTAAAGGCATCAACAGATTATGCGCGCTTTGAAATAGGAAGGCATAAGACAGACCGCCCGTATACAGCTGTGGTAAGCAGATCTCACCTTCACCCTAAAACGAAAGAGTACCTTCAAGTGCTGTACAAAAAGTATCCAGACCTTGATGTAATCAAAGCGGGAAGCTCATTGAAATTCTGTAAGATCGCTGAAGGACACGCAGATATTTATCCGCGTTTTTCACCTTGTATGACGTGGGATACTGCCGCTGGTGATGCGCTCATTAGAGCAATTGGAAAAGGAGTTTATCAATTGGCCAATGCCCAGCCATTGCTTTACGGACATGACACGTATTACAACCCTGCATTCGTAGCCAAGTAATCAGACCCTGTAAGGCCCTTCATCTTCATTGTACATATTCAAGTAACTTCGGTAGCGTTCAGGAGGCATTTCTGTTGCTTCGGCCGCCTTTCTCACGGCGCACCCAGGCTCAGTGAGGTGCAAACAATTATGGAACTTACAGTCTGGCAACAATCTGAAAATCTCAGGGAAATGGTGGTGCAATTCGTTTTTAGGAATATCCACTAATCCCAATCCTTTAATCCCTGGCGTATCAATGAGCCAGCCGCCAAATGGCAAAGCATGCATTTCAGCGAAGGTAGTGGTGTGCCTTCCCTTTTTATGGAAATCAGAAACGGTAGATGTTTTGATTTCAGCGCCGGGAATGAGTCTATTCACCAGCGTACTCTTTCCCACACCTGAATGTCCGCCAACCATATTGATTTTATCAGACATTGCAGCTTGAACTTCTTTTAACCCATCTCCTTCTAAGGCTGAAAGCCGAAGCGTATCATATCCACAGAATTGATACATGTTTTCCATCCATTCCATGTCATCATTCTCGCCTTCGTTGTAGATATCAACTTTATTGAAAACAATTGTCACCGGAATGCTATATGCGTCTGCTGTCACAAGAAAGCGATCAATAAACCCGGTTGAAGTTGGCGGACTGGCCAGGGTCACAATCAAAAATGCGCGATCAACGTTGGCCGCAACAATGTGCGCCTGCTTACTTAGGTTGACACTTTTTCTGATGATGTAATTGCGGCGTTCATGAATTACATTGATTACGCCAGTGCCATCTTCTTGGACCTCAAACTCTACGCGATCTCCAACAGACAAAGGGTTGGTTGTTTTAATTCCTTGCATACGGAATTTGCCTTTGATTTGACAAGCGACCATTTCTTGGTCACTCCCCAATACATCGCACCACTTACCCGTTGATTTGATTACTAACCCTTCCAAATTCGAACTTTGATGCAAAGCTACGGTATCAGAGATTGAAATAGAGAAGTAATCTTTCACAAATCTTGGTTGAAGAGATTCCTATAGAAGTTGAAACCAGAAGAAATTTATCTGCAAATTTGTACCATAAGAAACAGCTATGTCGATTGAAATCAAACAAGTCAGCAAATTCTACGGAGCACAAAAGGCGCTTAACGAAGTTTCATTCTCTATTAAGGGGGGCGAAGTAGTTGGTTTTCTTGGGCCCAATGGCGCGGGGAAATCAACCATGATGAAAATCATCACCTGTTTTATTACGCCCAGTGAAGGACAAGCAATTGTTTGCGGTCATGACGTTTCGATTGACCCCATTGAAGTTCGAAAAAAAGTAGGCTATCTCCCAGAGCACAATCCGTTGTACCTTGACATGTATGTCAAAGAGTTTCTTCATTTCACAGCGGGCATTCACAAGCTTGACAATGTGAGTAAGCGCGTTGATGAAATGATTGAAAAAGTAGGATTGGGACGTGAGCAGCACAAACTACTTGGCGCTCTTTCAAAAGGATACAGACAACGGGTAGGCCTAGCTCAAGCAATGATTCATGATCCCGAAGTGCTAATTCTTGACGAACCTACTTCAGGGCTAGACCCAAACCAGTTGGTTGAGATTCGAGAGTTGATCAGAAACATTGGAAAAGAAAAGACGGTTATGCTTTCAACCCACATCATGCAAGAGGTGGAGGCCATTTGCAACAGGGTGATTATTGTAAATCAGGGCACTATTGTAGCTGACGGACCAACCTCTGAGATTCGCAACTTAGCGAGTTCAAAGCAACAGTTGATTGAGGTTGAATTTGACGGATCAATTGAGCAAGAAGAACTGTTAAGTATTGAAGGCATTGTTGATGCAAAAAACATTGGGGATAACATCTGGAGGTTAAGCAGTGTTTCTGAATCAGACCCGCGTAAAACGATTAGTGCTTGGGCAGTTAAGCATGATCGTTTGGTACTTACCTTGAAACGAGAAGAGCAACGATTGGAAGATGTTTTCCATTCTTTGACGAAATAAGTCTGAGTCCATTGTAAAACAAAAAAGGCCGTCCGAAGACAGCCTTTTTTTTATATCTGTAAGGGTTAAATTACATCATCCCTCCCATTCCGCCTCCACCTGGCATAGCAGGCATTCCGCCTTCTTCCTCGATGTCTGAAATCACACATTCAGTTGTAAGAAGCATTCCTGCAATAGAAGCTGCATTTTCCAATGCTACACGACTCACTTTCGTAGGATCAATAACTCCTGCTTCAAATAAGTTCTCATAAACATCAGTGCGAGCATTGTAACCGAAGTCACCTTCGCTTTCGCGAACTTTCTGAACAACTACTGCTCCTTCACCACCAGCATTGGCAACGATTTGACGCAATGGCTCTTCAATTGCTCTTCGCACAATTGCAATACCTGTAGTCTCATCGTAATTCTCACCTTCCAAAGTATCTAGTGCTTTACCAGCTCTAATGTAAGCTACACCACCTCCAGGTACAATTCCTTCCTCAACCGCAGCGCGTGTGGCATGCAATGCATCATCAACGCGGTCTTTCTTCTCTTTCATTTCAACTTCAGTAGCTGCACCAACATAAAGCACCGCCACTCCACCTGCTAATTTCGCAAGACGTTCTTGAAGTTTTTCTTTGTCGTAATCAGAAGTTGTAGACTCAATTTGCGCTTTTATCTGCTGAACACGAGAAGCAATTGCACTCGCATCACCTGAACCATTCACAACAATTGTATTGTCTTTATCTATGGTGATTTTTTCAGCTTGACCAAGGTCCTCAATAGTAGCACCATCAAGTTTCAACCCTGTTTCTTCAGAGATAACCGTTCCTCCTGTAAGAACCGCAATATCTTCAAGCATTGCTTTTCTTCGGTCACCGAAACCTGGCGCCTTTACAGCAGCTACTTTCAGTGCTCCTCTGATCTTGTTCACTACGAGTGTAGCCAACGCTTCACCATCAACATCCTCAGCAATGATTAACAAAGGTCTTCCTGTTTGAGCCGTCTTTTCCAATACTGGAAGAAGATCTTTCATGTTAGAAACCTTTTTATCGTAAATCAAGATGTAAGGATTCTCAAGACTCACTTCCATCTTCTCTGTGTCAGTCACAAAGTATGGAGAAAGGTATCCGCGGTCAAACTGCATCCCTTCCACTATTTTCACATCAGTTTCAGTTCCTTTTGCCTCTTCAACCGTAATGACTCCTTCGTTTCCAACTCTAGCCATCGCGTCAGCAATAAGCTTACCAATGTTGTTGTCATTGTTCGCAGAAATTGACCCTACTTGTTCAATCTTGCTATTGTCGTTTCCAACCTCGCGAGAGATCTCACGTAGTCCTTGTACAACAGAACTTACAGCTTTATCTATACCTCTTTTCAAATCCATTGGATTCGCACCAGAAGCAACATTTTTCAATCCTGCAGTTACAATTGCTTGAGCTAATACTGTAGCAGTTGTTGTTCCATCACCGGCAATATCAGCTGTTTTGGAAGCAACTTCTTTCACCATTTGCGCACCCATATTTTGCACTGGATCTTTCAATTCGATTTCCTTCGCTACAGTAACTCCGTCTTTGGTTACAATAGGAGGCCCAAATTTCTTATCGATGACAACATTTCGTCCCTTAGGTCCTAATGTCACTTTCACTGCATTTGCCAACGCATCCACACCTTCTTTCAGGGCATTCCTTGCGTCTACATTAAAATTAATGTTTTTAGCCATTACTAATCAATTTTTAAATCAGGTTTAACTTATACAATTGCGAAAATATCTGATTCTCGCATGATCAGGTAATCGCTCCCCTCAACGTTGATTTCTGTACCAGAATACTTCCCGTACAAAACAGTATCTCCTACAACAACGGTCATCGGTTCATCTACTTTCCCATTTCCTACAGCAATGATTTTCCCACGTTGTGGCTTCTCTTTTGCTGAGTCTGGAATAAAGATTCCGCTAGCGGTTTTTTCCTCCGCTGGCTCTGGCTCAACCAAAACACGGTCTGCCAATGGTTTTACGTTTACTGACATTTTAATAGTCGTTTTAGATTATTTGACAAATAGATTATCAATCGTTTAGCTGTCAGAATTCGTGCCAATGCTTAAAAACTGACAAGGCTGCATAAAATTGATTTTTTTGGGCAAAAAAAATGTCAGTATGGTGACATACTGACATTTCGAATATCGTTTGCGTAGAAGTTTATTCTACTGGTGCAGCCGCAGGCTCACCTCCATCGGTAATATCAATACCTGACTGATCAATTACATCTACAGAAGACTCTTCTTTAAATGCACCTTCTGCTTCGCCGTTTCCATTTCCATAGAATTTAGCCGAAAGTAGGCACAACACAAACAGACCAATGGTTAAGTACCACGTTGACTTTTCTAGAAAGTCTGCCGTCTTCTGCACACCACCAATCTGTGAAGCCCCCTGAAAACCAGTGGCTAAACCTCCCCCTTTTGGGTTCTGAACAAGGATCACTCCCGCTAACAGGAAACACACGATGAGGATCAAAACAATTATAAAAGCACCCATTTCTTCAGCTTATTTCGTTGACTTTCTGCGCTCTTGCAGCTTTTTAATTTGGTTGGCAAAATAAATGCTTTTTTCTGGATATTTCAAGCTTAATAACTTATACGCTTTAATTGCCTTGTTTGCGGCACCCTGATTTGCATAAATTTTGGCCATCGTCTCAGTGACGAATTGTTCATCTTCTACGAGACTCAGCTTCGCAAGGTTCTCATTTGAGAACAGTGCAGATTTCTTTGGTGTAATTTTCGGATCCGCAGTAATAAAGCGGTCTATCAGCTCTTCTAATGGAACATCAGATTCTAATTGAGTCGGTTTTTTATCATCTTTACCCTTGTTTTCCTCCTCTTTTACTGCTGTTTCCCAATCAATTTCACGGGACCGTTTTTGAAGAAACTGAGCAAATGAAGAGAGTTGCTTTTTTTCTTCATTGGTGGTCTTTGGAGCAGCTAATTCATGCTTCTTCTCTTCTTCAGAAGACCCTTCTTCCACTTTTTCTGACTTTTCAGCTTGCACTTCTTGCTCAATTGAGCTTGAAATGGCTTCCAAAAGGATTTCTCGCTGAAGCCCTTCGAAATCCTCCAGTTTCTTTCGCGCCTCAAGCGCCTCAGATTCTCCTTCTACCACTTCGTCTTCAACGTCTTCAACTGCTTCGCTGGGATCCTGCGCTGCGCTGGCATCTTCTAACGGTACTTCCTTCTCCTTTAACTCAATTTCTGGCTCTGTCTCCCTGCGCTCATTTTCCTCCTCTCTAGACTCGTCCTCATCATCTACATACTCTGGATGCTCTGCCTCTTCTTCATCCATTCGTTGAATCTCTTCTTCAAATGCTTTGACTTTTGCAGAGAAATCTTCCTTGTGAATCAAATCAAATAGAGCTTCTCGCTCACCCGCATAAATGGCAGCGCGTTTCAAATTAGCATCAAAGGCTACGTGTCCGGCGATGTGATCTGCTTTGCATAAAAGAACATGAGAAACACCAAACCAGGGATAGGCAGCGGAAAGCTGCACCAACTCATCTCGAAGAGGCACCAAATGTTCCTTCGGTTCAGACAATGCGTTATAAAAGTGTTCCTTCTGCATTACCAATTTCCAAGTGAAGCGTTAAAAATCTCTTGAGTTAGCTGTTCTGATATGTCTTCCATGAGCAAGTCCTCAACGCTGAGCAAATCTTGCGCGCTGTCATAGTCAGAGAACTTAGTGAATACACGATCGAAACTCAAATCAGTTTCGATGGTATTGGTATATTTAATTTTCACGGACACCGTCAATCGGTTTCGCGTAGCCGTTTCTTCCCCTGACACGCCCACTGGTGATATGCGGTAATCTGTAATCATCCCTTGAAATTGCAACTCGCCCTTCTCATCTTCCAACGTCAAAGTAGATTGTCGCTGAATAAGGTCACGAAGCGCCTCAGTAAAATTTTGAGCTATGCTGGGACTCGCAAGGGGTGTTTGCGGCTTAATGTAGTCTACTGAAAATGATTTCGCACCCGAAGTTTGAGCTCCATAAGGCGTATAAATGCCACATGATGCCAAAAAGAAAACCAAGAGTATGCTTGTAGTTGCTTTCATAGGGATTCAAAACGGCTCCAATTTACTTCAAATTGTATTCTTTAATCTTTCGGTACAATGTACGCTCTGAAATACCAAGCTCCCGAGCAGCATATTTGCGCTTATTCCCGTGTTTTGCCAGCGCTTTCCGAATGAGTTCGCGCTCAGTTTCCATCAAGCTAAATGATTCCTCAATCTCAACATGGCCTTCTTCATTTTCAGGCTCATCTCTCAGGTGTTCGGCATGAGAGCGCGCAGGCAACTGAAGGTAAGAAGCCTCATCTTCCTCTGCTGACGCTTCATCTTGAAACACCTTCTTCATCAATTCAACATTCGCATCAGAATCATCAAGCTGCCCATCATTTCGAATCAAGCGAAGCACCAATTTTTTCACATCATTCAAATCTGTTTTCATCTCAAAAAGCAGCTTGTACAGGATCTCACGCTCAGAAAAATTAGAGGCATCTTCCTTTTTTTCACCAATCACCATTGGCAATTGACTTCCTTGATCAGCGGGGAGATATTGCTTCAATTCAGCCGTACCCATATCTCTAGACTGCTCAATAACAGACATTTGCTCTGTAATGTTTTTGAGCTGCCTGATGTTCCCTGGCCAGCGATAATTTTGCAGCAATACAACTGCTTCTTCGCTCAGCATCAAAGGAGGCATGCGGTATTTTTCACTGAAATCTGTGGTGAACTTTCTGAACAATAAGTAGATGTCTTCTCTACGCTCTCGAAGAGGCGGCATGAAGATGGGCACTTGGTTTAAACGGTAGTATAAATCTTCACGAAACTTCCCTCTCGAAATGGCTTCTCCAAACTTCACATTGGTAGCGGCCACAACGCGCACATCGGTTTTTATGACCTTACTAGAACCAACACGAATGAATTCCCCCGTTTCCAATACACGAAGAAGTCTAACTTGTGTTTGAAGCGGCAACTCGGCTACTTCATCCAAAAATATGGTTCCTCCATCTGCTTCTTCAAAATAGCCTTTTCTAGAACCAGTAGCTCCGGTAAAGGCTCCTTTTTCGTGCCCGAACAATTCTGAATCGATGGTCCCTTCAGGGATGGCACCGCAGTTCACGGCAATATATGGCCCGTGCTTTCTAGCACTCAGATTGTGGATGATTTTCGGCATCACCTCCTTCCCTGTTCCACTTTCACCATTGATGAGGACAGAGATATTGGTAGGCGCAACTTGAACTGCAACATCAATTGCACGGTTCAAGGCCTGGGAATTCCCAATGATACCAAAACGTTGTTTTACAGTTTGAAGCTCCATAGATTAATTGTTAACTACGGTTCCTATAAGTGTAAGTGCAGTGCATCTTTCGATGCGCACCATTACATAATCTCCTGGTTTGCAATCTCCTTTTGGGAATATCACATTCATATTTTGGGTGTTCCTTCCTGAATATTCATCTTCAGATTTCTTAGAGGTATTTTCAACCAAGACCTCCATTGTTTTACCAAGCATTTCTTTGGTGCGAACGGAGGCACAAGCCATGTGGGTGTCTACAATCTCTTGCAGTCTGCTTGCTTTCAAAGACTCGGGTACATCATCTTCGAACTTACGCTCTGCCAGTGTACGCGGACGTTCTGAGTACTTAAACATGTAGCACATGTGAAATACTACTTCTTTCATCAGGCTCACGGTATCTTTATGCTCTTGTTCGGTTTCGCCACAGAACCCACTGATGGTATCAGTAGAAATAGAGCATTCTGGCATGATTCTGCGAATGGCCGCTATGCGATCTAAATACCACTCTCTTGTGTAGCCTCTATTCATTCGTTTTAGCATATCGCTATTCCCGCTTTGAACCGGCAGGTGAACGTACTTACAAATGTTTGGATACTTGGCCATCACATGCAGCACATCGTCTGTCATGTCTTTGGGATGGCTTGTAGAAAAGCGAATGCGAAGTAAGGGATCTACTTGCGCCACCATTTCCATTAGCTGCGCGAAATTTACAGCAGGAAGAGCCTCGTCTTTCACCTCTCCTTTATTGGTGATGTTCCATTTGTAAGAATCAACATTCTGTCCCAACAAAGTTACCTCTCTATATCCTGATTCAAAAAGCTCTTTTGCTTCGTTCACTATTGAAAGTGGATCTCTGCTTCGTTCTCTTCCTCTGGTAAAAGGCACCACACAGAAAGAGCACATATTGTCACACCCTCTCATGATAGATATGAAAGCAGTAACACCATTGCTGTTAAGTCTAATAGGACTAATTTCAGCGTATGTTTCTTCACGTGACAGCAACACATTCACGGCTTGCTGACCACCGTCAACCTCTTCAATGAGTTTAGGCAAATCACGGTAGGCATCAGGCCCTACTACAAGATCAACCAACTTTTCTTCTTCTAGCAATTGTTGTTTCAGTCGCTCAGCCATGCACCCCAGCACGCCAATGATCATTCCTGGACGTTTCCGTTTGAGGGACCTGAAATATTCTAGACGTTTTCGAACGCGCTTTTCAGCTTGATCACGAATAGCGCACGTATTAATAAGCACTACATCAGCTTCATCAGAATCACGTGTAGTAGAAAATCCAACTTCGCCCAGAATAGAAGCAACGATTTCAGAATCAGAAAAATTCATGGCGCAACCATAACTTTCCAACAGAAGCTTTCTTCCCGGTTCTTTTGACGGAGGGACCATGAGTTTCTCACCTTGGCGACCTTCATCTATTTCTTTCTCTGCCTTTTGCATTGTAAGCGTTTCGTTTTATACTCGGAATAAATTCTTCAACAAATCAGTTCATTTGAAGGAGGCACAAAGGTACGTGAAAGTCTGCTAGCATGACAAATTGTCACAAAGGTTAACAATTCATCAATTTGCCCTTTTGATTTTTTTTTGAGGGCGTTTTCAGGCACCATCGTCACTCCTTATTCTATGAATAACAGTTCACATCTGCAAGGCCTTTCATGAAAGAGTAGAAATTTTTGATTGCGAGGGTACCCATATATGTACTTACTTTGCAGCGCACTCAACTGAGTGTAGCCAAGCGTTTTTTGGTGATAACCTGCAGAATATCAAACACATGTCGAAGAATCTGGTAATAGTCGAGTCTCCCGCAAAAGCGAAGACCATTGAAGGCTACCTAGGAAAAGATTTCGTTGTAAAGTCGAGTTACGGCCACGTCAGAGACCTTGCAAAAGGTGATATGGCGATTGATGTTGAGAATGACTTTAAGCCCGTTTATGAGGTTTCTCCAGACAAGAAAAAACTTGTTGCAGAATTGAAGAAACTAGCCAAGGCAGCAGAGGTTGTGTGGTTAGCGACGGATGAGGATCGCGAGGGAGAAGCGATTTCTTGGCACTTGCTAGAATCACTGAACATCAAGCCCGAAAAGACGAAGCGAATAGTCTTCTCTGAAATCACGAAAACGGCTATCCTTAAAGCCATTGATAATCCACGAACGGTAGACATCAATTTGGTGAATGCCCAGCAAGCTCGTCGTGTACTTGATCGATTGGTTGGATTTGAGCTTTCCCCTGTTCTTTGGAAGAAAGTGAGACCCGCTTTAAGTGCCGGTCGTGTGCAAAGTGTTGCCGTAAGGATCATTGTTGAACGTGAGCGTGAAATTATTGCCTTCAAGGCTGAAAGTAGCTTTAGAACAGTAGCGCTTTTCAAACTTGATGGAGCAGAGCTCAAAGCGGAGTTACCAAAACGTTTCGCCAAAGAAAAAGAAGCAATGGACTTCCTTCAAAGTTGTGTTGATGCAGAGTATGCCATCAGCAACCTTGAAACAAAACCTTCTAAGAAATCTCCTGCCGCACCATTTACTACATCAACTTTGCAACAAGAGGCCTCCCGGAAACTGGGGTTCTCTGTTTCTCAGACCATGGTTGTAGCTCAGCGTTTGTATGAGAGTGGACGTATTACATACATGAGAACAGACAGTGTCAACTTAAGTCAAAGTGCGCTAGAAGCTGCTTCTCTAGAAATCTCATCTAGTTATGGGAAGGAATATGCAGAAACACGAAAGTACAACTCAAAAAGCAAGGGTGCCCAAGAGGCTCACGAGGCCATTCGCCCTACCGAAATGTCTACGCACCGCATAGAAGGCGAACGAAACGAAGAACGTCTTTACGAATTAATATGGAAGCGCACATTGGCTTCTCAAATGGCTGATGCGAAGTTGGAAAAAACAACTGCGTCCATTTCTATTTCTAAAAATGATTTCCAATTTGTTGCCAAAGGTGAGGTGATCAAGTTCGAAGGGTTCTTGAAGGTTTACCTTGAGGGAACAGATGACGAAGAAGACGAGAGCACAAAAGGAATGTTACCTCCTTTGACCATCGGACAAGACCTCAATTTAAATGACATTGTGGCCACCGAACGTTTCTCACACCACCCACCACGTTACACAGAGGCAAGTTTGGTTCGCAAACTAGAAGAACTTGGGATTGGAAGACCGTCAACTTATGCACCAACCATTAGTACCGTTCAAAAGAGAGGGTATGTGGTAAAGGAAGAACGGGACGGAAAAGAAAGAAAGTACCGCATCATATCACTTGAGAACAACAAGGTAAAGGATGAAGATGCCGTTGAGATGGCTGGCGCAGAGCGCGGAAAGCTATTTCCTACAGACATTGGCATTGTTGTGAATGACTTTCTGGTTGAACACTTCGTTGAAATTCTTGACTACAATTTCACTGCAACAGTGGAGGAAGAGTTTGATAGCATTGCAAACGGAAAAGTTGAGTGGAATGAAATGATTCGCAACTTCTATGGTGATTTCCACAAGAGCGTTGAGCACACCCTTGAGCATTCTGAGCGTGCCTCAGGAGAGCGCAGTCTAGGGACAGACCCCGCAAGCGGAAAGCCGATCATTACGCGTATAGGAAGATATGGCCCAATGATTCAAATTGGGGACGCTGAAGATGAAGAAAAACGTTTTGCCTCATTGCTTCCGCACCAGAGTATTACAAACATCACTTTGGAAGATGCGCTTGATTTGTTCAAGCTACCAAGAGGATTGGGAGAGTACGAAGGCAAAAAAGTAAGCGCTGCGATCGGAAGATTCGGTCCTTATGTGCGCTATGATGGCCTTTTTGTATCCATCAAAGAAGAGCAAGGAGATGACCCATATACCATTACACTGGACCGCGCCATTGAATTGCTAATAGAGAAAAAAGAGAAAGATGCGAAAGCGTTGATTAATAGCTGGGACGAAGAACCAGATATCAAAGTATTGGAAGGTCGTTATGGTCCCTACATCAAAGCAGGGAAAAAGAACGTTAAAATCCCGAAAGACAAAGAGGCTTCTGAATTAACACTTGAAGAAGTGAGAGAACTTGTAGCTAACGCACCTGAGAAACCAAAACGCAAGAAAAAGTCATGATGGACGGCCTATTGGATTTTTTCCAACCTGCTGACGTCACTATTTCCCCTTCGGAAGACGGTATTCGTCGCATTGCAGACAGTGCAGTTATTCACACGAAAGAACGAATGGGCTTTACCGAAGAGGCGAAGATTTTCATCTTTGGAGTAAAGGAAGAACGCCATTCTGCTGGAAATGACGGCTGTGCTGAAGGACCTGATGAAATCAGGAAATTTCTTTATCGCCTCCATGACATAGACAATCCTATGCCTATTGTAGACTTAGGAAACATTCATGCTGGCGCGCGTATTGAAGATACTTATGCCGCTGTGAGAATGGTCTGTGAAGAGTTACTTAGAGCAGATAAAATCCCGGTAATCTTAGGCGGAAGTCAAGACTTAACCTTTGCGAACTACGCCGCTTACGAGTCACTTGAGCAAACGGTTAATCTCGTTACTATTGACCAACGATTGGATTTCGGTGGCAAGTCAGATCAAAACGATGCGTTGAATTACCTTAATCAGATCGTACTTCATCAACCCAATTACTTGTTCAATTATTGCAACATTGCGCATCAGCGCTACTTGGTTGACAAGGACTTGATTGAGTTGATGGACAAAATGTATTTCGACCTTGTGCGCTTAGGCGAAGTAAACACCCGCATTAGTGATGCGGAGCCTGCCCTTCGAAATGCAGACATCGTGAGTGTAGATCTATCATCTGTTCGCGCAGGAGATAGCCCTGGATCTGCCAATGCAGGCCCCAATGGCTTGTATGCAGAATACATGTGTCAGATATGCAGGTATGCTGGAATGAGTGACAAGCTAACTTCTTTCGGCATTTACGAATACAACCCTGTGTATGATGAACGCGGAAGGTCTGCTCAACTAGCAGCACAAATGTTATGGCATTTCATTGAAGGGGTTAGTCAGCGAAGAGGAGATTACCCAGTTGGGACCAAAGACGACTACATCAGATACATCGTTCCTTTGGCAGATCATGAATTGGTGTTTTACAAATCACCCTTGACTGATCGCTGGTGGATGGATGTTCCTTATCCCTCTGGATCAGGGAATAGATACCAGCGGCACCACTTGGTTCCATGTACTTATGAAGATTATCAAGGTGCAACCAATGAAGAAATGCCCGACCGATGGTGGAAAACTTTCCAAAAACTGACCTAAAAGTAATACTTAAGGTGATTGGGGAAATGGGACAACCTATGGTCTTACCCACGCCTACCCCCTTCCTGATAAGGCTTTTGAACTATAAACTTAACCCCTTGCTAAATTTTGCGTGCTGAGAATTTTAGCTATATTAGCCACTTCTCAAAGAAGAGATAAAACTGGATTTGCACATTTTAAAGAGGAAAATGGGAATAATACGTATCCTGGTACTTGTGTTTGTTGTATTAAGTTCTACAGCAATTAAAGCACAACAAGACCCACAGCTCACACAGTGGTTCAACGATAAACAATCTTTCAATCCTGCCTTTGTAGGAGCGAATGATGGAGTGTGTGGTGGAAACAACTGCATTGGAGGATTCTTTCGTAACCAATGGTCTGGTTTCGAAAATTCCAACGGAACGCTTTCTCGTCCGAACACATACTTATTCAATTATTCTGGAAGATTACAAACGTCCAAACATGCCAATTCTCCTATGGGAATTGGGATAACGTTTTATTCTGACCAATTAGGACAGGAGACGAACACTATTTTTCGTGCTTCTGGTGCATATCACATCGAAAATGTAGGGAGCGGTACGCTCTCACTGGGCCTTTCGTTAGGATTCTTCGGTAAGAAGCTGGGGAATAACTGGCTTCCGCCAGATGGTATAGAATCCATTCCCGGAGATGGTGCCATTAGCAACACGGCAGTATCAGATGGTAGCTTCGACATGAATCTCGGTTTATACTACTACGTACCTAACAACTACTACATTGGTCTTTCGTCAACACACTTGACTGCCCAAGACCTAGATCAATTGAATATTAAAGCTGCGCGTCATTACTACTTGATGGGGGGAAAGAATTTCCCAATCAACTCTACTTTTGATCTGCGTACGAACATCCTTGCTAAATCTGACCTCAACAAGTCATCTTTAGACATCAATGCTAACCTACTTTACGCCCAAATGCTATACGGAGGCTTGTCTTACCGTCCTGGTGATGCTGTTGCAGTACACGCCGGAATTGAATACGGACAGACTATCTCAGAAAAAACCTTCAAGAAAACAATCTGTTATCGAATGGGGTATAGCTATGACTTCACAACTTCTGAAATCAGAAATTACAGTGGTGGTTCACACGAACTATTCGTAGGTGTTTGCTTCTCATACATGAAGATTCCATTGCGCACTAGACCAATGAACCCTCTCTTTTTGTAAAATAAATTGAAACAAACACAGTTATACTACGTACAAACTGTATAGAAACCTGCTATTTCTACGACTGGAAGTTAACCCGTTGTAAAACCTAGGAAATCATGAAAAAGTCGCTTTATTCGTTATTCTTGCTCGTTGCCCTTGCTGGATGCTATCCTGGGCCGAGAGGCGAGCTAGTTGGAGTTCAACCTAGAGAGGATTGGATTCAGGTGAACCCTTATGGGATGAACTACATTCATTACGGCTCATATACTATGGGGCCAAGTGATCAAGATGTTCCATATGCGCTGAACACCAAAGCAAAGACCGTAACACTACCGGCTTTTTATATCGACATCCACGAGATTTCGAATAATGAGTACCGTCAATTCGTAGAATACGTTCGAGATTCATTGATGCGCGATGCACTTGCGCAAAATGACAACGAATATTACTTCTACGCAGAAGATGATTACGGTAGAGAACTTGATCGATTTATCGATAAAGGTTATGTTCTTAATTGGGAAGAAGAAATTGATTGGGAAGACGAAGATATTTTCGATCTCCTCTACGATGAATTCTACCTTCAAGGGAATGACCGTTTCTACAACCGTAGACAATTGGATTCTCGTAAATTGGTTTACCGTTACTGGTGGATTGATTTTGAAGGAGCAGCTCGTAAAGACGGAAAAGATGAAGAGTACGGTGAGGTAAACTCATTGAACCAACTTCATTCTGTACGTGGTCACTCTGACCGTTCACAATTCGTTATTGAAGAGACCATTCCTGTATACCCAGACACACTTGCTTGGGTGCATGACTTTACTTATTCATTCAATGAGCCTTTGACAGAAACCTATTTCTGGCATCCAGCTTTTGATGATTATCCTGTTGTTGGAATCTCTTGGGGACAAGCGAAAGCCTTCAATGCATGGAGAACTCAAATTTTGAATGAATGGAAGCAAAGCAACGGCGAATCTTTTGTTCAACGTTTCAGAATGCCTTCTGAAGCAGAATGGGAATTCGCAGCACGTGGAGGTTTAGAATTGAGTCCTTTCCCTTGGGGAGGTCCTTATGTTCGAAACATCCTAGGTTGCCCATTAGCTAACTTTAAGCCAATGCGTGGTGACTACGTTGAGGATGCTGGATGTCATACTGTACCAATTGAATCTTACAGTGCGAATGACTATGGCCTATTCCAAATGGCGGGCAATGTTTCAGAGTGGACCAACACTGCTTATGATGAGTCTGTATATGACTTCACATTCGACATGAGTCCTGAGTATCAATATCACGCTAAAGCAGATGACGCGCCGTCATTGAAGCGTAAAGTAATTCGCGGTGGTTCCTGGAAAGACATCGGTTATTACTGCCAAACTGGTACTAGGTCTTATGAATATCAAGATACAGCTAAGTCTTACATCGGATTCCGATGTGTAATGTCTTACCTAGGTCGTGGTAAAAATGTAGCTCCAGAAGATTTTAATGCTAATTAACCAACACACTTTGCGCTGCTGAGCGTAATTTAATCCTTTAGCCCTTTATTTTTAAACCAAAAGCAAGCAAATGAAACCAGGAAGTAAAAAATGGAAATTATTCATGGCCAAGCTGTACGGAATAGGTGCAGCCATTGTAATAATTGGAGCCCTCTTCAAAATTCAACACTGGCCTTTCGCAGGTCCCATGTTGATAGTTGGACTTACAACAGAAGCATTTATTTTCTTCTTCTCAGCATTTGAGCCTCCACATGAAGATCCAGACTGGTCTCTTGTTTATCCTGAGTTAGGTAGTGTCGATCAAGAGCATGGTAATTCAAAAGTTGGTGGTAACCAATCACTTACTCAGCAGCTAGATAACATGTTAGTTGAGGCTAAAATAGAGCCTGAATTGATTGCTAGTCTGGGAGAAGGAATGCGCACTCTTAGCACTCAAGCTAGCCAGCTGAACGACATCACTTCGGCATCTGCTGCTACAAAGGACTACTCTGATTCATTGAACAATGCTTCTATGAAAGTTTCAGAATTGGCTGATACTTATGCTGCTACCTCTGAATCTTTGAATGGACTCAAAGACAGTAAAGCACATGGAGCTGCTGCAGGTGAAAACTTGCAGAAAATGAGTGAGAATTTGTCTTCATTGAACAACATGTACGAACTCCAACTACAAGAATTGGAGAAGACACGTGAAATGTACAGTGGAATGACTAATCTTGTTTCAAATCTGAATGACTCTGTAGAAGACACACGTCTTTATAAAGAGAACATTAAGGAGCTTTCTAAAAACCTTGCTTCACTCAATACGGTATACAGCAACATGCTGAATGCTATGGGTGGTGGTAACAAAGGTTAATTCAGTCATTTTATCAAACCTAAAACTGTGATATAATGGCAGGAGGCAAAGAAACCCCAAGACAGAAAATGATTGGGATGATGTATTTGGTACTCACCGCACTACTTGCGATGAACATATCAAAAGAAGTCCTAGACGCTTTCGCCCTTGTTGATAGAGGTCTTCACAAAACTGAATCAACTTTGAGTAATAAGAATTCTGTGACTATGGCAGAATTCGGATCAAAGATGATTTCTAACCGTGAAAAAACAAAACCTTTTAACGACAAGGCTGTAGAAGTAAATAGCAAAGCAGACGAGCTCATTCTACATATCGAAGTGCTCAAAGCTCGTACCATTGCCGTTTCTCATGGTGCCAATCCTTTGAATTATGCAGAGGAAAAGTACCAAGAGTTCATGGTAGATGGGAAAGCCGTATTGGCTGATGATCTGAATCCTGAAGGAGACAAGTACATTTCTAAGCCTGATGACAATCAAAATAACACCACACTTCTAGTTGGTTCTAAACCAGAGGATCCTACAACGGATCCTTGGTCAGCCAATGAATTGAAAACAAAATTACTTGCTTTCAAGGAGTACGTTGTTGGTATTAATTTGATTGAAAGTACAGGTAAACCATGGGCCGTTCCTGACGCCTTGGTAAACAGTGTAAATGATATTTTCAATTATCCAGATGTTAAAGTTGAAGCAGGTAAAACGGAAACGTGGGAGTCAATTAACTTCTACCACAATTCACTTGCTGCAATTCTGCCCATCTTGACGAAGTATCAGCTTGATGTTCAAAACGTGAAGGCCGATGTGCTGTCTTCTATGCTCTCGGGCATTGAAGGTAAATCATACAAATTCACCAAATTGTTGCCATTAGTGGTCCCTGAATCGAATTACATCCTTCGAGGAGATTCATTCAGAGCAAATGTACTTTTGGCAGCTTATGACGGTACAAACCCTCCAGACATTTTCATGAGTGGAGACCGCAGGGACATGGCTGACTCTACTCGATTGGTAGATGTAACCAATGAAATGAAAATTACCATTGGTGCTGACGGTCTAGGTAAGTTGAGAATCCCTACGAGCGGAATGCCGTTAGGCGATGTTTCATTTAAAGGATTGATTAGGTACAACGGGCCCCTCGGTGTTGAGGAGTACGATGTGTTTTTACCTCCCTTTAAAGTTGCTGAACCCTCTTTGGTTGTTTCTCCTACCAAAATGAATGTGTTCTATAGAGGACTTCCAAACCCGGTAGAGATATCTGTACCAGGTGTTGCTCAGGAAGACCTTCAAGTGACCATTACCGGAGGACATTCACTGACAGTAGATGGTGCAGGATGGATTGTGAACCCTGGAAAAGGTAAAGAGTGCAAAATTGCAGTCTCTGCGAAAATGCCAGATGGATCAACCCAACGAATCGGTGAAAAGGAATTTCGTGTTAAACGAATTCCAGATCCAGTTCCAGTATTTGCTGGTAAACGACCTGCTGACAGCACTGTACCAAGATCTGACATGGCAATTGCTGCCGGTGTTAGAGCTGAAATGGAAAACTTCGATTTCGAAGTGACTGTTAAAGTACAAAGCTTCAACATGGTTTTTGTTCGTGACGGACAAGTTATTGAGAAGTCTTCTAGAAGCAACCGTGTAACGGATGAAATGAAGGCCAACATGGCAAAAGTCGGTAAAGGACAAAAAGTTTACATTGAAAAAATCACGGTGCTGATGCCTGACGGAACAATTCGTCAAGTAGGCAACATCACCTTGAAAGTTGTTTAATTAAAAATTAGCACGCATGAAAAACGTAATTCCAATTCTTGCTGCTCTACTGCTTATCTTCAGCCAGACTGCAGATGCACAAGTTCAGAATGTACTTGACGGTGCCTACGTTAAGGAACATAACCTGACAAAGCGAGTGATTCCATATCCACACCTGCGTGAAGCAGATGTAATGTATGCACAACGTGTTTGGCAAAGGATTGATATGCGCCAAAAGATCAACCATCCTTTTTACTATCCAATCGAAGAGATTGAGGACCGTAAAAGCTTGTTTGACGTGATTAAATTCGCCCTTCTTACTGAAGGTTCTTTGACCGCATACAGCCTTGGAGTAACAGAAGATGATGATGAATTTCAATGGCCGATGTCGACCACTGATATAGATTCTCTTTTACGTCCAGTTATCACACAATACACTGAAGATCCAGATACAGGTGAACGTATTCCTGTAACCGTGAAAAACGATGTAAAGTCTGCTGACATCACGATGTATGAGATCAAAGAAGATTGGATCTTCGACAAGCAACGTTCTGAACGTTATGTTCGCATCATTGGAATCTGTCCTATGAAGGAAGATTATGACGATGAAGGTGCAAAGCGTGGATATAAACCACTTTTCTGGCTCTATTTCCCAGAATGTAGATATGTGTTTGCGAACGCTGATGTTTACAACTTCGACAATGATTCACAACGCCGAACTTTCGAGGACTTGTTCCAAAAACGAATGTTTAGCAGTTATATAGTGAAAGAGTCTAATGTATATGATCGATCAATTCAATCATATGCAAGAGGCGTTGACGCCTTGCTCGAGTCTGAACGTATTAAAGAGGAACTCTTTACCGTTGAGCACGACCTCTGGCACTATTAATATAATTTGATTTTCATTTGAGCGCCCACCATTTTTGGTGGGCGCTTTTTTTATTTATACTATGCTTAACATTTCTAGCCTTACGCTCCATTTCGGACAACGTACCCTGTTCAATAAAGTCTCACTCTTTGTGGGAGATAGAGAATGCGTTGGATTGACTGGTAAGAACGGAGCGGGGAAATCTACGCTGCTCAGAATCATAGCTGGGAAACAAATAGCAGGTGAAGGAACCATCACATTGCCTAAAGGATCAACTATTGGCTTTTTACAGCAAGACATGGTGCACAATGAGGAGAGAACTGTACTTGAAGAAGCGAGCTCTGCCTTTGATGAAATTTTGAGCACTGAGGCAAGGATTGATGAAATTACTAAAGACCTTACAGAGCGAACAGATTATGAATCTGAATCTTACCACCGCATCATTGACGAACTAAGTGAGGCGAATGACAGATTGAACCTTTTGGGAGGTACAAGCGTCGAAGAAAAAACACAACGCATTCTGCAAGGACTTGGCTTCACACCTGAAGACATGAGCAGAGCCTTAGCAGAATTTTCTGGCGGTTGGAAAATGCGCGTTGAACTAGCAAAGCTCTTGCTCCAAAACCCAAACCTCCTGCTACTAGATGAGCCCACCAATCACTTGGATATTGAATCAATAGAGTGGCTAGAGGGATTCCTTACTTCCTATCAAGGAGCAATCATTCTTATTTCCCACGATAAGGCGTTCTTGGATGCGTTAACAAAACGTACCATAGAGGTTACTGCAAACAAGCTATATGATCACAAAACAAACTATAGCAAATACATGGAATGGCGAGGAGAAGAAATGGAACGCCAGCTTCTAGCATTCAAGAACCAAGAAAAATACATTGACGACACTAAAAAACTGATTGAGAAATTTCGTGCAAAGAAGAACAAAGCCGCCTTTGCTCAAACATTGATTCGGAAGCTAGAAAAGATGGATCGACTTGAACTCGATTCAGCAGAGAATTCTTCACTGAGGTTCAAGTTCCCTCCTGCCCCACGCTCAGGAAAAGTAGTTATGACCGCAGAGCAGCTGTCCAAAAGCTTCGGGAACTTAGATGTCTTTGAAAACGTAGACCTCTTGATTGGCAGACAAGAGAAAGTTGCGCTCGTTGGGAAAAACGGCGCCGGTAAAACAACTCTTACGCGGATCATTACAGGTTTAGAAACCCACGGAGGAGGGTTCGAACTAGGACATAATGTAGAGATTGGTTATTATGCCCAGAATCAAGCAGACGAGCTCGACCCGAATAAAACCGTTTTCGAAACCATCGATGATGAAGCCACAGGTGCCATTCGCACCCAAGTGAGATCATTGCTGGGATCATTTCTCTTTTCTGGTGAAGACATAGATAAAAAAGTTAAAGTACTCTCAGGAGGTGAAAAAGCCCGTTTGGCTCTCTGTAAGCTACTTTTACACCCGTATAACCTTCTTATACTTGATGAGCCAACAAACCACCTTGACATGCGCTCTAAAGATGTTCTCAAGGAGGCTTTGCGCGGGTACGATGGAACATTGATTGTTGTTTCTCACGACCGTGACTTCCTATCTGACTTAACACAGATGGTTTATGAAGTTACACCAACAGGGCTGAAACAACACATTGGAGACATTAAGGCATTCTTGGAGGCTCGCAGATCGAGATCAATTGCGGCTTATGAAGCTGACGTTGAGAAGAAGGTTGAAGATGTAGTCAAGAAAGAAAACACCCATCACCTTTCGTATGCTGAACGAAAAGATCAAGGAAAACGAAAGCGAAAATTAAAAAACCTCGTTACGAAAAGAGAAACCGAAATTGAAGAAACTGAAGTCGAAATAGCAAAACTTGACGAACAGATCCTCGGTCTCGATTACTCTGACAAGGACAAAACGGAAGCAGTTTTAGGCACTTACCAGCAGCGCAAGAAGCACTTAGAGCGACTTGTTGAGGAATGGGAAAAAGCCGATGCCGAATTAACTGAGCTTTTGGCTCAGGAAGAAGATTAGCGTTCGTTCGCTGAATACTTTTCCCAGCGATCTAAAACAATTTGCATGTCTTCAGGAATCTCCGAATCGAATCGCATCAGTTCACCTGTTCGAGGCTGTATGAAACCCAATGATTTCGCGTGTAGCGCTTGACGTGGAAGAAACTTAAACGTATTCTCTACAAACTGTCTGTACTTAGAGAAACTAGGCCCTTTCAAAATCTTATTCCCACCATACTCAGGGTCATTGAACAATGGATGTCCGATGAACTTCATGTGAATCCGAATTTGATGCGTTCTCCCGGTTTCAAGCTTGCACTCCACCAAAGTAACGTAACCAAATCTTCTCAGAACTTTATAATGAGTCACCGCATGTTTTCCAAAGTCAGCATCCGGAAATACATCCATCACCTTTCTGTTCTTCAATGAACGACTAAGATTCCCAGTAATGGTTCCATCTTCAGCTATGTCTCCCCACACGAGCGCTAGGTAACGTCTTTCAGTAGTGCGATCAAAAAACTGCTTACAGAGATGTGTTAATGCGTGATCAGTCTTTGCCAAAACCATCAATCCCGTGGTGTTCTTATCTAGTCTGTGCACTAGACCCGGTCTTGGGTGCTCCTCTCCTTTCTTCACCGGAAGATTATCGAAGTGGAATAGCATGGCGTTAACCATGGTTCCCGTATAGTTGGAATAACCTGGGTGAACAACCAATCCTGCCTGCTTATTCACAACCAAACAGTCATCATCTTCAAAAACAATGTCCAATGGAATGTCTTCTGGAAGCAACTCTGATTCGCGAACAGGGTGCGGTAATTCAACAGTCACTACATCCCCTGGCTTTACCTTGTAATTGGATTTCACCACTTCGTCATTCACACGAATGTAACCAGACTTCGCAGCATCTTGAATTCGATTTCGAGATGTATTAGGAAGACGCGCGATTAAGAATTTATCTATTCGAAGTGGCTGCTGGCCTGCGTCTATAGCAATGCGATGATGTTCAAATAAATCTTCAGATTCATCCAATTCACTGTCATCAAATTTCTCGTCGGTCATGGGTTGTTTTGCTTCAATACGCGTCTTCTCAAAATAGCTTCGCCATTTCGATTTCTCATCACTAAAATGTAAAGGCCTTCTGACAATTCTGAGATGCTCAACTGATTTGTGCCGAACAAGTTAGATTTTTCAAGAACCACTCTACCATTCATATCAACGAGGGAGATTGAGTAGTTTTCTTTGTAAAAAGTTTCGGGTGCAATGGTAAGAAAATCTGAAGCAGGAACAGGATAAATGTTCGCTTCAATTTCATCGTTCTCATCTATGCTGTTCCAGACAAATGATTTTCCTGATTTAAATACGGGCCGGATCATCACTGAACCTTGTATTCCAGATTGAAGCCATTGAGCGCCGATCCCCAATTTGTAAAACAATCGAGTGGCGTTACTATTCGTATTTTTATCTAATCCAATATTCAGCTCATCGGCGCCGTTCTGCACGAAACCAACGTAAATCACTCCATCCACTTCCAATGGCTCATCGTACTCATAATAACCGAATACGTCATTTCCTGCTGTATAGAATCCAGGCGACTTGAATTCAAAGTTGCTCGACAGCTCAGCACCAGGAACCCCTCCACCGTCACCCCAAATCCGCATGAGGAATGTTTCAGGCGAAACATCATCTAGGAAAGGCGTGAAGTGAATAAAGAGTCCCAGCAGTGTATCTGGAGTAGCAACCGAATATTTCACAGCAACTCGCCCACCTGCCGTGTTCAGCGCATATGCCCGCTCAGCAGAGCCATCATCGTAAGCGTAATAATTTGAAAACTCTTGTTTGAATACGATGCTATCATTATCTGGAACACCAATTTTTTCATTAACAAGAATTCCAATGTTGTCTTGGTAAAAGCTCACATCGAATGTTGCACACGTGTCATTTACTGACTCGTCAAAGACGAAATCATTCGGTGTGCTATTTACGGCGTAATCTGTATCAAACACTTCGAGTGGCGAGACAACTACCTGAGAGAATGCATTCTCAAAGTCCCATTCCATGCCTTCATACTCAATCTTGTATCCAGATGTTACGTTGTCTGCTTGGTTGGCAGATAAGTTTCGTTGTGTGGTATTCACACTAGTGGCCATGAACTGAGATGGATTCACAAGAAAATGCGTCCAAGGCATAGACGTGTAATCTTGCAACATGGTATTCGGACAATCAACAAATGCCACTTCGAAAAAGTCAAAAGCATCTGGATTGATATTGTTATTCATGAATACATAGTCCAGGTTCCAGTGATCTACATTCCCACCCAGACTGGCATAATTCCTAAACCGGAATTTGAATCCATTTTGCAGGAAGATGTTATCAGTTACAGGAATAAATACTTGTTCAAATGTTTCCATTTCACTTCCCGGAATACTCCATTGGTGAAACCAAGCTGTTTCATCACCCAAGGGTGAAAAAAACTCCAACACCAATGAGTCTTGAGGATCAGGTGGATTTCCAATTCCTCCACCTTGGTAAAAGAAGGTCAAGTAGATGTTATCGCCCTCACTAAGGCCTTCCAAATCAATGGGCAATGAGGTAAGGGTATCTGCGGGTCCATAAGCATCACTAATGATAAAGTTATACGGGTATCCTGTCTCGTCTAAACCATCAAATGTTGCTACGCCGATAGTTGGAGGAAGAATCGGGAATGTGCAGTTAACACGCACATCATCATCACTCCAACGTTGCAATTCAACAGGGATTTCAGGGTTTGAGGTAGGCAATGAATAGGTCGCAAAATCATCAAAAAAAGGCAGTGTCAAAAGTGTTTCTCCACCTCGTGACGTTCGTTTCTCAAAGCTTTTTTCCTTCGCGTATTGCTCAGCTTTGACCACATCAATTACAAGGTCTTTTTCAACCTCCTGGCTAAAAACTAAACCGCTTACAAAGCAGCTTAATAGAAGAAGTACTAATTGCTTCATGGTTTGTTTTGGCTTTCTGGCAGTCCTTTACCCAATGAATCAGCTGGTTGAGGCTGTCCAATCCCAAGGAATAGATCAACCAATCCACCAACTTGAGCCCTTGTTGATGAGTTCGCAATTGGAGACTGTCTATTGACTGTGGCCATGATGGAATCCTCTTTGGTAATCACACTGCTGTCATACAACGTTGAACCGAGGGTTAATCTTGCCTCCTTTAATGTGTTTTCTGCTTGCGTTAATGGGAATCCTATCACATTAGGCACAGCAACCTTTTCATTGCTTTGTTTCCCAATGATCAAGGTCACTTCTTTTCCGCGTTGAACTTGTGATTCAGCGTTAAGTTTTTCTCCCTTATGGATTACGCGAACCACCATGCCGGCAAGTAAATGGTTCTCTTCAAATTCCTTTTTGAAGCGAATCCCTTTATTGTTTAGGATGATTTCCGCAACACGTTCATTCATCCCCTCTGCTACCTTCAGCAATTCAGCTGGCGGCGTAATCCTATATACCGTTAAGTATACTAAACGCTCTTCTTTTACTTTTGCCTGAGAAAACGGGCTTTGCTCAAAGACTGACCCTGCTTTTCCTTCAGCGCTATAGACCGAATCAATCACCACATACTTCAAGTTCATCTCGTTCAAAATAGAACCTGCTTCATCAACTTTCAATCCGCGCACATCTGGAACAACAACATGTTCATTGTGCGAGGTGTACGTTTGCAACCAGAAGTAGATCGCCACAGGAACGATCAATAAGAGCACCAGTGCAATGAGCAGGTTCTTCGCGAAGCGTTTACTAAAAATGAATTTCAATAATTCCATTGCGTTTACAGACGAATTTCAAAGATACATTATTGTAAATGGAGCTTTGTAAACATCGCTTTTCTGCACTTGATTGGTTAGTATCCGTTGGTCTTTTTATTATTTCGACATAATATCACCCAGTGCGTTCTCATACAAACCTCTGAGATCTTCAATGAACCCGAAGTGGTCATCATCTACCACAACCTTACCTTGAGTAACGTGTCCTAGAAGGGTAACAGGAACATCGTGTTCGCCAACCATGTCTAGAAATTCTTCCTCATAATCTTCCGTAACGGTTAAAACAACGCGTGACTGACTCTCGCCAAAAAGGAATGCATCCTTTCTTACTTCTGAATCAGAAACAATATCGAAACCGAGTCCGTTTGGCAATCCCATTTCGATCATTGTCACAAACAGACCTCCATCAGAAACATCATGTGCAGCATTGATAAAATTCTCTTTAATCAAATTTTTCACACATTCCTGAATGGCGAACTCTTCTTCAATATCGAAGTAAGGAGCGGGCGAATTCTTGATTCCGTGGATGGACGCCAAGTATTCTGATGAGTTGATATCGTTTCTTGACTCTCCCAGAAGGAAGATCAAATCACCTTTGTATTTATAGTCAAGCGTGGTATGCGTGCTTTTGTCTTGCAAGACACCTAACATTCCAATGGTTGGAGTTGGGAAAACAGGAGCTGCTGAGCCGTCTTTATTTGCTGTTTGATTGTAGAAGCTCACATTCCCTCCTGTTACGGGGGTTCCGAACTTCAAGCAAGCGGCACTCATTCCTTTTATGGCACCAACAAATTGCCAGTATACTTCCGGGTTGTATGGATTTCCAAAGTTCAGGCAATTCGTAATTGCTGATGGAATTCCGCCTGAGCAAACAATGTTTCTTGCTGCTTCAGACACGGCAATCATCGTTCCAATTTCAGGGTCATTGTTTACGTAGCGCGCGTTGCAATCTACGGTAAGTGAAATGGCCTTATTGGTTCCTTTAATGTTGACTACAGCGGCATCTGACGGACGGTTTGTGCACATATTCGCTGTGCCAACCATGCTGTCATATTGATCTGCAACCCACTTCTTAGATGCAATGTTTGGGTTGGAGAGCATTTGTCTGGCCAAAATCACTACGTCTTTCGGCTCATCCACTTGATCAATTGTGAATTTCTGCCCTTCAGCGTAGTAAGCTGGCTCTTTGTATTCTCTTTCATAAACGGGCGCTCCTCCGCCTAAAACAAGGCTTTCTGCAGGCATCTCAGAAACGAGCTCACCATGCATGTAGTAGCGAATAATACCTGTATCAGTTACAACCCCAATTTCAGCGGCGTTCAGATCCCACTTTTCAAAGATGCGTTCTACGATGTGTTCTTTTCCTTTGTGAACAACCACCAGCATGCGTTCTTGCGATTCAGATAAGAGAATCTCGAATGGTTTCATATCTTCTTGACGAAGCGGCACTTTGTCAAGCTGAATGTCCATCCCTACCTCACCTGCAGCGCTCATCTCAGAAGTTGAGCATGTAATTCCGGCAGCACCCATATCTTGCATTCCGACAACGGCATCTGTTTCCGCCAATTCAAGGGTCGCCTCTAGAAGTAATTTTTCCTGGAAAGGATCTCCCACTTGAACCGAAGGCAAATCATTTGCAGAATCTGCTGAAATGTCTTTCGATGCGAAAGAAGCCCCTTGGATTCCATCTTTACCTGTTGAAGAACCAACAATGTAAACAGGGTTTCCTGGACCTTTTGCTGTGGCTGAAATCATTTTATCTGACTTCATTATTCCCGCAGACATGGCATTCACAAGTGGGTTGACCTGGTATGATTCATCAAAGAACACTTCGCCTCCTACAACAGGAATACCAAAAGCATTTCCGTAATCACCAATGCCTTTCACTACACCTTCAAGCAACCACTTTGTACGCGGGTGATCAAGGCTTCCGAAACGCAAAGAGTTCAATTGAGCAATCGGACGTGCGCCCATGGTAAAAATATCCCTATTGATACCTCCTACTCCAGTAGCTGCGCCCTGGTATGGTTCTATTGCTGAAGGATGATTGTGACTTTCAATTTTAAATGCACACGCTAAACCATCGCCAATATCTACCAACCCTGCATTTTCCTCACCTGCTTTAACAAGCATGTGTGGTCCGTCTTTTGGCAAAGTCTTCAACCACTTGATTGAATTCTTATACGAACAGTGTTCACTCCACATCACAGAGTAAACGCACATTTCAGTAAAATTTGGGGTTCGGCCTAAGATTGATTTGATCTGATCAAATTCTTCTGGCAGAAGGCCCATTTCCTGGGCTTGTTCAAGTGTGGCTATTTCTAATGCTGCCGCTGTGCTCATGGGTCAAAATTCTTTGCGCAAAAGTAGCTATTTTTATGCTGAAATTATCCCGAATTCAACACTTCTTACCTTTGTCCCATGAGAGCAGTAATTCAACGTGTATCGAAGGCTTCAGTTCGAATTGATGGCGAGACGCAAGGAGCCATTGAGAAAGGTTTAATGATCTTACTTGGCATTCATCATGAAGACCAAAAGGAAGATGTAGACTGGTTGGTGAATAAAATCATCCAATTGCGGATTTTCCCTGACGAAGAAGGTAAAATGAACTTAAACCTTGCTGATGTAAACGGAAATGCATTGATTATAAGTCAATTCACCTTACATGCGAAAACGAAAAAAGGTACGCGTCCCTCATTTATTCATGCTGCAAGGCCTGAAATTGCGATTCCACTTTACACAGATTTCTTAACGAAGTTCGAGCAGGGATTTGAAAAGCGACCTGAACGGGGTGAATTCGGTGCTATGATGGAGGTAGAGCTTATCAATTCGGGTCCCGTAACAATTGTGATCGATACAAAAGACCGAAATTAACTATTGCACAATCACTCTTTCGCGCAGCAGACTTCCTTGCGCATTTGTTACCTGAAAAATGTAACACCCTTTGGCTACCGAAACCAAGCTCAACTCTTGGGCCGATCCCCATTGAACAGGCACTTCTCTTCCACTAGCATCAAAAACTAAGAGCTGATCTGGCTTAACCCCCAGCACCCTGAAAATGCCATTTCCCGGATTGGGATAGACTAAAAAGAGGGGCTCATTTCGCTTCACAGCGCTTATGGTGGACCACTCTTTTTCTCCATTGAAATCTGTTTGCCGAACGCGGTAGTAACTCACATCTGGAAGCGGATTCTGATCTTTGAAAACATATGAACTCTCTTGGCTTGAAGTTCCAGCTCCTTGAACTGTACCTATGACTTCCCAGTGTTCTGTATCTGCTGATCTTTCAATTGAGAAATAATCATTATTCATCTCTGTGGCCGTTCTCCATACACAATCAACCTCATGCTCGTCACCACTCAGAACAGCCTGAAAACTTAGCCATTCAACAGGAAGAAGAACTAATGCACAAGTAACCGTAACGAAATCACTTACTGTTATCTCCGTGCCGTCACAACGGGTGTAAACGGCATCTGCAGCGTAAGCTTGAATTGCTTCTGACGGACAAACAGTCATGCTCACCCCACTGCCGATGTAGCCATCTTGGTCAAACCAATTTACAGTGAAATTAGGCACCCCAGTTGGCGTAAATCTCCAAGCTTCATTGCTTGCACTCCAAGGCCCCGTTTGCCTTCCATTTGCTACTAAACCCGTGGATCCCGCGGCATTCTGAATCCCAATGAGCGCATTCCCAGCATTCCAGCCCACACAGGTTTCCTTGTCTTCAATGTAGACCTCAATTGCGTTGGTGGTTTCATACAAAACAATTTGGCTAGTACTGTGAAGTGAGTTGCATGAAAAATGACAAATGTTGTTATAATTCACTACGAATACCCTGCAAGGAGCTGTTCCTAAAATAGCATAAGACGCTCCTCCACAGATAGATGGATCAATGTCATGGTATGCACCAAAAATACTATTGAGCGGCAAAACCGCACTCGGACAGCTCGCATTAAATGCGTAAGGACAGTATCCATCAGCGTAAGTGAGATCGAAAGAAATCAACCCATTCGAACCTACTACAATTTGGGAATAGTTCGTCCCGTAAAAACAAAAATCGAATGGCAGGTCAATGAGGGGAGACCAAACATCATCTGTCCCAATTGAGAACCCAGTCCCGCTGTTAAAAGGGAAAGGAGGCGAATAATCAATTGAGCACACTTCATATGAGGTTGTCTCTCCAGACTCAAAAACTTCAGCTGACAACTGCAAATCAACACAAGGGTCTGTGCATTCTGGCAGCACTATATCTGCCCCAAGATCAATGTCTGGACACCCCGTAGATTCAGCGCTATAACAAGGTGCTGGGGGCGGAATGTATTCTGTACAAAAGGTATCTGAAAACAGGGAACCCGCTTCGAGCGTTCCTGTATAAACCGTGATGCCATCGTTCTCAACAGTAAAGAAAGCACCGTTCCAGCCATCTCCAAATGAATCATATAGATTAACGGTGTAGCACCCCTCTGGCAAACAAATATCAATTCCGTTTGGTGTATTCGCTGATCCTGAAGCAATGAGAACACCTCCATCATAGACATCCCAACTAATTTCACCGTCCCAAGCACCACCACCAGCGGTAAATGTGAGGCATTCATCATAACAACAGTTGACCGCATCTGTATCTCCTACATTGTAATTGCAGGCCGCAGGATCATTGCACCCACTGGCACCCGCACAAGACACCAATGTCACACCAAAATAAGCAGCATTAGATGTATTGGTACCACATGGCCACTCGTTCACCTGAATGGTATAAGCTCCACTTTGAGCTGCCGTGAAAGTCACTGTAGACTGTAATCCACAAGCATCATCATTGAACGCAACGCTTGTCAAAGTGGGATCGAAAATAGTTATATATGTATCCCATGCAGTGCCGCACATAGAGACAACATAGGTACATCCGGCATTTGCCTGTAATGTATACTGATCTCCTCCCCACACATAGTCAATATGCACAAAAGTATCTCCCGGGAAACCAGGAGTTACGTCACCGTAGTTTGTCCCCCCATATCCGCATTGCGCGAACAAAGAAGTTCCAACAAACATCAAGAGCAGAAAAACGCATCCACGTAGTACCTACAGAAAGGCGAAATCCATTTCGGTTTTAGTTTGGTTAATGAGAGAAAAGGTAGGTGTAATTTACGGAAAATTTCTCAGCTCGCCTGCAGTTCAAGCTCCAAGATGGGGATTTGGGCTAAAGAACAACGACTCTTGTTCTGGTGGCAGCTCCTGATAAAGAGGTGAATTCAAAGAAGTAAAACCCTGCTTCGGCTCCTACTAGCTCAATTGACACCTCACTTTCCCACGCAATCTTCACTTCTCTGCCTCGCGCATCAAAAACCTTTATTGAATGAGAGCCTAAGCCCTCAATATTGAACACTCCTGTACTTGGATTTGGATAGACATGAATTACTTTCGCTCTTCTGTATACCTCATCAGAGATAGAAACGGAAGTTGCCCCGTTGAAATCATATTGTCTTACACGGTAATAGCTTTGTCCTTTAAGAGGCGAAAAATCAACCCAATTGTAAGACAACGATTCCGCAGTGGTTCCTGCGCCTTCTACCTTACCTATTTCTGACCAATAAAGTCCATCACCTGACCTTTCAATAGCAAAATATTCATTACTCACCTGGGAATCAACTTGCCATTGACAAAGCACTTCTTCGTCTGCATTCTGAAGATTTGCCTCAAAGCTAATCCAATCAACAGGCAACATAAGTTGAGAACAGAGGTAAAGGAAAATATTTGGAGGAGCATCACAAGAGCATATTTCGTCCATGGTCATTGTTAGCGACGTAGGGATCACATCAAGGTTATCTAAAATCCCTAGAACGTCTATAACAACAAACGCCTCGCCAGGCTGAAAGGTCACACTTGTTGGAATACCCACGTAATCAAACCCTGCAATAGCAGTTCCTGTCAACGTGAAATTGATGGTCGTTTCTTCTGTAAAGGGCTCCCCGTAATTAACAAAAACGAAAGAACCGCTTTCTTCGCAGCTAGCAGGTGTGCTCTGCAAGCCTCCTACCCCAGATGCGGCAGCAGCAACATCTACACCTGCTGAAAAGCTTTGGGCTTTGAGAAATACAGCTGAATCATATACCCCATCACCTATATCAGCCAAGGCTATTGTTATTTGATAGGTTTCGCAGGGCACTGTAGTAATGGTAGCCTGAAGCGGCACTGTGTATCCATCGTATTCAATGGCGAAACCAGCAGCATTGTTGTTGTAGAAGGCTGGGTAATAGGGCGGACATCCAACTCCATTATCGTTCACATTGTCTATGGAAACAAAATCTGTTGTTCCTGGCACTAAGGCAATGTTCGTATTCGTTGCATATCCTGGTCCTGAAATGAAAAAGGCGAATGCATCATTAAATGAGCACACGAATTCAGGGTACTCTTCTGAAGCGAAAACATATTCAAAGGTTACTTCAGTTGTACTTGCCTGGAAATCGAAAGAAAACTCTACGGCATCATATGTGAATTCACCCGTAAGCGCCTCTAGCAATGAAGAGCTGCCTCCAATATTATCAGTAGAGATAGAGCCAGATGAATTTGGCCCTACCGCATCAACCACTGAACCTGTTGAAAGAATAATCCCTTCTTCGATTCCAATTCCTCCGCCATTCGAGAAGGTTCCAATGGCATTATCAACTCCTGAGAAGGTAATGTTTGTTGCATTTAAACAGTCCCCAAGAAAGACCTCTGTAATCAATTGTTCAGCAGAATAGGTGGAAGCATCAACAACAATGGACTCGGGTATCTCCACTACGCCGCAGTCTGCACCACCCAGCTGAAGAACGGCTGTTCCTACAGAACCCGTTGGCAAAGTTCCTACCCCAATTAAAGACCCTGAGTTATCAAAAAGCTCATAAGATGCGCCATTCCAACCGTCACCAAAACTATCATACATCACCAAAGAGTAGCAACCTTCAGGCAGACACAAATCTAGACCTGCTGTTGCAACTCCCCCGACAACTTGAGTGCCAAGATCATTGAAAATTGACCATGAGATTTCTCCGTCCCAGGCTCCTCCTCCAACAGAAAGTGATACGCATTCGTCAAAACAACAGTTAGAAGCATCTGTGTCAGTAGGCACATAGTTGCATGCCGCAGAATTGTTACACCCTGCAACAGACAAACAACTGACGAGCGTTACGCCGAAGTATTCTGCATTAATCGAATTCGATGCGCATGAATACTGATTAACTTGAATGGTGTAAGCTCCACTTTGGGTAGCCGTGAAAGTCACCGAAGACTGCAGGCCGCAGGCATCATCATTATATTCAACTGAGTTCTGCGAAATATCAAAAACTGTTATCTGTGTATCCCAAGATGAGCCGCAAGTTGATACCGTATAAACACAGCCAGCGGTGGCTTGGAGTATAAACTGATCACCTCCCGAGACAAAATCGAGTAATTCTACCGTTTCACCTAAAGTCACAGGTGTCACATCACCATAGTTTAGCCCACCAAACGGACATTGGCCTGAGGATGAATTTGTGAGCAAAAACGAAGATGCCCACAGAACAAGAAACATGCAAAGCTTAGACGCTCTCATGCAATAATTATTTTTGGTTACAAGACTCAAGAATGCTTAAGGCCCTCTAATTTACTGATAAATTTTTGTTTAATCTACCTGCATAAAATCATTTCTTATTGAAAAGCACCCCGGTCATTCTCCAATTGAAGTTCTTACCTTTCGATTGAATTTGAATTTTGATAGCATGAGAATTGCAGAAGCGCAGCAGCGCATTGATGAATGGATCAAGAAATATGGCGTTCGCTACTTTCACCAGACAACCAATATGGCCATTCTTTCAGAGGAAGTTGGAGAAGTGGCACGCATTATTGCTAGAAGGTATGGTGAGCAATCTGAGAAACCCTCAGATGCAAATAAAGACCTTGGAGACGAAATGGCAGATGTAATGTGGGTACTGATGTGCCTAGCTAACCAATGTGACATTGACCTCGAACAAGCCTTCGAAAAAAACCTTGAGAAAAAAACCCTTCGCGACAGCGAAAGACACCTGAACAATCCGAAATTGAAATGAGAATTATCTTAACACCCCTCCTTGTCTTTTGCCTGTTTGCATGCACACCAGTGAATGCTCAGAAGAACAAACCCTTCACTCAAAAAACGACTGCTACCTCAAGAAATGAGAATGTTCTTCTCAAAGAGAACATGCAATTGAATTCATCATTGAACGGGATTCAACTTCGGAATGTTGGACCAACAATTATGAGCGGACGTGTTACAGATTTAGCTGTTAACCCCAATGACCCGACCCATTTTTATGTTGCTTATGCCAGCGGTGGACTTTGGATCACCCGAAACAACGGCACCTCATTTTCCCCGGTCAGTGATGATCTACCAACATTGACTATTGGAGATATCGATGTTATTTGGACCTCTCCTGAACAAATCTGGATTGGAACGGGTGAGAACAACTCTTCGCGCAGCTCTTATGCCGGAATGGGCATTTACTTCTCTGCTGATGGCGGCGAAAACTGGGCGCAAAAAGGACTGGAAGAAACGCACCATATTGGTCGCATTTCAATTGACCCATCTGAACCTCAAAACATTTGCGTTGCAGCCATGGGTCACCTATACACACCCAACAAGGAGCGCGGTATTTACATTTCAACCAATGCTGGCAACTCATGGAAACAAACTCTTTTTGTAAACGAAACATCTGGCGCCATTGATTTAGTGCGCGACCCACTGGACCCCAGCCACCTGTTCGCTTCAACTTGGGACAAAAGCAGAACCGCCTGGAACTTTGTAGAAGGAGGAACCGGCTCTGGAATATGGGAAAGCACAGACAATGGTGAAAACTGGACACGAATTACATCAACTTCAAACTTCCCCGAGGGCAAACTTTGCGGCAGAATTGGTCTTTCGATGTACAACGGACCAAAAGGCATGTCCCTCTATGCAATGGTAGACAATCAAAAGCTTCGCCCTGAAGAACCAAAAGAAGGTCCTGACACTACCCTCACGAAACTTCAGTTTAAAGAAATGAAGAAAACCGAATTTCTTCAACTAGACACCTTGAAATTGGAAGCATTTTTAGACCAGAATTCCTTTGATGCAAGGTATACCGCAGCGGAAGTATTTCGCCTAATCAGTGAAGATGAAATAACACCAAACTCCCTATATACATACTTGTATGACGCCAATGAAGACTTATTTGACACACCCGTTATTGGCCCTGAAGTATATAAATATGAATCCGTATTCGGAGAATGGCAACGCACCCATGAAGATTATCTAGATGATGTTTGTTATTCATATGGGTACTATTTCGGAATGCTTCGGGTACACCCAAAGAACCCGAAAAAACTTTACATCGCTGGCGTGCCAATCATCACCTCTGATGACGGAGGAACCAATTGGAGAACAATTCAACAAAAAAATCAGCACGTAGATCACCACGCTTTATGGATTGATCCGCTTCGCGAAGGGCACATCATCAATGGAAATGACGGCGGCATCAACATCTCATATGACGATGGAGAAACGTATATCAAATGCAACTCTCCAGCCGTTGGCCAGTTCTATACCGTTCAAGTAGACGATGCTGAACCCTACAATATTTATGGCGGCCTCCAAGACAACGGCGTTTGGTTTGGACCAAACTACTACGAGGCGAGCACACGCTGGCACCAAACAGGCCAGTACCCTTACAAAGAACTTATGGGGGGTGACGGTATGCAGATTCAAATAGACACGCGCACCAACGAAACTGTTTATACCGGATATCAATTCGGCCACTATTACAGAATCAACACAGCTTCTGACGAACAGCTTTATATACACCCAAAACACGACCTGGGTGAATTCCCCTTGCGCTGGAACTGGCAAACCCCCATTCACCTTTCGCGCCACAATCAAGACGTACTTTACATGGCTTCAAATCGCTTTCACCGCTCCTTAGATGCCGGCGAAAACTGGGAAACCCTTTCTGATGACCTCACGAATGGTGCTAAACCAGGCGATGTGCCTTTTGGAACTTGCACCTCCATTGACGAGTCTCCAAAGCAGTTCGGATTGTTGGTTGTTGGAACAGATGACGGACGCGTATGGAAAAGCACAGACGCGGGACAATCATGGAAGGAAATTGGTCAATCACTGCCAAGTGGATATTGGATTTCTCGTGTTGAGTGCTCAAACCATAATGTGAACACAATTTACCTGACACTGAATGGATACCGAAATGATGATTTCGCTTCGCTTATTTATGCCAGTACAAATCAAGGTAAAACATGGATGCGCATTGGGAATAACCTCCCAACTGAACCGATTAATGTGGTTTTGGAAGACCCAATTGTAGAGGGCGTTCTGTTTGTAGGAACAGACAACGGATTGTATGCCTCATCTGACGCAGGAATGCACTTCGAGCTCTTTGGAGGGGACTTCCCGAATGTAGCCGTTCATGATTTAGTGATCCAAAAACAAGCCGAAGATTTGGTCATTGGAACACATGGAAGATCTATTTATGTGTCGAACCTGAAGCATTTTCACGAGGTTATTTCCAATTCTATTACTGAACTGCAGTTGTTTGATTTAACAACACTCAACCATTCTGAATCTTGGGGCTCATCTTGGAGCAAATGGGTTGATGTTAGGGAACCTAAAATTGAAATTGCCCTGTTTTCGCCAGTTGCTCAAAAAGCGAACCTCTCCATTCTCTCTGGCGAAACCGTTTTATGGAAGAGCGAAATCGATTTAAGCATGGGCGTGAATTATGCCGAATATAGACTTGAAATCACCAATGACCAAGTGGAAGCGTTCAACGCAAAACAACTCGAAGAAGAATTGGCTGGAAGTTCAGAAGCAGAGAACGGTAAATACTACCTCCCGCCTGGAAACTATGAAGTAGTTGTTGAACGCAATGGAAATGAGGCACGCACTGCGCTTGTAGTTGAATAGGCGCTTTCCCTGCCGAACTTACTTAAGGGGACCTCTATCTATTCGCTCATGGACCGTGCAATTTCTTCCGCACGTTGCGGCAGAAATTTCGATGGCTATTTTAAATTCATACTGCGTTAATTCTCAATCAAGTAGCTACGGCTATTATCTTTCGAATTGCCTTGTCTGAATTCAAAA
>Ga0222686_1000008_pt1 | contig 126525 bp, 103 predicted proteins | sample AntAcemetage1159_FD_181400 | JGI IMG/M metagenome (GOLD analysis project Ga0222686, IMG submission 181400) | Saline water microbial communities from Ace Lake, Antarctica - #1159 | ecosystem: Environmental > Aquatic > Non-marine Saline and Alkaline > Saline | place: Antarctica: Ace Lake...
AATCATATACTCTTGCGGACAGTCGCCAGCAATTGTTTCAGAAGTAACATCGCTAACAACAACTTGGCAGTTGTCTTCACTTGTAGCATCTTCTAATTCGAAATCTACATCACACTCATAAGTTACATCAGCAGGCACAAAAGTGAACACGGGCGCTACAGAGTCAACTACAGTGATTGTCTGTGTGTGATCAGCTCTGTTTCCACAGCAATCAAGAACAGACCAAGTACGCGTAAAGCTATAGTTACAGGTAGTACCTTCGATTTCGCTTTCCTCCATAGGAAGGAAAATCAATTCGCAATCACAGTTATCAGTTGCTTCAATTCCTTCGAAAACAGGAACAGGCACTTCGTTGCACTCAAGAAGTAAATCTTCAGGAACTACTGTGAAAACAGGATCAGTTGTATCATTCACTGTAACAGTGTATGAATCCATTGTAGCGTTACCACAATTATCAACAGCTCTGTAGAAGATTGTTTCTTGAACCTCTTCTGAACAAAGAACAGATGGTGGAGGCACAGGAGTGCACTCCTTGTCTACGTTAATATCACCATGTCCTGAAACAACTTCACCGTTTATGATACCAGTGTATGTAAACCATCCACTCATACCGAAGTTTGAATTCTTGTTGTTTGCAGCCTCACCACATTGGAATCCAAAGTAGTAGTTACTTGGCATGTGGTTCAGACTTAAAACAGACCCTTCGAAATCTCCAAAACCAGTTAAGGTAGAGAATCCGTTTACCATCTCCATGTAGTCCCATGTAGTCCAAAGGTCACCACCTGCAGCAGCAAATCCAGCATCATCCTTGTAAGAACGCCCTAGACCTGTTGACCAAGTTTCCCAATCAACTGTGTTTTCAAACCAGAAATCAACGATAAATCCTTGACTAATGTTCATGTTGTTCACCACCATACCGCTAACGTGAGCAGTACCGTCATTATATTTTGTGTAGCTAAGTTCACCTGAAGGAACGAAATCATCTGTAAGAGAAACTCCAGATGTTTCTAGAACTGGTAACCAAACTGCCCAGTCATCTCCAAGACCATATGAAGTTGAAGTAATACATTCTTCAACAGGGTAACCTGTTACACTTGTGAATACGGCAACGCTATCAAGTCCGCTGCATGCATCTTCTGCATCTACAACGAAAACAGCTGGAATATCTTCTTCACACTCTACTACTACATTTTCAGGGAAATCAATAAATGCAGGACCAGTTGTGTCCATTACTGTAAGCACCTGAGAGCAAGTCTCAACGTTTCCGTCTGGAATAGTAATTTCCCATGTGCGTGTGATTGTATAAAGACAATCATCACCAGCCATCACATCGTCAAGCATCGTTACTTCAGCTTCTCCACAGTTACCAGATAATGTTGGTATACCTGTAGCAGCAGGAGTAGTATCATCTGTACACTCAAGCATCATGTCTTCTGGACATGCAACCATACAAGCTTCTCCGTCATACTCGCAAGAACCATCGTCTCCACAAGCATCAGCGTTGTAGTTAATCGCAATTGGATCATTACAACCTGCAGCAGCGATTGAAACGCTCACTGGGTTTGATAGATCAAAGCAACCTTCTAATTCAGCTGCGTTCTCTCCAATACCTGCATTAAAAAGATCTGTGTAAGTAATGTACCATACGAGTACTTCACCAGCAGCATAACCTTCGAAATCGATATCAATCATATCAAAAGCCATTGGCGTTGAAGGAATGATAGCGAGAATATTTGCAGCAAGATCTGTTACAACCCACGCAGTGTTTGATCCCTCAGAATCAAAAGACTCATAAATGAAAGAAACTAAATCACTCATTCCGTCTCCAGAACAAGCAACATCTCCGTTGTCACCAGAAAGCTCTCCAGCTGATACAATAACGCAACTTCCATCATCGCAAGTAGCGTTGAAATCAAAGTTACATGCCATATCATCTGTACAACCGTTCGGAAGATCACATGAACCGTCATCAAGCGTTGCCGCCGGATCAAAGTTACAAGCTGCGTCGTTGGTACAACCTTCAACTTCTTCAGCCATGTAAGCAAACTCAAGGTTACAACGGTACTCATCAGAACCTACACTGTTTGGGAAAATCTGAACGTAAACGTTACCAGAAAAATCTCCGTCAGTAGTAAATTGTCCTAATAATACTTTTAGATCGTCTCCAACAACACCGTTGACATCTCCATTTAAAGCAAACCAGCTTCCACCAATTGCATCAGAGATTTCAAGGTTGTTACCGTCTTCAAAATTTCCAGCCCAATCAACCAACCCTGAAACAGCATTCACATCTCCACCAGCATCAGCTGAAGAAGCGCGACCAATGGTTACCCATGAATCATATTGCTGTAGAGGAAAAGCAGCATAAAAGGCTTCGTTATTATCATCCCCAGTTAAAACACTAATTGTCGGCTCCTGAAAAAAGGAAGTCGACGTAGTAATGTTAATGGGATTCGTATCATCTCCAGCAACAGCAGACAAGAAGTCTGTAGCTGAGCCAGTGGTTACATATAGTCGGTAAGTAGTCTGACCGTTCAACGCTTCCAACGGATCACCCGCAGAGTAGTTGTGTTCAGCCACTACTTCAACCTCAATACCAAGATCAACACATTGATCCTGAGCAAAGGTTTGCAAACCAAGCAAAACCAGCGCCGTTAAAGAGCATAAAAGTTTTCTCATAGTTAAGCAGTTGCGTCGTCCTATGACGACATTTCGCATTTTAGGTGTTTAAGCAAGAGTAAAAGTAATAAATCTGAGTTACACTTATCTGGAAAAACAAAAATATAATCGAAGAGTTTACATTGTTCATCGATAGTTAACCCAGTTTAACCCGATATAATGGTCGGCACTCACCCTAAAGTTAGGTGCGCGCCACCCCAAAATAAGACGCACGTCAATCTAAAAGGTCACGGGTTTGAATCGATAATAACATATTTTACTGACTTTCAGTTGATTTAAATTTAATCTCATCAATTGATGCAACGTTTTCACTTGTTAATCATCTTACTTATGAAACAGACCAACTGTGACCACAACTGAAATCATACAAGAACTCCGGAAAGGGAATACTGACGCCTTAATGGAACTTTACCGAGATCACGCATCTACCATCTTTGCGTCAGCCTACTCCGTGCTGAACAACAAAGTTCTGGCAGAAGACATTTGCCACAATTGTTTTTTGAAACTGTTTGAAAAAGCGCATGAACTAAAAACTCCAGACCAAGTATTGAGCTGGATGAGAACTGTAGCAAGAAACGAGGCCCTGATGGAGCTTAGAAAAAACAAACGGTTCGACCTTCTCCATGAAGATGGAAACGAGTTGGCTCAAGAAGAAGCTACCGAAGACAAATGGGAAAACTGGAAAGCATCTGATGTCATCGATGCAATTAAACAACTGCCCGAAGGATATCGCCTAGTGCTCTCTCTTTATCTTTTAGAAAGCCTCTCCCATGAAGAAATCGCATTGGCCCTGAAAATTGCTCCAAGTACCTCCAGATCGCAATACGCGAGAGGTAGAAAAAAATTAATCGAAAACCTCACCTTGAATTATGAATGACCCACTCAAACATATAATAAGCAAATCTCCTCCCCAGACAGAGAATATGCTGGAGGGACATGAGGAGCGTTTCTTTACAAAAGTGATTGCACAAAAAGTAAAGCCGAAAAAACGCATTCTGCCTATTTGGAAATGGTCTGCCGTGGCCGTGGCAGCTTCAATATTAATTGTTGTTGCTGTTGTTTTCCAGATTGGCGAAGAAAACCAAGCGGTAAGGAAAAGAACCTTAGGAGATGTCTCTCAACAAGTAGAACGCGTAGAATCTAAATTGACAGATCAGATTTCTCAAAAAACAGCTGAAATTGATATGTCTGATCCCGTCTTGAAATCACACGTATCCAAATTCAAAAACCTTGAGAAGGAATACTTGCGCCTTGAAGAAGCGCTGAATTTAAATTTTGGAGACCCTAGAATTGTTAAGGCAATGATGGAGAACTACAAATGCAGACTGCAAGTACTGGAGACAATGTTAACGCACATTAAACTCCAGCATCTAAAAGAAAAATTAGAACCTCAAGTGCCCTCGGCACAATCTTAAATAGCACCCCATGAAAACATCCATTTTTAAACTCGCGTTGCTGGCTTTCATCTGTTGGACTCCTTTCAACTCTCAAGCTAAAACTGAAAGCAACTACGTTAAAACCTACGCTCAGCAGTACAACGTTAATCCAAATGTTCAATTAAGCACTGAAACCTCTTTTGGCGAAGTCATTATTGAATCTTGGGACAACAACGAAATAACAATCGATGTAGAAGTTTCTGTTGAGGCGAAAAGCGAGAGCGAAGCTCAAAAAGTGTTCGAACGCATCGAATTGAAAATGCATGGGTCAAAAGAACGCGTATCCATTGAAACTGAAATGTCTGGGAATAACAACAACAACAAATTTGAGATCAACATTCGCATCAAGGCCCCTGAAAACGCCATCCTCTTCCTCACTCATGCTTTCGGAAACTTGAAAATTGGAACGTTCAGAAACAAAGTAGAAATAGACGCAAGCTATGGTGAACTCGAAATCCAAGACCTTTCAAATAAAGAGCTAGAAATCGAAATGAGTTTTGGCGAAGCCATCATTCAAAATGTGGGCGGTGGTGAATTTCTGATTGAATTTGGCGCAATGGAAATTAATCACCTCCACTATAGCTCCAAAATAAAATCTAGCTACAGCAGCGTAGAAGTCAACATTGAAGGTACAAACTGCCATGATTTAGACATCGACAATGAATTTGGTGAAATCGATATAGAAATCCCCGAAAACATGTCGTACCGGGTAGAAGGTAAAGCCAGTTTTGGCGATATCGAACTGCCTAAAAACACCCGTAATGAAAAAATTAAAAAAGATTTCGCCTCCTTTTCAATAGAGGCTACAATAGGCCAAAACCCTGAGGGTGAACTGCTAATAGACTCGAGCTTTGGGGATGTGACCGTAGATTATCAATGAACTTTTCAAGCGACTGTGTTTTCGAATAAAGAAATTTATATCTTTGCGCTCCCAATATGGTGCCATAGCTCAGTTGGTAGAGCAACGGACTGAAAATCCGTGTGTCCCTGGTTCAAATCCTGGTGGCACCACACAAAAAAAGCTGGATTTTAATCCGGCTTTTTTTATTTTACATCTCTATGGAATCTGTAACATCCCGCTCGCTCAGCGCACTTGCTCCCTTTTTCAATTCGAACACATACACTTCTGTATTTGTACTTGTTGACGAAAACACGCACTCCCATTGTCTTTCTGCCTTTCATTTGGCGTTGGATGACTGCATTGAATTTGAAGTCCTTGAGGTGCCTGCTGGCGAAGACAGCAAAAACATTGAAATCTGCTCTCAGCTTTGGCAAGCCCTCATAGACCTGAAAGCAGACCGAAATAGTTGCCTGGTATGCCTCGGCGGGGGGATGATCACTGATCTTGGCGGATTTATAGCTTCAACTTTTAAACGTGGAATAGATTTCATCCACATCCCAACAACGGCTCTCGCCATGGTAGACGCCAGTATTGGTGGGAAAACAGGAATCAATCTGGCACACCTCAAAAACCAAGTAGGAACCTTCGCTTTGCCAAAACTGATCATCGCTGATCCAAGATGGCTTGTTACCCTCCCTGTGAGTGAGCTGAGATCTGGGTTCTCAGAAATGTTGAAACATGCACTCATTTCGTCAAAAAGCTATTTGCAACTTTGCCTTAAAGCTGAACTCAACTCAGAAAGCATCGCCAATCTGATAGAAGAATCGATGAAGATCAAATCTGACATTGTTCAACAAGACCCCAAAGAGAAAGGCATTAGAAAAGCACTAAACTTCGGACACACTGCCGGACACGCCTTTGAATCTTTAAGCCACGTGAACAAAGAACCTGAACTGCACGGAGACGCCATTGCTTGGGGAATGAGAGTGGCCTTAAAACTTTCTGCCTCAAAATGCGGATTCCCCGTGGAGGAACTCCAGCGAATAGACGGATTTTTAAAAACCACCTATGCAAATCACACGTGCCGCTATGAAGCTAACGATCTCTGGGAAATCATGCTGGCCGACAAAAAGAATGAAAACGGTGAAGTAAAATTTGTACTCTTAAAAGCCATTGGAACCCCCGTGATCAATCAAACCGTAACAATAGAGGAATTCCAAGCCGCACTCCTTGGGCTTTGATATAATGATCTTCCAGCCTAACTTTTGAGTTGTAAAACACCTATTGAATGCGCACAAGAAAACAGGATGACATCGGAGAAAACCTTTGGGATGAACCCATCAAATCTGACCCTGTAGAAAAAAGAAAGGGCCTTTCGCCGCTTCCAATGCACAGAGCAATTCACTTGGCCGTAGATTTTACCGCGGCTTTTATACTTTTCCAATTCGCGCAGCTGTGCCTCATGCTCTTCATGAAATTGACGATGTTAGACATTAACTATGTCTTACTTATTTTCTCCTCCAACTTCGCCCTTCCCCTTTTCTATTTGCTTCTCGTCTTTCTAACAGAAACTTTCAGCAAAGGACAAAGCATAGGAAAGATGATCACCCGTTTTGAAGCCAGAAGAGTTGATGGAGAGCCGTTCACTGCCACTGATGCATTTCTAAGAACGGTGTGCAGATTAATCCCATTTGAATTCATCGCCATCTTTATCCGTAGAGATCAACGCGCACTGCATGACCTACTTACCGCAACTGAACTAAGAATAAAAGTGAGCAAAACATCAGCGCGTAAGAACGATGTAGTCTTTGATCAGCCCTCTTAAAAACTCAACTTTTTTGTCTGGAACAACCGTAATTTGAAGTTTCTCACAGACACTTTCGGTCAGCTGGCTCAAGGCTTCTGAGTGGGCTTTATTGTGAAACTTCAAATACCGATCTAGTGTCTGTTTAATGGTCAGCATATCTTGTTCACGAAAATGGCGCACATCTGGATATTGAGGTGTGTAATTGCTTGTCGTTTTGATTTGTTGAATGTCGCGCAAACTGACGAAAAGAGATGGATTGGCTTTCACAACCGTTGTATTCGATACTAGATCTCCCAAGCGCTGTCCTTTTGAAGAACTGCTTATCACAACAATAGCTATGGCTCCCATTGACATCCAGATGTCAACCATTCTAAATACCCACCGAAGCAGATAATCAGTAAACACCATTTGCTCACCGTCAATCCGAACCACTTTAATACGCAGCGCCATTTTACCAATGGTTTGGCCTTGATTCAAGGACTCCATAACCAAGGTGTAAAAAGTGAATACTGGAGCAAGAACAAGGTATTGGAACTCAACAGATAGACCCAAGTCTAAAACCAAACCAAACAACACATTTGCAATCAAAAGCACTGTAATTCCAACAATCACAGAATCCAATATGAAGGCCAGAATTCGGTCCCGTAAAAGGGCTAAATCATAATTGATGGTAACATTTTGGGTTGTCTGCAATTCAATACTCCGCATGAGCGCACTGTTTTTATATATTAGCTAATCTCAATAAAAATTGGCGAAAAAAGCATGCGTGAAACCGATTTTATCGGACAAAATCAGGAAAAATGGGTAGAGTTTGAGAAAATTCTAGAGAGTGAGAAGAAAGATGCTGAAAAGCTGAGTCGGCTATTTATAGAAACCACTGATGACCTTTCGTTCTCCCGAACCTATTATCCGAACCGGTCAGTAAGAGTTTATTTGAACGGAATTGCTCAGCAAGTCTATCAGACCTTGTACCGAAATCGAAAGAAAGATCGAGGGGCATTTAAAAGGTATTGGACAGAAGAGCTTCCAGATGCGATGTGGTTCGCTCGGAAGCAACTTTTGCTTTCATTTTGCATTTTCATCCTAGGCTTGTCAATTGGCCTGTTATCTAGTTATCAAAATCCTGAATTCGTAGAAATCATTTTGGGCGAACAATACGTCGAAATGACAGAAAACAACATCAAGAGCGGAGACCCAATGGCCGTGTATGCTTCCGGAGGCCAAATGGAATCTTTTTTGATGATCACATGGAACAACATCAAGGTTGGAGTTTTTTGTTTTCTGCTCGGGCTGCTGTTTAGCATTGGTTCGGGATTCATCGTTTTCACCAACGCCATCATGGTGGGTGCATTTCTCTATTTCTTTATTCAACGCAATCTGTTTTGGGAATCTTTCTATGCCATCATGCTCCACGGCACACTTGAACTAAGCATGATTGTGCTGGCGGGCGCCGCAGGACTGACCCTTGGGAAAGGACTATTGTTCCCTGGGAGTTATTCAAGAATGCAATCTTTCTTGCTTTCGGCAAGACACGGAATACGCATCATGATTGGTGTTAGTGCATTTTTGGTCATCGCGGGCTTCATTGAAGGATTTGCTACCCGCTTCACTGATGCGCCAAACTTCATCAGAGGCACCATCATCTTTCTTTCCCTAGCCTTGGTCATCGGCTACTTCATTCTTTATCCATACAGACGCGCAAAATTAGGTCTGGTTGAAAAACACGTAGAATCAGAAACACTTGATGAAGCCAAAGAAACCCTTGTGTTCAACACCGTAAAAAACACAGGACAACTCATCAATGAGTCATGGAGATCATTCACTTCGAGTCTTGGCGCTCAGTTCATTGCCGGAGCAGGTGTAGCGACCTTATTTTGTGTTTTCATCTTCTATTATTGGGGCGAAGACTACCGAACGCTTTTTGACGCTGGACTATTTAATGGATCAGACAACCTCGTTATGGATCTCGCAGATGGATTTTGGTTTTGGGACGAAGCAAATAACTTCTTCAACTTCATAGGATTCCCTATTCTGTTCCCTGTGATTGCTTTACTTTTAGCTCCCGTCTTGTGGGTTGGCCTGAAGGCGCACTTCTCTTTTATGAAAACAACCTCCAACATTGAACCTAAAGCATCTGCCAGCTTGTCTTTCCTCAATTGCTTGATCAGTTCTTTTCTCCTACTCATTTGGTTTTGGACCTCTTACTGGACCGTTCTATTTATTCCCTTCGTATGGCCCGTAGTCTTTCTCGGATTGGCTTGTGCTGAAACCGAGGGGACTTCAGTATTTAAAGGAATCAGCAAAGCATTTGCTTTATTAGCGGGCACTTTTGGAAGAACACTAGGACTGTTTTTAGTTCAAGTGTTAGTGCTTTGGTCTGTTATGTCTATCGTAAGCGCCCCTTTGTTCTACTTCATTTTCCAAATCATAGGAGCAAACTTTGCCGCGAGTCTCCCGTGGGCTGACCGCTTAATTTACATTCTTCATACGTGGCTCATGCTATTTAGCATGAGTATGTTAATTCCTGTCTTCATTCACTCTGCTGGTGTTTTATACCATTCAAACACTGAAATCATTACCGCTGATAATCTAAAACAGCGCATCGCATCCATCTCTTTCAAAAAACACGCCTATGGTCTGGAGAAAGAGAATTAGCCATCTGTGCTTCGCCCTGGCACTCCTTGGAGCAGGAAATTTGAATGCCCAAGAAGAGGAAACAGCTGAGGTCGTTTCTGAATTTGGCCAAAATGAAAGCCCAGCTCCAAAGATGAACCAGCAAGATTGGGAAAAAGCCATTGACGGCGTGGACTTTGGAAAGGCGAGCCAACCTGAAAAAGAAGAAGAGCCTGAGGAAACAGCAGAAGAGAATGATGTTCAGTATGATGACTCAAATTTCGATTGGAGTTTTGGATTAGATAAGACCATTGCCTCTTTCATCTTAGGAGCCATCATTTTGGGCATCATCATCTTGATTATTTTCTTAATTATCAGACAGGTGAAACAGGCAGATGTGCGTGTTCAATCATTCAATGGTAGCTCTAGTTATGACCTTGAGAACATCGAAGAAAACTTACCAGAATCAGATCTTCAGCGGTATTTAAGACTTGCCCTTGAAGCCGAAGATTACAAGGCCGCCATTCGAATTTACTATCTGGCCGTTATTCAAAGTTTGAGTCAGAAGAAGCACATCAAGTGGCAACGTGAGAAGACGAACTACGAATACCTCCTGGAAGTGAGTGGGAAACCACTCTTTCACGCATTTTCGAACCTTACCCTTACCTACGAAATCGTTTGGTACGGAGACGTGCCTGTGTCAAAATCAGTCTTCAAGTCCATTGAACCCTCATTTAGTCAAGTTCTAAAGCGGATTGAAGATGAGCACTAAATCAGGCGCGGCCAACACATGGCTACTCGGAACAGGAATCCTAGTGGTACTAGGCATTTTCTACTTGCTCTTTTTCTCTACGAAAAGGTATGATTGGGCTGAATCGTATGACCCAGATAACGACCTCCCATATGGTACCTCGATTTTCAAAAATCTGATCGAAAACGCACATCCAAACCAACCGTTTTTCGAAGTAGCTGACTCAATTCATTTGCGCGTAAATACAGATACGCTTCCCAAAAATTCAAATTATTTCTTGATTGGACGGGAGCTCTACTTAGACTCCAATGAAACTGATTTCCTCCTCGATTTCGTGGAAAAAGGAAACAATGCTTTTTTGCTTTCAAGTGTCTTTAGCTACACCCTGATAGACACTCTAATTGATGTAGAGTCTGAAGATTATTACTACTATGACCTAGAAGAAGGCATTGCAACGGTTACTCCTATTCAACGTTCACAAGACACCAGTATCTTCATGAACCTTTGGGGAAAAGATGACCGCTTCGAGCGCCCCGTGGAATGCAAATATGTGCGAAACAATGAACCTCGAAATAAAGTATGGAGCTATTTCCACGAAGCTATTTTCGCCAAGAACAATGCCGAAATTGATGTTTTAGGCTACTACGATGATGAGAACACCAACTACATCCGAATTCCCTATGGTGACGGCTTTTTCTATTTGCACAGCACACCCCTAGCCTTCACAAATTACGCCTTACTCAAAGACTCTGGATTCCACTATGTTGCCTACGCAACGGCCTTCACTGGAGACGGAACAGTGCTGTGGGATGACTACAACAGGAACTACCAATACGTTCAAGACAGCAACTATTCTTCAAATGACTCAGGTTCACTTTATGAGCATGAAGAAGGGCCCCTTTCTTTCATTTTATCTGAGCGAAGTTTGAAGTGGTCTTGGTTTGTTCTTTTGGCAGCCATCTTTCTGTACATGTTTTTTGGGGCGAAAAGAAAACAGCGAAGCATTCCTGTTATTCACCCATTGAAAAATACCTCTTTGGATTTTGCAGAGACCATAGGAACCATGTTCAGGATGGAAAATGACCACGCCAAATTGGTGAAGTTAAAAATGCGTCTCTTTAAGGCATTTGTGCGCGAACGCTATGGCTTAAGAACGGCCATCGAACAACATGAAGAACCTGAATTGATTAAAGACCTGGCTGAGAGATCAGATCTGGAAGCTCAGCAGGTAAAGGAACTATTTTCTGTTTATCATCAACTTGAAGAAAAAACAGATTTGGAAGCAATTGAACTGATTCGCTTCCACCAACAACTTGAACAATTCTATCAAAACGCTAGATAGCATGGAAGATCAAAACAACCCACTCGAAGACCGCAAGAAGGATAACGAAAACCCTCAAATTGAAGGCACAAGCAACCCTCAAAATGAAGACAATCACACTCCTGAAACCCCAGTAATACCTGCTGCTCCAGCAATGCCATCCCTTTCTAATGAAACACCTTTCGCAACGCCACAAGTGCATCATGTAGATACCGCACTCGTAATGCAGACGGTTGAAGAAATCAAAAAAGAAATTGGTAAAATGGTCATTGGCCAAGCAAGTATGATTGATCAGCTGCTTGCCGGTGTGCTGGTTGGCGGACATGTTTTACTTGAGGGCTACCCAGGCATTGCAAAGACGCTCACTGCGAGAATGCTCGCACGTACCCTATCAGCAGATTACAGCAGAATTCAGTTCACACCAGACCTGATGCCAACAGACATCACTGGTACTTCGGTTTTCAACTTGAAAGAAAGTGAATTCGCATTCCGCAAAGGACCTATCTTTTCCAACGTTATTCTGATTGACGAAATCAACCGTGCCCCGGCTAAAACCCAGGCATCACTGATGGAAGTAATGGAGGAAAAGCAAATCACCTATGACGGAGAAACCTATGAACTTGACTTTCCCTTTTTTGTGATTGCTACACAAAACCCAATTGAGCAAGAAGGAACCTACGCTCTGCCTGAAGCACAGTTAGACCGTTTCGTCTTTAAAATTAGAGTTCCTTATCCTTCAATTGAAGAAGAGAGTGAAATCTTGACTTTGTTTCAATCAGACTTTTCTAAAAGACAAGAGTCTGATGTACAATCTATTGTTTCAAAAGCGAAGCTTAAAGAGATCAGAGAAATCATTGAGAAAGTCTACATCAAGAAAGAACTTCTAGAATACATCGCCGCCATTGTGCACAACACAAGAAACAATGGAGACCTCTTCTTAGGAGCTTCACCACGGGCATCGCTTGCCATCATGCGCACTTCAAAGGCCGTTGCCGCCATGCGTGGAAGGGGCTTTGTAACGCCTGATGACATCCGCTATGTGAGTTATCCTGTATTAAACCACAGGGTTATACTGAGTCATGAACGAGAGATGGAAGGAACAACCGTTACAGACGTCATCAAAGACATTCTCCAAACGATTGACGTACCCCGTTGATGGAAAAACCCAATGCCATAGTAGCGTTCATCAGGTCATTTCACCTGCATTCAAAGTTTTTCATTGCCTTGGGTGTTTGTGTGGTCTTCTTTGCCATCAGCTTCGGGCTGCCTTTGATCTTCCCATTGGCTCAAACACTATTGGTTGCTTTGCTGGCGCTAACCGTAACTGATATTATTTTGCTGTTTGGTTCGAAAGGGGAATTGGTAGCACAGCGAAAAACGGGCAAAATGCTTTCCCTTGGAGACAGTAATAGCCTTTCCTTAAATGTGAGAAACGAAATGCCTTTGACTCTCAAGCTCTCCATTTATGATGAACTCCCAATCAGATTGCAACGAAGAGATTTCGCCATTGATCTTCAACTAGCACAAAACGAAAAGCGCACGCTCACATACAGCGTAACCCCTTTGGCCCGCGGTGAATACAATTGGGGCAACACCAATCTATTGGCAACCACTCAAATTGGCTTGGTAGCTAGATTGTTTAAAGTTCACAATGCAGAAATGGTTCCTTCATTCCCTTCAATCATCCAAATGAAGAAATATGAATTGCTTGCTTTCGCGAAAACCAGCAATTTCGATGGAATCAAAAAAGTTCGAAGGCTAGGACATAGCTATGAATTCGAACAGATTAAAAACTATGTGCAAGGTGATGACATCAGAAGCATCAACTGGAAGGCAACCAGCAGAAGGAACAATTTGATGGTGAACCAATATGAAGATGAACGTTCACAACAGATGTACAGCATCATTGACAAATCACGCGCCATGCACATGCCCTTCAACGGACTAAGCCTACTTGATTACGCAGTGAATACATCTTTGGTGATCTCAAACATTGCTTTGAAAAAGTACGATAAGGCGGGCCTAATAACCTTCTCTGACACAATAGGGTCAACCCTTAAGGCCGAAAGGAGCCCTGTTCAAATCAAAAAAATCCTCAATGCGCTATACAATGAGAAAGCGTTTGTAAAAGAGGCAAATTATGACCTGCTGTACAGATCATCAAAAAATGTGATTCAAAGCAGAAGTTTAGTTTTCCTGTATACTAACTTCGAATCAATCTACGCTATGGAACGTGCGTTACCCGTGTTGCAAAAAATCAACCGCCATCACGTTCTAGTGGTTATGATCTTTGAGAATACAGAACTCATGAACCACAGTAGGCAACAGGTTGAATTTTTGACCGATATTTATACGCAAACCATTTCAGACAAACTGATCCTTGAAAAGAAACATATGGTGATGAAATTAAAAAAGTACGGAATTCAAACCATTCTCTCTAGACCTGAAGACCTTTCAATTAACACCGTAAATAAGTACCTGGAACTCAAGTCAAAAGGGCTCATTTAGTACTTTGATGGAGATTTTAATGTGAAATTCACCCACAATCACCTTAGAAGGGTTGATTATTTTTACTTTTGCGACGATGGAATTTTCTGCCCAGCAGATAGCTGACATACTGGAAGGAGTAATTGAGGGCAACTCAGACTCTAAAGTTAATAGACTTGCAAAGATTGAAGAGGGTGCTCCTGGCAGCCTTACATTCTTAGCGAACCCTAAGTATGCACCGTTTATCTATGAGACAAAAGCCTCTGTAGCAATTGTCAACAAAGACTTTCAACCAGAAAGCGAACTACCTTCCTCTTTAACGCTTATTCGTGTAGATGATGCCTATGCTTGTTTTGCTAAGCTCCTTGACTTCTACAACAGTTACCGTCATCAGAAAACAGGCATTGACAAGCAAGCGTTTATTGAAGAGGGTGCGCAAATTGGAGAGAACTGCTACATCGGTCCCGGTGCAGTAGTAGCTGCAAGTGCAAAAATCGGAACAAACTGTAAAATTTATCCTGGTGCCTTCATTGGAGACCGTGCTGTTCTGGGCAATGACTGCATCATGTACGCTGGCTCACGTATCCTAGATGGATGTGAGATAGGTAACAACTGTACTTTTCATGCCGGTGCTACGATAGGTAGTGACGGTTTTGGCTTTGCTCCTGATGCAGCGAACAACTACAAGAAAGTAGCTCAAATAGGAAACGTGATCATAGAAGACCACGTTGAGATTGGAGCTAACACCACTATAGATAGAGCCACACTTGGTTCAACTATTATTCGCAAAGGGGTAAAACTTGACAACCTCATCCAAGTTGCACACAATGTTGAAATTGGAGAGAACACCGTCATTGCTGCTCAGACAGGAATTGCCGGCTCAACCAAAATCGGTAAAAACTGCATGATTGGCGGTCAAGTTGGAATCGTTGGTCACATTAGCATTGCTGATGAAGTGAAAATTGCTGCACAATCAGGAGTTAGTGCATCTATCATCAAAGTAGGTGAAATTGTTCAAGGCTCACCTTCCTTAAATATCAAAAAATTCAAAATGTCTTATATCAACTTCAGAAGACTCCCGCAAATGGATGATCGACTGAGGGCGTTAGAAAAGGCAAGCCAGAATCATACTGACAACTCTGCCCATGAGTGATAAGCAACGGACGCTAAAAGGTCCAATGGAATTCCACGGAATTGGACTGCATACAGGTGAGAAAGTAAATCTCACTGTACTTCCTGCTCCTGCAAACCACGGTTATAAATTTCAACGTGTAGACCTTGAAGGTCAACCTACCATTGACGCAAACTGCGATCTGGTTGTAGGAACACAACGCGGAACGACCATTGAGCAAAATGGAGCACGGATCTATACCACTGAACACATTCTTGCAGCTCTTTACGGCAGCGAGATTGACAATGCCTTGATTCAGTCTGATGGTCCTGAAATCCCAATCATGGATGGCAGTTCTTGGATCTTTATTCAGAAGATTCAAGAAGTGGGAATCGAAGAATTGGCGGTTGACAGAGAGTACATTGAACTCACTGAAAATCTGGTTTTCGAAGACCCTGAAAAGAATGTTGAGATGCTTGCCGTTCCTACCACCGGAGGCGAATTCAGGCTGACCGTAATGGTTGACTACAACTCACCTGTTCTTGGAACACAGCACGCCAGCATGTATAACTTGGGTGAATTTGTTCCTGAGATTTCTAGATGTCGAACCTTTGTCTTTTTAAAAGAAGTAGCTGCGCTTGCCAAAGCTGGCCTCATCAAAGGGGGAGACCTTGATAACGCTATTGTGCTCGTTGAAAGACAATACTCTGAAGATGAACTAGATGAAATCGCACAACTTGTAGGCAAAGAAAGACTAGACGTTAAGGTTGAGAGCATGGGCGTGCTCAATACGGTGAAAATGCATTACGAAAACGAACCAGCAAGACACAAACTGTTGGACATCGTAGGCGATTTGGCCCTGACCGGGAAATTCATCAAAGGACATGTTCTAGCGGCACGTCCCGGACATGCCGGGAACGTAGAGTTCGCCAAAGTCATCAAAACATGGGCTAAAAAACAAAAAGGCGAGGTGCACTTTGACCTCACCAAGAAGCCTATTTATGACATCAATGACATTACTAAGATTCTTCCTCATCGGTACCCTTTTCTACTCGTAGATAAGATAATCGAGATGAATGAAGCGGGAATCGTTGGTGTAAAAAACATTACCCTGAACGAACATTTCTTCCAAGGACACTTCCCAGACAACCCTGTCTTTCCTGGTGTACTTCAAGTTGAAGCAATGGCGCAAGTAGGTGGTATCTTCGCGCTTTCAACCGTTCCTGACCCTGAAAATTACTCAACCTATTTCCTGAAGATTGACAAAGTTCGCTTCAAGCAAAAGGTGATTCCTGGAGATGTGGTAGTTTTCGCCCTAAAGCTTGAATCACCGTTGCGTAGAGGTTTGGTGCACATGAGCGGAAAGGCTTATGTGAATGGTAAGTTGGTGTCAGAAGCAGAGATGATGGCACAAATAGTGAAGGACAAAGGAAACTGATAGAAAAAGAATGATTTCACCAAACGCATCTGTTGACCCCAAGGCAAAAATTGCTAGCAGTGTCGAAATAGGCCCTTTCACTACAATCTATGAAGATGTAGAGATTGGTGAAGGTACATGGATCGGTCCGAACGTTACCATCATGGATGGCGCGCGTATTGGAAAACACTGTAGAATTTTTCCGGGAGCTGTTATTTCGGCTATCCCTCAGGACTTGAAGTTCAACGGCGAAAAAACAACGGTAGAGATTGGTGATCATACAACCATTCGTGAATGTGTGACCATTAACCGCGGAACAACAGACAAATGGTCAACCAAAGTTGGTAGTCATTGTCTCCTAATGGCCTATGTCCATCTCGCCCATGATGTTTTTGTTGGTGACTATTGCATTCTTGCAAACACAGCAAACATTGCGGGGCATGTACACATTGAAAACAACGTAATTATTGAAGGTGTTGTTGCTGTTCAGCAGTTTGTACGAATTGGTCAGCATAGCTTCATTGCAGGAGGATCATTGGTTCGAAAAAATGTACCTCCTTTTGTCAAAGCTGCCCGCGAACCCCTTACATACGCGGGAGTAAATTCAATTGGTCTCAGAAGAAGAGGTTTTGAAGACCAAGCCATCGCATACATTGAAGATGTATATAGAACATTGTACATTCACAATAGTAACATGACCACTGCGGTGCGCGTTGCAGATATAGAGCTTCCGAAGTCTGAAGAAAAAGATATTATTCTCAATTTTATTCGAGAATCTACGAAAGGCATTATCAGGGGGCCCGTCTAGCCATGAAAATTGAACTCCAACAACTTGGACGACGTTTCGGACGTGATTGGATTTTTCGCAAAATCAACCTTGAGTTAGCGGCAGGTTCTCATTCTATCATTGTTGGGAACAATGGCTCCGGAAAATCAACGCTACTGCAGCTTCTTTCTGGCTTTCTTTCACCCAGTGAAGGAGCGTTAATTTGGTCTTCAACCAAAGGATCGGTTGAGCGCGAACAACTCTATCGGTATGTTTCTATTGCCGCGCCTTATCTTGATGTTTTTGAAGACCTGAGTTTAAAAGAAATGGTCGCTTTTCAAGATCGGTTTCGCCCTTGGGTCCATCAATTATCTCAGCAAGAAGTGATTGATAAAATGGAACTGAGTCAGCATGCTGATAAAACCATTCGCCATTTTTCATCTGGAATGCGTCAGCGGGTTAAGCTAGGTTTGGCTATCATGACCAATAGTGATCTCCTTTGTTTAGATGAGCCTACAAGTAACTTAGATTCGAATGCCGTTCAATGGTACCGCAATCTACTTTCTGAATTTGCCGGTCAAAGGACGCTAATCATAAGCACAAATGATGTCAAGGAGGAATACCTCCGAGCTGACAACACCATCAATATCGCTGACTACAAATCTTAGTTCAGCGAATTCCCACAAAGAGCAAGGGCTATTCACCGACAAACTAAACGCGTTCATAGGAGTAATTATGTACTAGAATTAAAATCTAGACGTAATGACCCCATTTTATACACAACTTGATATCTGCCATAGTTACATCAAAACGATGTTTTCATTGGCCCTCATGTTACTTATAGCTTACAATGCGAACGCAGAAGACCACAGTGCAGGGTGCCTCATCCTTCAAACCAATGATGCACAAAAACTGAAAATTGAAAGCGGAGCCATTGGCCAAACAATGGTTCCTTGCACAGGTGGGTCTTTAGATTACATGACGTTCTTTGTTGAAAGTACTTCTTCTGAAACATTCACTGCTGAGCTAAGAGTTTGGGATCAAAACACGCTTTTAAGTCGCCAACAAATAGTCATCCCAAGCCAAGGGTCCAATACAACTAAAGTATGGCTCGTAGAACCGCCATTGGTCACAGAAGGAAAGGAATATACGCTAGAGATAGAAGCTCCAGAAGGCAAGTCTTTCTTCGCTTACTATTCAGAGACAGACCTCTATCATGAGGGCAACATGCGCATCAATGATCTTCTAACAACTGGAGATTTAGCATTTGAAGCCGGAATCAGACTGTCACAAAAGCAAAAGAAAAAACTCTTTTCTACTAAAGCAAAAGACATTTGCACTCCCATTCAGGGTTTAGCTGATGGTACAATTGCCGCAAACACCATCACTCATCAATCATTTCTGCTTTGCGAAAACCTTTTTATCCAAGGGCTTACGCTTCAATATTTGAGTGACGAAGCATGCAATGCGATGGTCTATATCTATGAGGCGCAAGATAACAGTGGGGTAAATCTATTAAGTATCCCATTCAGTATTTCTCAAGCCACCTCAATGACCCCACTTTACATTGACTTCCCAGGTGATTTCATCCTTCAAGGTGATACAGAATACTTGATCAAACTTGCTACCGCTAGTGGAGATTTTCTACCAGAATCTTTTAGCCTATACATGACTGAGCAAAATAATTATGCAAATGGAAGTTTAGAAACGCTAGGGACACAATTGGCTAAAGATTTAACGTTCGAACTGCATTTAGGAGAGTCCGCAGAGTTCAACGAGCAAGACCAAAACCAGCTCTTTGAGGCATATCCTGACCATGAATGTACTATTAGTCAACCCTATGCCCAACAGAAAACCACATTTACCTCTGGCACCATAGAACTCAATCTTCAGATATGTGATGACGGGGAATTGGAGGCCGTGTATTTCATGGGAAAACAAAATATCAGCGCAGGCCAAATCACATTTGAGCTCAAAGATGAGCGAGATCACACAATTCGAACGGGCACGCTCTCAAACCTTGAAGATTACGAACAGACCCTGTTTGCAGATCTAAAGTCAGCACCCGTGGTGTATTACTTCCAATACAAACTTATTCTAACCATTCCTGAGGGAAGTGAACTGGAGCTCCATAGCAGTATGAATAAGAAACACGCACATTTCAAATGCATACACAATGGACAGCCACTTGAATCAAACTTGGTTATGGTGAACGCCATGAAACCCTATGTAGTTGAATTCACAGGAGCAACAGATGATCTAAATGCCGTTCAACTGACCGCATACCCAAATCCATTCATCTCAGATTTTAACATTGAAATCAGTGGAGTTCCATCAGGCGTTGCAAATGTGAGTGTGTATGATTTCCAAGGAAATCTGGTCTTCGAAAATAAAATAGAAGGTTCTCTAGAGCCTATTACACTTAAAGTGGTTCCAGAAATTGCACTTCAGCGTGGCTATTACACCCTGCGTGTAGACTACAAAGACCAGGTGCTATTAGAGACTGTAATGAAACAATGATTTTCCCACAAATAGGTTTCACAACCCCAAAAGAGCCGAATAATTCACGTTATCGGCTCTTTTTGTTTCTACCTGTGTGCTTCGCGAAGCAAATCATTGACCGTCTTAACAGGCGCAAAAGTTGCAAGCGGAACCTCTATAAAAACCGTTAGCCATTTCGCCATAGAGCCATTCCACAAACCCGGGTGTTCTAATGCCTTAAGTGATCTTCCGTTCATGAACTTTGTTGAAATGAAAGCCTGATTTAGATCTGAATAACGCTGTAAATCATATCGTTCCCCTTTTTCATTTTTGAAATGACAAACCAAATCTACTGGATTGAAATGCGTGCTTTTATTCAGGATTTCAGCCTGCCGCGTATTCTGCAAATCAATCTGTGCTTTCTCAATAATTTGTTTTTTTACGCTCCCGTCTGCAGATTTCACCCAGAAGGGTCCTCCCCCAGGTTCACCTTGATTCCTTACCATTCCGGCTATCCGGATGGGGGCATCTAAGGCTGCACGTAAATCATCAAAGGAAAGGTTCTTGAGTGGACTGAAAGAGAACTGATTCAGGAAAAGTACTACCGCTTCTGCAGCTCCCACTTTTCTTTGGTCCAGCTCTTTCATTAAGGCATTTCGCTGATCTACAAGCCAGATAAGGTAACCTGCAATCGCTTTTTTATAGAGATCATGCTCAACACGCTTGTCAGAAGGCAGCACATTGTCAATGTTCTTAATGAATACAACATCTTCTTCAATTGCCTGTAGGTTTGCAAGCAACGCGCCATGTCCGCCGGGACGAAAAACCAGTCTGCCTTCATCATTTCGAAAAGGGTTGTTTTCTGCGTCAACGGCAATGGTGTCTGTCTCTGGATATTGTTTTGAAAAACCCAGCTTCACTTTTCGTTGATTGAACGCACCTTCTTGCTTTGCAAAAGAGCGTAAAGAATCTTCAAGCTGCTGACTGAACAGATCACCCACGGTATAGTGCACCCGAGCATCTTCAGAAGAGTGGGCATAGGCAAGCGCCTCCAAAACATGCTCTTCAAATGGGATAATGGATGACCTATTCGTAAAATGGAATGGAATTGCTCCCTTCGGGAGACTTGCAAAATGCAGCCCAGTAGGGCCTAACAAAGTATCTACCACAAACTTCCATTCCCCTTTCTCACGTAGGAGGTCAATGTCCTCACCTTTTTGCTCAAGGTGATTCTTCAACTGCATGAAAAAAGGAAACTCAGAAACTCTGTGAATGAATTCTTGGTAGAGCTCATTTTCGGAGTCATGATCAAACAAGTGCTTAAACATTCTCGATGCCGCACCGGAGGCAGGAACAAATTTGATACGCGAGAAACGGGTTTCATTCGCGTACTTCATTGCATACTTCTCTACTTCAAATTTAGAAAGCGTTAGAATACCATTACTGGGTATACAAGCATCAATTAAATGAACGGGCTCAACTCCATTTCTGAAGCGCGCGAGTTGCAACTCAACAAGCTCCTGTGCCTGACATTGTTCTGCAAATTGTTCTAAATCTTCTTCGTTCCAATAAATACCCACGTGCTGATTCCTTTCGCTAAGCCAATTTAAGGTAAACTGACACCGAAGGAAAGCGGAATGACTGAGAAATCCAAGCCACTTAGTAGAATTCAATCATAGAAGAAAAAGAATGGTGTTATGCAGCAGAACTTCCTTGTATCAAACTTTGGAGTTGAACCATCACAAGGTCACATTCTGACCTAACGCTGCCCACTAGATCTGGGAGTGTTTCCAATTCCCTATGCTCTCTTGATTTTTTTTCAATTTCAAGGATGTTTGTTTCCATTGAGCGTAATCCGAGCATTGTGATACTGGACTTTGCCTTGTGCGCAAGAGGATGCAAACCAATGAGGTCATTGCCATCAACACATTTTTCCATTTCGGAAATGTATTGCGGAACTTGCTGAAGAAACAACTGTATTATGTTGTTTATCATCTCCTGATTGCCCTGGAATACCTGGTTTAGGTAGGACAGATCAAAGAGCTGTTCTGGGTAGTTGTTATTCATTTTAAAGTAGTTTAGTACAGCGTTATACTGTAGAAACGAATAAATAGTTACATGTTTTTACGCTCCTGAATACCAGTCTATTTGCCATAAAGGAGCTCTTAACAGGAAAGAAAGTGAGGCCTCAGTTCGCCATAAAAAGCTTTATATGATCTGCAGGCTTAAGACTGCATAAGAAATCTGTGAGATAGATTTGACCATCTCCAACTATCTTCAGTTTACAAGCCATTTTTTTCTTCAATCGTTTTACTCCATAGAGCTCAGAACTCAGCATGTAAGCATTGTCTGAGAAATAAATCCCTAATGCTTCTTGCCCATTCATGTACATGATAATCGCAATAGGAGGCTCCACTTGGTCAGAAAAAAAGCTCAACGCATTCCGTTCTTTTCGTTTAGAACGTACGATGTTCAAATCTTCCAATGTATTTATTACAGCCTCCACTTTCGGGCCCTCTGTTTTAAAGTCTTCCAGTAACAATACCTTCGGACCATTGAATCTTTCCATGAGGAGTTTTACCCCGCAAAACCAGTTTAGTTAGTCAGTCTATAGCCTTTCCTCTTTGTAAGAAATATCTGAAGGATATAGAAAATGTGGTAAGACAAAAGCATTTGTATACCTTTAAGCCACCAACGAAACAGGATGAAAAAAGTACTTGTGACAGGGGGAGCGGGTTTTATTGGCTCTCATACTGTTGTAGAGCTATGCGAAGCTGGATACACTCCAATCATTGTAGATAATTTCAGCAATTCTCATCCAGATGTACTGAAAGGTATTGCCGCCATACTAGAACATGAGGTAAAGCACTACGCAATTGACTGCACAGACGAAGCTGCCGTTGAGGCCGTGTTTGAACTCGAAGGTCCATTCTTTGGAATCATTCACTTCGCCGCTTATAAAGCGGTAGGTGATTCTGTAAAACGACCTTTAGCCTACTACCGAAACAATCTACTTTCTACCGAAGTTCTGCTGCATAAAATGGCTGCTCACAATTGCCACAGATTGGTATTCTCATCTAGCTGCACGGTCTATGGTCAGCCTGAAAATCTTCCTGTTACTGAACAAACTAAATTCCAACCTGCAAGCTCACCTTACGGCTACACCAAACAGGTTTGCGAACAGATGATTACAGATGTTGTAGCGTCTAAGCAATCTGATTTTTCTGCCGTACTTCTAAGGTACTTCAACCCCATTGGTGCTCATCCAAGCGCTGAAATAGGTGAATTACCTCTAGGTGTGCCTGAGAACCTCATTCCTTACATAACACAAACGGCAGCTGGAAAACGCGCTGAACTGATTGTTTTTGGGAACGATTATGAAACGTTAGATGGAACGTGTGTGCGTGACTACATTCATGTAGTTGACCTAGCAAAGGCCCACGTTGCTGCTTTGGAGTGGGTCCAAAACCACAACTCAACCTGTGAAGCATTTAACCTCGGAACCGGAAATGGCAATACCGTTAAAGAAGTCATAGATGCCTTTACCGAAGCCACTGGAGTTCCCGTTGCCCATCGGATTGGTAAAAGACGAGAAGGCGATGTAGTGAAAATCTGGGCGAGCCCGCTAAAAGCAGAGAAAGAATTGGGATGGAAAACTTCCCTCAGCCTCAAACAGGCGTTAATTGACGCTTGGAACTGGGAAAAAAAGCTGACAAAATGAAATACCCTTTAGCACTTCTCATGCTAATCCACTTGAGCACAACTGCTGTTGCTCAAACGCAATCCAAAGTAGAAGAAAGTCGCGGTGTACGCGCACTCATTGAACCTCCTGTCTCTCAGGACCGTTTTATTTTCGAATTGCAAACCGGAATGTTTTTAGAGCCTTCGGCTGGAATGGAAATTCGTCCTTGGTCCCCTGGCCTGAATGCATACATCATGTATGACTACCAGCTTGGAAAGTCTCCAATTAGTTTTGCTTGGGGATACGGATTTAGCTCATTCAACATTCACATCAATGGCCGTTTTATTGAAGACACCCTGCAAAAAGGATTCGTGAACTTCCAACCTTTCCCTGACGGCTACAGCTGGAAAAAGAATAAAATCTCTGTAAATTTCCTCGAAATCCCTATTGAATTTAGACTTCGAACTCGAACACAATCAATCTTCAAAATGTCTCTTGGTGGGAAATTTGGTTATGCTGTAAACATTCACACCAAAACCGTTGATGATGAGGGCAAGCGGAAGTTCTACCAAGTACCTGAACTCAACCGCTTTCGTTACGGCTTAACCGCGCGCATTGGTGTAGGCAGATTCAGCGCTTATGGCTTCTATAGCTTGAGCCCTTTTTTAAAAGACAACAGAGGAACTGAATTGACTCCGATTGCAATCGGACTTACCATTCAATTGCTTTGATCAAAGAAAGTACTGGTAACTAATGACTCCGAAGTGGATCAAAAAACCCAGTGAAAACCCAAGGTACACCTGCTTGGTCGTGTGAAGTCCTTGGTAAATCCTAGACCAAGCTAAGAGGGCTGATAATAGCAGCCAAAACCCCATAAAGAATCCTATTCCTAGAAGATGCATTTGATTGAAAGCCAACAGCGCTCCTGCAACTCCTCCCATGGCCATGAGGTGAATGCTCACCTTCGTCTGAAGGTTCACCAACATTGCGATGATTAAAGAAACTATGAGGCTAAAAAGCAACGCATAAATTGCTTTGGGAAGATGTAAATGGTTCCACCTAAGGAACCCATAGGTCAAGATGTAGTAGAAAAGGACAAGGAAAAAAGGCACATAGCGCTCACTCTTATTCGAGACCTCAATGTCTGAGACAATCTTCCTTTTGACCATGACCAAAATGGAAATCCCCGGGGCTAAAATGCAAATTAAAAGCAGCACTCCTAGAAATTTAAATTGCCCTTGAGATAGGCCCAAGAAAGGATCTATTGAATAGAGAATTAAGAGCGTAAAAAGAGGCATCCACAATGGATGGAGCACGAAAGAAACAACCTTTGCAAAAGAGGTCATCTACAGTTGTTTACGGAGTCGTGCTACCGGAATATTCAACTGCTCTCGGTACTTTGCAACGGTTCTTCTGGCAATGTTATACCCCTTATCTTTCAGCAGCTGCGCTAGCTTCTCATCAGTAAGCGGCTTGCGCTTTTCTTCAGCTTCAATGGCGTCTTGAAGTATCTTTTTCACTTCCCTTGTGCTCACTTCTTCCCCATCATCTTTGGCGATGGATTCTGAAAAGAAGGACTTGAGAAGAAAGGTCCCGTAAGGACATTGAACATACTTACTGTTCGCCACCCTTGAAACCGTAGAGATGTCCATATTCACCATTTCCGCAATGTCTTTTAGGATCATTGGCTTGAGTTTAGTCTCATCTCCCGTCAAGAAATAGGCCTCTTGAAACCCCAGTATAGCCTGCATTGTGATGGTCAGCGTTTGTTGTCGCTGTCTAATGGCATCAATGAACCACTTCGCTGAGTCAATCTTCTGCTTCACGAACATCACAGCTTCTTTCTGCTGTTTTTCCTTTTTGTTGGTATCAGCATAGGTTTGAAGCATTTCTCTGTACTGCCCGCTTACGCGAAGTTCAGGTGCATTCCTTTGGTTGAGTTGCAGCTTCAACTCTTCTTCTTCTATCGAAACCAGAAAGTCTGGAACGATGTGTTGAATTGACTTTGATGATTCTTTGAGTGAGTTCCCTGGTTTTGGATTGAGGCGAACAATTTCTTGGATCGCTGTTTTCAGTTGCTCCTCGTCAATGTCCAGTTTGCGTGTAATCTTGTCATAATGCTTTTTAGAAAATTCGTCGAATTGATCTCTAACAATGATGATTCCAAGGTCAACAGAAGCATTCTTCCCTTTTTTACGCAAAAGTTGAATGAGCAGACACTCTCTTAAGTCTCTTGCCCCAACACCTGGTGGGTCAAATTCTTGAATGACCTTCAAAATGTTTTCAAGCTCATGCTCTTCTACCATCACATTCTGGGTAAAGGCCATGTCATTCACAATCGCACGAAGATCTCTGCGCAAATAGCCTGAATCATCCAGATTTCCGATGAGGTTTTCAGCAATTAGTTTCTGATGCTCATCAAGGATGCGCATGCTCAATTGCGTGTTGAGGTTATCTATAAAAGACCTTCCGCTTCCAATTGGAACTTGCTTATCATCTTCTTCACTTCCTCCATTTGAAGACCTTGTTTTATAGTCAGGGGTATCATCGTCTAGGTAATCTGAAATATCAAAGTCCTCTTGGGCTTCGGTGGCTTCTTCGTAATCATCAGAATCAGAATCAGCATATTCTTCCTCACTATCAGACTCTCGCCCTTCCTCTAAGGCGGGATTCGACTCCAGCTCTTCTTTGATGCGTTGCTCCAGTTCTATGGTAGGAACTTGTAGCAATTTCATCAGTTGAATTTGCTGAGGAGATAGCTTCTGAAGAAGTTTGTGCTGAAATGTTTGCTTGAGCATAGGTATTAAAATTCTGCGTTCTGCGGTGTTCTAGGAAACGGAATTACATCTCGAATGTTCGCCATTCCAGTAACAAACATCACCAAACGTTCAAAACCAAGTCCAAATCCAGCATGCTTTGCTGTTCCGAACTTGCGTAATTCAAGATACCACCAAATATGGTCTTCTGGAATATCGAAGGCTTTACACTTTTCAACAAGTTCCTCAAGACGCTCTTCACGCTGACTTCCCCCTATGATTTCCCCAATTCCAGGAACGAGAATGTCCATGGCAGCAACTGTTTTCCCATCCTCATTGGCCCGCATATAGAATGCCTTGATTCCCGCAGGGTAATCAGAGATGATCACAGGCTTCTTAAAATGCTTTTCTACAAGGAAACGCTCATGTTCAGATTGCAAGTCAATTCCCCATTCAATTGGGAACTTGAATTTCTTCTTCTTGTAAGGCTTCGAATTCAATAGAATCGAGATGGCCTCTGTATAGGTAATGCGCTCAAAATCATTGTTTGCAACAAACTCCAGCTTGTCTAACAACCCCAATTCCGGACGTTCATTGGCCGGTTTCGTCTTGTTTTCGTTTTCTTCCCTTTCATTCAAGAAGGCAATGTCTTCAGCATAGTTATCCAATGCATAACGCACGAGGTAACGAAGGAAGTCCTCAGCCAAATCCATGTTATCAGTCAAATCATTGAATGCCACTTCGGGTTCAATCATCCAAAATTCAGCTAGGTGCCTTGAAGTGTTGCTATTCTCAGCTCTAAAGGTGGGCCCGAAAGTGTATACTTTACCCATGGCCATGGCAGCCAATTCAGCCTCAAGCTGCCCACTTACGGTCAGGTTCGAAACCTTTCCAAAGAAATCTTCTTTTTCGTCAATCTTTCCATCCTCAGTGCGTGGCAGATTGTCTAAGTCCAAGGTTGTTACCCTAAACATTTCACCTGCCCCTTCTGCATCTGATCCCGTAATGATGGGTGTATGGATGTTGTAAAACCCACGGTCATTGAAGTAGTTGTGGATCGCAAAAGTCAATCCATGACGGATACGAAAGACCGCACTAAATGTGCTTGTTCTGAAACGAAGGTGTGCTTTCTCACGCAAGAAATCTAGCGAGTGGCGCTTCATTTGAATTGGAAATTCGTCTGGATTGGCCTCACCAAGGACTTCAAGCGTTTCTACTGCTACTTCCGTAGCTTGACCTTGACCTTTAGATGCTATTAATTCACCTTTAGCACAAATAGAGGCCCCGGTGTTTAACTTCTTACGCATCTCATCAGTCACCTCATCCCTGTTGATGACAAGTTGAAGATTTGCAATGGTAGAACCATCGTTTACAGCAATAAAAGTATCATTACGGAAGGTTCTTACCCAACCACAAATAGTTACTTTGTCCCCAATTCGCTCTGCAGAGAGGAGAGATTTAATAGCGTCGTACTTCACAAGTTCGAAGATTGAAAATTAACGGTGCAAAGATGCGGTTTTTCGCGCTGTCATTCACCTTTCAATTCTCTGAAAGTTCTTCAAAGCCTCTTGTGGGAACATTCTGTTGATCAGACTCAACAATCCCGTCACGCAGTCGCACGATTCTGTGCGCATGTGCTGCAATCTCTTCTTCGTGTGTTACTAGAATGATGGTGTTTCCTTTTCGGTGAATCTCATCAAACAGACGCATGATTTCATGTGAAGTCTTCGAATCTAGGTTTCCTGTTGGCTCATCTGCAAGAATAAGTGACGGGTGGTTCACGAGCGCTCTTGCCACGGCAACACGTTGTCTTTGTCCTCCTGAAAGCTCATTCGGATTGTGATCCATGCGGTCTCCTAAACCAACTTGATTGAGCACTTCTTTTGCTCGGGCGTCTCTATCTACTTTCTTGAACCCCCCATAAATCATGGGCAGGGCAACATTTTCAAGCGATGAATACCTTGGCAACAAGTTGAACGTTTGAAATACGAAACCAATTTCTTTATTCCGAATCTCTGCCAGTTCATCATCTTGCATCAAAGCCACCTCTTTTTCATTGAGCACGTAGCTCCCATCTGTAGGTGTATCTAAACACCCTAGAACATTCATCAAGGTTGACTTCCCGCTACCTGACGGCCCCATGAGTGCTACATACTCTCCTTTATCAATGTTCAAATCAACGCCATTGAGTGCTTTCACAATCTGGTCACCCACTTCATAAAACTTCGTAATACCGCTTACTTGAATGAGACTCTTCATCTACCAAATATACACGGTGTTTGCATCAATTACAGATGATTTTGGTCAACGGTATGAAACCATTCGTCAACGGTTCAAGCACTCCAAAACCGATTTCGAAATAAATTTTATCGTCAGGCAACTCAATTCCATTAAATTGCATCTTACTAGTGTAAATCTGGCTTCAAGTCCAAAAGAATCACAATGAAACGAATCTCGCTACTTATACTCATCTCTTTCTTCGGAACCTTTGCTTTCGGGCAAGTTCAAGTAGACTACCAAACTGCCGAAGAAGCTGTTGCTCAACTTCTTGGACCTGGCGTAACTGCCTCTAACATCATTTTTACTGGCTCATCTGTTCAATTAGGACTCATGTACGGTGCAGAAGGCATCACATTTGAACCAGATTCCGGAATTGTGCTTTCATGCGCAGACGTTATTAACATTGAACTTCCTGGCAATAACCTAGATATTCCTTTTGGCGAAGGAATTTCGGGAGACCAAGACTTACTGGACATCGCTAATTCAGTTCCACCACTGATTAATCAGACCTTTTTGGTAAGTGCTGTGAATGACATAGCCACCTTGGAGTTTGACTTCGTCCCTAGTGGAGATTCACTTTCATTCAATTATTCTTTTGGATCTGACGAGTACCTTACTTGGGTCAACTCATCGTTCAATGATATTTTCGCATTCTTCTTATCAGGACCCGGAATCACGGGGCCTTACGCTGCCCCTGCTGGCTTCCCTGATGGAGCAATCAACATTGCAAGTGTTCCTGAATCTGACCCCTTGCTTCCAATTACCATTTCCTCTGTAAACAATGTTCTCAATCAGCAATACTACATTGACAACCCTGGCAATGCAGAGATTGCTATTAACGGTTATACTGCTCAATTTACAGCCTCAGCTCAAGTAGAATGCGGCGCAACCTACCACATCAAACTTGCCATTGCTGATGGTTCAGATACCGCGTTGGAATCAATCGTTGTTATTGAAGCTGGATCCTTCCAATCACCTTCAACCATTTCTGCAAGCGTTCCTAACGCACCTCCTTCTTTACCTGAACTCACAATGTTGGAAGGATGCGTTGATGGCATTTTCACTGTTTTCCGTCCTAGCGTTGATTCACCTGACACGCTCTACTTAGAAATTGGAGGAAGCGCAACTGAGATCGAGGATTTCTTAGAATTCCCTGGATTCGTTGTATTTCCTGAGGACGAAGTGGTCTTAGAAATTCCGGTAACAACCATTTTTGATGGAATTGACGAAGATCTTGAATTCATCACTTTGACTTATAACTATTTAAATGCTTGTGGAGAGCCAGACACGGTCTTGGCTCAACTCAACATCATGAACTACAATCTTCCACTACTTGATTTCCCTGAAGAACTCTTTTTATGCAATGGTGAAAATCAAAATGTTTCAGGGGTCCCTGACGAAGGATTTGCACCATTCATCTATGATTGGTCAACCGGAGACACTGGAACCTCAATTACAGTAACCAGTGGCGGACCGGAATTGATTTCTTTAGAGGTCGTTGACTATTGCGAAAACACTGTTGCAGACTCCTTTTTAGTCCGAGTCCCAGAACCGTTCGTTATTGAACCAGACCTAGAGCTTTGTTTGGGGGCTACATCAGGCGCAATTGTTCTCGGCGGATCTACACCTTACACCTTCGTCTATAACACAGATTCACTTACATTAGACGGAACTACCTTCACACCTGGGTTTGAAGGTATTTATGAAGTAACCGTAATTGACGCATGCGGAGAAACGGGCACCCTTTTTATTGAAAGTTTCGTTTGCAACACCATAATACCGAATGTATTCTCACCAAACGCCGATGGCAAGAACGACCTTTTCATCATTTCAGGCTTGGAAGGATTTCCAAACAGTGAACTCAAAGTATTCAACCGCTGGGGCGGTCTTATTTATGAAGGACTTAATTACCAGAATTCATGGAGAGCAGAAGAGGTTCCTGATGGAACATACTACTTCATACTCAATAGATCAGATGGCGAAACCTTCAATGGCGACATCACCATCCTAAGAAAATAAATACCAATCCCTTTTAGTTAACCAAAGAAGAGCCTGTCATTTCGATGGGCTTTTCTATTCCCAATAAATCCAACACCGATGGCGCTACATCAGCTAAGATGCCATTGTGAATTGAAGCTACGCCTTCAGAGATCAATACAACTGGAACAGGGTTGGTGGTGTGCGCCGTGTTCGGACTGCCATCATTATTCACAGCCATATCTGCATTTCCATGGTCAGCTATGATGATGAATGAATAGCCATTTGGCATCCCTGCTTCAACCACTTGTTTCAAACACCCATCTGTAGCTTCAACTGCTTTCACAATGGCGCTAAAAACACCGGTGTGCCCAACCATGTCAGGATTGGCGAAGTTCAAGCAAATAAAGTCTGCTTGATTCTCCCCACGCATCGCTTTTGAAATGTTCTCTGCAATCTCAGGGGCACTCATCTCTGGCTGCAAATCGTATGTTGGAACCTTAGGTGAACTGACCATCATGCGCGTTTCGCCCTCAAAAGGAACTTCTCTACCCCCTGAAAAGAAAAAGGTCACGTGGGGATACTTCTCGGTTTCAGCAATTCGAATTTGAGTTCGCCCTGCGTTACTCACAGCCTCTCCCAGCGTGTTTGATAGGTCATCCTTTTCATAAACAACATGCACGTCTTTGAAGGCTTCGTCATACTTCGTCATGGTGAAGTACTCCAAGTTCAATTTTTCCATTTCGAAATCAGGCGCATCGCTTTGTGTCAAAACTTCTGTGATTTCCCTGCACCGATCTGTTCTGAAATTGAAGCACACCACCACATCACCCTCTTGAATAACGCCCAATGGCTGTCCGCTTTCATTCGTCATTGCAATGGGCTCAATAAATTCATCTGTCAAGCCTTCTGCGTAACATTGGTCAATGGACCCCAAAATGTCATTCGATGCGCTTCCTTTTCCATTGATGAGCAAATCATACGCTTTCTTCACCCGTTCCCAGCGTTTGTCACGGTCCATTGCGTAATAGCGACCAATGACACTCGCCAACTGAACTTGGGTACCTGAAATGTGGTCAAGTAGCTCTGTTAGGTATTGCTTCCCTCCTTTTGGGTCAGTGTCTCTGCCGTCTGTAAAAGCATGAATGCATACACGCTCTACACCCTGCTCAACGGCAAGATCACAAAGGGCATGCAAATGCGCTTGTGTAGAATGCACACCACCATCTGACAGCAATCCCATGAAATGCAGTGTCTTCCCTTCCTTTGCCTTTTGCATGGCATTCAGAAGAACAGGATGCTTCGCGAAAGAACCGTCTTTCACCGCATTATTAATTTTAACAAGATCTTGAAAGACAACGCGTCCAGCTCCAATATTCATGTGACCAACTTCGCTGTTTCCCATTTGTCTGTCAGGGAGCCCAACATGCTCTCCGTCTGTGCGCAATTCAGCTGACGGAAAATCACGCTCAAGCGAATCCATGAAAGGGGTTTTCGCCATAAAAACAGCATCACTATTGTCCTTTGCTCCATGTCCCCAACCGTCTAAAACGATCAGACAAACTTTTTTCTTAGTCATGTTGTTTTTCTATTGCTGGCAGGGATATTTCGAAGATCGCCCCACCGCCTTTGGGCTCCATTATCCCCACTGTACCTGCATGTTGGAAAGTAATTCTGCTTACAATGTATAACCCGAGTCCTGTTCCTTTTGAATTTCGTGTCTCCTCGTTTCCAATGCGGTAGAATTTCTTGAAAACATTCAGGCGCTCCTTCTCTGGAATTCCCGGACCTTGATCTACGACACTTAATATGATTTTCTGTTGACGTCGGAATAATTTCACTTCTATCGGACTACCTTCAGGGGTGTATTTTCGGGCGTTATCAACTAGGTTTGTTAATAGAGATTCCAGCTCCAATTGATCTCCTGTGACCACACAATCTGGCTCTACCTCGGCAATTAAAGGATGGTCAGTGCAGAGTACTGCCTGCAAAATCAACGTGCGTTCGTTGACAATGTTAGATAAATTAACTACCCCTTTTTGTGCATCAGCCTTTTGCTCAAGTCGTTTCGAAAGCAAGATGTTCTCTACCAAATGATCTAGTCTATGCGTTTCGTTTACGGCCTCCGCTAATATTTTCGTTTTTTGCTCAAGTCTTAGTTCTCTGGTTTGCATGGTTTCTAGAAACAAACGCAAAGTTGCTACGGGGGTCTTCAACTCATGGGTAATGGATAGGGTGAAATTCCGCTCCTGTCTTGCCAAGTTAGATTCACGCTTCATCGCTCGTGCTATTTGCCACATTCCAACAATTAAAAGAAGCATAAAAACAGCACCTTCGCCTGCAACCATCCAAACCTTCTTGGTGAAGAGTTCATAAGCGTCAGAACTAGATAGGTCATTGTAATTTAGTTGGATTTGCAGGTCGTAAATCTCACCATGCAGCTGGATAATGTGAATGGCCCACCAAAAAAACTGAAACAGAACATAAAACCCGAGAAGCTGGAATACGATTCTTGTGCTTCTATTTTTGATGTTCATCATAGGATTTTGAAAAATATGCAAAAAAGCAATTCAACTTAGGGACTGAGCTTTGAGTGACACTCCATCGGATGCTTAAGGATTATTTCAAGCCCCTTCCCTATGCAAAGTTCGGAACAATATCCATTCGCTCAACAACAACTTTGTAGACGTATGGAAGAACTTTGCAGATGCAATGGAATGTTTTAGGGATGGAGTCACAGTGGCCGCGAGATCAGCGATCCGGACATACGTCTAAAGAACGTGAACGCACTCACCTGAGAAGGATCACCACTCCTGACAGTCCGAAACAGATGAGTCTTTTGATGTCTCGATTTAAAAAATCGACCTTACGTATTTCACCTTAACATCCGCTATCGAAGTTGCTCATCTGAAAGGCCAGGAATTATTCATACTTAAACCTCCAGCACCATTGAGGATTAACAGTCGATGCGAATGCCCTAACCATTGCAAGTATAATTAGCGGATGCTTTTTGGAGGCATATTAGGAGACTGATGTATTATTCTCTAACTTTCGATTGATGAATATTATTTTACGGATAAAGGCGCTCTCACTATTGTTCTATATGCTTGGCATGATAGCACTTAGCAGCTTTCCGCACGCGCATCACGCACATGAAGCGGAACACACGCATCATTCTTCAGCGTTAGCTCATCATCATGAGCATTCGAATGATGAGCAGTCCGACCAAAATCACCAGCATAGCTTCCTGATTAAGCTATTGGAGACACATTCGCATGAGTCGCACTTACACGAGTTTCAGCAATTGGAGTTCACTGTTCCTAGCTGCGATCGAGCCGCGGTCAATATTGTTCCAGAAGTTCGCGACCTCATCCATTCCATCCCCCATTATATTGATGAAGAGACGAGGCTTTTTGAAGCTTGCAGCCAACATCAATATCACGACCCTGATCTTCATTCTTACTCTCACAGAGGGCCTCCTGCATTAGGTTAAGTAACGTCTTCGGGTCTTTACCCGAGGCAAAGCTAACATCTGTTAGCTGATCATTCAGTGTACCATATTTCATTTCTGACATGCAAAAGAACATCGCACTTGTGCTTTGCGGATGCTTGATTACCCTTGGGGGCTACACCCAATCCTCGGGCATGCAAGCCGCGCTGCAGAGTATTGAACAGAACAACCGAGAGTTGAGGGCCATAACTGCCCTTAACGAGAACAAACGCCAACAACTCCTTTCAGAGAATTCTCTACCTGACCCGCAGGTTGATGGTTATTTTCTCCCATTCGGAGAGCATACGCCTGGAGATTATTACGAATTCGAGATCAGTCAGTCCATTGAATTTCCTACGGTCTATAGTACCCGTAAAAAGTGGGTCGATGCACAGGCACTCGAATCTGAGCTAAAGCTTAACGCCAGAAGGCAGGAGATACTACTCCAGTCTGAACAACTCTTTATTGATCTAATCCATCTCCGCAAGCGCACAGCGCTAGAGCAGGAACGATATGAGCAAGCAAAGAAAATTGCGGAACAAGTCAAGGTTTTGCACCAAAAAGGTCAGATAGGACTACTGGAATTGAATAAGGCCAACATCGCTTGGATGCAAGTACAATTCAAAGTACAGCACTTGGAAAATGAAGAGAGCGGTCTAATCCTCTCACTCAAAAACATGAACGGAGGAGATGAACTGATCTTCACATCTACTGAATACGAGGGGGACCTGCTCTTGGCCGAAAAGGTCGTGCTCTGGCAAGAGATGCTCACGCAAGACCCAACTCTCCGTCAACTTGCGCAAAGACAAACTGTTGCAGTGCAAGGAGTGAAGATCGCCAAGAACCAAGGACTACCAGGTCTAAAAGCAGGCTACAATTACCAAGGTATTCCTGGTTCAAACTATTCAGGAATTTATGCCGGATTGACTATTCCATTATGGAGTAACAGGCACAATGTGAAGGCCGCACGTTCTGATCTCGCATATCAAGAAGCATATACCACAGTTGAAACGGCGCAAGCGCTAACAGCATTTGAAAAAAGCTATAATTCATTCCAACTCCTATTCTCTGAGTACAAGGAATACCGAAGGACAATGAACGGACTGAACAGTGAGGCACTGCTGCTAAAAGCCTATGAGTTGGGGGAGATCTCCTTTCTCGAATATCACATGGAATTACAATTCTTCCGAGCAGCAATTGACACCATGCTGCTACGAGAAAGGGATATGCACCAGCTCAAGGCCTATTTACAACGACATCAGTTATGAACACATCAAGAACATCTATCATGCGGAACCTTTTCATATTATCCGCTCTCCTTCTAACTGCGTGTCAGAATGGGGAGCATGACCACAGCCATGATGAGCATGGCGGTCATATCACCGAGGGATCAAAACGACCTACAGTCAGCTATACGCTATGGACAGACCATACTGAACTTTTTGTTGAGTTTGCTGCCTTGACGACCGGGGAACTGAGTCGATTTGCGGCTCACCTCACAGTCTTAGATGGGCATCGTGCAGTCACCCAAGGGAACTTAAAAGTAATGCTGATCAAAGGGACAAAAAGCGCGGCCATAAGCGCAGACTCCCCGTCTTCACCGGGAATCTTCACACCGACGATTAAACCCACTGAAGCAGGAATACATCAACTGATTTTTGCAATAAGCACCCCAACGTATTCTGACACCATCGTTTTGAATGGCATCATGGTCTATCCCTCGGGCGAAGAAGCGTCAAAAGCCATGACGGAAGAGGAAGAAGGCACCATCGCTTTCCTAAAGGAGCAGGCATGGAAAATGGAATTCCAAACGGCACCTGCAATCGTAAAAGAGGTATACCAGACTATCGCTACCAGCGGAGTTTGGACAGTTGCTCCGAATAATCATCACACCATGATCGCCAGCACCAGTGGCAAAGTGGAATTCAACAGAGGCGACCTCACAGATGGAAGCAAAGTAAATAAAGGCCAAGTGATCATGAGCATCAGTAGTGCAGGACTCACCACAGGCAATCTCAACGCAGAAATCCAAAAAGCCAAGGCCGACATTGACCAAGCGCAATCTGAATTTGAACGCAAGCAACAACTCTTCGAATCAGGCATCGTTCCCAAAGCGGAATTCGAGCAGGTGGAACAGAGGTACGCTGTAGCAATGGCCAACTACAACTCACTAAGTGCGGGCTACTCCAACGGCAGCAAGCAACTCATCATCCCCTTCGATGGGTTTGTGCGGTCCATTGATGTGGAAAACGGTCAGTATGTAGAGCAGGGCACAAGTCTTTTCTCAATAACGACGAACAAGAGCAGTGTGCTCGAAGCTCAGATCAGCCCTGCATTCTCTGCTGACCTGGTGCGAATCCATGATCTATACTATCGTGTGGGAGCAGACGATTGGTCGAGCATGAACAGCTCTGGAGGAAAAATCCTTTCAATCAGTCAGGAAGTGAATCAAGACAATCCCATGCTATCTGTCTTTGCGCAAGTCAATGAAGCAATAGAAGTCACCGCAGGGAGTTTCTGCGAAGTGCAATTAGCAGTGGGCGATGCGCAGTCATCTCTTGTGATCCCGACCTCGGCGTTGCTTGAAGATTATGGCTTGTACTCGGTCATCGTGCAAGTAAGTGGAGAGCGTTTTGAGCGAAGGAATGTCACCATAGGCAAGCGCAATGGTGCCGAAGTAGCAATCTTGAAAGGATTGAAAAAAGGAGAAGTAATAGTGAGTAAAGGTGCTTACCAAGTGAAGATGGCCTCAATGTCAGGTCAAGCTCCCGCTCATGGTCACGCTCATTGATCTTAAGAAATTATGCTGAATAAAATACTGACCTTGTCCCTTCAGAACCGCTTAGCGGTAATGATGGCAGCCGCATTACTGAGCCTCATCGGGATCTACATCGCGCGCACTATGAATGTAGACGTATTCCCAGACCTATCTGCACCTACCGTGACAATCCTGACCGAAGCGCATGGAATGGAGTCAGTAGAAGTGGAGAAACTCGTCACCTATCAATTGGAAACGGCCATGAACGGATCGCCTAATGTGCGCAGAATTCGTTCTTCTTCTGCGGCAGGAATCTCTATCGTTTGGGTGGAATTCGAATGGGGCACAGACATCTACCGCGCGCGACAAATCGTGAGCGAGCGAATCCCTATGGTGCGTGAGAATTTGCCATCGGGAGTCGGAACACCGACCATGGCACCCATCTCCTCCATCATGGGAGAAGTCATGCTGTTAGCGTTGCGCTCAGACAGTCTGTCTCCAATGGAACTGCGCACATTGGCTGATTGGACAATCCGGCCTAGGATTAAATCACTTGGCGGCATCGCCAACGTGGTCGTCATCGGAGGTGATTACAAGGAGTATCAGATCTTGGCTGACCCTCAAAAACTACGGCACTACCATGTCAGTCTCGCGGAGCTTCTAGAGAAAGTGCGAGAAAGTAACATGAGTGCTCCAGGTGGATATATCAACCAGTATGGCAATCAATACATCGTAAAAGGAAATGGTCGAGCATACGATGTGGAACACCTTCAAGAGGCCATGTTAAAACAGGTTAATGGCCAAACTATAAAGATCAAGGATGTAGCCACTGTGTTGATCGGAGTAGCTGACAAGATAGGAGATGGATCCATGAATGGCTCACCAGCCATTGTTCTCACTATCTCCAAACAACCTGATGTCAACACCTTGGAACTGACCGAGCGACTAGATGTTGCGATAGCAGATCTCAGCGAGAGCCTGCCACCAGGTGTCGAGATCAATAGCCATGTCTTTCGTCAAGCAGATTTCATTCAGGCTTCAATCAGCAATTTGAAGCGCACGCTCTTAGAAGGTGCCTTTTTTGTGATCATCGTTCTTTTCATCTTCCTTATGAATTGGCGCACCACCCTCATTTCCTTGATTGCCATTCCGATCTCTTTATTAGCATCCATCATCGCCTTGAAACTGATGGGCTATACCATCAACACCATGAGTCTCGGGGGAATGGCCATCGCCATCGGAGCCCTAGTCGATGACGCTATCATCGATGTAGAGAATGTCTTCAAACGATTGCGCGAGAACATCCGCTTACCGAAAGCTGAGCGTCTTCCTGTTCTGACAGTCGTCAAAGAGGCCTCCATTGAGATCCGGAGCTCGATCATTGTGGCCACGCTTATCATCATCGTTTCCTTCGTTCCGCTTTTCTTCTTGAGCGGCATGGAAGGACGATTGTTGCAGCCACTCGGCATCGCTTTCATCACCTCTATACTAACCTCCCTTTTCGTAGCAGTCACCGTTACGCCTGTATTGTGCTCATATCTATTGAGCAGCGATAAAGTCCTTTCTCGACAAGCAAATGGCACGAGGGTCGAACGATGGTTGCAAGACCGATATTCATCTGCTTTGAGCAGAGCGCTTCGATTTCCAAAAACCGTGATCGGACTTACTGTAGGCGCTTTCTTGATTAGTCTCTTTGTTTTTGCTCAATTGGGAAGGAGTTTCTTGCCTGAGTTTAATGAAGGGTCAATGGTCATAAGTGCTGTGGGCATACCCAGCATGTCTTTGGATGAGAGCAACAAGAGCGGGAAGTTCATAGAATCGCTCCTACTTGAAATGCCCGAGGTCGATGTTGTGACACGCAGAACTGGCAGAGCCGAATTGGACGAACATGCCCAAGGCGTGAACGCAGCTGAGATCGATGTGCCATTCGCACTCGACGGGAAATCGAAGGAAGAATTCTTTGAAGAAGTCCGTCAGAAACTAAGTATTGTACCAGGAATCAACATCACTTTGGGGCAACCTATCGCACATCGAATCGACCACATGCTCTCGGGTACACGAGCAAACATAGCAATCAAAATCTATGGGTCTGATCTGCAACGCTTATTCGAGATTGGAAAACAGATAGAAACAGACATTAAAAGCATAGAAGGCATAGCTGATGTGGCAGTAGATCAGCAGGTCGAAGTGCCCCAGCTGCGCATCACGCCCAAGAGGCAAATACTGGCAGCTCATGGCATAACAGTCCGCGATCTGATGGAACAGGTCGATATCGCTTTCGCAGGGGAGAAGGCAGGCGAAATCTATGAAGGCCAGCGCTACTTCAACCTCATCGTGCGTTTCAAGAAAGATGCGCGCAACAGCATCGAAGCAATCTCTAATGCATTGATCGCTCTACCCAATGGAGGGTACATCAGCTTGGATCAATTGGCTGAGATCAGTTCAGGGAGCAGTCCCAATACCATCAGTCGCGAAGAAGTGCAACGCAAGATTGTGGTCGCGGCCAACGTGCAAGGACGAGACTTACGTGGGGTCGTCAACGAAATACAGCAAAGAATAATGGAGGACACTTCGCTTCCCGAGGGCTACCGCATAGAATACGGTGGTCAATTTGAAAGCGAAGCCAAGGCCTCACAATTATTGATGCTTACTGCTATCATCGCTATCCTTATCATCTTCCTCTTGCTCTATTACGAATTCCGTGATGTCAGATTGTCGTTCATCGTCTTAATAAATTTGCCCCTAGCTTTGATCGGAGGGATTTTGATTGTTTATTTCACTTCGGGCATCATAAGCATTGCAGCCACTATCGGTTTCATTAGTTTATTCGGTATTGCTACGCGAAACGGAATCCTACTCGTCTCGCGTTATGAGGACTTGCGAAAGGACGGAATCTTCGGGTTAGACCTTCTGATCAATGGAGCCTTAGATCGACTCAACCCAATATTGATGACAGCCTTCACCACCGCACTGGCCCTTATCCCACTGGCTATAAATGGCGGTGTGGCAGGAAATGAAATCCAAAGCCCCATGGCCATCGTTATTCTCGGAGGAATCTTCAGTGCAACTCTTTTGAATTTAATCGTTATTCCTTGTGTTTATGCTCTAGTTGGGCCTGGGGAAAATTGATGTTGATTGAGAAATAATTATTTAAGAATGATCATTATAGCTTATGAACATCAAATGCGATACGTAAAACATGGATAGCATCTCACAAGCAGCCCTAGGCGCTGCCATCGGTCATGCGCTCTTAGGTGAGAAGCGGGGAAAGAGAGCTGCCATTTTAGGTGCTGTTTGTGCAACTATCCCAGATCTTGACGTCATTCTTTATGCCGTTTATTCGCCCTTAGAAATGCTAAGCATCCATAGAGGGTTCAGCCACTCTATCCTTTTCAGCCTCATAGGAGCTTTCGCCTTCACCTTTCTTCTGACAAAATGGAGGTGGGCTGAAGCTTTCACGAAATTGAGACTATGGCTGTTCTCCTGGCTATGTTTGATAACTCACATGTTACTTGATTGGTGCACCGCCTATGGAACCCAACTCATGCTACCATTTTCCAATTCGCGTTTCAGTCTGGACTGCATTAATGTAATAGATCCGGTTTACACACTTCCTTTACTGATTGGAATGGCCATAAGTTTGGTTCGGAAAACGCTCTACCCGAACCAAATAGGACTCCTTATCAGTTCACTCTATCTTTTAATGACTCTTGGGCTTAAGCATACGGTTGTGCATGAAATGGTTTCGAATGATTTAAAAATGAGCGAAATTGAATACGAAGAACTTAAGACCATGCCTGTTGGAATCGCCAGCCTGAAATGGTATGGGATCGCAAAAACAGAAGACACTCTTTATCTAAAGAAATTCTCATTGTTAACTGGTCCAATTGGAACTTTCGCGGCATTCCCAATTAATGACAGTTTGCTAAACGAAGTTGACACCAAACTCGTGGAGCGGATGCGTTGGTTTTCAAAAGGAACATATACGGTCATGGAAAGTGACTCAGCAATACGGTTCTTCAATCTGCAAGTCGACATGCGAGGCGTCATAGATGACGGTGTTCAACTTTCTCCTACGGCTGGCTTCTTCGAACTTAAAAAAAATGGTAATGGAAAATGGCAATTTAACTCAGGAACAGTCTTACCTGAGCATATTCAGTGAAGTGTCTAAAATGCCAAAAACAATACATTAGACCCATTATGAGCGAAGAATAAAATTTCTATTTTAAGTTGCTTTAGCAAGAAGTATCAGCAGATAACCTCGTCTTTCGAATACGATTCACCATTTCGACTTCGGTTTCGATCTTCGGTTCAAATTCTCATGCGCTTTCGTTGAGTCCGAAATGATGTTAGTAAGGAGCTACGAAGATGAAGAGATTGTCTACGTCTGTGAAATAGCAAACAAATAAAGTAGGCTTCTCCTTTGATGAGATTTTCAGACGCCCGAACTTTGCTTCAGGGAGGGAGAGTGGTGGCTCCCACAATAAAGTAGTGCTGAAAATTCACTAAATAACTGGCTCCAAAAACAGCCTCATCAATGACTGCAAATGGCTCTAGAAAAGAGCAAGCATTGCTTCATTTTACTCCATAAAAAAAGCCTCCCCGAAGGAAGGCTTCTCAATTTCAAAAAAGTCTATTTATTTTTTCCACCTTTTGGAGCTTCTTTACCTGCTCCTCCTTTGGTGTCTTTCTCAGTCAAATCTGGGGTCAACATTTTAGGCGCATCTTTAGAAACAGCAATGTGCAATTCGTTTCCAGTTCGGGTCTCCCAAACGTAGCTACTGCCAACATCCCAACCCATTGCGCTCATTGTATTTACTGCTTCAAGCACCGACTCGAAACGGTAGGTGCGCAACGCTTCCATATCGATGCGCATTTGCTTAGCTTGAATAAGCTTACCTGACTTTGAATCAAAGATCACCCTAACAACCGGTCTCCCTTGTTGCTCAGTCATCATGATCTCACCGAACACTTTAGGAACATCCTTCTCTACAACATCTCTGCCGCTAACTTGTCTAGTCACAGATTTCGGCTTCTGGGCCAAAGTCATCATTGGCAATGCCAACAACATAAGTATCAATATTCTTTTCATAATCTTTTTTTATAGCAGCCTGAAAGGTACGTGTTTCCAGATAGCTTTATATTTAATGAAAAGTTAAAAAACATTGACCTATTGAACCCCCTATAGCAACGTAGTCTATGCGCCCACAAACAACACCTAGGAACGAAAGAACTTAGAGGTCTAAATCATAAAACTCTGGGAGTAATCTGCATCATTAGCGGCAACCAACTGTTCGGTTATTTTTGAAAAACCCTTTTAAACAGGACGAAATAAAAAAGTATCTCAAGCAGAATTCAAGCAGCTTGATCTTCGTAAAACCCATCCAGAGGCTATTATCATAGATGACTATTTCAATCCGACCAGAACTTCAATGAAAAAAGTTCAGTCAATTGCGTCAATGTTCAAAAACGCGCCTGTTTTTCATCTTTCGCCAGAGAACTCTTTGGGCATCACCCTTATCACTATAGTGAAGTGTCATTCGTTTTCACTCCAATTTCTAAGTGAGATCAACGACTTGAAGGAATAGCAGGTTGTTCTAATAACGAATAACGTGGTCCTGTTTCACCATGCCTGCTCGTTTGAACAACAATCCCATCTCAAAAAAGTCCATTGACAGCGAAAAATGATTATCACTCATCAATTCCCTCCATGCCGCTTGCATATCTGAAGACCAATTGATATCGTCTATGACGAAGCACCCGCCTTCGTTCAAGTGGCTTTTTGTCAGCTCAACATACTGGAGCAGAGCGTCTCCTTGATGATGACCATCTATAAAAATCAGATCATACATCCTCCCGTCCAGTAGATTTGGAAGTTGTGCTGTGAAAACTGAATGATGATAACCCACATTCTTCAACCCCAATTTACCCCCTAAGTCCTTTGCTAATTGATGTATTATTTTGCTGCCCTCGATTGTTTCAACACGCCCTTCTCCAACCGCCATGGCAAGATAAGAAGTTGTAACACCCAATGACGTACCCAATTCTAACACCTCCTGGTATTTCAAATGCGCGATGAGACGAAAAAGCAGTCGTGCATATTTTGGCCGCTTCAAGGCAGTAGTCGCAATTGAGCTTATTGCACGTAGTTTGTTCGATGTATATTTTGACCCAGCGCCAAAATCCTCAACCTCAACTACTTCAGAAGACTTAATCAGCTTCTTGCGTTCATCTTCGATTGTTTCAAAACAGTAAAACGATTTTTCTTCATTCAATACATTCTCAAATAAATCGAAAATGAAAGCGGAGTGCGCACGGTGAATACCCTTGGCAATCAGTAAATAACGGATGTATTGCAATGCTCTAAACACAGTGCAAAGAAAGGGAATGAAAGAAACTTTTGAAAATAGTATTCAAGGTGTTGTGTCGATTAAAAATTCATCTATATTTGCAATCCCGTTAGCGAACGGTGCATTTGTTTCGAATTTCGAATGATGTAAAAAACGTTTAATGGGCGATTAGCTCAGTTGGTTCAGAGCACCTGGTTTACACCCAGGGGGTCGGGAGTTCGAGTCTCTCATCGCCCACAGAATAAAAGCACCGTTTTAACGGTGCTTTTTTCGTTTAAATCCTTTTATATTTTGAGTCCCTTGCAGATTCCGTCTAAGGGTTTAAACTACCTCCGCAACTACGAATACACTTCCTCCAATAAAAATCAAATCTTTTTTCGTAGAATAGAGCCGGGCAGCTTCATAGGCCTTTCCAACCGAGGCGTAGTGATCTCCTTTCAGTCCGAATTGAAGTGCCTCTTCTTTTAAATCTTCAGCAGACATGGCGCGTGGAATCTTGGCCGAACAGAAATAGTAATTCGCCCCTTTAGGAAAGATTGCAAGCACCTCTGACAAATCTTTATCATTCGAAACACCAAGTACGATGTGCAGATTATGGAACTCTTGCTGCGCCAGGCCACTTACAACCACCTCCAACCCTTGTGCATTGTGCGCACAATCAGCAATGGTCAAAGGCGCTTGCGAAAGAATTTGCCATCTCCCCAGAAGTCCCGTATTCTCTTCTACCTTAGAAAAACCTGTTATGACATGATCCAAAGTAAGCGAATAACCGCGCTTGCGCAATTCTCTTAATGCCGTTAAGGCAGTTCGGGCATTCTCCTTTTGATAAGGCCCTTTCAAATCAGTTTCTGGAACACTAATATCCAAGAGCGCACTCTCAATTAATGGAGCTTTCTTTTCCTCTGCCTTTGCGCGAACAACGTCCATTGCTTCTTTCTGCAAAACTCCTGTGACAATCGGAATGGTGGGCTTAATGATTCCAGCCTTCTCCCCGGCGATGGTCGGAATGTCGTGTCCTAAAAACTGCATGTGATCTAGACCAATGGTGGTAATGACGCACACCTCTGGACGCACCACGTTGGTTGAGTCTAACCGCCCACCCATGCCCGTCTCAAGCACAACCACATCTACTTCTTCGGTCAAAAAATACCAGAATGCCATGGCCACTGTGATTTCGAAAAAAGAAGGCTCCAGTGATGCCCATTTCCCTTTGTAGCGCTCCACAAAATCAACCACTGCATCTTGAGACATTTTCTGTCCGTTAATTTTGATGCGTTCTCTAAAGTCTTTGAGGTGGGGCGAAGTGTACAACCCTGTTTTGTAACCGGCCTCTTGCAAGACCGAAGCCATCATGTGCGAAGTAGAGCCTTTCCCATTGGTTCCAGCCACATGCACAAATTTGAGCTTCTCTTGCGGGTTGCCCAGCATATTGCAAAGCGCAACGGTATTCGTTAAATCAGCTTTGTAAGCAGCTCCGCCTACACGCTGGAACATTGGGAGCTGGGAGAAAAGAAAATGAAGGGTTTCAGTATAATCCATAGCTCACCCGTTTAGATCATTTCAGTTTGTAGCGGAAGGTCATTTGCCCTTTTTGTTCTGCGGGGGCATTAGGTTTGACAGAGAAGGTAGCCTTCAATGCGGCCTTCTTCGAAATCTCAAACAAATAGCTATTTGATGTTGTGCTCTTGATGATATTAGGGCTAGCTCGTGTAACCTCGCCATCTCTATTGACAAAAATATCCATGACTACTAAGCCTTCATCTGTAACGTTATCTGTAATAATCGGTTTCCCTACCATACCTCGCCCGCTCAATGCCCAGCCAATATCTCCGCCCTCAACAACGCCTTTGCCGTCTATTGCACCGTCATTTATTCCTTCATTCCCAACGCCTTCGCCTTCACCTTCAGAAGGCCCGCCGCCACTTTGCCCCAATGCACCAAGTGCACCCGTCAATTCACTTGTAGGTTTGGGGTCGGGTTTCGGATCTGGAGTAGGTTTGGGATTGGTTGCAGTTGTTGGTGTAGCTGAAGACCCTGATTCCACAACGGCATCAGATGATTCCTGGGTAACAATTTCTTGCGTATCTGCGGCTTCAGCAGAAGCACTTTCAGACGCTTCTTCTTGTACCTCCTCTTGAGGTGATTCAGATGGGTTTTCGCTTTCAGTGTCACCACCAGCGTTGTAAGTATCTCCAAAATCAGCCATGCCTACTTCCACGAAGGTATCTCCTGGAGGTGGGTTTGGAATTGAATAAGCAGTGAATACGATGGTAGCCACTACAATAAATAGAAAAATGAGAAAAGCAGCTAGCGCTGATTTCTTTCTATCTTTTTTGAGAACTTCACCATACCTATCCATTATTCATCTCTTTTAGGGGTAGAGCCAAGCATTACCTTCCATTCGTTCGCTTTCGCCATACCAATGAGTTCAACAGTGGCACCAGTAGGCACTTCTCTGTCTACTTCTAAGTACATGACCTTGTCTGCCGCATCACCCATCCGAATGGTGATTAGGCCTTCAAGGTCTTCCTTTTCAACCTGTCCTCCATTCACGTAATAGGTCATGTCTGGCTTGATGGAAACCGTAAGCTTCGCATTAACAGAGGCTGTCCCTTTGCTTTGCGGCAAATCAACCTGCACACCATTGCTGGCTAAGGTAGATAGAATGATAAAAAAGATGAGCAGGAGGAATACAAGGTCCGTCATGGACGACATGTTTCCTGTAACACTCACTTTATTTCTTTGACCGAGATCCATACGTGTTTACTTTCCTGGTTCTTCTAAAATGTCTACGAATTCAATGCTTGATGCTTCCATTTTGTGGATCACCTTTGAAACCTTGCTCACGAGGTAGTTGTATGCCATGTAAGCGATAATACCAACGATTAGCCCAACAATGGTTGTAATCATTGCTTGTTTGGTTCCAGAAGAGATGTCATCTACCTGCACAGATCCGGCAACTTCCATGTTCACGAACACCTGAACCATACCAATAACTGTACCAAGAAACCCAATCATAGGGGCTGCTCCAGCGATGGATGCCAGTGTGCTCAAGTTCTTTTCTAACAGGTAGATCTCAAGCTTTCCAACGTTCTCAATTGCCACACGAATGTCTTGCAAAGGCTTACCAATTCTGCTAATTCCTTTTTCCAACATTCTAGCCATTGGCGTATTGCTTGTAGCACATAAGTTCTTTGCGCTATCAAGTTTCCCCTCATTGATGTAATCCTTAATTTTATTCATGAAGTCTTTTTCTTCCTTCAAGGCCTTGGTAACGGCAAGCGTTCGCTCAATAAAAATGTAAATGGCAGCTATTGACAGCAGCGCCAAAGGAATCATGATGTACCATCCTCCTTCCATAAGAAGGTCGAAAATGGATATATCAATTGAGGTAGCAGCAGTATCAAGGCTATCTGTGGCGGCTTCAGCCCCCATGTTAACACCTTGAAGCAAAACAAAAAGCAGGTTCATAAATTGTTTCTTTGATATTCTAAACGCTGAAATTATCGAAATATTGATAGCCCACCCCACTAGGTGGAGTAGGTTATCAATACTGAAGTATTAAGAACAAAGGTTTTAGAGCATGTACATGACGTAATACACAGCCGCTCCAGCAAAATAACCAGCAATGGCTAGCAAGCTTATGCGCTTCATGTACCAGATAAAATCAATCTTTTCAAGACCCATTACGGCCACACCAGCTGCAGAGCCAATAATTAGGGCGCTACCTCCTGTTCCGGCGCAATAAGCTAGGAATTGCCAGAAGATTCCATCCTGAACGAAGTTGGCTGACCAAGCATCTGTAGCAACAGGCTCAATGTCATACATTCCCATTGAGGCGGCCACAAGTGGCACGTTATCTACAATGGCTGACAGCAAGCCAATCGCAAGGTCAATCGCAAATATATTTTCAAGCGAAACGCGCAACCAATCTGCCATTACCAATAAGTGTCCTACTTCTTGAAGTGCAGCAACTGCCAACAAGATCCCCAAGAAAAACAACACTGAAGACACGTCAATTTTCTGAAGAACTGAAATCACAGATAAATGGTGCTTTTCTTCCCTATTTTTATTGCGGTGCAACACCTCTGTCAACAACCACAAGAAGCCCAAAGACATCATCATCCCCATAAATGGAGGAAGGTGTGTCACTGTTTTAAAGATCGGAACGAACAACAATCCAAGCACACCTACCGTGAACACTAAATTACGCTCAACAGAGGTTGTTGGATTCATATAATGCTCAACCCCTTCTGATTTGATCGGCCTCGCTACATCTCCTTTCAATCTAAAACTCAAGATCAACAAAGGCACTAAAAGACATACCAAAGATGGAAGAAAGAGGTGAGATATAATGACACCCGTAGACAACTGTCCGCCAATCCACAACATGGTTGTTGTAACATCACCAATAGGAGACCATGCTCCACCAGCATTGGCAGCAATGATCACAACTCCTGCGAACAACCACCTTGTCTGTTTCTCTGCTATCAATTTCCGCAGCAGGGAAATCATCACAATACTCGTTGTAAGGTTGTCCAAAGCAGCTGAGAAGAAGAACGTAAGGATTGCAATGATCCAAATGAGCTTCACCTGATTGGTCGTTTTAATCCGATCAGTTATGACGGCAAAACCTTCATGGGCATCAATCAACTCAACGATGGTCATTGCTCCTAAAAGGAAGAAGAGGATACTTGCGATTTCCTGAAGGTGGTGTAACAACCTAAATTCAAAGAAGTTGTGTTCCTTGTACTCCATGCCTTTGCGCCATCCTGAAGGCTCTTTCAACGCATCTACAAGCTCTTCTTTGGAGACATGCTCAACATCTTCCATTCCCTCAACAACAACTACATCTTCTTGCGCCAATTCAGACGAAGGGGTTGTAATTGCCGTGTATTCATGCATTGTATGCTGAGGAATTTCTCCGTGGCTACCAATGACGAATACGGCCCAACAAATGGTACCAGCTAACAACGCGAAAGCAGACTTATCTACTTTCAATGGGTGTTCAAATGCAATTCCCAGGTAACCCAGGACAAATACTACGAGAATGAGGATTTCCATGATTCCGCTCAACTATTTTCTAAAGAAGTTTTTTCAAGGCAATCGCAAAAGCAGTTGCAGTTATTTCTGTTTTTGCTGAACTCTGCTCATGAGCAGCAACAATGGCATTCCTAATGGTCTTAGATGTGTCTACAAAAATGGCTTCATCAGACATGTCTACATCGCCCGCTGACATGAGATACGCAAATACCCTTGCCATTCCGCAGTTAGCCATAAAGTCAGGGATTACCGACACACTTTTATCAGCTAACTCAGCAATTGGGCCGTAGAAAATAGCTTCATCTGCAAAAGGCACATTCGCTCCACTTGCTACTACTTCCAATCCACTGGAAATCATGCGCTCAATCTGGTCTTTACTCACCAGTCTAGATGCTGCACAGGGCAAGAACACCTCTGCTTCTATATCCCAAATTTGACTGTTAACCTCTTCAAAAGAGAGCATCCCGTCAACTTGCAAAGCGTTCCCGTCTTTGTCCAAGAAAAACTGTTTGATTTCTTCGAAGGTGAATCCGTCTGGATTAATGACTCCTCCAACACGATCAATGATCCCCACGATCTTCGCCCCAGATTGAGCGAGGTAATAGGCGGCAGCTGAACCAACATTCCCCCATCCTTGGATTACAACTCGTTTTCCTTCAAGCTTTCCACCATAGATGTCATAATAGTGCCCTACACTCTCTGCCACTCCATATCCAGTGATCATATCTGCTACGCAGTACTTTCGCTCAACTGACGGCGTATACCTCTCATCTTCAAGCACCTTAATCACGCCCAAACGAAGGTTTCCAATGCGTTTTACTTTCTGTGCTTCATTCGGTTGGAAATGCCCGTTGAACACCCCTTCTTGAGGATGCCAAACACCACATTCTTCGGTAATTGGAATCACTTCGTGGATTTCATCTACGTTCAAATCACCTCCTGTACCGTAGTAATTCTTCAATAGCGGTGCTACTGCGGCATACCAACGTTCCAAAACGCCTCTCTTTTTAGGATCTCTTGGGTCGAAATTAATGCCTGACTTTGCTCCTCCAATTTGAGGGCCAGACACGGTAAACTTGATCTCCATGGTCTTCGCCAAAGATTCTACTTCGCGCTTGTCTAATCCAAGCCGCATGCGGGTTCCACCACCAGCGGCACCTCCGCGCAAAGAGTTAATCACTACCCATCCTTCAGCATCTGAATACGGGTCTTTCCATTCAAAAACAATCTCTGGTCGTTTGTTCTCGTATGCACTAAGCAGGTCTTTCATAGGCGGGAATAAAATCCGGTCAAAAATAAGAAATGAAACCACTCTATTCAGGCAGAATCTCAAAAAGTCATGACCAGTTTAAATTGAAAACTTCTTTTTAAGCCTTTTGAAGCCTAATTCCCTCTCACATAAACCCCAGAAATATGGTTCCTTCTAGCTCCTGTAACATCTGCCAGAGCATTCGGTACATCCATTTTCCATAACACCCCTAGAAAGGCAAAAATCAGGGCTTCTTTGAATTCTACCAGTTCAGCTTTTGGAACCACAGCTTCAAATTGGCCGTGTTCTTGAATGCGCTCCATCAAAAAAGAATTATAGACCCCACCTCCAGTAAAAAGAACCTCGCCTTTAACCAAACTCAAATCAGCAGCAATGCGCAAGGCAATGTGTTCTGAAAAAGTGGCAAGAAGGTCTTCAGTTGAAAACTCACTTGTTAATAAAGGCGCTATTTCTCGTTCAACCCATTCTCTCCCCAGACTTTTCGGTGCAGCTGACTTGAAATACGCTAATTGCTCGAATTGCGCCAGAAGACGCGATTCTACCTTTCCTTTTCGCGCCAGCTGACCTTCTTCGTCGTAATTCAACCCAAATGGCTGAACCAATGCATTCAGAACGATATTGGCCGCAGAGATATCCCAGGCCATACGCTTATTGCCCTTCGTCAAAGAGACATTTGCAAATCCACCTATGTTAACACAGGCATCGTACTCGCTAAAAAGTAGGGAATCACCAATTGGAACCAACGGCGCTCCTTGCCCTCCCATGCACACATCCTTCATTCTGAAATCAGCAATCACATCACAACCCGTAACAGCTGCAATCATACTGGAATCGCCTATTTGATGGGTCAATCCGCGTTCAGGCTCATGGAAAACAGTATGTCCGTGCGAAGCAATAAAGTCAACCTGCTCAGCGCCCAAAAAGGCTTTCATTGCCTGAGCACAATAGTCACCGAACGCGAGGTCTAAGAGCTTTAATTCAATTCCAGAGCACGTTTGAGCCGACGTTAATTTCAACTTCCACTCCTTGGAGTAGGGGATAGTTAGTGCTTTTTCGATTGAAAATTGCCAGTTAGATTTTTGTTCAAAATGAACTAGAACAAGGTCCAAACCGTCTAGTGACGTACCTGACATTGCTCCTAATACTCTGAAATTGCGCGTTGACTCCATTGGAATTGGCATTTGATTACGAATGGACTAAATTTGCGGGACCTGTGCAAGTAGCATGGCTAAACCCTTTAAACATTTCTCATGTATTTCGAATTGACCGAAGAGCAAATTGCAGTGCGCGATGCCGCTCGTGACTTTGCCCAAAATGTATTGAAGCCTGGTGTTATTGATCGTGATGAGGAACAACGTTTTCCTGTAGACGAAATTCGTCAATTAGGAGAACTCGGATTCATGGGAATGATGGTTGACCCAAAGTACGGAGGTTCAGGAATGGACACCGTTTCTTACGTGTTGGCCATGGAAGAAATCTCGAAAATAGATGCTTCTACTTCTGTTTGCATGTCTGTAAATAACTCTCTGGTATGCTGGGGAATTGAGACTTACGGTTCAGAAGAACAAAAGCAAAAATTCCTTACTCCACTTGCTAAAGGTGAAAAGATTGGTGCATTTTGTTTGAGCGAACCAGAAGCAGGTTCTGATGCCACAAGCCAACGCACAACGGCTATAGACATGGGAGACCACTATTTGCTGAATGGAACAAAAAACTGGATTACCAACGGATCTTCAGCGTCAACATACGTAATTATTGCGCAAACAGATGTTGAAAAAGGCCACCGAGGAATCAACGCGTTGATCATTGAACGCGGAATGGAAGGCTTCATCATTGGTGCGAAAGAAAACAAGCTTGGTATTCGTGGAAGTGATACACACACTTTGATGTTCCAAGATGTGAAAGTACCCAAGGAAAACCGCATTGGTGAAGATGGATTCGGATTCAAATTTGCGATGAAAACGCTTTCAGGCGGACGAATTGGTATTGCTTCTCAGGCCTTGGGCATCGCTTCTGGCGCATATGAGCTCGCACTTGCTTATTCTCAGGAAAGAAAGGCGTTTGGAAAAGAAATCTCAAAGCACCAAGCCATTGCATTCAAATTGGCCGATATGGCTACAGATATTGAAGCATCTAGACTTCTTTGCCTGAAAGCTGCTTGGTTGAAAGATCAGCACAAAGACTATGACCGTGCAAGCTCTATTGCGAAATTGTTCGCTTCTACAGCGGCAATGAAGCATACTGTTGAAGCTGTTCAAATCCACGGCGGATATGGATTTGTGAAAGAATACCACGTAGAGCGCCTCATGCGTGATGCGAAAATCACTCAGATTTACGAGGGAACAAGCGAGGTTCAGAAGATTGTGATCTCCCGTTCAGTTCTTACTGAATAATCATTCACAAGGAACTGTTTACTTCCTTTTACAAGAATGAAAAATCAGCCCGAACGTCGGTGTAATTTGCACCGATGATTCGGAGTATTCTCTTTTTCGTATTTGCCCTCATTTTTGCCGGTGGAATGTTTTATTTCTACCAGCTGTCTGGTCCTGAAGTAACGCGTGTAGAAAATGCCTCACTCGGTATTCCAGGGCAGTTCGATGAATTGCTATTGATCCAAGAGCCCTTAACGCTGGCAGCCAAAATCGAAAATCAAAAGGCTTATGCTAACCTTCATCCGTCAGTAGAGCTTGTATCAATTTTGGTACACCAACACAATGGCCAAGCTGATTGGTTTAACGAACAACCCATTTACTTTGTCTCTGCGAATGACAGCCTAACCGGCTATTTCGGAATGCCTGCTAACTGGAATCTCCAAGAACAAGAATCTTGGCTGGTATCAGTTCTGAAGGCCCAGCCAATCTCTAGCGGAAGTCTTGTGATCTCAGGCGACAAAGAACTTCAGTTAACTGTTGGGAACGACCTCTGTGCCTTTGCTTTTCACGTACCTTCTAAACCGCGTTTCACCCCGCCTTCGGCCCAAACAATTGCGCACACCATCGCCATCAACCAATTTGGAAAGGCAGATTTCAACCAGCTCATTTTAGAACACTCCATTGAGTTACCAATTGTAGGTAAACTGCCAACACAAATTATTCGCGACATTCATCTCGGCAATCAGCAATTGAACTTAGAAGAATTGGTTTCACTCAATGAAGCCCCAATTCACCTCGACGCGATGCCTTCAGCATGGATTGAACACCTTCCTGGAGACTTAACAAAACTTCAAGGCATCGGCACGAAAAGCGGCTATGCCTTATTGGAATTGCAGATGAGGCGAATGAATCAAAGCGATCTTGCTGCATTTAATGGAGAACTGGCTACCTATGAAAGCCAAGCAGGACAGAGCATGCAAGATTTGTTTGAACCTTGGTGGAGCAGCGGTGCTTTGCATTTCGAAGAAGAAAATGGAGGGAGTTTTTTGCTCTTTGGCTCTGTAGACCAAACCATCGCCTTAAACATGTTCCGCTCAATTTCACATCAAGAACTCGAACCGCTGTTAGATGGTCGCATGGCAGAATGGTCTAAACAAGACACACTGATGAACCATATCTTTTCTCTGCTCGGAAACGAACGGTATTCAGCTGCTTGGATTAGACCAGAGGCCGTTATTTTCGCCCATTCAAGAGAGAATTTGGTTCACCTGGCTTCTACGTTGGCCATTGGACAAGCAATTGATTCATCACATCCCATTGCTCTAGCACTGAATAGACACGAAAACTTCATTCAATATGGCGTTTCAAGTTCAAGTGCGGCGAAAGGCTTAAACCTTCCTGCCTTCGATGTAGAAGAAGGCACACCCATCCATTCAGTATATAGCGGAATGAGCATGGCTGACGGCCGGTTCGTAACGCGCTATGATTTGGGCACAGACACCAGAGAAGCTGCTTCCATTTTCATGGAATGGGAAAGTGCTTTACCCCCACTTCGAACTGAAACGATTCAGTCTATAAAAAACCATGGAAACGGTGAGTATTACATCGTAATCCAAGACAAAGCCAATGCACTTCATGCCATTGATGCACGCGGAAAGAAAATGTGGACTTATCAACTCACAAGTATCATTAACAGCGAAATTCAGTCAATTGACTTGTACCGAAACGGCAAGTATCAAGTAGCCTTTTCTACATCAAATGGAGTCTACTGCTTAGATTTGAAAGGAAGAAACGCAGAAGGCTTCCCAATTGAACCAACATCTCAGATTACCTGTCCGCTTTTCATTGCTGATTACGACAACAACAGGAATTACCGCTTCTTATTCGGAACTGAGGACGGCAAGTTATTGAACTACCATGATGAAGCACAGCAAACTTCTGGATGGCAATACAGCAGTGGCGGCAAGACAGCCCAACATTGCGCCCACATCAAAGCCGGAAACAGAGATTACTTATTCGTTGCGATGACAGACGGAAGTATTCGCCTCCTAAAGCGAAATGGAACAGACCGTTTCAAATCTAGCTTAACCATCCCTGAAGGAAGTAAAGACTTTGCTTTTCAAATGACGGGCGAAATTGAAACGAGCAGCATCACCATGATTGACAGCATGAACGTGGTACTTGAAGCACGGTTTGGAAATGGCATTACGCCTGAAACAACTGAACTCGCTCAAGCCTTGGGCATTCTATTGACTGATTTAGACCGAGATAGATTGAATGATTTAGTGCTCTCTAGCAAAACAGGTATTTCAGCTTACCGTTCTGATCATTCAAAGATTTTTAGTCGTGAATTTGAGAACGAACCGCTTCCTGAATTGCGGGCATATTCCTTCAGTTCTGGAATGAAGACAGGTGTTGTAATACCCGGACAAACACAAATATTTTTAATTGAGCCCGATGGAAGCACAGCTGAGGGCTTTCCGCTCTACGGAGCGAGTCCTTTTGTGATTAGAGATTTGGATCAAGACGGGAAAATGGAACTCATAACAACAGACGGTAAATCGCTTGTACTGTGCTACCAGCTTTGATTAACTTATTCTACTCCAATCAGGGCGTTTGCGTTTCAAATCATTCAACCCTTTCAGCAACAGCGCATTCTTTTCTTGCTCTAGCATTGGGTCTTCTTCTACAATTTCAAGCGCAAGATGCCTTGCAGTGACCAGCAATTCTCTATCTGTGCTTAAATCTGCGAAGTCCAGATTGATTTCTCCACTTTGCTGTGTACCCATCAAATCTCCAGCACCTCTGAGCTGGAGGTCTACTTCTGCTATTTCAAATCCGTCATTTGTTGAGCACATCGTATGGATTCGCTTCTTTGCTTGTTGACTTAGCTTCTCGCCTGACATCAAAACACAATAGCTCTGTTCAGCGCCGCGCCCAACTCTTCCGCGAAGCTGGTGGAGCTGAGAAAGGCCGAAACGCTCAGTGCTCTCAATCACCATCACGGAGGCATTTGGAACATTCACCCCCACCTCAATCACTGTTGTTGCTACAAGAATTTGAGTACTCCCCTTAACAAACATGCGCATTTCGTAGTCTTTGTCTTCAGGCCGCATTCTCCCATGCACAATGCTGAGCTTGTATTCTGGCGGTGGAAATCTGCGGGAAATACTCTCGTACCCGTCCATCAGGTCTTTGTAGTCCATTGCCTTAGACTCTTCAATCAACGGATACACAATGTAAATCTGTCTTCCCTTTTCAATCTCTTGTTGAATGAAATGATTGATCTGAACCCTTCCGCTATCAGTTCGGTGAATGGTTTTTATTTCCTTTCTTCCTGGCGGAAGTTCATCAATCACAGAAATATCAAGGTCACCATAAACGGTCATGGCGAGCGTCCGCGGAATTGGCGTTGCAGTCATCACAAGCACATGCGGAGGAATTGCTGCTTTCGCCCATAGTTTTGAACGTTGGGCTACGCCGAAGCGGTGCTGCTCATCAATGATAGACAGTCCTAGATTTTTGAACTTTACTTTGGGTTCAATTAAGGCATGTGTTCCCACGAGGATTTTCACATCTCCATTTTCTAATCCTTCGTGGATTTCTCTTCTCTTGGCGATTTTCACGCTTCCCGTCAATAACTCTACGCGAATACCCAGTGCTTCGAGCTGCGCTTGAAATGATTCGAAATGTTGATTTGCCAAGATTTCAGTGGGCGCCATCAATGCCACTTGGAAGCCATTATCAATTGCTAGCAGCGCGCATAACAGCGCGACAATGGTTTTCCCAGACCCCACATCTCCTTGGAGCAGCCTGTTCATGTGCCGGCCTGTATTCGTATCTGACCTAATTTCTTTGACCACACGCTTCTGGGCGTTGGTTAGTTCGAAGGGCAAATGCTTTTCATAGAACGTCATAAAATTAGTACCAACAGCTTCAAAACGCACACCACGCAATGCATAGGTGTTCGCGTGTTTCTTTGCCAATAGAAGCAATTGGAGAAAGAACAACTCCTCAAATTTGATGCGTTTTCTGGCTAAATCAAGGAGTGCAAAATCAGATGGACGGTGTATTTGTTTGATGGCGGTCTCCTTTTCAGGGAAGTTCATCTTCGCTAATAAATCAGCCGGAAGCGTTTCCTTTATTTCATGGTGCAAGAGCGGAAGAACGGTTTCAATTAACCTGGCAATACCGCTACTGCCCAACCCCTTAGCCCCTAGCTTTTCTGTTGAAGGATAGACCGGTCTGAAAGGATGTGCTGCATTTTCTTTTCCGGGCACATACAATTCAAGCTCTGGGTGTGCAATGTTCCACTTCCCTTTAAATCTGCTTGGTTTCCCATAAATCACATAGGTCTTGTTGTAATGCAAGTGGTTTTTAATGAACTGAATCCCTCTGAACCATACCAGTTCTATGCTGCCCGTCTCATCTTGCAAAGTGACTGAAATCCGCTTTCCTTTGCCTTGGGTTTCCGTAATTCGCGTTAGCTCTCCTTTCAATTGGACAAAAGCCGCGTCAGAAACAATGTCACGCACGTTATAGAACTTGGAACGATCAACGTACCGGAAGGGCAAGTGCAGCAAGAGGTCACCGCACGTATTAATACCCAATTCAGATTTAAGGGTAGCAGCGCGCGCTGGTCCCACACCTTTTAGGAATTCTATTTCGGTGTTAATTACTGCCATTTGGACAAAAATAAAGCGGAGAAATAGAATTCCTCCGCTTTTAGTCTTCTAATTATAAAGAACCTTATTTAGGCGATCATCATAACAGGGTTTTCCAACAATTGCTTGAACGTTTGCAAGAATGCAGCTCCAGAGGCTCCGTCTACAGTTCTATGGTCACAGCTCAAGGTAACTTTCATCACATTTCCTGGAACAACCTGCCCGTCTTTAACAACTGGAATTTGAGCTATTGCGCCAACAGCCATAATACAGCTGTCAGGAGAATTAACAATTGCAGTGAATTCGTCAATCCCGAACATACCCAGATTGGAAATAGTGAATGTATTCCCTTCCCAATCCTGTGGTTGCAATTTCTTTGCTCTCGCTTTTTCTGCGAAATCTTTTACTTCGGCATTAATTACTGTTAAGGGTTTGCTATCAGCAAAACGCACAACAGGCACTAATAGTCCATCTTCAACAGCCACGGCTACGCCAATGTGCACGTGTTCATTCACACGGATGTAATCTCCCATCCAAGCAGAATTTACTGAAGGGTGCTTTTTCAAGGCTACGGCCGCTGCTTTCACAACGAAGTCATTGAAAGAGACCCTTACATCTTCTTGGGCATTTATTGCCTTTCGGGCAGCAATTGCATTGTCCATGTCAATTGAAATGGTCAAATAGAAGTGCGGTGCGGTGAATTTACTTTCTGCCAATCTGCGCGCGATGGTTTTGCGCATTTGAGAAACCGTTACATCGTGGAAACTTTCAGTTCCCGGGGCAACAGATGAAAAGCCATGAGCAGCAGGCGTATAATTCTCAATGTCTCTCTTAACAATTCTTCCACCATCACCAGAACCTGCCACAACGCCTATGTCAATTCCTTTGTCCTCTGCTAATTTTCTTGCAAGGGGTGAAGCTTTTAATCTTCCGTTTGAGGGTGCATCTGGAATTGAAGCTGCGGCAGCCTTGGGAGCGGGAGCAGTTGTTGCTGCAACAGGAGTAGGCACCTTTTCCGGCTCAGGTTCTGACACACTTTGCTCTTCTACGGGTTTAGGAGTAGATTCTGCCTTCAACAGCTCAGTAATGTCTTCTCCTTTTTCGCCAAGTATAGCAAGAATGGAGTCTACAGGAGCAGTTTGACCTTTTTCAACACCGATGTACAAAAGCACTCCATCTTGAAAAGACTCAAACTCCATGGTTGCTTTATCAGTTTCGATTTCTGCGAGTAGTTCACCTGACTCTACTTCATCTCCAACTTTCTTATGCCATTCAGCCACAACTCCTTCGGTCATGGTATCACTTAGCTTGGGCATGTTTACAATCTCAGCCATATCTTAATCTTTCGCTGTTATTTAGTCTCTTACGAATGGATAATCTTCTTGAACATACACATCTTTGTACAGATCTTCTGCGGCAGGATACGGGGATTCTTCGGCAAATTTCACACTTGCTTCAACCACCGCTTTTACTTCTGCTTGAATATCCTTGATTTCAGCATCAGAGAGCCACTTCTTATTTTTGATTACATCCAAAACGCGAAGAATAGGATCCTGATCTTGGAAACCTTTCACTTCATCTTTCGAACGGTATTTTTGCGGATCTGACATTGAGTGACCCTTGTATCTGTAAGTCTCAATGTTCAGAAGCGTTGGTCCATCACCTTTTCTTCCTCTTTCAGCAGCGATGGCGATGGCGTCAGCTACAGCCTCAGGACTCATTCCGTTAACTGTTGAAGAAGGCATCTCATAACTCGCACCCAACATTGAAAGGTCCGTAACGTTTGTGGTACGTTCTACTGAAGTACCCATTGCGTATTGGTTGTTTTCAACAATAAAAATCACTGGAAGCTTCCAGATCATGGCCATGTTGAAAGTCTCGTGCAAAGAACCTTGACGCGCAGCCCCATCACCGAAGAAACATACGGTAACGTGATCTTCATTTCTATACTTATCAGCGAATGCAATTCCAGCACCAAGTGGAATTTGAGCACCAACGATACCATGTCCACCAAAAAGATTACGCTCTTTATCAAACATGTGCATTGATCCACCTTTTCCTTTTGAAGAACCCGTTGCTTTCCCGTACAACTCAGCCATTACATGCTTAGGATCTGCTCCTAAAGCAATTGGATGAGCGTGATCACGGTAAGCTGTTATAACACGGTCAGTAGGACGAATAGCCTCAACCATTCCGGCTAAGACTGCCTCCTGGCCGATGTATAGGTGACAAAATCCACCAAATTTCTGTTGGATGTACAATTGACCTGTTTTCTCCTCAAACTTGCGCATGAGTAGCATGTCTCTGTACCATTTTATGTAGGTTGCTTTCGAGTATTCGTTTTTCTTAACTGCCGTTGGTTTCGTAGCTGCTTTTTTCGAAGTGCTCGTGCTTCTTTTTGTTTTCACTGTTGAAGTTGCCATAGCTATAGGTAACGTTTATAATTCACAAATATAACTAGAAGATTGAACGAAAGGTTCAAATCAAGGTTTTTTCAAGTCTTTTGGTGTAAAACCGAATGGAAGCAAATCAGCCACTTTATGAATTCGAACAATGTGCTCTTCACTTCCGGCTAATAGAACGGTAATATCATTCTCTTGAATTGCCTCATACTCAAGCATTACCTGCCTGCAAGACCCACATGGAGAGGGTGCTTCATTTTGCGTCTTGCCTGTGTTGGTCACAATGGCTATCGCTTGAATACTTCGCTTTGGATATGCTGATTTCGCAGCAAATAAGGCTACTCTTTCAGCGCACAAGCCTGAAGGATAAGCTGCATTTTCTTGGTTACTTCCAACTACAATGGTCCCGTCATCCATTAGCACAGCAGCGCCTACCTTAAACTCACTATACGGGGCATAAGCGTTTTCTCGGGCTTCATATGCTCTCTCAATTAAAGATTCCAAAGCAGGGGCCAATTCATTTGTACCAGTATACAATTGATAGGTGAAAGTGGCGCTTTTTTCGTGCATCCGTTCAATATTAGGGAATTGTTAAATTTCTTTGCAGTAAACGTACTGTTTAAAGGGGTAAAATCCTTATTTTCGAGGAGATTTGGAAAGAGAGCTGAAGATACTGCAAGGATTTGACTCAATTTCTCTGGAGGAGATGGACGAAGTGGCACTGCTGGATCGTCACGACACGAAATACATTTTTAACAGAGATGAATTGCTCATGCTGCTTCCTAGACTGAAAAGTGACTATAAAGTCCTTGAAGTTTTAGGTAAGCGTGCTTCTGCGTATACATCACTTTATTTTGATTCAGATAAGCTTGATTTTTATTCACTTCATCAACGCGGCAAAAAAAACCGGGTAAAGATTCGAATGCGACAGTACGTTGATTCAGCTCTAACTTTTCTGGAAATCAAGTTGAAAAATAATAAAGGGCGAACAGTAAAATCAAGAATAGAAATTAAAGACGTGGAAGAATTCTTAAGCCATGACAATCTTCTTTTTGTTCAAGATAATGCAGGTCCGCAAGAAGAACTTCAACCACAAGTTTACAACGAATTCAATCGCATCACTTTGGTCCACAAAAAGGCCAAAGAGCGCCTGACACTAGACATAGGTCTTATTTTTAGAGCTCCTAACGGTGCCGAAAAACAACTAACTGAACTTGTCATTGCAGAACTCAAGCAAGATGAAGTGAATCGGTATTCAACTTTTGCTAAACTTGCCAAAAAGAGGATGATTCGGCCTGAACGTATTAGCAAGTACTGTTTGGGGATTGCGCTTTTGAAGAGTGATGTGAAAAAGAACCATATCAAAGAAAAACTGCTGAGGATTGCAAAAATCAGCAAATAAACAGCAGCCTAGAAACCAACCAATGAAGAATACCGAAACCACAACCTCTTTCAAATTCGCGATTACCTCTTTCGCTGTTTTAGCTTTAATTCTTCTGAGCCCTGCGCTGTTTGGCGCAGCTAGTTCGATCTCATCAGATCTTCAGGAAACCTTAAGCGGAGGCGCTACTGAACAAGTAAAAGCAGCTTCATTTAAAGATAGCTGGACGTTGTTTAATGGCCCTAATTTCTTCAACCTCTTAATTCGCTTCTCAATCAACCTGATTGTTGCAACTATCTTGGTGCGATTCATCTACTACCCGATAGCGAAAAGGAAAGACTTTCTATTTACGTACATGCTGATTTCAACAGCTATCTTCCTCTTGTGCTATTTGCTTGCAAATGTAGAGTTAGATTTGGCTTTTGCTCTTGGACTGTTCGCCATTTTTGGAATCATCAGATACCGAACTGATGCGATTCCTATTAAGGAAATGACCTATCTCTTTATTGTCATCGGCGTCGCCGTAATGAATGCCCTGGTTGCAGGAATTACTGTAGCTGAAGTTGCATTAGCCAATTTGGCACTCATTGGTTTGTCCTATGGACTCGAGAAAGTTTGGCTCCTTCGCCATGAGTCACGCAAAATTGTGCTTTATGAGCGCATCGATCTTGTAAAAGCGGGAAATCGCCTAGCTTTAAAAGAGGACTTAGAAGAACGAACGGGCATTAAGATTAACCGTGTTGAAGTTGGAAGAATCGATTTTCTGCGTGACACTGCTCTAATCAAGATCTTCTTTTTTGAAGATGATCAAGAAGGGCACTACGAAGAATCATTTAGCAATAACTAGCGCTCTATTAGCACTACTGCGTATGCACTCACACCTTCTTCTCTGCCCACGAACCCTAGACGTTCAGTGGTAGTAGCCTTAACTGAGATTTGATCAAGATCGATCTCTGCTACTTCAGCAATTGCGGATTGCATTTGAGGAATTACATCTTTAATTTTTGGAGACTGGAGACAGATTGTACAATCAATGTTCCCTACCTCATACCCTCCCTTTCTGACTAGCTTCAAAGTGTCTCTGAGAAGTATCTTAGAATCAATGCCCTTGTAATTATTGTCTGTATCGGGGAAGTGAAAACCAATGTCGCGCATGTTTGCTGCTCCAAGCAGTGCATCACAAATAACATGCAACAATACATCGGCATCTGAATGCCCAACAGCCCCTTTAGTGTGTGGTACTAATATCCCTCCTAGCCAGAATTCTTCTTGTTCTGCTAGTTGATGGACATCATACCCAAATCCTATTCTAAAAGCCATGTTGATTTATCCTTCGCTACGTCCACCACCTTTCAAACTCTCAAACTCAAGACGCAATGTGAATCTCAATGTGTTTGCCAGAGGGTTTTGTTGTGTAGTAGAAATCAAGTATGATAGGTCGAGTGCGAAAGTTGTGTATTTCAAACCAGCCCCAAGTGTAATGAATTGACGATTTCCCTTTGTGTAGTGCTCATAGAAATACCCCGTTCTAAAAGCAAACTGGTTATCATACAGATACTCTAGTCCACCTCCAAGGTTAATTTCGCGCAGCTCTTCTCTCAAAACAGTCCCTGCCTCAACACTCGGGTTATTGTTTTCATCGAATGTAACGATCCCCGGCGCATCATAAAATGATTGAACAATAGCGGTTGCTACACCAACATTTGGATCATATCCTGATACAATCTGAGAGCCATCTTCTTGGCTGTAAACAGGAGGTGATGGCACCAACAACTTATTGGCATCAACTGTAAATGTTATCTTATTATACTCGTCAAGGTCCAACGTTAAAGCTGTTCCGATGCGAAGATTCGCAGGCAAAAAATCTCTTTCTGCTGTTTCGGTATAACTCATTTTCGTTCCAATATTCGAGATATTCAAACCAAAATTCAAGGTTGCATCTTTATCACCCAGTTCCAGATCATCATTTGTATAGAACATCGAAACATCTACAGCAGCTGACCTACCTGGCCTCGTGTCTGCACCAAGCGCCTGAACTCCACCTGTGAGGTTCGAATTTACAAATCGCGCAGCGATCCCTCCTGAGAACCTTTCAGACAGACGTTGTGAGAACGCAATATCTAAACTGTACTCAGCCGGCTTGAAATTCCTCAAAGCCGTACCTGTTTCATCTGTAAAAGTGATTTCTCCCAAGGAGAAAAAACGAAGAGCACCACCAATTGCTTGGTTCTTATTTAATTTTTTGTAACCGCTTAGGTAAGCCAAGTTCATGTCATTTACCAACTTACGAAGCCAAGGAGAGTAAGACATACTCAATTCGAATTCGTTTTCAGCGAAAGCCATTTTAGCAGGATTCCAATGAATACTGTTTGCATCAGCAGAAAGTGCAACTCCTGCGTCTCCTATACCTCCTGATCTTGAATCAGGCGCAATCAACAAAAATGGAACTGCCGTAGTAATGGTATTTAATTGAACTTGTTGAGCTCTCGTTCCCTGATTGTTAAGCTGGGCATTTGATGTAAAACAAGTGAACATTGCAACCGCACTGGCTATCAATACTTTTCCGGTCATGATACCTTTATTTATGGAATCTACAAATATACGCATAATGTAAGAAATGGTTCTTATTTCAATATTACAAGCTTCTCGAATTTTTCAGCAGTCTGGCCTTCAGGGGTTACCACCTTCACTCGGTAGACATAAACCCCCTTACCAATTTGATCTCCATAATCATCTAATCCGTCCCATTCGATAGGCTCTCCTCTAAATCCTTCAGATCGCACGATGCGATTGATGTTCTTTACTACTTTTCCTGAGACCGTAAACACTTGAACTTGAACATCTAAAAACGTACAAGCTTGGTTGTGTTCAAACATGAACTGGGTTCGTGTCGTAAACGGGTTCGGATAATTCAATACGTGATTCAATGCCAATTCAGATGAGTTAGCAACGACAAATTCTGTGTAGGACTCGGATGAATTGTTGTGTACATCCCAAACCTTCAAGCTTAAATTGTGCATTCCTTCAGACAAATCAGTCAGTTGGTAACGAATACTTCCTCTTTGGTAAGTGTCTAGATCAGCCTCGTAGAAATCATTTAGTACAATTGGGGCATTGGATTCCCCATCAATGATTGCTTTTAAATCATGACCAATGCCACTTCCTACTGTGTTGATCCCATTTTCGTCAAAGACCCGCGCAAAAAGAATTGGGTCTTCACTGGTGATTCCCCCAAACACAAACGTGCTGTCATTTAAAAACAGATTCACTTCAGGACCAACTTCATTCAATTCAGCGCCATCTAAAGCACCTCCTATTACAAATTCTTCTGAATGGCCGTGGGCATCTTGACTCCCAGCCACCGCATAGTAACTCACCCTTCCTGTGCCAAAATTGTAGGCTATATCTCTAGGTATGATGAAGGTAAATTCGAAATCACCATTCACAACACTCGCCTTTCCTTTGTAGATAATGTTCTTGAACAACTCAAATTCGAAAGCTTGCGCTCCTCCATCGTTATTGAGGGTAGTCACATTGGAAATTTTATCAAAAACTGATGGATAAACAAATCCATTGAAATCGGTCAACTTCACCCCGTTTGCATCACCAACAAACCCTTTAAAAGTTACTTGTTGCAATGACCTTACCGTATCAGGCTCTAGCGTATTCATTTCCACTCCATTCATCTCTGTGGTGTACACTTGATGTTCTGGATAAGACATGCGAAGCGCAACATCTCCAAGGAGTGTGAAATTTCGTTTGTTGCTTACATCGCTTACACCGGGATCATTTTTAGTGATTTTACAGATATCACCTAAACGTAAATCTGGGTTGCCCTCATCTTCCAATGCAATTTTGAAAAAAGCGGTATTCAATTGTTGATTGCCCCCACTAAAGACGATACGGGTAGTAGTCAACATGCCAATGGCACCGCCATTTTCATTCATAACCAGCAACTCTCCCGCACTTTTAAATTCAGGCAAATCATACCTCGCTAATTCACAAGTTGCAGTTACAAATACAGGAAGCCTATTAAAGTTGGTCCACTCTTGAATGGTTGTTGTATTCAAAACGCGTTCGTGGGCGAAACCTTTCTCACCTCCGTGTCCGATGTAGTTCACAATGAATGCTCCATTTTGCACCCTACGGCGAATAGCGTCCTCTGCTTCGGGGTAGCGCTCTCCTCCAGGTGTCGTTTCCTGCTGGTAGGCATCCATGTAGATCTTGACTACATTGTAGTCATTGTATTCTTCCCGTATGCGATTGAAGTGCGCCTCCGAATTGTTCATGTGACTTGATTCGAAAGGGCCACCGTTTCCATCAAGGTCATCAGAAATAAACACAATGTCATTCCGCCAAGCGCCATAAGGCGATAATGCTTCATCACCAATGCAATAAGCATCACCTGAAGGATTGGTGTTTTCAGACATGTAATTCGCAAGTTTGTTCAGATAGCCCCGTCCTTCTGAAACGGTTTCACAAGGAATTCGTCCTACACCAATTTGCATGGAATCACCCAATGCCTCGCCCGCGAGATCACCAAGGAAACCAAAGTAATCATCGCTCACGTATGAAGCCGTTGGGGAAAGTGAATTGAGGCTTTGATACGTCATCATGAACTTTGAGTTCCTGGTCAGGTTTCTGTTTCTAAAGGTTCCGTCACCAATGATCTGGAGGTAACGAGGTTCTAGCTCTGCATTTCCGCTTGCACGGTCATAAAGCATTTTCATGAACATCTTCACCGCCGTTGGGTCTGGGTTTCCACTTGAGAACTCATTGAACACGTCATAGATATTAACAACGACCATCTCTAAGCCATCTCCTTCATGCAAGGCTATGTAATCTTCAGCTACCGGAAGAAGCATATCATTCGTTAAGATGACCATGTCTACATTGCCAACACCATGAAGATTTTGGTTCGTAAACGATCCGAGCGGTGTAGGCTCTAAATAATTAAAATTCGCGAATGCGATGTACTCTTTCAGTTCATCTGCTTGATCAACAAACTGAATTGAATTCGATTCATCACCAGGCGCAAAAGGCATTAATATGGGTTGTGTGTGATTTGAAATGTCCCACAATTGAAAAACCGTAGCTGCATTGCCCAAATTGAACTTCACTACATTGCCTGCCGCCACAGATTGAGGGTCTCTGAAGTGCATTTGTCCGCCTACCATATCCAATGATCGCCTCATGTTCAAGCGCAGATAGTCAAGCCATCCTTCTGCATCAGGCACACCTTGACTAAAACTCAAATTTGCATTTACGGTGTTCCCTGAGCCTGGAGTAAAATTGATTGTTGCCCCTCCTTCCCTTGCTACCAAAGAAGTTGCTTGTTCAGAAACAGCTGCAGGAGAAATCACTTCTGCTTCACCTCCCGCGCTCAAAGTAAATGTACTAGAAACTCCTAGCGAACGAACGGCCACAATGCATTCCAGTGAAGCGGGTTCATCAAGTAAGTTAGGGGTCGAAAAAACATACGGTATTGAAAGTGTCAAATCAAAACGGTCTCCATAAAACTCTCTTCCAGAAGAACCTAAACTAACATTTTCCGACTCAACAAACTGTCTGTCTGAGAACGCATTGGTTGACACATTCTCTGCTAGGCCAGAAGAACCCATTTGAATGCGCAAAGGACTTACATCATCAACGCGAATAAAATAAAAGGCACTGTCAGAATAAAAATGCTTGTTGTGTTCAAACCGACTCAATTCTTCATTGTACTTCCATGAATCAGGGCCTTTTCCGTAAAATAAAATGAAATCGTCACTTTGAAATAGCTCATCTTGTTCATCACTTACAAAAATGGCATTCTTGCGGGGGTCATCAGGGCGCTCTATGTTATTATCGAAAGGCAATAATTCTCCCCCATTGCCATAAATATTGATTTGAGACTTATTCAAATTCGGAACATCAACACCAAGATCTGCCAAGAACGTCTCATCGATTCGGTACACGCCGTCTGCTGTAATAGAGAATTTATACCACTCTCCTTCGTTAAACACTGAATTATCTTCCCATGTTAAAGCTCTTGTTCCAGCCCTTCTGCCAGGGGTCAGCACTACATCAGCATCAAATCGCAATAAACGCTTTACTTCTCCTGTTTCGGGATCATACCAAACAGGAAGGATAGAAACCTCCAAAACTGACCTTCCTTCTACTAAAATAACTCTAGGCTCAATGACCAATTGGGTGGGTAAAAGGGCGAATTGTTCGCTGGTAAGTGTTCTTTTTGAAATTATTTCAGAAGAAATATCTGTTAAAATCACTTCAGCACGCACTGCATTTGTTTGTAATTCCCTGCTTATTTGTGCCATGGGTAATTTTGAATCCCAGACCGCTCCATCAAACCCAATCTGACCCGTCGGAACAGCTCTTCCCCCTTGACTATCAGTCCATTCAATGGAGTGTGATAGCTCTATATCACGTTGGGCAAAGGTTGAAAAACAAGGTATCAAAAGTCCTAAAAGGAACAAATTTCGCATGATTCTAAAATTGATTGCAAAGGTACAAGCAACAAAATAAACGAACTCTTAGTTCTCTTATTGCAGGAAGATGTAAAAAGTCCATGTAAATTTTTTCGTAATATTGCTCGTTTAGGAGCGATGCAGATCAAATAGTTAGTGATGAAGCAAAAGTTACTGTACATCGGAGTGTTTCTGGGGTTGTTGATGACAATGTTACCCGAGGCGAAGGCCCAGGATCCGGAGTTCACCCAGTTTTATGCAAACCCATTGTACCTCAATCCGGCGTTTGCGGGAACCGCACGTTGTCCACGGTTGGTAATGAATTACCGAAACCAGTGGCCAGCACTTTCTGGTAATTTCGTTACCACCAGCGCGAGTTATGACCAACATGTTGAAGCGATTCAAGGTGGATTAGGTCTAATTGTGACCAATGACCAGGCAGGACAAACACTGAGTACCACGTCGATTAGTGGTATTTACTCATACCAACAGCCAATAAGTAGAACCTTCTCTATCAAAGCAGGTTTTCAAGCGACGTACTTTCAGAAGTCGGTTGATTGGAGTCAGTTAACGTTTGGAGATCAGATAGATCCTCGAAAAGGTTTTATCTATGAGACCCAAGACGTTCCAAGAGGAGGTACAGTGAACAACGTAGATTTTTCTGCAGGGCTTTTGGGTTTCAGTGAGAAATTTTTCGCTGGAGTTGCCGTTCACCATTTGAATGAACCTAATGAATCACTTGTTGTTGGAACAAGTCGTCTTCCAATGAAATGGACAGGGCACGCAGGTGCTGTTATTCCTATTGACAGACGCAGTCGCTACAGTGAATCTAGCATCTCTCCTAACATTCTTTACAGAAGACAAGGCGAATTTGAGCAACTTAATCTTGGCCTTTACGTAAACAAAGGACCGATAGTGGCTGGAGTATGGTACCGAGGTCTGTTACCAGCTAGTTATCGTGACGCATTCATTGTTGTTGTTGGAATACAAACTGACGTGCTCCGATTCGGTTACAGTTACGATGTAACGATTTCCGAATTAACCCCTTCTACCGGAGGAGCCCATGAGATTAGTATGACAATTCAATTTGATTGCAGACCAAAACGGAGGAAGTTTAGGACAATATCCTGCCCCTCTTTCTAGTTTAGTTAAGGATAACAGAATCGCAAGGATTTTTTGAACCTGGAAATATGAGAAATTTAGGCTATTCATTGCCCGTATTGACCATCTTATTCTCAATGATCGCTTTGACATCTTGTCAGAGAGAACGTTCAGGATCTACTGGTTGGGCGTACAATGACCCAAGTAATGGAGGTTTTGAACGACCACCATTCGTAGAACAAGAAACAGGTCCCGGACTCGTACTCGTTGAAGGAGGAACCTTCACAATGGGGCGCGTTGAGGACGACGTCAACTTTAGCTGGGATAACATTCCACGCAGAGTGACAGTATCTTCTTTTTATATGGACGAAACTGAGGTAACCAACTTTTACTGGTTGGAGTACTTAGCTTGGTTGGAACGTGTTTACGGAGATAGCTATCCCGAAATTGTAAGTAAGGCTTTACCAGACACGCTTGTGTGGCGCGAAAAGCTTGAGTACAATGAACCAAAAGTTGAATACTACTTACGTCACCCTGCTTACAGAGACTACCCTGTAGTGGGTGTGAACTGGCTTCAATCGAATGATTTTTGTGCTTGGAGATCTGACCGTGTAAACGAAATCATCTTGATTCGCGAAGGTCTATTGGTTCACAATCCAGAAGGACAAGTTGATGAAGATCACTTTACTACTGATGCCTATTATGCAGGCCAGTACGAAGGTGAAAAAGCAGCAGAAGGTGTTCAAGACCTTCGCCCAAACCAAGAATTTCGTAATGTAAAGATGGAAGATGGTATCCTCCTCCCACGCTATAGACTTCCTACTGAAGCTGAGTGGGAATATGCCGCCCTCGGATTAATTGGCAACTCATACCAAGAATTAATCACTGACCGTAAAACTTACCCTTGGAACGGACACTACGTTCGTAACGATAACAACGGCGGGAAATTCTACGGTCAAATCAACGCTAACTTCGTAAGAGGTCGTGGAGATTACGCTGGTGTTGCTGGTGCTCTTAATGACAACGCGATGATTACGGCTCCTGTTTATCAGTACGCTCCGAATGATTACGGTTTGTACAACATGGCAGGCAACGTTTCTGAATGGGTAATGGATGTTTACCGTCCACTTTCTGCACAAGACAAGAGTGAGTTTAATCCTTTCCGTGGAAACGTATACAAGACAAAAGTATTGAACTCTGAAGGTGACATTGAAGATAAGTATGACTACACCGTTTATGACATTGAAGGTGTAAAGTACTTCCTCACGCAATTCCAGAGGAAATCAACTGGTAAATTGACTGACACTGACCAAAACTTGATTGACAACCTATTGACTTATGTTGAACAGGCAGAACAAGATTTGAAAGCACGTGACGAAGATGCAGCTCAACAGCGTATTCAAGATGGAATGGATCTTATTGTCTCTAGTGATTCTAAAGTTGCTCCTGACCTTCGTCAAGGTGTAGCTAAATACATTGAGCACTCTCCTGGTGACATTAGAGAGCGTGATGTAACAGTTGCTGAAAACATCGATAGAAGAAACTATAGAACTGCAGACAACATCGATTACACTGATGGTGATTTTGAAAGTTCTATCTACTATGGTAACGAAGATTACCAAAGAAACGATAAGCGTATGTATGACTCAGACGCTTCTACTTCTTGGGGTCCTTCAACTTTAGTTTCAAACAGAACTCGTGTCTACAAAGGTGGTTCATGGAGAGATCGCGCTTACTGGGTGATTCCAGGAACACGTCGTTTCCTTGACGAGCGCCAGGCGAAAGCAACACTTGGTTTCCGTTGCGCTATGACGCGTGTTGGATCTCCTGTTGGTTTCTCGCAAGAGTAATTTGATAAAGACTTTTTTGAACCCCAGTGATTTGTTTCGCTGGGGTTTTTTTATTTTGGCTTCATGGATATTCAAGCACTTTACTCCCTTTTCCTCAGTTCTTCTGGCGTAACAACCGATACTCGAAATCTGAAAAAAGGGCAACTTTTCTTCGCCCTAAAAGGAGAACATTTTAACGGCAATTCATACGCTTCTGCGGCCATTGAAGCAGGTTGCGTTGGAGCGGTTATTGATGAGGAAAAACACGACACTAAAGATGGGAAATGCATCTTGGTAAAAGACGTTCTTGATTCATTGCAAGCATTGGCCCGTTTCCATAGACGTTCATTGGACTGCACCGTGATTGGGTTGACAGGAAGCAATGGCAAAACTACTTCCAAGGAATTGCTGCGCGACGTTCTCCAGAAAAAATACAGCACGCTGGCCACCCAGGGGAATCTGAATAATCACATAGGTGTGCCCCTCACGCTGCTTGAACTCACGGCCGAACACAAGATGGCGGTTATTGAGATGGGCGCCAATGCACAAAAGGAAATTGCTTTCCTATCAGGTATTTCACAACCCGACTATGGGTTCATCACCAATATTGGAAAGGCACATTTAGAAGGTTTTGGCGGAGAAGAGGGTGTCAAAATAGGTAAGAAAGAGCTCTTTGACTATCTAAAAACGAAGGAAAGTCCGGTTTTTGTTAATGCTTCTGACCCCATTTTAATGGAAATGTCAGAAGGCATGCATCGCATTCTTTATGGGACAGATGAGGCTTCTCCAAACGTCTATTTGACTCAGAATGAACCAACTCTTCACTTTGGTTGGTCACATAACAGCTACACATCAGGAGACCAGGAAACGCAACTTACGGGGAGCTATAACATATCAAACATAGCAGTAGCCATTGCAATTGGTCGCTATTTTGAAGTAGATGAAGAAGATATCAATACTGCATTGCGGGAATACACGCCAACTAACAATCGTTCTGAACTTCGAACAACAGAGAAGAATGCCTTGATTTTAGATGCTTACAACGCCAATCCATCTTCTATGAAACACGCATTACAGTCATTTGCGGGGAATCAGAGTGCAAACAAGCTGTGCATTTTGGGAGACATGTTCGAACTAGGAGAAGCATCAGCCAAGGAGCATATGGCGGTTGTAAGCTATTTGGAGAAACTTCAATTGAAAGCCATTTTGGTGGGGGTTCATTTTTCAGATTTAGTTCAACAATACTTTCAAACATACCGAACCACTGAAGAAGCCCTTGTTGCGCTTCGCGAAGCAAATCTAAGTAACCACACCCTTTTGATCAAAGGGTCCCGCGGAATGGCCTTAGAACGCTTACTTGAGGTGTTGTGACCGTTACAATTCTATTTATCTTTGCCCTCCCAATAAAAGCATACAATGAATTTACTTGAAGAATTAAAGTGGCGCGGTCTCTTGCATGACGTGATGCCAGGAACGGAAGAACAACTTGCTAAAGAAATCACAAAAGGCTATGTTGGCTTTGACCCCACCGCAGATTCATTGCACATTGGGAACTTTGTGCCCATTATGCTTCTTGTTCATCTTCAACGCGCCGGGCATAAACCCGTAGCTCTTGTTGGCGGAGCTACTGGAATGGTTGGGGACCCAAGTGGAAAAACACAAGAAAGACAATTTCTAGACGTACAAACAATAAATCACAATTTGAGTTGCCAGAAGGCGCAGCTAGAGAAGTTTCTGGACTTTGATTGCGGAGACAATTCTGCCGAAGTAGTCAACAACTACGACTGGTTCAAAGATTTTACGTTTCTGGATTTCATACGAGACGTTGGCAAGCACATCACTGTAAATTACATGATGTCAAAAGATTCAGTCAAAAACAGACTCGATAGCGGAATGAGCTTTACTGAATTTTCTTACCAATTGGTTCAAGGCTATGACTTCTACTACCTCTGGAAAGAAATGGATTGCAAGATTCAAATGGGTGGTTCAGATCAATGGGGAAACATTGTTACGGGAACTGAGCTGATTCGAAAAAAAGGTGGTGGCCAAGCTTTTGCAATCACTGCTCCCCTGATTACAAAGGCTGACGGGACTAAATTTGGCAAATCAGAAGGCGGAAATGTTTGGCTTGATAAAGCAAAGACATCTCCTTACAAATTCTACCAGTACTGGTTAAATTCATCTGATGAAGATGCTTCAAAATACATTCGAATCTTTACACTGTTTGATCAAACAAAAATTGATCAGCTTGAAATAGAACATGCTGAGAACCCTGGCGCAAGATATTTACAAAAAGAGCTTGCTGCCGAAGTAACAAGAACTGTGCATAGCGAAAAAGACCTTGAAGTGGCATTGGCTGCCTCTTCCCTCCTTTTCGGCAAAAGCTCCAAAGAAGAGCTCCTAAAGCTCACTGCTGATGATTTGCTAGCGGTTTTCGAAGGTGTGCCTCAAGCTACGGTTACGATGGCTGAAATAGAAGCCGGAATTGATGTCATTGAGGCGCTTGGTGCGAAAACAGATTTTCTGAGCTCTAACGGCGAGGCGAGGCGAGCTTTAAAGGAAAACTCAGTGCAAGTAAACAAAGAAAAAGTGGGAATAGATTACAAAATCACGAAAGAAGATTTGATACAAAACCGCATTGTCCTCTTGCAAAAAGGGAAGAAGAATTACTACATATTGAACGTACAATAATAATGAAGGGTTAATCAAATAGCCCTGTCAAAGCTTGTCCTTCTACAACTTTCAGCAGAACCACTAAAGAGATTGACACAATCAATCCAATGGCTGCTTTGCCTATGTCTGAAAAGATCATGTTTCTCAGCTTACCATTCGGTTTCGGACCTATTTGAATTCGAATTGCTAGCTCCCTTCCTGCCAACAAACCTAGGAATACCCAGGTTGTACTCATTGGTAGTTTCGCTTCCCATAATCCTAGAAGATTTTGCTTAAACAGCAATAAGACCAATCCGTAAATTAGGTCAATGAATGTTGCAGAGCGAATGTCAGCTGTATTCGTTTTGGAAGATACAATGTTCTGAATAGCACCCCCTTTAACATAAAAGATGTACCCGAGTAACCCCAGAATAATGACCATTGCTAAGACGAACATTCCTACAGAAAGTTCTTCTGGTCTTCCAAGATAAATAAAGATGTTAGCAAGGTCTTGCGTGAGCCATTGCGTCCAGAGAAAACCAGTAGAAAGCCACTGAGCAACTGTCCAAAACCTTCTTGACTGCCAAAAATTTGTTGCTCCTGTGAGCAAGGGCTTCTGTTGAAACTTCCTCTCCAATGCCTTGCTGATTGCCATGTAAATAACAATGGCAAAGCCAAAAGCGATGGCATATCCAATCAGAGATTTGGTTAACATCCCCGGCAAACTCTTGGTAGAGAAAAAAGAAAGAATAAGGAAGGTTGTAGAAACGGGGATTCCCCATCTGGTGATAAAGAGCAGAATAAGTGGCGGTAAGATATACCACCAGCTCAATGTTTCAGGGATTAAGATATTATCTAGGCGATCAAAAGTTACATCATCCCCTCCTAAAAAGCCTCCGTTGCCTGTGTATCCTAAAATGAGCACAATAGACAAAATCCCACCTGCGAAAAGCCACAGCACCCACCATGGGCGATGTTCATTGGAAGTCAAGAAGGTCCCGAGCGTTTGTATAACGTCGTTACCCACAACTGAATAGGCCGCTAACGCGAACCCTAAAACCATTATTAAAACGTCCATCAAATCAGAGGCTCAATTTGCGTTGCAAACTAGCGACGTAGTGTGATAGTTGCAAAAAATTCATGTTATTAATATGAGAAAGTTGTGAGCCCCCCTTCAAAAGACACAAAACCAACTAATACACAGCAACTTAAGTGCTTAAACCACATGATTAATCTCTAATTTATACCTGGTAATGTGCGCATGGTTGAGCCATTTTTGGCCTTTGTCATGAGAATAGACAAGACTGCCTTCCCGCTTCCTGGCGAAGCGAAGTACGTTTTGCCATTGTACTCTACTTTTCCATGTCCGTTTTCCCAGTCTTCAGCCAGCAGCGCATACCCAACATTTGCCTTTGAACTTCCGAAAAAGAGATAGCAATCACAGTCATCATTAAATTGAATAGCGATTCTATCAACTCCTACGAAGACCGCCTTTCCTTTTGTTCCTTCCGGAATTCGGATTACCTCCTGAAACTCTTTTACAATCAAACTTCCGTTGGATCCGACTTTTGCATCTGGCTGATCAATCCTATAGAGCACTATTGATTTGGTCAGAAAGAAATCTAGTCCCTTGAGGGTGTTCTCACTCAACTTATATTCTTGCCTTACTGAATTGGTAAGCACTACTTGGCTTGCACATGCACTAAACATGATAGTGATCAAAAGACCTTGGATAATTATTCGAATCATAACTCAAATCAGAGCAAAAATCATTCCGTTAAGCTAACAACAAATTACAGCCTCGCGCATCTGAATGATCAAACCTTCCTACAATCTCAAAGCTACCGTTATGATGCACTCTTCCGAGATCAGAAGTAGAAAGAAAAGCACAGCTATCCTCGTTGGCCAGATCAATGATGTTTACCCCACCTGTCTTGCCCACCTCAGCCATTTCAAACGGGTCATCTACTTGCCGAATGAAGATTCTCATCCAAGGCGGAGCGTCAAATAACCCGTCGCCTTTGCTATAAGCCTGAGACATGAGTTCTGTCATCCCATATTCACTGTGGATCTTTTGGGTTCCGAATGACCTATTAAGAATGGCATGCACTTCTTCCCGAACCATCTCTTTTCTCCGTCCTTTCATCCCTCCAGTCTCCATAACAATAAGCTCTTCGAAAGGCGCAGGGGCCATTTCGGCAAGGTCTAACAAAGCAAAAGTTACCCCAAGCAAGATGGTGGGTTGCTTCTTCGCTTTCAGTTCGGCTAACACCTTGGTTAGTTCTTCCAATTCGTTCAAATAGAAACCTGACAAAGGATGTTGCGATGTTGTAATGAGTTTTTCTGCCATGTAAACCAGCGATGATCCTTTTCGTTCTAGATAAGCAGGTAGCAACGCCAGAATGCAGTAGTCTTGGGGTTTTCCATAAAACTGTTTGAATCCCTTTTGAAAAACGGATTCGTATTCGCTCAAGTGCTTCACGTGATGGGAAGACGTCATACTGCCCGTTGTGCCGCTGCTGGTAAATAGTTGTTCTGTCAAAAAAGCACCCGTCTTTACTTCATGGCTTTTGAATGCAGCAAGGGGCAAGCAGGGTATTTCTGATACAACTTGTATCTTAGACGGATTGCAATTCAGGTAACCAAGGTAGGTGGCGTAAACCTCACAATGTTCAGCCTGATGCCGAAATAATTCAATTGCAGCCTCGTTAAACTCTTTGGAGTTTTGTATTCGAAGAGGATTAAAGTTGAAGTTCGCCATATTTGCAGAATCGAACGCAAGGTAAAGACACACAAAGGATGAAGCAAAGAACGTTGTTTGGATTTATAGCCATCATATTAACATTGGGGCTCTATAGCTGTTTGGAAGATGCGCAATATCCTGATGAGCCAACCATTTGTTTTCTAAGCTTGGAAACTGCAGGACAAGGAGGTACAATGACCATTGGGTTTACTGATGGAGATGGAAACATTGGTTTAGCTCAGTCTGATACGCTCGCCCCATTTTGCCCAGACACGTGCACTTATTACTACAATCTTTTTTTGGAGTATTACGAACTTCAAAACGGTGTATGGACCTACCTCCCGCTTGACCCCGAGTTGGGACAAATTCCGTTTTATTACCGCGTAGCCGAAGTAACACCAACAGGCCAAAATAAATCACTCAATGGTGAAATTGAAATCGACATGCCTGTCTATTTTCTTTTCTCAGATTTTGATACGTGTAGGTTTGAAATACAGCTAGTTGACCGTGCATTCAATGGATCTAACATTGTGCGGTCCAATGTATTTGTGAAGCCTTAAAACTCAGCAGAGAGGCCTTCTGAAATTGCCACAACGTGATCAGCAATTTCTTCCATTGCGGTAAATGTATCACTGTAAAAGATTCCACTTTCAAGGGAATAGCGTCCTTTAGCAACATCACGGAAGTGCTTCCGCTTTAGATCATTCCTCAATTCATTCACTTCTTTTTCTTTTTCCTGTGCCTGAATCACATCTGGCTCAGAATCTTCATTGGTAAGATTCGTATACATGATATCAAATGCCTCTTTGAGCAAATCAAGCATGTCTTTTAAGTTCTGTCTTTGCTTGGGAACGAAGTAGACCTTCTTGAGGTTTTTACTTTCTAGGTTCTCAGCAATTTTAAGGTAAAGGTCACCTATACGTTCAAGGTCATTTGTAGCCCCCATCAACCCTCGAACCCTCACGCTAGTTGTGGGAGACATCTCTTCTTTTGACAAATCGGTGAGGTAGTTTGCTACCTCCATTTCGTACTTATCAGTGATTTCTTCAGTTTCACGAATCTCATCTAACAGCAATTTTTTCTCAACGGGATCAGAGACATCGAGGAGCCTAGAGATCATTTGATTCATGGAAGCAGTGATCCGGGCGTACTTCCTCATTTCTTTGTGCGCCTCAAGTAGCGCCAATTCTGGCGTACCAACAAACCCTGCACCGATGTACTCTAGCTTGAACGCATCGCCACCTACTTTTGCACGAACAAGTCTACCAGCGATTTTAAGAATTCCGTCTGTAAACCCAATGAGCAATAACATATTCAGCAAATTGAATGTGGTGTGAAAGAGCGCCAGCAAGACCCTATTTGAATCAGTACCAAAGACATTCACGTCTGCGAAAATTTGTTTGTAGACGAATGTCAGTCCGTCTAAGAAATAAGGCAAGAGGGGCAGCATCCAAAGGACACCTATAAAATTGAAAATCAAGTGAGCCCTAGCAGCCTTTTTCGCATGACTGTTCGCCACAACAGCAGCGAAGTTAGCGGTAACAGTGGTTCCAATATTTTCACCAAGGACCATTCCCGCAGCCAACTCCAATGGAATAATGCCGCTGGAAAGCAAGGCTAAGGTGAGGGCTATTGCAGCGGAAGAAGATTGAATGATGATGGTAACTAAACTACCAACAATTATAAACAAGAAGATCGAAAGGTATCCTTGGTTAGAGAAGCTAGAAATGAACGCTTCAAACGCTTCATTTTCGCGAAGGGTAGGCACTACGCTTTGCAGGGCCGACAGTCCGATAAAGAGTAATGCAAAACCGATGAATACCTCGGCCGTATTCTTCAATCGTTCGTTCTTCATGAAAAAGAACGGCAGTGTGATGGCAATGAGTGGAAGCGCCAACTCAGCAACACTAAACTTCCCTAGGGCCAAAGCGATTAACCAAGCTGTTACCGTGGTGCCAATGTTCGCCCCCATGATCACTCCAAATGCCTCTCTGAGTTGCAAAAGCCCGGCATTCACGAAGCTCACCACCATTACTGTAGTAGCAGAAGAAGACTGCAAGACAGACGTTGTTGCAAACCCCGTAAAGATCGCTCGGCCTTGGCTTCGCGTCATGGCATTTAGAATCTTACGCATGGATGCCCCCCCTGCGCGCTGCACACCTTCGCTCATGACCTTCATCCCATAAAGGAAAAGACCCAATGCGCCGATGACGCTTAATATGTCGTAAAGAACATTCATGATTTAGAAAGGCACAAAATGACGAACTACATGTGAATGTAAGGGACGGTCTATATTAATCTAATGTTAAGCATTTATGCAAAAGGGGCATGTATCCTTTTTAGCTAAATCACCGTAAAATCTGATAAACAAGCAATTAAGTAGCCCCAATGTTACCTGAATGTTAATAATTCATTACCTTAGTATTATTGAAGAGAAGAAATTATGAGGGAAGTACTGTTGATTTTATTGGTTTTAGGAGCTTATAGTGCTCATTGTCAGGAATTCAAAAAGATTGGCAATGAAATGTATACAGAAGACGGAAGCGCATACTCTGGCTATTACCGCACCTACCATGACAACGGTCAATCAAAAGCACTTTACCATTTCAAAGAAGGCAAACTTGATCAAGGCGTCTTCTTTTATGACAACTCAGGCAAGCTGACTTTGACGGGATTTTATGACGCGAACAAACCAGACGGATTGTGGCAAAGCTGGGATCACAAGGGCAACGTATTGTCTAGCGCTCGTTATGATAGAGGAAGGAAAACAGGTGAATGGATTGTTCGGTCTGAACATTTTGACACCACATATTCTTTGAGCTACGCCCACAACGAACTCCTATCTGCTAGTAAAAAATAGTTTCTCGTTTATAGAGGAATAAAAAAAGGGGTTGTCTCAAATGAGACAACCCCTTTTTAATTTATGTAGGCCTTATAGACAGTTAGACCCAAATGCTCCTAGGAATTGAAGAAGATCTGTTGCGTTAATTACACCGTCTCCGTTCAAGTCTTCTGGACAAGAGTTGGTAAATATGCAGCTTCCATCATCAGCAGTAGCTCCTGCGTTATAGTTATCAGCAGATGGATATGTACATCCTTGACAAGAGATTGAGTCACATGAACCATCATCTTGTGTTGCAGCAGCATCATAGTTACATGCTGTTGGATCAGTACAACCAGCGATTAGCGCTGAGTTCATTGCTCCTGGTGTTCCGTAAAGAACAAAAGAACCTTGCCAGTTAGCTGGGTCAGTGTTATCTAGTGAAGGATCAATCAATTCAAGTGATACACACGATCCGTCTGGCGCAAAAGGCCAAGGAGTTGAATCAGAGTAAGTCACTGTATCGATTACGTTTCCAAATCCGTCTTCTAGTGCAATGGTAGCACCCGTGTTGCTCAAGTTTCCAAATTCCATTTCGAATACTTGGTAACCATTTCCACTATAAGTAGCAGCGTTAGTTGCAACAAGGATGTATTCACCTGCAGCCATTGAGGCTCCGTCAGGGAATGTGAACGTAAATCCAGCATTGAAAGTGAATCCTGAAAGGTCAACTGACGTTGCTTCAGCGTTGTAGATTTCTACATATTCAAAATCAAGATCATCACCTTGAACCACACATGGGTTGTAGTTGATTTCATTGATTACCAAGTTTGGCAATGTGAAGTAGCAAGAACCATCATCAATTGTAGCTGAAGCATTGTAGTTCAATGCAGCAACATCAGTACAACCACTGAATACACATGTTCCATCATCAAGGGTAGCAGCAGCATTGTAATTGTCTGCAGCAGGATCAGTACATCCAAGAATGTTCGCACAAGACCCATCATCAATAACTGCGAGTGGATCATAGTTAGGGAATGCGTTATCAGTACAACCGTAACGTTTCACATCGTTCAAATCACGTGGCTCAATTTTCCAGTTTCCGAAAGAGTAGTAATTCGGTCCAGTTACTTCATAAGTTACACCAAGGTCCACTGGCGTAAGTGCAATTCCAAGGTCATCTACATAACCAGGGCCAGACCCATCGTCAAGCACCCATTCCCCAAATCCAAGGTCAGAGTTCGAAACTTGTCCGAAGATCAAGATAAGTACACCTTCCCATTGTTCTTGGTTTATGTCATTTGTACTCAATGCCTCAGCAGCAGGAAGTGGGTTCCCACTTGTAAGCACAACAGAAGAAGAAGAAGTAAGGATTGTAAGTCCGAATGACTCAGTTACAATACCAGTCACATCCAATTCATCTCCAAGAGCAACTCCTGAACCTTCAACCCAGATTCCAGAGAAAGCTCCAGCACCATCTTGGATTGTGTAAAGGTTAGAAGGTGTGTAAACTGCAGTTACGATACCTGAAGTAGTTACCAATTCACCTGCTTTGTTTGACTCACCAGCACCATCTATGTCTGATTGAATTTCAGAAATCGTGTAGCTTGTTGAAAGTGGCGCTTCAGAATTCATTGCTCCTGGAGTTCCATTTGCTACATAAGAAGCTTGCCAATTTGCAGGATCAGTATTGTCTAGTGAAGGATCAATCAACTCAAGAGATGGACAAGAGCCATTAGCAGCTGAAGGCCATCCGGCAGCATTATCATAAGTTACCTCATCAACTACGTTTCCAAATGCATCAGAAAGCTGAACCAGCTCACCGCCGTTGTTCACACCACCTGAAGTCATTTCAAACACTTGGTATCCGTTACCTGTGTATGAAGCAGCGTTCACTGCGATAATGATGTATTCACCTGGGGTCATTGAAGCACCCATTGGGAATTCAAAAACGAAACCAGCAGAAAACAACAAGCCTTCCAAGTTTGCAACACCCGCGTCAGCGTTGTAGATCTCAACAAACTCAAAATCAAGGTCATCTCCCTGAGCAACGCATGGGTTGTAATGAATCTCGTTGATCACGAGGTTAGGCAGTGTAAAGTAGCAAGAGCCATCGTCAAGGTTCGCGCCTAAATCAAAGTTCAACGCAGCAGCATCTGTACATCCAGAGAACTGACAAGAACCATCATCAACAGTTGCTGCAGGGTCATAGTTATCAGCACTAAAATCTGTACATCCAAGAACAACTCCACAAGAGCCGTCATCAATAACAGCGTCTGCGTCATAGTTAGGGAAAGCAATATCTGTACATCCCCATTTTTGAACATCAGCAGCATCTCTTGGCTCCAATTTGAAAGCACCGAAAGAGTAGTACAACGGACCAGTTAATGTGTAAGTATCAGGAACAGTCAATGGCGCAAGTAGAACACCAAGGTCATCTACATTCAAGTCTCCCGTTCCGTCATTGATTGCAAACTCACCGTTTCCTAGATCAGCGGTAGAAACATCTCCTGTAATTGAGAGAAGAACTCCTTCCCATTGTTCTTGAGAAGCATCAAGCGTTGACACTAGTTCAACAGCAGGCAAAGGATTAGCAGAAGAATTGATTATTGCCGTAGCACCTGAAATAAGTGTCAAGTCAAAGCTTTCAATGATCAAACCTGTTACTGTTACGTCATCTCCAACTGCAACACCTGAACCCTCAGCCCAGATTCCAGAAAAAGCTCCGGATCCGTCTTGGATTGTATACAGGTTGTCTGTTGCGTATACCGACGTAACAATTCCGTTTACTTCAACTACAGTTCCTTGGCTTTGAGAACCTCCGTCCACATCAACATTCGACTGAACAGTGAAAATGGTAGAAGGGGTTCCAACACAAGGGATTGTAGTATTTATAGCACCTGGTGTACCAGAAAAGCCACATGACGCATGCCAATTTGCACCGTCATTGTTGTCAAGTCCTGGTGCGTTTAGCTCTAAAGTTGGACCTTGTCCATCAGCAGCAACAGCCCAAGGGGCAGAGTCATCAAAATCAACTTGGTCAACGAGGTTTGCCGCAGCATCAAAAATAGAAACTGTTTCACCTCCGTTTGTTAATCCACCAGAAGTCATTTGAAATACTTGGTATCCATTTCCTGTATAGAAAGCCGCGTTGATTGCTACAACAAGGTATTCCCCTGGATTGATTGAAGCACCAATTGGGAATGTATAAACAAAACCACCCATTGTATAGCCTTCAAGATCTACAGCAACTATGTCATTGTTATAGATTTCAACAAACTCGTAGTCAGAGTCATCAAACAATGGGAAAGGACCTGGATTGTAGTGAATCTCATTGATTACAAGATCAAATGTTGGCACGGCTAAACCGGCGCAAATACAGGTTGCATCTATTGCGTCTCCAGAAGTAGCAGGATCAAAGTCATCACAAAGGTCCCCTACAGAAAAACAACTTCCGTCATCAATTGTAGCAGCCATGTCGAAATTACAAGCCCCAACATCTGTGCACCCTGTGCATGAGAAATCACACATACCACTATCAATGGTTGCTGAGATGTCATAGTTACAAGCTCCAGCGTCTGTACATCCTACACAAGAAAAATCACAAGAACCGTCATCTGTTGTTGCACTTGGATTGTAGTTACACGCTCCAGCGTCTGTACAACCTGTAACAACTACGTTTGCATCATAAACGCCAATGAAGTCAAAAGCAAATTCTTCACTTGATGAGTTAGCCTGCGCAATAATTCTGATTTCTAGTGTTGTTCCTGAGCCAGGAATAGCAGCTGAGAATTGAGTGAATGCAGGAGTAAGTGCAACATCTCCAAATCCAGAGTTGTCAGAATCAAACCCAAGACCTGTGTTAGCTCCAGCAGCAAGTCCAGTGAAGTACATTGCGGCTATCCATCCGGCAGCATCTAAGTTGTATTCTACGTTAATGAAATCTGAATCATCCCATCCGTTTGCTGGGTTTCCTGTTGCGAATAAACCCCTTACTTCGAGCGCTGCTATGCCGGTTACATTAATCGGTGCGAAGGTTAAAGTCTTTTGAGATGAAAGGTCTCCTCCATTGTCATCGAGGTCTTCACCAGCCCAGAAGAATGTCCCGTCAGCGCCCGTGTAGGCACCACCAATAATTCCGATGTTTGCGCCATCTGTTCTTGCGAAGTGGTCATTTACTCCGTCATTAAAGGTATTTGAAGAGGTGTATGCCACTCCTTCGCCGTCTGTTTCGAAACTTTCAGACCAAATTTGTGCTGAACCACTGAATGTAGCTAAGATCAAAGTTAGAAATCCGAAAGCACACATGATTTGTTGTCTCATAGTACTATGGTTTTGGTTTAGATATAGTCTTTTACTGCCCTTGTTACAAAAGCAAAATTACTAAGACTAAAGTGCATATTTACGCCTACAGGCATCCTTAATAATTCGATAAACGAACGTAAGGCCCACAGCGAAAATCAGGGGACATACGTAACCTTTAGTTAACATTGGCTTAACATTCAGGGTGCTTTCAGTTCTTTTTAGAGAACATTTTCAGCTATTTAGGAAGCAGTTGGAATGACATCCTATGATGAGGCGTGGTACCGCAGGATTGGATTGCTTCTCTATGAGCTACAGTTGGATAACCTTTATTCTTCGCCCAATTATAGGCGGGAAATTCAGCATGTAATCCTTGCATAAGTTCATCTCGGAAGGTCTTGGCTAGAATACTTGCTGCGGCAATAGATTGGAACTTCTCATCTCCCTTGATCACACAAGTGTGGTCAATGCCCTCGAAAGGGCGAAAACGATTTCCATCAATCAGCAGGTGTTCTGGTAAAACGCCTAGATTCAGCACAGCCCTGTGCATGGCCAAGAAAGATGCTTGAAGAATATTAATTTCATCAATCTCTGTGCAGCTTACCACACCAATTCCCCATGCAAGCGCATTCTGTTCTATTATAGGACGGAGTTCATTTCGCTTTGCTTCAGAAAGCTTCTTGGAATCATTTAACCCCGGAATGCCCTTGCCTTTTTGCAGAATAACTGCTCCTGCTACAACAGGTCCAGACAAACATCCGCGTCCGGCCTCATCACAACCTGCTTCTAAAATCCCCTTGTATAGAAAGCGTTTCAATGCCATTTCAATGCTTTTGCTGAAGAACCTTTTCTATTGATTCCCAAAGTTTTGATGCCGTTATGTCCCATGAAAACAGCTTGGCTTGCTCAAGGCCCTCTTGAATGAGGCCTTCGCGAAGCTGCTCATTTTCAAAGAGCGCAAGCATTCCCTCTGAAATTCCCTTTACATCCTTGGCATTGACTTGCAAAGCTGCTTCCCCAACAACTTCTGGAAGCGATGTATTATTTGAGACCAGTAGTGGAACACCGCTCGCCATGCTTTCAAGCGCTGGGATACCGAACCCCTCGAAGAGCGGGACAAACACCATTGCCAAAGCACCACCAACAATCTCCTGAAGTTCCTTTAACTCCTTTCGCCCTAAGAAAACTACATCAGCTTTCCATTTCATCTTTGAATGTACTTTTTCAATAGCACTTCCAGACCACATTGGATCACCGATTAGGAGCATTTTCAAGGTAGACTCTGATGTAGATTTAAACTGATCAAAAGCCTGCAGCATTCGTTCAATATTCTTTCTAGCATGAAATGAACCTACATAGACGAAATAGGGATTCCCTTCTGAGTAGCGCAATCTCACCTGCATTTTATCTGACTCTAACAAGGGCGAAAAACCAGCAGCTACTCCATTGTAAACAACATCAATCTGTGCTTTATCAATTCCGAACTCCGTATGAATGTCGTTTTTACTGTAATTAGAGACAGTTGCTATTCGCGCAGCAGCCTTGGCGTATCTCGGGAATTTTTCTTGCAACCATTTGGCTACTTTTTCAGGAAGCCATTCAGGATAGTGGATAAAATTCAAATCATGAATCACAATCAACTGCGGTACTTTTGTGGTGAGCGATGCATAACCGTCTTGGCTTAAAAACAGATCTGCACCAATTTTCTTTAGGCGTTTACGAACGGCTACATCAAACCAGAACTGAAAAAGCAAAATATGTCTTGCAGGAGGAAATAGAACATGTGTTTTCACATTAGAGGAGAGAACAAAACTCGGGTCAGGCTTTCCATCGAAGAAGAAATGGAATTCAACTTCTGGATGCAAACGGGTGATTCTCTGGAGTGTTTCCCAGGTGAACCATCCGATTCCTTCCAAGCGGTCTTTGCGCAACAGGCGTGTATTAACAGCAATCTTTGTCATTTTCCGCGTCGAAGATACGCGATTTGATGCGTCAACTCTTGAGGAATAACTAACTTTCCGCCGTTCTACAGAGCCATATGCAACGAACATTTCTTTCGAATCTTACGCTTTTAATGCTGCTCAATCTCTTGATTAAGCCTTGCTACCTGCTTTTGGTAGAGGCTGAAATACAGAATAGAGTTGGCGCTGAGGTCTTTGGGAATTACAGTGCATTGATCAGTTTGACCTTTCTTATCAATATTTTCCTAGATCTAGGAATCAACAACTACACCTCTAGGACCGTCGCTCAAAGTAAAAATGTAGTTGTAAAACACTTGGAACACATTGCTGGCTTGCGTCTGTTTCTCTTTGCTGGGTACATGCTATTGCTCTTCGTCTTAGCGTTTATTCTAGGCTATCACGGAGGCGATATCACCTTACTCATTTGGCTGGGAATCAATCAAACTCTTGCGGTAACCTTATTGTACTTCAGAGCGAATTTAGGCGGACTTTTGATGTTCAGAAAAGACGCGGTCATTTCTATTCTTGACCGCGGATTGCTTTTAATTGGATTGGGAGGCTTGTTGTATTACCATAGGAAAGAGCAGTATTTCGATATCTATTGGCTGGTCAAAGGACAAACTGTGGCTTATGGGATCACCCTTCTTTTTGCCTTGTTCTTTTTGATTTCTAAAACCGGAAAAATCAAGATCAAGTGGAATTTCAAGGTACAGCGCTCTATTATCAAACAGAGTCTTCCTTATGCCTTATTGTTTTTACTCACGATGGTTTATTACAAGACTGACTCGATTATGCTTGAGCGGATGCTTCCTCGTGGAGATTTCTTCGCGGGCATTTATGCAAAGGGGTACCGTATTTTCGAAGCCTCTAACTTGCTCGGTTTTCTTTTCGCCACCCTTCTTCTCCCTCTATTTTCGCGCGCCTTAAAAGCGAAAGAAGACGTTTCTCCTTTGGCAGGCAATGCGTTCAGGCTTATGATTGCCGGAAGTTCAATTTTGGTTGGACTCTGTGCTCTTTTCCCCGGATTTCTTTTGAGTATTATTTACGACAACGAGATTCAAGAGACTACTCCTGTTTTTGTGACACTCATGATTTCTTTTGCATTTATGCTGCTAACTTATCTATGGGGAACACTTTTAACGGCGAATGGAAATTTAAAATCTTTGAACACAATTGCTATTTGCGCCGTCGCCTTGAACATTTCGCTTAACCTTTTATTGATTCCGATTTATCAAGCTTGGGGGTCAGCGATTGCAAGTCTTGTGACTCAAGTAGCTGTTACATCAACTCAGGCTTTTTTGTGTTACCGTTATAGGATTGTTCGATTACGCCCGAAAGTCTGGTTCACTATTCTGCTGTTCCTTGCCTTATTTGGAACACTTTCATATTTCATCACAATAATTCCTATGCACATTGAGTTTAAGGTTCTGAGTTATCCTCTCATCGGATTAGCACTAGCTATTGCAGTAGGGTTATTGCGCATTGTAGATATTCGGTCGTTATTATCTGGCCGAGAAAAACGAGGATAATTTCATTATTGTACTTTTGCCAAAATTTTTTTATCGCACATGACCAATCAACCCACTGAGTCATCTAGTAACACCTCTCTAGACTCCACCAATCTTCTGGTATTCTTGTTTAAATGGCGCTGGCACATTATTGTACTTTGTGCAGTTGCTGCTATTTCATCTGCAGTTGTATCTGGAGTGATTGAAGAAAAATTCAGATCAGCAGTCACGATGTTTGCCGTTCCTCAGAACTCCATAGGTGAGCAATTCTATGAGGAGCAGAAGAAGAATGACTTGCTTGAATACGGTGACAAGGAAGATGCCGAGCGGATGCTACAAATCCTTAATTCTGACCGCGTACGTGTTGGGATTATCAAGAAGTACAATCTTTGGGAGCATTACGACATAGAGCAAGGTGAAGCTGGTGCGAACACCAAAATGCAGAAGGAGTACGACAGCAATGTTGGTTCTCGCCTGACGAAATTCGGATCTATCCAAGTTGAAGTTTTAGACAAAACCAACACTACAGCTCGGGACATCGCGAATGACATTGCACATTTCGCAGATTCAGTAGCGAACAAGTTGAGAAACGACCGAGCGATGAACGCTTTTCAGTATGCCCAAAGTTCGCTGTTGCAGGTGCAAGATGAGATTCGCGTGATGGAAGACAGCATGTCTGTTTTGTACAATTTAGGCGTCTATGATTACATCACTCAAATTGAAGGACTAAATGATCAGTTCGCCACGGCCATTATTGAAGGCCAGCCAGGAAGAGCTGAAACCATTCGACTTCAAATGGCTGAAATCTCACAGTACGCGAATACCTTCAATAAGTTAACGACTCTTTTAGAGGCTGCTTATGACCGAGAGGCCATTTTGAAAAAACGTTTCGATTTGATGAAGATTGATGCCACCTCAAACATACCATCAACGTTCATTGTAGATTCAGCTACAGCTTCAGATAAGAAGGCCTATCCTGTTAGGTGGTTGATTGTTGCTATGAGCATTGCATCCATGTTTGTATTCAGCGTAATCAGCATTCTCTCTATTGAGAATTACCGCAAACTCAAGCGCGAAGGAAAAATCTAATGCTATCAAAGCAAAATAGCGTTTGGGTCTGGGTCACAGCGGGACTATTTTTAGTCTTGAATACGGTTTTCATTGCTATGGAATGGTATTTCTTCGCTTTGCTCCCCTTAGTCCTGTTTGTTGTTTGGAGCGCCTTCATGCGCCTAGACTGGCTCATGCTTTTCATTGTGGCGTGTGTTCCTTTAAGCATCAACTTAGAGCAGATGGATTTAGGAGGAATCGGGTTCTACCTCCCAACCGAGCCTCTGCTTTTTGGGGTTATGGTATTGTTCATCTTTAAACTAGTATCAGGAAAGAGCATTGACAAACGCATCTTGACGCATCCCGTTAGTTACGTTATTTACTTCTATCTGGTTTGGATGGCTCTGACTTCTATCACCAGTGAATACCCCATGATTTCGCTAAAATACCTACTCACCCGCATGTGGTTCATTGCAGGGTTCTACTTTATTTTATCGCATATTTTCAAAGACAAGAAGAACATTCAAAAGTATTTTTTACTCTATTTATTTCCTCTTTTCATTGTGATTATTTACACGGTGGTTCGTCATGCGGGATATGGATTTGACAAGGAGGCAGGGCACTGGGTTATGGAACCTTTTTACAAGGATCACACTTCATACGGTGCTGTACTGGCCATGTATTTCCCTGTTGCAGTTGGGTTGTTGCTGAAGCGCAACATGAATCCACTTCTGAGAACATTTCTGATCCTTGGATTTGTGATCTTAACTGTTGGACTCGTTCTATCTTATACAAGAGCTGCATGGCTCTCAGTTGCGGCAGTCTCAGGTCTTTTAGCGGTGATGCTGTTGAAGGTGAAACTGAGAACGCTCATTTTTGTACTTGTGGGATTGGTTTCATTTGTGTGGGTAGCTCAAGAACAATTGATTATTTCTTTAGAACGAAATGACCAAGACTCCTCAGACGACCTTGCAGAGCACGTAGAATCTAGCTTAAATGTGTCTAGTGATGCCTCTAATTTAGAACGCCTCAACAGGTGGAATTCTGCATTCGCGATGTTTGAAGAACGTCCTGTTTTTGGATGGGGGCCAGGAACCTATCAATTTGTTTATGCCCCATTCCAGAAGAGTCAAGACCTAACTATTATCAGCACCAATAACGCAGATGGAGGTAACGCGCACAGTGAGTACTTGGGTCCCTTGAGTGAACAAGGAATTCCGGGAACGCTCGTGGTATTGATTTTACTTTTGGTGGTGAGCAATGTTGCATTTCGGCTAACCTATACATTAGAATCTTATGAACTGAAATTGCTTGTACTATCAGCCTATTTGGGCTTGATGACGTATTTCGTTCACGGTGTGCTCAACAACTATCTAGATACAGATAAGGCAAGTGCCCCTTTCTGGGGTTTCATAGCCGTTTTAGTGGCAATTGACATTTTCCATGGTCAAAAAGCGGAAGATCAATTCCCTGAGCACGTTTAAAGAAACCTACACGTTAGCAAAGCTGTGTCATCAATGAAAGGAGTATCTCCCCTGAAATCATTGAAAGCAGCGAGAATGTATGCGTTTAGCTCTTCCGAGTTTTGCGCAAAATATTTAGTCCCTATGTTGGTTAGACGCTCCACACCGAATTCCTCTTCCTTTCCGTTTTCTTGTTCTACCAATCCGTCAGTGTAACAGATAACGACACTGTTTGGGGCTAGCGTGAGCACTCCTTCTTGAATGGTTGGTATTTCATCAAACATCCCAAGACCTATTGATCCAAAAGAAAGCATTTCATTTGAGCCATCGAGGTTGATAAGTACCGGAGGATTATGACCGCAATTAATGTAGCGCAACTCACGGGTTTTTCGATCAAAGGTTCCAATGAACAAAGTGATGTACTTTTCACCCATGGCACTTTCCATCACACGTTCATTGAGGTTTCTAACCACCTCCTCCAAGCTCAGGTCTAAGTATTTAAAGATCCCCATTAAATAGGCCTGAAAGTTCGCCATTAAAAAAGCGGCAGAGACTCCTTTCCCTGAGACATCAGCCATGCAAAACATGACTTTGTTCTCTGAGAGCTCAATAAAATCGTAGTAATCTCCTCCAACTTGAAGGTGTGGTTTGTAGATCGCAGAGACATCATAGCGGTCATCCTGAGGCAGCCCTGTTGGAACAAGCATGCTTTGCATTTCAGCGGCAAGCTCCAATTCTTTACTAATCCTCACTTGCACTAGGTTTTCTTCAGCCAAACGCTTGTTCTGGATGGCAACGAGCACGATGTTCGTGACCGTTTGTATGTAATGCATGTGTTTGATTACAGGACTCGTTCCGCGCTTATCTTCTTCAACATCGCCTACAAGGATAAAAGCGATGGGCACGTTTTCATTTAAAACAGGAATAACAATGTCAAACGCTTCATTCTTTCCATTTGAAGAAAGTTGAAATGATCCGGTTCGATCAGAAGAAAAAACACTCGAATCTTCAATGTCATCTGGCTGTCCTTGAACACCAAAGTGATGCATTGCTAGCCAGTTATCATCGTAACCGTAGAGCACTAACTTTTCTATTCCCAAATGCGTTTGAAGAATTTCTTGATACAAGTTCAGCAGTCCTTCAACTTCAAAATTTGAATTGATTGCATGTGTAATTTCAAGCAGTTTCTCCAGCTTGAAATTTGACAGTTTATGTTGTCTTTTACGAATACTTTTCTCTGTTGCCATTAGCCCTAACCAAGTTTTTCAATGATTTGAGGAATCTTTCTTATGAGTGCAAGTTCTCTAAACTTCTCTCTTGCCTCGCCAGCGGGACTGCCGAAATAAGTCTTTCCGCCTTCAATGTTTTTCGAAACACCGCTTTGTCCTAGGACCACGGCACCGTCACCAATTGTAATGTCGCTAGGAACACCTACTTGTCCCCAGAGAATGACATCATCCCCTATTTGGACGCATCCAGCAATTCCAACTTGCGCAGCAAAGAGACAGTTTTTACCAATGATCGTATCGTGTCCAATGTGCACTAAGTTATCCAACTTCGTTCCTGACCCAATTCTCGTAATTGCAGAAACTCCTCGATCAACTGAACTCAATGCCCCAATTTCAACTTGATCACCAATCTCAATCCCACCACATGTATGCATTTTATCATACCCATCTGGTCTTCGTTTATAATAGAAGGCATCTCCTCCAATCACAGCGTTGGGATGAATGATGGTATTTTCGCCAATCACTACATCATCACCAATTACAACACCTGATTTGATAATGGATCCAGCACCAATTACAACCCTACTGCCTATGACTGCCGTAGTATGGACCTTGGCTGACTTATGAATTACGGTATCTTCCCCGCGCATTCCAACCACAAATGAATCAGGCCTAAAATGCCTAGCAATCTTGTTGTAGTCACAAAAAGGATCATCAGAAATTAGCATTCCTTTTCCTTCAGGGCAATCAACTTCCTTATTTATTAAGATTGTTGTGGCGGCTGAAGCAAGCGCTTTGTTGTAATACTTGGGATGATCTACAAACACAAGATCACCCTGTTGAACTCTATGAATTTCATTTAACCCATTGACCATATGGTCTGCTGATCCTACAAATTGTACGTCCAACATATTCGCCAAAGCACTCAGCGAGATGGGGGTATTGAATTTCATGGTCTACTTCTTAATTCGCTCTGAATATTCTTTTGTTCTTGTATCAACTTTGATCCAATCACCTGTCCCAATGAACAAAGGCACGCGCACTTCAACACCTGTATCTGTTGTTGCTGGCTTCATTGTATTGGTAGCGGTATCACCCTTAACTCCAGGCTCTGTATAAGTGATTTCAGCCTCTACGTGATTTGGAAGGTCTACAGAAAGCACTTCTTCCTCCTCTGCATGGAACATGATTTGACATGTCAATCCATCTTTCAAAAACTCTGGAGCGTTAATAAGGTGCTTCGATATTGGAAGTTGCTCATATGACGCTTGGTTCATGAAGTGAAATCCTTCATCATCATTGTACAAGTAAGTATAGTTGCGTGTTTCAATTCGAACAGGGTCAATCTTAGCACTTCCATTAAACGTGTGATCAACCACCTTTCCGGTGTTAATACTTTTCAATTTAGTACGAACAAATGCAGGTCCCTTACCCGGTTTCACGTGCAAAAATTCAATCACTTGCCAGAGATCATTGTTGTGCTTAATGCACAGCCCGTTTTTGATTTCGGATGTATTCGCCATTTTATTTTTTTATTCGATTCAGACAAAAATAGCGATTAGCGTATAAATACGGGAATGAAATGGCAGGAATAACACTTAAAAGCGAAGTCTCATCTGTAAGCGCACCTCACTTTTGGAGTCTCCTTCAATTTGATCCAGACCAGAATTGATCTCCTGCGTATCGAGGTACATCCACCGAGCGTAGCGTACCCAAAGGTCTAAGCCCTTTCGCACATTGATTTTTGACACCACGAAAAAGCGCGATCCAGAATTCGCATATGCAGGAATGCTAAAGAAATAAAGCACATCATTTTCGTAGGCATAAATTCTACTGTTGTAACTATCTGTATCGAAAAGAGCATACCTCAGTGTCAAGTTGAAAGGAGAACCAATTTTTCGAAAAATGAGGTCTTGATAAAGAAGAAACCCCTTTTCCTTTTCCCCTCCAGTAAGCTGGTAACTTGTCCATTCCATGCGTGTTTTGAACTGAAGATTTTCATGTGCTTTGTACGAAGCATGAATCCTAAAATTCTCTTGAGTCCATTCAACGGGGAAGTCTATAGGCGCATCAACAATGCTCGTATTCCTATTCTTTTGACGCTTTCTCCAGCGCACATAAAACTCACTACTCCGGCTTGGCTTGTGTGTCAATTGAAGAAGGTACTCATGTCCGCTCGTTGGAGCATCTGACCCAAAAGAAAGCCAAGGGAATTTGAATTGATCAACATAACCGTTGAATTGCCATTTTCGAACTGGAGCAAATTCCACACCTACATAGACACCTGATTCATTTTTTGGTCTTGAGCTTTCAGCAAAAGCGCTTGAGTAAACACTTTGGAAATCGCGGTCATATTTCCGCTGAACAATGGCCATTGACAAACGTTTATCTAAGGCTACTAGCACTCCATTCACCATTGCCATGCCCCCATTTTGGCTCATTGATGTTTCTCCAAAAAAGTTGAAGTTTCGACGAACAAAATTGTAGTCTATTCCACCTACAAAATTCTTATTCTGATTGAATTCGAACTGATTATAGAGCTGCAAATTTCTACTCAAATCAGCCTCCCATTGTGAAGCTATTCCGGTAAAACCAATAGAGAACTGTCTGGTTTTCCAAGCGAGATTCCCGCCCATATGGCGCTCTCGGATGGCGTCTTTGTCAAACAGCTCATTCGCTGTTCTGTGCATTCCTGACAGCTGGAAGGAACTGACAGAGAGCAATACTTCAGAATCTACCGTATCAGAAGTTACAATGTTTGCATCAATGTCTTTTGAAGAATAAAGCAGGGTCAGCTCAGCATTTCCTTTACCCAACGTTACGGCTCCTCCGCGAAAAAACAAATTCTCATCAACCGCTGTATAGGGTCGAATTCCAATTGCGTTTCGTTTTGCAGTGGTCAAAAAGGGTGATTTCCCAAAACCCAGTCCTGACCATAGGGTTAATCCTTGTCCGAATTGCGCTTGGTAATCTCCCAGCGCTACTTTTCGAACCCACCCCTTTTCTTCGTAATAGACATGCGCTGAATAAAAGTCAAATCCGTTCTTTTGAGAACCTCTAAAGAATTCTTCACCTGCATCTTTTTCGGCCGTAAAACCAATACTTAAGTTGTTTCTATAACGAAAACGGTAACGCGTATATAGTTTGTCTTGCGACCCTAAATAGCGCTGACCGGGGTTAGCACTTAGCTCTTCGTCGCTTATCGCACTGTAACCGCGCTGTTCTTCAAGCACGCGAGTGTAGCGAATGAATAAATCACTCGAACCTTCTTCAAGGATGTTTTTAAGCGTCCAATTACCAGCCTCAATCCCTGCGTCTACCTGCAGAAAAGGAAGAATGAAATAGATGGTAACAAGATCCCATCCCCTGACAGCTTGCAATTCATAAATATCAGTGAGCTCTCCATATCTTCTAATGTGATCGAAAAGGGCTAGGATTTGAACATCATTTAAAAGATAAAGCTGTCTTAGGTCTTGTTCAGATGCTTTATTTAAATTCAACGGGTGATCTAGGCGAAAATTCAACTCATCAAACAGGGTGGTGTAATCAAGCTCAACGCCTTCATCAAGGTTTTCAACGATGGCCTCGATTCGCTGCTCAATCATCTGTTGTTGCTGAACGGGATCGTCATTCTGCGCGCTCAGCGTCAGCGAACACCCCAGGGCAAAAACCAATGTAATTAGTCTATTTGCCATTGTATGTAAGTGAGACTTGCGGACTATATCCCAGCGTCTGATTGTGAATAGCGGCAATGTCAATTTGAAATTGAGACCATTTATAGCCTATCCCAAATGCAAGTCTTGATGGCGAACCTGAAGTTCCTGCTCTGAGATAAAGGTTTTCAACGGCCATGTATTCAATGCCAATTGCCAAGGCGAAATCTTGATCAATTCGCTTTCGCACTTCTGAATTTATTTGCACTTTTTCAGACAATTTGTACTGTAAGCCAGCTCTCAAGACTGAAGGAGTTTCTTCATCATTGAACTCAGCTAACTGAACATTCACAGGGTTGAATACGTGCACGGCGAGCGTAATTTTTTCATTCGCTTTGTAAATCGCTCCTCCTTCAAAAGTAAACGCTGCCGTATTACCGTATGCGCCACCCAGCGAAACTCCGATGTAATCAAACTGAATTCCTACATCTAGGTTTTCGCCCAACTTTCTGGCGTAAGCCAATCCTATTTTTTGTTTTCGAAAAGCGGTTTGCCCATAGCGGGAATAGGACAGCCCCACGGCGCCATCACCCAATGGATGGGCGATTCCGAATCCCCCAGTACTTAATTCTGGCAAGCCGAATCGCGATTGGTAAAATACGCCTGCATTCACGCCTTCGATTCCGCTCAATCCTGCTTGGTTCTGAAAGAGCGCCCAAGGGCCATTCAGCGTGACCGAAGCATTGGCCATTCCAGCAGACTGGGCGCCTCCTTCAAAAAGATCTTGTCCAAAAGCAATCAATGGTGAAATGGTCAATAAAATAGTTAGTAGGCGAATCATAGTCTGGGAAATTACTCATTTCATTTCGTCAAAGAAAGAAGATTCCAGTTTCGAGCGAAAAGAATTTTAGCGAACTTTGATAGGCCCGCTGCTGCATAAAAACAGATGACCCTGTAACCATTTTGAAGCTCGTGCAACTTTCACTTTAATGAGCAATTCAAAACGGTCTAAGCAGTCTGATTTCATGAAAGAGTATGAACTCATTCATGAAGGTTTCACGCGCTTTTGTAGTTCACGCTGTTACGGCATAATGGACACGGAAGACTTGGTGCAAGAATCAGTGATGGTTGCTTTTGAGAATTTCGAAAAAATGCGTGAACGAAAAGCCATACTGGCTTATTTAATGCGTACCGCCTCGAACATTTTGAACTCAAAATTGAGGCGAAGAAAATTTCATGGCTTCGCTGATGAGGCCGCGTTTGAGCAATTAAAAAGCTTAGCTCCTAATCCAGAAGTAGCTGCAGACATAGATCTGCTCTACCGCACATTAAGAAAGCTACCAACAGATACAAGAGAGGCTTTAGAACTGTTCGAAATTGCGGGATTCAGCATCAAAGAAATCGCTGAAATGAAAGGATGTACAGAAGGTGCAATGAAAGTGAGGTTGCACCGTGGAAGAAAGCGGCTCAAGGAAGAACTCACACCTCAAAACGCAGAATTAACGAAGTTGATGACCTCTTTTCTTTTGCTCTTTTAAACAACGGATATGAAGCGCTATTACGATATCGACCCTCTGTTCAGTGAAGCCCGACGGCTTCCTATGGAAGTGAGTATTGAACAAGTACAGGGATTTTTGGCCACGTCATCACAGCACACAGGCACATCTAAATCTTGGTTTTATTCACTTAATTTTTACATCATGTTAGGACTACTAATAACGGGAGCAATTGCACTGCTCACCATTACTTCTGGAGAACATCAATTCACATCAGCTAAAACTTCAAACCCTCCGGGACTAACGCTAACAGAGCTTCACAGCAAGGATATTCGCATACCCGAACCCAAAGCGGAAGAAACAATGCTTGCCTTTATGCCAGCTGGGGAAGCCGCTGGACCCTCTAAACAGCCAAATCAGCTGACTTCTGCTCCTAGTGCACTAGAGGAAAACCAAGAGGTAGGTACAAAAACACAATTGGAAGGCACGGTTGCCAAAACTGCACAGGAAACCAAACGGTCTTTCATCAAAGACTCTTTGTCAGATGATCTATTAATGGATGACTTGCCTCTCACTGACTTTAACGGCGGAGGTTATTCAGACCTTCCTGTGACTGATTCAGAGATCGCCTTTATGATTACGAATGAAACCACATCAGAGGAGGTTGCGCGTATATTAGGAGAGGGCCGAAAGACGAATGTGCGCATATCTAACATCAAGGTAAAACACAATCGCACAGGCAAGATCAAAGTCATGAAAATTGCTTTTGCTGTCCCACATACCAATGCTGCATGTGATTGGAAGGTTTTTCGAACTGTTGAATTGAAGGGGTTCAAAACCTATGAATATGGCTGGACTGTGGACGAAAACGGAAATATCATTGACTTCTGGGATAAACTAAACAACAAAGCCCCCTCAGAAGTACCATTGCCCGAAAAAGCCTGTGGCAAAGTAAAATACTTCTGTAACAATTGATTCATCAGAGAACTCACTTTTTTGACCACTTCCCATAAAAACACCTGAAGATTGTTGTGAACATACAAAAATCACTATCTTTGCAATCCCAAATTCTGGGAACTGCGGGTGTGGTGAAATTGGTAGACATGCTAGACTTAGGATCTAGTGCTGCGAGGCGTGTGGGTTCGAGTCCCTCCACCCGCACCAACGAATACAAAGAAGGGGCGAATGTAAGATTCGCCCCTCTTTATTTCAGGTAAGATCAAAAAAGACCAAATGGAGATCAAGCGCACTGACGGAGACAATTTGACTGCAAAATTGTCAATTACACTTACAAAGGAAGATTACTTCGATAACTACGAGAACGCTTTAAAAAAGCATCGTAAACAGGTGAAAATGCCCGGATTTCGTCCTGGCAAGATTCCAATGAGCCTTGTAAAAAAGCAATACGGAAAAACAATCTTAGCCGAAGAACTGAATAAAGTGATCAACGGTGGGATGCATGAGCACATTATCAAAAACAAGCTCAGCATCTTAGGAAACCCTCTCCCTGCTGCTACAGACAGTTCTAAAGGAGATTGGGATAATCCTGATGCCTTTTCATTTGAATATGAAATCGGACTTGCTCCAACATTAGAAATTGACAAGGCCACCAAAAAGGCCCCTGTGAAATACATTGTGCAGGTTGACAAGAAGATGATCGATAAGCACATTGCAGAGTTGACAAAGCGACATGGAAGCGTAGCTGATGCTGAAAAAAGCGAAGAAAAGGATCTACTTCTTGGAACTTTCATTCAACTTAATGCCGAAGGGGAAATCCTTGAAGGTGGCATCATGAATGACGGAACTCTTCATTTGGAAACAGTTGAAGACAAAGAAACTAAGAAGTCCCTTACAGGGATTTCGAAAGGTGCTGAAATCACTGTTGATCCTGATAAGATTGCAAAAAACCATGATGAGCTCGGACGTATGCTTGGCATCACGCATGATCAAGTTCATCACTTAGAAGGAAACTTTAAATTCCGAATCAATGAAATTAAACGATTGACAGAGCACAAAGTGAGTCAAGAGTTGTTTGATAAAGTATTCGGGAAAGACGAAGTGAAAGATCAAAAGACTTTTGAGGATCGTTTGAAGGTTGAGCTTGAGAGTATGTTTGATAGAGATGCCGTGAATTTGTTCAAAAGACAATTTTCTGAAAGCATCCTTGACAACCTCGACGCACCGCTACCAGATGAATTCTTGAAGCGTTGGATTAAAACTTCAAATGAGAAGCCCATTTCTGATGAGCAACTAAATGCGGAATATCCGGGCTATGCACGACACCTTCGCTGGCAATTAGTTGAAGGAAAAGTGATGGAAGAAAACAAACTTCAAATCACCGAAGACGAAGTGCGTTCTCAAGCAAAAGGAATGATTGGTGCGCAGTACGCGCAATACGGAATGCCTTTGGATGAGGAAATGCTTGAAAACTTTGCAAACAATGTCTTGGCTGACCAAAAAGAGCGCCAGCGCATCATAGAAGTTCTTCAGGAAAACAAGGTGCTGGATGCACTGACACAGCAAGTTAAGCTGAAAGAGAAAGAGATATCTTATGATGCCTTTCTTGAATTAGCAGGCGCAGGAAAAAACTGATAATCGCGTCAGATTTCTACGCTTAGTATTCGTTAACTTTTGAGGATAAGAAATTGTGTGTACATTTCCCTCAGCATAGAAAAATTGAACATGATAAATCGCAAAGAATTTCGACAATACGCGGTGCACAACCAAGGCATCAGCGGTCAAGGAGTAGATGACTACATCTCACACGTGTACGGTTCAGATAACATGACGCGTACAGTGATTGAAGAACGCAACATGCCTTTCCGTGAGGTAGATGTGTTCTCAAGATTGATGGCAGATCGCATCATTTTCCTTGGAACTGCTATAGATGATTACATCGCAAACATCATTCAAGCTCAACTTTTGTTCTTGGAATCAACTGATTCAACAAAAGACATTCAGATCTACATCAACTCCCCAGGAGGAAGTGTTTATGCTGGTCTTGGAATCTATGACACCATGCAAATCATCAAACCAGATGTAGCAACAATTTGCACCGGAATGGCAGCCTCCATGGGTGCAGTTCTTTTGTGCTCTGGTGCTGAAGGAAAAAGAACAGGCTTGAAGCATTCACGCGTAATGATTCACCAGCCTTTAGGTGGCGCACGTGGACAAGCATCTGATATTGAAATTACCGCTCGTGAGATTCAAAAACTCAAGAAGGAGCTTTACGATATCATCGCTATACACTCTGGACAAACGTATGATAAGGTTTGGGAAGACAGTGATCGCGACTACTGGATGATAGCTGAAGAAGCAAAGGCATATGGAATGATTGACGAAGTGCTTCAAAAGAAGAAGAAGTAAAAGACTCCAATTGAGAAGTAGATTTTGATCTGATCTCAAAATCGAAATAATGTATCTTTGAAAGCTGTACTTAATGTGCAGCTTTCTTTTTATCTAACAGGTAGAAGTATTATTATGGCTGAGCGCGAAATTAGTTGTTCGTTTTGCGGACGAAAAAAGAGTGAAGTAAACATCTTAATTGCTGGAATCACTGGGCACATCTGTGATCACTGTATAGATCAAGCGAAAAATATTGTTCGTGAAGAAGTCACTCAGAAGACCAATACTGAAGTAGAGGAGAGCCTCACACTTCAAAAACCAATGGACATCAAGCGTTTTCTTGATGAATATGTAATTGGTCAGAATGACTCTAAGAAAGTCTTGAGCGTGGCTGTATACAATCACTACAAGCGTTTGCTGCAACCACCTTCTAAAGATGAAGATGACATTGAGATTGAAAAATCGAACATTGTTCTTGTAGGAGAAACAGGAACAGGCAAGACACTTCTGGCGAAAACGATAGCCAAAATGTTGAATGTTCCTTTCTGCATTGCTGATGCTACAATTCTAACTGAAGCCGGTTATGTTGGTGAAGATGTAGAAAGCGTGCTTTCGAGACTGCTTCAAGCTGCTGACTTTGACGTTGCCGCAGCAGAGCGGGGAATCGTATTCATTGACGAAATAGATAAAATAGCTCGTAAGAGTGACAATCCTTCTATCACCCGTGATGTAAGTGGTGAAGGAGTTCAGCAAGCATTGCTCAAGTTGCTTGAGGGCTCCATTGTTAACGTTCCGCCTCAAGGAGGAAGAAAGCACCCTGAACAAAAACTAATTTCTGTTGACACGAAAAATGTCTTGTTCGTTTGTGGTGGTGCCTTTGACGGAATCCAACGCCACATTGAAAAGAGATTGAACACCGCATCTATGGGGTACGGTGTAGGCGCAAATGAAGTGGAAGACACAGAGAACATACTTAGGTACATTGCACCTCAAGACTTAAAGTCGTTTGGTTTGATTCCTGAGCTCATTGGCCGTTTCCCGGTGCTTGCTCACCTTGATCCACTTGATGCAGATACACTCAGACGTATTCTGACTGAGCCCAAAAATGCCCTTGTGAAACAATATGTGAAGCTGTTCGAAATGGACAATGTAAAGCTCTCTTTTGACAAACAGGTATTGGACTTTATTGTGGAGAAAGCAGTAGAATACAAACTTGGAGCACGTGGCCTTCGTTCAATTTGTGAAGCCATTATGACTGACGCCATGTTTGAAGTACCGAGTAATGAGGGGTCTTCTGAATTAAAAATCACACTGAGCTACGCTCAAGAGAAATTCGGGAAATCTAAGATCACCAAGCTCAAAGTGGCGTAGTGCAATCACATCGTAAGATTGTTAATTGATTGTTGAAAACCATTGGTCTTGAAAACTTTGAAGCCCTGCATGTCTCCCTAACTTCGGGAAAGCGAATAACGAATTTTTTACATGATTTCTTGAAAGCTGCCGTTTCATCACTGAAGCGGCAGTTTCCTTTTGTACCAACATCACTGTGGCGAAAACAGCAAAAAGTTCAACAAAGAAAGTGGCGGAAACGCCCTTGATGAAACAGTACAATCAAATCAAGGCAAAACACCCTGATGCGATGCTACTCTTTCGCGTAGGAGACTTTTATGAGACCTTCGGCGAAGATGCCATCAAAGCCTCTCAAGTTTTAGGCATTGTACTTACAAAGCGTAAAAATGGAGCCGCTGCCTACATTGAATTAGCAGGATTCCCGCATCATTCTATTGACACCTACCTTCCAAAACTTGTGCGTGCAGGAAACCGAGTGGCCATTTGCGATCAACTCGAAGACCCCAAAGCGACCAAAAACATTGTCAAAAGAGGCGTTACTGAGCTTGTGACACCTGGGGTTTCTATGAATGATAAGGTGTTGGAACAAAAGTCCAATAATTTTCTTGCCGCCGTAACCTTTAGCACGAACAAGCAACAGGCTGGAGTTTCTTTCCTTGATATTTCTACTGGAGAGTTTTTGTTAGCTGAAGGAAGTATCCCGTACATTGATAAACTACTCCAAAGCTTTAGGCCTTCTGAAGTGCTCTTCCAGCGTCACAAAGATGACCTGTTCATTGATGCTTTTGGAGACAAATTCTATACCTACAACCTGGATGACTGGGTTTTCACCCATGACTATACCAATGACATTCTTCTGAAGCATTTTAAAACCGCCTCTTTGAAGGGGTTTGGTGTAGATGACCTGGAACTAGGAATTATTGCTGCCGGAGCCGCGCTGCACTATTTGGGAGAAACAAAACATAGAGAGACTGAACACATCCGTTCATTGGCTCGCATTTCAGAAGAATCATACGTTTGGCTAGATCGTTTTACAATTCGAAACTTGGAATTGATCTTTTCTCCTCATCAAGATGCCATCACCTTATATGATGTTTTAGACTATACGGTTTCCCCAATGGGAAGTAGAATGTTGAAACGATGGATGGTGCTTCCACTTCGAAACAAAAAAGACATTGAAGACCGTTTGAGCATCGTTGATTTCTGGAGCAAACGATTTGATGAAGTGGAACTCATTTCCAAAGAAATCAAACAGATTGGTGATCTTGAAAGACTTATTTCAAAAGCAGCAACTGGGAGAATTAACCCAAGAGAAGTTGTTCAACTTGGTCATGCGCTGCAAGCCATTGTGCCCATTCGAGAATTTTGCTTGCAAAGTGATCGCGAAGAACTCCGAAGACTAGGAGATCAGCTCAACCCTTGCGCGGTCATCAAAGAGCGCATCCAAAAACAAGTAAAAGAAGAGCCCCCTTTGCTTTTGCACAAAGGAGGAGTAATTTCAGATGGCATCAATGATGAACTTGATGAGCTGCGCGAAATCGCTTTGAATGGCAAAGACCACCTCATGGCCATTCAAAGGCGTGAAATAGAAAAGACAGGAATCAGCACGTTAAAAGTTGCCTTCAACAATGTCTTTGGCTACTACCTTGAGGTTCGTAATACCCACAAAGATAAAGTTCCCGAAGAATGGATTCGAAAGCAAACTTTGGTCAACGCAGAACGTTACATCACCGAGGAGCTCAAGATTCTTGAAGAGAAAATCTTAGGTGCTGAAGAAAAAATGAATGCGGTAGAAACACGTTTGTACAATGACTTGGTGAACGCCATTTCAACCTACGTAGCTCCCATTCAATTAAATGCTCAATTAATTGCACGCCTTGACTGTCTGGTCTCTTTCGCAAAAGTGGCCATTCGAAACAACTACGTTCGTCCAGCACTGCATGACCACTTCACTCTTAGCATCAAAGACGGGAGGCACCCGGTAATAGAACAAAATTTACCTCTTGGCGAAAGCTATGTGACCAATGATGTTTTTCTTGACAACGAGAAGCAACAGATTATTATGATTACCGGACCGAACATGTCAGGTAAATCAGCCCTTCTGAGGCAAACTGCCTTGATCACATTGATGGCGCAGATGGGTTCCTTCGTGCCTGCAAAGAGTGCTGACATTGGTTTGGTAGACAAAATCTTCACCCGTGTAGGTGCATCAGACAACATCTCAAGTGGAGAATCTACTTTCATGGTTGAGATGAACGAAACCGCTTCAATCCTCAACAATCTTACTGACCGCAGTCTAGTTCTATTAGATGAAATTGGACGAGGTACTAGCACCTATGATGGGATCTCAATTGCATGGGCCATTGCCGAATATTTGCATGAAAATCCAAAAGCACGTGCGAAAACGCTGTTTGCAACGCACTACCATGAGTTGAATGAAATGGCAACAGCCTTTGACCGCATACACAACTTCAATGTATCTGTTAAGGAAGTAAAAGACCGAATTATTTTCTTGCGAAAACTAGTGCAAGGTGGAAGCAATCACAGTTTTGGTATTCACGTGGCCCAGCTAGCAGGAATGCCGGTTTCTGTGATTGAAAGAGCTAAAACGGTCCTCAAACAACTTGAAAAAGCACACGGTGATGAGTTAACTGGGAAAGCAAAAAACATTGCCAATGACGAGGCAATGCAACTGAGCTTTTTTCAATTGGATGACCCCGTCCTCAGCAGAGTAAAAGAAGAAATTCTAGCTGTAGACATCAACACATTAACTCCCGTAGAGGCATTGATGAAGCTCAATGAGATCAGAAAAATGGTGGGCGGGTAATCAAATTACCGCTAACAGCAGGCGAATATGCTTGTAAGGAAGTCCGAATGCCTCCCCGATGATTTCGTTCACCAACGTCCCTTTGTACAAATAAACCCCATTGCAAAGTCCTGGATGCTTTCGAATGGCGCTTGTCCACCCCCCTTCACTTCCAACAGAAACAAGAATGGGTGCAAAGATGTTACTCAATGCGTAGCTGGCCGTTCTAGACACTCTAGAAGCCACATTGGGAACACAGTAATGTGTTACGCCATATTCCTGAAAAGTTGGATTCTCATGATTGGTAACGCGTGACGTTTCAAAACAACCTCCTTGATCAATACTGATATCTACAATTACAGACCCGAACTTCATTTGGCTCACCATCTCAGCGCTTGCTACACATGGTGTTCGTCCAAAGGGGGCTCTCAATGCACCAATGGCTACATCTGCATTTGCCAATGCTTCTTTCAAAGCACTAGGCTGAAAGGTTGAGGTCCACAAACGTTGTCCTAAGTCATTTTGAAGCCTCCGTAACTTGTACATGCTATTATCAAACACCTTCACGCTTGCTCCAAGTCCGAGTGCAGCTCTTGCAGCAAATTCACCGACCGTCCCTGCACCTAAAATCACAACTTCCGTTGGTCTTACCCCACTGATTCCGCCAAACATCAAGCCTTGTCCTTTATTGACATTTGATAGGTATTCAGCTGCAATTAGCACTGATGTATTTCCCGCAATTTCGCCCATAGAGCGCACCACAGGGAAAATATCTGTTTCATCTTTCACATAATCCCAAGCCACCGCAGTGATTTTCTTGGCCATCATGGTTTTCAGGGAGTCAACAGGCTGAACAGTGAGCTGCAGGGCTGAGAGCAATGTTTGTTTGCCTGGCATCATGTTCACCTCTGCAAGTGAGGGCGGGGCAACTTTAAGAATGATATTACTTTGAAAAACTTCTTTGGTATCATAAACAATTCGGGCACCAGCTTCACTGTAATCTTTGTCTTGAAAACAAGCATCTTTCCCCGCATTTGTCTCAACAATCACGTCATGTCCGTGTCCAACAAGCATGGCTACTGACTCAGGAACCAAGGCAACACGTTTCTCTTGAAATGAAGCCTCTTTCGGAATCCCAATGGTTAGACGTTTCTTGTGTCTTCCAACTTCTAGCATTTCTTCTTGTGGAAGTAATGCCGCTTCTTGAGCCAAGGCCCGAATTGCTTCTTTCTTCGTATCCATGAGACATGATTAATAACTTCGTCAACGTGAAGATAACAAATGGTTCTCAAGGTTGAAAGAAGATTTCTCGAACTCCACCCTTGTCCTCTATCTTTATTCTGCTGGCATCAGACGGCAGATACTCCCCAAGATTTCCTGGCCACTCAATAAGGCATAACTTCCCACTATCAAGGTACTCTTCAATGCCAAAACCAAGTGCTTCTTCAGGCGTATTTAATCTGTACAAATCAAAATGATAGATTGTCTCCTTTCTGGCCGTAAGGTATTCATTCACAAGTGAAAAGGTTGGACTACTGACTTCATCTTGAACACCCAGTTCAGCGCAGATGAATCTAATGAGCGTCGTTTTCCCCGCGCCCATCTCACCTTCAAATGCCACCACATTAGATGACTTCAACTGTTCAGCAAGCACTTTTCCTGCTTGCTTCATTTCTTCCAAATTCTGTGCTATCAAAAGCATTTAGACCTACTTTTTAACTAGAGAGATGAATGGGATGAGCATTTCCTCCATAGAAACACCCCCATGCTGGAAAGTATTTCGATAATAATTAACGAAGTGATTGTAGTTGTTTGGGTAAACGAAAAAATCTTTCCCCGCACTAAAAATATACTGCGTACTGACGTTCATTTTAGGAAGGAAGGCATCTGCAGGGTTTCTTACCTCAAAGACCTCTTTGTATTTGTAATCTAAATTCCGTCCGGCTTTGTAACGTAGGTTCGAGTTGGTATTGCGGTCACCTATTACTTTCACTGGGTCCTCAACTCTCACTGTACCGTGATCAGTTGTAATTATTACCCGAGCGTTCATGTCATAAGCTTTTCGCATCATCTCAAGAAGTGGACTATGGTCAAACCAAGACTGAGTTATAGATCGGTAGGCAGATGCATCATCAGCGAGCTCTTTAATCACTTCCATTTCTGTTCGAGCATGCGAGAGCATGTCTACAAAATTGTAAACAATGACATTGAGTTTATTGCTTTTCAACTGATCGAAATTATCAACCAATTTGCGTCCAGCAGTGAGGTTTGTAATCTTGTTGTAGCTCCATTTCACGTCCAATCCCATTCGCTTCAAGTTGGACTCAAGAAACTCTGCTTCGTGCATGTTCTTTCCTCCCTCATCATCTTCACTCTTCCATAGTTTCGGAAACTTCTTTTGGATTTCAGTTGGCATCAATCCGGCAAAAATGGCATTTCTGGCGTACTGGGTTGCTGTTGGGAGAATGCTAAAAAACATGCTTTCTTCCTCAACTCTGAACATCTCGCTAATTTTTGGCTGTAGCACCTTCCACTGATCGTACCTTAAATTATCTATGACGAACATAAAAACAGGTCCTTCAGGAGAATTCTCAATGATCGGTCTCACCTTCTGATTCATCAAGGTATGACTCATTATTGGGGCCTTCCTATTTCCTTGAAGCCAATCTATGTAATTGTCTTTAATGAACCTTACGAACTGGCTTTGGGCTTCATTTTGTTGCATTGAAAACACCTCTAGCATTCCTTTATCTTCAGAATCCTCAAGCTCTAATTCCCAATAGATCAACTTTTTATACAATTCTGTCCATTCCTCTGCGTCCATTTTATCCATCAGCTGCATGCTGATCTGGCGAAATTGACGTTGGTAACCCGAAGAGGTGCGCTCACTCACCAACCTAGATTTATCTAGATTCTTCTTCACTGAAAGAAGAATCTGATTGGGGTTCACTGGCTTAATGAGGTAATCTGAAATCTTGCTTCCAATGGCATCCTCCATAATGTGCTCTTCCTCACTTTTCGTAATCATGATTACGGGCAAAGTAGGATCATTCTCTTTGATGAGTTGAAGGGTTTCTAGCCCAGACAGCCCCGGCATGTTTTCATCTAGAAAAACAATATCGAAATATTCATCTTTCACCATATCAACGGCTTCCGCACCATTGTTAATGGTAGACACTTCGTATCCTTTTTGTTCTAAAAATATCACGTGGGGCTTGAGAAGATCAATTTCATCATCTGCCCAAAGGATTCTTACTTGTGCCATAGAATGTGTTGCCTATTTTAATGAATCTGGCCATAAACCTTTCGGCAATGGCTATATTTGATAAGAATTCTGCTGTTGTCACAAAGAAACGCAAAGTAGCGCAGTTTCGTACCTCAAAGTCTCTTGAAGAAAGTACAATGAACAAACGAAAAATACTCAATGACCCTGTATACGGTTTTATAACCCTTCGTTATGAGCTGATGCTTGACTTAATTGACCATCCTTATTTTCAACGATTACGCAGAATTTCACAACTAGGATTATCACACCTCGTCTATCCTGGAGCCACGCACAACAGATTCCACCATGCCATTGGCGCAATGCATTTAATGCAAAATGCAATAGAGGAGATTCGTCTAAAAGGGCATGAAATAACTGAAGACGAGGCAAAAGGAGCTTGCATTGCCATTCTACTTCACGACGTTGGACACGGTCCATTCAGCCACGCCTTAGAGCACACTTTGGTTAAAGGCGTGAGTCATGAAGACATTTCCGTTTTCATTATGAATGAGATGAACGAAGCGATGGGTGGATTATTGAATACGGCCATTGAGATTTTCAATGACCACTACCCGAAACACTTTCTTCATCAACTGGTTTCAAGTCAACTAGACATGGACCGGCTAGACTACCTCAAGCGTGATAGTTTCTACTCTGGGGTTACAGAAGGAAAAGTGGGATCAGAACGCATCATTAAGATGTTGGATGTTGTTGACGATCAGCTTGTAGTAGAGGAAAAAGGGATTTACTCAATAGAAAAATTCATTGTTGCCCGAAGGCTCATGTATTGGCAAGTATACCTTCACAAGACCGTTTTATCAGCTGAATTCATGCTTGTAAACATTCTGAAGAGGGCGAAAGAACTCTGTCAACAGGGCGAAGATCTATTCGGTTCACCTGCCTTACAATTATTTTTGAAGAATGATTTTACACGCGAAGATTTCGTAGCCAACCCAGAAGTTTTGGCTACTTTTTGTAGACTAGATGATTATGATATTCTAGGAGCCATTAAAGTCTGGCAAGATCATGACGACAGGGTTCTAGCTGAATTATGCAGGCGGCTATCTCAACGAGATCTTTTCAAAATTGATTTGCGTAAGGAGCCCTTTTCAGCAGCTGAAAAAACAGCTAAACTGCACAAGGTAGAGTCCCAATTCAACTTCACAGCAGAGGAAGCGCAGAACTTCGTAATATCTAATAAAATCAATAATCGCGCTTACAGTAGTTCTGAAAGCGCGATCATGATTTTATTTAAAGACGGTTCATTGAAAGATGTTGCTCAGGCTTCAGACCATTTGAACTTGTCTGCATTGAGCAACGCTGTTGAAAAACACTTTCTCTGTTACCCGAAGGAAGTGAGGTGATCAAATGACCACCTCTTCTCCTGCTTCGTCGTAAAAATGATATTCAAGGAATTGCAGTGAAGAATTGGCTTCAAGAGTCAACTTCATTTTGAAGGTCTTCTTCCAATTTCGGATGATTGAATTCAACCAGCCTTTCCTCAAGTACGCTTCCACCATTGGATGAACCAACAGTCTAATTTCCTTTTGTTTACCTTCATCAGCGATGTACCTCAGATTGTTTTCCAAGGTATCTGTAAATAAGATTGGAGCTTGAACAACTCCTTTCCCATCACATGAAGGGCATTTTTCTGATGTTTTAATATCAGTTACTTCCCGCACACGTTGACGTGTAATTTCAACCACTCCAAATCTACTTGGAGGCAGGATGTTATGCTTCGCTTTGTCATCCTTCATTGCTTCTTTCAAAGCATCATGAAGTTTCTTTTGGTTGGCTCTATCACCCATATCGATAAAATCAATAGCGATGATTCCTCCCATGTCGCGAAGGCGAAGTATACGGGCAATTTCGTCAGCACACTCGAGGTTTGTAGCGAGTGCATTCTCCTCTTGATTCTTCACACCACCTTTACGGCCTCCGCTATTCACGTCAATCACGTGCATTGCTTCTGTGTGTTCAATAATCAAGTAGGCACCACTTTTTAGATTTACTTGCTTCCCGAAGGTTGCTTTTATCTGTTTGTGGATACCTAGATTCTCAAAGAGGTCATTTGATTTCACATACTTAACTACACCTTCTTTATCAGGTGCAATGCCTCGTATGTAAGTTTTGATCTCTTCGGCAAGCGCTTCATCATTTACATGAATTGCTTCGAAGTCAGGAGATAGGATATCTCTTAGGAGCGCGTTCGTTTTGGCAAGTTCGCCCAGAACGCGTTTAGGTGCTGTATTTGCAACTTTCAGATTACCATACAGCTTTTCCCAACGGGCAACCTGATCTGATAAATCTGAGTGCAATTCTGCAGCACCCTTGTTTTCAGCAACCGTTCTTACGATTACCCCAAAGTTCGGCGGTTTTATTGATGTCATTAGACGTTTAAGTCTAGTTCGCTCTTCTTCGCTCGAAATACGTTGAGACAACGATATTTTGTTTGAAAAAGGAACGAGCACAATATACCTTCCTGGCAACGTTATTTCCGTTGTGAGGCGAGGACCTTTCGCAGAGATGGGCTCTTTTGCTACTTGAACCAAGATTTGTTGACTGCTGGCGACTTGATCTTTGATCTTTCCGCCTTTGTCAATATCTGGTAGGTTCCGGAAGTCAGACAAACTTGAAGATGCCTGTTTTCCTGTCAGTACACGTTTAGTGTACAGCTTCATAGAGCCAAATTGAGGACCCAGGTCGAGGTAATGCAAAAAAGCATCCCTTTCGTACCCTACATCCACAAATGCCGCATTCAGGCTAGGCAGGACCTTACGTACCTTTCCAAGGTACAAGTCTCCCACAGCATATTCCTGATTGGCGTGCTCTTTATGCATTTCTGACAGGACCTTATCCTGAAGCAACGCTATCTCTACGCCGTCTTTGGTAGAATTAATTACTAGTTCTACATTCACATTTAGCGCTTTTGAGAAGTAACTTCTGAACAATAAGAATTGAGCACCAGCTGAGCTGGTGCTTTAAAGAAATAAGCCTAGGGCCTATTTCTTCTTCTTATGTCTGTTCTTACGAAGTCTTTTCTTACGCTTGTGTGTAGACATTTTATGTCTTTTTCTTTTCTTTCCGCTTGGCATAGCCTATGTATTTGGTTCTTCTAATCTTTTAATAAACTGTTCAACCCTGCTTGACACAATTGTGTCAGGAGCATAAGGGAGATAAGCTCTGTAATAAACAAGGGCAGAGTCTGTCATATTCAGTTCTTCATAGCACTGACCTACGAAAAAGAGGCCATTTACGTATGTAGAATCCAATCCCACCGCTTTGGTAAGATCAGGGATAGCAGCACCAAAAGCTCCTTGATCCAATGACAGCATTCCCAGCTGCCAATAAGATTCAGGGTTTTCCGGATTCAAACGCTTCACTATTTCGAAACGCTCAATTGCTTTATCCGTTTGTCCTGACTGCAAACTAAAAACTCCAAGCCAAAGTTGTGCTGTTTCATTGGTAGAATCACGTTCAGCTACTCCTCGTAGTTTCAAAATCCCTTCCATGGGCTGTGCACCAGATTGCACCATCTGCACCGCTTCGGCAATTTCTTGTTCTACGTCTGTCAAAGGTTCCAAGTCAACTGCTTCTATAGCAGACTTTGGCGCCCTTGGCATTACCATAAAAATGACGACCAGCCCAATGGCGGCAATCACAGCAACGATTTTGACCGTTCCCTTTTTCATTGATTTACAGTCACTTTCTTCTTAACTCCGTCTACAAATGTTTTTGCAGGTTTGAAAGAGGGAATGTTGTGTGCAGGAATAACAATTGTGGTATTCTTCAAGATGTTACGCCCTGTTTTCTGAGCACGCTTCTTAACCACAAAACTACCAAATCCTCGCAAGTAAACATTCTCGCCGCTCTCTAGAGACCCTTTTATGGTTTTCATAAATGCCTCAACTGTCGTCTGCACATCTGACTTCTCGATACCTGTTTTATCAGCTATCTCATTCACGATATCCGCCTTCGTCATAATTAATTTGTAATTGAAATTGGTTTCAAAAAATGGAGCGCAAAGGTACACCTATTTGACTGAAAACTAAAATACTGTCATTGCATTTTTAACATTTGCATTCTCAATCTGTTATAAAATCATGGATCAAGTGACTAAACTTCTTTTAAATTGGTACCAAAACAACCAGCGAAACCTACCCTGGAGAAACCAACACAACCCCTACCAAACATGGCTTTCAGAGATCATCCTGCAACAGACAAGGGTTGACCAGGGAACCGCTTACTTCCATAAATTTGTTGATCATTTCCCTTCGGTCAATGACCTCGCAAATGCCTCAGAAGAAGAGGTTTTAAAGCTTTGGCAAGGACTCGGCTACTATTCTAGGGCCCGAAATCTACATAAGACTGCAAAAATCATTCGAGATGAGCACCAATCTCAGTTCCCTAAAACCTCAGTAGAATTACAAAAACTTCCCGGGGTAGGTCCGTACACTTCAGCAGCAATTGCTTCCATTGCATTCAATGAACCAACACCCGTTGTAGACGGAAATGTTCAGCGGGTCATTAGCAGATTGCTCAACTCAAATCTGCCCGTAAACGAAAAGGCTGGTCACGCATTGATTTGGGATGAAATGGACCGCTTGATTCCAGCATCTACTCCTGGTGATTTCAATCAAGCGGTAATGGAACTTGGCGCTACTCTATGCAGCCCGACCTCTCCAAAATGTCATCAATGCCCGGTGCAACAACACTGCCTCGCTCACAGGAACGACACACAAGATGAATTGCCGATTAAACTCAAAAAAACAAAGGTAAAAGAGGTTTTCTTCGATTACATTATCCCCATTTTCAATTCTGAAATCTTCGCGAAGCAGCGCCTTGGAAAGGGGATCTGGCAAAACATGTACGACTTCCCTCTTCTCGAATCAGTTGCCGTTCAAACCCATGAACAACTGATTACTTACATCCAGAACTTGATCAAGGAACCGATCACAATCATTCACCAAAGTGAGGTACACACACACTTGCTTTCACACAGGAAAATACAAGCAAAATTCACCTTGGTTGAACTTAAAAAACGACCAGACATACAAGTCAATCATGGAAGATGGATGTCGCTCAGCAATTTCCAGCGCCTACCTCATCCAAAATTGGTTGAAAAAATAATTCCTGCTTTAAATGATTTCGTAGAATAGACCGCTAGATATTTTACCTTTGTTGTATGGCTGGCATTAATAAAGTAATTCTCCTCGGCAACTTAGGCCGTGATCCAGAAATCAAACATTTACCCTCAGGTGTAGCTGTTTGCAGTTTCTCCATCGCAACTTCTGAGACTTATACAGATAAGCAATCAGGCGAGAAGAGAACCAACACAGAATGGCACAACATTGTGCTCTGGAGAAAACTGGCAGAAACGGCAGAAAAATACCTGCGAAAAGGTTCCCAAGTATACATCGAAGGGAAGATTAGAACCCGCTCATGGGATGATGAAGCAGGACAAAAGCGCTACGCTACAGAGGTTGTTGGTGATGTAATGCAGTTGCTCGGAAAACCTGACGGAAATCAATCTCAACCTTCGAATGCTGCTGCGCAATCTCAACCTTCTGGTGGTGATGACGTAGGAAATGCTGACGACCTCCCATTTTGATGTTGAACGAAATCCTCTAATTTGGACCCTGACTCATTTATTCTCTCATTTATTCTTGGCACATTGCTTTGTGCCTCATTCTTAGTGCCCCTTATCTCCATGCTTGTCTTGTTGGTCTGCTCAGCACTCGTATCAGGTTCTGAAGTAGCTTTCTTTTCGCTAGGCCCTGCAGATCTCGCCATGCTTCGCGAAGAAGACTCACCCTCATCTAGAAAATTACTTGACCTCATTGAAGAACCTGACATCGAAAGTGGCCCGCGAAATCTACTGGCGACCATCTTGGTGCTCAACAACTTCATCAACATCATCATCATTTTGCTTTCTACCGTAGTGATGGGTGCAATTTTCCCTGACGGAAGCCTCTCCCCGCTTGCTGAAGTGATTGTGAACGTGGCTGGCATCACTTTCCTTTTGGTCCTATTCGGCGAAGTGATTCCTAAAGTATATGCCACCAACTACGGAATGAAAATGGCCCGCTTTATGGCGACGCCGCTGAAAGTATCAGAGAAGATTTTCTACATCATTTGGAAGCCTCTTGTTGCCATGGGTCTGCTCATTGAAAACAATTTCAAGCCAAAAGCGGGTTCAAATATCTCTGTTGAAGAACTGGGCCACGCCCTCCAACTGACAGATACTGAAAACCGGAGCGATGAAGAAAAAAAAATTCTACAGGGAATTGTGACCTTCGGTTCAAAAGACGTGAAGCAAATTATGACCCCTCGAATGGATGTTACTGCTTTCGATTTAGAAACTCCTTGGGAAGAGCTCTTCCAAGAACTCTTGGAGTCAGGGTTTTCGCGCATTCCTGTCTTCAGTGACTCAATTGATGAGATTTCAGGCATCTTGTACATTAAAGATTTGCTCCCAAACTTTGAAACACCCCAATTAGAGTGGAAAAAATTACTTCGTTCCCCTTTCTTTGTCCCAGAGAATAAAAAAATTGATGATTTGCTGCGCGAATTCCAAAGCAAAAAAATTCACCTAGCAGTGGTCGTTGACGAATACGGAGGAACAAGTGGAATCGTAACACTAGAAGATGTACTAGAGGAAATTGTTGGTGAAATCACCGATGAGTTTGATGAAGACGACATTCAATATTCAAAGCTAGACGCGAACAACTTCATTTTTGAAGGAAAAACGGCCCTCGTTGATATGTACCGAATCATGGATATGGATGGAGCGGCGTTTGAAGCTTCAAAAGGGGATAGCGATACGCTTGCTGGATTTATTTTAGAGCAGTTCGGTAAAATACCTTTGAAAGGAGAGCGTTTACAATTTGAAGACCTCCTGCTTACGGTAGAAGCTTCAGACCGAAGAAGGATAAAGCGCATAAAAGTATCTCGGGAGGAAAAAGAACAAGGCAATGACTTCATTGATTAAACATAGTTTTATTTTTTCTTTTTTCATCCTGTTAGCCGCGCTTACAGCCTGTGACGAAACTTTCACACCTCGGCCTAGAGGGCACTTTCGAATTGAGCTTCCAGAAAAATCTTACATAAAATACACTACACGCTGTGACTTTTCGGCTGACTTACCCGTCTATTCTAAAGTGGAAATTGTAAAAACATCAACTGATTCTTGCTGGTACAACATTGTTTTACCTGATTTCAAAGCGCGCATCCATTGCACTTACCTCCCCGTGAGTGATGACATCTCTGGCATGGTTGAGGACGCGTACAACTTTGCTTTCAAACATGAAGCGAAAGCCAATGCGATTACGCGTATGCCCTTCCATTCAGACACCTCTGACGTGCACGGGATGATTTATGATCTGAAAGGAAACGTAGCTTCGCCCATTCAATTCTTCGTAACAGACAGCAGTAATCACTTCCTAAGAGGGGCCCTGTATTTCAACCACAGACCCAATGCTGACTCCATTGGTCCTGTTCAAGATTTTATTCGAGAAGACATTCTTAGAATGATGCAAACCATCAATTGGGACGAATGATCACAGCGGTAATTGACCAAGGAAATACCCATTTGAAATTGGCGCTGTTCAAAAATGAAAAGCTTCAAACAGTGCTGCGCTTCGACCTAAATCAGGAAGAAGAAATTTATTCTGCTTTGACCTCTAATAAAGTTGATCTAGCGCTCTATGCCGCCAGCGGAGAGTGGAATCAAAACCTGTTAAATAACGTCAAGAAAAGCACAACCACTTTGGCCTTTGATCAGGCGCTAAAAGTTCCTTTCGAAGTGGTTTATGACAGCAGAGAGACAGTAGGTGCTGACCGACTGGCAAACGTGGCAATGTCACGTATGACTTATAAAAATCAATCCTCACTGGTTGTTGACATGGGTACGTGCATTACGTATGACATCTTGCATGAAAATCAGTTCCTCGGAGGTGCCATTTCTCCTGGGTTGTTGATGAGAGGCAGAGCAATGCATGCTTTTACGGCCCGTTTGCCAGAAGCAGCTTTAGACACCAATGTTCAGTTAACAGGCCACTCTACCTTAACAGCGCTGCAAAGTGGAGCATACAATGGGTGGAGGGCTGAAATTCAGCAAATGGTTTCGAACTATACTGAACAATACCCTGGCTTAAAGATCATTTTTACGGGTGGAGACCTAAGTCATTTTGAGGCTGGTTTAAAAAGTCCCATTTTTGCAGACCCATATTGGACCCTTAAAGGTTTCAATCAAATATTACTCTTCAATGCGCAATAGGATTCTTATTCTTATTTTTCTAGTATCAGCAGGCCTTTCGGGCTTTGCACAGTCGAGTAATTTATCTCCATACTCCCGCTTCGGACTAGGTGACATCTATCAGCCTGGGTCAGTTCCAATTTACGGATTTGGCGGCGTTCGAAGCACCTTGAATGATCCATTTACGGTGAACATCAGTAACCCGGCAACACTGGGGTCTCTTTTCAACACCACTTTTCAAGCAGGTATTCGCTACCAATCATTGCGCATTACAGAAGGAGAGGAAAGTCAAAATTTAGGTGATGGAAACCTTGATCAGTTTTTCTTAGGACTAAAACGTGCGGGAAGCAATTTGGGTTTTGCTTTTGGTTTCACCCCTTTTAGCACAAGTGGCTATAATCTTACAACAGAAAACGAAGACGAAGAAGTGGGCACCTTCACGTCTTCCTATAAAGGTGTTGGAGGTTACAATAAAGTTGTTTTGGGCGTGGGGCGAAAGTTCGATTTTAAGGAAATAAAACGCTTTGAGAATTCAGCTGGAGTAGTCTATGACAGCGTGCGTGTTACAGTTCAAACACTTAGCATCGGGGCGAACACGAACTATTATTTCGGATCGATTGAGCAAACCAGCAGAATAGACATAGAAGACCCAAGCTTCTTAGATACACGAAGAATTGCTACCACACGTTTGAGTGATTTCGGTTTTGATTTGGGCGTTCATTACGAACTCAATTTCGGAATGAAATATGGAAAAGACAGAAGACTCGTTTCACGAAATGTGTTGCAGTTGGCCGCTGTCTTTACCCCTGACGCCAACCTGAATGCCAACCAAGAATATGTTTTCGAAAATACGGTAACTTCTTCAGGGGTCGTTTTCCCGCTAGACACTGCCGTTTATTATGATGCCTCGGGAGACCTTTTCCTACCTGGCGACCTTCGCTTTGGGATTTCGCTTCAACGCTATAACAAGAATGGAAGGCATTTTATGCTCTCTACGGATTATTCAACGCGAGACTGGACACAGTTCTCAACAACCTTCGAAGAAGATTTTATTCAAGGAACACTCCTTGCAAGCTCAGAAATCTCTGTTGGGTTCCAATTCACGCCAAAGCAAGTTTCTGACGGAGAAACATTTTTCTCCAGAGCGAACTACCGAGCTGGTATGCGCTCTGCACAAACCTACTTAGAGGTAAATGGCGTTCAATTGAAAGATGAAGCCATCACCTTCGGCGCAAGCTTTCCTATTTTAAATTCAAGGTCTACTTCAAAAATTCACCTTGGCATGGAATTTGGGACGAGAGGAGTAAATGAAGGAGATTTGATTAAAGAAGAATACATGAACATTCACTTCGGATTTTCATTATCTCCCTATATAAAGAACAAATGGTTCGTAGAACGCAAGTACCAGTAACAAAACACCAACCAATGAAACGTATCGCATCACTATTTACCCTAGGATTAGCATTCACACTATCAGTTTCTGTAGTTGCTCAAGACAATAGCAAGTACGGGGATACTGAGGAACAACAGTTGGAATGCATGGAATCTTTGAGTGTATATACGAGCTTCAAGAAGCAAAAGAACTACGATGATGCATATCCTGGATGGCAAAAAGCCTGTAAAGTTTGTCCTGAAAGAGTAAAAGAAGGACTGTACATTGATGGAGCTCGATTAATAAAAGATCAGATGAAAAAGACAAAAGATGAGGCGCGTAAAATCGTCTTGTTTGACTCTTTGATGCACAATTATGACAAGCGAATGGATCTTTTTCCAACTACGAAGAAGAAGCCCAATAACAGAGCATACATCATGGGCTTCAAAGCTGATGATTACAACCGTTATGTTGGAGATGAAGTTGCTGACACGAAAGTGAAAGCATTCGAGATGTACAAGGAGTCTCTGGACGGGATGAAAGAAAAAGCTGCCGCTTCAACTTTCAGTGGATATTACATCAGTCTTTTTTATGCATGGAAACAAGCGGAAGGAGAAGCACAGAAAAAATACAACGAAGACCTCTACACTGACTATTTGATGTTGCAAGACTACATTGATGCAAAAATCAAAAACAACACAAGTGAGGAAGAGGAAGAAGAAGACGCAAGTGCTGAAAAAGAAATAGAACGACTTTTAAAAGCCCGTAACAACATAGATGAAGTATTTGTAACCATTGCGAACTGCGAAAGCATGATTCCTGTTTTGGAAGCAAAAGTTGCAGCGAGCCCAGATGACTTCGAAGTAAAGAAGAAGGCACTTCGCCTGATGAATAAGAAAGAATGCAATGACACTTCTTTCTACTTAGAAATGGCACAAGCTGTTGACGCGCAAGAACCAAATGCATCTTCAAAATTCTCAATTGGAATTCTTCTTGCGAAGGAATCAAAGTACGGTGAATCTTTGAGTTACCTCGAACAGGCTGTTGAAATGTGTGGTGATTGTCCAGATTTGGAAACGTACCTCTTGAAAGCAGGACAAGTGTCTTCAGTATTAAACCAAAGTGCCAAAGCAAGAGGGTATGCGGGGAAATTATTGAAGCTCAATCCTAAGAGCGGAGAAGCTTACTTGTTGCATGGAGATGCCATCTCTAGTACAACAGTGAGTGACAGAGTAGGCGGACGTTCTAAGTACTGGTTGGCGACTGATTATTACAACCGCGCCAAAAATGTTGATGGTACACTATCTGTAAGAGCGAACAAGAAAATCTCTAACTGCAAGCAGCAATATCCTACAAAAGAAGACATCTTCACTGAAGGATTGAAAGAAGGAACAAGCTATACAGTTCTTGGGGAAAGCACTACAATTCGGATCCGTTAATCATGCGGTCAACTAAAATAAAAAACCTTCGAAAGATTCCAGTTGCACTCGCAGCTGGAATCTTTTTCATTTCCTGCGGGAATGACATTGACGAAATAAATGCGCTTGTTGAGAACAAAGATGTAGCTGTACAAACGGTTGAAAACGGCATTTTTTACTATACCTCAAAAGGAAATCTATCAAACAAACTTGAAGCAGGTTTGCTTGATCGTTATGAAGGAGATGACCCACGCATAGAAGTGAGCAATGGGTTCACCATGTTCATTTATGACAGCCTGGAGCAAATTGAAGCCACCTTGTCAGCAAGGAGAGGTACTTTTTACGACGTTGAGGGCAGGTTCATTGCCCGAGAAGAGGTGGTATTAGAAAACACCGATGGCAGCAGATTGGATACCGAAGAATTAATTTGGGTTCAAGACAGTGATAAGGTTTACACTGACCAACGCGTAAAGATTACCACAGAAGACGGAATTCTTTATGGGAAAGGACTAATTTCGGACAGTAAATTTCGAAAGAGGCAGATTAAAAATTTGACTGGGGAGATGTACGTCAACGACCCAGCACCTAAAGACAGCTTAGATGGACATTAATCGCATAGTCAAAGTACATAAAACCGTTGAGCGTTTTTGGTTAATCATTTTATCCATCTCTATCTGTATTACCGGGTATTGGTGGTATACAGGCGAATTGGCAGATCATAAATTCGCTCCAATATTACCCGTCATTGCATTTGTTTGGTACATGGTGAGAAGATTTATGCGCAAGCGTCTTGAACGACAAATTGAGAATGGAGAGTTTGAACAACCTGAATCTTGAGTGCCCTTTTTGAAAGCTACTTTAGCCCTAACTTTAGCTACATATTTTTTTAATACCCATTGCTGAATGCCCTACGACAGTTGGCTGATAATTCTCATCTCACTACTATTTTCCGCCTTTTTCTCAGGTATGGAAATTGCTTTTGTTTCAGCGAATCGACTCAAAATTGAGCTAGACAACAAGCAAGGTTTATGGACCGCCAGAATCATTGGCCTATTTTTGAATAGACCCAAAGTTTTCATTGCATCTATGCTGATTGGAAACAATTTAGCCTTGGTCTTCTATGGTATTGAATCTGGAGAATTAATGGCAGACCTACTCTTTGGTGTTGAAGACTGGAATGATGCCGCGTCTCCTTACTTCGCTTTGGGAATTCAAACGATCATTTCAACCTTTGTTATACTGGTCACCGCTGAGTTTCTCCCGAAATCTATTTTCAGAATCAACCCCAATACGTGGTTGAATGTAATGTCTATCCCACTCCTTTTAGTCTTCAATATCTTATTTATTCCTGCTTGGATGGTTACTCAGATGAGTAAAGGGTTCTTAAGAGTTTTCTTTAAAGCGAACACCAGCAATGAAAAATCAGTGTTTGGCGCGGTTGATTTAGACCACTACTTGAAGGAGATTACCCAAAACATGGATCCTGATCAAGATTTAGAGCATGAGATTCAAATTTTACAGAACGCCCTAGATTTCTCTCAGCTCAAAGCGCGTGACTGCCTTATTCCCCGTAATGAGTTAGTGGCGCTTAATGTGGACGATGAAATGCTTGAATTGAAGGAATTGTTCATTGAAACGGGACTTTCAAAAATTGTGATTTACCGAGATTCTATTGACAACGTCATTGGATACGTTCACGTGAGGGACGTTTTCAGAAACCCTGAAAGCATTTCGAAAGCATTAATGCCCGTGTTCATTGTGCCAGAGCCTATGGCTGCTAATGAAGTACTGGAACTTTTCATCAAGAAAAAAGGGAATTTGGCTGTTGTAGTTGATGAATTCGGAGGGACCTCAGGAATTATCACCATTGAGGACATTGTAGAGGAGATTTTTGGCGAAATTGAGGACGAACATGACAAGGAAGAGTTCCTCGAACGCAGAATTACGGACGCTCATTTCCAATTCTCTGCACGATTAGAGATAGACTACCTGAATGAAAATTATGATTTACATCTGCCTGAAAGTGATGAATACGAAACCCTCGGCGGCATGATTATCCACCATACAGAGGATATCCCAGAACAAAATGATATTATTATTGTTGGAGATTACACTTGTAGAGTCCTAAAAGTCAGCCAAACTAAAATAGAAGTTGTTGATTTAAGGGAATCTGAGTAGAGCTGGCTTTCACAAGTCATCGAACTTCCGTATATTCGCGGCTCAAATTTTTAAAGCTGTAATCAATGGCGGTGCTCGAAAAAATACGGTCTGTACAATGGCTGTTGTTCTTAGCCTTGATCCTTCTAGGGATCGGAATGTTGAGTTTCTTAGTCCCTTATGACGCGATTATGTCGCTCCTAGGTCAAGGACAAAACCGCGTGGTAGCGGAAGTCAACGGAGTTTCTATAAGCTCCCAAGAATTCGACCTTGCAAAGCAACAACGTGGAAGTTTGTTCACCTATCAGAACAACCAAAGCTTAGAGAACGAAGTGTGGAATGATATGCTAGAAGAAAACCTTCTGGCAGATGATTACAACGCACTTGGATTAACTGTTACTCAAGAAGAGTTCGACGAAATTCGTTATGGAGAAAACATTTCTCCGTACATCAAACAAACTTTTTACGGTGGTCAAGTGACTGACGAAAAACGTGATGAGTGGAGACAAAAATTCACTGGCATGTACAATGGGGAGAGTCCAGATGCACGTGCTCAGTATGAAGGTTATGCAAGCGTAATTACGGCAAAACGTTTGAGAGAGCGTTTCAACACACTTGTGACGAAAGGGATGTACGCCAATACACTTGACGCCAAGTATGATTTCTTGAGTGGCGCAGAAAAGGTATCAATCAGCTATGTCTTCAAAAAATTCAATGACATTCCTGACAGTGCTGTAACTGTTAGTGAAAGTGATGTTCGTGCTTATTATAACAAGCACAAGAGCGACAAGAAGTATGCTCAGACTCAAGGACGCGGTTTGGAATACATTAAAATTCCAGTTGAGTCTTCTGAAGCTGATATTTCAGCGATTAGCGAGTCATTGAAAGCATTGAAGGCTGAATGGACAGCGGCAATGCCAAATGACACTGCATTAGTAAAAGCAAATTCACTTACTGGAAGATACATCAGTGAGACGCTTCGCGAGAACGCCAATAACACTCCTTCTCAAATAGAAATTCTTGCTGCTGATGTTGGTTCTATTGTGGGACCATACGATGAAAACGGAACAAGTAAATTGGTTCGTCTAGTTGAAATGAAGACTGTTGCAGACTCAACGGCTAAAGTGCGTCACATCCTCCTCAAGTTCGTGAATAAAGGAACTGATGAAGAGGTTGCTACCTTAACTGCAAAAGCAGATTCTTTAAAGCGTGCCTATAAGAAGGGTGCAGATTTCGAAGATTTGGTAACACGTTTCTCTGAAGATCCGGGATCTGTTGCGAAAGGTGGTGTTTATGATTACTTCCCGAAAGGACAAATGGTTCCTCCATTTGAAGAATTCTCATTCAACATGCCTATTGGAAGTATTGCTGCAGTTGAAACATCATACGGTATTCACTTGGTAGAAGTGCTTGATCAACGCTGGTCTGTGCAAGAAGCACAACTTGCAGTGATGACGAAGACCATTGAACCTTCTATTGCAACGAAGAAAGCTGCTTACGGTGAGGCAAGTGACTTCTCAATCAACTTCAATACCATTGAAAGTTTCCGTTCTGCGGCAGACACAATGGGCTATGCAGTTGTTGAATCAAACAACATTGCTCCAAACGCACAAGCACTTGCTGGCGGATTGAGAAATGCAGGTGAAATTGTTAGCTGGTCTTTCGATTCATCAACGAAGAAAGGTGAAGTAAGTAACCCAATTCTGGTTGATGGAAATTATGTGATTGCTGTTGTTACCAAGATCATGGAAGCTGGTGTTCCTCCTTTTGAAAATGTACAAGATGAAATGCGTGCTGAAGTTATTAAAGAGGCAAAAGCAGACATGTATGTAGAATTGATGAAGAAAGGCGCAAATCTTGACGCAGTTGCTGTTGATGCTAGTTTGACGGTGAAGACCGCTTCAAACATCACACTCAAAAGCGCTACCATTCCTGGATCAGGTTCTGGACCAGAGCCTAAGGTTGCAGGTCTTGCCTTCGCCATTCCAAAAGACAACATGTCTTTACCAATCGTAGGAGAAAATGGAATTTGGGTAATTGCTCCTTCTACAGATGTAATTACTACAGATGTTCCTGAAAACTTGTTTGAACAGCAAGATGCTGCTACATCACGACTTCGTGGTGGTGCACCTGTCAAAATGTTCAACGCAATGAAAGAAGGCGCAGATCTAGAAGATCAAAGAAACTAATCGCTCTAAGCGTTTACGATAAAAAAAAGGAGACCATATGGTCTCCTTTTTTTGTTGGCAGAATTTTCTAAAAACCAAGTTCGCTGATCCCAAACAGGAATCTCCTAATTACACTATCTAGATTCCTGGGCTTGGAGCTTAAGGAATAAGCAATGAACTATCTCCATAGCTCAAGAAGCGGTAGTCATGATTTAATGCGTGGGCATAGACATCTTGCCAACGATCACCGATAAGTGCCGCAACCAGAAATAACAACGTACTCTTTGGCATATGGAAGTTTGTAAACAAGCCCGCAATTGATTTTACTTTATATCCTGGCGAAATCATGATTGAGGTTCTGAACTCAATGCTATTCAGCTCATTCAACTCCAAATATTTTACTAAGCTCTTCATGGCTTCTTCAAAATCTGCAAAGGGGTCTTCGTATGTATAAGGATCCGTTTGGATGATTTCTTGAGGCAACTCGTCCGTATGCTTCAAGCGTACAGCTATCCAATACAGACTCTCTAGCGTCCGAAGTGAGGTTGTACCCACCGCTAACCGTTTCATTGGTTTAGAAAGCTGAATGAGGGCCTGCTTCGATACATGACACTCTTCGTCATGCATGGCGTGCTCTGAGAGCTTGTCAGACGAAACGGGTTTGAACGTTCCTGCACTCACATGAAGGGTTAATTTGACCAATTCAGCTTTAGATTCTGAAAGGATCTCTGGTGTAAAGTGCAATCCGGCTGTAGGAGCCGCAACACTTCCTGGCCTACTTGCATAGGTTGTCTGATAACGAATGGCGTCTTCTTCTTCCGCTTCGCGCTGCATGTATGGTGGAAGCGGAATTTTACCAAGTTCTTCAAGCACGAGCGCCAGTGGTTTAGCCTCATCACTCCACTCAATTTGAACGCAGAACCGCTCTTGATCACGATCTAATTTTTCTGCTTGAAGTAGAATTCCCCCAGCTTCAATGGAAACCTTTCCTTCCTTCCACTTTTTCGCACCACCAATCAAGCACCACCATTTTGTGGCTCCTTGGTGTAGCATTGCCTCTTCAATAGTAGCTTCGAAAGGTTGGAGCAAGAACAACTCTACCCTTCCGCCAGTGGGCTTTTGCAAGAAGAGCCTTGCATGGATCACTTTGGTGTCATTTAGAATGAGTTGAGTTTGCTCACCCAGTATCTTCGGCACATCTTTAAAAAGGGCATCTTCTATCACTTCTCCATGAGAGATTAACAATCTGGCGTGCTGTCTCTCCTTGAGCGGAAAAGCAGGAATGCGCTCTGCTGGGAGATCGTAATCGAACAGGTCTGGGGATAGGTCTTCAAACATTTGGCAAAAATAATGCTTGGATCGCAAATCCAAACGTCATGCCCCTAAGAAAATCACATTTAATCTAAAAAAACAATCCAATACGTCCTACTCCATAAACCTAGTGATACCGTCATAAATTGATTTCTGAAGTTCCTACTTCGAAACAAATAAATCTCCTCTCCCCATCATGTCTCCAGATGCAGAAGATACCAATGGTGTTTTTCGTTCGATGTGTATAGGTTAACTTTATAGCTTCAAATCAAAGCGTCCAGTATAAGGCATTCAGTTGCAAGGGGGATGAATGTAATATTGCGCTTACACAGTTATTTTGCGCATTTTGAACAATGACCGAAACATAGCCCACTGGACGGAACAGGAGATTCTTGCGATCTTCAAGAAATATTAGACTATTCTGTGATTTGACAGTGAGAATAATTGAAGAAAAAACAAAAACCGTTGCCAACAATGGAGATAAAAGACAACCACAAGAACGAGCTGACTGATCAACAGAAGCAATCAGAAGCGCCTTCGGATATAGAGCTAAAAGCCCAAACAGATGAAGAGCTGAATGAAGAGAAACCTGCTAAACGAATCAAGAGACAAGCTACTGAAGAAGAGCTAAATGATCCGTTACATGGGGTGAAACTGGCTCAGATCTTAGAACGTCTAGTAGACTTTTACGGCTGGGAGTATCTGGCAGAACGTGTAAATATTCGCTGCTTTAAGTACAACCCTACGATGAAATCAAGCCTCGGCTTTTTAAGAAAAACGGCTTGGGCCAGGGAACATACTACAGATCTCTATTTGGAGATGTTAGACGAAAGATAGATGCAAAAGGAATGGAAACTGGTAAACGAATTACCGGTATCACTTTACCGTTTTTCGGTATTCGGCGAAGATGCAGCCCAAAAGAAAAGACACGAAAACCTGACACTCCAAAGGCAACGGCTAAACGCCACAAAGGATAATTTGTATTAGAGACGTATTCGTTAACTTGATCTCAGAGCAGAAGCTTACGAGTGAAAAGGAGTCTGCAAATTTGGGGAATAAACGCTATGTTGCATAAACAACTGTCAAATCCAATTAAATCTTACATTCAAAAAAGACAGAATTATGCTAAATAAAATAATCACAATAATAATAGCCCTGCTTTTCCTGCAGTACGATGGAATTGCTCAAGATGGACTATTGGATGCTTCTTTTGATACTGATGGTGTTGTAACAATGGACATTAGTAATTCAAATGATGTAATGAAGTCAATTATTACACAAGCCGATGGGAAAATTATTGTTGTAGGTTATTCCTCAAATTCGGTGATTGATAATTTTTGCTTAGTTCGATTGAATTCTAATGGATCAGTAGACACAAGTTTTGGTATAAACGGTGTGGTTATTACAATTTTCGCATACACAAGTATTGCTTCTGATGTGGCGCTGCAGGTTGACGGAAAAATTATTGTTGCCGGACATACTTGGAGCGGAGCGGAAAATCAATTTGCATTAGCGCGCTACAATAGCAATGGCGCTTTAGATTCCTCTTTCGGAAATTCAGGAATAGTAAGTTCTTCTTTCTCAACTAATAACGCCATAGCAAGGACAATGAAAATTCAAAGCGATGGGAAAATTGTTGTTGCAGGACATATATATACCCTGAATAATGATTTTGATGAATTTGCAATAGCGAGGTATAATACAGATGGATCTCCTGACGCTACTTTTGGAAATACCGGACAGGTAACGACAAGCTTTGGAATAGGCACAAGAAATTGGATCAACTCAATAGAACTTCAAAATGACGGTAAAATAGTTGCTGGTGGATTCTCATCTAATTCCTTTGCGTTAGCAAGATATGAATCAAATGGCACGTTAGACATCTCTTTCGGAACAGGCGGCCTGGTCACAACTGCGATTCCTAATACAACACAAGGACTAATTAATGCAGTCACAATACATCAACCTGACGGAAGTATTTATGGAGGTGGGTTTTCTGTTGATCCACTTAGTAATTTCACTATTGCAAAATATGATTCCTCAGGAAATCTTGATACTACTTTCGGAACAAATGGAATATTGGTGTCCCCAATAAGCACTCAACAAGATGGAATAAATGACATCCTACTGCAAGCAGACAATAAACTACTGGTTGCTGGAAGCTCCGATGAAGATTCTGTTCTTCAATTTGCCTTAGCAAGGTTTGATAGTCTGGGCAATCTAGATTCTACATTTGGCACAAATGGAGTTGTAAAAACATTGATTGACTCTGATTTCAATCAAATTGAATCAATTGCTCTTCAATCTGACGGGAAGATTTTGGCAACTGGGATTATTGGCAATTACCCCTATGACATAGCAGTTACCAGATATTCGTCGGGAGTATTATCAACTGACGAACAAGTACGATCAATTGAAAACATTTCAATTTATCCTAATCCAACAACTGATAAACTATTTATTTCCTTCGTCCCAAAAAATAAAGAAACAATCTGTATGAAACTGTTTGATAGTCAAGGGAGATTATTGAAGGAAAAATCCATACCTAATTTAGTGGTTGGAGAAAAATGTACAGAAGTCTTTGATTTACTTGTTTATTCAGCCGGAACTTACATCTTAGGGATTGGAAATAAGAGTCTACTTCAGAATCACATAATAATAAAAGAATAACGGAGCAAACAATGCACATGCGTAGTTGACTCTCATCGCCAGCAACTAAGCATATACTGCAAGTTCTTCACACTTAAAAACAACCATTCGTGAAAAAACGAATACTAGGAATTGACGTAGCGAGGGCTTTGGCTGTTATCGGAATGATAATCGTAAATTTTAAAGTTGTATTTGGTGAGTCCGGACTGAATTGGGTGAAATCATTTGCAAGTGTTTTTGACGGAAAAGCGGCAGCAACATTTGTAGTCTTAGCAGGAGTAGGACTTGCTCTCATGACAAACTCTGCTATTAAAAATAATGACCAAGCCAAATTAAAAATTGCTCGGATTAGAATTCTAAAAAGAGCATTGTTTTTATTCATTATCGGAATTTCTTATATCGCAATTTGGCCCGCTGATATCTTGCATTTCTATGGCGTTTACATGGCAATCATAATCTTGCTCTTAACTAGTCAGCAAAAAACGATTCTCATTTCAGCTATTTCCCTCATCGTCGTGTTTCCAATACTAATGACTTTTTGGAATTATGAAACAGGATGGAATTATGAAACACTAGACTACCATGGTTTTTGGACCATCGAAGGATTTATACGAAATCTGTTTTTCAATGGTTTTCACCCAGCAATTCCTTGGACTGCCTTTATGTTATTTGGTTATTGGTATGGCAAACAGGATTTACATAACAACAAATTCGTAAAAAAGACATTTTGGATTAGTTCCATCATTTTCATTTCTATTCAAGTATTGTCTTTTATCTCAATCTCTTTTTTATCAGAGGGGAATCAAGAAGTTGCAAAGGAATTAACCGAAATTATTGGCACCAATCCAATGCCACCATTGCCTATCTACATGTTAAATGGAATTGCAGTTGCACTCTCAATAATATCAGCCTGTATATTACTTGCCAAGCGATTTGAGCGTAGTTTTATAATTGACGCTTTAAATAAAACGGGTCAATTAGCATTAACTTTTTATGTAGCCCATGTGATTATAGGAATGGGAATAATTGAACTTATAGACCCAAATAAGATGGGGAACTACTCAATTGAATTTTCGGTGGTTTATGCTTTGGTGTTTAGTGTGTTTTGCATCGTCTTTGCGGTAGTTTGGAGGAAATATAAAGAACATGGACCATTAGAATGGATCATGCGAAAAATTACGGATTAAAACACCCGGAGAAGAATAGTTTTTAACCAACTTCAGAATGCAACTAACAACTTGCTTACTGTTTTTACACTATTTTATTCAATGAAGATGAGTCTGCTTCGCACTTATATAGCATTTACATGGACAATCTGTTCTATTGGATGCACAAATGACAATGACAAACAATTCGCCTTTAACTAATTAGATGAACTGGCCACTGAAATGATGGCTGACGAACCGTATAAAGGACAAAGTGAATAGATTGATTATTTGAAGAACAATGGGTACAAATTCGATGGTCCAATGGGGTCCTCATATTATTTCACAAAGATTTCTGGCGAACCCAACATGCCCAGAGATAAGATTCGATTAGACCAATCTGGTCGTGCATTCGAATTAGAAACTAATGATAAGGAACTTGCCCAAAGAATTCTCAGACAATCAGAAGACGTTGGGTTCAAACATCGATTAGAGCGCTCCTTTGGTGACTATACTGACCATGCTTATCTGAGTCATGCCCGACAATACCGCATTTATTATAAGGAACCAGACGACAACTCTAGACAACAGAGCAAGCCTTTCGAATTTCGAATTGAAATCGGACCAAACGGCTTTTACAACACGGGCTGGTGGCCTCAACTAAAAGAACTTTGATTGTACACACTTCTGTACAGATTCGCCACCTAACTGAAAAGGTCTATTCTCCACAACCACCAACAAAAAAGCAGCTTCCGAACGTTTTCAGAAGCTGCTCTAAACCTTAACTAAAACTAACTATACTATTGATTGGTGGTTCTAGAACGAACCACCCCTGTGTGGTACAATAATCGTAAATGATACAAGTGAACTAA